>Ga0310345_10000028_pt1 | contig 416345 bp, 384 predicted proteins | sample HC15DNA20500_MG_FD_204667 | JGI IMG/M metagenome (GOLD analysis project Ga0310345, IMG submission 204667) | Marine microbial communities from station ALOHA, North Pacific Subtropical Gyre - HC15-DNA-20-500_MG | ecosystem: Environmental > Aquatic > Marine > Oceanic | place: Pacific Ocean...
GCGGTTATGGGGGCGCGGGGCCGGGCGATCAAGGGGGCAATCAGGCGGTCATTCCGCATCGGGCGCGTCCTCATGCGCGAGCGGGTGGTGGGTGAGCACCAGGTCGCGCAGCCGTGCCTCCAGCGCTTGGGTGTATATCTCGGTGGTCGACAGGTCGGCATGGCCCAGCATCGTCTGGATGGCGCGCAGATCGGCGCCGTTGGCCAGGAGGTGCGTGGCGAAGGCATGGCGCAGCTTGTGGGGCGAGACGCGATCGGGCGGGATGCCGGCATCGACGGCAAGATCCTTGAGCAGCTGGTAGAAGCCCACCCGCGTGAGGTGCCCCGACCGGCCGCGCGAGGGGAAGAGATGCGCCGAGGGCCGCGCGCCGTGTTCGCGGCGCGCCAGATCCTCGGCCCGGTCGCGCAGCGAGAGCCACTCGGCCAGCGCGGCGCGGGCAGGCGCCGAGAGCGGCACCATGCGCTCCTTGCCGCCCTTGCCGCGCACCAGCAGCATCGAAGGGTCGCCGCGCGCGGCGGCGACGGGCAGCGAGACAAGCTCGCTCACCCGCATCCCGGTGGCATAGAGCAGCTCCATCAGGCAGACGTTGCGCGCGCGATCCTCGGCGCTGCGGCCCGAGCGGCGGGCGGCTTCGAGCAGCGCCTCGACCTCGGCCTCGCTCAGCGTCTTGGGCAGGGCGCGGGCGCGGCCGGGGCCGCGCAGGCTGATCGCGGGATTGTCGGCGCGCAGGCCTTCCTCGAAAGCGAAGCGGAAGAGCTGGCGGATCGCCGAGAGCCGCCGCGCGCGGGTGGAGCGGGCGAGGCCCTGCGCTTCGCAGGCCACGAGGTAGCGCTCGATATCGGCCTGGGAGACATCGGCGAAGGCGCGGCCCACGGCGCCGGCGAAATCGGTGAGGTCGCGGCGATAGGCGGCAAGCGTGTTCTCGGCGGCGCCAAGCTCGGCGGCCTGGGCGGCGAGGAAGGCCTGGATCCAGCGCCCGTGCTCGGTTGCGTGGCTCATCCGCGCCGGTCCAGGATCAGCATCTGCAGGGCGGTGCGGCGGGCGGTTTCCTCCAGCCCCGCGGCGCGCAGGAAGGCGAAACCGTCGGCCAGCTCGTCGAGATCGCCGCGGGCGCCGTTGGTCACCAGGTTCATCGCGCGCAGGATCGCCTCGCCCAGGCGCCCCTCGTCGGTGAGCGAGCGCAGGCGCGCGGGCGGGGCCTCGGCGGCGAAGCCCTCGGCGATGGCGGCGGCGTGATCCGAGGGCGCGGCGAGGCCCGTCACGTCGCCGCGTGCGAGCCCGGCGAGAAAGCGCGTTTCGGTATTGGTTGGGGCATCGCCCGCGGGGGCGGCGGCGGCGAGCGCCTCGTAGGCATCCGACAGCAGGCCGATGCGGAAGGCGAGCTGATCCGCCGCGCCTTCCAGGTCCACCCCGGCCAGAGCCGGACCGTAGAGCTGCGCGAAGGGCACTTCCAGCTCGGCCGTGACCATCGCCTCCCATGCCGGGGGCAGGGCGGCGGCGATGGCGGCGGCATCGCCACGGGCCATGGCGCGATCGAACCGCTGAAAGGCGGCGATCCTGTCCCACAGCCCGCCAGAGGCGGCGGGCAGGCGTTCCGTCCAGATCGCGCGCAGGCGCTCGGGCGGCAGGGCGCCGATCCGCGCCAGCCGCTCGGCCGCCTCGGCGCGGGCCTTCCAGCCGGCATTCTCGCGCAGGTCGGCATGAGCGAAGGCCATGGGCAGGCCCTGGGTGGGCATCGGCTCTCCGATCGCCTCGTAGATGCGGAAGATCAGCGGCGAGGGCCGGTCGGGCGGCAGGGGCGGCGGGGTTTCCTCGGCGAGTTCGGGGTGCAGGAAGGCGGCGAGCAGCGCGTCGTCGGAGGGCGACAGCATGTCGAGCGCCTTGGCGGTTTCCAGCGTCAGCGCGGCGGCATCCCAGTCGCCGCTGCGCGCCAGGCAGAAGATGCGCGCCGGCACGGTGGGGGCGAGATCGGCGTGTTTCACCAGCATCTCGCAGGCCGCATCCTCGGAGCCGAGCAGCAGGCGCACGTCGAAGAGCCGGCGGAAGATCTCGGGCGAGGCGGGGCCGGCGCGGTCGAGCAGGGCATCGGCCTCGTCGAGCATGGCCAGCTCGAGCAGCGTGTCGATCCGGGCGAGGAAGAGCGTCGCCTCGGCGCGGCTGTCGGCGGGCGGGTCGAGGGCGGCGATCAGCAGGTCGCGCACCAGGTCGCGCTGCGCGGGCAGCATGTCGCCATCCAGCGCCTGCAGACGCTGGGCGATGTCGGTGCTGGTCGATCCGGCCCAGAGCCCCGGCGGCAGGCCCAGCACCGCGGCGGGCTTCAGGCCCACCGCATCGGGTTGCGGGCCGCCCAGCGGCGCGACGGTCACATCCTCGGGCAGGGCGTTGGTGGCGATGTCGCCGGCGGGCGGTTGCGGCGCGACCGGCAGGGCGACCGGGGTCGCCACGCTGTCGGACAGCCAGTCGATCGCCGAGAGCGGCGCGTCGCCCTGCTGGGCGCGTGCGGGGGTGACGAGCCCCGGCGCCCCAAGGCTCACATAAAGGCTCGCACAGGCCGCGACAGCGGCGATGGCAAGGTCAATCCGCATCCAGCGTCACCGGCTCGCTCACGTCCTCGCTCGTGGGAGAGAGGTCTCCCAGATAGGCATATCCTACCAGCGCGACGAACCCCAGCACCGCGAGCACCAGGATCAGCTTGAAGAGTCTGACCATACGTTCCTGCCTTTCCGGGCCTGCCTCCGAGCTTTCCCGAGGGCCTGCCATTTCCGGCCGGTCCCCCGGCCATCTGACCGCTCTGCCGGCGGCGTGGCCAGATTATATATGGCATCTTCGGCAAGATCACGCCATTGAGGGGGTCGAATTACGGGATGCGCGAGACTTTGCCTTTGGCGCTTGAGCTGAAAAAGACGGTGGTTCTGGTGGGCATGATGGGTGCCGGCAAGACGGCGGTCGGCACGGCGCTGGCGCGGATGCTGGGGGTGCCGTTCCTCGATTCGGATGCCGAGATGGAAGCCGCGGCGAACATGAGCGTGGCCGAGATCTTCGCGCGCGACGGCGAGCAGTTCTTCCGCGAGAAGGAAAGCCTGGTGCTGGAGCGTCTGCTGACCTCGCGGCGCGGGATATTGTCGACGGGGGGTGGCGCGTTCCTAGCGCCGCGCAACCGCGCGGTGATCGCGCGCGAAGGGGTCGCCGTCTGGCTGCGGGCCGAGACGGATCTTCTGTGGCAGCGGGTGCGCCACAAGAACACCCGGCCGCTGCTGCGCACCGCCGATCCGCGCGCCACGCTGGCGGCTCTGGTTGCCGCGCGGACGCCCGCCTATGCCGAGGCCGAGATCATCGTGGATGCCGAGCCGGGCCTGTCGATCGACGCGATGGCCCGCAAGGTGCGCGACGCGCTGCTCGCGCGCCCCGACGTGCTGGAGGAGGTGGCATGATGGATATGAGCGATCGCACCGGCGTGGAGAGCGTGCACGTGCCCCTGCCGGGCCGCGCCTATGACGTGCGGATCGGCCCGGGCCTGCTGGCACGCGCGGGCGCCGAGATTGCGCCGCTTCTGCCGCGCCGCCGGGTCACCGTGCTGACCGACGAGAATGTGGGCCCGCTGCATCTGCCCGCGCTCGAGGCTGCTTTGGGGGCCGAGGGCATCGCGATGCAGGCGCTCTCGCTGCCCGCCGGCGAGGCGACGAAGGGCTGGGCCGGGCTCTCGCGCGCCGTGGAATGGCTGCTCGAGGCGAAGGTGGAGCGGCGCGACGTGGTGATCGCGCTCGGCGGCGGGGTGATCGGCGATCTCGGCGGGTTCGCCGCGGCGATCCTGCGGCGCGGGGTGCGGTTCGTGCAGGTGCCCACGACGCTGCTCGCTCAGGTGGACAGCTCCGTGGGCGGCAAGACCGGGATCAACACGGCGCAGGGCAAGAACCTGGTGGGCGCGTTCCACCAGCCCGCGCTGGTGCTGGCCGATACCGGCCTGCTCGACACGCTGCCGCGGCGCGATCTGCTGGCGGGTTATGGCGAGGTGGTGAAATACGGGCTGCTGGGCGATGCGGAGTTCTTCGCCTGGCTGGAGGAGAACGCGCCGCGCCTGGCCGAGGGCGATGGTGCGGTGCGGGCGCATGCGGTGCGCCGGTCGGTGGAGATGAAGGCCGAGATCGTGCTGCGCGACGAGACCGAGCAGGGCGACCGCGCGCTTCTGAACCTCGGCCACACGTTCGGCCATGCGCTGGAGGCCGCGACGGGCTATTCCGACCGGCTGCTGCATGGCGAGGGCGTGGCGATCGGCTGTGTCCTGGCTCTGACGCTGTCTGCACGGCTGGGGCTGTGCTCTCAGGAGGATCCGTCGCGCCTGGCGGCGCATCTGCGGGCGATGGGGATGAAGGCGGGGCTGGGCGATGTGCCCGGAGAGCTGCCGGATGCCGATGGCCTTCTGGCGCTGATGGGGCAGGACAAGAAGGTGGTCGACGGGCGTCTGCGCTTCATCCTGACGCGCGGGATCGGCCGGGCCTTCGTGGCCGACGACGTGCCGCCCGAGACGGTGCGCGAGTTGCTGGCCGAGGCGCTGGCGGAGCGGTAGGGGGGCGCGCGCGGGACAAGGGGCGCAGCCCCGCCGCGCGAGCGCCGCCCCGTCCGGGCGGGGTGGCGCTATTGCTGGCCGCCCGCGTTGCGGTGAGTGCGGAGGGGCTTAAAGCGCCCAATACCAACGTTGGAGGCGCCACCCCACGGGGCGGCCCTCGCGCTACCGTGGCGCGAGTCGGAGATGGGGCGCTCAGGAGATGTTCAGCGGTCGAAGTTTGGCCGCGCGGGACAAGGGCGCAGCCCCGCCGCGCGAGCGCCGCCCCGTCCGGGCGGGGTGGCGCTATTGCCGGCCGCCCGCGCGGCGGTGAGGTCGGAGGGGCTTGGCTGCCATAAAGTGACCAACACCAGCGTTGGAGGCGCCACCCCACGGGGCGGCGCTCGCGCTACTGTTCCGACAATCCCCCAACGTGCCACGATCGCCCCCCGCCCAAACGCGGTGCGGGCGGGGCACCTGTGGCACCCCGCCCGCACATGCGCCGCAAGCGGCAAAGAATTGGTCATCCAAAAACCGGAAACGTCCACTCACGCATTCCGTTCCCAATACTTACCCTTTGGTCAACTTTTCTCCTACTGGTCCTTTTGACAGGTCAGGGCTCCAGCAGGTGCAGGGTCACCGCGCGGGCCACTGCCTCGGCCCTTGTTCTGCAACGCATTTTCCGCCGCGCGTTCTCGAAGTGGAAACGAACTGTGCGCGATGTGATGCCCAAAAAACCTGCAGTCGCCTCGTCATCGAGGCCTCTGCGCGCCGCGCGGAGCACCTCGATCTCACGTTGCGTCAACTTGGGGTTGCCGGGCGCGTCATCTGCTCCCGCATGAAGGGCGCGCAAGCGGTCGAAGGCGTAGAGCAGGATCATGTGCAGCGCGATGCATGATTCGGGGTCGGGATCCTCGGGGCCGGGCCCTGCCACGCAGGCCATCCCGCGATAGCCCGCCGCGCCGCGCACCGGCACGAGCAGGCCGGCGCCCCGGTCGAGCTCCGCCGCCGCATCCAGCAGCGACAGGCCCACCTCGTCGGGCAGGCGGCCATGCGCGCCCGCGCGGATCTGCGAGATCGTCAGCGGCATCGAGACAAGCTCGGCCGCTTCGCGAACCGGATCGTGGGGGCCATAGCCGCGCTCGGCATACCAGCGCGCCCAGGTCTCGGGCCAGTTCTCGAGCATGGCCGGGGTGGGCAGGCTGGCCTCTGGCGCGGGGAGGCCCGCCAGCGCATAGGTCGTCATCCCGTAGGGGGCGATCGCGGCCTCGAGCGCGGCGGCGAGCGCGGCGCGGTCGGGCGCGGTGTGGACGGCGCGGATCGTGGCGATCAGGCCCGCGCCCGTATCATTGCCGCCGGTCTCATCCCCAGGCCCCACCGGGCCGGCTCAGAACGGAATCTCGTCGTCGAAATCCGACCGGCCGCCGCCACCGCCGCCACCCTGCGACGGGCCGCTGTCGTAACCGCCGCCGCCGGGGCCGTCATCGTATCCGCCGCCGCCGGAATAGCCGGCACCGCCGCCGCCACCGCCGCCGCCCTCGCCGCGGCCGTCGAGCATCGTCAGTTCCGAGCGGTAGGGCCGCAGCACCACCTCGGTGGAATAGCGATCCTGGCCGGATTGATCCTGCCATTTCCGCGTCTCGAGCTGGCCCTCGATATAGACCTTGGAGCCCTTGCGCAGATACTGCTCGGCCACCCGCGCCAGCGGTTCCGAGAAGATCGCCACGGAATGCCACTCGGTGCGCTCCTTGCGCTCGCCGGTATTGCGATCCTTCCACGTCTCGGAGGTGGCGATGCGCAGGTTGCACACCTTGCCGCCGTTCTGGAACGTCCGCACCTCGGGATCGCGGCCGAGATTGCCGATCAGGATCACCTTGTTTACCGAGCCCGCCATTCTGTGCCCCCCGCTGTCGAATCTGCTGCGTCTGGTTCGTGCTGTTACACCATCCCCGCGCCATGCAGGAAAGGAGAAACTGGTTAACGCGGCCATAACGCGGATGTCACGAGTGCCTCCACCCCCACAGGCTGGCCCCCGCGCGCCGAAAGCCTTATACTGCGCGGCAGACAGAATGGCGCGAGGGATAGGCGCATGAGGGTGTGGGTTCTGGCAGCGGCCTTGCTGGCCGCCCCGGCAGGTGCGTTTGCCGGCGATCTGGTGTTTTCCTCCAAGTCGCGTGCGGCCTTGTTCTCGTCGCAGCTCGACGTGCTCGACAGCCGGGCGGCCACACAATACGCGAACTCGACGAGGCTGCAGCCGAAATCCGCGCTCGGCCTGCCATCCACCGCCAGCCCCCGCTATACCGGCCGCTACAACGGCCCGCACCTGGCCACCGCCCGCGCGGCGGCCCAGCGCTACGGCGTGCCGGCGGACCTGTTCCTGCGGCTGGTGCAGCAGGAAAGCGGCTGGAATGCCTCGGCGCGCTCGCACAAGGGCGCGATCGGGCTGGCGCAGCTGATGCCGGGCACGGCGGCCGTGCTGCGCGTCGATCCCCACGACCCGGTGCAGAACCTCGATGGCGGCGCGCGCTATCTGCGGATGATGTACGACAAGTTCGGCTCCTGGCGGCTGGCGCTGGCGGCCTACAATGCCGGCCCCGCCGCGGTGGAGAAGCATGGCGGCGTGCCGCCCTACCGCGAGACGACGAATTACGTGCGCGTGATCTGGGGCAGCTGAGGCCCTTGCGGCGCCGTTTTCGAGGCGCCGGTGCCACAGGTTCCGCCGGCTTCAACTGGTGCGGGAACCTTTCCACAGCACATTGTGTTGCCTGTCCATATCGCGGGCGGTTGCGCCCGCCGGATGAGACAGGAGACGTAACATGAAACGTATCGTCGCTCTTGCCACGGCCAGCGTGATCGCGCTCGCCGCCGGTGCGGCCTCGGCCGAAAAGCTGATGGTCAACGAGATCCAGGTGAAATCCGAACTGTCGGACATCACGGAATCGAACGCCTTGCAATTCTATCCCACGCTGACCGACGATCTGCGCAACGCAATCGGCGAGCAGATCGCGGGGCAGATCGGGGATTCGATCTACCACCTGGAGGTGAACCTCAAGGAAGTGAGCCTCGACGGCGCCTATGCGCTGCCGGGCAACGGCGAGTTCAACAAGATGGAGGCCTTCGTTTCCGTCTTCGCCGAGGACGAGACGATCCCGGAAGAGAAATTCTGGATCCGGCTCGATGCCCGTTCGGCCAACCAGCTGGCGGCCCTGCAGCCCGGCACGGCCGATTTCTACAACGCGCTGGTCGATGCCTTCGCGCGGGAAACGGCCAAGGAAGTGGCCGAGGTGGACGTGCCCACCAACACGCCCCAGCGGATCGACAAGAACGAGGGCTGAGCCCCTCCGTCGCCCGCAGCACGAGACGCGCCACCGGCCTGCTTGCCGGTGGCGCGTTGTTTTTGGGGGTGTCATGGGTTCTGAGGGAGGCGAAGCCTCCCCGCGCGGAATCAAGCGCGTAGCGCGCCGCGCGAGCGCCGCCCCGTCGGGGCGGGGTGGCGCTATTGCTATCGGCCCGCGCTACGGTGAGTGCGGAGGGGCTTGGCTACCATAAAGCGCCCAGCACCAGCGTCGGAGGCGCCACCCCACGGGGCGGCCCTCACGCTACCGTTGCGCTTCTTCTTGCTCGAAATACTCCGGGGGTCCGGGGGCGGAGCCCCCGGCCTGGCCCAACGCTTCGACGCGCGCGTCAGCGCGCTGAGAAGGGGCGGGAGAACCCCGCTCGCCGCAGGTGTCGCGCGGAACAAGGGCACAGCCCCGCCGCGCGAGCGCCGCCCCGTATGGGCGGGGTGGCGCTATTGCTCTCGGCCCGCGCTACGGTGATTTGGGAGGGCCTTGGCCACCATAAAGCGCGCAACACCAGCGCTGGAGGCGCCACCCCACGGGGCGGCGCTCGCGCTCTGTTGCGCGCGTTGCTCTACTCCGCCGCCGTGCGGATCACCGGTTCCATCCTGCGCAGGATATCTTCGGCCAGGTGGCACTTGATCTCGTGCCCCTCGGCCATCCGGCGCATGGGCGGCACCTCGCGTTCGCACAGATCCCCCGGCACCTGCGGCTTCCACGGGCAGCGCGTCTGGAACGGGCAGCCGGGCGGCGGGTTCATCGCCGAGGGGATATCGCCCTCCAGCACGATATGCTGCTTCTCCACCGAGGTATCGGCGATCGGCACCGCCGAGAGCAGCGCCTGCGTGTATGGATGATAGGGCGGCGCGAAGACCTGGTCGGTCGTCCCGATCTCGACCACGTGGCCCAGATACATGACCAGCACGCGGTCCGAGAGGTAGTGCACGATCGACAAATCGTGGCTGATGAACAGCAGCGTCGTGCGGTTGCGGCGCTGGATGTCCATCAGCAGATCGGTCACCGCAGCCTGCACCGAGACGTCGAGCGCGCTCACCGGTTCATCGGCCACCACGATCTTCGCATCCCCCGCGAAGGCCCGCGCGATGCCCACGCGCTGCTTCTGCCCGCCCGAGAGCTGCCGGGGCATGCGCCCGGCAAATTCGCGCGGCAGTTTCACCAGGTCGAGCAGGTCCAGCATCCGCTCGCGCCGCTCGCGGTCAGAGCGGCCATAGCCGAACACTTCCAGCGCGCGGATGATCTGGCGGCCGACGCTCATCGAGGGGTTCAGCGTGTCGAACGGGTTCTGGAACACCATCTGGATCGCGGCCACCGTCTCGGTGCCCCGGTCCTGGATCGCGGTATTGCCGATGCCGTGTCCGGCCAGCTTCACGCGGCCCTCGGTCGCCGTCTCGAGCCCCATCAGCACCTTGGCGAAGGTGGACTTGCCGCAGCCGCTTTCGCCGACGATGGCCAGCGTCTCGCTCTCGCGGGCCTCGAAATCGAGCTGCTCGTTGGCGCGCACCACCCGCGTCGCCCCGCCGAACAGCGCGTTGGCGCGCACCTCGTAATGCTTCTTGAGATCCTCCACCGACAGCACCACCTCGCCCGGCGGCACCTTCTCGCTCTGCACGGCGGCGTCGGGCGGGGCATCCCAGTCGATCTCGTCCACGCGGATGCAGCGGCTTTCGTGCCGGGCCACGCCATCCACCGGGATCATCGGGATCTTCTGCGCGTCGCAGCGCCCGGCGACGAAGTGATCGCAGCGCGGGCCGAAATTGCAGCCCGGCGGGCGTTCGTGGGGCAGGGGGAAATTGCCGGGAATGGCGATCAGCGGGCGGGCGTTCTTGTCGGCCCCCGGCAGCGGGATCGAACGGAACAGGGCCTGCGTGTAGGGGTGGCGCATCCGGTCGAAGACCTCGCGCACGGCGCCCGTCTCGACCGCCTCGCCGGAATACATCACGCAGAGCCTGTCGCATGTCTCGAGGATGAGGCCCAGATTGTGCGAGATGAACAGCATCGAGGTGCCGAAGCGGCGGCCGAGATCCTTCACCAGATCGACGATGCCGGCCTCGACGGTCACATCCAGCGCGGTGGTCGGCTCGTCGAGGATCAGGAGCGCGGGCTTCGCCATCAGCGCCATGGCGATGACGATGCGCTGCTGCTGGCCGCCCGACAGCTGGTGCGGGAAGGCGCGGAAGATGCGCTCGGCATCGGGCAGGCGGACGGCCTCGATCATCTCCAGCGCCTGGGCGCGGGCCTCGGCCTCGGAGGCGCCCTCGTGGATCATCGGCACTTCCATCAGCTGCCGGCCGACGCGCATGGCGGGGTTCAGGCTCGCCATCGGCTCCTGGTAGATCATCGCGATCTCCGAGCCGCGGATGGCGCGCAGCTCTTCTTTCGACATCTGCGCCAGGTCGCGCCCCTTGAAGCGGATCGAGCCGCCGGTGACGCGGCCGTTCACGCCCAGATCCTGCATCACGCCCAGCGCCACGGTGGATTTGCCGCAGCCGCTTTCGCCCACCAGCCCCATCGCCTCGCCCGGCATGACGGTGCAGGAGAAGTTCATCACCGCCGGGATCTCGCGCAGCCGCGTGAAGAAGGAGATCGAGAGGTTGTCGATCTCCAAGATGGGCTGGGCAGCTTCATCGCTCATCGCTGGCTCCGGTGCGGCTGGCATGGCTCAATCCCTCAGGCTTTCCTCGCGCAGACCGTCGGCCAGCAGGTTCAGCCCCAGCACCAGCGACATCAGCGCCAGCGCGGGCACCAGCGCGGGGTGCGGGTAGATCGACAGCAGGCGGCGGCCCTCGTTGATCGTGGAGCCCCAATCGGGGCTTTCGGGGCTGACGCCCAGGCCGAAGAAGCCCAGCGTGCCGAGCAGGATCGTGGTATAGCCGATCCGCAGGCAGAAATCGACGATCAGCGGCCCGCGCGCATTTGGCAGGATCTCCCACAGCATGATGTACCACGGGCCCTCGCCCCGGGTCTGCGCGGCGGCGACGTAATCGCGGGCGCGGATGTCCAGCACCAGGCCGCGCACGATGCGGAAGACGGTGGGCGCGTTCACGAAAACGACCGAGACGAAGACGATCAGCGTGTTCGACGGCATGCCCAGCAGTCCCAGCGGATCGGCGTTCCAGGCGAACCCCGCATAGAACCACAGCCCCACGACCAGCACGGCCGCGATCAGTGCGGCATCCACGGCAGGCGCGGTGTGGAAGCGCGAATGCACCAGGATCACCGCGAAGATCACCGGAAAGAGGAACAGCACGGCGGCCATGTAGGTGGGGATGCCGGTGCGCACCATCTCGGGCGTGACCAGCAGGTAGAAGAGCAGGATGACGGGGAAGCTCAGCACCAGGTTGGCCACGAAGGTGAGCGCGGTGTCGAGGAAGCCGCCGAAATAGCCCGCGGGCAGGCCCAAGGTGATGCCCACCATGAAGGCAAATGCCGTGGCGAGCGGGGCGATCTTCAGCACCTCCCAGGCGCCGGCCACCATGCGCGAGAAGACGTCGCGCGCCAGGTTGTCGCCGCCCAGCAGATACCAGCCCGCGCCATCGGGGCGCGGGCTGCCCGGCGGCGCGTTCTTCAGCCCCGAGACCTGCGAGAGCGGGCTTTGCGTGACGATCACGTCGGCAAAGAGCGCGGTGAAGACCCAGAACATCACCAGCCCGAAGCCGATCATGCCGATGCGGCTGTCGAAGAGCTTGCCGTAGAGCCCCAGCCGCCGCTTGAACCCCAGCGACAGCGCGAAGATGAGCGCCAGCGCCGCCCATGTGGGCCAGAGTTGCAGGAGGATCCGGGCGATGATGCCGCCCCAGCCGAGCGGCTCCATCATGTCACCCTGATGCGCGGGTTGAGGAAGACATAGCCGATATCCGAGATCAGCTGCGTGACCAGCACCACCACCACGGCCACGACCGAGCAGGCGAGCAGCAGCTCGATGTCGTTGTTGCCGGCGGCCTGCACCAGCGTCCAGCCGAAGCCCTTGAAGTTGAAGAGGATCTCCACGATCACCACGCCGTTCAAGAGCCAGGGGAATTGCAGCATGATCACGGTGAACGGCGCGATCAGCGCGTTGCGCAGCGCGTGTTTCAGCACCACGTTGCGGAACGAGACGCCCTTCAGCCGCGCGGTGCGGATGTATTGCGCCGTCATCACCTCGGTCATCGAGGCGCGCGTCATCCGCGCGATATAGCCCGCGCCGAACAGGGCGATGGTCAGCACCGGCAGGGTGAAATTCTCGAAGGTGATGCCGTCGGCGGCGCTGGTGGCGGTGCCCTTGAACCATTTCAGCCCCACCGCCGAGGAGGCGAAGACCGCGATGAAGATGATGCCCGAGACGTATTCGGGCGTTGCCGTGGTGAGGATCGAGAAGGCCGAAAGCCCCCGGTCGGCGCGCGAGCCCTCGCGCATCCCGGCCAGCACGCCGGTGACCAGCGCCAGCGGCACCATCACCACCATGACCCAGAACATCAGCTTGGCCGTCAGCCCCAGACGCTGGGCGATCAGCGGGCCCACATCCGTCTTGAACACGGTGGACTGACCCCAATAGCCCTGCAACACGCCGCAATAACGCGGCACCGCCTCGCCCGGCTCGGCGGCGGGGGCGCAGCGCAATGCCTCGCCCGCCGCGTTCACGAAGCCCGGCACCACGCCCAGCCATTCGCCGTAACGCACCAGGACCGGCCGGTCATAGCCGTTGCGGGCGAGGTAGCTCGCCACGTCGGCATCCGACATGCGGTTGTTGCCCTGGAACTTGGCCAGAACCTCGAGCGTCGCCGGCAGGTTGGTGAGCAGGAAGACGATGAACGACAGGACCAGCGCGGTGAGCAGCATCGTGGCCACCCGCCGGATCAGGAAGGCGGCCATTCAGCGCCGCCCCGGATGTGGCGCGGGGCCGGAGAAAGGGCGGCCCCGCGCCGCGATCATGCCGCGATCCACCACTTGTAGTGATGCAGCTCGTAGGTCGGGTGCATGTCGGCCCCCATCACGTTTTCCTTCGAATGGCGGTAGAGCGAGCGCCAGAAGGGCTGGATCATCACCGCCTCGTCCTGAAGGATGCGCTCCAGATCCTCCATGATCACGCGCCGCTCGTCGGCATCGGCGATGGCCAGCGCCTGGCCCAGCTTCTCGTCGAACTCGGCGTTGGAGAAGGCGGTTTCGTTCCAGGCCTCGCCGGTGCGGTAGGCCAGCGCCAGCACCTGCACGCCGAGCGGGCGCATGTTCCACTCGGTCGAGCTGAACGGATAGGCCAGCCAGTCGTTCCAGAAGGTCGACGAAGGGATGATCGTGCGCTTGATGTTGAAGCCCGCGTCGCGCAGCTGCGCGGCGGTGGCATCGCACGAGGCCGATTGCCAGTCGTCGTCGATCGAGATGAGCTCGAGCTCGGTATCGAGATGCCCCGCCTCTTCCATCATCGCGCGCGCCGCCTCGGGATCGGGCTGCAGCGGCGGCAATTCGGCATATTCGGGGTGGATCGGGCAGACATGGTGGTTCTCGGCCACGGTGCCCTGGCCGTTATAGCCCAGCTCCAGGATCACCGCGTTGTCGACCGCCTTCACGATCGCCTGGCGCACCTGCTTGTTGTCATAGGGCGCCTGGCCCTGGTTGAAGCGGATGCAGGCCGTGCCGGCGGTGATCGCCTCGGATTTCTTCCAGCCCAGCGCATCGAGCACCTCGACGAAATCGCCGGTGCTCTCGTAGGTCATGTCGATCTCGTCGGCATCGGCGGCGGCGATCCAGGCGGCGGGATCGACGCCGAGATCGATGAACTCGATCCGGTCGAGCCAGGCGCCTTCGCCCCACCACTCGTGCTCGGTATTCTTCACCAGCACCTGCTTGACGCCCACGTCGTTCTGTTCGGGCAGGTAGGGGCCGGTGCCGATCGGGTTTTCCGACGGGTCGCCGCCGTCATAGCTGGAATGGACCACGGCGGCGGGGTAATCCACGAAGCCCGCGATGATGGTGATGTCGGGCGCGCCGAGATGCAGCTTGACGGTGGTGTCGTCGACCACTTCCACCGCGCCTTCGCGCAGCCCGTCGCCCGCCTCGTTCATCAGCGCCGACATGCGCGAGGTCATCGAGTTGCCCTCGACGGATGTGTCGCACCAGCGCTCGATATTATGAGCCACGTCCTGCGCGGTGAAGGGATCGCCGTTGTTCCAGGTCACGCCGGGGCGGATGTTGAGCGTGTATTCGGTGGCGTCCTCGTTCACCTCCCAGCTTTCCAGCAACCGGCCCTCGATCGTGCCGTCCTTCTGGTATTCGGCCAGATATTCCAGCCAGCCGCGGGCGAAGTTCGCCATTTCCGACCAGTCCCAGGTGCGCGGATCCTTCAGGCCCTTGGTCTCCATCTGCATGCGCAGCGTGCCGCCTTCCTGCGGCGTGCCCTGGGCGAGCGCGGGGCGCGCCGCGCCGATCAGCCCGTAGGCCGCGACGGAAGAGACGCCGAGCGCCGTGGCGCGGGTGAGGAACTCGCGGCGGCTGAGCTTGCCGTCGAGATGTTCGCGCGCATACATCTGCGCGGCTGGGTGCAGGCGGGCGGCCTGTGCGTCCTGAGGTGTCATGATCGTCTCCCTGTGGCCTGTGGTGCCGCCGGCGTCCGGGGCGGTAATCTTGTTATGGCGCGCGCTGGCCGTTTCTCAATGCTGCCGCGCATTTCGGATCGGAAAGCGGGCCGAAAGCGACATCACTTGTAGAAAAGCGACATGGGGCCACGATTGCAACCGCAAAGCCCGGCGGCACGGTGCCGGATGCCGGGGAAGTGAGCGGAGTGGGGGCGGCGGGGCGTCAGCCGCCGCGGCGGAATTCCGAAGGGGTCACCCCGGTCACGCGGTGGAAGGCGCGGGTGAAATAGGCGGCCGAGGCGAAGCCCAGCTCCTGCGCGATCTGCTTCACCGGCATCTGCGTCTCGCTGAGCATGCGGCGCGCCTCGAAATGCACGCGGTCGGCCAGGATCGCCGAGGCCGGGCGCCCGCAGGCGATGTTGCAGGCGCGCGAGAGGTGGGTGGGCGTCACCCCCAGTTCGCGGGCGTAATGGGCGACGTTGGCGCCCGAGCGGAACTCCTTCTCCACCAGGGCGGTGAAGGCCGCGGCCAGCCGGCGCGAGGCGTCGGGCAGCATCTCCATGTCGGGCACCAGCGCCAGCTGCCGCTCGATCCAGACCGAGATCAGCCCGGCATGGTGTCGCAGCGCGCGCTCGCGGCCCGGCAGATCCTGCATCACCTCGCGCGAGAGCGCGTCGATCAGGATGTTCAGCTCGCCCTGCTGCACGGAATCGCGGAAGCGCAGGTGCAGCGGTTCCTCGGGCAGTTCGATCATCGGATCGTCGCAGAGGAACACGACCTGGCCGAAGAGCATGCCGGCGGTTTCGAACCCGTGCATCGTGCCGGCGGGCAGGTAGACCATGTTGTGCGGCCCGTAGCCGCGCTTGACGCCCGCCACCGTGATCCGTCCCTGGCCGCGCGTGAACCAGTAGAGCACCGGCTGCGAATAGCTGCGCATCGCTTCCGAGCGCCACTTGCCGCCCTGGATGAAGCGGTTGAGCGGGGTGACGCGATATGTGCTGGCGGTCTGCGGGAGGGAGGTGGCGGCGGCGGCGTCGCGGGCGTTCATCGGGCAGGCGGCTCCGGTCGTGGGGCTGGCATGGCTGGGCAGCGGAATGTTCGGTTTGTGCAAGCATAGCCGCGCGGGTCGCACCGGACCAGAGATTTCCCGGATGAAAACACAGCGTCAACGCTTTGTTGCCAATGGGCAAATCCGCCTAGGCGGGAAGCGATATCTTGTGCCAGTCGCGCATGCGAGCGCGAAACCATGTGCGCTGACGCTTGGCATATTGCCGCGTGGCGATGATCGCCCGGTCGCGCGCCGCGTCGAGCGTGATCTCGCCGCGCAGGTGGGCCACCAGTTCCGCCGCGCCGATGGCGCGCGCGGCGGGGCGGGATTCGTCCCATTCCGGCAGGTTGGCGCGTGCCTCGTCGAGCGCGCCGGCGGCGAGCATCGCGTCGAAGCGCCGGGCGATGCGCTCGGCCAGCCAGTCGCGATCCGTATCCAGCAGGATGGGAAAAGCGCGCGCGAGGGGCAGGGCGGGCGGCCCCGTCTCGGCTTGCCATTCGGCCAAGCCCCGCCCGGTGGCGCGCAGCACCTCCCACGCCCGCTGCACGCGCATCGGGTTCAGCCGGTCGATCCGCTCGGCCGTCGCGGCATCCAGCTCGGCCAGCAGCCCCTCGTGCCCGCCCTCTTCGCGGCGCCGCGCATCGGCTTCCTCGCGCAAGGCGGGCGGCGTGGGCGGGATCTCGGCCAGGCCTTCGGTCAAAGCGGCGAAGTAGAGCCCGGTGCCGCCCGTGAAGATCGGCCGCGCGCCGCCGTCCAGCAGCGGCGCTGCCTCGCGCAGCCAGTGGCCGGCGGAATAGTCGGCATCCGGCGCGACGTGACCATACAGCAGATGCGGCGCGCGCGCCTCCTCCTCCGGCCCCGGCCGCGCCGTCAGCACCCGCCAATTGGCATAGACCTGCAGCGCATCGGCATTCACGATCGCGCCGCCCAGCCGCTCGGCCACCTCGAGCGCCAGCGTCGACTTGCCGCTCGCCGTCGGCCCCGCGATCAGCACCGGCCGCTCGCGCCCGATCGCGGCGGCCAGCGCCGGCGAAAGCAGCCCCGCCTCAGCCGCCACGGCACCCGGCCAATCGCGCATTGAACCTGCCAGCGATTTCGCGCATCTTGCCCCCGATCGGCAGATAAGACGTGGAGCCTCATCCTATGACCGAGCCCGCCCCAGGCCAAGCCTCCACCACCTACAGCCGGGTTCTCCTGAAGATCTCGGGCGAGGCGCTGATGGGCTCGCAAGGCTATGGCCTGCACCCGCCCACGGTGGAGCGCATCGCGCGCGAGGTGAAATCGGTGCACGATCTCGGCGTCGAGATCTGCATGGTGATCGGCGGCGGCAACATCTTCCGCGGGCTGCAGGGATCGGCCCAGGGGATGGAGCGGACGACGGCCGATTACATGGGTATGCTGGCCACCGTGATGAACGCGCTCGCCATGCAATCCGCGCTCGAGACGCTGAGCGTCAACACCCGCGTCATCTCGGCCATCCCGATGGATCAGGTCTGCGAGCCCTATATCCGCCGCCGCGCCGTGCGCCACCTCGAGAAGAAGCGCGTCTGCATCTTCGCCGCGGGCACCGGCAACCCGTATTTCACCACCGATACGGCGGCCACGCTGCGGGCCTCGGAGATGTCGTGCCAGGCGATCTTCAAGGGCACCAAGGTGGATGGCGTCTATGATGCCGATCCGATCAAGAACCCCGAGGCGCGGCGCTACGACCGTGTGAGCTATGACGAGGTGCTCGCCAAGCATCTCAACGTGATGGATGCCAGCGCCATCGCGCTGGCGCGTGACAACAAGCTGCCGATCATCGTCTTCTCGCTCGACGAGCCGGGCGGCTTCCGCGGGATACTGGCGGGGCAGGGCACCTATACGCTGGTCGCCGACCAGAAGCGCGCGGCCTGACATACGGGCTGACACACCGCCCGCACACGCAGCCCGACACGCGCGCTTTCACATTCGCCTAAGGGTTGGTATAGCTTCAGCGCGCCGCACCCGTTGCGGCGCCCATACGTCAACGAACACGTCAACGAAAAGAAGAAGGCCGGGGCCATGGCAGAGGAATTCGAACTCGATCTCGACGATCTGGAGCGGCGGATGGATGGCGCGATGGCCGCGCTGCGCACGGAATTCGCCTCGCTGCGCACGGGCCGCGCCTCGGCCTCGATGCTCGAGCCAGTGATGGTGGATGCCTATGGCCAGCCCACCCCGATCAACCAGGTGGGCACCGTGAACGTGCCCGAGCCGCGGATGGTGACGGTCAATGTCTGGGACAAGTCGCTCGTCGGCAAGGTCGAGAAGGCGATCCGCGAAAGCGGGCTGGGGATCAACCCGCAGACCAACGGCACGATCATCATGCTGCCGATCCCCGAACTCAACGAGGAACGCCGCCGCGAACTGACGAAGGTGGCCGCCCAATATGCCGAGAATGCCCGTGTGGCGATCCGCAACATCCGCCGCGACGGGATGGACACGATCAAGAAGCACCGCGACGGCATGTCAGAAGACGATCAGAAATTGTGGTCAGACGAGGTCCAGCAACTCACCGACAAGCATATCGCTGCGGTGGATTCGGCGCTCGAGACCAAGCAAGCCGAAATCATGCAGGTCTGACGGCCATGGCCGGGGAGCGTAGATGAAAGATCTTCAGCAGCAGGGGGCCGATCATCAGGGGCCGGGCCACGTCGCCATCATCATGGATGGCAATGGCCGCTGGGCGACCGCCCAGGGCAAGCCCCGGCTCTACGGCCACCATGCCGGCGCCAAGCGTGTGCGCGAGATCGTGGAGGCCTGCCCCGGCCTCGGCGTCAAGTATCTGACCGTCTTCGCCTTCTCCACCGAGAACTGGAAGCGCACCCAGGCCGAAGTGTCGGGGCTGATGAAGCTCTTCCGGCGCTACATCGTGAGCGAGGCGCGCGCCCTGATCGACGCGGGCGTGCGCGTGCATTTCATCGGCGATCGCGTGCGGCTGGAGCCGTCGCTGGTGGCGATGATGGACGAGCTCGAGGCGATGACGCGCGGCAACGATGCGCTGCACCTGACCATCGCGCTCAATTACGGCGGCCGTGACGAGGTGGCCCGCGCCACCCGCCGCCTCGCGCAGGACGTGGCCGAGGGCCGGCTGCGCCCCGACGACGTGAACGAGGAAACCCTGCCGCGCTACCTCGATACCTGCATCCTGCCCGATCCCGACCTGGTGATCCGCACCTCGGGCGAGGCCCGCATCTCCAACTTCCTGCTGTGGCAATCGGCCTACAGCGAATACGAGTTCATCGATACGCTCTGGCCGGATTTCACCGCCGAGATCTTCGCGGGCATCGTCGCCTCCTATTCCCGGCGCGAACGGCGTTTCGGTGCCGTGACGGCATGAGCGCGCTGCGCCGGGGCTTCGGCGATCTCGGTGTCCGGGTCGCCTCGGCGCTGGTGCTGGTGGGCATCGGCGGCACCGCGCTTCTGTTCGGCGGGGCGGTCTGGTTCTGCCTGCTGACCATCGTCGCCGCGCTGATGATGTGGGAACTCGCGCCGCTGTGCGACCCGCAACTGCCCGCCACGCCGCGCCGGGGCATCGCGCTGGCGACGCTTGCCGCGGGGCTGGCGGGCTGGCTGCTGCACAATGCCCAGCGCACGCCGCTGAGCGAGGCGGCCGAGAACCCGCTGCTGCCGGCGCTGCTGATCGCCGTGCCCTCGCTGGCCGGCCTGATGTGGCTGCGCCGGGGCCGCGGGCTGTTCGTGGCCTATGCGCTGATCGTCAATATCGGCGCGGTCTTCCTCTACGCGCTGCGGCTGGATGACGGCTGGCTGCCCGTGCTGCTACTGATCGCCATCGTCGCCACCTCGGATACGGCGGGCTATTTCGTCGGCCGCACGCTTGGCGGGCCGCGCTTCTGGCCCTCGATCAGCCCCAACAAGACATGGTCGGGCACGGTGGGGGGCTGGGTCTTCTGCGCGCTGTTCGGGCTGATCTTCCTGCCGCAGACGGGGCTGCCCGTCTGGCTGGCGCCCTTCGTGGCCTTCGTGCTGTGCCTCGCCGCGCAGTTCGGCGACATCGCCGAGAGCGCGATCAAGCGGCGGGTGGCGATCAAGGATGCCTCCAACCTGATCCCCGGCCATGGCGGGCTGATGGACCGTTTCGACGGCCTCGTCGCCGCGGCGGCCCTGGGCGGCGCGCTCACGGTCGTGGCGGGGGTCTGAACTTGAGGCGCATCACCATCCTCGGCGCCACCGGCTCGATCGGGCAATCGACGCTCGATCTGATCCGCCGCGATCCCGGCGCCTATCGCGTGGTGGCGCTGACCGGCGGGCGCAACATCGCCCGGCTGGCCGAGGATGCGCGCGCGCTGGGGGCCGAGCTGGCGGTGACCTGCGAGCCCGAATTACTGGGCGATCTGCGCGAGGCGCTGGCCGGCAGCGGGGTCGAGGCCGCGGCGGGCCCGCAGGCGCTGATCGAGGCGGCGCGCCGCCCGGCCGACTGGATCATGTCGGCCATCGTCGGCGCCGCCGGCCTGGCGCCGGGCCTCGCCGCGCTGTCCCACGGCACGACGCTGGCGCTTGCCAACAAGGAATCGCTGGTGGCCGCCGGGCCGCTGATGCTGGCCGAGGCGGCGCGCCACGGCGCCACGATCCTGCCGGTGGACAGCGAACATTCCGCCGTCTTCCAGGCGCTCGCGGGCGAGGATCGCGCCTCGGTCGAGCGGGTGATCATCACCGCCTCAGGCGGCGCGCTGCGCGACTGGCCGCTGGAGCGGCTGCACCATGCCAGCGTCGCCGATGCCTCGGCCCATCCCAACTGGGATATGGGCCAGCGCATCACCATCGACAGCGCGTCGATGTTCAACAAGGCGCTGGAAGTCATCGAAACGAAAGAGTTTTTCGGCCTCGCGCCCGAGCGGATCGAGGTGCTGATCCACCCCGAATCCCTTGTCCACGCGCTTGTCGGTCACGCCGACGGCGCGCTCATGGCCCATCTCGGCGCGCCCGACATGCGCCACGCGATCGGCTATGCGCTGCACTGGCCGCAGCGCCGCCACCTGCCGGTCGCCCGGCTCGATCTGGCGCGGATCGGCCAGCTCACCTTCGCTGCCCCCGACGAGCAGCGCTTCCCCGCCCTGCGCCTCGCACGCGAGGTGATGCAGGCCGGCGGGCTGACCGGCGCGGCCTTCAACGCGGCCAAGGAACAGGCGCTCGATCTCTTCATCGCGGGCGCCCTGCGCTTCACCGACATGGCCGCCATCGTGGACGAGACACTCACCGAAATGTCAGCGGATGCGGGCCTTACTAATGCCGCGATCACGCTTGAAAACGTGGCCCGGATCGACCAGACCGCCCGCAGAACGGCCGCCCGGGCCGCCGAGCGTATATCGGGGCACGCCACGGGACGCTTACGAGCAGAAGGATAGAGGATGGACCTCACCACCCTGTTGCCGCAATTCGGCAATCTCATCTACACGCTCGTCTTCTTCGTCATCGCGCTCTCGGTGATCGTCACGATTCACGAGCTCGGCCATTATTTCGTCGGTCGCTGGACAGGCATCCGCGCCGATGTCTTTTCGCTGGGCTTCGGCCCCGTCCTGCTGAAACGCACCGACAGGCGCGGCACCCAGTGGCAGCTCGCCGCCTTGCCCTTCGGCGGCTACGTGAAGTTCCGCGGCGATGCCAATGCCGCCTCGGCCACCGATTACGGCGCGGTCGAGGCGATGGACGCGACCGCACGGCGCGAGACGATGGCCGGCGCCCCGCTCTGGGCGCGCACGCTGACCGTGGCCGCCGGGCCGGTGGCGAACTTCATCCTCTCGGCCCTGGTCTTCTCGGCCTTCGTGCTGTTCAACGGCATCGCGTCCGACCCGCTGACGGTGGAGCGGGTCACACCGATGCCCGGCATCCAGCAGCTGGAGCCGGGCGACCGCATCCTCGCCATCGAGGGAAGCGAAACCCCGCCGCTCGAGGATTTCGGCGATTTCATCGACGAATTGCCCAATGCCGCCACGCTCGACTACACCGTGTTGCGCGATGGCGAGGAACTTACCGTGCGCGCGCCGCACCCGCTGCCGCCGCTGGCCACCGGCATCGCGCCCGACAGCGCGGCCATCGACGCGCGGATGCAGGAGGGCGACGTCATCACCGCGATCGACGGCGCGCCCGTCGCCACGTTCGAGGATCTGCGCGAGGTGGTTTCGGCCTCCGACGGCGCGCCGCTCGACCTCACCGTCTGGCGCGACGGCGAGGAAGTGTCGCTCACGCTCGAGCCGCGCCGCCGCGACCTGCCGCTCGAGGAAGGCGGGTTCGAGACACGCTGGCTGATCGGCATCACCGGCGGCTTCTTCTTCGAGCCGGCCACCCGCGCGCCGGGCCTGGGCGAGACCATCGCCTATGGGTGGGAGCAGACATTCTCGATCATCCGCTCGTCGCTCTCGGGCCTGTGGCACATGATCTCGGGCGCGATTTCCTCGTGCAACCTGCGCGGGCCGATCGGCATCGCCGAGACGTCCGGAGCGATGGCGAGCCAGGGCGCCGACAGCTTCATCTGGTTCGTGGCGGTGCTGTCCACCGCGGTGGGGCTGCTCAACCTCTTCCCGATCCCGGTGCTCGATGGCGGGCACCTTGTGTTCTACGCCTACGAGGCGGTGGCCCGGCGCAAACCGTCGGAGCGGGCCTACAACATCCTGATGACGATGGGCCTGGCGCTGATCCTGTCGCTGATGGCGTTGGGGATCGGCAACGATCTGTTCTGCCAGTAGGGCGGGGCGCTTCCGGGGGGCGAAATGCCCATTCCTCATGCCATCCGCGCCATGATCTCGCCACAATGGCCCGCGATAACCGGGGTCGATTGGATGAAAACCGGGGTCACTGACATGGCGGCTATTCGTAGCGGTTACCGCAGCCTCTCGCTGCTGGCCGATCTCAACTGGGATCGCCTGCTTTACGGCGCAACGATCGCGTTCGCGCTTTCGGCGGGGTCCGTCTTCGGGTCTTTCCTGCACTAAGCCACTGCACTGACCGGGCGCGCGCCGCGTAGTGAACGGGCGCGCGGCGCGACAGGCATGACGGCCAAAGGGCCGGCCCGCGTGGCCGGCCTTTCGCGTCGGCTGACCGTGACAGGCCCCCGGCAGCGCGAAAAACCGGCCTCTTTCGGGGCCGCCCCGGCACTTTTCGGCTTTTGACAACCCTCCCCATAGCGGATACTCAATTCGCAAGAACGAGGGGGGTCGATCATTGCGGACCATAAGTGTTGTAGCTTGTCACGTCCTCGGCCGCGCAGGAGCAGGGGCAGGGCAGGCAGGTAATTCGCTTCGCATGCCGCTGGCATGGCTCGCCATCGCCGCCATGCTCGCCCTCTCGGCGCCGCAACCGGCCCAGGCGCAGAGCTACCAGTTCAGCTCGGTCAATATCGAGGGGAACGAGACGGTCTCGGCCGCGACCATCCTCACCTATGTCGGCATCGCGCGGGGTGAAGCCGTCTCGGCCGGCGATCTCAACGATGCCTATAAGCGCCTCGTGCAATCCTCGCTGTTCGAAACCGTCGAGATCGAGCCGCGCGGCGGCACGCTGGTGATCCGCGTAACCGAATATCCCACGATCAACCGCATCAACGTCGAGGGCAACCGCCGCATCGACGATGACGAGGCGGCCGCCGTGATTCGCTCCACCGAGCGGCGCAAGTATTCGCCCGCCCAGGCCGAGGCCGACGCCGCCGCGCTGACCGAGCTATACCAGCAGCAGGGCCGGCTCGCCGCGCAGGTCACGCCGCGCATCATCCGGCGCGATGGCAACCGCGTCGATCTGGTCTTCGAGGTGGTCGAGGGCCGTGTCGTGGAGGTCGAGCGCCTGTCCTTCGTGGGCAACCGGGCCTTCTCGGATTCGCGCCTGCGCCGGGTGCTGCAGACCAAGCAGGCCGGCCTGTTGCGGACCCTCGTGCAGAGCGACACGTTCTCGCCCGAGCGGATCGAGTTCGACAAGCAGGTGCTGCGCGATTTCTACCTCTCGCGCGGCTATGTCGATTTCCAGGTGCTCTCGGTCACGTCGGAATTCTCGCGCGAGCGCAACGCCTTCTTCCTCACCTTCAACGTGGTCGAGGGCCAGCGTTACGCCTTCGGCGACATCTCCACCGCGTCTGAATATCCCGGCGAAGATGTGGGCGACTACCAGCAGGCGCTGAACATCCGCGGCGGGCAGACCTATTCGCCCGTCGCCGTGGAGAACGTGATCGCCCGGATGGAGCGGATCGCCACGCAGAAGGGGCTGAACTTCCTGCGCGTCGAGCCGCGCATCACCCGCAACGATCGCGCCCAGACGCTGGATATCGAGTTCGTGCTGACCCGCGGGCCGCGCGTCTTCGTGGAGCGCATCGACATCGAGGGCAACGCCACCACGCTCGACCGGGTGATCCGAAGCCAGTTCCGCACCGTGGAGGGCGATCCGTTCAACCCGCGCGAGATCCGCGAGGCGGCCGAACGGGTGCGCGCGCTCGGCTATTTCGAGACCGCCGAGGTGGAGACGCGGCAGGGCTCCGCCGCCGACCAGGTGGTGGTGGATGTGGACGTGACCGAGGCGCCCACCGGCTCCTTCTCCTTCGGGGTGAATTACGGCGCGGCGTCGGGCCTGGCGCTGGCCTTCAACATCTCGGAGCGCAACTTCCTGGGCCGCGGCCAGCGCTTCATCTTCGACGCCACGATCGGGCGCGAGGATGCGTCGGGCCGGTTCGTCTTCGCCGAGCCGAACCTGCTGGGCCGCGATCTGGAAGGCGCGATCACCGCGAGCTATGCCGAGAGCGATTACAACTACACCGCCTACCAGACCGAGCGGTTCCTCGTTTCGCCGTCGCTGGCCTTCCCGGTTTCGGAGCGGGGGCGTCTGTCGGTGAACTACACGTTGCAGCGCAACACGGTATTCGACGTCGAGGCCGGCGCCTCGCCGATCCTGCAGGCCGACGAGGCGCGCGGGCCGGAATATGCGTCTTCCGTGGGCTATGAATACACGTTCGACAACCGCCGCTCGGGGCTCGATCCCGCTGCCGGCGTGGTGCTGGAATTCGGCCAGGATTTCGCGGCGCTCGGCGGGTCGGACCGCTACATCAAGACCAAGCTTCTGGCCGGGGCCGAGACGCGGGTGTTCAACGATCAGGTCGTGCTGCGCGCCCAGGTCGAGGGCGGCGCGCTGCATTCGCTGTCGGGGGCGAGCCGGGTCTATGACCGCTACATCACCACGCCGCGCAACTTCCGCGGCTTCGCGCCGGGCGGGATCGGCCCGCGCCAGGGGGGCGATTTCCTGGGCGGCAATTACTACGCGGTGATGCGGCTCGAGACGGAATTCCCGCTCGGCCTGCCCGAGGAATACGGGCTGCGCGGCGGGGCGTTCTTCGATGCCGGTTCGCTCTGGGGGCTCGACGACACGCTGGGCGGCGCGGTGGATGACAGTTTCCACCTGCGCACCTCGGTCGGGCTGTCGCTGTTCTGGGATACGCCGATCGGCCCGCTGCGCTTCAACTTCTCGCGCGCGTTGCAGAAGGAAAGCTACGACAAGGAGCAGACCTTCGACGTGACCATCTCGACGCAGTTCTGATGGGCGCGCGCGCGGCCAGGCGGGATTCCGGCCTGCGCGCGTTGGCTCTGGCGGCCGCGCTCGCGGTGGGGGCGGTGCCGGGCCCCGCCGCGCTGGCACAGGGCTTCTCGCGCGGCGAGGATGCCGCGCCCGACGCGGTGCGCTCGCTGATCCTGACGGTGGATACCGACGCGGTGCTCGGCGCCTCGGATTTTGGCCGGCGGCTGGAGGCGCGGATCAACGAGGCGGCCGAGGATCTGGTGGCCGAGAACAGCCGCATCGAGGCCGAGCTCGCCGCCGAGGAACAGGCGCTCACCGAGGAGCGCCCCGACCTGCCGCCCGACGAGTTCCGCGCCAAGGCCGACGCCTTCGACGAGAAGGTGCAGCGGATCCGGGCCGAGCAGGATGCCAAGGCCCGCGAGGTGCAGGCGATGCGCGCCGAGGGCGAGCGCGAGTTCCTGGAGGCGGTGACCCCGATCCTCGCCGCCATCGCCGAGGATCGCGGCGCGGTGCTGATCTTCGAACGCCAGCAGGTGCTGCTCTCGGCCGAGGTGGTCGACGTGACCGGCGAGGCGGTGCGCCGGCTGAATGCCGCGCTCGGCGAGGGCGGGGCGGAAGAGGAGGATGGGGCAGGGGAGCCGGAGCCGGAACCGGAGCCTGCGGAACCCGAGCCTCAAGCCGACGAGTGATTGACGCGCAACGGTAGCGCGAGCGCCGCCCCGTGGGGTGGCGCCTCCAACGCTGGAGTTGGGCGCTCTATGGTGGCCAAGTACATCCGACCTTGCCGTAGCGCGGGCCGATGGCAAGAGCGCCACCCCGCCCCAACGGGCCTCTCGAACATTGCATTGCAATGTTCTGCCGGCAGGCGACTGCGAAGCAGTCGCCGAGAGGCGGCGCTCGCGCGGCGGGGCTACGCCCCTTGTCCCGCGCGGGGAGGCTGCGCCTCCCTGAGTCCCTGTGGGGCATAGAGCTCCCGCCCCTTCTCGGTGCCCTTTCGCGCACGCTCGCAGCGTTGGGCCAGGCCGGGGGCTCCGCCCCCGGACCCCCGAGGTATTTCGGACAAAGTGAAGGGCAACAGAGCGCGAGAGCCGCCCCGTGGGGTGGCGCCTCTGACGCGGGTGTTGGGCGCTTTATGGTGGCCAAGTACATCCGAACTCGCCGTAGCGCGGGCCGATAGCAATAGCGCCACCCCGCCCCGACGGGGCGGCGCTCGCGCGGCGGGCTTCGCCCTTGTTCCGCGCGGGCGGCTTCGCCGCCTTGAGCTCTACGAACCCCACCGCGCTTGTGCCCACAGCCCCCGCTTGCTACCAAGCCGCAGCCCGAACGAGAGCAGGAGGAGGCCGCCCATGGATGCCCCCGTCACCACCGCCGACATCGACCTCATCAAGCGGATCATCCCGCACCGCTACCCGTTCCTGCTGGTCGACCGCGTGATCGACATCGACGGCACCGCCTCGGCCACCGGCATCAAGAACGTCACCATGAACGAGCCGCATTTCCAGGGCCACTTCCCCGCCACGCCGATCATGCCCGGCGTCACCATCGTCGAGGCGATGGCCCAGACCGCCGCCGTCATGGTCGGCGCCTCCACCGGCCTGGCCGACAAGAACTTCCTCGTCTATTTCATGGCCATCGAGGGCTGCAAGTTCCGCCGCAAGGTGGTGCCCGGCGACGTGCTCAAACTGCACATCACCACCAAGCGCGGCGGCTCCAAGATCTGGAAATTCTCCGGCCGCGCGGAAGTGGAAGGCGAGCTGGCCTGCGAGGCCGAGTTCACCGCCATGATGGACCTGCCGAAGGACTAGCCGCCATGGCCCCCGCCGACGCCCCAGCGACAGGGCCCGAAACGGGGCCCGACATCCACCCCACCGCCATCATCGAACCCGGCGCGACGCTGGGCCAGGGGGTGCGCATCGGCGCCTATGCTTATGTCGGCCCCGAGGTCACGCTGGGCGACGGCGTGGTGCTGAAGAACCATGCCTGCGTCACGGGGTGGACGGAGATCGGCCCCGAGACCGTGATCTTCCCCTTCGCCGTGGTGGGCGAAGTGCCGCAGGATCTCAAATTCGCGGGCGAGCGCACGCGGCTGATCGTGGGCGCGCGCAACCGCATCCGCGAGGGCGCCACGCTCAATACCGGCACGGCGGGCGGCGGCGGCGTCACCCGCGTGGGCGACGACAATCTGTTCATGACCGGCGCCCATGTCGGCCACGATTGCATCGTCGGCAACCGCGTGGTGATGGTCAACCAGGCCGCGCTCGCCGGGCATTGCGTGATCGGCGACGACGTGATCATCGGCGGCCTGTCGGGCATCCATCAATGGGTGCGGATCGGCGAGGGCGCGATCATCGGCGCGGTCACCATGGTCACCAACGACGTGATCCCCCATGGGCTCGTCCATGCCGCGCGGGGCGAGCTGGAGGGGCTGAACCTCGTCGGCCTCAAGCGCCGCGGGCTTGCCCGCGCCGAGATCGCCGCCCTGCGCGCCGCCTACCGCGAGCTTGCCTCGGGCGAGGGCAGCTTCGCCGAACGGGCCGAGCGGCTGGCCGCCTCGACCGAGAGCGAAGAGGTCCGCAAGATCACCGCCTTCATCCTCGGCGAGAGCGGCCGCTCCTTCCTGACGCCGAAATGAGCCGGCTCGCGATCATAGCCGGCGCGGGCGACCTGCCCGCCGAACTCTTGACCAGCGCCGAGGGCGCGGTGGCGGTGACGGTTGGTGCGCCGCCCGAAGGCCTGCCCGCGGCCGATCCGATCGTCGCCGAGGTGGAGCGGCTGGGCGATCTCTTCGCCGCCCTGCGCGCGCGCGACGTGGCCCGCGTGTGCTTCGCCGGCGCCATGGCCCGCCCGGCGCTCGACCCGGCGCGCTTCGACGATGTCATGCGCGAGTTCGCCCCCCGCCTCATGCCCGCGCTCGCCCAGGGCGACGACGCGCTCTTGCGCGAGGTGATCGGCCTGTTCGAGGCGCAGGGTTTCGAGGTCGTCTCGCCCGCCGAGATCGCGCCGCACCTCCTGTGCGCGGAAGGCGAAATGCTGGGCCGCGACATGAGCGAGGCCGAGGCCCGCGATGCCGCGCGCGGCCACGAGATCCTGCACCATCTCGGCCCGCTCGATATCGGGCAGGGCTGCGTGGTGGCCGCCGGGCTCTGCCTGGGGATCGAGACGTTGCAGGGCACCGACGCGATGCTCGCCTTCGTAGGCGCCACGCCGCCCGAGCTGCGCCGCGCGCCCGGCGTGATGGTCAAGGGCCCCAAGCCCGGCCAGGACATGCGCGTCGACATGCCGGTGATCGGGCCGCAGACGATCCGCAACGCGGCGGCGGCCGGGCTTGCCGGCATCGTCATCCCCGCCGCGGGCGTGCTGGTGCTCGACCGCGACGGGGTGGAGCAGGAGCTTGCCGCCTCGGGGCTGTTCCTGGCGGCGCTCTGATGCGCGCCTTCCTGATCGCGGGCGAGGCCTCGGGCGACCGGCTCGGCGGCGCGCTGATCGACGGGCTGCGCGATCTGGCGCCCGGCGGGGTGGAGCTGCAGGGCATCGCGGGCGCCGAGATGCTGGCGCGCGGCATGCCGGGGCTTTTCCCGATGGAGGAACTTTCGGTCATGGGCATCGCCGAGGTGCTGCCGCGCTATCCCGCCCTGCGCCGCCGGCTGCACCAGACGATCCGCGCCGTTCTGGCGGCGAAGCCCGACGTGCTGATCACCATCGACAGCCCCGATTTCTGCCTGCGCGTGGCGCGTGCCGTGCGCGCCGCCGATCCCGCGATCCGCATCGTGCATTACGTGGCGCCCTCGGTCTGGGCATGGCGGCCGGGCCGTGCGCGGCGCATGGCGCCCCATGTCGACCAGGTGCTCTGCCTGCTGCCGTTCGAGCCGCCCTATATGGAGGCCGCCGGCATGCGCGCCGATTTCACCGGCCACCCGATCGCCGCCGAGCCGCTGGCGCCCGGCAGCGCCATCGCCGCCTTCCGCGCTGCGCACGGGCTGGGCCCGTCGCGCTACCTGCTGGCGCTGCCCGGCTCGCGCCGGTCCGAGATCGCGCGGCTGGCGACGCCTTTCGGCGAGACGTTGCGCGAGGTGCTCGCCGCGCATCCCGGCCTGCGCGTCGTGCTGCCGACGCTTCCGCACCTGGTGGGCGAGATGCAGGCGCTGGTGCGCAACTGGCCGGGCGATCCGCTGATCGTGGCGCCCGACGCCACGACGCGCCGCGCCTGCTATGCCGGGGCCGAGGCGGCGCTGGCGGCTTCGGGGACGGTCTCGCTGGAGCTGGCGGCGGCGGCGACGCCGATGGTCATCGCCTACGACATGTCGTGGCTGAGCTGGCAGATCATGTCGCGCATGGCGCTGGTGGATACGGTGACGCTGGTGAACCTGGTGAGCGAGACGCGCGCGGTGCCGGAATTTCTCGGCCCCCGCTGCCGGCCCGAGCTGATCGCGCCGGCGCTCTCGGCGCTGCTGGAGAGCGGCCGCGCCGCCGGAGCCCAGCAGCAGGCCATGGAACAGACGATGCGCCTTCTGGGCCGCGGGCAGGAGCGTCCCGGCCACCGCGCCGCCCGCGCGGTGCTGGACGGGCTGGGGATCGCGGCGGCGGATGTGAAAGTTTAGGGGCAACCCTCGAACTTGGCGGAGAGGGCAGCGCCCGCGCCGCCGGGGTGGGTGCGATAGCGCCCGCCCCGAGGGGGGCGGTGCGGGCGCTGCCCGGCCTTGCGGCCGGGCGGACCAACTTCCGGCCGGTCACCTCACATCCAGCGCGGAAAAACATTGCCCGGCGTTCGCCTGGGAATGAAACAGCTGAAGCGTGCGCCATTGGGCGCGAAGCGCAGCGGCCGTCCCGCGGGGTGGGCGCGATAGCGGCCGCCCCATGGGGGCGGGACGGCCGCTGCCCGGCGTGCCGCCGGGCAAACCAGCTGAGGCGTCGCGCTCAGCGCCCCCGCCAGATCCACCCGCCGCCATGGATGCGCGGCGTCTCGGGGTCGTAGAACACGCAGGCCTGGCCCGGCGAGATGCCTTCCTCGGCCACGACAAGCTCCACCTCCGCCTCGGTGGCCGAGAGCGGCCGGATCACCGCCTCGCGCGGCGGCCGGGTGGAGCGGACCTTCACGTCGAGGCTCCAGGCCTCGCGGCTCTCGAACGGCGCGTCGCCTAGCCAGTTGATCTCGCGCACGGGCACGATCCGGGTGGCCAGCCTGTCCTTCGGGCCGACGATCACGCGCCGCGCCTCGACATCCAGCTTGACCACGTAGAGCGGCTCGTCCAGCCCGCCGATGCCCAGGCCCCTCCGCTGGCCCACCGTGTAGTGGATCACGCCGGGATGCTCGCCCAGCACGCGGCCATCGACATGCACGATCTCGCCCGGCTCGGCCGCGCCGGGGCGTAGCTTCTCGATCACCGCGGCGTAATTCCCGTTCGGCACGAAGCAGATATCCTGGCTGTCGGGCTTGTCGGCCACCGGCAGCCCGTAGCGCGCCGCCAGCGCCCGCGTCTCGGCCTTCGAGGCCAGCCCGCCCAGCGGGAAGCGCAGATAGGCCAGTTGCTCGGACGTGGTCGAGAACAGGAAATAGCTCTGGTCGCGGGCCGGATCGGCGGCGCGGTGCAGCTCGGGCCCCGCCGGGCCCTCGGCGCGGCGGATGTAATGGCCCGTCGCCATGCAATCGGCATCGAGGTCGCGCGCCGTCTCGAGCAGGTCGCGGAACTTCACCCGCTCGTTGCAGCGGATGCAGGGCACCGGCGTGGCGCCGCCCAGATAGCTCTCGGCGAACTCGTCGATCACCGCCTCGCGGAAGACGTTCTCGTAATCCAGCACGTAATGCGGGAAGCCCATCGTCTCGGCCACGCGGCGGGCATCGTGGATGTCGAGCCCGGCGCAGCAGGCGCCCTTCTTGGCCAGAGCCGCGCCGTGATCGTAGAGCTGCAGCGTGACGCCGACGACGTCATAGCCTTCCTCGGCCAGCATCGCGGCGACGACGGAACTGTCGACCCCGCCCGACATCGCAACGACGACGCGCGTCTCGGCCGGGCTCTTCGCGAAACCCAGCGAGTTGAGCGGGGTGGTGCCCCCGTTGGTGCTTCCGCCGCCGTGATATGCGCCGTCATGTGCCATTGCCGCGATCCCGTGAATGAACGCGCACAATATATGACATCGCCCCCAACCCACAACCCGCCGGCTTCACCGGGCCTTAAGGACCGGGCTCTAGGCTGGCCTGGTGGACGAACAGAGGGTGAAAAAGATGTATCTCAAGAAGGTGGATGGCCCGCGCGCCGTCACCCTGCCGGATGGGTCTGTCCTGTCGCGGGCCGATCTGCCCCCGGTCGAGACGCGGCGTTGGGTGGCGTCGCGCAAGGCGATCCTGGTGCATGCCGTCGCGTACGGTCTTGTCTCGGAGCGCGAGGTCTGCACAACCTACGACCTCTCGGAAGAGGAATTCCGCGGCTGGCAGCGCGCCATGCAGGCCCACGGGGTGCGCGCGCTCAAGGCCACGTCGGTGCAGAAATACCGACAACTTTAGGCAGATCGATGGGGTGCGAAGATACCGGTAACGGCTAGTTAACTATTTCAGGAGATGCTGTTATCGTGAAATGATCCGAGTGGAGACGGCGATGCGCATACTGCTGGTCGAGGACGATCCGACAACATCCAAGAGTATCGAGATGATGCTCCAGCATGCGAACCTGAACGTGTATGCGACAGATCTGGGCGAAGAGGGCATCGATCTCGCCAAGCTCTACGATTACGACCTGATCCTGCTGGATCTCAACCTGCCCGACATGAACGGCCACGAAGTGCTGCGCCAGCTGCGCCTGGCCCGGATCGAGACGCCGATCCTGATCCTCTCGGGCGCCGACGATACCGAGAACAAGATCAAGGGCTTCGGCTTCGGGGCCGACGATTACCTCACCAAGCCCTTCCACCGCGAAGAGCTGGTGGCGCGGATCCACGCGATCATCCGCCGCTCCAAGGGCCATTCGCAAAGCGTGATCCGCACCGGCGAGGTCGAGGTGAACCTGGATGCCAAGACGGTGGCGGTGAACGGCAAGCCGGTGCATCTGACCGGCAAGGAATACCAGATGCTCGAGCTGCTGAGCCTGCGCAAGGGCACGACGCTCACGAAAGAGATGTTCCTCAACCACCTCTATGGCGGGATGGACGAGCCCGAGCTCAAGATCATCGACGTGTTCATCTGCAAGCTGCGCAAGAAGCTGTCCACCGCGACGGGCGGCGAGAGCCATATCGAGACGGTCTGGGGCCGCGGCTACGTGCTGCGCGATCCCGAGCCGCAAGACGAACGCATCGCGATGGGCGCCTGAGCGCCGCGCGGCCAAGCCTTTCCCTGCCGACCCTTCGGTACGGCCCCGCCCCGATCGGGCGGGGCCGGTTTGGTCTTGGGGGGTGGGGCTGCCGAATGGCGTATCGTACGAGCGCCAACAAGCGCGCCGCCTGAAATCCACAGGGCGCGCAGCGCCCCGCGCGGAACAAGGGGCGCAGCCCCGCCGCGCGAGCGCCGCCCCGTCCGGGCGGGGTGGCGCTATGGCTATCCGCCCGCGCTACGGCAAGGTCGGATGTACCTGGCTACCATAAAGCGCAAAACCCCAACGTCGGCAGCGCCACCCCACGGGGCGCCGCTCGCGCTACCGTTGCGCTCAGCCTGATCCCGCCCGGATCATGGTAAATCCACACTACCGCACCGCCCGCTCCAACGATTCCAACCACTTGCAAGGCGTCCACATGTGGACACCCCATCACTGGACGAACCCACCCGCAGCCCATAATGATTTCCCGGCCAAGGAGAGGGGGCCGAGATGGCCGATACGCCGATTCCCGTCGATGAGCTTTCCGCCGACCAGGCCGGCCAGGAACTCGCCCGCCTGGCCGATCTGCTCGCCCGCGCGAACCACGCCTACCACGGCGAAGACGCGCCCGAGCTCACCGATGCCGAATACGACGCGCTGAAGGCCCGCAACGCCGCGATCGAGGCGCGCTTCCCGCAGCTCAAGCGCGCCGACAGCCCCACCGAGGCCATCGGCGCCGCCCCCGCCGAGGGCTTCGCCAAGGTCACCCACGCGATCCGCATGCTCTCGCTCGCCAACGCCTTCGAAGACGACGACATCGCCGAGTTCGACCGCTCGATCCGCCGCTTCCTCAACCTCGACACCCCGCTCGCCTACACCGCCGAGCCCAAGATCGACGGGCTCTCGCTCTCGCTGCGCTACGAGAACGGCCGCCTCGTCCAGGCCGCCACGCGTGGCGACGGCACGACGGGCGAGAACGTCACCGCCAATGCCCGCACCATCGCCGAGAACCTGCCCGAGGGCGTCACCACGCCCGACCTGCCGCTGGAGATCGACGACGCGCCCAAGATCCTCGAGATCCGCGGCGAGGTCTACATGTCGCATGCCGATTTCGCCGCGCTCAACGCCCGCCAGGCCGAGACCGGGCGCACCTTCGCCAACCCGCGCAACGCGGCCGCCGGCTCGCTCCGCCAGCTCGACCCGGCGATCACCCGCCAGCGCCCGCTGCGCTTCTTCGCCTATGCCTGGGGCGCGCTCTCCGAGCCGCTGGCCGACACGCAGATGGGCGCGATCGAGCGCCTCGCCGCGATGGGCTTCGCCACCAACCCGCTCACGCGCCTGTGCACCGGCCCCGACGAGATGATCGCCCATTACCGCGCCATCGAGGCCCAGCGCGGCGAGCTGGGCTACGATATCGACGGCGTCGTCTACAAGGTGAACGACCTTGCCCTGCAACAGCGGCTCGGCTTCCGCTCCACCACGCCCCGCTGGGCCATCGCCCACAAATTCGCGGCCGAGCTGGCCTGGACACGGCTGGAGCGGATCGAGATCCAGGTCGGCCGCACCGGCGCGCTCTCGCCCGTGGCGCGGCTCGCGCCTGTCACCGTGGGCGGCGTCGTCGTCTCGAACGCGACGCTGCACAACGAGGATTACATCGCCGGCCGCGACGCGAAGGGCGAGCCGATCCGCGGCGGCAAGGATATCCGCGAGGGCGATCTCGTGCAGGTCTACCGCGCGGGCGACGTCATCCCGAAAGTGGCCGATGTCGATCTCGACAAGCGGCCGGCGGATGCCCAGCCCTACCGCTTCCCCGAGACCTGCCCGGAATGCGGCTCCGACGCGATCCGCGAGGCGGGCGACAGCGTGCGCCGCTGCACCGGCGGGCTGATCTGCCCGGCCCAGGCAGTGGAGCGGCTGAAGCATTTTGTCTCGCGCGCGGCCTTCGATATCGAGGGCCTCGGCGCCAAGCAGGTGGAGGCGTTTTACCGCGAGGGCTGGATCGCGGAACCCGCCGACATCTTCACGCTGGAAGAGCGCCACGGAGAAGAGCTCCGCCAGCGCGAGGGCTGGGGCGAGAAGAGCGCCGGCAACCTCTTCCGCGCCATCGCCGAGCGGCGCAAGATCCCGCTCGCCCGGCTGATCTTCGCCCTCGGCATCCGTCATGTGGGCGAGGGCAATGCCGGGCTGCTGGCCGGCCATTACCTGACCTGGCAGAATTTCGAGGCCCAGATGAAGCAGGCCACACCCGGCGAGGGCGAGGCCTGGGCCGAGCTGATGAATATCGACGGCGTGGGCGAGACGCTGGCCACCTCGATCGTCACCACCTTCGCGCAGGAGGCCGAGCGCGCCTCGATGGATCGCCTCGTCGCCCATCTCGACGTGCAGGAAGCCGAGCGCCCCGCCGCCGACAGCCCCGTCGCCGGCAAGACGCTCGTCTTCACCGGCACGCTCGAGAAGATGACCCGCGCCGAGGCCAAGGCCCGGGCCGAGGCGCTGGGGGCCAAGGTGGCGGGCTCGGTCTCGGCCAAGACCGATCTGCTGATCGCCGGGCCGGGCGCGGGCTCGAAGGCGGCGAAGGCGGCCGAGCTCGGCATCGAGACGATCGACGAGGATGCCTGGCTCGCCCTGATCGGGGCGACATGAGCCGGCCGCCGGCGCTCTTCCCGCTCTTTGCCGGGCTCGATACGCTGCCCGGCGTGGGGGCGAAAAGTGTCAAGGCCTTCGCGACGATGGCGGTCGAGAAGCCGCGCGACCTGGTCTTCACGCTGCCCCATTCCGGCGTCGACCGCTCGCGCCGGGCCAGCGTGCAGGGGCTGCGGCCGGGCCAGATGGCGACCGTCGAGGTGACGGTGCTGCGCCACCAGCCGCCGGCGCGGCGCGGGCTGCCCTACCGCGTGCATGTCGAGGATGCGCAGCTCGACTTCCAGTTGGTCTTCTTCCGCGGCGGCGGCCAATGGATCACCGATCAGCTGCCGCAGGGCGCGCGCCGCGTCGTCTCGGGCAAGGTGGAGTTCTTCGACGGGATCGCCCAGATCGTACATCCCGATCACATCCTGCCGCCTGAAGAGGCGCGCGAGATACCGGATTTCGAGCCGGTCTATCCACTCGCTTCGGGCCTCACCCAGCGGGTGGTGGCCAAGGCCGCCGCCGCCGCGCTCGACAGGCTGCCCGACCTGCCGGAATGGATCGACCCGGCGCTGCGGGCGCGCGAGGGCTGGCCGCTCTTCGCCGCCGCCGCCCGCGCCGCCCATGCGCCGCTGTCGCCCGACGAGCTTGCCCCCACGGCGCCCGCGCGCCAGCGGCTCGCCTATGACGAGCTCTTCGCGCATCAGCTGACGCTGGCGCTGGCGCGCGCCTCGCTGCGGCGGGGCAAGGGGATCGTCACGGCGGGCGACGGGCGGCTGCGCGAGCGGGTGCTCGCCGCCTTGCCCTATGCGCCCACCGGCGCCCAGAGTCGCGCCATCGCCGAGATCGCCGCTGACATGGGCGCCGGGACGCGGATGAACCGGCTGCTGCAGGGCGATGTGGGCGCCGGCAAGACGCTGGTCGCGCTGATGGCGATGCTGGTCGCCGTCGAGGCGGGCGGGCAGGGGGTGATGATGGCGCCGACCGAGATCCTCGCGCGGCAGCACCTGGCCGGTCTGCGCCCGCTGGCCGAAAGCGCCGGCGTGGTGGTCGAGATCCTCACCGGCCGCGACAAGGGCGCGGAGCGGCGTGCCAAGCTGGCAGCGCTGAAGGCGGGCGACATCCACCTCCTCGTGGGCACTCACGCGGTGTTCCAGAAGGACGTGGAGTTCGCCGATCTGCGCCTCGCCGTGATCGACGAACAGCACCGGTTCGGCGTGGCCCAGCGGATGGAGCTGGGCGCCAAGGGTGCCGCCGCCGACGTGCTGGTGATGACGGCCACGCCGATCCCGCGCTCGCTGTCGCTGGCGCAATACGGCGACATGGATGTCTCGGTGCTCGACGAGAAGCCGCCGGGGCGGATGCCCGTGAAGACCGCGCTGATCGGCATGGCGCGGCTGGGCGAGGTGGTGGATCACCTGCGCCGGGCCCTGGGCGAGGGGCGGCAGGCCTACTGGGTCTGCCCGCTGGTGGGCGAGAGCGAGGTGTCGGAGCTGACGGCGGCCGAGGCGCGGTTCAAGGCGTTGCGGGCCGCTTTCGGCGAGGGCCGCGTGGCGCTGGTGCATGGGCGGATGCCCTCGGCCGAGAAGGATGCCGCGATGGCCGCGTTCGAGGCGGGCGAGATCGCGGTGCTGGTCGCCACGACGGTGATCGAGGTGGGGGTGAACGTGCCCAATGCCTCGATCATGGTGATCGAGCGGGCCGAGAGCTTCGGCCTGGCCCAGTTGCACCAGCTGCGCGGCCGGGTCGGGCGGGGCGCGGCGGCGTCGACCTGCCTGATGCTCTATGGCGAGCCGCTGACCGAGGCGGGGCGGCGCCGGCTGGAGATCCTGCGCGAGACGGAGGATGGCTTCCGCATCGCCGAGGAGGATCTGGCCATGCGCGGCGCCGGAGACCTGATCGGCACGGCGCAGAGCGGGCTGCCGCGCTTTCGCGTCGCAGATCTGGAGCGGCAATCCGCGCTGATGGTGCTGGCGCAGGATGACGCGCGCAACCTGCTGGCCGGCGATCCCGGCCTGCGCTCGGAGAGGGGCGAGGCTGCCCGGATGCTGCTCTGGCTGATGGAACGTGACCGGGCGATCCGTCTGATATCAGTGGGTTAACACCTCCGCGCTGGTTTTGTTCGCTAATGTTCTTATAAAGTTCTTTACACTGTCTGAAAGTTATGAGAACAAAGAGGCAACAACCCCGGTCGAGGAGCGAACGAGATGTTGAGCGACGTGAAATCCATTCTGATCCGCAGCCGCGCCACCCTGGTGCAGGACATGGCCGGAATGGCGGCGCTCGCCGTTTTGCTGATGGCCGGCCTGCATATCCCGTCGCTTCTGTGACACAAGCCTTTCTGCCCGCGATCCGCTGACGGCCGAAGGCGCGCCCCGTTCCCCATCCGGGCGCGCCGACAGACCCGACCAATTGCCTGCTCGTGGTTCCCACCGCCCGGAGAAAGCCTCATCCCCTCCGGCCCGGCCGATCCCGCAGCGATCGCAAACTCCGCCGCCTCCCCCTGCCGGGAAGGCGGCGGTTTCTTTTTTGGGCAGGGGGGTGGGTGGGGGGCGGTGGTCTTTCCGCCAGGCGGGGTGACAATACGCGACACCCTCTGACCGCCGGCCCGCTTGACAGCCGAGCCCCTTGTAACATCCTTGTCACGTAAGTGTTACAATGGGTGCCGCAGTTCCATGGACCAAACTGTTTTCCTCTGGCTGAACGCCTTCAACGGCCGCTACGAGCCACTCAGCATCTTTCTGCATTTCGCCCAGACCGGCATGGTCAAGGCCTTGCCCTTCGCGCTGGTCTTCTGGGGCCTGTGGTTCGCCGCCGCGCCGGGGCGCGAGGCCCGAACCGCCCGGCGCGAGGCGCTCACGGCGGTGCTGCTCTGCACCCTGCCGATCATGGCGATCACCCGCGCGCTGGCCGCGGCCCTGCCGTTCTCGCCACGCCCGCTGCACATGCCGGGCTTCGAGGTGAACCTCTATGACGGCCAGCCGGAAACCGTGCTCGACGGGTGGAGCTCGATGCCCTCCGACCATGCCAGCCTGTTTCTCGGCTTCGCCGTCGGCATCTTCCTGGTCCACCGCCGCGCCGGGCTGTTCGTGATCGCCTGGACGATCCTCGTCACCTCGCTGCCCCGCGTCGTGCTGGGCCTGCACTGGCCGTCCGATATCATCGTCGGCTGGCTCGTCGGCGCGACGATCATGCTGCTGCTCTTCGGCCCGGTCACACGGCTGGTGCGCCGGGCGGCTATCGTGCCCTATTTCGAGGCGCGCGAGGCGCTTGGCTATCCGCTGCTCTTCCTTGCCACGTTCGAGTTCGCGCGGATGTTCGAGGGCACGCGGGGGTTGCTGGGCTGGCTGCACTGAGCGGGGCCTCGCTCATCGCCCCCCCGTTCATCTGGTCTGGCTCAGGCGCAATCACTGGCGCGGGCCTGCTCCATCGCTTCCACCGTCGCCTCCCAAGCCAGCAGGATCGAGGCATGTCGGTTCTTGTAGTCTCTCGCCGGCTCCAGCACTTCGAGCCCGTCGAACGGCGCCTCTGGCACCGGGCCGCCCTCCTTCAGCATCGCCTTCAGCCCGTCGCGCCCGCGGCGCACCTCGTCGAGCGTCAGCCCCGGCAGGGCGGCGCCCGCGATCGCCGCCGAGGCCTGGCCCAGCGCGCAGGCCTTCACATCCTGCGCGAAGCGGGTGATGCGCCCGTCCTCCACGTCGAGATCCACCGTCACGGTCGAGCCGCAGAGCGGCGAGCGGCGCTTGACGCTGGCCATGGGCGCGTCGAGCCGGCCGAGATGCGGGATATCGGCGGCGAGCGCAAGGATGCGCGACGAGTAGAGCGAGACGAGATCGGTTTCGGGCATAGCCCCTCCGGTATTTCCATCGCGTGCGTTGGCGCATAGATAGGCCACGCCGCCGCTTTCGGAAAGGATGCGTGATGCCCTTCGACCCTGCAAGCCTGCGCTTTGACGCCGCCGGGCTCATCCCCGTGATCGCGCAGGACGCGCACGATGGCACGGTGCTGATGATGGCGTGGATGAATGCCGAGGCGGTGGCGCGGACGCTGCAGAGCGGGCGGGTCACCTACTGGTCGCGCTCGCGGCAGGCCTTCTGGGAGAAGGGGGCGACGTCGGGCCATGTGCAGGAGCTGGTGGAGCTGCGCCACGATTGCGATGGCGATGCGCTGCTGGCGGTGGTGCGGCAGACGGGGCCGGCCTGTCACACGAGGCGGCGGAGCTGCTTCTACACGGCGATCCGCGAGGGCGAGCCGGTGGAGATCATGGCACCGGAGGTGTAGGGGCGCGTCGCGGCCCCGCGCAGGACAAGGGGCGCAGCCCCGCCGCGCGAGCGCCGCCCCGTCGGGGCGGGGTGGCGCTCTTGCCACCGTTCCGCGATGCGGTGAGTGCGGAGGGGCTAGGCTGCCATAAAGTGCTCAACACCAGCGACACAGGCGCCACCCCACGGGGCGGCGCTCGCGCTCCCGTTGCGCGTTTCTCAAAGCCCCACCATCGCCCGCACATCCTCGGGCCTCGCGCCCTCCTCGCGGTAGAGCGCGATGGCGCGGGCGTCGTCGCGCTTGGCCAGCCGCTTGCCGGCCTCGTCGCGGATCAGCCGGTGGTGGTGGTAGCGCGGCGTGGGCAGGCGCAGCAGAGCCTGCAGCACGACATGGATCGCCGTCGCCTCGAACAGGTCGCGGCCGCGGGTCACGTCGCTCACGCCCTGGGAGGCATCGTCGACGACGACCGACAGGTGGTAGGAGGTCTGCCAGTCCCGCCGCGCCAGGACCACGTCGCCAACGCTCTCCACCAGATCATCCGCCCGCAGACGGATCTCGCCGGTCTGCCCCTCGGGGCCTTCCTCCATCTCGTGGAACGCCAGCGGCGCATCGCCCAGCAACGCTAGGGCGCGGCGCATGTCGAGCCGCAGGGCGGCCCCTTCCGGCGGCGCGCCGGTGAACGGCGCCGAAGGTCGGCAGGTGCCGGGATAGACCGGCCCGTCGGGGCCGTGCACCACGCCCTCCTGGGGTGCATCCGCCGCCTGCAGGATGTCACGCCGCTTGCAGGTGCACGGATAGAGCAGTCCCATCGCCATCAGCCGCGAAAGCGCGCCGCGATAGGCCGAGAGCCGTTGCGACTGGCGCATCACCGGCTCGGGCCAGGACAGGCCCAGCCAGCGCAGATCGTCGTAGATCGCCCGCTCCCATTCCGCCCTTGCGCGGGCCTGGTCGATATCCTCGATCCGCAGATGCATCACGCCTCCGGCCGCCCGCGCCATGTCATACGCGTAGAACGCCGCGAAGGCGTGGCCCAGATGCAGCGGCCCGGTGGGCGAGGGCGCGAAGCGGGTGATCAGGCCGCGACCCTTTCCAGCAGGTAGATGCGCGAGGTGAGCCCGATGCCCGGCAGATGCGCGCCATCGTCGCGTGCCCGCTCCACCACCCGGCCCGAGGCGAGCGCGGCGTTGAGCGCGCCGGTATAGGCCTCGTCCTCCAGCGTGTGTCCGTTATAGGAGAACGCCAGCAACCCGCCGGGCGCCAGCGCGTCGATCAGCAGCGACAGCACGCCGGGCGGCGCCGCGCCGGCAGAGATCACGCCCGAGGCGGCGATCACCGGGTAGGCGCCGGTGGCAAAGGGCAGGGCATCCTCCGGGTCCACCTCCAGCAATTCGCGGTAGACGCCCTTGGCGCGCGCCACGTCGAGCATCCCGCGCGAGACGTCGCAGCCGTCGATCGGGTCAAAGCCCGCCGCGGCCAGCGCCGTGCCCGCCAGCCCGGTGCCGCAGCCGAAATCCATCACCGGCCCGCGCGGCGCCTGCGCCTCGGCCAGCACGGCGGCGATACGTTGCGGTGTGCGATACCCCTGCGATTCAAGCTCGGCGTCGTAACTCTCGGCCCAGGCATCGTACAGTGCGGTGAGCCGGTCCTGCGGGGTCTCGTATACGCGATCGAGAAACTTCCCAGCCATGGCCCTAGTCTAGGCGCGCGCCCCTGCCGCTTCAAGGGTGGCGCCGGCAAGCCATGCCTGCCAGTCGGCCTTGGCGCGGTCGGTATAGGCGCGGTAGCGATCCTTGCGGCCGCGCCGCCCGCCCTTCAGCCCCTCGACCGGGGGGAAGAGCCCGAAATTCACGTTCATCGGCTGGAAGGTCTTGGCCTCGGCGCCGCCGGTGATGTGGTGGATCAGCGCGCCTGTCGCCGTGGTGCCCGGCGGCGGGCCGAGATCGCGGCCTGCAAGCTCGGCCGCGGCGAGCCGGCCGGCCAGCAGCCCCATCGCGGCGCTTTCCACATAGCCCTCGACCCCGGTCACCTGCCCGGCGAAGCGGATATTGGGCCGCGCGCGCAGGCGCATCCGGTCGTCGAGCAGCGTGGGCGAGTTCAGGAACGTGTTGCGGTGGATGCCGCCCAGCCGCGCGAAACTGGCATTCTCCAGCCCCGGGATCATGCGGAACACCTCGGTCTGAGCGCCGTATTTCATCTTCGTCTGGAAGCCGACGATATTGTAGAGCGTGCCCAGCGCGTTGTCGCGGCGCAGCTGCACCACGGCATAGGGCTTGTTGGCCGGATCATGGGCGTTGGTCAGCCCGATCGGCTTCATCGGCCCGAAGCGCAAGGTCTCGCGCCCGCGCTCGGCCATGACCTCGATGGGCAGGCAACCGTCGAAATAACCGGCGGTTTCTCCTTCGTGGAACTCGGTCTTGTCGGCGGCGAGCAGCGCGTCGATGAAGGCCTCGTATTGCGGCCTGGTCATCGGGCAGTTGAGATAGGCGCGACGCTCTTCCTCGGTCTCGCCCTTGTCATAGCGCGATTGCGCCCAGACGACCGACATGTCGATGCTGTCGGCATAAACGATGGGCGCGATCGCGTCGAAGAAGGCCAGCCGGTCGGTGCCCGTCTCGGCGGCGATGGCCTGGCCGAGCGCGGGCGAGGTGAGCGGGCCGGTGGCGAAGATCCACATCCCTTCGCGCGGCAATTCGGTGATCTCGCCGGGCTCGACCCGGATGCGCGGATGGGCGCGCAGGGCGGCGGTGACATCGGCGGCGAAGGGATCGCGGTCAACCGCCAGCGCGCCACCCGCGGGCAGGCGGTGGCGGTCGGCCATGCGCATGATCAGCCCGCCTGCCGCGCGCATTTCCCAGTGCAGCAGGCCCACCGCGTTCTGCTCGTCATCATCCGAGCGGAAGGAATTGGAGCAGACCATCTCGGCCAGGTCGCCGGTCTTGTGGGCGAAGGTGCCGGTCTGAGGCCGCATCTCGTGGATCACCACGTTCACGCCCGCTTCTGCCGCCTGCCAGGCGGCCTCGGACCCGGCCATGCCGCCGCCGACGATATGGAGTTCCTCGCTCATGCCGCGCGGCATAGCGCGCGGGCGGCGCGAAGGGAAGGGGGGCTCAGTCGGGGTGGATGTCGCGCGGGGTGCAGCCGGCATCGAGGATCACGGCGATCCAGTTCACGTCGGCCCGCAGGCCGCGCTCGGCAAGCCATTGATCCTGCAGGCGATAGGCCGGCTCTTCCTGGGCGGCGGGGCAGTAGAAGTGATGCGGCGCCTGGCGGTGATGCACGAGTTCGTGCAGCAGCACGCTCACATCCTCGGCCTTAAGCCTGTCCCACGGGGTGACGAGCAGGATCTCGCCGCGCTGGGGATCGTAGAGCCCGCGCAGCCGGCCGCGCTGGAACGAGGCGCCCAGCCCCTGCCGGGCGGCGGCCTCGGCCGCGCTCACCAGCGTGATGCGCGGCGGCGTGGCGCGGCGCGGCCAGGGGGCATGGGCATCGAGCCATGCCTCCAGCACCTCCGCCAGGGCGGAGACGTCATCCGCCTGGCGCCATTGGGGCGAGACATCGAGGCGGATCATCACCTCCGCGGGGGCAGGCAGCGGGCACAACAGGGAGAGGGCCGTGGCGCAGGCCACGGCGAGGCGGAAGCGGGGCATGGGATCCTCCGGTGCGGATTTGGGATTTGCGTGGGAGGATGCTACACTCGGCCCGTTGCCGTACCGAATGATCGCTTTTCAGACTGGCGTGAGCCGGATTCATTCACAGATTGGCAGGCAGACAGATGGGCCGCAAGCTTCCCCCTTTCGCCGCCGTGCGCGCCTTCGAGGCCACGGCCCGGCACGGATCGGTCAAGGCGGCGGCGGAAGAGCTGTGCCTCACCGCCTCGGCCGTCAGCCACCAGATCCGCGCGCTGGAGGATTTCCTCGACACCCAGCTGTTCGAGCGGTCGGGCAACCGCATCGCGCTGACGCTGACGGGGCAGGCCTATGCCGGCAAACTCACCCACCTGCTGGATGATTTCCTGCAGGAGACCGAGGCGGTGCGCGAGGGCCCGCGCCTGCTGCGGGTGCTGTCCACGCCTGGTTTCGCCGCGCGCTGGCTGGTGCCGCGCCTGCACCGGCTGGACTTCGCCGCCGATATCCGGCTGCGCGTGTCAAACGGTGCGCCCTCGCTCGATTTCGCCACCAACGATGCCGATGTGGTGATCCAGTGGTCCGACGCGCCGACGCCCGGCCTTTCGGTCGAGCCGCTGATGTCATCGGCGCGCTACCCGGTCATCGCGCCGTCGCTGAAGGCCCGCGCGGCGATCCGCCAACCGCGCGACCTGCTGGGCCAGCGGCTGATCTACGACGAGACCGATGATGCCTGGGCGCAGTGGTTCGCCGCGGCCAGCCTGCCCGACGTGGCGCTGCCCGAGGGGCCGACCTTCCCCAATTGCGAACTGGCGACCAGCCTGGTGGAGCAGGGGCAGGGCATTTCGCTCGCCTACGATGCCGTGGTGCGCGACACGATCGCCGCCGGCCGGCTGGAGCGGCTGTTCGACGTGCAGACGCCGCCGATGGCGATCTACGCGGTGGCCTGTCTCGAGCCGCGGGCGGGCGAGCCGCGCATCGCCGCCTTCCGCGACTGGCTGCGCGCCGAGGCGGCGCAGGCCGGTGTGGCGCCCAATGTGGGGCCCGGTATCGTCACCCACGCGGCCGAGTAGCCGGGCGACAAAGAAAAATGGGGGCCACGCGGGCCCCCATGAGTTGTGCATCGGCGGCTTCGAGGTCCACCGTTGCCGGGAAACATTCGTTAAACCAGGTCGGCCCAGCCGCGCGACAGAAGCGCGAAGCGTCCGCCGCCGAAGGCGAGAAGCGGCAGGGTCAGCGCGATGACGCAACCGAGCCCCAGCGCCAGACCCGGCTCGATCCCGCCGCCCAGCGGGAGGATGTGGGCGGCGAGAAAGAGGGTGGTGCCGATCAGGGCGACAACCCGGGTGCGGACACCGAAAAACAACCATATGGCGATAACGGCGAGCAGGACGCGCAGCGCGAGCGACATGGCGTCGCTTTCCACGAGCGACGGATTGCCCAGCCCGCCATTGGCGAAGGCGGGTTGGCCCAGAAGGCTCAGCCCGCGCACGGCGAAGCCGGCGAAGATGGCCGAAAGCGCGACGCGGTCTGCCAGGTGGAGAACGTCGAGTACGCGTTTCATGTTGAATTACTGCCCCTTAGTTTTGGTTGTGAATACGTTAACTCTATCGGCGGGGACTTGCCGATAGCTGTTTTTGCAAATGGGGCTTTTCACAACCGGCGGCTGCGCGTATCAGAATCGCCGCAGCCCTTGGTGGCAAGCCTCCAATGCGGTTTGGTTGGCGCGGGCGCGGCCGTGGCCCTCAGGCAACAGTTGGGGATTCAATTCCAGATTGAGCACGCCGGAAGCACGAGACGATCCATTCCGCGGCCTCGCGGATCAGCGGATCGTTCTTGCGGGTCACGTGATACATGATCCAGTAATCGATCTCGCGCACGCCGCTCTCGGGATAGGGGAAGAGCCGGGGATCCTGGGCGCCGATGATGTCGGGCAGGGGGGCGGGGATCTTCATCGCCAGCACCACTTCCAGCAGCTGGTCGAAATTCGAGACGCGGATCGTCGGCGGCTGGTCGAAGAGAGCGCGGGCCATCTCCATCCAGTTGAGCCGGTCGAACTGCTCGCTCAGCCCCGCCCATTCCGACGAGACGGGCGCGCCCTCGTGGCCATAGACCCGGATCGGCAGCGAGCCCACCAGCCGCGTGATGATCCGCCCGCTTTCCGGCCGGCCGACCCGCACGACGATGTCGTAATCGCCCATGCCTTCCTCGAAGGTGCGGGGCGAAAAGCTGAAGGCCACGTTGGCGGGCGGGTGGTGTTCGGGGCGCAGGCCGGGCACCAGCACGCGGCCCGAGATGATCGGCGGGCAGCCGATCGAGACGCGCGACTTGGCATCGCCGCCGCTGCGCAGCGAGTTGATCTCGCGCTCAAGCGCGCTTTCGAATTCCTCGACCAGGGCGAGAATGCCGGCGAGGCGGGGGTTCACCTCCCACCCGTCGGAGCGTTTGAGGAGCGTGGGCATGCCCAGCGTCTCGTTCAGCTTGTCGATCCGGCGCGAGACGGTGGCGACGTTGGTGCCCAAAGCCGTCGCCGCGCCCGACATCGTGTGATGATTGCGGATCGCCAGCAGGAAGCGGAGATTGTCCCAGGATTTAGGCATCGGCCGCCATTGTTTCGAATTGCGCAACTCAGGCGCGTATATCGGCCCGTTAACTACATCTTAAGGTTTTCACGCGGGGATGCAAAGCCATCGCGGACAGATTTCCGTCGCGGCAGGCTAGCCGTGTTCGCCCGGCGGCGCGTGGAAGGCCGACAGCACGTTGGCGCAGGGCGTCTCGTAGGGCAGGAACAGGCCCCGATGTTCCAGCAGTGCGCCGGTTTCGGCATGTTCGGCGAGCGTGGTGGATTGGGCGAAGGCGCGCAGCAGGTCGGGCTCTTCCAGCTTGGCCGCGCCGCGTAGGGCGGCCTGCATGTATTCGGCGAGGAAGGCATCGGCGGCGCCCGAGCGGGCGACCGCCTCGCCGTAGAAGCCGCGCAGCCAGGCGCGCAGGTCGTGCCGGGCGGTGGCCTCCTGCAACGCGCGCTCGATCCGGGGCCAGCCGCCCGCCAGCCCGGCGGCGGCAAGCGCCGTGCCGCCCAGAAGCAGCGCCCGGCGCCTCATGCCAGCCCCCGCGCGGCGCGCAGTGACAGGGCGCTCAGCGTGAGCGTCGGATTGGCCGGGCCCGATGTGGGGAAATTGCCCGCGCCCAGCGCGTAGGCGCCGGGCAGGCCGTGCACTTCCAGCCCCGGCGTGGTGACGTGGCGGGCGGGATCGGCGCCCATCACGTGCGTGCCCATGATATGCGCCTCGCTCGGCGCGATGTCGGAGAAGCCGGCCACGCTCACGCCCGGCGGCAGCAGGCCGGGCAGGGCGGCCTTCGCGCGCTCCAGCCCCGCCAGCGCGTAATCGGAATGGCCGTGCCAGATCAGCCGCTCGCGCCCCGCATCGTCGAGCACGACTCGGTTCCGCGCCTGCCGCAGATCCTCTACGATCAGCTTCAGCCGCGCGCGGTTGAGCCACTTGCCGTGCTCGGGCCGCAGCGTGACCGGCGCGTTGTGCACCTCCATCAGCACCGCGCCCGCCTGCGCCCGGTGCGGGCCGTCATAGAGGTCATAGCCGTTGCCGGTGATCGAGGTGCCGCCGTAATAGCCCAGCGCATCGCCATCGAGATCGGCGGTGATCGAGGCCTGTTCGTGCAGGCCGCGCCCCAGCTCCGGGTGATCGAGGCCCGAGCGCATCAGGATGCCCGCGTTAAACACCGCGTTGCAGCCCAGCGCGACCAGGTCGCCCGCGAGCGCGGTGCCATCCGCCAGCACCACGCCATCCGCCCGGCCCGCCGTGACCGAGACCGCCTGCACCGGCGCGCCCGTCAGCGCGAACGCCCCCTCGCGCGCCCAGAGCGGCGCCGCGTTGAGGATGGTGAATTTGCTGTCCACCGGGCAGCGGCTGCACACGCCGTTGGCGCAGCATTGCGCCCGGCTGCCGCCATTGGCCCGCGCCGTGGGCTGCGGCACCCAGCCCGTAGAGCGCGCCTGCAACACGCGATCCGAGCGCGAGGGCAGGTGGGGCGGATAGGGAAACTCTGCTCGGCGCGGCAGGATGTGATCCGATCCGCCGCCCGCGATCTCCATCAGGCGCTCGACCTCCTCGTAGGCCTCGGCGAGATCGTCGTAGGTAAGCGGCCAGTCCTCGCCCGCGCCATAGCGGCTGTGCAGTTCGAAATCGTGGGGGTGGAAGCGCGGCGTGCAGGCCCACCAGCAATTGGAGTTCCCGCCCCAGATCGAATGCGCGACCCAGGTCTTTTCCCGGCCCGAGAGGTTTTCCTGCGCGAAATCCTCGGCGCCCGGCATCTCGCGCGCCGCGATCTGCGCCGCGTGATCCACCACCGGCCCCTTTTCGACCACCAGCACCGAAAGCCCTTGCGGCAGGCCCCGCAGGAAGAACATCGCCGCGAAGGAAGAGCCGGCGATGATCACGTCCCACCGCCGGGTGGCGGCCTCTTCGCGGGTGATGGGCTGCATCGCTTACGCCCCGGCCGCATCCCCCGGCACGGTGTCGGCCACGGTGTCGGCCCCGGCGGCATCTTCCTCCTGCTCGGCGATCCAGGCGACCGAGACGACTTCTTCGCCGCGACCGGTATCGAAGACCTTCACGCCGCCCGCGCTGCGCGACCGGAAGGAGATGCCGTCGACCGGGCAGCGGATCGACTGCCCGCGCGAGGTGGCCAGCATGATCTGGTCGCCCGGCTTCACGGGGAAGGCCGCCACGAGCGGCCCGCCGCGCATCGCGCGATCCATCGCAGCCACGCCCTGGCCGCCGCGCCCGCGCACCGGGTAATCGTGGCTGGAGGAAAGCTTGCCCGTGCCGCCGGCGGTGATGGTGAGGATCAGATCCTCGGCCGCCTTCATCTCGTCGAAGCGTTCCTGCGTGATGGCGCCCTCGGGCGCATCCTCGTCTTCCTCGCCGGCCTCGTCGGCGCCGGCCATCTGGCGGCGCATCTTGAGATAGGCGGCGCGTTCCTCGCTGCCCGCGTCGAAATGCCGGATCACCGCCATCGAGACGACGCGATCGCCCTCCTGCAGCCGGATGCCGCGCACGCCGGTGGAATCGCGGCCCTTGAAGACGCGCACCTCGGTGGTTGGGAAGCGGATCGCGCGGCCCAAAGCGGTGACGAGCATCACGTCATCGGCCTCGGTGCAGGCGCGCACGTTCACAAGCTCGGTCCCCTCGGGCAGCTTCATCGCGATCTTGCCGTTGCGCATCACGTTGGTGAAATCCGACAGCGCGTTGCGCCGCACGTCGCCCGCCGAGGTGGCGAAGAAGATCTGCGTATCCTCCCATTCCTCCTCGGGGGCATCCACCGGCATGATCGCCGCGATGGAAACGCCGGTCGGGATCGGCAGGATGTTGACGATCGCCTTGCCCTTCGAGGTGCGCCCGCCCAGCGGCAGCCGCCATGTCTTGAGCTTGTAGACCATGCCATCGGTGGTGAAGAACAGAAGCTGGGTGTGGGTGTTGGCCACGAAGAGCGTGGTCACCACATCCTCTTCCTTGGTCGCCATGCTCGACAGGCCCTTGCCGCCGCGCCTTTGCGCGCGGAATTCGGCCAGCGGCGTGCGCTTGGCCCAGCCCGACTGGGTGATGGTGACGACCATCTCCTCACGCTCGATGAGGTCTTCGTCTTCCATGTCGCCCGACCATTCGACGATCTCGGTGCGCCGGGGGCCTGCGAATTCCTCCTTCACGGCGCGCAGCTCGTTGGAGATGATCTCCATGATCCGGGCGCGCGACGACAGGATGTCGAGGTAATCCTTGATCTTGGCGGCCAGCTCCTGCAGCTCGTCGGTGACTTCCTTGACGCCCAGTTGGGTGAGGCGTTGCAGCCGCAGGTCGAGGATCGCGCGGGCTTGGGTTTCCGACAGGTTGTAGGTGCCGTCGTCGTTCATCGTGTGGGTCGGATCGTCGATCAGGCGGATGTAATCGGCGATGTCGGCGGCGGGCCAGCGCCGCTCCATCAGCCGCTCGCGCGCTTCGGCCGCATCGGCCGAGGCGCGGATCGTGGCCACCACCTCGTCGACATTCGACACGGCGACCGCCAGGCCGCACAGGATATGACTGCGCTCGCGCGCCCTGCGCAGCTCGAACGCGGTGCGCCGGGCGACGACCTCTTCGCGGAACGAGATGAAGTGCCGCAGGAAATCGTGCAGTGTCAGCGTTTCGGGCCGGCCGCCGTTGAGCGCCAGCATGTTGCAGCCGAAACTCGTCTGCATCGGGGTGAAGCGGAACAGCTGGTTCAGCACCACTTCGGGCGTCGCATCCTTCTTCAGCTCGATCACCACGCGCACGCCCACGCGATCGGATTCGTCGGCCACGCCCGAGATGCCCTCGATCTTCTTCTCGCTCACCAGGTCGGCGATGCGTTCGATCATCGTGGCCTTGTTCACCTGGAACGGCACGTCATCCAGCACGATGGCATAGCGGCCCTGGCGCACTTCCTCCACCCGGGTGCGGGCGCGCATGATGACGCTGCCGCGCCCCTCGAGATAGGCCTTGCGGATGCCCGAACGGCCCAGGATCACGCCGCCGGTGGGAAAATCGGGGCCGGGGATGATCTCCATCAGCTGCTCGGCGGAGATATCGGGGTTCTCGATCATCGCCAGCGTGCCGTCGATCACCTCGCCCAGATTGTGCGGCGGGATGTTGGTGGCCATGCCCACGGCGATGCCGCCCGCGCCGTTGACCAGCATGTTGGGGAACTTGGCGGGCAGGACGGTGGGCTCGCTGTCCTTGCCGTCGTAATTGTCCTGGAAATCGACCGTGTCCTTGTCGATGTCGTCGATGAGCGCCAGCGCCACCTTTTCCAGCCGCGCCTCGGTGTAGCGGAAGGCGGCGGGCTTGTCGCCGTCCATCGAGCCGAAATTGCCCTGGCCGTCGATCAGCGGCACCGACATCGAGAAATCCTGCGTCATCCGCGCGAGCGCGTCGTAGATCGCGCTGTCGCCATGCGGGTGATACTTGCCCATCGTGTCGGCCACGGGGCGCGAGCTCTTGCGGTAGGGCTTGTCATGCGTGTTGCCCACCTCGTGCATCGCGTAGAGGATGCGCCGGTGCACGGGTTTCAGCCCGTCGCGCAGATCGGGGATCGCGCGGCTGACGATCACGCTCATCGCGTAATCGAGATAGGCGGTCTTCATCTCGGAAGAGATGGAGATCGACGGCCCGTCATGGCGCGGCCGTTCGGGGCCGTTTTCTTCCGTGTTTTCAGGGGGATCGGTGATGTCGCTCACAGGGCTCGCCGCTTCCGTTCACTGCTTCTATATATTGTTGCCGCGATCTTATCAGATGCGGGATATGGGGTGCAACGCAAAGCGCCCCGGCGCGCTGGCAGCCACTGGCCCGCAGTGCCAACACACTGTTTTTGTTGAAAAGTTAACCCGTTGCGGCATCATCTACAGGGAGGGAGGCTCAAACGGGAAGAAGGGCATGAAAAGCGAGCTTGAACTGATGCTGTCGGGATACGGGCTGACGACGGCGGAAATGACCTACAGGTTGCCCGATCACCAATCGGTGCTGAACACCTTCGTCTGGCAGGATTACGATCTGGCGCCCGACTATCCGCGGCTCTTCCGGTTCATCGAATTCTGGCACGACCAGATCGAGGGGCCGCTGCATCACGTGCGCTTCTCGCACCGCCGGATGGTCGGCCCGAACGAGTGGCGCAACGTGGTGGGGGAGTTTCCGATCCACTGATGGCGCGGCTCAGGCGCTGCGCCGCGCCGCCATCACCCACAGGGCCACCAGCGCCAGCGACAGGATCATGTTCCAGCTCGGCATCGACAGGCCGAGCAGGGCCCAGCTCACCTCGTCGCACATCACCACCTTGTCGATGACGTCGGTGCTGAGCAGATCGGCGCCCGACAGGCCCGAAAGCTGATCGGCATTGCCGGTGCACGAGGCGGGGCCGGGCCACCATTTCCGCTCAACCCCGGTGTGGAAGGCGCCGATCGCCGCCGTGGAGAAGGCGGCGAGCGCGCCCAGCCAGGGCAGAAGGGCGCCGCGCACGAGTAGCGCCGCCGCCCCGATCGCGATCGCCGCGGCATGGGGCCAGCGCTGCCAGTAGCACATGGCGCAGGGCGCATAGCCCGCCGCCTGGAAGGCAAAGGCGCCGGCGAGCAGCGCGGCAGAGCCGCCGGCGGCCAGCAGGATCAGCGTGCGGCGTGTCAGGGTCAAGGCTCGGGCTCCGGTTCAGATATGCGGGATCAGCGCGAAGGCGCCGACCAGAAGCACCATGAACAGGGTGAACATCAAGCCCAGCCGCCGCTCGATGAAATCACGAATCGGTGGGCCGAATTTCCACAAGAGCCCCGCCACCACGAAGAAACGCAGCCCCCGCGCCGCGATCGAGGCCACGATGAAGACCGGCAGCGACAGGCCGGTGACGCCCGACATGATGGTGATCACCTTGAACGGGAAGGGCGTGACGCCGGCGATCAGCACCGCCCAGGCGCCCCATTCGTTGAAGCGAGCGTTGAACGCCGCCATGTCGTCGCCCTTGCCGTAGAATTCCAGCACCGGCGCGCCCACCGCCTCGAAGAAGCCCCAGCCGATCACGTAGCCCAGAAGCGCGCCCGCCACCGAGGCGGCGGTGCAGACGGCGGCGATCAGGAAGGCGCGCGAGGGGCGCGCGATGATCATCGGGATCATCAGCACGTCGGGCGGGATCGGGAAGACCGAGCTCTCGACGAAGGAGATCGCCGCAAGCGCCAGCAGCGCGCGGGGATGCGCGGCCAGTGCCAGCGTCCAGTCATACAGCCTGCGGATCATGCCCTGCCTTCCGGTTTCGCGCACCAAAGCCACTTTGCGCGCGGCGCGTCAAGAAGGGGCCGGATAAGCTCGCTTGCCGGATCGCGCGGCTGGGATAAATATGAGCCATCAGCAGCGGGGGCAGCAGATGAGATGGCAGGGCCGGCGGGGCAGCCGCAATATCGAGGATCGCCGCCGGATGGGCGGGGGCAGGGGCGTCGCCATCGGCGGCGGCGGGCTGGGGATCGTGGCGATCGTGGTGATCGGGGCGCTGCTCGGCGTCGATCTCACGCCGCTGCTCGACGGCTCGGGCATGCAGCAGTCCGGCGGCCCGGTGACGGCCGAGGATGAACGCGCCGCGCAATTCGTCTCGGTCACGCTCGCCGATACCGAGGAGGTCTGGGCCGACATCTTCGACGAGCAGGTCGACGGCACCTACCGCCCCGCCACGCTGGTTCTGTTCAAGGGCGTGACGCAATCGCCCTGCGGCGGGGCGAGCGGCGCGACCGGTCCGTTCTACTGCCCGGCCGACCGCAAGGCCTATCTCGACACCGATTTCTTCGTCACGCTCGAACAGCGGCTGGGCGCGGGCGGCGATTTCGCCGCGGCCTATGTCGTCGCCCACGAGATCGCGCACCATGTGCAGAACGAGCTCGGCATCCTGAGCGAGGCCAACGCGATCCGCAGCCGGGTGGGGCAGGCCGAGTCCAACGCCATTTCGGTGCGCGTCGAGTTGCAGGCCGATTGCTATGCCGGGATCTGGGCGCGCCATGCGGGCGAGCGTTTCGGCTCGCTCGAGCCGGGGGACATCGAAGAGGCGATGAACGCCGCCAAGCAGATCGGCGACGACACGTTGCAGAGCCGCGGCGGCGGGGTGCCCGCGCCGCATACCTTCACCCATGGCACATCCGAGCAGCGCCAGCGCTGGTTCGCCCGCGGCTACGAGACCGGAGAGTTGCGCGAATGCGACACGTTCGGCGCCGCCGCTTTGTGAGCCGCGATTGACGCGCCGGCCCGGCGCGGCTAGATCAGCCGCTATCCGGAAGCCCGAGTGGCGGAATGGTAGACGCAGGGGATTCAAAATCCCCCGCCAGCGATGGCGTGTCGGTTCGAGTCCGACCTCGGGTACCAGGCTTCCCTGAAGACGTTGTGAGCGGGTGTCCACATGTGGACGCCTTGCAAGTGGTTGATTCTCCTGGAGCGGGCGCTGCGGTAGGGTGGCCTTCACCATGATCGCGGCGTGGCAGATGGAGCGCAACGGGAGCGCGAGGGCCGCCCCGTGGGGTGGCGCCTGCAACGCTGGTGCTGAGCACTTTATGGCAGCCAACCCCCTCCGCACTCCCCGCAGCGTGGACGGCCAGCAATAGCGCCACCCCGCCCGGACGGGGCGGCGCTCGCGCGGCGCGCTACGCGCTTGTTCCGCGCGGATGGGTCTCGACCGGAGCGTCCTGCCGCGGAAGCGCAACGGCAGTCAGACAGGAGCTCGCGTGGCGGGCTTTGCCTGCTTGTCCCGCGGGGGCGGATTCGCCGCATGGGTTGCTATGGTGCTACCCAGAGACGGAATGGATTGGCGCAACGGTAGCGCGAGCGGCGCCCCGTGGGGTGGCGCCTCCGACGTGGGGGTTGGGCGCTTTATGGTGGCCAAGGCCCTCCGAGCTCGCCGTAGCGCGGGCGGATAGCAAAAGCGCCACCCCGCCCGGACGGGCGGCGCTCGCGCGGCGGGCTTCGCCCTTGTTCCGCGCGGATGGGTGCGCTCTGCCCGCATTCCGCCTTGATTCGAGTTCTGCGGCGGGACTGGTTCCTTGAATCGTGAACAATCCGTGATCATCCGCCGGATTGATACAGTCAATTTATGCCGCATTGACGCCGTATTCTTGCGCCCGTCCCTAGCCTCTGCGCGCGCCATTGTTCGCGTTGCGGTAACAGTCGCCAGCCCGTCCCGAACGCGCCCCGCCCAGCGCGATCCCGTATAAGAAGCCAAGCAGGACAGGCAACTTGCGCCGAGCGCCTGAACAAGCGACCGCCGCACCATCTTCCCCAACCGGGAAACAATCCCCAGACAGGCTCAACCAATACGGGCGCAATTGCGGCGAGCTTCGCGCCAATCCCGCCGCCATCCGGCCACAATCCTGTCTCTTTTTCCTTCCTGCCCGTGCAGGTGCGGCATAGATTAAAACTCGTCCAACTGGGGGGCGACGTCTGAAAGGCCACGGGGGCGGCCGCACATGTGACCTGCATCTGCCGATGCAGCGTCGCGGGAGTGTGTCCGATGTGGGGAACCGCGCGAGCGGACCCGGATCGTACGGAAAACCGGCCAGGGCTGCGTCATCACGGCGCGGCGGGGGCGGTTGGCCGGCACGCTGATCCGCGACACCATGCACATGAGCGGACCGCCAGGCGCGGCACCTCTTTCGTCTCTCCCGGAAAGCAATGTCGGCTGTGTGCCGGGTGCGCCAGCACCGTGTGAATGTGGAGAGCGAGATGACATTTTTCTGGTGGAACTGGTGCTACGGCAAGACGCACTCCGACAAGCCGGGCGACACGTCCGACAATGATTTCGACAATCCCGGCGCCGACAACCTGATCGGCCTGTGGGATTTCCGCGACGGCGCCAAGACCAAGGATACCGGCCTCGCGGACGGCATCGCCCAGAACGGCCACCTGCACGGCAACGCCTACATCTCCAACGGCGCGCTGCATCTCGACGGCTCGCACGATTATTTCGACGTCTCGGGCGAGGATGCGCCCTTCGATCTGTCGCGCGGCACGATCGAGGTGGAGTTCACGCAGAAGCATCACGTCGGCTCTTCCCCCGACGTGCTGGTCAACCGCGGCGAATATTGCGACCGCGCGACCGAGGGCTATTTCAACATCCAGGTGACGGAACACGGCCAGGTGCAGCTGATGCACCACGATGGCGGCAAGTCGGTCACGCTTTCCACGGGCAAGTATTTCTTCAACGAGGGCGACGACGTGCGCGTCGCCTATTCCTTCGACGCGGCGACCGGCGGCAAGTTCGTCGTCGAGAACGTCACCAAGGGCACCGTCTATTCCACCGATCACCACGTCACCGGCCTGTCGATGGATGTGGGCGACAATGACGACGAGAATTTCACCTTCGGCGCGCGCGAAGTGGATGACGGCCAGTACGATCAGTTCTTCAAGGGCGAGATCAACTATGTCGCCGTCTATTCCGACGATCTGATCGGCACGGGCGACGGCATCGTCGAGGGCAGCGCCGGCGACGACGTGATCGACCTGGCCTATACCGGTGATCCCGAAGGCGACATGATCGACAACGGCGACGCGATCCTGCCGGGCGAGGGCCCCGACGACGATATCGTTCATGCCGGCGCGGGCGCCGACACGGTCGTCGCCGGCAAGGGCGATGACGAGATCTGGGGCGACAAGGGCGAGAAGGGCATCGCCACGACCCGCGAAAGCTTCGAATGGGACAAGCTGCCCGATCCCGACAAGCATGGCTCGGGCTTTGTCGACCATGGCGACGATCTGGAAGACCGCACCTTCGTGCAGGATACCGGCCACGTGAAGGTGACGGTCAAGACGCCCGATGACAGCGAGCGGTATGGCACCGGCGTCGAGAGCAGCTATTCCGAAGACCGGATCGTCACCGACGGCATCGACGGCGGCGGCGAGACGGTCGACAATACCTCGGCCCTGATGTCGCTGGCCGAGAAGGGCGAGAAGGCGAATTACGAGATCGGCTTCGACAAGCAGGTCACGGGCGTCGATTTCCGCATCACCGATATCGACGCCGATCGCGGCCAGGTCACGATCAGGGCGTGGAATGCCGCCGGCCAGGAAGTGCCCGTCACGCTCACCGCCGGCTCGGGCCTCACCGTGAGCGGCCAGACCGCCACGTCGAAGACGACCAACAACGCCAGCAGCGATGACGCCAACCATTCGGTGCTGGTGGAAGTTGCCGGCCCGGTGGCCAAGATCATCGTCACCCACACCAATGCGGGCTACGGCAATTCCGGCATCTACATCTCCGACATCTATTTCGACGCGCCCACCGGCGCGCCGGCGGCGGATGACGGCGATGACGACCTGTCGGGCGGGATCGGCAACGATCTGATCTACGGCGAGGGTGGCGACGACACGATCCGCCTGGAGAATGATTTCGGCAACGACACGATCGTGGGTGGCGAGACCGGCGAGACGAAGGGCGATACGCTCGACGCCACCGCCGTGACCGACGACACCACGGTCACCTTCTCGAACCCCGAGACCGGCACCGTTTCCGACGGCAGCTTCACCGCGAATTTCGCCGAGATCGAGAACGTGCTGCTGGGTTCGGGCGACGACGACGTGACCGGCTCGGCCGGGAACGACAAGGTCGATCTGGGCAGGGGCGCCGATTACGCCGATATGGGCGCGGGCGACGATACGGTCGGCCTGGGCCGCAAGGGCGACGGCACGCCCGATGGCGATGCCGACCTGGTGAAATTCTCCGATGGCGACGGCAACGACCTGCTCACCGATTTCGACACGCCGGTCGACAATGGCGACGGCACCTATACCGGCATCGACAAGCTCGACGTGACCGACCTGACCAACGGCGCGGGCGATCCCGTCGATACCGACGACGTGACGGTGACCGACACGCCGCAAGGCGCGCGGCTCACCTTCCCGAACGGCGAGTCGATCACGCTCAAGGGCGTGCCCGTCTCGGCCGTGCAGACGCCCGAACAGCTCAACGCCATCGGCATCCCGCTGCCGCCCGTCGCGCTCGACGGGATCGTGGAGGGCACCGACGGCGACGACCTGATCGACTTGGCCTATACCGGCGACCCCGAGGGCGACCGGATCGATGCGGGCGATGCGATCTTGCCCGGCGACGCACCGAACGACGATTACGTGCTGGCGGGCGCGGGCAACGATACCGTGAAGGCCGGCGAGGGCGACGACCGCGTCTATGGCGAAGACGGCGACGACGAGCTCTATGGCGAGGCGGGCAACGATCTGCTCTCGGGCGGCGCGGGCCATGACACGATCAAGGGCGGCGACGGGCGCGATACGGTCTATGGCGGCGATGGTGACGACGTGATCGACACGTCGGGCAGCAAGCCCGCCTCGGATTACGGCTATCCCGGCCTCGTGGCCCAGGATGCCGACCCGAACGACGACCGCGACCTCGTCGATGGCGGCGCCGGGAATGACAGCATCTCCACCGGCGACGATGCCGATACCGTCTATGGCGGCTCGGGCAACGACACGATCGACGGCGGGCTCGACGACGATCACCTGTTCGGCGGCGACGGCAATGACAGCATCATCGGCGGCCACGGCTCGGATTACATCGAGGGCGGCGCCGGGAACGACACGATCTGGGGCGGCACCACCTTCGATCCGCTCAACATCCCCGACGAGAACGCCTCGCCCCACGATCTGCGCCCCGACAATGCGCGCGACACGATCAAGGGCGGCGACGGCAACGATGTCATCTACGGCGAGGATGACGACGATCTGCTCTACGGCGATGCCGGGAACGACACGATCGACGGCGGCATCGACGACGACACGATCCACGGCGGCGCCGGGAATGACAGCCTGAAGGGCGGCGACGGGGCCGACCTCATCTATGGCGATGACGGCAACGACACGATCGACCTCGGCGGCGATGTCACGGCGGATTACGCCGACGTGGCCCAGGGCGGCGCGGATCGCGACACCTTCGTGAAGGCCGGCATCGGCGACACGGTGGTGGGCGGCGAGACGGGCGACGATTACGATACGCTCGACCTGTCGGGCTCGGGCCCGATCCGCATCAACTACACCTCCACCGATCCGGACAACCTGTCCGGCACGGTGGATTTCCTCGACGGCGTCGGCGGGCCGGTCAAGGGCTCGATGACCTTCTCGGAGATCGAGAACGTCATCCCCTGCTTCACCCCCGGCACGCTGATCGCCACGCCGAAAGGCGAGCGGCTGGTCGAGGATCTGGCAGTCGGCGACAAGATCATCACCCGCGACAACGGCATCCAGGAGATCCGCTGGCTCGGCGCCAAGACGCTCGACTGGAAGGCACTGGCCGCCGCGCCGCATCTCAAGCCGATCCTGGTGCGCGCCGGATCGCTGGGCAACGGGCTGCCGGAGCGTGACATGATGGTCTCGCCCAACCACCGCGTGCTGGTCGCCAACGACCGCACCGCGCTCTACTTCGAGGAGCGCGAGGTGCTGGCCGCGGCCAAGCACATGGTCAACAACCGCGGCATTCACGAGGTGGAGGTGATGGGGGCGACCTACATCCACTTCATGTTTGACAACCACGAGGTGGTGCTGTCGAACGGCGCCTGGACAGAGAGCTTCCAGCCCGGGGATTACACGCTCGAGGGGATCGGCAACGCCCAGCGGACCGAGATCCTGGAGCTGTTCCCCGAGCTGGAAACGAGCGCGGGGCGCGAGGCCTACCAATCGGCCCGCCGCACCCTGAAGAAACACGAAGCCCGCCTGCTGGCCGACTGAGCCCGGCCAGCATGAGGCCGACCCGCAAGCAAGTGCGGACGGCCCGGAAAACCGGAGGCGGGGGGCGTCTCCGGTTTTCTGTTTTTTGGGGGGTTACGAAAAGTAGGGAATTGGACGAAGCAATTCTCGCCCTGATGCTGACTTCGATTCGTCCCTAATAGGGTGGATATAGGTCTCCGAGTAGCGCCAGCGGGGGTACCGAACGTAGTCGATGAAGTGCCTCGAATGACGGGGCTTGTCCCAACCAACTTCTCCATATTGCGCGCAAAGTAACACCCACAGCGCTGCGAGTGAGTCGAGAACACTGGACAAGTTGCCTCGGTGAGCATTGGCCGCGCGGTCATGCTTGGTAGCGTTGTAGGCAAAGTACCAAGGCAGGGATTGGGTCGGCAGATCAGGATCCCATTGTGCGAAAGGCGATCTCTTGCCCAGCCACGGCATACTCGAAAACAGGATCGAGTACTCGGCAAGCCTCATGGGTTCGAGCAGTCTAACGAAGTCGGAAGTTGTATAGCGCTCTTGATCGATGCCGTTCGCCCGAAGAATGCCCCGAAACTGGTTCTCTACTTCAGTGCATATGGTCAGCAACATGTTGCGCGGCCGGTTTCCAAAGCAATGCAAATTTGCTTCCACCGGCTCGATTACATCAAGCAATTGTTGCAGTTCTCGCGCCATGTAGGCGAAATAGCGGGCGGCGTCATAAGGCTCCTTATTGCCACGTAGTGCATGAGCGGGAATGCCCGGCATGTTCAACGGGTCCTGCATGTTAGGACGAGCAATGCGCGGATGGTACTGACCCGGCTCAAGGGACATCCTATGCAGGACAGCTTCCGGGTGCGTCGCTCGCTTGAGTGTCTCGGAGACGGTGGCGCCTTCCGCAATATGGATACGCTCCATACCTGGTACGTGGGGGCGTGTGACTGACGCTCCATCGTATTCCCATACTTGAGCGTAATCTTCCCATGTCACGCCTATGAAACGCGCGTCTTCAACGTCGTGATCGGTTAGTTCCTCTTCGGTCAGTTCCCTGACAAATCGGTTACGGTAGGTAACTATCGTCTTGCCTCAACTGCTACGGAATACTCTGAAGATAGAATGCACGGAGTTGAGCGGGCTGCAATCGGCCTGGGGCTCGCACGCTACAAGCTCCCCCGACGCGCCCGCCACCGGGCCCAATCCTCCGGCGTATCGAGGTCCACCAAAGCCCGCTCGTCGGGGCAGGGGACAAGCCCCACCGCCTCGCGGCGCAGCACGTCGCGGCCGCCCGTGTCGCCCTCCAGCCGGGCGAGCGCGGGGAACAGACGCGAGGGGAAGATGACCGGCTGGCCGGGCTCGTCGCGCGGGCCGGTCAGGCGGTGGGCGCGGGCCGGGTCTCGGCGCCAGGCGTCGATCAGGCGCGAGACGTCGGCGCCGGTGATCTCGGGCATGTCGGCCAGCATCATCACGCAGGCCGGCGTGCCGGGCGGCAGCGCCTCCATCCCGGCGCGGAAGCTCGCCCCCATGCCCTCGGCCGCGCGGGCCACCACCACCTGCGACAGCGCCAGCCCCTCCAGCGCGGCGGCGCGTTCCGGCCGGTCGGGGGGCAGCAGCACGCCTACCCAGGCGCCGGTCTCCAGCGCGGCCAGCGCCTGGCGGCGGATCAGCGGCGCGCCGTCCACCTCTTCCAGCAGCTTGTCGCGCCCTTCCATCCGCCGCGACGCACCGGCGGCGAAGAGGAGGAGCGCGGCCTCGCTCATTTCTCGGGGATCAGGCCGCGCGGGCTGAACCGCAGCACGACCAGCATCAGCACGCCCATCAGCGGCAGCCGCAGATGCGCCGCGCTGTCGATTAGGTGTGCCTTGAGCGGCCCCTCCGACAGCCAGGCCGTCGCGAAGGACATCAGCTGCGGGCCGCGGTTCTCCACCTCCACCCAGAGCAGCCAGACCAGCAGCGCGCCCAGAACCGCGCCCCAGTTGTTGCCCGAGCCGCCGACGATCACCATCACCCAGATCAGGAAGGTGAAGCGCAGCGGCTGGTAGAAGGTGGGGGCGAGAAGGCCGTCCATCGTCGTCATCATCGCGCCGGCCAGGCCGCAGATCGCCGCGCCGATCACGAAGATCTGCAGGTGGCGTTTCTTCACGTCCTTGCCCATCGCCTCGGCCGCGGTCTCGTTGTCGCGGATGGCGCGCATCATGCGGCCCCAGGGCGAGCGCAGCGCCAGTTCCGCGCCCAGCAGGACCACGGCCAGCACGCCGGCGAAAAGCGCGAGGTAGCCCAGGTCGACCACCACCGCCGAGGCGGCGACGGGATCGGCGCCCCAGCCGGCGGCGCGTTCGACGAATTCGGGCGATTGCTGGAGGTCGATCTCGTTCGGCACCGGGCGGGGCAGGCCGTTCACGTTCTTCACGCCGCGGGTCAGCCAGCCCTCGTTCTTCATCACCGCGATGATGATCTCGGCGATGCCGAGCGTGGCGATGGCCAGGTAATCCGAGCGCAGGCCGAGCGCCGTCTTGGCGACCAGCCAGGCCGCGCCGGCGGCGATCAGCCCGCCCACCGGCCAGGCCAGCAGCACCGGCAGGCCCAGACCGCCGAGATAGCCCTGCAGCGTGGGGTTCACCGCCTCGATCGCCTCGACCGCGGGATCGAACAGCCAGCGGAAGACGAAATAGCCCGCGATCAGCCAGGCGGTGACGATCAGCCCCCGCCAGCGCCCCGCGAGCCTTCGGTAGAGCGCGATGGCCCCGGCGATCACGCCCGCGCCCACGGCCAGCGCGAACCACACGCGCGCGCCGCCCGCCGCCCAGGCCTCGGTCACCGGCGGCATGGAGACGAGCACGACCGACATGCCGCCCAAGGCCACGAAGCCCATGACGCCCACGTTGAACAGCCCCGCATAGCCCCATTGCATGTTCACGCCGAGCGCCATGATCGCCGAGACGAGCCCCATGTTCAGCACCGTCAGCGCGTAGCGCCAGCTGGCGGTGAAGCCGAGCATCACGAACAGGCCGAGGACGGCCGCGAACAGGATCACCGCGCGCCAGTTCATACCGATTTCCCCCTGAACAGCCCGGTCGGCCGGAACAGCAGCACGATCACCAGGATCGCGAAGCTCACGGCGAACTTGTAGTCGGTCGACAGCAATTGCAGCAGCCCGTCGGGCTGCCAGCCTTCGGGGCCGATATAGGCCACCACCTTGCGGAAGGCGTAGGTCACCGTCACCTCGGAAAAGGCCACGACGAAGCCGCCCGCGATGGCGCCCAGAGGCGAGCCGAGCCCGCCGACGATCGCCGCCGCGAAGATCGGCAGCAGCAGCTGGAAATAGGTGAAGGGCTTGAAGCTCTTGTCCAGCCCGTAGAGCGTGCCGGCGATGGTGGCGAGTGCGGCGACGATGATCCAGGTGATCGCCACGACGCGTTCGGGGTTGATGCCCGAGAGCAGGGCGAGATCCTCGTTATCCGAAAACGCGCGCATCGACTTGCCGGTGCGGGTGCGGTTGAGGAACCAGAAGAGCGCCGCGACGCAGATCACCGCGACGACCACGGTGATGGCCTGCGACGAGCGGATCGCCAGCCCCTCGGCCAGGCCCGTCGCCTCGCGGAAATCGCGCGCGTTCACCAGGAACCGCGCGCCATCGTCGAAGCGCTGGTCGTCAACCCCGATGATGATCCGCACGATGCCGTTGGTGATGAACATCACCCCCATCGACACGATCACCAGCATCACCGGCGCGGCCTTCACCCGCCGGTAGAAGCGGTAGACGGCCCGGTCGGTCGCCAGCACCAGAAGCGCCGTCGCCGCGATGCCCACCGGCAGGGCCAGCAGCGCCGTGGGCAGCGCCCCGAACGACACGCCCCAGCCCTGCAGCGCCCATGTCACCAGCACCACGACCATCGTGCCGAAGGCCATCGTGTCGCCATGCGCGAAGTTGGAGAAGCGCAGGATGCCGTAGATCAGCGTCACCCCCAGCGCGCCGAGCGCCAGCTGCGCCCCGTAGGCGGTGGCCGGCACGATCACGAAATTCGCCAGCGCCACGATCGCGTTGAGTAAGTCCATTTACCTGACCTCGCAGACGCCGAGCAGGGAATCCGTGGCGTCGGTGGCGCGGACATGATCCGTCATCATGGCCGAGCCGTTGGGATAGAGGATGAAATCCTTGTAGCCGCGCTCCGACTGGTGGCGCACGACATGGGCGCCCAGCGTGGCGGGCTTGCTCTGCTTGGGGCGCGCCAGCAGGTAGCGGCCATCCTGTTCGAGCACCGCGTTGCCCGTCTCGTAGAGCGTGAGGCCCACATGTTTCGTCGGCGGGCAATTGCCGCGCCCGTCGCATGAGAACTCGAACCGGCAGAGATAGGAGTGATCGGCGGCCCGGGCCGGAGCGGCGGGCAGGGCGAAGGCCAGCGCCACGGCGCCGGCCAGCCCGGCGCGGGCGGAGGTGGAGAAGGGCGCGCGCATCCCCTCAGCCCCCCAGGAACGTGCGGCGGACTTCGGGATTGGCGAGCAGCGCCTTGCCGGTATCCGACCAGGCATTCGCGCCCTGCACCAGAACGTAGCCGTGATCGGCGATCTCCAGCGCCTGGCGGGCATTCTGCTCGACCATGAGGATCGAGATGCCGGTGCGCGCCACCTCGATGATGCGGTCGAAGAGCTCGTCCATCACGATGGGCGAGACGCCGGCGGTGGGCTCGTCGAGCATCAGGAGCTTCGGCTGGGTCATCAGCGCGCGGCCCACGGCCACCTGCTGGCGCTGGCCGCCCGAAAGCTCGCCCGCGGGCTGGCGGCGCTTGTCCTTCAGGATGGGAAACAGGTCATAGACCTGCGCCATCGTGCCCGAGATGTCGTCGCGCCGCAGGAAGGCGCCCATCTCGAGGTTTTCCTCCACGCTCATCGAGGTGAAGATGTTCTGGGTCTGCGGCACGAAGGCCATGCCACGCGCGACGCGATCCTGTGGGGAGAGGCCGGTGATATCCTCGCCACCGAGCGTGACGCTGCCCTCGCGCAGGTCGAGCATGCCGAAGACGGCCTTCATCGCGGTCGACTTGCCGGCGCCGTTGGGGCCCACGATCACCGCGATCTCGCCGCGATCCACGGTGATGTCGCAGCCTTGCAGGATGTCGGCGCCGCGGCCATAGCCGCCGCGCATGCCCGTGGCGCTGAGATACGGCTCGCTCATGCGCCCGCCGCCCGGTTCTTGAGCCCGGTGCCGAGATAGGCCTCGATCACCGCCTCGTTGGCCATGATCTCTTCGGCCGAGCCGCGCGCGAGCACGCGGCCCTCGGCCATCACGATGACCGGATCGCAGAGCCGCTTGATGAAATCCATGTCGTGCTCGATCATGCAGAACGTGTAGCCGCGTTCCTCGTTGAGCCGCTGGATCGCGTCACCGATCGTGCCCAGCAGGGTGCGGTTCACCCCGGCGCCGACCTCGTCGAGGAAGACGATCTTCGCGTCCACCATCATCGTGCGGCCGAGCTCCAGCAGTTTCTTCTGCCCGCCCGAGAGGTTGCCGGCCTTCTCGTCGCGCAGATGCGAGATGGTGAGGAAGTCGAGCACTTCGTCGGCGCGGTCGCGCAGGGCGCGTTCCTCGGCGGCGATGCGGCGGCGGTTGAACCAGGTGTTCCACAGCGTCTCGCCCGATTGGGCGGCGGGCACCATCATCAGGTTCTCGCGCACTGTCATCGAGGAGAATTCGTGCGCGATCTGGAAGGTGCGCAGCAATCCGCGGTGAAACAGGTCATGCGGCGGCAGGCCGGTGATATCCTCGCCCGCCATGGTGACGCGGCCGCTGGTGGGCGGCAGCACGCCCGCGATCACGTTGAACAGCGTCGTCTTGCCGGCGCCGTTGGGGCCGATCAGGCCGGTGATCGTGCCTTCGGCGATCTCCAGCGAGGCACCGTCCACCGCGTGGAAGCCGCCGAAATGCTTGTGAACATCGTGGACCGCGATCATCCCGTTGCCCGTTCCCCTGCAGGTTTGGCCCGCAATTGATTGTTTTGATATGAAAAAGGGGCCACCCGAGCATGTGCCGGGCGGCCCCCCTCAAGTCAAGCGATCACTTGATCTCGACGGTTTCGTAGGCGCCATCCGTGATCGTGTAGTAACGGTAGGTGCCCGCGGCCTCGCCGGGGCCGATCAGTTCCACGTTGGTGGCGCCGACATAGTCGACATCGCCGCCATCCGCGAGGATCTGCAGCGCCTTGCCCAGCTCGCCCGGCAGGATCGGCTCGCCCGGGGCGTTGGCCACATCCATCAGGTTCGCGGCCACGGCGGCCTTGTCGGCGCTGCCGCCCTTGGCCATGGCCAGCGCGATCAGGGCCGCGGCGTCATAGCTTTCGCGGGTGTAGGAGCTGTCGGGGTTCATGCCGGCATCGTTGGCGATCTGGTTGAAGGCCTCGGTGCCTTCGCCTTCCGACCAGGGCACCGCCCCGAAGGAGCCTTCCAGCACGTCGCCGAGATCGGCCAGAAGCGCGTCGGCATACATGCCGTCGCCCATCATGAACGTGTCGAAGGCGCCGGTATCGGCGGCGGCCTGGATGATGCCCTTGCCGCCCTGGTCGGCATAGCCCAGCACGGCCAGAACCTCGCCGCCGGCCGAGGCCAGCGCGCCGATCTCGGCCGAGTAGTCGGCCTTGCCGTCTTCATGCGCGGCCGACAGCGTGACGGTGCCGCCCGCGCCCTCGAAGGCGGCGATGAAGGCATCGGCCAGGCCCTTGCCGTAATCGTTGTTGGTGTAGGTCACCGCGGCGGTGGAGATGCCTTTCTCGTTCAGGATCTCGGCCAGGATCTCGCCCTGGCGGGCATCCGACGGCGCGGTGCGGAAGAACAGGCCGTTATCCTCGGCCGTGGACAGGCCCGGCGAGGTGGCGGAGGGCGAGACCATGACCACGCCGTTGGGCACGGCCACGTTGGCGAGGATCGCGCCGGTCACGCCCGAGCAGTCGGCGCCCATGATCGCGACGATGCCTTCATCGGTGATCAGGCGCTCGGCGGCGGCGGAAGCGGCGGCGGCGTCGATGCAGGTACTGTCGGCGCGCACCGGCTCGAGCATCATGCCGCCGAGGAAGTTGCCGCTGTCGGACACTTCCTTCATGGCGAGCTCGGCCGCGTCGGCCATGTTGGGGGTGATGGATTCGATCGGCCCGGTGAAGCCGAGGATCACCCCGACCTTGGCCGAGGAACCGTGGCTCTCGGCATATGCGGCCCCCGTGGCGAGCAGGGTGGCGGCAGAAGCCAGAAGCAGCTTTTTCATTGTGGTCTCCCTGAGTTGGAACAACGTCCTGATGGGCGAGGTTACCAGAGCCGGCGCGAAAGGGAAGGGGCGGCGCTTCCCCGTCGCCGCAGATGGCGTTACGGCAATCGCGGGCTCAGCCGGCGGAGTGCGCCGCGTGGCTGCCGCGCTCGCGATAGGGCGTGGTCTCGTATTGCGCGCGGTAGCACTTGGAGAAGTGCGAGGGCGAGGTGAAGCCGCAGGCGAGCGCCACGTTGATCACGCTCATTTCCGTCTGCATCAGCAGGTTGCGCGCCTTCGACAGGCGCAGATCCATGTAGTAGCGCTTGGGCGAGCGGTTGAGGTAGCGCCGGAACAGCCGCTCGAGCTGCCGTGTCGACATGCCCACCTCTTCGGCCAGATCGGCGGGCGAGAGCGGATCCTCGATATGCGCCTCCATCATCTGCACGACGAGCGAGAGCTTGGGGTGCCGCACCCCGATCCGCGTGGGCACCGACAGGCGCTGGGTGTCCTGGTCGGTGCGGATCGACGTGTAGATCAGCTGATCGGCGACGGCGTTCGACAGATCGGTGCCGTGCCGGTCGGCCACCAGCTTGAGCATCAGGTCGATCGACGACGTGCCGCCCGCCGTCGTCATCCGGTTGCCATCGGCCACGAAGACCGAGCGCACGAGGCGCACATCCTCAAAGGCCTCGGCGAAGCTGTCGGCGTTTTCCCAGTGGATCGTGGCGCGCTTGCCGTCGAGCAGCCCGGCCGCGGCCATCGTGTGCGCGGCGGTGCACAGCCCCGCGATGCCCACCCCGCGCCGCGCTTCGCGCCGCAGCCAGTTGAGCAGCTTGCGGGTGGAGGCCTGCGCCACGCCCAGCCCGCCGCAGATGATCACCGTGTCGTCGCGCGACAGCTCTTCCAGCCCCATGTCGAGCCGGAACTCGGTGCCCGCTGAACAGCGCACCGCCGTGCCGCTCTCGCCCGCGAGCTTCCACTCGTAGAGCCGCGCGCCCGACATGCGGTTCGCGATGCGCAGCACCTCCAGCGCGCCCGAGAAGGAGAGCAGCGAGAAATCGTCGAGCAGCACGAAAACGAAGCGCTGGGGCCTCGTCACGTTGGCGACCGGCGTCACTTCGAAGTCGGAATCGGGCATTGCGCGCACCGGCTGACGTAGGTTGCCGTGCACGACAGCAGGTTTGCCGCCCGCCTTCAAGCGCGATTCAAGGTTTGCCCCCGCGGAATGCCCCGCCTATAAGGGCGCCCTGACACCGCGACAGGCGATTTTCGGAGCGAGACGATGAGCGATTGGGCCAGGAACGGATGGCGGACGCATGAACGGGTGCAGATGCCGGACTATCAGGACGAGGCCGCGCTGCACGCGGTCGAGGCGCAGCTCTCGAAATATCCGCCGCTCGTCTTTGCCGGCGAGGCGCGCAAGCTGAAGCGCGATCTGGCCAAGGCCGCGCGCGGCGAGGCGTTCCTGCTGCAGGGCGGCGATTGCGCCGAAAGCTTCGCCGAGTTCTCGGCCGACACGATCCGCGACACGTTCAAGGTGATGCTGCAGATGGCGATGGTGCTGACCTTCGGCGCCAAGGTGCCGGTGGTCAAGGTGGGCCGCATGGCCGGGCAATTCGCCAAGCCGCGCTCCTCGGCCACCGAGACGGTGAACGGCGTCGAGCTGCCCTCCTACCGCGGCGACATCATCAACGGGTTCGACTTCACCCCCGAGGCGCGCATCCCCGATCCGCAGCGCATGTTGCAGGCCTATACCCAGGCCGCGGCCTCGCTGAACCTGCTGCGCGCGTTTTCCAAGGGCGGTTACGCCGATGTGCACCGGGTGCATGCCTGGACGCTGGGCTTCACCGACAGCGACGAGGCCGAGAAATACCGCGACATGGCCAACCGCATCCAGGACACGCTGGATTTCATGGCCGCCGCCGGCATGACGAGCGAGACGAACCACGAGCTGCGCGAGGTGGACTTCTACACGTCGCACGAGGCGCTGCTGCTGGAATACGAAGAGGCGCTCTGCCGGATCGATTCCACCTCGGGCAAGCCGCTGGCCGGGTCGGGCCACATGATCTGGATCGGCGACCGCACGCGCCAGCCCGACGGCGCGCATGTGGAATTCGCCCGCGGCGTGCAGAACCCGATCGGCCTGAAATGCGGGCCCTCGATGCAGCCCGACGACCTCAAGCGCCTGCTGGCCAAGCTGAACCCGACCAACGAAGAGGGAAGGCTGACCCTGATCGCGCGGTTCGGCGCCGGCAAGGTGGGCGATCACCTGCCGCGGCTGATCCGCACCGTGCAGGCCGAGGGCGCCAATGTGCTGTGGTCGTGCGACCCGATGCACGGCAACACGATCAAGTCGGCCAGCGGTTTCAAGACCCGGCCCTTCGACAGCGTGCTGCGCGAGGTGCAGGAATTCTTCGCCGTCCACGCCTCGGAAGGCACGATCCCCGGCGGCGTGCATTTCGAGATGACGGGCAAGGACGTGACCGAATGCACCGGCGGCGTGCGCGCGGTGACGGATGAAGACCTGTCGGATCGCTACCACACCGCCTGCGACCCGCGGCTCAATGCCAGCCAGGCGCTGGAACTGGCCTTCCTGGTCGCCGAGGAGCTTTCCTCGCGCCGCCAGCCGGAATCCGCGCTGGCCGCGATCTGACAACGGAAAGCGGGGCGCGCGCGCCCCGCTCTTTCCCGCTCAGGCCAGCTCAGGCCGGTCTCGACCGGCTCTCGATCCGCTCTCAATCGTCGTCGCGCACCACGCGCAGCACCGGGCGCCCGCGTTTCGGGCGGGCGGTTTGCGGTGCATGGGGCCGCTGGCCCTCGAAGAGCGCGGCGGGCTCGGCAAAGCCCTCCTTGGTGCTGGTCGCATCGCCCGAGGGGCGCAGTTCGGTGGGCTGGGGCAGCGGCTCATGCGCGCGAAGCGGCGCGGCCGAGACCGAGGTGATCTCGAACCGGCGCGGCTGGCGGCCGATATCTCCCTTGGTCTGCAGGCAGCCGAGCACCCGGTCGGCATCGCCCAGATCGCTTTCCAGCGGGCAGAGCAGCAATTGCGCCTCGAGCGGGCCGCGCCCGATCCCCCGAACGCCGCCGAGCCCCACGCGCACGACCTGCGGCGTGGTGAAGACGGATTCCAGCACCTCGGCCATCTGCCCGCGCGCCTCGGCGGTGAACATGGCCGAAAGCGGCATGCCGCGCACATCCATGCCCATCAGGTCGGACAGGTGCATGCCGGCCAGGCGGAAGCGGGCGGCGCCCGGCGCCACACGCTCCAGGATGAAGGCGTATTCCAGCGCCGCGCTCATCCCGCGCGGATCGACCTCGGCACGCGGCGGCATCAGCCTCCCGGCGCGCAGGCCTTCCCAATAGGCTTCGACCTGGGCGATGGCCGGGTAGTTCATCGCCTCCCTCCGCGGCATGAGCGATATGATCGTGTCACCGGCAAGATACTCGATCTTCATGGCGCTGTCCCCACTTCCCCGTGATCGTCCGCGGCGAAAATGCCCGGACGTGACGGCCCCGCCATGCGCCCCCACGCATTGTCGAGGGCGGAGCCGTCTGTTAACCGTTGCAGCAAGAGATCCGACTGCGCCCTCAACATGCCACGTTTTCGCCCCAATCGGGAAAGTTTCCCAACAAATGGTTAACACGCCTGCGATCCGATCCATGACCGGTTTCGCGGCGTTGCGTGGCGAGGGCGAGGGCCAGCGGTGGCTGTGGGAGATGCGCGCGGTCAATGCGCGCGGGCTGGATCTGCGGCTGCGGCTGCCCGAGGGGCTCGACGGGCTGGAGCAGGCGCTGCGCCGCCGGCTGTCGGACAGGCTGGTGCGCGGCTCGGTCACCGTGTCGCTGCGGCTGGAAGCGGCGGGGCGGCGCGGCGGGATCGACGAGGCGGCGGTGGGCGCGACGCTCGCGGCGCTGGCGCGTATCGAGGCGCAGGCCCGCGAGGCGGGCGTGATGCTGGCCCCGCCGAGCGCGGCCGAAATCCTGCAATTGCGCATGGTGCAGGAGGGAGCTGGCGAGACCGACGAGGATCGCGCCGCCCTGCGCGCCGCGCTCGAGGCGCAGATCGCGCCGCTCATCTCGGCCTTCGACGAGATGCGGCTGGCCGAGGGAAAGGCGCTTGCCGGCGTCATCACCGGTCAGCTCGACCGCATCGCGCAGCTGACCGATGCCGCCGCCGAGGCGGCCGAGGCGCGCCGGGGCCACGTTGCCGCGACGCTGAAGGAAAACGTGGCGCGCCTGCTCGATAGCGGGGCAGGGGCGGGAGCCGATCCCGACCGGCTGGCCCAGGAACTCGCGCTCCTGGCCGTCAAGGCCGACGTCACCGAGGAGATCGACCGCCTGCGCGCCCATGTCTCTGCTGCGCGCGCGCTGCTGGAGCAGGGCGGCGCGGTGGGCCGCAAGCTGGATTTCCTCACCCAGGAATTCAACCGCGAGGCCAACACGCTCTGCGCCAAGGCCGGCGCGGCCGAGCTGACGGCGATCGGGCTTGACCTCAAGGCCGTGATCGACCAGATGCGCGAGCAGGTCCAGAACGTGGAATGAGCATGTCCGAAAGGCGCGGCCTTCTCATCATCCTGTCCTCGCCCTCGGGTGCCGGCAAATCGACGCTGGCGCGCGCGCTGCGCGACTGGGATCCCGCGATCCGCTTCTCGGTCTCGGCCACGACGCGCCCGGCGCGGCCGGGCGAGCAGGAGGGCCGCGAATATTTCTTCCGCTCCGAGGCCGAGTTCGCGCGCATGGTCGAGAATGGCGAGCTTCTGGAGCACGCCAAGGTTTTCGGGCACAGCTACGGCTCGCCCGCCGGGCCGGTCGAGGCGGCGATCGCCGAGGGGCACGATGTGCTCTTCGACATCGACTGGCAGGGCGGCCAGCAGGTGCGCAACTCGGCGCTGGCCGAAGATGTCGTCTCGATCTTCGTGCTGCCGCCCTCGATCCCCGAGCTGGAGCGGCGCCTGCGCGCCCGCGCCCAGGACAGCGACGAGGTGATCGCCGCGCGGATGGAGAAGAGCCGCGACGAGATCAGCCATTGGGCGGAATACGATTACGTGCTCGTCAACACCGATATCGACCGCGCCGCCGCGCAGGTGATCGCCATCGTCACCGCCGAGCGGCTGAAACGCTCGCGCAATCCGGGCCTGATCGCCCGCGTGCGCCGGCTGAACGAGGAATTCGAGGAAAGCCGATGACGCTCTACCGCCTGGGCGATGACAGCCCCGAGACACCCGAGAACGGCGATTTCTGGATCGCGCCCGATGCCAACGTGATCGGCAAGGTGACGATCGGGCAGGGCGCCTCGGTCTGGTTCGGGGCGACGCTGCGGGGCGATAACGAGCGGATCACGCTGGGCGACGGGTCGAACATCCAGGAAGCGAGCGTGCTGCACACCGATATCGGCTATCCGCTGGTGATCGGGAAGGATTGCACGATCGGCCACAAGGCGATGCTGCATGGCTGCGAGATCGGCGATGGCAGCCTGATCGGCATGTGCGCCATCGTGCTGAACGGGGCGAAGATCGGCCGCAACTGCCTGATCGGGGCCGGCGCGCTGGTGACCGAGGGCAAGGAGATCCCCGACAATTCGCTGGTCATGGGCGCGCCCGGCCGGGTGGTGCGGGAATTGAGCGACGAACAGGCCAAACAGGTGCGGTTCGGCGCGCTGCATTATCAGGAAAATGCGCGCCGCTACCGCGAGGCGTTGCGCGTGGTCGAGTGAAGCCGCGTCACGGGGCCCGTTGCCGGGCCCCCGCGATCAGTTGATCCGGCCGCTGGGCACCATGCCCGCGTCGATGAAATCGAAATCGACATCGGGGCATTGCGCCTTCACCTCGCGCCGCACCAGCGCCGGGTTCGGCAGGTTCTGCGCGATTGCCCGGTACTTGCCGCGGAAGTTGCAGGCCTGAAGCTGCTCGGCCAGGTCGAGGCAGTCGAACGCGTTGCACAGGACGGGCGAGACCACCATCTCGGTGCCCAGCGTCTCCAGCAGCGTCTCGTCGACCTCGGTGATGTCGGCGAAGGCGATCTGCGGATGCTTCACGACGTTCTTGCCGCTCTGGATCCAGCGCGAAAGCTCGCCCACGGCCAGGATGCGCGGCGAGGGCGCATTGGCGGTGGCGGCTTCGATACGGTCGGACGTGTCGACCTTGGTATCGTTGTAGTAGACCATACGGTTCCGTTCCCTTCCCTTACGGGGATCCGGCCAAACTAGCCCACCTACCGGCTCCGTATGCCGAATGAAGGGGTTAGATGCGTCAAAATGCAACAGGCAGAAATGCGAATCCGTGAATTTTGCGAATCCGAAAGGGTTGAGATCGGGTTAACCGTTGCAACGATGCCGCATATTGCGGGATTGAGAACCTGTCTTTTCAGACATGCAAAATTGACAGCGGCGCGCCGGCGGCAGAGGGTTCGCGGCAGGTCGCGCAGGTGTCGCAAGGGGGAGGCACGGGCATGGATGTAAGCGAATTCATCGAGGCCGTGCCGCTGCCGGTGATCCTGGTGCGAGACGACGAACGCATCGCCGCGACGAACCGCGCGGCGAAGGTTCTGCTGGGCCCCGGCATGGAGGGGCGGCACTACGTGACGATCCTGCGCCAGCCGCTCGTGCTCGACTGTATCGAGGCGGCGCTGCGGCTGCGCGAAGCTTCGGAAACCCAATATACTAACGCCTTTTCGGGCCGTGACGCGATCTATCACGTGCGCGCCGTGCCGGTGGCCGAGGGCGTGCTCGTCACCTTCGAGGATCGCACCGCGATGCACGAGGCGGGCCAGATGCGCCGCGATTTCGTGGCCAATGTCAGCCACGAATTGCGCACCCCGCTGACCGCGCTGATGGGCTTCATCGAGACGCTGCGCGGCCCCGCCCGCGAGGATGCCGAGGCCCGCGACCGCTTCCTGGGGATCATGGAGCGCGAGGCGGGGCGGATGAACCGCCTGGTGAGCGATCTTCTGTCGCTCTCGCAGGTGGAATCGGAGGAAAGAATGCGCCCGACCGACCGGGTCGACGTCTCGGCGCAGGTCAGATCGGTGATTTCGTCGCTGAAACCGCTTGCCGAACAATTCGGTGTGAGCCTCACGACGGAAGGTGCCGAAATGGAAACAATAATCCCCGGAGACGCGGATCAGATCGCGCAGGTGTTCACGAATCTCATCGAGAACGCGATCAAGTACGGCGGGACGGGGGGCGAGGTGACCGTCTGCATCACCCGCCACGAATCGGAGCCCACGCTGCGCGGCCCCGCCGTGCGGGTGGACGTGGCCGACCATGGCGAGGGAATCAGCGCCCGCCACATCCCCCGACTCACCGAGCGGTTCTACCGCGTCGATGGCCACCGCTCGCGCGAGATGGGGGGCACCGGGCTGGGCCTGGCGATCGTGAAGCATATCGTGAACCGCCACCGCGGCCGGATGCGGATCGAGAGCCACAAGGGGCAGGGCTCTCTCTTTTCGGTTATATTACCGGCAAGTTAACGCCGACCGGGCAGGGAACCTGACGCCGGGTCATGCGCTGAGATGTCTAGACTGTCATAAAACCGTTACGCAGCTGTCACAAAAGCATCGCGCGCTGACAATAGCACCGCGACCACGGGGGCCCATTCCACAGACACGTCTGCGCCGGAGCCCCATGTCCAAAGCTCAGGAGCTATGCATATGAAACTCGTGAAACTGACCGCCTCGACCCTGGCGATCGCTGCCGTTTCCGCGACAACCGCCGCCGCCCGCGATCAGGTGCAGGTGGCCGGTTCCTCCACCGTTCTTCCCTATGCGTCGATCGTCGCCGAAGCTTTCGGCGAGAACTTCGACTTCCCCACGCCCGTCGTCGAATCCGGCGGCTCCTCGGCCGGCCTGAAACGCTTCTGCGAAGGCGTGGGCGAGAACACGATCGACATCGCCAACGCCTCGCGCGCGATCCGCGAGAAAGAGGTGCAGGCCTGTGCCGATGCCGGCGTGACCGACATCATCGAAGTGCGTATCGGCTATGACGGCATCGTCTTCGCCTCGCAGCTGGACGGCCCCGCCTATGACGCGTTCGAGCCGGCCGACATCTTCCAGGCGCTGGCCGCCGAGCTGCCCGTCGACGGCGCGCTGCAGGCCAACCCCAACAATACCTGGGCCGACGTGAATGCCGATCTGCCGGAAGAGGAAATCCTGGCCTTCATCCCCGGCACCAAGCACGGCACCCGCGAAGTGTTCGAGGAAAAGGTGCTGCTGCAGGGCTGCGAGGATACCGGCGCCATGCAGGCCATGATGGATATGGGCATGGATGAAGACGCCACCGAGGCCGCCTGCATGGCGGTGCGCACCGACGGCAAGTCGGTCGACATCGACGGCGACTACACCGAGACGCTGGCCCGCATCGACAGCAACGCCAACGGCATCGGCGTGTTCGGCCTGGCCTTCTACGAGAACAACACCGACAAGCTGAAGGTCGCCACGATCTCGGGCGTCGAGCCGACGACCGACACGATCGCCTCGGGCGAATACCCGGTGTCGCGCCCGCTCTACTTCTACATCAAGAAGGCGCATATCGGCGTGATCCCCGGCCTGAAGGAATTCGCCGAGTTCTTCGTCTCCGACGACATGGCCGGCCCCGACGGCCCGCTGGCCGAATACGGCCTGGTCTCCGACCCCGAACTGGCCGAGACCCAGAGCAAGGTCGCCGAAGAAGAAACCATGGGCTCTTCCATGTAAGACCCTGCGGGCCGGCGCGCGGATCGCGTGCCGGCCCGATCCCGCGCGCTGCCGGTGGGGCAGGGCGCGCTGCTGCTGCCAAGCGAGAACTCCATGTCCGCATTCTGGATCTTCCTCATCGTGCTGGCGATCGCCGCTGCCGGCTACCTGGCCGGGCGCGCCCGCGCGATGGCCTCGGCGGGCGGCGATGGCCGGCTGCTGCATTCGCTGCCGAATTATTACGGGCTGAACGTCGCGCTCGCGGCGATGGTGCCGGCTTTCCTGGCGCTGATCGTCTGGCTGATCGTGCAGCCGCTGGTGATCCAGGGCAGCGTGGCGGGGATGATCCCCGAGGGGCAATATGCCAATCGCGGCGCGCTCAACCTCATCATGTCGGATGTTCAGCGCGTGGCCGAAGGGCTCGACGTGGCGGTGGAACGCGGCGCGATGACGGCCGAGCAGGCCGGTGCGCTCGACAACGAGGAAACCGACGTGCGCGCCCGGCTGGGCGAGGTGGGCGTGGCGCTCGGCTCCAACGTCGAGACGCATGTCCTGCGCGCGGCGCAGCGCTACCGCGAGATGAACGCCACCGGCAACTGGCTGATGACGGGCGTGGTGCTGGCGCTGGCGCTCGGCGGCGCGGCGCTGGCCTGGGCCCGCACCGACAAGGATTTCCGCGCCCGCAACATCGTGGAGCGCGTGGCGCTGGCGCTGCTGATCGGCGCCGCCTCGATCGCGATCCTCACGACGCTGGGCATCGTGCTGTCGCTGATCTTCAACACGGTGGAGTTCTTCCGGCTCTACCCGCCCTCGGAATTCTTCTTCGGCACCGTCTGGTCGCCCTCGTTCGGCGGCGGGTCGGAGTTGGGGATCCTGCCGCTCTTCTGGGGCACGTTCTACATCTCGATCATCGCGCTGGCCGTGGCCGTGCCGATCGGCCTGTTCGCGGCGATCTACCTGTCGGAATATGCCTCGCCCGCTGTGCGCTCGGTCGCCAAGCCGATGCTCGAAGTGCTGGCCGGCATCCCGACCATCGTCTACGGGCTCTTCGCGCTGCTCACCGTGGGCCCGCTGCTGGTGGAGATCTTCGGCGATGGCGGCCTCCTGGGCGTGGGCTGGATGCGCGGCGGCACCGCGGTGATGACCGCGGGCCTCGTCATGGGGATCATGCTGATCCCGTTCGTATCCTCCCTGTCGGACGACATCATCAACGCCGTGCCCCAGGCGATGCGCGACGGCTCGCTCGGCCTCGGCGCCACCCATAGCGAGACGATCCGCCAGGTCGTGCTGCCCGCGGCGCTGCCGGGCATCGTGGGCGCGATCCTGCTGGCCGCCTCGCGCGCCATCGGCGAGACGATGATCGTGGTGCTCGGGGCAGGGGCCGCGGCGCGGCTGTCGCTCAACCCGTTCGAGGCGATGACCACCGTCACCGCCAAGATCGTGAGCCAGCTGACGGGCGACGCCGATTTCTCCTCGCCCGAGGCGCTGGTCGCCTTCGCGCTGGGGATGACGCTCTTCGTCATCACCCTGGCGCTCAACGTCTTTGCGCTGTGGATCGTGCGCCGCTACCGGGAGCAATACGAATGAGTGACGCAACCGCCACCCCCGGCGCCGCCACCCCGCGCGGCCACCAGCCCGCCTCGCTGCTGACGCCGGATGCGCGCACCAAGCGCCGCAACGCCGCCGAGGGGCGCTTCAAGCTCTACGGGATCATCGCGCTCGGCATCGGGCTGATCTTCCTCGTCTCGCTGCTCTGGGCGATCATCTCCAACGGCACCTCGGCCTTCACGCAGACCTTCATCACGGTCGACGTGCCGCTGGTCGAGGCAGAGCTCGACGAGACCGGCAACCGCGACCCGGCCGAGATGGCGAAGGTTTCCACCTTCGGCTACAAGCCCCTGATCGCCGCCGCGCTGGAGCGGCAGATCGACGAGATCGGCATCGAGACCGAGATCGACGGCAAGGACCTGGCCGACCTGCTGTCTTCCTCGGCGCCCGCGCAGGTGCGCGACCAGGTGCTGGCCAATCCCGACCTGGTGGGCCAGACGGTCGAGTTCCGCCTGCTCGCCTCGTCGCGGGTGGACGGCTACCTCAAGGGCCGCGTGACCCGCGAGAGCCTGGCGCGCGACAAGAACCTGTCGCCCGAACATCTCGACGTGGTCGACAAGCTGCGCGCCGCCGATGCGCTGGAAAAGACCTTCAACTGGGATTTCATCTTCGGCGCCGACGCCTCGGAAAGCCGGCCCGAACAGGCGGGGATCGGCGTGTCGATGATCGGGTCATTCTTCATGATGCTGGTCGTGCTGTTCCTGGCGCTGCCGATCGGCGTGGCCGCCTCGATTTATCTCGAGGAATTCGCGCCCAAGAACCGCTTCACCGATTTCATCGAGGTCAACATCTCCAACCTCGCGGCGGTGCCCTCGATCGTGTTCGGCATCCTCGGCCTTGCCGTCTTCATCCAGTTCGCGCATCTGCCGCAATCCGCGCCGCTGGTGGGCGGGCTGGTGCTGACGCTGATGACGCTGCCGACGATCATCATCTCGACGCGCGCCTCGCTCAAGGCGGTGCCGCCCTCGATCCGCGACGCGGCGCTCGGGGTAGGGGCCTCGAAGATGCAATCGGTGTTCCACCACGTCCTGCCGCTGGCCATGCCGGGGATCCTGACCGGCACGATCATCGGGCTGGCCCAGGCGCTGGGGGAAACCGCGCCGCTGCTGCTGATCGGCATGGTGGGCTTCATCGCCTCGAACCCGCCCGACGGGCTGGCCTCGGGCTTTCTGGATCCGAACTCGGCCATGCCCGCGCAGATCTACGAATGGGCCAAGCGCGCCGATCCGGCCTATTACGAACGCGCCTGGGGCGGCATCATCATCCTGCTGCTCTTCCTGATGACCATGAACATCATCGCCATCATCCTGCGCCGCCGCTTTGAGCGCCGCTGGTAAACGGTTACGATGAAGGAGCCACCCATGAACGACATGCGACTTGCGGAACGGGCCGTTGACATGAGCGACAACAAGATCACCGCCAAGGGCGTGCAGGTCTATTACGGCGATACCCACGCCATCAAGGACGTGGATGTCGAGATCAAGGACAAGACGGTCACCGCCTTCATCGGGCCGTCGGGCTGCGGAAAATCCACCTTCCTGCGCTGCCTCAACCGCATGAACGACACGATCGATTCCGCCCGCGTGGAAGGCCAGATCTGCATCGACGGCGAGGATATCTACGATCCCAAGGTCGATCCGGTGCAGCTGCGCGCCAAGGTGGGGATGGTCTTCCAGAAGCCCAACCCGTTCCCCAAGTCGATCTACGACAACATCGCCTATGGCCCGCGCATTCACGGCCTCGCCAAGAACAAGGCCGATCTCGACGATATCGTGGAACGCTCGTTGCGCCGCGGCGCCATCTGGGACGAGGTGAAGGATCGCCTGCACGCGCCCGGCACCGGCCTGTCGGGCGGCCAGCAGCAGCGCCTGTGCATCGCGCGCGCCGTGGCGACCGAGCCCGAAGTGCTGCTGATGGACGAGCCGTGCAGCGCGCTCGATCCGATCGCCACCGCGCAGGTGGAGGAACTGATCGACGAGCTGCGCGAGAATTACTCGGTGGTGATCGTGACCCACTCCATGCAGCAGGCCGCGCGGGTGAGCCAGAAGACGGCGTTCTTCCATCTCGGCCACCTCGTCGAATACGGCGAAACCGGGCAGATCTTCACCAACCCGCAGGACAGCCGCACCGAATCCTACATCACCGGCCGCATCGGCTGAGGGAGAGCAAGACATGTCAGTCCAGGATCAGCACATCGCCTCGGCCTTCGACCGGGATCTCGAGGCGATCCAGGCGCTCATCATGAAGATGGGCGGCCTGGTGGAACGCAACATCACCGAGGCGGCCCAGTCGCTCGAGACCCGCGACGAGGAGCTTGCCGCGCGCGTCCGCCGGGCCGACCTGCAGGTGGACCAGCTCGAGGAAGAGGTGAACGAGGAAGCCGCGCGGGTGATCGCCCTGCGCGCGCCCACGGCGGGCGATCTGCGCACCGTGCTCACCGTCATCAAGATCTCGGGCAACCTGGAACGGGTGGGGGATTACGCCAAGAACCTAGCCAAGCGCACCGGCGTGCTGGTGCAGATGGAGCCGGTGGGCGGCACCGCGCGCTCGATCCGCCGCATGGCGCGCGAGGTGGAGCAGATGCTGAAGATGGCGCTCGACGCCTATATCCAGCGCGACGTGGCGCTCGCCGAACAGGTGCGAGACCGGGATCAGGACGTCGACCAGATGTATACCGCGCTGTTCCGCGAATTCCTGACCTACATGATGGAAGATCCGCGCAACATCACGCCCTGCATGCACCTGCATTTCATCGCCAAGAACATCGAGCGGATGGGCGACCACGCCACCTCGATCGCCGAGCAGGTGATCTACCTGGTCACCGGCGAGATGCCCGAGGAGAACCGCCCCAAGGCAGACCGCACCTCGACCGACCCGCTGCACGAGGAAGACGACTAGATGAGCGCCTCGCAACCCCGCGTGCTTGTCGTCGAGGATGAACCGGCGCAGCGCGAAGTTCTTGCCTACAACCTGGAAGCCGAGGGGTTCGGCGTGTCGAAGGCCGAGACCGGCGACGAGGCGCTGCTGCTCGTCGATGAGGATCGCCCCGACATCATCGTGCTCGACTGGATGCTGCCCGGCGTGAGCGGCATCGAGGTGTGTCGCCGGCTCAAGACGCGGCCCGACACGCGCTCGGTGCCGATCATCATGCTCTCGGCCCGCACCGAAGAGGTCGACCGGGTGAGGGGGCTGGAGACCGGGGCCGACGATTACGTGGTCAAGCCCTATTCGGTGGTCGAGCTGATGGCGCGCGTGCGCACCCAGCTGCGCCGCACGCGGCCCGCCGCCGTGGGGCTGCGTCTGGAATTCGAGGATATCGTGCTCGATGCCGAGACCCACAAGGTCTATCGCGCCGACAAGCCGCTGAAGCTGGGCCCGACGGAGTTCCGGCTGCTGAGCACCTTCATGGAGAAGCCCGGCCGTGTCTGGAGCCGCGAGCAATTGCTCGATCGCGTCTGGGGCCGCGACATCTATGTCGATACGCGTACGGTGGACGTGCATATCGGGCGGCTGCGCAAGGCGCTCGGCCAGCATGGCGGCGAAGATCCGCTGCGCACGGTGCGCGGCGCGGGATACGCGCTGGGTTAGGGTGCCCGCATGGCCCATGCCGAATAGCCGATAATCGGTATTATGTAATGTAAGGATATGCCCGCGCCGCCAATGGGTTAGCCGGCCTTCTTCGGCGGTGCGACGCTGGCACGCTCGATCAGCTCCACCCCGATCACCTCGGACGGCCCGTCGAGCCGCCGCGCCTCGATCATCGCGATCAGCAGCTCGGCCGCCCGCTCTCCGATCCGCATGCGCGGCTGGCGGATCGTCGTGAGCGCCGGGCTGAGATGCGCGCCGACCTCGATATTGTCGAACCCCACGACCGAGACATCGCCGGGCACGCTCAGCCCCGCATGCTGCACGGCGCCGATGAACCCGGCGGCCATCTCGTCGCTGGCGAAGAACAGCGCGCTCGGACGGTCGGCCTGGCGCATCCAGGCCTGCGCGGCCAGCGCGCCGCTATCCATCGTGAAATCGCCGCCATAGATCCAGGCGTCGCGCAGCTCCAGCCCCTGGGCCTGCATCTCGGCGCGGAAGCCCGCGAGCCGCGTCTCGGTCAGCCCGTTCGGGAACGGCCCGGTCACGTGGCCGATGCGCCGGTGCCCGGCCTCGGCCAGGTGCCGCACGGCCAGCCGCGCGCCCGCCTCGTTATCCACCCGCACGCTCGGCAGCGGATCGAGCCATTCGCAGGCCGCCACCACCGGCGGTCGGCCCGGCAGCGACAGCGCGGTATTGTCGAGCTGCCCGTCGAACAGGATCAGCCCGTCGGCCGTGCCCGAGCCGAGGTAATATGCCAGCCGGTCATCGGCATCCGGGCCGGTCTGCGTGTCGGCCAGCAGCAGCCCGTAGCCCGCCGGCGTGAGCACCGCCGAGATGCCGGCCATGATCTGCGCGAAGAACGGATTGGCGAGGTTCGGCACCAGCGCGATGATGCTGCCGGCGCGCTGCCGGCGCAGGTTCCGCGCGGTGTGATTCACCTGGTAGCCGGTTTCCGCAACGGCACCCAGCACCGCCTGAAGCGTCGATTCGGCCACCACCGACGGGTTGGAAAGCGCGCGGCTCACCGTGGCGTTCGACACGCCGGCAATGCGCGCAACATCCTGAATTGTCGCTGTTTTTTCTCTCATCCCAACCTCGTGCGGATGGCCTACAATGCCCGCATTGCAGGCCCTTGTAAACGATTTCAGCTTTGAGTAGCCTGCGCGGTGAAAACGATTACATCTAAAGCGGCGGGTGCACCCGCCCACCGATCAGGGAGGAGCGGTAGATGAAGACGATGCGCGGCCCCGCGCTGTTTCTCGCGCAATTCGCGGGCGACGAAGCCCCGTTCGACAGCTGGGACAACATCACCAGATGGGCCGCCGATTGCGGCTATGAAGGCGTACAGGTCCCCAGCTGGGACGCCCGCCTGATCGACTTGGAAAAGGCCGCATCGTCAAAGGATTACTGCGACGAGTTCAAGGGCAAGGCCGAGGCGAACGGCGTGCAGGTGACAGAGCTTTCGACCCACCTCCAGGGCCAGCTCGTCGCCGTGCACCCGGCCTATGACCTGCCGATGGACGGCTTCGCCGACCCCTCGGTGCACAACAACCCCAAGGCGCGCCAGGAATGGGCCGTCGACCAGGTGAAGAAGGCGCTGCAAGCCTCGGAGAACATGGGCATCAATGCGATGGCGTCCTTCTCGGGCGCGCTGGCCTGGCCCTATCTCTACCCCTTCCCCCAGCGCCCCGCCGGCCTGGTGGATGCCGCCTTCGACGAGCTCGCCAAGCGCTGGCGCCCGCTGCTCGACGCGGCCGAGGATCACGGCGTGGATATCTGCTACGAGATCCATCCCGGCGAGGATCTGCATGACGGCGTGACTTTCGAGATGTTCCTGGAGCGGGTGGACAACCACGCGCGGTGCAACATGCTCTACGACCCGTCGCACTACGTGCTGCAATGCCTTGATTACATAGACAACCTCGACATCTATGCCGACCGGATCAAGATGTTCCACGTCAAGGATGCCGAGTTCAACCCGACCGGGCGCCAGGGCGTCTATGGCGGCTACCAGAGCTGGGTCGACCGTGCCGGCCGCTTCCGCTCGCTCGGTGACGGGCAGGTGGATTTCGGGGCGATTTTCTCCAAGCTCACGGCGATGGATTTCGACGGCTGGGCCGTGGTCGAATGGGAATGCGCGCTGAAGCATCCCGAGGACGGCGCCCGCGAAGGCGCGCAATTCGTCCGTGACCACATCATCCGTGTCACCGAACACGCCTTCGACGATTTCGCCGCCGCAGGCACCGACGATGCCGCGAACCGCAAGATGCTGGGGATCGACCGATGAGCCGTTTCGCCGAACGCAAGGGGCCGATCCGTTTGGGCATGGTGGGCGGCGGTTCGGGCGCCTTCATCGGCGCCGTGCACCGCATCGCCAGCCGGATCGACGGGGAATATCAACTGGTTGCGGGCGCGCTTTCATCCACGCCCGAGAAGGCCCGCGCCTCGGCGGCCGAGCTTGGCCTGGCCAAGGATCGCAGCTATGGCGACTTCACCGAGATGGCCAAGCGCGAGGCGCGGCTGAAGGACGGGATCGAGGCGGTGGCGATCGTCACGCCCAACCACGTGCACTACCCCGCCGCGCGCGAGTTTCTCAAACGCGGTATCCACGTGATCTGCGACAAGCCGCTCACCTCGGACCTGCGCGATGCCAAGCGGCTGGCCAAGGTCGCCGCGGAATCCGATGCGCTCTTCGTGCTGACGCATAATTACACGGGCTACCCCGCGATCCGCCAGGCGCGCAAGATGGTCGCTTCGGGCGAGCTGGGGCGCATCCGGCTGGTGCAGGTGGAATACCCGCAGGATTGGTTGGCCGAGGCCCCTGCCCCCGACAACAAGCAGGCCGACTGGCGCACCGATCCCGAGCGTTCCGGCGCGGGCGGCTCGACCGGCGATATCGGCACCCATGCCTATAACCTGGCGCGGTTCGTCAGCGGCCTCACGCTCGACAGCCTGGCCGCCGATCTCGACGCTTTCGTGCCGGGCCGCCGGGTCGATGATAACGGCCATGTCCTGCTGCGCTTCGAGGGCGGCGCCAAGGGGATGCTGTGGTGTTCGCAGGTCGCCGTGGGCAACGAGAACGCCCTGCGCCTGCGCGTCTACGGCGAAAAGGGCGGCCTGGAATGGGAACAGGAGAACCCCACCAACCTGTGGTTCACCCCGTTCGGAGAGCCCAAGCGCCTGATCACCCGCGCCGGCGCCGGCAGCATCGATGCGGCCAACCGGCTGACGCGCACGCCGCCGGGCCACCCCGAGGGCTACCTGGAAGGCTTCGCCAACATCTATGCCGAGGCCGCGCGCGCCATCCGCGCCGCGCGCGAGGGCAAGGCGCCGCCCGAAGGCGTGATCTATCCCACGATCGAGGATGGCGTCGAGGGCGTGGCCTTCGTGGAGGCCTGCGTGCGCTCCAGCCAGCGCAACGCCGCCTGGGTGAAGCTGAAATGACCGAACCGGTGCTCGCGCTCGACAATGTCTCGCGGTCCTTCGGGCCGATCGAGGTGCTGCACGGGGTGAGCTTCGATCTGCGGCCCGGCGAGGTACATGCGCTGATCGGCGAGAACGGCGCCGGCAAGTCGACGATGATGAAGATCCTCGGCGGCTATCTCGCGCCCTCGTCCGGCACGGTGCGCCTGGATGGCGAGGCGGTGCGCTTCGCCGATCTGCGCGAGGCCGAGGCGGCCGGCATCATCATGATCCACCAGGAGTTCAACCTCGCCCTGCAACTCACTGTCGAGGAAAACCTTTTCCTCGGCCGTGAGCGCAAGCGCGGGCCGCTTCTGGATCACCGCAAGATGCAGGACGAGGCGCGCCGCCTGCTCGCCCGGCTGGAAAGCGATATCGACCCGCGCGCCCGCGTGGCCGACATCTCGGTGCCCGCGCGCCAGATGGTCGAGATCGCGCGCGCGCTCGGCCGCAATGCCCGCGTGCTGATCATGGACGAGCCGACCGCCGTGCTCACCAACCGTGAGACCGACATCCTGCTCAAGCAGATCGACCGGCTGCGCGACCAGGGCACGGCGATCCTCTACACCTCGCACAAACTCGACGAGGTGAGCCGCATCGCCGACCGGGTGACGGTGCTGCGCGACGGCACCAAGGTGCTGGATGCCCCGGCCGAGGGCCTGACCGAGCATCGCATGGCCGAGGCGATGGTGGGCCGCGAACTGACCGACATGTTCCCCGACAAGCCCGCCCCCGGCGGCGAGGTGGTGCTGGACGTGCGCGACCTCAGCGTGCCGGGCCATGTGGAGAACGCCTCGTTCACCTTGCGGCGCGGCGAGGTGCTGGGCTTTGCCGGGCTCGTCGGCGCCGGGCGGACCGAGCTGATGGAAGGCATCGTGGGCCTGCGGCCCACCACCGGCAGCGTCACGATCATGGGCCGGCCGCTCAAGCCCGGCTCGGTGCTGGCGGCGCGCGAGGCGGGGCTGGTCTACCTGACCGAGGATCGCAAGGAAAAGGGCCTGCTCCTGGGCAAGAACCTGCGCGAGAATCTCACCCTGCTGGCGCTCGACCGGTTCACCCGCATCCGCATCGACAAGGCCGCCGAGGACGAGGCGCTTTCGCGCGCCTTCGACGAGTTCGACATCCGCGCCGGCGATCGCGAGATGGATGCCGGCAACCTTTCCGGCGGCAACCAGCAGAAGCTGCTCCTGGCCAAGACGATGCTGGCCGAGCCCGATATCGTGATCATCGACGAACCGACACGCGGCATCGACATCGGCACCAAGCAGCAGATCTATCAGTTCATCCGCCGGCTCGCCGATGGCGGCAAGAGCGTGATCGTCGTCTCCTCCGAACTGCCCGAGGTGATCGGGCTCGCCAACCGCGTCTGCGTGATGCGGCGCGGCACCATCGCCGGAGAGCTGGAGGGCAGCGAGATCGGCGAGGATTCGATCCTGCGCCTGGCCATGGGGCTGGGCGCCAACGAGAAGGTCACCGCATGAGCGACGCAACCGCCACCCCTGCCCCGCCGCGCCGGCGCGGCATCAACCTCCACGTGCTGGGGCCGCTTCTGGCGCTGATCGTGCTGATCGTGCTGGGCGCCTCGCTGAACTCCAACTTCCTGTCGGCCGGCAACGTGACCAACGTGCTGGCGCGCTCGGCCTTCATCGGCATCATCGCGGTGGGCATGACCTTCGTCATCACCGCGGGCGGGATCGACCTTTCGGTGGGCTCGATGGCGGCCTTCGTGGCCGGCGTGATGATCATGGCGATGAACTGGCTGATCCCGGTGATGGGCGTCAACTGGGGCGTGATCCTGATCGGCATGGCGGTGGCGCTGGCGACCGGCTTCTTCGCGGGATGGCTCAACGGCTTCCTGATCGCCAAGATCAACATCGAGGCCTTCATCGTGACGCTCGGCTCGATGGGCATCTACCGCTCGCTCGTCACCTGGCTGGCCGATGGCGGCACGCTGTCGCTGAACTACGACCTGCGCTCGCTCTACCGGCCGGTCTATTACGACGGGCCGCTCGGCGTGGCCTGGCCGATCGTCGTCTTCGCGCTGGTGGCGATCCTGGGCGAGCTGGCGATGCGCCACACCGCCTTCGGCCGCCATTGCGCCGCGCTTGGCGCCAACGAGCAGGTGGCGCGCTATTCCGCCGTGAAGGTGGATCGCGCGCGCATGGCCACCTATGCGCTCTTGGGCATGCTGGTGGGCCTCGCCACGATCATGTACGTGCCGCGGCTGGGCTCCGCCTCGGGCTCCACCGGCGTGCTGTGGGAGCTGGAGGCCATCGCCGCGGTGATCATCGGCGGCACGGTGCTCAAGGGCGGCTATGGCCGCGTCTGGGGCACGGTGGTCGGCGTGCTGATCCTCAGCCTGATCGACAACATCCTCAATCTCGCCTCCATCGTGTCGCCCTATCTCAACGGCGCGATCCAGGGGGTGATCGTCATCCTCGCTGTCGTCTTGCAGCGGGAACGCAAGGCCGCCGAGTGAGGCGGTGATTTCCAAGGGAGGAAACGCATATGAAACGCAGAGACATGTTCAAGGCCACGGCGCTTGCCGCGACGATGGCCGTCAGCGGCACCGCGCTCCACGCGCAGGATGAGAGCTACACCGTCGGTGTCGCCATCCCCTCGGCCACCCACGGCTTCATGGGCGGGCTGAACTTCCACGCCCGCGAGACGATCGATCGCCTGGGCGAGGTCTATCCCAACATCGAGTTCGTGCTGTCGACCGCCGGCGATGCCGGCACGATGGTCAACGACATCGAGGATATGGTCGCCACCCGCAACATCGACGCGCTCGTCGTGCTGCCCTTCGAGAGCGAGCCGCTGACAGCCCCGGTGCAGGCCGTGGCCGACCAGGGGATCTGGGTGACGGTGGTGGACCGTGGCCTGTCGCAGGAAGGGATCGAGGATCTCTATGTCTCGGGCGACAATCCGGGCTTCGGCCGCATGGCCGGCGAATACTTCGCCGAGAACCTCGAGAGCGGCGACAATGTTGTGGTGCTGCGCGGCATCCCGACCACGATCGACAACGAGCGCGTGGAAGGCTTCCAGGCGGCGCTCGAGGGCACGGGGATCAACATCCTCGACATGCAGCACGGCAACTGGAACCGCGACGACGCCTTCAACGTCATGCAGGATTTCCTGTCCAAGTATGACGATATCGATGCCGTCTGGGCCTCGGACGACGACATGGCCGTCGGCGTGCTGGAAGCCATCGCCCAGGCCGGTCGCGAGGAAGAAATGTGGGTGGTCGGCGGTGCCGGCATGAAGGAGATCATCAAGCGCGTGATGGACGGCGATCCGCAGATCCCCGTCAACATCTCCTACCCGCCGGCGCAGATCTCAACCGCGATCGAGCTGACGGCGCTTGCCCTCGTCTCCTCGGCGCCGGTGACCGGCAGCTTCATCATCGGCTCGGTCGTCATCACGCCCGAAAATGCCGAGCAGTTCTACTTCCCCGACAGCCCGTTCTGATCGGCTGGCGGCGGCCCTTCGCGGGGCCGCCGCACCCCCTTCCGCCCGCATGTGACGCGCCGGGCGGATTTTTCCCCGTGAACCTGCGCGTCCAAATATCCTCAAATACCGCCAGCCCCGCCATCGCGCGGGAAATTGCACAATCTGCGAAACGGCGGCATTTTGGGACAGGCATTACCACGCGAAACAGAATCGCACCGCTCGGGCGGTCCTTCCCGCATCGTGATGCCGTCGGGCATTCTGCACGACAGAACGAAGCGATCGGCTGGAGGGACACAGGCGATGCTCAAATATCTTGAAGCCGTCACGGAAGCGCATTCGATCGAGGCGCTGTGGGAACTGCATTGCCGCACCATGGCCGGGTTCGGGTTTGACCGGCTGATCTATGGCTTCACCCGGTTCCGCACCGCCAACTCCCTGGGCAACCGCGAAGACCTGCTGGTCCTGTCGAACCACGAGCCGGCCTATATCCGCCGCTTCGTCGACGATCAGCTCTACTATCACGCCCCGATGACACGCTGGGCGCTGGAAAACGTGGGCGCCTGTTCGTGGAGCTGGATGGCCGACAACCTCGACATGCTCACCGAAAGCGAACGCGCGGTGGTGGAGTTCAACCACCAGCACGGGGTGACGGCGGGCTACTCGATCTCGTTCAAGGATATCTCGGTGCGCTCCAAGGGCGCGATCGCGCTCACCGCGCGGCGCGGGATGAGCCAGGACGAGGCCGATGCGATCTGGGCCGAACACGGGCGCGAGATCATCGCGATGAACAACGTCGCGCATCTGAAGCTGACGAACATGCCCTATCACGGCGAGCGCAAGAACCTGACGCGCCGCCAGCGCGAGGCGCTGGAATGGGTGGGCGACGGCAAGACGACGGCGGATATCGCCATCATCATGGGGCTGACGGCGGCGACGGTGGAAAAGCACCTGCGCCTCGCCCGCGAAACGCTGGATGTCGAGACCACGGCGCAGGCCGTGCTCAAGGCCTCGATCCAGAACCAGATCTTCGTGCTGGAGGGCTTTTGATTATTGACCTTTCGGTCAGGTAAGGAATCCCTGACTACCGTGACGTTAGGTTAACTGACAGATTTGAATTGTTCCGTGAGTGGTGGCTTTGAGCCAAGGAACAAGGTCCGGGAGGTGCTGCAATATCAGTGCCGAACGGGCTGCCGGGAAACCGGATCGTTGGGCCGCAGGTGTATTGTTCCGCCTGCGGTCCGGCACATTGCCGGGCGCGCCGCACACCTCATCCCAAGCGTGGCGGGCCAGGCAGCAAGGCGATGTGGCCCAGGCTGCATCGCCTTGGTCGGCCCTTCGCGGCGGGTTGTCCCCCCGCAGCGCGGGGCCGGTAAATGGAAACGGCCGGGCGCTTCGCCCGGCCGTTATCCGTTTCAGGTGGTGAAGGGCGCGGATCAGGCGCCGCGGGTCTTGGCGACCTCGGCGGCGAAATCCTCGGCTTCCTTCTCGATGCCTTCGCCCACTTCCAGACGCACGAAGCCCAGCACCTCGACGCCGGCTTCCTCGGCGGCCTTGGCCACCGTCAGGTCGGGATTGACGACGAATTGCTGACCCAGCAGCGTGACCTCGGCCATGAACTTCTTCATGCGGCCTTCGATCATCTTCTCGATCACGTTGTCGGGCTTGCCGGATTCGCGCGCGATGTCGATCTGGACCTGGCGCTCCTTCTCCACGATGGCGGGGTCGAGATCGCCCTCGCCCAGCGAGGCGGGGTTGGCCGCGGCGATGTGCATGGCGATCTGCTTGCCGATGCCGTTGTCGCTGCCCTTCAGGGCCACCAGCACGCCGATCTTGCCCATGCCGGGCGCGGCGGCGTTGTGGACGTAATCCACCACCACGTCGCCCTCGACCTTGGCCATGCGCCGCAGGGTCATGTTTTCGCCGATCGTGGCGATCTTGGAGGTCAGCGTGTCGGCGACCGTCTTGCCGTCGATCTCGGTCGCGGCCAGGTCTTCGAGATCCTTCGCCTTCAGCGCGGCGCGCGCGAAGGTGGCGACCATTTCCTGGAACTCGGCGTTCTTGCCGACGAAATCGGTCTCGGAGTTCACTTCCAGCGCCACGCCGGTGCCGCCCTCGACGGCCACGGCCACCAGCCCTTCGGCGGCGGTCCGGCCCGATTTCTTCGCGGCCTTGGCCAGGCCCTTGGTGCGCAGCCAGTCGACGGCCGCCTCCATGTCGCCGCCCGTCTCGGTCAGGGCCGCTTTCGCATCCATCATGCCTGCGCCGGTGCTGTCGCGCAGTTCCTTCACCATCGCTGCGGTGATTGCCATTTCGGCTCTCCTCGGTTTGGTCTGTCCGGGTTCACCCGTGCGGCTTAGCCGCGCCGGGTGACAGGTCTGTAACAGGCGGGGGGCGCCCACGCGTGTGGCGTGGCGCCCCTGCCCTGTCGGCGGCGATCAGGCCTCGGCGCCGGCTTCCTCGGTCTTCGTCTCGGCTTCGGTGCCTTCGGCGGCATCCTCCGCGGGCGATTCCTCGAGCGCGCCGATATCCACGCCGGCGGCTTCCATCTGGCCGGTCATCCCGTCGAGCGCGGCACGGGCGACGAGATCGCAGTAGAGCGAGATCGCGCGCGCGGCGTCGTCATTGCCGGGGATGATGTAATCCACGCCATCGGGCGAGCAGTTGGTATCGACCACGGCGACCACGGGAATGCCCAGCTTCTTCGCCTCGGCGATGGCCAGGTCTTCCTTGTTCACGTCGATCACGAACAGCATGTCGGGCACGCCGCCCATGTCGCGGATCCCGCCGAGCGAGGCCTGCAGCTTCTGCTGGTCGCGCTCCATGTTCAGGCGTTCCTTTTTGGTCAGCCCCTCGGCGCCGGCTTCGAGCGCCTCGTCGATGCTCTTGAGCCGCGCGATGGATTGCGAGACGGTCTTCCAGTTGGTGAGCGTGCCGCCCAGCCAGCGGTGGTTCATGTAGTATTGCGCCGATTTCTCGGCCGCCTCGGCGATCGCCTGGCTGGCCTGGCGCTTGGTGCCGACGAACAGCACGCGGCCGCCCTTGGCCACGGTTTCGCGGATCGCGTTGAGCGCGGCGTCCAGCATCGGGACGGTCTGCGTCAGGTCGATGATGTGGATGCCGTTGCGGTCGCCATAGATGAACTCGCCCATGCGGGGATTCCACCGCTGGGTCTGGTGACCGAAGTGCACGCCAGCTTCGAGAAGCTGACGCATGGAGAATTCAGGGAGCGCCATGCCATTTTCCTTTCCGGTTTGCGCCTCGGCAGGGCCGTGAGGGCGTTTGCCCAACCGGCGGACTTTCGGGGATGTCTCCCCCGACAAGCCCAGGCCCTGCCTGTGAAGTGTGCGCGCGTCTACGCCATATCGCGGGCGGTGGCAAGCGCCTTCGGGCGCCGGGGCCTTCTGCTGCGTATGCGCGCGGGGCTTGCCTCCGGCCCGGCGGAAGGCCAAAAGCCGGGCATGAACTTACGCCCCGACATCCTGTGCATCGGCTCCGTCCTGTGGGATCTGATCGGCCGCGCGCCGGTGGCGATGAAGCTCGGCGCCGACGTGCCGGGCCGCATCACCCGCATCCCCGGCGGCGTGGCGATGAACATCGCGATGGCGCTGGCGCGGTTCGGCCTGCGCCCGGCGCTGCTCTCGGCGGTGGGCCGCGATGCCGAGGGCGACGACCTGCTCGCCGCCGCCCGCGCGCGCGGGCTGGAGGTGGGGCATGTCTACCGCTCCGACGATCTGCCGACCGATCGCTACATGGCGATCGAGGGCGCGGGCGGCTTGGTCGCCGCCATCGCCGACGCCCATTCGCTCGAGGCTGCGGGTGCCAAGATCCTGCGCCCGCTGGACGACGGCACGCTGGGCAGCGCGGGGGAGCCGTGGTCCGGCCCCGTGGCGCTCGACGGCAACCTGACGACCGGCCTTCTGGCCGAGATCGCCGAGAGCCCGCTCTTCGCCGCCGCCGATCTGCATGTCGCGCCCGCCTCGCCCGGCAAGGCCGAGCGGCTGCTGCCGCTGCTCGCCCATCCCCGCGCGACGATCTACGTCAATCTCGAGGAAGCCGGCCTGCTCACCCACACCGTGCACGCCAGCTCCGACGCCGCCGCCGCCGCGCTTCTCGCCCGTGGCGCGCGGCGCGTGCTGGTCACCGCCGGCGGCGCGCCCGCCACGCTGGCCGAGGCCGGGCAATCCCCCGTCACCCTCGCCCCGCCGCCGGTGCTGGTGACCCGCATCACCGGCGCGGGCGATACGCTCATGGCCGCCCATATCGCCGCCGAACAGGAAGGCCGGCGCGGCGCCCCTGCCCTGCAATCCGCGCTCGACGCCGCAGCGGCCTACGTCTCCGGAGACATCCCGACATGACCCAGATCGTCCAATCCCCCGAAGTGATGGAGGCGCGCGCCGCCGGCCGGCCGCTCGTGGCGCTGGAAAGCACCATCATCACCCACGGCATGCCGCATCCGAAGAACCTGGAAATGGCGATGCAGGTGGAGCAGGACATCCGCGACGAGGGCGCCGTGCCGGCGACCATCGCGGTGATGGGCGGGCGGCTGCATATCGGCTTGGCCGAGGGGCAGCTTGCCGCGCTCGCCGAGGCAAGAGACGTGGCCAAGCTTTCGCGCGCCGACATGGCCGCCTGCCTCGCCTCTGGCGGCGCGGGTGCGACGACGGTCGCCGCCACGATGATCGCGGCGCAGCTGGGCGGCATCCGCGTCTTCGCGACGGGCGGGATCGGCGGCGTGCATCGCGGCGCCGAGACGAGCTTCGACATCTCGGCCGACCTGCACGAACTGGCGCGCACCGCGGTGACGGTGGTGGCCGCGGGGCCCAAGGCGATCCTCGACATTCCCAAGACGATGGAAGTGCTGGAAACCCTCGGCGTGCCCGTCATCGCCTATGGCCAGCGCGACCTGCCGGCCTTCTGGTCGCGCAGCGCCGGGATGGAGGCGCCGCTCTCGGCCGACACGCCCGCCGCCATCGCCGCGATGATCCGCGCCCGTGCGGCTTTGGGGCTGGAGGGCGGGCACCTCGTGGCCAACCCGATCCCCCGCGAAGACGAAATCCCCGCCGCCACGCTCGCGCCGTTGATCGCGCAGGCATTGCGCGAGGCCGAGGCGCAGCGCATCGCGGCCAAGGCCGTCACACCCTTCCTGCTGCAACGCATCTTCGAGCTGACCGACGGCGCCTCGCTCACCGCCAATATCGCGCTGGTGCGCAACAATGCCCGTCTCGCCGCGCGGATCGCCTGCGAATTGGGCAATGCGCCCATTGCGTGACCGCATGATTCCGGCAGGTTATTGCCGCGCCCGCACCCATTGCCTAAATACGATGCGGTAACGGAGACGCCCGCAGCACATGCCCAGCCCATTCGACGATGACAAGATAAAGGCCCCGCGCCGCGGCCTTTTCGCGGGGCTGCGCGCCTCGTTCCTGACCGGGCTCGTCGTCGTGGCGCCGATCGGGCTGACGATCTACGTGATCTGGACGGTGATCGGCTGGATCGACGGCTGGGTGCTGCCCTTCGTCCCCACCCGCTTCCGCCCCGAGCAATATATCGGGATCAACCTGCGGGGCGTCGGCGTCATCATCTTCCTGATCTTCACGGTGATCGTCGGCTGGCTGGCCAAGGGCATCGCCGGCCGCTCGATGCTGCGGTTCGCCGAAAGCCTGGTGGATCGCACGCCCGTCGTGCGCTCGATCTACAACGGCTTGAAACAGATCGCGGAAACCGTCTTCGCCCAGACAGAGACGAGTTTCGAGCATGCCTGCCTGGTGGAATATCCGCGCCGGGGCATCTGGGCGATCGGCTTCATCTCGACCCGCGCGAAGGGCGAGATCCTGGCCAAGACGCCGCCCGACGAGCCGATCATCTCGGTCTTCCTGCCGACCACGCCGAACCCGACATCGGGCTTCCTGCTCTACGTGCCGGAAAGCGACCTGATCCTGCTCGACATGAGCGTGGAGGATGCGGCCAAGCTGGTGATCTCGGCGGGGCTGGTCTATCCCAACGGGAAGGATCCGCGCGTGCCGCCGGCGAACGCGCCCGCCGTCGAGGCTGCGGCCGAGGCTCCGGCCAATCGTCTGGCCAGCGATCCCGCCGATCCCCCCGCCGATCCACGAGCCATGCCCCCGCCCATGCCGCCACGCAGCTGAGGCTTGCCGGGCGCGTCACCTTGCGGTTACTTTTTCCCTGCCTGGGGAAAGGCGATTAAAGGAACGGATTGACGCCATGAAGAAACTTGCTGCCGCTGCATTGATCTCGCTGCTCGTCATGCCCGCCCATGCGGGCGGCTACGAGGAACCCGTCATGCCCGTCGCCATCGTCGAGGAAGGCACGGGATCGTCGGCCAATGCCGGCAACCTCATCGCCTTCCTGGTGATCGCACTGGTCACGGTAGGCGTCGTCGCCCAATAGGCTGGCACAACGGGAGCGCGAGGGCCGCCCCGTGGGGTGGCGCTCGCGCGGCGGGGCTGCACCCTTGTTCCGCGAGGCGTGCCCCAACTGCGACGTATCAGCTTTCAAAGCCCTGCGAGTGTTGGTCCCACGATAGTGCGAGGGCCGCCCCGTGCGCCTCCGACGTTGGTGTTGGGCGCTTTATGGTCGCCAAGACCCTCCGAACTCACCGCAGCGCGGGCGGCTGGCAATAGCGCCACCCCGCCGGGACGGGGCGGCGCTCGCGCGGCGGGCTTCGCCCTTGTCCCGCGCGACACAGGCGGCGGGCGGAGCTTCACGGCGCCGCTAGCCGAACATCTCCCGCAGGCTGACACTGCCCTCGCGGCCGATCCTGTCGCCATGCTCGGCAAGGAACGCATCGGCGGCGGCGTACCCCGCGCGCTTGAGCTGGCCGATCACGATCGGGCTGGCGATCAGCTTGGTCGCCACCGACAGCGCGCGCATCGTCTCGTCATCCGCGATCATGTGCACCAGCACGTCCTTCATCGCGCCCTTGGGCATCCGCCCGTCGGCGATCAGCGTCTTGACGAACTGCACCGCGCGCAGCTCGCGCAGGAGCGACGAGTTGAAGCTGATCTCGTTGACGCGGTTCTCGATCTCCTGCGGGGAACGCGGGATGCCGGGGCGCTCCAGCGGGTTGATGTTCACGATGACGATGTCGTCGGGCAGGTGCGGCGCGTAGAGCGGGAAGAGCGGCGGGTTGCCGGTGAAGCCGCCATCCCAATAGGCCTCGGTCTCGCCGGTGGCGGGATCGGTGATCTCGATCGCCTGGAAGACGTTGGGCAGGCAGGCCGAGGCGAGGATCGCCTCGGGCCCGATCTCCTGCCCGGTAAAGACGCGGATCTTGCCGCTGCGGACATTCGTCGCCCCAATGAACAGTTCCGGCCCCGCATCGCCGCAGACGTGATCGTACTGGAACCGCTCGGCGATCGGTTGCAGCGGGTTGCGGTAGAACGGGCCATAGCTGTAGGGCGAGACGAAGGCGCCGGCCATCTCGGCCGGGCTGAAGGGGCGCGCAAGCTCCAGCCAGCGGCTGACCGTGCCGGCGCTCGGCGAGAACGGCGCCATCCAGGCCGGCAGCCGCAGATCCTTCACCGCGCCCACCTGCGTCCACAGCCAGTCGAGCGCCTCGCGCGCCGCCTCGCGCGATCCCTGCGCCAGCCCCGATTTCAGCGCCGCGCCGTTCAGCGCGCCCGCCGAGGTGCCCGAAATCGCCGCGATCTCGAGCCAGTCTTCCTCCAGCAGCCGGTCGAGCGCGCCCCAGGTGAAGGCACCATGCGCGCCGCCGCCCTGGAGCGCCAGGTTTATGCGTTTGGTCCCCTTGGCCACGATACGCGCGTCAGAGCGCCGTCCAGCCGCCATCGACCGAGATCGTCGTGCCGGTGATCTGGTCGGCCGCGGGGCTGCACAGGAAGGCGACGATGCCGCCGATTTGCTCGGTCGTCGCGAATTCCTTGGAGGGCTGACGCGCCAGCATCACCTCGCGGATCACCGTCTCGCGGTCCATGTTGTGGGTCTTCATCTGGTCGGGGATCTGGTTCTCCACGATCGGCGTCATCACGTAGCCGGGGCAGATCGCGTTGCAGGTGATCGGCTCTTCGGCCGTCTCCAGCGCGGTGACCTTGGTGAGCCCCACGATCCCGTGCTTGGCCGCGACATAGGCCGATTTGAAGGGCGAGGCGGTCAGCCCGTGGGCCGAGGCGATGTTGACCACCCGGCCCCAGCCGCGTTCGCGCATCATCGGCAGCGCCACGGCGGTGGTGTGGAAGGCAGAGGACAGGTTGATCGCAAGGATCGCATCCCATTTCTCGGCCGGGAAATCGGGGATCGGGGCGACATGCTGGATGCCGGCATTGTTGACGAGGATATCCACCGCGCCCGCCTGCTCGACCAGCGCGCGGCACTGGTCGGGCTTCGACATGTCGGCCTGGATGTAGCGGCACTCGGTGCCCGTCTCGCGCGCGATCTCTTCGGCGAGCGCGTGATCCTCCTTCGTGTCGGTGAAGGAATTCAGGATCACGTTCGCCCCGTCGCGCGCCATTTCCCGCGCGATGCCCAGCCCGATGCCCGAATTCGACCCGGTCACGATCGCCAACTTGCCCTTGATGCTCATTCTCGGCCTCCTTGAAGCGTCTGTTCGGGGGCAAGGATAGGTTCTGCACCTGCGAAGGACAGCGGAAAATCGGCCCCGCGGGGAATCACCCGCCGCACGCCGCCGCGCACACTGCCGCGCATGCCGCCGCGCCAAAAAAAACGCCCGCACGAGGCGGGCGTTCAGTTATTGAGGCAGGTTTCATACAGGCAAGAAACCTATCGAGCAGTGAGGTCGTTATACGCGACCTCTCGCCGGGGGCCAAGCTAAAAGTTTGAAATGCCAAGGAAGCCCGCCTAGGCTGCCCGCCGGTGAGGCTTCGGGCGCAAGGGGGCGAGGGCAGATGACAGGGCTGATTTCGGGGCGGATGGCACGGCTTTCACGCTTGATCACGGCTGCGTGCCTGGCCGCCTGCGCCACACTCGCGGCGCCGGATTTCGCGCGGGCCGAGCCGGCGCATGGCATCGCTATGTATGGCGCCCCTGCCCTGCCACAGGATTTTGTGGCCCTGCCCTATGCCAACCCCGACGCGCCCAAGGGCGGCACGATCATCTTCGGCGAGGCGGGCAGCTTCGACAGCCTGCACCCCTGGATCCGCAAGGGCACCGCGCCCTGGGGCATCGGCCAGCATGTCGCCGAGACGCTGATGGGCCGCTCGATCGACGAGCCGTTCACGCTCTACGGCCTGCTCGCCGAATCAATCGAGGTGCCCGACGATCGCTCCTGGGTGGAATTCACCCTGCGCCCCGAGGCGCGATTCTCCGACGGCTCGCCCGTCACGGTGGAAGACGTGATGTGGAGCTACGAGACGCTCGGCACGATCGGCCACCCCCGCTACTATTCCGCCTGGCAACAGGTCGAGAGCATGGAGCAGACGGGGCCGCGCTCTGTCCGCTTCACCTTTTCCACCGACAACCGCGAACTGGCGCTGCTGATGGGGATGCGGCCGATCCTGAAGAAGGCGCAATGGGAGGGGCACGATTTCACCGTCTCGGGTTTCGACGTCACGCCCATCGGATCGGGGCCTTACGTGATCGACCGGGTGGAGCGTGGGCGCGTCATCTCGTTCAAGCGCGATCCCGATTACTGGGGCGCCGACGTGCCCTTCATGCGCGGCCAGGCCAATTTCGACGAGATCCGGTACGAGTATTTCGGCGATGGCGACGTGGTCTTCGAGGCGTTCAAGGCCGGCGCGATCAACACCTACCGCGAATTCGACCCCGAGAAATGGGCCACGCAATACGACTTCCCCGCCGTCGCGCGCGGCGACGTGGTGAAATCGGAATTTCCCAATCAGCTGCCCTCGGGCATCCGGGGCCTGGTGATGAACACCCGCGCGCCCGTCTTCGCCGACTGGCGGGTGCGCGAGGCGATGATCCTGGCCTTCAACTACGAATACATCTCGGAAAGCCTCAATGGCGGGCGCGATCCGCGCATCACCTCGTATTTTTCGAATTCCGAGCTCGGCATGTCGCACGGCCCCGCCGAGGGCCGGGTGCGCGAATTGCTGGAGCCTTTCGCCGACCAGATCCCGCCCGGCGCGCTGGAAGGCTACAGCCTGCCCGAAGGCGACGGCTCGATCCGCAACCGGCGCAACATCGCCCGCGCGATGGAGCTGATGGAGGAGGCGGGCTATTCCGCCGCCGACGGCACGATGCGCGATGCCGAGGGCAATCCCTTCACCTTCGAGATCGTGCTCGCCCAGTCGGCGGCCAATTACTCGGCCTCCGCCGCGCAGAACATGGTCGACATCTACCTGCAATCGCTGGAGCGGATGGGCATCCGCCCCAAGGTCACCGTGATCGACAGCGCGCAATACACCCAGCGCACGGATACCTACGATTTCGACATGACGTTCTACGTGCGCGTCCTGTCGCGCTCTCCGGGCACCGAGCAGCGCTATTACTGGGGCTCGGCGGGCCGCGACGAGCCGCGCACGCTCAACTACATGGGCGTAGCCTCGCCCGCCATCGACGCGATGATCTCCGCCATGCTCGATGCCGAGAGCCACGAGGATTTCGTCGCCGCCGTGCGCGCGCTCGACCGGCTGCTGATGGCCGGGCGCTACGTGATCCCGGTCTGGTATTCCGGCGCCTCGATGATCGCCCACAGCGCCGATCTGCGCTATCCCGACCGGCTGCCCTCGGGCGGGGCCTTCACCGGTTTCCAGCCCGATGTGTGGTGGCATGAAGACTGAGCCCTTGCCCCTCTCGGTGGCGCAGGCGATCCGCGAAAGCTTCGCGCGGCAGAGCATGATGGCCTCGCTCGGGGCGGAGCTTGCGTTGGTGGAGCATGGGCGGATCGAGATCACCGCCCCGGTGCGCCCGGAATTCTGCCAGCAGCAGGGCTTCGGCCATGCCGCCGTGGCCTTCGCGATCGGCGATACGGCGGCGGGCTATGCGGCGCTTTCCGTCCTGCCGCCGGGGGGCGAGGTGATGACCGCCGAGATGAAGATCAACCTGTTGGCGCCGTCTTCTGGCCGGCTGCGCGCCGAGGGCCGCGTGATCCGCGCCGGCAGGCGGCTGGTGATCGTGACGGCGGATGTCTGGGGCGACGGCGAAGGCGACGGCGCGCGCCGGCATGTCGCGGTGATGCAGGGCACGATGATCCCTGTTCCCGCCTGAGGCCCGATCCCGCTTGCCCGCCCGCGCGGGATTGCCTACCGAAAGCCATGCTCTCGATCCATGACGAAGGCGCGCCGCCGCCGCCCCCCGCCAGCTTCAACCTCGCCGCTCATGTGCTGGCGCAGGCCGCCGCAAAGCCCGACAAGGTGGCGCTCGCGATCCTGTCGCCCACCGGCGCGCGCCGCTGGTCCTACGCGCGGCTGGAGGCCGCGGTGCGCGGGCTGGCGACGGGCCTGCTTGAGCGCGGGCTGGAGCCGGGGGCGCGCGTGCTCATGCGGCTCGGCAACGATGTGGACTTCCCCGTCACCTACCTTGCCGCCATCGCCGCCGGGCTGATCCCGGTGCCCACCTCGGCCCAGCTCACAAGGCGCGAGATCACCGCCATCGCGGCCGAGATCGCACCGGCGCTTATCGTTGCCGGCGAGGGCATCGCCCTGCCCGAGCAGGAGATCCCGGTGCTGCACGCCGCCGATCTGCCCGCGTTGCACGCCCGCCCGGCGGCCGATTACGCGATGGGCGATCCCGACCGACCCGCCTACGTGATCTACACCTCCGGCACGTCGGGGACGCCGCGCGCCGTCGTGCATGCCCACCGCGCCATCTGGGCGCGCCGGATGATGCACGAGGGCTGGTACGGGCTGACGGGCGACGACAGGCTGCTCCATGCCGGGGCCTTCAACTGGACCTATACGCTCGGCACCGGGCTGATGGACCCGTGGAGCCTGGGCGCCACGGCGCTGATCCCCGCCTCGGGCGTCACCAGCGCCGAGCTGCCGCTGCTGCTCAAGCGCCACGACGCGACGATCTTCGCCGCGGCGCCCGGCGTCTACCGCCAGATGCTGCGCGCCGGCCTGCCGCCCCTGCCCCGCCTGCGCCACGGTCTCTCCGCCGGGGAGAAGATGCCGCCCGCCCTCCGCGAGGCCTGGGGCCAGGCGACCGGCACCCAGGTGCACGAGGCGTTCGGCATGTCGGAATGCTCCACCTTCGTCTCGGGCGCCCCCGCGCGGCCCGCGCCCGAGGGCACGATCGGCTACCCGCAGGCCGGGCGCCGCGTGGCGGTGCTGGGCGCAGATGGCCCCGTGCCGCGCGGCACGCCTGGCGAGCTCGCCGTCTCGTCACGCGATCCCGGCCTGATGCTGCACTATTGGGGCCAGCCGGAGGAAACCGCCGCGAGGTTCCGCGGCGAGTGGTTCTGCACCGGCGACCAGGCGGTGATGGCCGAAGACGGCGCGCTCACCTATCTGGGCCGGGCCGACGACATGATGAATGCGGGCGGCTTCCGCGTCTCGCCGCTCGAGGTGGAAAGCGTCTTCAACCGCCACCCGGGCATCCGCGAATGCGCGGCGGTGGAGGCGACCGTGAAGGCCGACACCACCGCCATTTGCCTGTACTACTCTGCCGACGCCCCTCTTGCGGAGGCTGAACTCGCCGCCTGGGGCGCCGAGCATCTCGCCCGCTACAAGCAGCCCCGCCGCTTCACCCGCCTCGATGCGCTGCCGCGCAATCCCAATGGCAAGCTGCTGCGGAGCCGCCTGCGCGGCTAGATCGTGTCCGCCTCGGGGTCGAGGCGGAACACCTGCACGTCCTGGATCTCGGGCGAATAATACACGCCGGCCCAGTTATCGAGATACCGGTTGACGAGCCCGGCCGTGACCGACAGCGCGGTGACGGTGCCCACGAGCAGCGCCATGAACGGAACGTTCAGGTGCCGCCTGTGGGCCCGCCTTGCGCGGGGCATGGGGGAGAGAATGCCGCCCCGCCGAGGTATCTGGATATATGCCATGAGTGGACGAACCTTCAGGTCACTGGAAAACGAAATGATGCCAGCAACTTAGCGGAATCACGCGCGCCCGTCACGCGCGCCGCGCCGTAACACTTTTGCGCCCCGCCAGGCGGAACGCAGCGCGAACCGAGAGCGAACAGCAGCCATTTGCAAAGTTGCAAACCACCCCCGGACACAAGATATGGGTCAACGGGAACACCGCCGCGCGGCGCCAATCGTGATCGCGCGGGAAATCTTCCTTTTCTGCACCCGCTTGACCCTGCCCCGCCGCCGCTCTACCCCCTGCCCATGGCCGTCAAGCTCGACATCATCTCCGATCCGATCTGCCCCTGGTGCTACATCGGCAAGGCCAATCTCGACCGCGCGCTCGCCGCGCGGCCCGATCACCCCTTCGCGCTGGAATGGCACCCGTTCCAACTCAACCCCGACATGCCGCGCGAGGGCATGGACAGGCGCGCCTACATGGAGGCCAAGTTCGGCGGCCGCGACGGCGCGGTGAAGGCCTATGCGCCAGTGGTCGAGGCGGCCGAAAAGGCGGGGGTTGAGCTGAACCTCGCCGCGATCGAACGCACGCCCAACACGCTCGACGCGCACCGGCTGATCCACTGGGCGGGGCTGGAAGGGCGGCAGACGCCGATGGTCTCGGCGCTGTTCGCCGCCTATTTCCGCGAGGGCCGCGATATCGGCGACCGCGAGGTGCTGTGCGACATCGCCGACGGGCTGGAGATGGATGCCGCCATGGTCGCCCGCCTGCTCGAGGGCGACGCCGATCTCGAAGAGATCCGGGGCCGCGATGCCTGGACGCGCGAGCGCGGCGTCACCGGCGTGCCCACCTTCATCGTGGCAGGGCACCACGCCGTGCCGGGCGCGCAGCCGCCGCATCTGTGGGAACAGGTGATCGACGAGATCCTCGCCGGGCCCGACGGCGAGGCTGACGCGGAAAACGGCGGCTCGTAGGCGCGCCCGCGCACATTCCCTTCGCCGCCCGATCGGGCTAGCACCTGCGCCATGGCTCTCACCGATTCCCCCAGCCGCGCCCGCCTGCCCCTGCCCGAGTTCATCGCGCTGATGGCCGCCATCTTCGGCATGGTCGCCTTCTCGATGGACAGCTTCCTGCCCGCCCTGCCCGAAATCGCGGCCGAGCTTTCGCCCGACGCGCCGAACCGCGCGCAATACGTGCTGACGAGCTTCATGCTGGGGCTGGGGATCGGGCAGTTCTTCGTCGGCCCCATCGCCGACGCGTTCGGGCGCAAGGTGGTGATCATCGGCGGGCTGGCGCTCTATGCCGCGGGCGCGGTGCTCTCGGCGCTCTCGCCCACGCTCGAGGTGATGGTCGCCGCGCGCATCCTGCAGGGGCTTGCCGTCTCGGCGCCGCGCATCGCCGGGCTCGCGATGATCCGCGATCTCTATGCCGGGCGCGAAATGGCGCGGATCACCTCCTTCGTGATGATGGTCTTCGTGCTGATGCCCGCCGCCGCGCCGCTGATCGGCCAGGCGATCATGGCGGGCTTCGGCTGGCACGGCATCTTCGCGGCCTTCGTGCTGCTGGCGCTGGTCAACGGCACCTGGCTGGGCCTGCGCCAGCCCGAGACGCTGGCGCCCGCCAACCGCCGCCCGCTCAACTTCGCCCGCGTCATCGAGGGCCTGCGCGAGATCCTCGGCAATGGCCGCGTAATGCGGATCGTGCTGATGATCTCCTGCACCTTCGGCATCCTTCTGGCGACGCTCACCTCGATCCAGCAGATCTATGCCCAGGTCTTCGACCGCGAGGCGAGCTTTCCGCTGTTCTTCGCGCTCACCGGCCTCGTCTCGGCCAGCGGCACGTTCATCAACGCCTCGCTGGTGATGCGGATCGGGATGCGGCGGATGGCGCGGTTCTCCTACCTCATGGTGGTCATCATCACGCTCATCGCGCTGGCCCATTTCATTTTCGGATCAGGCACATTCTGGGCGTTCTTCATCTGGTCGAGCCTGCTCTTCTTCGGCCACGGCCTGACCTTCGGCAACCTCAACGCCCTGGCGCTGGAGCCGCTCGGCCACATGGCCGGCCTCGCCTCGTCAATCATCGGCGGGCTGTCGACCATCGCGGGCGTGCTGCTGGCCGCGCCGGTGGGCCTGGCCTTCGACGGCTCGCCCCTGCCGCTGATGCTGGGCGCGCTGGTCTTCTCGGGCGCGGCGGGGCTGCTGATGCTGACGCTGGGGGATGCCGACTAGGCGGCGGCGTGTTTCGCGAGATCCTGCGCGATGGCATAGGCGCCCTGGATGCGATCCTTGGTGGATTTCCAGTCGCGGCGGACGACGATGCGGTTGTCCTTCACCTTGGCCAGCCCCTTCTGCGCCTGAACGAACTCCACCAAGCCCTTGGGATTGCTGAACTTGTCGTTGTGGAATTGCAGCGTCGCGCCTTTCGGCCCGCCATCGAGCCGCGCGATGCCGGCGCGCTTGCACATCTCCTTGATGCGGATGACGGTGAGCAGCGTGTTCACTTCCTTGGGCAGCTTGCCGAAGCGGTCGATCAGCTCGGCGGCGAAGCCTTCCAGCTCCACCTTCGTGTGCAGGTTCGACAGCCGCCGGTAGAGGCCCAGCCGCACATCAAGATCGGGCACGTAATCCTCTGGAATCAGAACGGAAACGCCAAGGTTGATCTGCGGCGCCCATTGCCCGTCATCCAGATCGCTCAGCCCCTCCGCCTCGCCCGAGCGGATGCGCGCGATCGCCTCTTCCAGCATCGACTGGTAAAGCTCGAACCCCACCTCGCGCACATGGCCCGACTGCTCTTCGCCCACTAGGTTGCCGGCGCCGCGGATGTCGAGATCCTGGCTGGCCAGCGTGAAGCCCGCGCCCAGCGTATCGAGCGAGCCGAGCGCGCGCAGGCGCTTCTCGGCGGCGGGCGTCAGCGGGCTGCGCGGTTTGGTCGTCAGGTAGGCATAGGCCCGCGTCTTGGAACGCCCCACCCGGCCGCGGATCTGGTAGAGTTGCGCCAGGCCGAACATGTCGGCGCGGTAGATGATCATCGTGTTGGCGGTCGGAATGTCGATGCCGCTCTCGATGATCGTGGTGGCCAGCAGCACGTCGTACTTGCCGTCATAGAAGGCGTTCATGCGCTGATCCAGCTCGCCCGCCGCCATCTGGCCATGCGCGGTGACGAAGCTCACCTCGGGCACGGCATCGCGCAGGAAGGCCTCCATCTCGGGCACGTCCGAGACGCGCGGCACCACGAAGAAGCTCTGCCCGCCGCGGTAATGTTCGCGCAGCAGCGCCTCGCGGATGGTGACCGTGTCGAACTCGCTCACATAGGTGCGGATCGACAGCCGGTCGACGGGCGGCGTGCCGATGATCGAGAGGTCGCGCACGCCGGTGAGCGACATCTGCAAGGTGCGCGGGATCGGCGTGGCCGAAAGCGTGAGCACGTGGATATCCGAGCGCAGCTGTTTCAGCCGTTCCTTGTGGTTCACGCCGAAGCGTTGTTCCTCGTCGACGATCAGAAGGCCGAGATTGCGGAACTTGATACCCTTGGCCAGCAGCGCATGGGTGCCCACCACGATATCCACCTCGCCCGAGGCGATCCCCTCGCGCGTCGCCGCCGCATCGCGCGCCGAGACGAAGCGCGAGAGCGGGCGCAGGGTGACGGGGAAGCCCCGGAACCGTTCGGCGAAAGAGTGGAAGTGCTGGCGGGCGAGCAGCGTGGTGGGCGCGATCATCGCCACCTGCAGCCCCGACATGGCCGCGATGAAGGCGGCGCGCATCGCCACCTCGGTCTTGCCGAAGCCCACATCGCCGCAGATCAGCCTGTCCATCGGGCGGCCGGCCTCCAGATCGTCGAGCACATCCTCGATCGCCTTCAGCTGGTCGTCGGTCTCCTGGTAGGGAAAGCGCGCGCAGAAGGCATCCCACAGCCCGTCGGGCGGGCTGACGACGGGCGCCTTGCGAAGGTGGCGCTCGGCGGCGATGCGGATCAGCCGTTCGGCGATCTCGCGGATGCGCTCCTTCATCCGCGCCTTCTTGGCCTGCCAGGCGCCGCCGCCCAGCTTGTCGAGCAGGCCCTCCTCGTGGCCGTAGCGCGACAGAAGCTCGATATTCTCGACCGGCAGATACAGCCGGTCGCCGCCGGCATATTCCAGCAGCAGGCATTCATGCGCGGCGCCAAGCGCCTGGACAACTTCGAGCCCACGGAAGATGCCCACCCCGTGCTCGACATGCACGATCAGGTCGCCGGGGCTGAGGCTTTGCGCCTCGGTCAGGAAGTTCTCGGCCCGCTTGCGGCGCGAGGGGCGGCGGATCAGCCGGTCGCCCAGCACGTCCTGCTCCGAGATGACGGTGAGGCCCGGCGCCTCGAACCCCGCCTCCAGCGGCCAGACGGCGAGATGCACGCCGCCGCGCCCCTCGGGCACGTCGCGCCAATCGGCGATCTCCACCGTGCCGCCCATGCCCTGATCGGCCAGAAGGCCCGACAGCCGCTCGCGCGCGCCCTCGGAGTACGATGCGATCACCACCTGCCCGTCGCGCCGGCGCGCATCAATATGCTGCGCCAGCGCCTCGAAAAGATTGACGTTTTCGGCCTGCCGCTCGGGCGCGAAGTTGCGCCCCGCGCGGCCGCCCGCATCCAGCACGCCGGGGCCCGTGGCCTGGGGCAGCGGCTTCAGCCGGAACACCCGGCGCGGTGCGGTCGCCGCCTGCCAGGCCTCGTCATCGAGGTAGAGCAGCCCCGGCGGGCACGGCTTGTAGACGCTTTCCAGCCGCCCCTTCGCCCGCATCGCCTCGCGCCGGGCATCGTATTGGTCGGCGATACTCTCCCAGCGTGAAAGCCGCGCCGCATCCGTCTGATCTTCCAGGAAGATCGTGGCCTCGGGCAGATAGGCGAAGAGCGGCTCGAGCTCTTCGTGGAAGAAGGGCAGCCAATGCTCGATCCCGGCATGCTTGCGCCCCGCGCTCACCGCCTCGTAGAGCGGATCGTCGGTGCCCGCTGCGCCGAACTCCACGCGGTAATTCTGCCGGAAGCGCGTGATTGCGGCCTCGTCGAGGATCACCTCCGAGACGGGCGCGAGGCTCAGCTCTTCCAGCTTTTCCGTGGTGCGCTGGGTCTCGGGATCGAAGCGGCGCAGCCCGTCGAGCACGTCGCCGAACAGGTCCATCCGCACCGGCGCCTCGTGGCCCGGCGGCCAGATGTCGATGATCCCGCCGCGGATCGCGTAATCGCCCGGCTCCAGCACGGTAGGCGCCTGGGTGAAGCCCATCCGCACCAGGAAATCGCGCAGGGCCGCCTCGTCCAGCCGCTGGCCCACCCGCGCGGCAAAGGCGGCGCGGCGCAGCACGGCGCGGGCCGGTACACGCTGCGTGGCGGCGTTGAGCGTGGTGAGCAGCACGAAGCGCTTCGGCACCGCGCCCGAGGCCAGAGCCGTGAGCGCGGCCATGCGCGCCGCCGAGATGTCGGCATGGGGCGAGACGCGATCGTAGGGCAGGCAATCCCAGCCGGGAAAGCTCAGCACCGGCAGGTCGGGCGCGAAGAACGCCAAAGCGGCGCGCATCGCGGCGAGGTGCTTGTCGTCGCGCGCGACATGCACGACCTGGCCGGCCTTCTCCGCCTCGGCCGCGATCAGCGTCGCGTCGAACCCTTCCGGCGCGCCGCCCAGGGTGATGTGCCGTGCCTCCTGCGCCATTTTCACACGCCGAACGGCCCTATCGCGAGGTTCTGATACATGCCCCACATCGCCGTCACCAGGATCGAGACCATGCCGATCAGCTGGGTGAAGAAGCGGTGGCGGCGCAGCTGGCCGTAAAGCGGCTCGCCCGCCAGTGCGTGGCCCTCGATCCGCAGCGCGGTGCGCACGGTCAGCGCGAAGACCCCGCTCATCGGCAGCGCCAGCAGGAAGACGGCCTGCGCGAACTCGATCGCGTACCAGAAGCCGAGGATCCCCAGCATCGTCAGCAGGAAGCAGCCGAAGCCCATGATCCACAGGCCCGAGACGCGGGCGATATAGAGGATGCGGTTGACGTTGATGCGCACAAGGTCGTGCATGTCCACTTCAGCCTGGCCGCCCTGGCGGCGCGCGCGCAGCACCAGGTCGAACGGCACGCCCAGCACGAAATGCGACGCGGTCGACCAGACGACGGCGAGCGCGATCCAATACCACAGGTTCGAGAAGGATCGCATGTCGATCACTTCGAAAATGGTATCGTAAAGGTTCAAGGAGCGTCCCCGTCGCTGGCCCCGCAGGCAGGCCGCGCGACACTAGACCTCTGGCGCGGCGATTCCTACCCTTGAGGCGGCGGAAAAACCGTGCCACCCAGCCTCGTGTAGCAAAGAGACCATATTCCATGACGTCGAGCCTCGCGCCCTTCCCGCTCACCCGCCTGCGCCGCGCGCGCAAGATGCCCGCCACCCGCGCGCTGGTGCGCGAGACGGCGCTTTCGGCGGGCGATCTGATCTGGCCCGTCTTCATCCGCCCCGGCGAGGATGCGGCGAGCGAGATCCCCTCGATGCCCGGTGTCGAGCGGCTGACGATCGACCGGCTGCTGCGCGCCGCCGAGGCGGCCCATGCGCGCGGGATCGGGGCGGTGTGCCTGTTTCCCTACACCGCGCAGGAGGATCGCACCGAGGATTGCGCCGAGGCGTGGAGCCCCGACAACCTCGTCAACCGCGCGATCCGGGCGCTCAAGGCCGAGCTGCCCGATCTCGCCGTGATGACCGACATCGCGCTCGATCCCTACAACATCAACGGCCACGACGGTTTCGTCGTGGAAGGCGAGATCGTCAACGATCGCACGGTCGAGGCGCTGGTGAAGATGGCGCTGGCCCAGGCCGAAGCGGGGGCCGACATCCTCGGCCCCTCCGACATGATGGACGGCCGGATCGGCGCGATCCGCCGGGCGCTCGAGGCGGATGGCCATTCCAACGTTGCGATCATGTCCTACGCGGCCAAGTATGCGTCGGGTTTCTACGGGCCGTTCCGCGATGCGGTGGGCGCCTCGGCCGCGCTGAAGGGCGACAAGAAGACCTACCAGATCGACCCGGCCAACAGCGACGAGGCCCTGCGCGCGGTGGAGCGGGATCTCTCGGAAGGTGCCGACATGGTGATGGTCAAGCCCGGCCTGCCCTATCTCGACATCATCCGGAGGGTGCGCGACCGGTTCGGCGCGCCGACCTTCGCCTACCAGGTCTCGGGCGAATACGCGATGATCGAGGGCGCGGCGCGCAATGGCTGGATCGACGGCGACGCGGTGATGATGGAAAGCCTGATGGCTTTCAAGCGGGCGGGCTGCATGGGCGTGCTCACCTATTTCGCGCCGCGCGCGGCAGAGCTGTTGCGGGCCGGGGGTTAGGCCGCCCTGCCTGCTTTCCGCCGATGCCGCCCCCGCGGCATTAAGGATGTGACAGAAGCCCCCGCCCCGCCTATACTTCGCGCAGCGCCCGGCCGCCAAGAAGCCGGGTGCAGAGGCATGAAACAGAGGGGCAGACAATGACCAACCTCAATCGCCGCGGCTTCGCGCTCGGCGCCGCGGGCCTGGGCCTGGTGGCGCTGACGGCCTGCAACAACGGCCTGTCCAGCACCGGCGGCGCCCAGATCGACGCCCGGGTCGACAGCACGCTCGACTATCTTTATTCCAACTACCCCGGCACCCGCTCGCTGCGCGACAAGGCGGCGGGTGTTCTGGTGATGCCGGTGGTCACGAAGGCCGGGATCGGGCTCGGCGGCGCCTACGGGCGCGGCGCGCTGCGGGTGGGCGGCGTGACGGTGGATTACTACTCGGCCACGCAGGCGAGTTTCGGGTTGCAGATCGGCGCGCAGCAATATGCCCACGCGCTGTTCTTCATGACCGAACAGGCCCTGGCCGAGTTCCGCACCTCGCCCGGCTGGGCGGTGGGGGCCGACGTGGAATACGTGTTCGGCGATACGGGCGAGAACATCTCGGCCGGGACGGACACGACGCTGTCGCCCGTCGTCGCCTTCGTCTTCGGCCAGGGCGGGCTGCTGCTGGGCGCGAGCATCGAGGGCACGAAGTATCAGCGGATCATTCCCTGAGCGACAGTAGCCGGGCCAGCGCCGTCCCGTGGGGTGGCGCCTCCACCGCCGGTGATGATCGCTTTATGGCAGCCAAGCCCCTCCGCACTCTCGGCAGCGCGCGCGGGTAACAAAAGCGCCACCCCGCCCGGACGGGGCGGCGATGGCCCGGCGGGCTGACGCCCTTGTTCCGGGCCCACAGAGCTTCAATCGTCGCCAGCAAACCGCGCAACGGCAGCCGGGCAAGTGCCGCCCCGTGGGGTGGCGCCTCCGACGTGAGTGTTAGTCGGTTTATGCCGGCCAAGCCCCTCCGCACTCCCCGCAGCGCGGACGGCCAGCAAGAGCGCCACCCCGCCCGGACGGGGCGGCGCTGGCCCGGCGGGCTACGCCCTTGTTCCGGGCCAACAGAGCCTCAACCGTCGCCAGCAAACCGCGCAACGCCAGCCTGCTTCGCCCTTGCCCTGGGCCAACCCGCCCCTACGCCGCCGGAAACAGCACCAGCGACCGCGCATCCCACGCCACCCGCGCCTTCGCCTCGCGCTCCAGCACCGGGCGGCCCACCAGGTTCTTCATGGAGATCGTTACCGGCCGCTCCGCCCCCGGCAGCGCCACGTCGTAATACGTCATGTCGCCGTAATAGGTGACCTCGGTCACCACGCCCTCGGCCACCCGCCGATCCGTCGTCTCGCCGTCGTAAAGCACCGACAGCGTCTCGGGCCGGATGCCCACCGCCCCATCGCCCGGCACGATGCCGGCGGGGCATTGTTCCGGCTCCAGCTCGGCGCGCCCCAGCCCGGCCACATCGACCGACACGCTCCGCGCCCCGCTCACCGCAATCGCGGCGGGCAGGAAATTCATCACCCCGATGAACTCCCCCACCCGGCGGCTCACCGGCCGGCGATAGAGATCCTGCGGCGAAGCAAGCTGCGCGATCTCGCCCTCGAACATCACCGCGATGCGGTCCGACATGATCAGCGCCTCTTCCTGGTCATGGGTGACCAGGATGAAGGTGATGCCCACATGGCGCTGCAAGCGGCGCAATTCGTGCTGCATCTGCTCGCGCATCTTCTTGTCGAGCGCCGATAGCGGCTCGTCCAGCAGCAACACCTTGGGCTTCAGGATCAGCGCGCGGGCCAGCGCCACGCGCTGCCGCTGCCCGCCCGACAAAGCATGCGCCGCCCGCGCGCCATAGCCCGCCAGCCCCACCATCGCCAGCGCCTCTTCCACCGCGCGCGCCTTCTCGGCCCGGCTCATCGGCTCGCGCCGCAGCCCGAAGGCCACGTTCTCGCCCACGCTGAGATGCGGGAAGATCGCGTAGGACTGGAACACCATGTTCGTCGGCCGCTTGTTGGCCGGCACCCGCGCCATGTCGCGCCCGTCGATCTTCAGCACGCCCGCAGACGGCGCCTCGAACCCCGCGATGGTGCGCAGAAGCGTCGTCTTCCCGCAGCCCGACGGCCCGAGCAGCGAGAAGAACTCCCCCGCCTCGATCGTGAGGTCGATGCCCCGCAGCGCGTGGTAATCGCCGTAATACTTCTCCACGCTTGAGAGCGAGATGATCGGCTGGGTCACAGGAAGCCTCCGCTATCCCTGCCGCCGGACCGGCGCACGCCGCGCCGGCGGAAATATTCGGCCACGGTGAGCAGCAGCACCGAGAGCACCACGAGGATCGTGCCGAGCGCCATCACCGCGGGCAGCCGCTGCGGGAAGCGCAGCATCGACCACAGGTAGACCGGCAGCGTCGGGTCCGATCCGGTGAGGAAGAAGGCGATGATGAACTCGTCCATCGAGATGGTGAACGAGATCAGCAGGGCCGAGATGATGCCCGGCATGACCAGCGGCAGCGTGATCAGCCGGAAGGTCGCGAACGGCGTCTCGCCCAGGTCATAGGCGGCCTCCTCCAGCGAGCCGTCGAGCGCGGCGAAGGCCGAGTTGAGGATCGCGATGGCAAACGGCGTGCAGATCAGCGTATGCCCCGCGATCACCGCCCAGACGCCGGTATCCAGCCCCAGCCGCAGGATCACCACCAGAAGCGCCACGGCCACGATGATCTCGGGCAGCACCAGCGGCAGCATGATGAAGGCCATGACCGGCCGCTGACCGGGAAAGCCGTAGCGGATCGAGGCGAGCGAGGCGAAGGTGCCCAGCGTCGTGGCCAGCACGGCCGAGGTGAGCGCCACCATCAGCGAGGTGATGACCGAATCGTGCAGCTCGCCGATCGTCGCCAGTTCGGCGAACCATTGCGTGGTGAAGCCGGTCAGCGGGAAGGCGATCACCGTGCCCTGGTTGAACGCGAACAGCGGCAACAGCAGGATCGGCGCGTAGAGGAAGATCAGATAGGCGTAGGCATAGCCCCGCAGCCACCCCCCCTTCACCGGCCCCGCCCCCGCAGGAAGCGCGCATTCAGCGCCACGAAGATCAGCGCGCAGGCACCGACGATCAGCATCGCCAGCACGGCGAGCGCGGCGCCCATCGGCGCATCGTTGAGCCGCAGGAACTGGGTCTGGATCATGTTGGCGATCATCAGCCCGCCGGGCCCGCCCACCAGCCTCGGGGTCACGTAATCGCCGATCGTGGGGATGAAGACGATCAGCACCGCGGCGACGACCCCGGGCATGGCCAGCGGCAGCGTGACGCGCCAGAAGGCGCGCAGCGCGCTCTCGCCCAGATCCTGCGCGGCCTCCAGCAGCGAGCGGTCGATCTTCTCCAGCGCGACATAGATCGGCAGGATGGCAAACGGCGCATAGGCATGGGCCAACGTGATCACGACGGCATTCGCGTTGTAGAGGATGAAGCTGAGCGGTTCCTCAATGATCCCCGCAACTTGCAGGCCGGAGTTCAGAACGCCGTTATAGCCCAGGATCACCTTCCACAGGAACACCCGGATCAGGTAGGACGTCCAGAACGGGATGGTGATCATGAAGATCCACAGGCTCTTTCGCTGAGCCGGCACGTGGAACGAGATGAAATAGGCGATCGGAAAGGCCAGGATCACCGTGGCCAGCGTGACCGCGCCCGCGATGGCGAGCGACCGGCCCATGAGCTGGCGGTAGAGCGGATCGCTCAGCGCCTCGCGGTAGGAGTTCAGCGTGAACGTCGTGTCGAAATCACGGATGCCGGTCTGGGTCCAGAAACTGACGACGACGATCGCCGCCAGCGGCGCGGCCAGCAGGAAAAGCGCATAGAGCGCCGGGGGCGTGATCAGGGCCAGCCCGGTGGCCCGCTCGCCCCCCGGCCAGAAATTCAGCCTTGCGCCGTCGCTCATGCTTGCGTCTGTCCCCCGCGTCGCTTCGTCGAGGTTTTCACCGAAAGCGCGCGCGTTGCAATGGGGAAATGTGGGGGGCGTATCGAAGGGATTCCGGGCGTGGCGATGGACTGGCGCGGCGCGAGCGGCTAGCACTTGGTTCAGGCTGAAGGGGAACGGCATGGCCACAGGGAAACGCGCGCTGGCGGCGTTGCAGCGGTATTTCGTGCCGCTCGCGCTGCTCTTCTACCTCGCCGGTTTCACCCGCTCGATCCGCAACCTGCTGGTGGATGGCACGCTCGACAATCTTGACTGGGCGCTCGCCGCCTACCACGTCAACTACGTCGATTTCGGCTTCGCCAAGCGGGCGGTCCTGGGCACACTCTACCGCCCGTTCCTCGCGCCCTTCGAGGATGGCGGGATGGGCGAGCGGCTGGTCATCATGGCGGGAGATTTCCTCTGCGTGGGCCTGCTGCTCTACCTCGTCGCGCGGGCCCTGCGGCGGGCCGGGCCGGTGGCCCACGGCCCGCTTGGCCACACCCTGCGCGCGGCCATCGTCTGCGCGCCGGTGGGCATGGCGCAGATCGGGTTCGAGCTGGGGCGGACCGATCACTACAATTACCTGCTGCTGGCGCTGGCGCTGGCCGCCGTGGCGCGCGGCCATCTCGTGGCCGCGGCGCTCGTCTGCGGCGCCGCCGTGCTGTTGCACGAGGCCTTCTTCTTCTACGGCCTGCCCGCCGTGATGCTTGCCGCCGCCCTGCGAGACGGCCATGCCCGCGCCGCGGCACTTGCCCTGCCCGCGATCCTCGCCATGGCAGCGGTGGCGCTCTACGGCAATCTCGAGCCACAGGCGCTGGCCCGGCTCGACCCCGCGGTGAGCGCCGGGGCGACGGATGTCTGGCAGCGCGGCGTGTGGGAGCCGGCGCGCGCCATCCCCCCCGCCATGGTGGCGCTGGCCTTGCTGCTCACGCTCGCGCCGCTCGCCTTCACGCTCGCCGTCTTGCACCAGAACCGCGCGCTCGGCCCCGCCGCGCTGCTGCTCGCCGCGCCGCTGGCGCTGTTCCTGCTGGGGATCGACTATTTCCGCTGGGCGCACCTGGCCTTCGTTATGTGCACCGCCCTGCTGCTGCACCTCGCGCTCGCGGGGCGGGTGACGGGCCTGCGCCTGAACCGCACCGCGATCCTGGCCATCGCGCTCTACTGCCTGCCGCTCGGCGCGGTTGGCGTGGCCGAGGGCTATCCGCACCTCGCCATGGTGCTGGGCCGCTGAAGGCGGCATAGCAAAAGGCCCGCCACAGGGGCGGGCCTTTCGAAACGGGATCGAAACCGATCAGCGCTTCGAGAACTGGAAGCTCCGGCGGGCCTTCGCCTTGCCGTATTTCTTCCGCTCCACCACGCGGCTGTCGCGGGTCAGGAAGCCGGCGGCCTTCAGCGCCGGGCGCAGCGAGGGATCGTAGAGCTGCAGCGCCTTCGAGATGCCGTGCTTGACCGCACCGGCCTGGCCCGACAGGCCGCCGCCCTTGACGGTGGCCATCACGTCGAACTCGCCTTCGCGGCCGGCCACGGTGAACGGCTGGCGCAGGATCATCTGCAGCACGGGGCGGGCGAAGTAGACGTCCATCTCCTTGCCGTTCACGGTCACCTTGCCCGAGCCGGGCTTGATCCAGACGCGGGCCACCGCGTCCTTCCGCTTGCCCGTCGCGTAGGAGCGGCCGAGCTCGTCGCGCACGGGTTCGCGCGGGGTCTCGGTCTCCACGGCGGCGGCCGGCGTGCCTTCGGCCACCTGGCCGAGCTCTTCGAGAGAATTCACTTGTTCGGCCATGATCAGGCGCTCCGGGTGTTTTTCTTGTTGAGGGCTTTCACGTCCAGCACTTCGGGCTGCTGCGCCTCATGGGGATGCTCCGCGCCGGCATAGACGCGCAGGTTGGTCATCTGGCGGCGGCTCAGCTTGCCGCCGGGCAGCATGCGCTGCACCGCCTTCTGGACGACACGCTCGGGATGGGCGCCTTCCAGGATCTGCTCGGCGGTGCGGTTCTTGATGCCGCCGGGATGGCCGGTATGCCAGTAATAGGTCTTCTCGGTGCGCTTCTTGCCCGTCATCTGCACCTTGTCGGCGTTGATGACGATGACGTTGTCGCCCATATCCATGTGCGGCGTGAAGCTCGCCTTGTGCTTGCCACGGAGGCGCATGGCGACGATCGAGGCAAGACGGCCCAGCACGACGCCCTCGGCGTCGATCAGGATCCATTTCTTGTCGATGTCCGCCGGGGTCGCGGTGAAGGTTTTCATGTCTCTACCTGAAACGAGGAATTCGGATTGCGGTGTTCTAAGGATTTCCGCGCGGCAGTCAAGGGGCGGAAGGGCTGAGTTCCTACGCCATATCAATGGCTTGCAATTATGGTATCCCTATACCCCACATCGCGTCCCTGATTCCGCCGCGCCGCGCGCCCACCGGCCCCGCCCCGTGCCGCAGCGCGGCATCCGGCCGCCGGTTTTCCGGGCGAGCGATCCCGGAACCGCCTGTTTTCGAGGCAAGAACCCCGCGCGCCCCGCGAATCTCGCACCCGCGAGATCGCCGCCCGCCGGTTTCGCTTGCGGCGCCCCGCGGCCGGGGAAACATCGCCGCAGGGCAATTACGGATAACAGGACCATGACCAGACCCTCCAGACCCCTCATCGCACTGGGCGCTCTCGCCGCGCTCGCCTTCCCCGCCGCCGCCTCGGCGCAGAGCGCGCCGGAATTCTCCTACGGCTACCAGGCCAACGTGATCTTCTACGGCGGCGATACCGACTTCTCGGGCGAGGGCTATGTCGCGGCCGAGGCGAACGGGTTCTTCGCCGGGCTCTGGCTGGGCTCGCTGCCGGGCGACGTGGAATACGAGCTCTCCTTCGGCTATGGCCGCAGCTTCGGCGCGGTCGAGACGACGTTCACCTATACCGCCTATTTCATCGGCTCCACCGGCTATGACACGCAGGATGTCGAGCTGGCACTGGGCTACGCGATCTCCGACGCGTTCGGCGTGGGGGCCGCGGTCGCCTATGACATCGACAACGATACATGGGATGTCTCGGTCGCCGGGGCCTATGCGATCGACGACAATTGGGAGGTCGCCGCGACGCTCGGCCATGACGGCACCGGCACCTACTGGGATGCGGGCGTCACCTACGGCTTCGGCAACGGCGTGTTCGTCGCCGCCCTCTACGAGGACAGCGACTACGATACCGAGACGATCACCCTCTCGGTCGGTTACGAGTTCTGAGGTGTAGAACCTCGCGGCGCCCTCTGCCGCGAAAGGTGCTGGGAATGGCGGGTTTCGGCCCGCCATTTTCATGTGCGGGGCCTGCCGGGGTGCGGGCCTAGCGGCCCACCGTATATGTGCGGGCCTAGCGGCCCTCGGGCGGGATCGAATAGGTGAAACTCGCCCGCGCCACCGGCGCCTCCACCCCTTCGGAGTGGATCAGCACGTCGCCCACCGCCAGCACCCGGCCGAGCTTGAGCAGCCGCGCCTCGGCCAGCAGGTCCACCCCCGCGGCCGGCTTGCGCATGAAATCCATCGCGCAGGATGTCGTCACCGCCAGCGCGCGCGGCCCGATCCGGCTGAGGATGGCGAGGTAGATGGCCACGTCGCCAAGCGCGAACATCGTCGGGCCCGAAACGGTGCCGCCGGGCCGCAAATGCCTGTCCGACACGATCTGGCGCACGCGCACGCCCTCGCCCGTCACCGCCTCGACGGCGAAATCGTCGGCCACCTGGGGGAAGGCCTCGGCCAGGAAGGCCGTCAGCGCCGCCTCGTCCATCTTCACTGCCATGTTGTCCCCCTCCTGCTGCGGCCCTAGACTTTCGCAAGGGAAAACCGGGAGGACAAGATGGCATTGGTCGAACGCAGCGACACGGGCGCCGTGGCCCATCTTCGAATGAACGCGCCCGGCAGCCTCAACGCCCTGTCCGACGCGATGCTCGCCGCGCTGCAGGCCGAGCTCGATGCGCTGGCCCGGGATCGCGCGATCCGCGCGGTGCTCTTGTCGGGCGAGGGCCGGGCCTTCTGCGCCGGGCACGATCTGAAGGAGATGACGCGCGGCCGCGACGCGCCCGATGGCGGGGCGGCCTATTTCGCCGATCTCTTCGCGCGGTGTGCGGCGCTGATGCAGACGATCCCGCGCCTGCCCCAGCCGGTGATCGCCCTGCCCCACGGCATCGCCACGGCGGCGGGCTGCCAGCTTGTCGCCTCGTGCGACATGGCGATCGCGGCCGAGGGCACGCGGTTCGGGGTGAACGGGGTGAACATAGGGCTGTTCTGCTCCACGCCGATGGTCGCGCTCAGCCGCAACGTGCCGCGCAAGCAGGCTTTCGAGATGCTGGTGACGGGCGAATTCATCGGCTGCGACCGGGCGGCCGAGCTGGGGCTCATCAACCGCGCCGTGCCCGAGGGTGAGCTGATGGGTGCGGGCATGGAGCTGGCCGAGACGGTGGCCGCCAAGCTGGGCCGCGCGGTACGAATCGGGAAAGAGGCCTTCTACCGCCAGGCCGAGATGGGGCTGGCCGAGGCCTATGCCTATACCGGCGGCGCGATGGTGGAGAACATGATGGAGCCCGACACCGCCGAGGGGATCGCGGCCTTCATCGAGAAAAGGGCGCCGGAATGGACGCAGTAGAGGCGTATATCGCCGCCGTGGAGCCGGCGGTGCGGCGCGAGGATGCGGCGCGGCTGGACGCAATCATGCGCCGCGCGACGGGCTTCGCGCCGCGGCTGATGGGCCGGATCATCGGCTACGGGCGCTACGATTACCGCTACGAGAGCGGCCATTCCGGCACCTCCTGCGCGGCGGGCTTCCACCCGCAGAAGGCGCAGCAGAGCCTCTACCTGATGGGCGGCGGGTATCACGACCTGCTGCCGGCGCTGGGCAAGCACCGGCACGGCAAGGCCTGCCTCTACATCACCCGGCTCGCGAACGTGGACGAGACGGTGCTGGAAGAGATCATCCGCCGCTCGGTCGCCGATCTCGGCACGCGATGGGAGATCCTGCCGACCTAAGGGGCGCGCAGCGCCCCCGCGAGGAATCAAGCGCGCAGCGCGCCGCGCCAAGACCTGCACTTCAATGTGCCTCAAATACCTTCGGGGGTCCGGGGGCAGAGCCCCCGCCCCAGCCCAACGCTTCGAGCGCGCACGAAGTGCGCCGAGAAGGGGCGGGAGCCCCCCCCCGCCCCGCAGGGACACAGGGAGGCGAAGCCTCCCCGCGCGGAATCAAGCGCGTAGCGCGCCGCGCGAGCGCCGCCCCGTCGGGGCGGGGTGGCGCTATTGCTCTCGACCCGCGATGCGGTGAGTTCGGAGGGCCTTGGCTACCATAAAGTGCTCAACTCCCACGTCGGAGGCGCCACCCCACGGGGCGGCCCTCGCGCTCCCGTCGCGCACCATGCCTCACGCGCCAAACATGGTTACGTCCACACTAATCCGCCGCCCGCTCCAACAAAGTCAACCACTTGCAAGGCGTCCACATGTGGACACCCCGCGAAGCGCCCCACCTAAACCCCGTAAAGCGCCCCGAACTTCGCCTCGAGATACCGCAACAACGGCGCCTCGCTCGGCTCCGCCCCGCAGGTCGCCGCGATCACCTCGCGCGGCTGATACCGCGCCCCGTGCCGCTGCACCTTCTCGCGCAGCCAGTCCCGCGCCCCCGACGTGTCGCCGCGCGCCAGCGCCGCGTCCAGATCGGGCACGTCGCGCCGCAGCGCCTCGTGCAGGCAGCCGGCATAGACGTTGCCCAAAGTATAGGTCGGGAAATAGCCGAACAGCCCCACCGACCAGTGCACGTCCTGCAGACAGCCCCGCGAGGGCCGATCCACCTCGACACCGAAATCCGCGTGGAAGCGCTCGTTCCAGGCGCCGGGCAGATCCTCCACCGCCAGATCCCCCGCGATCAGCGCGCGCTCGAGGTCGAAACGCAGCATGACATGCAGGTTGTAATGCACCTCGTCAGCCTCGGTGCGGATATAGCCCGGCTCCACCCGGTTGACGGCGGCATAGAAGCCCTCGGCATCCGCCACGCCGAGATCGCCGAACACCTCGCCCATCCGGCCGAACAGCCACGACGTGAAGGCCCGCGACCGGCCCAGCTGGTTCTCGTAGATGCGGCTCTGGCTCTCATGCACCCCCATCGAGACCCCCTGCCCCAACGCGCTCAGCGCATAGGCGGGATCGACGTTCTGCTCGTAGGTGGCGTGGCCGACCTCGTGGATGGTGGAATAGATCGAGCCCAGCGGCTCGGCCTCCGAGGTCCGCGTGGTGATCCGCACATCGGCCCCCGACCCCGAGGAGAACGGGTGCACCGCCCGGTCGATCCGCCCGCGGGTGAAATCGTAGCCGAAGACGGCCGCAATCTCGCGCGTCAGCGCCATCTGGTCTTCCACGTCGTAGCGGCCGGTCAGGCCCGGCGGCGGCGTGGCGCCCAGCACCTTCTCGCGCAGCGCGACGAGGCCGGGGCGCAGGGCGTCGAACATCGCGCCGATCGTCTCCGCCGTCGCACCCGGCTCGTAATCGTCGAGCAGCGCGTCATAGCGGCTGCGGTCGCCGCGGATCGCGTCGGCCTCTTCCTGGCGCAGGGCGACGACGCGGGCGAGCACCGGCAGGAAGGCGGCGCTGTCTTCGCTTGCACGCGCCTCGGCCCATTGCCCCTGCGCGACCGAGGTGACGCGCGCGATCTCGGCGGCCAGCCGGGCGGGCACTTTCGTCGCCCGCTCCCAGACGCGGCGGATCTCGCGCAGATGGGCGGCGCCGGTCTCGTCGGGCGGCTGCGCGGCGGCGAGCCATTCGCCCACGCGGGGATCGGTGCGGCGGGCATGCAGCACGCTCTCCATCGCCGCCATCTCCTCGCCGCGCTGCTCGGCGGCGCCGCGCGGCATCATCGTCTCCTGATCCCAGCCGAGGCGGCCGGCCACCTGGGCGAGCGCCACGGTTTCGCGCTGATGGGCGAGCAGGTCGTCGAAGGCGGTCATCTGTCCCTCACGGATTGGGCCGGCGGATGGGCCGACAGGAAACGCGCGCGGATCACCGCGACGAAGAGCGCCACGGCGCCCAGCTGGTGGGCGAGGCCGAGCGCCAGCGGCGCGGCCATCATCAGTGTCACGATGCCGAGCACGAACTGGAGCACCAGCAGAGCCGCCACCAGGTCGAAGGCGCGGGAAACGGCGCGATGCGGCGAGGCGCGGCCGCGCGACCAGGCGAAGAGGCCGAAGGCAAAGAGCAGGTAGGCCACGATCCGGTGCAGGAACTGCACGAGGCCGGGATCCTCGAAGAAGTTGCGCCAGGCGGGTTCCAGCATGAACGGGTCGGGCGGGAAGAAGCCGCCGGCCATGAGCGGCCAGTCGGTAAAGGTGCGGCCCGCGTCGATGCCGGCGACCAGCGCGCCGAGCAGGATCTGCACGAAGGCGAGGTGCATCAGCCCGGTGGCCAGCCCCTTGCGGCGCGGCTCGGCCACGCGGCGGGCCTGCATCAGCGCCGCCTCGCTGCGCGAGAGCGCCAGCATGTACCAGGCGATCAGGCCGAGGATCGCGAAGGCCAGGCCAAGATGCACCGCCAGCCGGTAGGAGGCGACGTCGATCCTGTCGCCCGTCAGCCCCGAGGCGACCATCCACCAGCCGATCGCCCCCTGCGCGCCGCCGAGCGCACCCAGGAGCAGCAGCCGCATCGTCCAGCCCGGCGGCATCCGCCGTGCGGCGAGGAAGCCCAGGAAGCCCGCGGCCCAGACGAGCCCCACGATCCGCCCCAGGAAGCGGTGCGCCCATTCCCACCAGTAGATGCCCTTGAATTCCTCAAGCGTCATCATGTGGTTCTGGAGCCGGTATTCGGGCGTCGCCTGGTAGCGCTCGAACTCGGCCTGCCAGGCGGCGGCGTCGAGCGGCGGCAGGGTGCCGGTGACGAGATCCCATTCGGTGATCGACAGGCCGGAATCGGTGAGCCGGGTGAGCCCGCCGACCGCGATCATCGCCAGCACCAGCGCGAAGAGCAGGCCCAGCCAGAGCCGCACGCCGCGCCGCGCGCCCGAGGGCCTGTCGATCAGCCCGCCGGCAGGTTGCGGCGCGCGCTTGCGGTCGTCGCCCACCTCTTCGAAAATGCTGCGTCCGCCGCTCATCGGCCCCTCCGCTTTCGTCGCGCGGGGACACTAGGGCGCGCGCGGGCGGCGGGCAAGGGAAGGCGCTGCGGCGAAGTGTCAGCCGCCGTCGCCGCCCTGCCTGCGGCGGGCCATCTGGCGCAGCAGGCCGTGCAGGATCTGCACATCGGCGCGGGTGAGCGGCATCCGGCTCCACAGGTTGCGCAGGGCGATCTTCATGCCCTCGGCCTTGGTCTCGGGGAAGAAGAAGCCGGCCTCGTCGAGCTGGCTCTCGTAGTGCTCCGAGAGCTTCTGGACCTCGATCTGGCTGGCCCAGTCGCCGCCGGCGAGCGCGGTTTCCTCGGCGGGCACGGGGGCTTGCTGGCGGCGCCATTCATAGCCCATGAGCAGCACGCATTGGGCGAGGTTGAGCGAGGGGAAATCGGGGTTCACCGGCACGGTGACGATGGCGTTGGCCTGGGCGATGTCGGCGTTTTCGAGCCCGGCGCGTTCGGGGCCGAACATGACGCCGACGCGGCGGCCCTCGGCGATCAGGGCGCGGGCCTTGTCCATCGCGCCTTCGGGCGAGAAGACGGGTTTGGTGAGGCCGCGGGCGCGGGCGGTGGTGGCGAAGACGAAGTCGCAATCGGCCAGCGAGCCGGCGAGATCGTCGTGCAGGGTGGCGGTGTCGAGCAGGCGGCCGGCGCCCGAGGCAAGCGCGGCGGCGCGGGGGCTGGGCCAGCCGTCGCGGGGGGCGACGAGGCGCATCCGGTCGAGGCCGAAATTCCACATGGCGCGGGCGGCGGCGCCGATATTCTCGCCCATTTGCGGGCGGACGAGGATGAAGACGGGTTGGTTCATGGTGCGCGGCACGTGACATCGGGCGGGGTGGCTGTCAAGGCGGTGTAGCGTGGGTCCGTTTTGCGGAACGGTAGCGCGAGGGCCGCCCCGTGGGGTGGCGCTGCTGACGGTTGTGTTGGGCGCTTTATGGTGGCCGAGTACATCCGAATTCGCCGTAGCGCGGGCGGTTGGCAGGAGCGCCACCCCGCCCGGACGGGGCGGCGCTCGCGCGGCGCGCTACGCGCTTGATTCCGCGCGGGGAGGCTGCGCCTCCGGGGTGGTTTCGGGGCGGGAACAGGGTGTCCACACGTGGACGCCTTGCAAGTCATTGTTTTTATTAAACAGGCAAGAGAACATTTGCCATGATCTCCGCATCGCGCGGAGCCGGGGCAGTGCCGCCCCGTTGGGTGGCGCCTCCGGCCTGGGCGCTAGGCGCTTTATGGTGGCCGCGTACATCCGCACTCCCCGCAGCGCGGGACGATGGCAAGAGCGCCACCCCGCCCGGACGGGGCGGCGCTGGCCCGGCGGGCTGACGCCCTTGTTCCGGGCCACCCTGGCTGCAACCGGCTCCTCCCCCTCCCTTCCGCCCCGCCGCAAAACCCGCTATAGCCTCGCGCGCAGCAAAGGAGCCCGCGAATGGCCGAAACCGAGCGCCCGCAAATCTACCTCGTCTCGCCGCCCGACTTCGAGCTCTCGGCCTTCCCCGCCACCCTGGCGCGCGTGCTCGACAGCTTCGATATCGCCTGCGTCCGTCTCGCGCTGGCCAGCCGCGACGAGGATCGCGTCGCGCGGGCCGCCGATGCGCTGCGCGAGGTCACCCACACCCGCGATGTCGCCCTCGTCATCGAGGAGCATATCGCGCTGGCCGAACGGCTGGGCCTCGACGGCGTGCACCTGCCCGACGGCGCCCGCCACGTGCGCCAGGCGCGCAAGGCGCTGGGCGGCGACGCGATCGTCGGCGCCTTCTGTGGCGCCTCGCGCCATGCGGGCATGAATGCGGGCGAGGCCGGGGCCGACTACATCGCCTTCGGCCCCGTCGCCGCCGGCACGCTGGGCGACGGCACCGAGGCCCCGCAGGACCTGTTCGCCTGGTGGTCGGAGATGATCGAGCTGCCGGTCGTCGCCGAAGGCGGGCTCGACGCGGCGCAGATTGCCTCCCTCGCCCCGGTCACCGATTTCTTCGGCATCGGCGAGGAGATCTGGCGCGAGGACGATCCCGCCGCCGCGCTCGCCACCCTGATCGCGGCGATGGGCTAGGCCCGGCCCGGGCGCTCCAACGCCGCTTCCATCCCGGCCTCGAACCCCTCGCGCACCGCGGCCTCGCAATGGGCGGCCAGCGCCTTGCGGTCAGCGAAATCGGCCACGGCGACGGGAGGATGCAGCACCAGCTCCACCCATCCCTGGCGCGGCGCGGCCAGCACGCGCAGGAAATGCGCGCCGAACTCCATCTCGCCCCACCAGCCGTAGAAGCGCGGATCGGCGCCCGGCGGCGCGTGGTAGATCACCGATGCCGGCTGAAGGCGCAGGATGTCGCGCAGGGCGGGGTCGTAGAAGGCGGCGAAGAGGGTCGACTTGAAGGGCAGCACCCGGCGCCCGTCGGTCGAGGTGCCCTCGGGGAAGAACAGCAGCTTGTGGCCCAGCCGGATGCGCTGGCGGAACAGCGCCACCTGGCCAGCCGCCTCGCGCCGGTCGCGGCGGATGAAGACGGTCCCCGCCAGCCGCGCCAGCAGGCCGATGCCGGGCCAGCCCGCCACCTCGGCCTTGGAGACGAAGAACACCCGGTTGCGCGCGTTCAGCACCACGATGTCGAGCCACGACGAGTGGTTCGCCACGATCGCGCCGGGGCCGCGCAGCATCTGCCCGCGCGTCACCACCCGCAGGCCGAGGATCACCAGCACGGCGTTGAAGAGCGCGCCGGCGAACCATGACGAGACACGCCGCCCGCCTGCGCCGACCAGCATCTCGACCGCGCGCACGGCGATCATGGCCGTGGCGAGCACCGCGAGAACCGCGAGGAAGGCGGCGAGGCGGAAGCCCACGCGCAGCCAGCCGGCGAAGGTGAGGCGGGGGGCGGGCAGGCCGTTGCCCTGTTCCGGCCCCTTCCCCTGCCCAGGATCACCCGTCCAGGTCATGGCGTCGCACCGCCCCTGGTGTAAAGCCCGCGCCGGCCGGCCTCGACGGCTGCGGTATCCAGCACCAGGCAGACATCGATCGTGTTGAAATCCCGGTCGATCCACGCGCCCTCGCCCACCGTGCCGCCGAGCCGCAGATAGGCCTTGATCAGCGCCGGCAGCGCCAGCACCGCCGCGCGCCGGTCGAGCGCGTCTTCGGGCACGAGGTCCATCCGCTGGAAGCTCTCGGGCCGGGCGACGGGGCGCAGGGCCTTGGGCGCGAGGTGGCGGTGATGCAGCAGCGAGAGCGGCGCGGCGAGGCGCGTGGCATCGGTGCCGTGGAAGGAGGCGGTGCCGAAGAGGATCTCGATCCCCTCATCCTCGACGAAGCGGGCCAGCCCGTTCCACAGGTGATGCATGCCGATCCCGCCGCGATAATCGCGGTGCAGGCAGGAGCGGCCGAGCTCCAGCAGCTTGCGCCCGCTGCGCTTCAGTGGCGCGAGATCGTATTCCGCTTCGGAGTAGAAGCCGCCCGCCGCGTCGGCAGCATCGCCGGTGAGCAGCCGGTAGGCGCCCACCGCCTGATCGCCCTCGGGGCGCGAGCGGTCGTAGAGGACAAGGTGGCGGCAATGGGCGTCATACGCGTCACGCTCCAGCCCCGCGGCGTGATCCACCATGGGCCCGTCGGCACCCAATTCGTTAACGAATACCTGATACCGCAGGGCCTGCACCGCGCGGAGATCCGCCGCGCTTTCGGCGAAGGCCAGCTCGAATGGGGCGATGGATGTCATCGGCGTCAGGCTGTCCGGCAAGGGGCTTTGCGGTTCGGCATACCTACGGTCGCCGGGCCGGCGTTGCAACATGCCTAAGCGCTTGCGCGGCTCGCCCCGGGGTTGCTAACGTGCCGTATGGCACCCGCTTTGGGAGGAACGGAGGCTATGAATTGTATACGAGTGTGAGAGCGACGTGCTCTGAATCGATGACGACCTTGCCTGCATCCTCGAACATCACGGTGACCTTGCCGCCGATATTCGACTGCACCTGCCCGATCCCCCATTCCGGCGCCGCGTCGTTGCGGACAAGCTGGCCCGGCTCCAGCAGGGCGTTGAGGTCTGACATGACGTGTCTCCTTGCCGCCGGTGGCCCGCGATGAGCCGAATCGATGCCGAGCTCGGCGCGCTGATCGGCTCGCGCCTGTGTCACGATCTTATCTCGCCCATCGGAGCGATTGCCAACGGGGTGGAGCTGATCATGCTGGCCGACAGCGTGCCGTCGACCGAGATGCACCTCGTCTCGGAAAGCGTGGAGGATGCGAATGCGCGGCTGCGGCTGTTCCGCATCGCCTTCGGGATGGCGAGCGCGGAGCAGAACATCGCGCCCGACGATCTGCGCGCGATCTTCGGCTACATGAACCCTCGCGCGCGGCACCGGGTGGAGTGGCACGGAGACGCGGCGATCCCGCGGCCGGCGGCGCGGCTGGCGCTGCTGCTGATTTTCTGCATGGAAAGCGCGCTGCCGCGGGGCGGGCGGATCACGGCCGGTTTCCAGGGCGCGGGCTTCCGCGCGGTCTGCGAGGACGATCCGCTCGTCGCCTATGACAGCGCCCTGTGGGACAGGGTGCTCACCGGCGACGGCGACCCGCGCGAGGTGACGCCGGCGCAGGTGCATTTCCCGCTGGCCGGTGCGCTCGCCGCCGAGGCGGGGCTGCGCGTGGAGGTGGATCGCACGGATGGCGGGCTGGCGGTTTCGTTCTGAGCCGCCCCTGGGCCGCCGCCACAGAACCCGCGCTTCAGCCTCCGCGTGCCCGGTCAGGCGCGCAGCGTGCCGTCGCCCGTGACGATATACTTGAACGAGGTGAGCTGCTCGGCGCCCACCGGCCCGCGCGCATGCAGCTTGCCGGTGGCGATGCCGATCTCGGCGCCCATGCCGAACTCGCCGCCATCGGCGAACTGGGTCGAGGCGTTGCGCATCAGGATCGCGCTGTCGAGCCGGGTGAAGAAACGCTCGGCGGCGGCGTCATCCTCGGTGAGGATGCAATCGGTATGGTCCGATCCGTAGCGGCGGATGTGGGCGATGGCATCGTCGACGCTTTCGACCACGCGGGCGGCCATGATCATGTCGAGATATTCGCGGCCCCAATCGTCATCCTGCGCGGGAACCGTGCCGGGGATGGCGGCGAGATCGGCATCGACGCGCATTTCGACGCCGGCATCCACCAGCGCCTGAACCAGCGCGCGGCCGAGGCTTTCGGCCACGTCGCGGTGGATCAGCAGGCATTCGGCGGCGCCGCAGATGCCGGTGCGCCGGGTCTTCGCGTTGAGCACCACGTCCACCGCCTTGGCCGGATCTGCGGCGGCGTCGACATAGATGTGCACGATACCCTCGAGATGGGCGAAGACCGGCACCCGCGCCTCGCGCTGGATCAGGCCGACCAGCCCCTTGCCGCCGCGCGGCACGATCACGTCGATGGCGCCCGTCATGGTGAGCATTTCCGACACCGCCGCGCGGTCGCGCGTGGGGACGAGCTGGATCGCGGCCTCGGGAAGTTTCGCGGCGCGCAGGCCCTCGACGAGGCATTCGTGGATCGCGGTGGCGGAGTGGAAGCTTTCCGACCCGCCGCGCAGGATCACCGCGTTGCCGGATTTCAGGCACAGCGCGCCGGCATCGGCGGTGACGTTGGGGCGGCTCTCGAAGATCACGCCGATCACGCCGATGGGCGTGCGGACGCGCCGGATATGCAGCCCGGTGGGCCGATCCCATTCGGCGATGGTGGCGCCGACCGGATCGTCCTGCGCGGCGACGGTTTCGAGCGCGGCGGCGATGCCCTCGATCCGCTCGGGCGTGAGTTCCAGCCGGTCGAGCATGGCCGGCGTCAGCCCCTTGGCGCGGCCGTGAACCATGTCGAGCGCGTTGGCGGCGAGGATCTCGTCGGCCCGTTCGCGCACGGCGGCGGCGGCGCGTTCCAGGGCGGTGCGCTTGGCGGCGGGATCGGCGCAGGCCAGTTCCGACGCGGCGGCGCGCGCCCGTGACCCCATCAGCGACATCAGCGCGGGGATGTCGTTCTCGTAATGCGCCAAATCCTTCATATCACCATGTCATCCCTGTGGATCAGGGCAGCACGGCCCGGATAGCCCAAGATCTCGGCAATTTCACCCGACTGGCGGCCCATAATCAAGGCCGTTTCCGCCGCGGTGTAGCGGATCAGCCCTTGGCCCAGCTTCGCGCCGCCCGGCCCCAGCACCGCCACCGGCGCGCCGCGCCCGAACGTGCCGCGGGCGGCCGTCACGCCCGCGGGCAGCAGCGAATTGCCCCGGCCGAGCGCGGCGGCGGCGCCTTCGTCGACGACGATCTCGCCGCGCGGCTTCATCGCGGCGATCCAGCGCTTGCGGGCGGTTTGCGGATCGTCCTGCGCGGTGAACCAGGTGGCGCGCGCGCCTTCCTCCAGCGCGATGAGCGGGCGCATTACCGCGCCCTGGGTGATGCACATGGCGCAGCCGCCGCGCGTGGCGGTCTTGGCGGCCATCAGTTTGGTCTTCATCCCGCCCTTCGACAGCCCGGTGCCCGCATCGCCGGCCATCGCCTCGATTTCCGGCGTGATCTCAGCGATTTCGGGGAAGAACTTCACCTCGCCCCCGGCGCGGGGATCGCCGGAATAGAAGCCATCGACATCCGACAGAAGGATCAGCTGGTCGGCCCCCACCGTCACCGCGATCTGGGCGGCGAGGCGGTCGTTGTCGCCGAAGCGGATCTCGTCGGTCGCCACCGTGTCGTTCTCGTTCACGATGGGCACGGTGCCGAATTTCAGCAGCGTGGCGAGCGTGGCGCGGGAGTTGAGGTAACGGCGCCGGTCGCCGCTGTCTTCCAGCGTCATCAGCACCTGCGCGGTGGTGATGCCGTGCGGCGCGAGCGCTTCTTCATAGGCGCGGGCGAGCCGGATCTGGCCGACGGCGGCGGCGGCCTGGCTCTGCTCCAGCGGCAGGGCGCCGGCGCCGAGGCCGAGCACTCCGCGCCCCAGCGCGATCGAGCCCGAGGAGACGAGGATCACCTGCGTGCCGCGCGCGGCGATGGCGGCCACGTCTTCGGCGAGGCCGTGCAGCCAGTCGCCCCGCAGCGCGCCGCTCTCGCGATCCACCAGCAGGGCCGAGCCGATCTTGACGACGAGCCGGCGCGCCTCGCTCAGGGTTGCCATCCGCCGCCCTCTTCGCCGCCTTCCTCCCGCGCGTTCTTCTCGGCGCGGGTGCGGAGCTTGCGGTCCATCGCGATCTCGGCCTTCAGGGCGCGCAGCACTTCCGTCACCCCCTGGCCCGAGACGCCCGACATCACCATGACGCGCCCGCCGGCGGCCTGTTCGAGCGCCTCGCGCTGCATGGCGATGAGCTCTTCATCCAATGCGTCGGCCTTGTTGAGCACCGTGACGCGGGGCTTGGCGGCAAGCTCGGGCGAATAGGCCTGGAGCTCGGTGATGATCGTGTCGTGATCGGCGGCGACATCGTCGGCGGTGCCGTCGACGAGGTGCAGGAGCACGGCGCAGCGTTCGACATGACCGAGGAACAGGTCGCCCAGCCCCCTGCCCTCGCTCGCGCCCTCGATCAGGCCGGGAATGTCGGCGATGACAAACTCGGAATTGTCCACGCCGACGACGCCGAGATTGGGATAGAGCGTGGTGAACGGATAATCGGCGATCTTCGGCCGCGCGTTGGAGGTGGCGGCGAGGAAGGTGCTCTTGCCCGCGTTCGGCAGGCCCAGAAGGCCCGCATCGGCGATCAGCTTGAGGCGCAGCCAGATCGTGCGTTCCACGCCGGGCTGGCCGGGATTGGCGCGGCGCGGGGCCTGATTGGTGGCGGATTTGAACTGGGCGTTGCCGAAGCCGCCATTGCCGCCGCGCGCGAGCACGACGCGCTGCCCCGGCTCGGTCAGGTCGGCGATCACCGTCTCGCCATCCTCGTCGAGGATCTCGGTGCCGGCGGGCACCTTGAGCACGATATCCTCGCCGTCGCGCCCGGTGCGGTTCTGGCCCATGCCGGCCTGGCCGTTCTGGGCGAAGAAATGCTGCTGGTAGCGGAAGTCGATCAGCGTGTTGAGGCCTTCGACCGCTACGGCAATCACGTCGCCGCCATCGCCGCCATCGCCGCCATTGGGGCCGCCGAACTCGACGAATTTCTCGCGCCGGAACGAGATGCAGCCATTCCCGCCGCTGCCCGAGCGGATATAGACCTTGGTGAGATCGAGAAACTGCATCCGGCCATCCTTTCGCCCGCCGTTGGCGAGCGGCTTAGCGCCTTATGCCCGCGCGCACAAACGGGTTCCGCAGGGCCGGGCGTGACGGCAGGTCAGCCCAGCTTGCGCAGGTAGGTCCAGGTCGGCACCTTGGCATTGCGCGAGACGCAGAAGGCCTCGGCCTCGCCCAGGTATTCGAAGCCGTTATTGGTGACGACGCGGGCCGAGGCGGTGTTTTCCTGGAAGACCGAGGCGAACAGCGTCTTGTCGCCGTTGGGGTTGGCCTCGACGATCAGGCGCAGCGCCTCGGAGGCGAGCCCGGTGCCCCAGAAGGCGGGCGCGACCCAGTAGCCGACCTCGGATTGCTGGCGGTCGATCGGTGTGAGGGAGATCACGCCCAGCACCTCGCCCAGGCCCGAGGCGGTGCCGTCGAGCACCCAGACACGTTCCTCGCTGTCGGGGGCGGTGACACGGGCGATATAGGCCTCGGTCGTGCCGGGGGGCAGCGGGTGCGGGATCGAGGTGGTGAAGCGGGCGACGCGTTCGTCGCCGGCATACATGGCCAGCAGGCCCGCATCGGAACGGCGGACGGGGCGCAGGGTGAAGCGATCCGTCTCGTAACTCGGTTGCAGCGTGATGCCGCGGGCCATCTCCGTCATCTTCTACCCTCCCTCCTCGGGGGTATATGGGGTGGCACATGCGGTGCCGGTAGAGGTTGCCCCGGCGGGGGCCCCTTGGTGCCAGGGCGTGAAACGCGAAGGGGACCGGCCTGTCTGCCGATCCCCCGATACGCGTGTCTGGCTGAGGTTTCGGCTTATTCCGCGGCCTCCGCCACCGGGAGGACCGAAATGAACGTGCGGCCCTTGAGGCCCTGGTGGAAGGTCACGGCGCCTTCGACGGTGGCGAAGATCGTGTGATCCTTGCCCATGCCGACGCCCTGGCCGGGCCAGTATTTCGTGCCGCGCTGGCGGACGATGATGTTGCCGGGCACGGCCGACTGACCGCCATAGAGCTTCACGCCCAGGCGACGGCCGATGGAATCGCGCCCGTTACGGGAGGAACCGCCTGCTTTCTTGTGTGCCATCTGTGATGCTCCTTACTTGCCGGCCAGTTCTTTGGCCTGTTCGATCCAGCCTTCGCGCTCGATCCGGCCCTTGAAGCTGAGCTTCTCGTCCATCTCGGCCACGTCGGCCTCGGTCCAGGCGGCGATCTGCGCGAAGGTCGTCACGCCGGCCTCGTGGAGTTTCTTCTCGAGCGCCGGGCCGACGCCCGAGAGCTGCTTGAGATCGTCGCCGCCGGCGGCTTTGGCCGGTTTCTTAGCTTCGGATTTCGTCTCGGTCTTGGCGGGCTTGGCCTCGGTCTTCGCGGCGGCTTTCGCCTTGGTCTCGGCCTTGGTTTTCGGCGCCTCGGCCTTCTTCGCCGGCTTCTCGGCGGTCGACAGAGCGGCGACAGAGCCGGCGCCCACGGCGGCCTTCACGCCCGATTTCCCGGCACCCTTTTCCAGGATGTCGGTGATCCGCAGCACGGTGAGCTGCTGGCGGTGGCCCTTCTTGCGCTGCGAGGAGTGTTTCCGGCGGCGCTTGACGTAGTGGATGACCTTGGGGCCCTTGATCTGTTCGACGATCTCGGCCTGGACGCCGGCATCTTCCACCAGCGGCGCGCCCACGGTGGCGCCGACCATCAGGATCTCGTTGAACTGGACCTTTTCGCCCGCATCGGCGGCCAGCTTCTCGACGCGCAGCACGTCACCGGACTGCACGCGATACTGTTTCCCGCCCGTTTTCAGGACTGCAAACATGTGTCTTTCCTTCGTATCCCGCGCCCTTCGGCCCCCCGGATCGGGGCGTTTCGGGGGCCAGCCCCGCCTCGGACAGCGCGCCCGTTCGGGCGTCATTGCACATCACGGGCAGACAGGCTGCCCGAGACCGTGGCTTATGGGCAGGATGCGGCGCGGTGTCAACAGCGAATCCGGGGGTGGCGGGGCGCCTGATCCGGCTGTGGAGAGGCGCAACAGAGCGCGAGGGCCGCCCCGTGGGGTGGCGCCTGCAACGCTAATGTTGGGCGCTTTATGGTGGCCGAGTACATCCGCCCTCCCAGCATCGCGGGCCGATGGCAAGAGCGCCACCCCGCCCCGACGGGGCGGCGCTCGCGCGGCGCGCTACGCGCTTGATTCCGCGCGGGCGGCTACGCCGCCAGGGGCCCTGCGGAACGCGGGGCTCCCGCCACTTCTCGGCGCGCTGTCGCGCGCGTCGAAGCGTTGGGCCAGGACGGGGGCTCCGCCCCCGGACCCCCGAGGTATTTTCGGCACATTGAAGTGCGGGCTACACGCTCCCGCCCTGCCCTACAGATCCGACCCCGCCAGGAACAGCGCCGAGCCCATGCCCAGCCCGCGCGAGATCGTCACGTACATCTCATCGAACGCCGCGAAGAGCCCGCGGTTGAGCGCCTGGCCGGGATCGGTGGCCGAGACCTCGATATACTCCTCCACCTCCGCATCGCTCAGCGGCGCATAGGCGAGGCCGAGATAGGCCATCACCCATTCCTCGGTCTCGGCGCGGATATCGGCCTCCTGGCTCCAGACGTCGGAAAGCATCTGCTCCTGCGTCAGCGTATCCCCGAAGGCGCCGCCCTCGGCGAGGCCCTGATAGAAGGCGAAGGACGCGTTCATCGCGCCGGCCGTGTTCGTCTCCATCAGGTCGTTCACCTCGGCGAAGCGACGGATCAGGGCGTGGCGCTCGGGATCCTCCTCTTCGCGCCGCGCCGCCGCCTCGCGTGCCGCCTCGTCGACATCCTCATCGAGCATCGCCTCGCGGGCCGAGACCTCGAGCGTCACGATCCGCTGGCCGAGCGGCGAGCCGAAGAACTCTTCCAGCGGGGCCAGATCGACGCCCTGCATCTCGGCCTCCAGCCGGTCGCGCACGATCGTGTCCAGCGTACCGGCATCGTAGAGCCGCCGCACCAGCGCATCCCAGGTGGAGCCGCCGCGGCCGGGAAAGAGCTCCTCCTGCACCTCGGCCCCGTAATCTATGCCTTCGGCCTCCATCACTTCCAGGATGCCGCCGAGCTTCATCATGTCGGCCAGCGCATCGATCCGGCGCGGCGCGGCCTCGGCCGGCGGCGCGGTCAGCGCGATCGCGGCGAGGATCGCGGGCAAAAGGGCGTGGGGAGAAAACAGTCGGGAAAGAACGGCACGCTTCATGGCAGGCTCCGGTGACATGATGCGCCGGACGGTAGGCCGCGCCGCGCCCGAAGTGAAGCCCGCGGGCGTTGACAGGTTCGTGCATGCGAAAACGGGTTGCGAACCGACGGCACCATCGTTAAATCCCCCGCACCAGACCCCCGCGGAGAGGTGCCGGAGCGGTCGAACGGGGCGGTCTCGAAAACCGTTGACCCTTCACGGGGTCCCAGGGTTCGAATCCCTGTCTCTCCGCCACATTTCCCCTAGTTTATGCATCGGCCGATGTCCTGCCTTCACAGGTTGAAGCGGGAGCGCACCCAAACCCGGTTTTGTAGGGCGGCTTTGCCTCCGTGCCATTGCGAGCAATGCATATTGAGATGCTTAGGGGTTCATCATCGTTTGCGTAGAACATTGAACGGAATCTGAGAGAGAAGTTCTCAAATTCCTGTTGACCTCGTGGCTGGATCAGCGAACGTCCATGTCTCTCGTGCGACATGTCACGGATCTCAGATGGTTAAACGACTGATACTCGCTATTTCATTCATTCTGGCCGCCCTGCCGGTCGCCGCCATGGACATTATGTGGCGGCTGGAAACACCCGGCGATCCGCTCCCGAACCGACTCTACCTAAAATTGACTGGGGAGATTATCGCTGGTGACGCCGAAGACCTGGAGAAAGCTCTCTCTAAGTACAATCATCTCGATTTTAGGGAGCTCGTCATCTATCTTGACAGCCCCGGAGGATCGCTTGCCGAAAGCCTGAAAATTTCGGAGGTCCTACTGGCCAGGCCAGAAATTGTTAGAACGCATATTGGAGGCATCGACCAGTCCTCCGCCATTTGTGCTTCGGCCTGTGTTTTTGTGTTCGCTGCCGGTAACTTGCGGTATCTCGCGGATAACGGGCGCATCGGGGTACACCAGTTTTTTAGCAGTAATCCCGACCTCACAAGTGAACAGGCTCTTAGTCTTGGACAAGCGCTGTCCTCCGACATCGTGACACTCCTCGACAAACAGGGGATCGCAACTGCGTTCTTTGAAGAGATGGCATATACGCCAGCGCATGGCATCACCTGGGTAAACCGTCACCGCCTTGAGAACTGGCGCGTGGTAACAGGCGATTTACTTGGTGAGTCAATGGAGTACGTCAACATCAATGGCGGCCTCTGGCTGCGGATGGAGCACCGTAGCATCTATGGTGACAATTCGTTGATGTTGACCTGCAACGATCGAAACGAGATCGTCGGGTTTGCGAGCATCGACGAACCGCCCGGAGTGTCAGTTGGACCGTTCTACGCCGTGATCGACGGCGTCCCAATTCTACCGGAGTACTTCAACATCGTCAGTAGGGAGAACCACCGCACCCGTATAGCCTTCCAACTGGCTCCCTACCAAGCACGACTTCTGGCAGGTGCCGGCTCTTTTGGAGCTCGCGTCATGGACAAGGCGCAGCAAGGGTTCTGGGGCTTTGAACAGGAGATCAGGACCGACAGGATTCGTGAAATGGTCAATGGGTGTGGCGGTGGCAACGCCCTTCAGCCGGGCCTGCGCACAGAGCGAGGTATCGACCTATTTGGAGCAGATCTCTATTCCGATGGTATCCGAAACGTCACGCTGCAAACCTGCATAAAGGCTTGCACCGACGACCGACGCTGCGTTGGAGTGTCCTATGTGGAGGCGAAGAACTGGTGCTGGCCGAAATCTTCGGCTCATGGACGCCGTCCGGCTGCCGGTGTCACGAGCGTCCTAAAGCCATGAGTCTTATCGAAACGATTAGCCCCAACGAGTCGCAAGATGGAAAGTGATTTCTTCCCCGCACTTGCAACTGTGACACCAAAGATAGTCCGTTCTTGAACAGCTCCGGCGCAACGTCTGGCCTTGAAGCGCGCGGCCCGCTCGCGGCCCGCTAGGACGACAACAGCATGCCGTCGAAATGCACGGCTGGCAGTGTTCAAATCCCCGTCTCTCCTCCACCCTCGCGCGCGTGAACGCGGCGCCGCCGGGCTGCGCACCGGGGTATTTCTCCTGAAAATTCTGGAACGTCGGCCCGAAGCGCCTGTTCTCCTCCCCGCACCCAACCGGAGAACGACATGTTTCATCATTCCAGCAAGCTTCAGTACGAAGTCCGCGTCGACACGCCCGACCCGCAATTCGCCAAGTTCCTGCAGCAGGCCATCGGCGGCGTGGAGGGCGAAATCCGCGTCGCGATGCAGTATTTCTTCCAGGCGATGGGCGCGCGCGGCGACGACAAGTACCGCGACATGCTCATGATGACCGCCACGGAGGAGCTGAGCCATATCGAGTTTCTCGGCCATGCCGTCGCGCTGAACCTCGAGGGCGCGCCGCTCACCGCGCAGGAAGAGGCCGCGAAGGACCCAGTCGTAAACGCCATCATGGGCGGCGCCAATCCGCGGCACATTCTGTCTTCGGGCCTGTCGGCCATGCCCGTCAACTCCAACGGCGTGCCCTTCGACATGAGCCATGTCTACGCCACCGGCAACCTCGCCGCCGACATGCTGGCCAATGCGACGGCCGAGAGCGGCGGGCGGGTTCTGGCCTCGCGGCTCTACAACATGACCGACGATGCCGGGATGAAGGACATGCTGTCCTTCCTGATCGCGCGGGACACGATGCACCAGCAGCAATGGCTCGCCGTGCTCGAGGAGCTGGGCGGCTGGGAGCAGGCGCTGCCGATCCCCAACAGCACCCCGCAGGAGCACGAGGCGACGGAGCATTCCTACTATTTCCTCAACACCTCGCTCGACGAGCCGACCCCCGAGGGAAGGTGGACATCGGGCCCCTCGCTCGATGGGCGCAGCGAGTTCTCCAAGCGGGAAAAACCCGATCCGCTTGGTCAGAAGCCCAGCCTGGGCAAGGCGCGGCCGCATTCCGGCACGCAGACCGAACAACAGTAACCACGAAGGGAGACCGAACCATGCCGACAACAGTGGGAACCGAATCCAACGCCCCCGATCTCGTCAAGAACCTGCTCGTCCTGGAGCACGACGCGATCGCGGCCTATCAAACGACGATCGAGCGTCTCGACAACCCGACCTATCGCGAGCAGATCGAATCCTTCCGGCAGGACCACGAGGCCCATGTGCAGCAGCTCGGCCGCATCGCCGACAGGATGGGGATCGAGAAGCCCACGGAGGGCGACATGAAGCAGTACCTCACCACCGGCAAGGTGGCGCTGGCGGATATCGCCGGCGACGACGCCATCCTCAAGGCGATGAAGACCAACGAGGACGATACCGTCGCGGCCTACCAGCAGGCGCTGGACAATTCCGTGACCGATGCCGAATTGCGCCCCGTCGTCGAGAAGGGGCTGGCCGATGAGCGGCGCCACCGGGCCTGGATGGAGAACGGCCACGGCTGAACGGCCAGGCTGAAAGCACCGGTTCGGGCGGGGCTTCTGTGCCGCCCGAACCTGCCTTGCTGCCGGAGAGGTGCGGCCCCGCCCCCCCTCACGGCGAAATGACGATCCGGCAGGTATAGCTGTCCTCGCCGAATTCCCGCGCGATGTCGAACGTGTCCTGCGAGCCGATGGCCTTCATCAGCCGCCCGCCGGCGCCCTGGGCCTTGTCGGCGGCGGGGGGTGCGATGCCGGTCTCCGTCCATTCCACGACATGCAGCTGCTGGCCGGCGCGGCGTTCCGATGACAGCGTCACCTCCACCGCGCCTTCGTCGGTCGACAGCGCGCCGTGTTTCACCGCATTGGTCACCAGTTCGTGGATCACCAGCGAGGCGTCGATCGCCAGGCTCGGCGTCAGCGCGGCGTGACCCCGGCCCGAGATGGAGATCCGCTCCATGTCGTAGGGGCGGCACTGGATCTCGACCAGTTCGCGCAGGTCGACCAGTGCGTCGGAGCGGCGGAAGTTCAGGTCGTGCGCCATGGCCAGCGCCTGGAGGCGCTCGATGATCGAGCGGGCCGCGGCGCGGTCGATCCCGGCGTTGCGCAGCGAGACCGAGGTGACCGACTGCACCGTGGCCAGCATGTTCTTCACCCGGTGGTTCAGCTCGTCGAGCAGCAGGGTCTTCTGGCGGTCGGCCTCTTCGCGGCGCATCGCGGCGGCCAGCAGGTTGGCGACCGACTGCACCAGGTTCACCTCTTCCTCGGTGAAGTCGCGCCGGCTGCGCGAATGGATGCCCAGCACGCCGAGCGGATCCTCGACGTCGCCGATCACGACGCTGATGCCGCTCTTCACGCCGGCATCGCGCAGCAGCGGCGGGCCGGTGAAGCGGGTTTCGGCCTCGAGATCGGGCACGATCACCGGCTCTTTCTCGAGCAGGGTGAAGCCGGCCTGGCTGTTCAGCCCGGCATCCACCGTGGTGCCGGGGGGCACGTCGAAGCCCACCCACGAGCGCAGGTCGAGCTGATCCTCGCCCGGCTTGCGCAGCAGCACCTTGGCGAACTCCACGCCCAGCAGTTCGGACATGCGCTGCGGCACGTCCTCGATCAGCTCGGCGGCCGAGGCGCCGGCCAGGCTGCGCCGGCCGATATCGGCGACGTAGACGCTGCGCCGGGCGCGCATGTCGGCCTCCTGCTCGCGCTCGATGAGATCGGTCACGTCGCTGACGATGCCTATGACGCGGCGCACCTCGTCCTCGGCGTCGAAGACGGGCACGGCCGACATCATCATGTGGAACTCGTAGCCGTCGCCGCTGACGTAACGCGCCTGGAAGTCGTAGACCGGCTGCTTCGTGCGCCAGGCCTTCTGCAGCGGCAGATCCTCCGGCGGCACTTCCTGCCCGTCGACCAGCACGCGATAGCCGTCGCCGGGCAGGCCGGGGGCGGCGGTCGTCTCGCCCTGGTGCAGCAGGTTCTGGGCGAAGGTGTTGAGCGTGATCTGCGTGCATTCGGCATCGTCGGCGAAGGCGATGCCGATGGGCGCGAGATCGAGCAGCGCCTCGAGATCGGCGACCTGGGCGTGCAGGTCGGTATTGAGCTGGTGGATCTCGGATTGCGCGGCCTTCAAGCCGGTCACGTCGACGAAGGTGACGACGACGCCGTCGATCTGGTCGGAGGGCGAGCGGTAGGGCAGAAGCCGCATGATGAAGCGGCGATCGTCCTTCGCGAGGCGCACCTCCTTTTCCACGGGCGCAAGATCGCGCAGCACGTTGTCGACCTCTACCGAGATGTCGATATCCTCGATCCGCGAGGTGATGTCGGAGATCGGGCGCCCGATATCGGGCTGGATCAGGTGGAAGAGTTCCTTGGCCATGGGCGTGAAGCGCCGCACGCGGGCCGAGCGGTCGAGGAACAGCGTCGCGATATTGGTGCTTTGCAGGAAGTTCTCGAGATCGGCATTGGCCTCGGCCAGTTCCTCGACCTTGCTGGAGAGCTCCGAATTCACGGTCTCGAGCTCTTCGTTGATGGATTGCAGTTCCTCCTTGGAGGTCTCGAGTTCCTCGTTGGAGGATTGCAGCTCCTCGTTCATCGACATCAGCTCTTCATTGGCCGATTTCAGTTCCTCGTTGGAGGATTCGAGCTCTTCGGTGGTGGTCTGCAGGTATTCCTTGGTGGAGCGCAGTTCCGCCTCGAGCGCCTCGACATGGCTGTCGCGCGCGCCCTCGGTCAGCGTCGCCTCTTCCGAGACCGGGCCGAGATCCTCGAAGAGGAACAGGTAGTTGGCCTCGGTATCGGGGCCGTCGTCGAGCGGGCGGGCCGAGATGCGGATGCGGCGGCGCCCCTCGCGGGTGGTAGTGGTCACGTTCTCGCGCACCGCGGCGCGCTCGACGGTCTTCACCCGGTGCCACAGGGCGCGGATATCCATGCGCAGATCGGGCGTGACGATGTTGATGAGCTCCAGCGATGGCGTGCCGGGCGGCATGCCGAGATACTCGGCGATCCGCCCGCCGGAATAAAGCAGTTCGCGGTTCGGCCCCGCGATCACGAAGCCCGGCCCGATATCCTCAAGCAGCAGCTTGTGGGCCTGCGAGACCAGCCTGTCGCGATCGCGCCGGGGGGCATCGCGCCGCGGGCCCTGTCGATCCGGCATGTCACCGGCCAGCGCCATCAGCGGGAAGCGCGCCTCGGGTTCCTGTTCCTGCCGGCGGCGGCGGAACAGGCGCCACTTCCTGTCGAGCGGCTCGAACAGCTGTTCGTGGCCGGTGATGCTTTCCGACGGGCCCAGCAGCAGGATGCCGTCGGGGCGCAGTGCGTAGTGGAAGACGGGCACCAGGCGGTTCTGCAGCTCGGGCTTGAGATAGATCATCAGGTTGCGGCACGATAGCAGGTCGAGCCGGCTGAACGGCGGATCCTTGATGACGCTCTGGGTCGAGAAGATGCACAGTTCGCGGATTTCCTCGACGATCTGGTATTCCTTGCCCTTGATGCGGAAATAGCGCTTCAGCAGGCTGTCGGGCACGTAGGAGGCGATGCTTTCGGGGTAGATGCCGCGCCGCGCGATGGCGAGCGCGTTCTCGTCGATATCCGTGGCGAATATCTGCATCGGGTATTTCTCGTCGAGCAGGGCGAGCTTGTCGACGAGCAGCATGGCGATGGAATAGGCCTCTTCGCCGGTGGCGCAGCCCGGCACCCAGATGCGGATCGTATCGCCCCGCGTCTTGCGGGCGAGCATCTGGTCGAGCGCGCTGTCGAGCGCCTCGTAGGCGTCGGGATCGCGGTAGAACGAGGTTACGGAGATGAGCAGTTCGCGGAAGAGCTGGCGCGCCTCGCCGCGATCATCGGCGAGGCGGGCCGCGTAATCGCCCATCTCGCCGATCTTGAGCACCTGCATCCGGCGGCGCACCCGGCGCAGCAGCGTGGGTTCCTTGTATTCGCGGAAATCGTGCCCGGTGGCGAGCTTGAGCTGCTGACAGATGCGCGCCAGGCTCTGGCGCACATCGGTGCGGTCGAGCGCGATCTCGCCGCCGCCATCGCGCAGGTGCCGCAGGTAGTCGGCGATCACGGCGGGGATCTCGGCGGCCGGTGCCGTCTGGTCGGTGAGCCCGGTGGCGATGGCGTTGCGCGGCATGCTGTCATAGCCCGCCTCGCCCGGATCCTGCACCAGCACGAGGCCGCCCGCCTCCTTCAGCTCGCGCACGCCCTGGGTGCCGTCGCTGCCGGTGCCCGACAGGATCACCGCGACCCCGTGCTCGCCGCGTTCGGTGGCGAGCGAGCTGATGAACGTGTCGATCGGCGCGCGGCGCATCCGCGGCGGCGCGGGGTTCTCGACGGTGAGCGTCTCGCCCTTCACCCGCAGCGTGGCATCCTCGGGGATGACGAAGATCGTGTCGGGCTCGAGCAGCGCGCCATCGGTGGCCACCGCCACCGGCAGCGACGATTCGCGGCTGAGGATGTCGGTGAGCATGCTCTTGTGGCTGGGATCGAGGTGCTGGATCACCACATAGGCGGCGCCGCTGTCTTCGGGCAGCGCCGAGAGCAGCTCCTTCAGGGCCTCCAGCCCCCCTGCCGAAGCGCCGATGGCCACGACCGGGACGGGCGGCGGCGCGCTCGCGGATTCTTCCATGATTTCCTTACTTTCCCGACATTTTCGCACGATGGTAGGGCATGCGGTCAACAAGGGGAACCATCTGCCAGGCAGAACGTTGCAAGCATATGCCCGATGACGTTCCTCTGCGCCGGCGCAACATCGTTGTGATCGGTGGGTCCGCAGGAGCGTTTCCTGCGGTGCAGGAACTTCTGGCCGGTCTGCCGCCGGATCTGAACGCCGCGCTGTTCTTCGTCCAGCACATGAAACCCGACGGACGCACCCGGCTCGATCAGCTGCTCGATGCCAGCGCGGAGATCACCGTCTGCGCCGCCGCCGACGGCAAGCCGATCAGCACGGGCGAGATGCGCACCGCTTGCCCCGACCGTCACCTCGTGCTCACATCGCGCGGAATGGAACTCGTGCATGGCCCCAAGGAAAACCATTGCCGCCCGGCAATCGACCCGCTGTTCCGCAGTGCGGCCGCGCAATACCAGACGCGGGTGATCGCGGTGCTGCTGTCGGGCTACCTGTCGGACGGCGTGTCGGGGCTGAACGCGGTGCGGCGCTGCGGCGGGCTGACCATGGTGCAGGATCCGCAGGATGCGCAGGTGCCCGACATGCCGCTCAGCGCGCTGGAGCATCACAGCCCCGATTACACCGGCTCGGCCACACGCCTGGCCGAGCTGATCGTGGAGCTTGCCGGCCAGCCCGCGCCCGAGCCCAAGCCGGTGCCGCGGGATATCGAGATGGAGGTGCGCATGTCGCTCGGAAGCGGCCTGTCGATCGGCAACGAGCAGCAACTGGGCGAGCTGTCGCCCTATGCCTGCCCCGATTGCGGTGGCAACCTGTGGCAGATGGACGACGTGATCCTGCGTTACCGCTGCCATGTGGGTCACGCCTTCACCGGCGACACGCTGGCCGAGGTGCAGGGCGAACGGCTCGACGCCGCCTTGTGGACGGCCCTGCGCGGCCTGCGCGAGAGGGCGCAATTGCTGCGACGGCTCGAACGCGAGACGCAGGAAGGCCGCGGCGGGGCGACGCGGTTCGAGAACTCGGCGGCCGAGCTTGAGGAACAGGCCGATGTGCTGACGCGGTTCATCCTGTCGCGGCAGCAGGCGGAGGGCGCCGGGGCCGGCGGCGGCCTGGATACGGATTACGGAGAGAGGGCACGTGCCAAGGAAGATATTGATCGTTGAAGATGAGGTGATCGTCGGCCTCGACCTGATGCTGCAACTCGAAGACGAGGGCTATGAATGTCTCGGCCCGGCGCGCACGCCGGGCGAGGCGCTGGCGCTGATCCGGCAGGCGCCGCCGGATTTCGCCGTGCTCGATATAAACCTCAACGGCGCCACCTCGGCCGACGTGGCGACGCGCCTGAAGGAGATCGAGAAGCCGTTCGTCTATGTCTCGGGCTACGGCGCCAACGGCGTGGTCGACGAGATGCCTCCTGCGCCGGTGATCCAGAAACCGCTGCGCTTCGAGCGGCTGATGGCGGTGATCGGCCAGACGCTCGTCTGAATGCCGGTGTGGCCCGAGACCTGCCGCGCGGTTGACGTTGCGGCACCCTGCCCCGACGGCGCGAAACCCGCAAGGACGCGACCCGTGCAGCTTGCATTTATGCAACGGTCTGCCTAGGCTTCTTCTTCGCGGGGGTGCCGATGGACGGGCTTGAAAACAGGGAACTCGCCGGGCTGGCCGATCGCATGACGGTCGCCATCGTGATCACCGACGCGCGCGACCCCGACCACCCCATCACCTATGTGAACGAGGCCTTCCAGCGCCTCACGCTCTACAGCCGCGACTACGCGCTGGGCCGCAATTGCCGCTTCCTTCAGGGCGAGAAGACCGATCCCGCCGATGTCGCCGCGATCCGCGAGGGGCTGGCCTCGGGCGAGGATTTCCAGGTCACGATCACCAATCACAAGGCCGACGGCACCGCCTTCCGCAACCAGCTGCTCATCACGCCGGTCTTCGGCGAGGATGACGAGATCGAGGCGCATTTCGGTGTGCAGCGCATCCTGGCCGAGGGCGACGAGACCGAGACACCGGCCCTGGAGCTTCTGCGCGAGCTGCAGCACCGGGTGAAGAACCACCTCTCGCTGGTCGTCAGCATGATCCGCCTGCAGGCCTCGCGCAAGGTGACGCCGGAATCGCTGCGCGCCGTGGGCCGCCGGGTCGAGGCGCTGGCGCTGCTCTACGAGGAATTGTTCCAGATCAGCCTGGCCGACAATTCCGGCGAAGCGGTGCGCGCCGGCGCCTATCTCAGCCGCATCGCCTCGACGCTGTCGGGGCTCGAGGCACGCAGCGCGATCCGGGTGAACACTTATTGCGAAGAGATCGACCTGCCCGTGGACCGCGCCGCGCGGCTGGGGCTGCTGCTGTCGGAACTGCTGACCAACGCGCTGGAGCACGCATTCGAGGGCCGCGAGGCGGGGTCGGTCAACGTGACGTTCAGGAAGCTCAGCGGCGGTGGCGTGCGCCTGACCGTGGAGGATGACGGGATCGGCCTGCCCGAGGGCAGGAACTGGCCCCGTGCCGCGCCCAGCGTGGAGCGGCAGCGCCGCGACGCGCAGGAGAAGGAGGGCGCGCTGGATACGACGGGCAATGCCGGCAAGTCGGGCGTGGGCGGCAGCATCATCGTGGCGCTGACCGAGACGCTGGGCGCGACGCTGAGCGTCAATTCCGCGGTCCAGGGCACGACCGTGATGGTGGATTTCTCGGAAGAATAGGCCGCGCGCCGCCGCCGAACATCCCGAATTTTCGCGGAAAATTCGCGCGCGTGGCGGGCGTTCCGCCTAAGATCCGGGTGCGCGCGGTGCGCGCCAACCGCGCCAGACGCTGACCACCCGCAGCGCGAAACAGGCGAGGATGCCCGCGCCCGCCGTCCAGCCCTCCGGCAGGCCGAGCGCGGCGCCCGCGACCACGGTCGCCGCGCCCACCATGGCGGCCAGGGCATAGATCTCTTCGCGCAGCACCCGCGGCGTCTCGGCCACCAGCAGATCGCGCAGCGCGCCGCCGCCCACCGCTGTCACGATGCCCAAAAGCACCGCCGGCAGCGGCCCCAGCCCGAAGAGCAGCGCCTTGGTGCAGCCGCTGACCGCGAAGAGCCCCAGGCCGAGCGCGTCGAGCACCATGACGGGCTTGGCCACCCGCTCGACCAGGCGATGGGCGAAGAAGGCGAAGACCCCCGCCGCCAGCGCCGTCAGCAGGTAGCGCGGATCGGCCAGCGCGGTGGGCGGCGTGGCGCCGAGAAGCACGTCGCGGATCATGCCGCCCGCCAGGCCGGCCGCGAGTGCCAGCACTGCGATGCCGAACAGATCGAGCCCGCGGCGCACCGCGAGCAGCGCGCCGGAGATGCCGAACACGAAGGTGCCGGCGAGATCGAGCCAGAGTGCAAGAGGCAGGGTTTCCATCATCTCGCCCTTGTGGGATCGCGCGCGCACCATCGCCCGGCGGTGCGCGCGCGTCCACCGCCACCGTTGCCAATTGCGGAAAAATCAATCAAAGCTGGCACATGGCAGATCAGACCGACACGCCGCAGCTCGAGGAAGGGCTGGAACGCGATACCAGCCGGGCGCTGGCGATCGCGCTTCTGCGCGCGCGCGAGAAGGTGGTGGCGCGGTTCCGCCCGCTGCTCACCTCCGAGGGCATGACCGAACAGCAATGGCGCGTGCTGCGGGTGCTGGGCGAACACGACACGCTCGATGCCTCGCGGCTGGCCGAGCGCACCTGTATCCTCGCGCCTTCGCTCACGCGGATCATCCGCTCGCTCGAGGCGCGCGAGATGATCTCGGTCGCGCGCGATGCGAGTGACGGGCGGCGGCTGCTCCTGTCGCTGGCGCCGGCCGGCCAGGCGATCCTCGACAAGCTGGGCCCCGCCTCGCGGCGCATCTACCGCGACATCGAGGAGCAGTTCGGCGCCGCCAACGTGCAGCGACTGCTCGACCAGCTCAACGCGCTGTCGGACCTGCCCGACCGGTCGTAGCCAGGGCCGCGAGCGGGCCTGATGACGTCACGTTCGCCCCTCGGAATACCCGCCGACGGGGCCAACACTTAACAGATCCTTAACCCCTCTCGCCGATACTGCGCCGGGGAACGGAGCGGGTATGCGTCTGAAGACAATCAGCAGGTGGCTCGGCCACTGGTCGGATCGTGTCACCGTGGGGGTGCTGCGCCGCAATACCGAGGCGCTGCCGCGGCTCGACGTGTCGGATCACGTGATGGCGCGCATCCGCCACGCGCAATTGCAGGCGGTGCTGTCACTCAGCGGCGTGATGATGTTCGCCAACGTGGCGAGTGCGATCGCGCTGGTGACGCTGGATGCCGCCGGCATGGGCTGGCGCGCGGGGCCGGTCATCTGGGCCGCGTCGCTGACGCTGCTGGCCGCCATCGCCTATCGCCGCTCGCGCATCGATCCGCGCCCCGACACGAAGATCCGCGGCCGCCGCGCGCCCGGCGCCGTGGTGTTCTCGTCGATCCTTTTGTGCCTGTTCTGGGCCTATCCGCCCTTATTCATGCTGCCCGGCGCGCCGCTCTACATGGCCGGCTGTCTGGCCGCCGTCAGCGCGGGCATGGTGGCGGGCGGGGCGCTGGCGCTCTACCCGGTGCCGCTGGCCGCCGCGATCTACACCACCGCGACGATGGGCTTCGGCCTTGTCGCGCTGGTCTATTCGGGCCACCCGCTCACCTATTACTACCTCGCCATCGGCCTGTCGTTCCAGATCGTCGTCTGGCGCGCCATCTCGAACCACGCGGTGCTGTTCCTGCGCGAATTGCTGCGCAAGGAAGAGGCCCGCGCGCAGCGCGACGTGATCGGCCTGCTGCTGGGCGATGTCGAGGAATCCGCCGCGATGTGGCTCTGGCGCGCCGATGCCGACCTGTCGATGACCGAGATCTCGCCCGGCCTGCTGGAGATCGCGGGGCTGGACCGCGAGGCCGCGCTGGGCCTGCCGCTGCGCACCTTCCTCGCGCGCTGCGGCGCCGTGCCGGTGGGCACGGGCGATGCCGAGACGCTGGCCGCGCTCTGCGCCCTGCCCGAGGATCTGCCCTCGCAGACCGACCTCAAGGTGCGTCTCGCGCCCCAGGGCGAGGCGCCGCGCGTGCTGACCGTTTTCTGCCGCAAGACGATCGGCGCCTCGGGGCGGCTGGTGGGTTTCGACGGCTTCGTGCGCGACGTCACCGACGAGCATGTCTCGCGCGAGCGGGCACGCTATCTCGCCACCCATGACCCGATGACCGGCCTGCTCAACGGTGCGACCTTCCAGGCCGAGGCGCGGCGCCGGCTGGCCGCGTTCAACGCTGGGCCCGATGACGGGCGGCGGGTGATCTTCCTTTTCGCCGATGCCGACAACCTCAAGAGCGTGAACGACACCTACGGCCATTCCGCCGGCGACGGCCTGATCCGCACCATCGCCACGCGGCTGGCGGGGCTGACCAGTGCCTCCGGCCTGGCCGCGCGCAAGGGCGGCGACGAATTCGTGGCCTGCATCTTCGATCTGCCCGAGGCCGAGATCAGCGATTTCACCGAGGCGCTGCGCAACGCGCTGTGCCGGGATTTCGAGGTCGAGGGCGTCGCGGTGGAGCTTTCCTGCTCGATCGGCGTGGCCCGCGCCGCGCCCGGAAGTGCCGATCTGGCCCGGCTGGAGCGCGAGGCGGACCGTGCGCTCTATTACGCCAAGGGGCGCGGGCGCGGGCTGATCGAGCACTACAACGACGAGTTCGGCGAGGCTTTGGCCCGTGAGCGCCGCATCGCCGCCGACCTGCCCGCCGCGATCCGCACCGGGCTGCTGGATTTCGAGTTCCAGCCGATCGTGCGCGCCGAGGACGGCTCGATCTTCGCCTGCGAGGCGCTGCTGCGCTGGGATCACGTCTTCCTGGGCCCGGTCGCGCCCGACGCGATCCTGCATGCCGCGCGCCAGACGCACACGACCCGCGCGCTCACCGATGCCGCCTTGCGCGCCGCGCTCGACGCCGCCGCCGAATGGCCCGAGGACGTGCTGGTCACCGTCAATGTCATGGCGCGCGAGTTGACCGAGCCGGATTGCTACGAACGCGTCTCGGGCATCGTGGCCGCCTCGGGCGTGGCGCCTGGGCGGCTGTGCATCGAGATCACCGAAAGCGAGCTCCTGGAGAATTCCGAGGCGGTGCGCCGCAACCTCACCCGGCTGCGCCGCAGCGGCATCCGCATCTTCGTGGACGATTTCGGCGCCGGCTATTCCTCGCTCAACTACCTGCCGCAATATCCTTCTGACGCGATCAAGATCGACCGCTCGCTGGTGATCAACTCGGCGCGCTCGACGGCGGGGCCGATGATCCTGCATGCCGTGGCCTCCATGGCGAGCGCGCTGTCGGTGCCCGCCGTGGCCGAGGGCGTGGAGACGGAGAGCGAGCTGGAAAGCGCGCTGCGGGCGGGGTTCGAATATGTGCAGGGCTATCACTTCCACCGCCCGATGAGGCAGGCCGAATTGCTGGCGCTCTTCGCGCGGCCCCCGGTGCCGCCGGCGCTGGCGGCCAAGGCGCGCCGGGGTGCGGGCGGCGGCGGTGGCGGCAAGGGCCCGGCGCCGCCGCGCAAGGGCGCCAACCGTGCCGCGCAGCCCAGCGGCGCCACTGGCACCCGCGCCCGCCGCGCGCGCTGATCTGACGTTCCGTCGTGGCGGCGGCTTCGCCCGGCCCGGCGGTGGACATGGCCGCGCTTTTGCCCCTAAATCCGCAGCGAAACGGGATGAGGGCGCGGAGGAACCACATGGCATTACCCCAGCAATTGCAGAACCTGAGGCTGCCGCTGATCGGCTCGCCGCTGTTCATCATCTCCAACCCCGACCTGGTGATCGCCCAGTGCAAGGCCGGCATCGTCGGCGCCTTCCCCGCGCTCAACGCGCGCGAGGCCGAGGGCGAGCCGATCGAGCTGGACCGCTGGCTCACCCGCATCCGCGAAGAGCTCGACCGGCACAACCAGGCCAATCCCGACAACCCCGCCGCGCCCTATGCGGTGAACCAGATCGTCCACAAGTCCAACGCCCGGCTGGAGCGCGACGTGGAGATCTGCATGAAGCACGAAGTCCCGATCTGGATCACCTCGCTCGGCGCGCGGCCCGAGGTGAACGAGGCGGCGCATTCGGTGGGCGGGATCACGCTGCACGACGTGATCAACGACCGCTTTGCCCGCAAGGCGATCGAGAAGGGCGCCGACGGGTTGATCGCCGTGGCGGCGGGTGCGGGGGGCCATGCCGGCGCGCTGTCGCCCTTCGCGCTGGTGCAGGAGATCCGCGCCTGGTTCGACGGGCCGCTCTACCTGTCGGGCGCCATTGCCCGGGGCGAGAGCCTGCTGGCCGCGCTCGCGATGGGGGCGGATGGCGGCTATGTCGGCTCGGCCTTCATCGCGACGGAAGAGGCCAATGCCGTGCCCGATTACAAGGACATGATCGTCAGCGGCGGGGCGAGCGACATCGTCTATTCCAACCTCTTTACCGGGGTCTGGGGGAACTATCTTAAGCCCTCGATTGCCGCGGCCGGGATGGACCCGGAGAACCTGGAGATCTCGGATCCCTCGAAGATGGATTTCGGCTCGGGCCGCGCCAAGCCCAAGAGCTGGAAGGAGATCTGGGGGTCGGGCCAGGGGATCGGCTCGGTCGACAAGGTGGTGCCGGCGGCGGAACTCGTGGCTCGGCTGGAGCGGGAATACATCGCCGCGCAGGAGCGGCTTGCCGGGCAGCTGGGCTGGACGCGGTAAGGCGCGACTGCAGAGACGAGGGCAGCGGCCGTCCCGCGGGGTGGACGCGATAGCGGCCGCCCCATGGGGGCGGGTCGGCCGCTGCCCGGCCTGCGGCCGGGCGGAAGGCTTCCTACGAACAATCACATCGGGCAGCGCCCAAGTCCGCCGGATGCGATCAAGCTCGCGTCCTTCTGGGGCGGTGCGGGTGCTGCCCGGCCTGCAACCGACCCGCGCGGGACAAGGGGCGCAGCCCCGCCGCGCGAGCGCCGCCCCGTTGGGGCGGGGTGGTGCTACTGCCATCGACCCGAGCTGCGGTCAGGGCGGAGGGGCGTGGCTGCCATAAAGTGCTCAACACCTACGTCGGCAGCGCCACCCCACGGGGCGGCCCTCACGCTACCGTTGCGCCAAGCCCTTGCCGCTGCGCCGGCTCGTAGCGGCTAGGCCTGCGCCTCTGCCAGCCGGGCGCGTTCCTCCTCGGCCAGCTTGCGCCGCCAGGGCTTGCCCACCGGCGTGTGGGGCAGCTCCTCGCGGAACTCCAGGTGGCGCGGCATCTCGTGCCGGCCCAGCTTCTCGGCCAGAAAATCCTGCAATTCCTCAAGCGTGAACCGCTCGGCCCCGCGGTTCAACACCACGAAGACCTTCGCGCTCTCGCCCCGGTAGGGATCGGGCACGCCGATGGCGATCGCCTCCGACACGGAAGGGTGCTGGTGCACCGCGTTCTCGATCACCAGCGGGTAGACGTTGAACCCGCCCGACAGGATCAGATCCTTCTTGCGGTCGACCAGGAAGAACCAGCCGTCCTCGTCCATGTAGCCGATATCGCCGGTCTTGAACCAGCCGTCCACGAAGGCCTCGCGCGTTTCATCGGGGCGCTGCCAGTAACCCGTCATCACGTTCGGGCCCCGGATCAGCATCTCGCCCGGCTCGCCCGGCGGCAGATCGCGCTGCGGGTCGTCCACGTCGACGATGCGGATGTCGAGCCCGCAGAGCGGCACGCCGATCGTGCCGAGCTTGCTGTCGGGCATCGAGGCGGGCACCGCGGTGCCGGCGGGGGCCGTCTCGGTCATGCCCCAGCCGCCGCGCAACTTCAGCCCGGTCAGCGCCTTGATCCGCGAATAGACCTCGACGGGCAGCGGCGCCCCGCCCGAACCGGCATATTCCAGCGACGACAGGTCGCGCGTCTCGATCCCCGGCACCTGCAGGAGCGCGATCCACAGCGTCGGCACCCCGCCGAGCGAGGCGATCCGCAGCCGCTCGATCTCGTCGAGGCAGGAGACGGGGTCGAAGCGCAGCCGCAGGCACAACGTGCCGCCCTCGCGCGCGCGTTTCAGCATCCCCGAGCTCAGGCCCATGATGTGGAAGAGCGGCGAATATTGCAGGCTGGCGCGGCCCGGCGCGGCGGAGGGCTCGCCCTTCGACATCTCGGTATAGATCTGCGACGTGGCGGTCAGGTTGAAATGGGTCAGCTGCGCGGCCTTGGGCAGGCCCGTCGTGCCGCCGGTGAATTGCAGCAGGGCCAGGTCATCGGGCGTGACTGCCTCGGGCGCGTAGGCGGCGCCCTCGTGCGGGGCGAGGAAGGCGCCGGCCTCGATGCAGCCCGGCCCGATCGGGCAGTCGCGCCCCTGGGCCGAGACGGGATCGGGGCAGAGCACGACGGGCGGGCAGGCCCCCTGCCCGATCAGCCCGGCGAAGCGGCCGGCGAACTCGGGCGTGGAGAGCGAGATCACCAGCTTGGCGCCGCTGTCTTCGAGCTTGTGGCGGATTTCCTCCTCGGCATCGAGGGGCGACAGGTGAGTGACCACGCCGCCCGCGGCGAGCGTGGCGAAGAAGAAGATCGGGTGCCAGGGGCAGTTCGGCAGGTGCAGCGCCACCCGGTCGCCGCGCGCGATGCCCGCCGCGCGCAGGGCGGCGGCGGCCTGGGCGACGCGGTCGCGCATCGCGGCATAGGTGATCTGCTGGCCGTAATACTCGATGAAGACCGTGTCGGCGAAGCGCTCGTAGCTGGCGCTCATCATCTCGGTCACCGTTTCGCGCCGGGGCACGAGGAACGGATCGACGCCTGCGTTGTAATGCCGGTGCCAGGGGCGCGGGCCGTCGCAATAGGGATGCGGCTCAGCCATGGCGCGCGCCTCCGCCCTGCCCCGCACAACTCCACTCGCGACAGCCTCTCGCGGCTGCGTCCTTCCTGGCCGACACGGCGCTCCTCCCACTGCGGCCCCCTCCCGGGCCTTTCGCATTGCAGAACCGAGTTTTGCAATTTGACTCGCACGCTAGGAAAGAGGCATCCTCGCGTCAATCGCTTTGACCCGCGGGCAGAACGATTGTCCGACGGGTCAAGGCAGGGAGGATGCGATGATCGACAAGAGGTGCGACAGCCTCGCCGCGGCGCTGGAAGGGCTGGGCGACGGCGCGCGGCTGATGATCTCGGGCTTCGGCGAAAGCGGGCGGCCCGACATGCTGATCAAGGCGGTGCTGGAGGCCGGGATCACCGGGCTCGACCTGATCTCGAACAATGCCGGCGAGGGCACGACCGGCCTCGCCGCGCTGTTCCTCGCCGGCCGGGTGCGGCGGCTCACCTGCTCTTTCCCGCGCGGCGCCATGCAGGACGAGATCGAGGCGCTGGTGCGCGCCGGCAAGCTGGAGCTCGACGTGATGCCCCAGGGCACGCTGGCCGAGCGCATCCGCGCGGGCGGCGCCGGCATCGCGGCCTTCTACACGCCCACCAGCTTTGGCACGATCGTCGCCGAAGGCAAGGAGACGCGAATGTTCGACGGGCGCGGCCATGTTCTGGAAACCGCGCTGACGGCCGATTTCGCGCTGGTCAAGGCGCATAGGGCGGATCGCTGGGGCAACCTCACCTATGACAAGCTCGGCCGGTCCTTCGCGCCGCTGATGGCGGCGGCGGCCAGTTGCACCATCGTGGAGGCCGACGAGATCGTGGAGCTCGGCGACATTGCACCGGGCGACGTGATCACCCCCGGCATCTTCACCGACCGGCTGGTACAGACGGCGCCGGTGCAATGGGAGCAGGCGGCATGAGCCTCACGCGCGACCAGGTGGCGGCGCGGATCGCCGCCGACATTCCCGAGGGCTGGCACGTCAACCTGGGCATTGGCTGGCCCGAACTGGTGGCCAACCACATCCCCGACAGGCGCGAGGTGATCCTGCATTCGGAGAACGGCATTCTCGGCATGGGGCCCACGCCCGCGCCGGGCACCGAGGATCGCAACATGATCAATGCCGGCAAGAAGCCGATCACCGCGGTGAAGGGCGCCAGCTTCTTCGACCATGCCCAGAGCTTCGCCATCGTGCGCGGCGGGCATCTCGACCTGTGCGTGCTGGGCGCCTACCAGGTCGCCCCGAATGGCGATGTCGCCAACTGGTCGCGCGCGGCTGGCGACGTGCTGCCCTCGATCGGCGGCGCGATGGACCTGGCGGCCGGGGCCAAACGCATCTGGGTGGTGATGACCCATTGCGACAATCGCGGCGGGCCGAAATTGCTGGAACGCTGCGCCTTCCCGCTCACCGGCGCGGGCGTGGTGAGCCGGGTCTACACGGAGCTCGCGGTGATCGACGTGGCCGACGGCGCATTCACCGTGCGCGAACTGGCCCCCGGCATCACCCGCGACGAGATCTCCGCGCGCAGCGGCGCGCCGCTCGCCTTCGATCCCGCCCTGCGCGAGATGGTGGTGGCATGAGGGAATATTCCCCGCTGACGGCCGAGCCCTACCAGTTGCAGCAGGTGCTGGGCTACCGCATCACCGAATGGCGCGAGGGGCTGGCGGTGGTGGAGCTGGCTTTGACCGCGCTGCACACGAACCGCCACGGCACGCCCCATGGCGGCATCTACGCCACGCTGATCGACACGGCGGCGGGCTTTTCCGGCACCTATGCGGGCGAGGGCAAGCCCCCGCGGCGCGCGATGACGCTGTCGCTCAACTGCAATTTCATCGCCCTGCCGCGTGGCACGCGGCTGATCGCGACGGGGCGGCGCAGCGGCGGCGGGCGGCGCAGTTTCTTCGCCTCGGTCGAGCTGCACGACGAAACCGGCCTGTTGATCGCCACCGGCCAGGCCGCCCTGCGCTACCGCGACGGCGAGGGCGATCCGCGCCTTGCGGGCGCGTCAGGCTAGCCGCCCTGCCCCGCCTGCCTCAGCGCCTGCCAGACGCGGGCGGGCGTGGCGGGCATCTCGATGGCCGGGGCGCCGGCGCGGCGCAGCGCGTCGTTCACCGCGCTCATGCCGGCGGCCAACGCGCCCACCGAACCCGCCTCGCCCACGCCCTTCACGCCCAGCGGGTTGCGCGCGGTCGGCACCGGTTCGAACCCGCAGGCCATGAAGGGCAGATCGGCGGCGCGGGGCATGGCGTAATCCATGAAGCTGGCCGAGAGCAGCTGGCCCTCGGCATCGTAGACCATATCCTCCATCAGCACCTGCCCCAGCGCCTGCACCACGCCGCCATGGATCTGCCCCTCGGCGAGCTGCGCGTTGAGCACGTTGCCGATATCCTCGACCGCCGCATAGGCGGCGATGGTGCAGCGGCCGGTCTGCGGGTCGATCTCGACCTCGCAGATGTGGCAGCCATTGGGGAAGGTGGAGTTCTCGGGCGTGAACTCGCCCGCCGCCGCGAGCGGAGAACTGCGCTCGGCGGCGATGCGGGCGACTTCGGTGAGCGCGATCTCGCGGTCGGTGCCCTTGATGCGGAAGCGCCCGGCGGTGAACTCGATATCGGCCAGCGCGGCCTCGAGCTCGTCGGCGGCGATATCCTGCGCCCGGGCCATCAGCCGGTCGGCGGCCACGCGCAGGGCCGCGCCGCCCTGGACCATTGCCGCCGAGCCGCCCATCCCCTTGCCTTGCGCCAAGGCATCGGTATCGCCCTGGCGATAGGCGATCGCCTCGGCGGGCTGGGAGAGCATCTCGGCCGCGAGATCGGTGAAGGCGGTCTCGAGCCCTGCACCGGCCGAGAAGGCGCCCACGTCGAGCGTGATGCGCCCATCGGCCTGCATCGTCAGCTCCACATGATCGCGGCCGGGATTGCCGTAGATGCCGCCCGCCGTCTCGATGCAGAGCGCGAGGCCGAAGCCGCGCAAGAGGCCGCGTGCCTCGCTTTGGGCGCGCCGCGCCTCGATGCCCGCGGCATCGGCGCGGGCGAGGCCGGCATCGAGCACGCGGGGGAAATCGCCGCTGTCGTAGTCGAAGATGAAGGGCGATTGCCACGGCATCTGGTCGGGCGTGATGAGGTTGCGGCGCCGCAGCTCCACCTTGTCGATCCCCGCCTCGTGCGCGGCCTTGTCGATCAGCTGTTCGATCACGAAGGTCGCCTCGGGCCGCCCGGCGCCGCGATAGGGGGCGACGGGCACGGTATGGGTGAGGAAGGCGTCGATCCGCCCGGCGATCACCGGCGTGCGGTAGACGCCGGCGATGCCGCCGAAATTGATCACGGGCGGGGCCGAACGCCCCGAGGCATAGGCGCCGGTATCGAGCAGCAGGCGCACCCGCAGGGCGGTGAAATGCCCGGCCTCGTCGAGCCCCAGCTCGGCCTCGAATTGCAGGTCGCGGCCCGCCTCGTCGGTGAGGAAGCTTTCCGAGCGGTCGGCGCGCCAGCGCACGTGGCAGCCGAGGCGATGCGCGGCCCAGAAGGTGAGCATCTCTTCGCGCACGGGGCCTGATTTCATCCCGAAGGCGCCGCCCACATCGCCCGCGACCACCCGGATTGCGTCCTTATCGAGCGCGAAGGCCCCGGCGAGTGCGGCGCGCAGGGCGACGGGGTTCTGGTGCGAGACATGCAGCGTGGTTCGCCCGTCATCGCCGGGTGCGGCGAGCGCCGTGCGCGGCTCCATCGCCACGGGGGCGACGCGGCTCACCCGGCTGTCGAGCCTTACGCGGCGCGCAGAGCTTTCCAGCGCCGCGCCCGCCGCTTCCCAGTCGCCGCGGCCGACCTGGAAGGCGAGGTTGCCGGGCCGATCCTCGTGCACGAGCGGCGCGCCATCGGCCTGTGCGGCGGCGAGCGTGGCTGCGGCCGGAAGCGGCTGCCAATCGACCGCCACCGCCTCGGCGGCGTCGCGCGCGGCTTCGAGGCTGTCGGCGATCACCATCGCCACCGGCTCGCCCACGAAGCGCACCTGCCCCGCGGCGAGCAGCGAGCGCGGCGTGGCCTGCCATTCGCGCCCGTCGGGCCCGGTGAGCGAGAGCGGCGCCTGGACGGGGCCGATGCCGGCGGCCTCCAGATCGGCGGCGGTGAAGACGGCCTGCACGCCCGGCATGGCGGCGGCCCCGGTCGTCTCCGGCGCCTCGAACCTGGCGGCCGCATGGGGGCTGCGGACGAAGGCCGCCCAGAGCGCGCCGTGGCCCGGCAGATCGTCGGTATAGCGGCCCTCGCCCGTCAGCAGGCGGCGATCCTCGATCCGGCCACGGCGCGTTGATGTCATTGTCCGATCCTCCGCTGGGCAGGCAATCCGGGGCGCAAAGCCGCTTGATCCCTGAACAAATGAATGAAACATAGAGGCACGGCCTTCAAGACCGGCGGAACAGAGAACGGCGGTGCGACCGCCGCGCCAGCATGCGCTACATCACGATCAGAGGGGAAGAGATCGACCTCGTCGCCACGGCGCTGACCTTCAGCGTCGGTATCGCGGGCGGGCTGGTCGCCTGGGCCATCGGCGCGCCGCTGCCGATGCTGCTGGGCTCGGTCACCTTCGTGGGTGCGCTGTCGATCCTGGGGTTCAAGCCGGGGGGCAAGCCGCCGAAGATCCCGATGTAGGTGCGGCTGTTCTTCGTGCCGATCATCGGGCTTTCCATCGGAGCGGCCTTCACGCCCGCCCTGCTCGACGAGGTGCAGGGCTGGTGGCCCTCGCTCGTCGCGCTGCTGATCTACATCCCCGTCGCGCATTACCTGGGCTACCAGGGCTATTGGCGGATCGGCGGGCTTTCGCAGAACACCGCCTATTACTCGGCCGTGCCCGGCGGGCTGCTGGAAGTGATCGCCATGGGCGAGGAGGCGGGCGCCGATGCGCGGATGCTGACCGCGCTGCAATTCCTGCGGCTGATCCTGACGATCATGCTGGTGCCGCTGGCCTTCTCGATCCTCAGCGGCGGCGCGGTGGGCTCGGCCGCCGGCGTGCAGATCGAGGCGGTGGAGGGCGCGGTGCTCGACGCGCCAGAAGTGGCGTTGCAGGCGCTGTGCGCCGTGGCGGGGTTCTTCGGCGGGAAATACCTGAAATTCCCGGCCTACATGATCACAGGGCCGATCCTCGTCTCGGGTGCGGCGCATCTGGTGGGCGTGCTGACCGCCGCGCCGCCCTTCTTCCTGATCTCGCTCACCCAGCTGATCATGGGCGTGGCGCTCGGCACGCGCTTCGTGGGCATGGGCGGCGGGGCCTTCCTGCGGGCGACGGCGATGGCCTTCGGCAATATCGCCATCACCATGGCGCTGGCCATCGCGGCGGGGCTGCTGCTGCACCAGCTGGTCGACGAGAAGATCGAGGCGGTGGTGCTGGCCTTCGCCCCCGGCGGGCTGGCCGAGATGTCGCTGGTGGCGATCTCGCTGCAGATCTCGGTGGTCTATGTCTCGGCGCATCACGTGGCCCGGATCATCCTGTCGGTGACGGTCGCGCGGCTCTTCGCGGGGCGCATCCCGCCGGAGGAGAGCGCGCTCAGAGACAGCGGCGCCTGAGCGCCTCGCGCGCGGCGACCGCCTCGTCGATCAGCCGGTCGACGATGGCCTCGGCGGGCTCCACCGCGTGGGCCTCGGCGATGGCGGCCGACATCGACATCAGCCCCTTCTCGGGATTGCCGCCCTCGTAGGCATGGATGCGCGCGTAATCGCCGCGCACAAGGTCGCCCAGATCGTCGCGGGTGAGTGCTGCGCCCTTCTCGGCCTCGATGGCCAGCACCTTGCGCGCCGTCTCGTTGCGCAGCACGCGCCAGGTATCGCACAGCGCGCCCAGCGTGGCGACGGTATCGTCCATGCCCGAGGCGACGAGGCGGTTCTTGTAGTTCTCGTGCGCGCGGATCTCGGCGGCGACGAGGAAGCGGGTCACCACCACCGCCGCCTCGGCCCCCTGGGCCAGCGCGCCCAGCACCTGCCGCCCGCTGCCGATCGCGCCGCCCATGGCGATGGGAATGTCGATCTCGTTCAGCGCGTTGGCCAGCAGGACGTGGCTGGGATGCGGGTTGACGCCGGGATGGCCGCCTGCCTCCATCCCCACGATGGTGACCGCATCCACCCCGTCGCGCGTCGCCTTCACTGCGTGGCGCAGCTGGGTGGCCTTGTGGATCAGGATGCCGCCGCCATCATGGATGCGCGCGATCATCTCGCCGGGATGGGAACCGGCGGTCTCATACCGCGTGATGCCCGCCGCCTGCGCGATGGCGAGGCATTCGTCGTTGATCTCGTTGGAGCGGAAGCGCGAGATCGAGAAGTTCACCCCGAAGGGCGCGCCCTCGGCGAGGTCGAGGCAGCGGTGCAGATCCTCGCGGAAGGCGGCCGCGTTCGGGAAGCTCTTGGGCGTCATGAAGGCCATCGCGCCGGCGCGGGCGCAGGCGGCGACCATCTCGGCGCGGGAATGCCACATCATGCCGCCCACGATGATCGGGTGGCGCATGCCGAAGAGCTCGGTGAGCCGGGTGCGGAAGGCGGCGTCGCGCATCTCAGCGGCCCTTGAAGACGGGCTTGCGCTTTTCCAGGAAGGCGGCCATGCCCTCGGCGCGGTCTTCGCTGTCCATGATCATGGCGGCGGCGTAGCGTTCGTAATCGAGCCCCGCTTCCATCCCCACCTGCATGCCGGTATGCACCGCGTTCTTGATGAAGCTCACCGAGAGCGGCGGCTTGGCGGCGATCTCGGCCGCGAGCGCCAGCGCGGTTTCCATCAGCTTTGCCTGCGGGACGACGCGGCTGACCAGCCCGCAGGCCAGCGCCTCCTCGGCGTCCATCATGCGGCCGGTGAACATCAGCTCCTTCGCGCGGCTCTCGCCGATCAGGCGCGGCATGCGCTGGGTGCCGCCGGCGGCGGGCAGGACGCCCAGATTGACCTCGGGCAGCCCGAACCGCGCGTGATCGGCGGCGATGCGGATATCGGCACAAAGCGCGATCTCCATCCCGCCGCCAAGCGCCACGCCGTTGATCGCGGCGATGACCGGGCGCTCGAAGGTCTCGATCAGGCGGGTCAGATCGTGGGTGAATTTCTGCCGCGCGAAATATTCCGCGCGCGGCGGGCGGCTGGCGGCGCGTTCCTTGATGTCGGCGCCGGCGCAGAAGGCGCGTTCGCCCGCGCCGGTGAGCACCACGCAGCGCAGATCGCGATCCTCGAGCAGCAGGTCGGAGAACACATCCCACAGGTCGGGCTTCATGCTGCCGCCGAGCGTGTTCATCCGGTCGGGCCGGTTCAGCGTGACGGTGACGACGCCATCGTCGCGCCGGGCGACCTTCAGGGTTTCGTATTCCTTCATCTCCGTGGCTTCCATCGCCTCACTCCCTTTGCAGAACATGGGCGATGGCGATGGAGCCGAGCCCGATCATGTGCGCCATGCCGATCCGCGCGCCTTGCTGCTGGCGCTCGCCCTGTTCGCCGCGCAATTGCCGCGTGATCTCGTGCACCTGGCCGATCCCGGTGGGGCCGAGCGGATGGCCCTGCCCGATCAGCCCGCCGCTGGCATTGACCGCGCAGCGCCCGCCGATGGCGCTGCCGCCCTCGCGCAGGAAATGCTGGCCGGCGCCCTTGGGGGCCAGGCCGAACGTCTCGGTATAGAGGATTTCCTCGATCGCGAAGGCATCGTGCAGCTCCACCACGTCGAGCGCATCGGCGGTGATGCCCGCCTCTTCATAGGCGCGTTCGGCCACCTCCTGCGCGAGCGTGACCGAGGGGATCTCGCGCCCCTGCTGGGGGCGTTCGGATTGCAGGACAGAGGCCGTCACCCGCACCGGGCGGTCGCCCGCGATGCCCAGCCGCCGTATCCCCTCTTCCGAGCAGACGATCGCCGCCGCCGCGCCCTCGCCGCGCGGGCAGCACATCAGCGAGGTGGTCGAGCCAGCAACAAGGGTGGAGGCGAGCACCTGCTCCACGCTGCGCGGCTTGCGGAACTGCGCGAAGGGGTTCTTCGAGGCGTTGGTGTGGTTCTTGGCCGCCACACCGGCCAGATCCTCGGGAGCAAGGCCCTTCTCCTTCGCCAGGTGCTCGGCCATCAGCGCGTATTTCACCAGCGGAATATGGGCCGTATCGCTCAGCCGGTTCACATGCTCCTTCAGCACGGCGCGCTTCTGGTCGCCATACTTATCGACGCCGATGGCGAGCGTGCAGTCGCGCCGGCCGGCGGCGACCTCGAGGCAGGCGAGCTGGAAGGCAGACGAGCCCGAGGCCGAGGCGTTCTCCACCTGGGTGCAGGCCAGCCCGGTGGAGCCGATATGGTTGAACATGATCCGCCCGGCGGCCATGCCGATCCCCGTCGTGCCGATGAAGGCGCTCTCGATGGCGGGGAAGGCGAGCCCGGCATCGGCGAGCGCGGCGCGCAAGGCGGTGAGGCCCATCTCGATATAGGGCGTGTCGGAGGCGAACTGGTAGGGATGCATCCCCACCCCCACCACGTAGACGGGGCGCCGATCGGCAAGGCGGGTCGTCATGGCGCGGCCTCCGGATCGGGGGCGAAGCGGCAGGCGATCACGGCACCGCCCTCGCGCTGCACCTCGTGTGGGATGGCGCGGATGGCCATGCCGTCGGTGAAATCGGTCTCGTCGCCGGCCAGCATCACCTCTTCGATCAGGCCCGGCGCGATCTCGGCCTCGCCCACCACCTGCGGCGGCTCGATCCCCGGTGCGAGGCGGGCATGCAGGGTGACGAAGCCCAGCAGTGTCGCGCGGCCGTCGCGGAATTCCTCGCGCAGGGCGTCGGCGGGCGCGCCGCAGCGGGGGCAGCCATAGGGGCTGTGGGGAAAGCTCGGCGCGTCGCAGGCGGTGCAGCGGGCGAAGCGCAATTCCAGCGTCCGGCCGCCCTCGGCCAGGCGGTAGAGATCGGGTTTCTCGAGCGTCGTCACATCGGGCCTCCCCTGCCGCTGCTGCGCTACTTTCTACTCCATGGTAGAATTACTATACGGGCCGCACAACGAAAATTGTTGTGCTTTCGACGGCGCAGTGCAAGTTTTGTTACTGACGAGTATATTTCTGGCATGGGAGGTTTGCATGGATCTTGGGTTGAACGGGCGCATCGCCTACATCACGGGCGGCGGCGGCGCGATCGGGGGCGCATCGGCGCACATGCTGGCGGCCGAAGGCGCGGCGGTGGCGCTGCTCGACAAGTCGGGCGAGGCGGCCGAGGCCAAGAAGGCCTGGCTGGAAGAGGAAGTGCCCGGCGCACGCATCTTCGCCGCCGCCTGCGACATCACCGACAAAGCCGATCTCGCCCGCGCCGTCGAAGGGGCCGAGGCGGCGCTGGGCCCGGCCGACATCCTGGTGAACAATGCCGGCTTCTCGCGCGACATGTATATGCTGAAGATGGAGGATGACGACTGGGACATCGTGCATGACACGGTGCTCAAGGGCACCTTCCATTGCTGCCGCGCCGTGCTGCCCGGCATGATGGAGCGGCGCTGGGGCCGGATCGTCAACATGTCGTCGATGGCCTACCTGGGCACGAAGGGGCAGACGAACTATTCCTCGGCCAAGGCCGGGCTGATCGGGCTGACCAACGCGCTGGCGCGCGAGGCCGGCGGCTTCAACATCACCGTGAACGCGATCGCGCCGGGGCTGGTGGCCACGCCGCGCCTGCGGGCGCGCAAGGATTGGGACAAGCTGGAAGCCAAGAGCAAGTCGCTCACCCCGCTGCCGCGGCTGGCCGACGAATACGATATCGCCAAGGCGGTGGTGTTCTTCTGCTCGGCGCTGGCCGATTTCGTCTCGGCCCAGGTGCTGCCGGTCACCGGCGGGCGCTGAATTGGCGGGGGGCGTTGCCGCCCCCCTGCCCCGGCCGCTCATTGCGGCTCGATCCCCGCGGCCTGGATGATCTTCGTCCAGCGCTCCTTTTCCGAGGCCACGAAGTTCCCCATCTCCTCGCCGTCCATGTCCATCGGCAGGCTCTGCACCTTCTGCATCGCCGCGACGACGGGTTCGGATTTCATCGCCGCGTCGAAGGCCTCGGTGAGGATGTCGATGCGTTCCTGCGGCGTGCCCGCCGGCGCGAAGAGCCCCGACCAGGAGCCGGTCGTCGCGTCGGGGATACCCGCCTCCTTCATCGTCATCGCGTCGGGGAACAGGTCGAGCCGCTCCTCCGACGTGACGCCGAGCACCTTCACGCTGCCCGATTGCACGTGGCCCAGCGTCGAGACGGCGTAGTCGAAGGCGATGTCGAGCCGCCCGGCGATCAGGTCGTTCAGCATCGGCGCCGAGCCCTGATAGGGCACCTGCAACAGCTCGACCCCCGTGGCGTTGGCGAAGAGCTCGGAGGCCAGGTGTGTGCCGGTGCCGATGCCGGCCAGGCCCACCGTCACCTCGCCGGGATGCTCCTTGGCGTATTCCACCAGTTCGGCAGGCGTGTTGTAGGGGCGTTCGTGATAGGCGATCAGCGTGTTGGGGCTTTCGGCCATCATGTGGATCGGCGCGAAATCGGCGACGGGATCGTAGCGCAGATCCTTGTAGAGCGAGGGCGCGGCGGCCAGCGTGCCGAGCGTGCCGTAGACGACGGTATAGCCGTCGGGCTCGGCCCGCGCGACGTATTCCAGCCCCAGCGTGCCGCCGGCGCCGGGCTTGTTCTCGACCACCACGTTCTGCCCCAGCGCCTTGCCGAATTCCTCGGCGATCAGGCGCGAGCGGGTGTCGGTGATGCCGCCGGGCGTGTAGGGCACGATCCAGGTGACCGGTTTCGTCGGGTAATCCTGGGCCGAGGCCGCCCCGGCCCCCAGCGCCAGCGCGGCCCCCGCCGCGAGCGTCACGATACGTTTCATCATGGTCTTTCTCCTCCCTTTCGGAATGGCCTCATGCGGCCTGTCTGGCGGCCTTGACCTGCCGCCGCTTGCGCAGCGATGCCCGGATGGACATGGCCACGATGATCGCCGCCGCGCCGAGAAGGGCGGCAGAGATGGGTTCGGTCACGAAGACGCTGGCATCGCCGCGCGACAGCAGCAGCGCGCGGCGGAAATGCTCCTCCGCCATCGGGCCGAGCACGAGGCCCAGCAGCAAGGGCGCGGCGGGCAGCTGCAACAGCTTCATCCCGTAGCCCACCAGCCCGAACAGGATGACGAGGAAGATGTCGACCGGGTTGTTGCGTGCCGAGAAGGCGCCGAGGCAGATGAAGAACAGGATGCAGGGATAGAGGATGTGATAGGGGATCATCAGCATCCGCACCCAGATGCCGATCATCGGCAGGTTGAGGATCAGCAGCAGCAGGTTGCCGATCCAGAAGCTGGCGATCAGCCCCCAGAACAGATCGGGGTTGGTCTGGATCACCAGCGGGCCGGGCTGCACGCCGTGGATCAGCAGCGCGCCGAGCAGCAGCGCCATCGTGGCCGAACCGGGGATGCCGAGGCTCATCGTCGGGATGAAGGCGGCCTGCGCGGCCGAGTTGTTGGCCGTCTCCGACGCGGCGAGCCCCTCGATCGCGCCCTTGCCGAAGCGCTCGGGCGTCTTCGATACGCGCTTTTCCACCGAATAGGCGATGAAGGCCGAGATCGCCGCGCCGGCGCCCGGCAGGATGCCGATCACCGCACCGATGACCGAGCCGCGCGCCATCGAGCCGCTCGTGCTGCGCCATTCGCGGCGCGTGGGCCACATCGCCTTCCACGACGTATCGACCTTCTGGCGCGAGGTGGCCTGTTGCAGCGAGGTGAAGTTGATCAGGATCTCGGACACGCCGAACAGCCCCATCGCCAGCACCACCAGCGAGATCCCGTCGAGCAATTCGCGCTGCCCGAAGGTGAAGCGCGCCACGCCCGACTGGATGTCGGTGCCCACCAGCCCCACGATCAGCCCCAGCACCACCATCGCGATGCCCTTCACCGGCGAGCCCTGCGATAAGGTCGAGGCCGCGAGCAGCCCCAGTATCGTCATCGAGAAATATTCCGGCGAGCCGAAGCTCTGCGCCACGGCCACGAGCGGCGGCGCGAAGGCCATCATCAGCACGATCGAAAAGCAGCCGCCGATGAAGGAGGCGAGCGTCGTCATCGCCAGCGCCTTGCCGGCCTGGCCGTTCTGGGCCATCGGGTAGCCGTCGAAGCAGGTGACGGCGGAGGTCACCGATCCCGGCAGGTTGAGCAGGATCGCCGCGGTGGAGCCTCCGTAGATGGAGCCGTAATAGATCCCCGCCAGCATAACGATCGCGTCGGTCGGCGACTGGTTGAAGGTGAGCGGCATCAGCAGCGAGATGCCGGCCAGCGCGCCCACGCCCGGCAGGACGCCGATGAACGTGCCCAGCGTGACGCCGATCAGGCAGGCCAGGAGCGACGACCACGACAGCGCCGTGGTGAAGCCCAACATCATGTTGTCGAAGAGTTCCATCGCTCAGCCCCCGGGCAGCAGATCCATGTTGACGATGCCCCGGAACCCCAGGACGAGCGCGGCGGTGAAGGCGCAGAGGCCGAGCGCCACGCAAAGCAGCATGAGCGGCCGGAAGCGCCGCTCGGCCACGCCGGCGATGAAGATCAGCGCGAAGATCGAGACGAAGGCGCCGGCCCGGTCGATCAGGAAGGCGAAAGAGGCGAGCGCGGCACAGATCGCCAGGATCGCCCGCCACGGCACCTGCGGCGCGATGGCGCGCGACAGGCGCCCCTCGGCGATCACGGCCAGCCCCAACCCCGACAGCACGATCCCCAGGAGCGTGGGGAAGATGCCGGGCCCGACATTGCGCATCGTGCCCCAGGGGTAGCTGCGCGCCTCGACGATCACGAGGAGGCCGAGCGCCAGCACCACCAGCCCGGCGCCCAGTTCCAGCGTGTTGAACCCCGCGACGCGGTGCGGTTCGCGGTTTTCTCCCGTGGGATCGCTCATTGCGCGGCCTTTCGGTAGCTGTCGAGCGCCGGGGCCGGCGCGATGTGGCGCGCCATGCCCGACAGGCGCACCGGGAAGGGCGTGGCGGGGCCCGCCTGTGTCTCGACGATGAGGCCGCGGGCGGCGAAGTGATCCGAGGCGGCGGCCTCGTTCACGCTCAGGACGGGGCTCGCGGGCACGTCATGCGCCTCCATCAGCGCCATGGCCTCGGCGCGGGTGAGCGGCGCCAGGGCGGCGGCGATGGCGGCGTTGATGCCGGGCGCGTCGCGGCGGCGGGCGGCGAGCGTGGCCCAGACGGGCGCGGCATAGGCGCCGAGGTCCAGCGCGCGGGTGAGCGCGGCCCAGAAGTGATCTTCCAGCGCCGCGACCGAGATCGCGCCGTCGGTGCAGGCGAAGACACCGTAGGCCGGGCGCACCAGGGCGATTTCACGTTGCGCCTCAAGCTCTTCCACGCCGTTTTGGTTGTAGACACCCCGGCGCGGGTTCACCCAATGCGCCAGGCAATCGGTGATCGACAGGTCGATATGCTGGCCGCGCCCCTCACGCTCGCGTTGCAGCAGCACGGCGTTCACGCAGGCCAGCCCGTAGATCGCCCCGCCCAGATCGGCGACCGGCAGGCCGAACGTGTGCTCGGGCGCGCCGCCCGGCGCCCCGCAGAGCGAGGTGACACCGGCCAGCGCCAGGTAGTTCAGATCGTGCCCAGGCGCGCGCACCATCGGCCCGGTCTGCCCGTAGCCCGACAGCGAGATGTAGACGAGCCGGGGATTGAGCGCGGCCACCGTCTCGTATCCCAGGCCGAGCCGCGCCATGACACCGGGGCGGAAGCCCTCGACCATCACGTCGCAGCCCCGGATAATCTCTTTGGCTTCGGCCACTTGCGCGGCATCCTTCAGGTCGAGCGTGAGCGATTGCTTGCCCCGGTTGACGATCTCGAACGTGCCGGGCGAGGATTGGCGCAGCCCGTCGCCGTGCGGGGGGCGCTCGATCTTGATGACCTCGGCGCCCATTTCGACCATGCACATGGTCAGGAACGGGCCGGGCAGCAGCTCGGAGAAATCGGCGACGCGGATGCCGGTGAGCGGGCCGGTCATGCCTGCACCACCATCACCGCGTCGAGCGCCAGCACGCCCTCGCCCTCGGCGCCCACCCAGACCGGGTTGATGTCGAGCTCGACGAGGTCGGGCCGCGACACGGCGAATTCCGACACCTTTTCCATGAGTTGCGCCAGCGCCTTCACGTCGCGCGCGGGCTGGCCGCGATAGCCGGTGAGCAAGCGGGCCGCGCGCAGCTCGCCGATCATGTCTTCCGCCATGGCGGCGGTGACCGGCAGCATCCGGCGGGCCACGTCGGCGAAGAGCTCCACATGGATGCCACCGAGCCCGAAGGTCATGACATGGCCGAAGACGGGATCGCGCGACAGGCCGACGAAGGCCTCGACCCCGCCGGGCCGGGCCATCGGCTCGATCAGCACGCCGTCGATCGCGGCGCAGGGATGGGCGGCGGCGGCGTTGGCCATGATGGCGCGGAACGCCTCGCCGGCCGCCTCGGGCGCCACGCCCAGCCGCACGCCGCCGATATCCGACTTGTGGGTGATCGCGGCGCTGACCACCTTCATGGCCAGCGTGCCGCCGATCCGCGCGGCCTCTTCGCGGGCCTCGGCCTCGCCTGCGACCACGACCGGCGCGGTGGCCGGCACGCCCGCCTCGGCCAGCAGGCGCTTGCCCTCGGCCTCGGTCAGGCTGCGCGTCTGCCCCGCCTCGCCGGGCGATCCCGCCGCCACCAGCGCCGACGTCCAGGCCTCGTCGCGCGCGTGGCGCCAGCGCCCGTGATCCACCCAGCGCCGCAGCGCCTTGCGCATGTTGCGCAGCGACCGGAACGGGATCGCCCCGCCGCGCGCCAGCACGTGATAGCCCTCGCCCTGGCGCTCCGACATCCAGACCGGCACGATCGGCACCGGGCTTTCGCGCTGCACCTCGAGCAGCGAGTTGGAGTTGATGACGGAATACTCGCCGTAATCCATCGGCAGCGGCGCGACGATGAGCGAGACATTGGCATCCCGCGCGCAGGCCAGAAGCGCGGCGCGGTAGGCTTCGGGGTGCGAGATCGAGATCGAGGTCGTGTCGATCGGGTTCGACATGCCCGCATAGGGCGGCAGCGCCTCGGCCAGGGCCTGCGCCGTCTCGGCCGTGAACTCGGCCAGCTCCAGCCCCGCCATGCCGACATTGTCGGCGCAGAGCGAGGCGGCTCCGCCCGACGAGGCGAAGATGGCGAATTTCTCGTCGCCATCGGGCAGCTTGCGGGCCAGCAATTGCGCGACGTCGAGCATCTCGTCGAGGTCATCCACCTCGATCACGCCAAGCTGGGCGAAGACGGCGGAATTGACCTCGGCCGAGCCGGTGATCGACGCGGTATGCGAGGCGGCGGCCTTGGCGCCATAGGCCGAGCGGCCCACTTTCAGCCCGACCACGGGCTTGCCCATCTCGGCCGCGCGGGCGCAGGCGGCGGCGAAGCGGGCGCCATCCTTGAAGCCCTCGACGAGGCAGCAGATCACCTTCACATCCGGGTCGCCCGCCATGTGGTGCACGAAATCGGCCACCTGCAGATCGCATTCGTTGCCCGAGGACGACCAGCAGCCGAAGCCGGCGCCGCGCACCGAGTGCTGGATCATGTTGCGCCCCAGCCCGCCGCCCTGAGTGGCCAGCGCGATCGGGCCGGGGCAGATGTCATCCTTGAAGGCGGGGCTGAAGGTGAGGCCCAGCGGGATGTTGAGGTTCACCAGGCCCGGACAGTTCGGCCCGTAGATGCGGATGCCGGTGCGCTGCGCGATCTCGACCAGCGCGGCCTCTTCGGCGCGGCCCCACTCGTCGGCCTCGGAGAAGCCAGAGGTGAGGATCACCGCGAACTTGCAGCCCATCGCACCGCCCTGCTCCACCGCTTCGCGCACGCCCTTGGCGGGGATCACCACCATCAGCACGTCGACCGGCTCGGGGAGTGACGCAACGTCGGGGTAGCTTTGCAGCCCCATGACGCTCGCCTGGCGCGGGTTCACCGGATAGATTGTGCCCGTGAAATCGGAATGTTCCACGATGTTCTTCATCGCGTGGTTTCCGATGGAATGGGGTTTTTCCGACGCGCCGATAACGGCTATCGTGCGCGGCCGGAAGAGATATGTCAGATCGGGAAATTCGTAAGGCCGGCTGGCGATCCTGGTCATGCTGTTCATGCTGCCCCCCTCAGGCGATGGCCGAGATGCCGAGGATCTCGCGCCCGGCGATGAGTGTCTGGATTTCGGACGTGCCCTCGGGGATCATCCCGCCGCGCGTGTCGCGGAAGATGCGGGCGATGGGATAATCCTCGGAATAGCCCAGCCCCCCGTGCACCTGCAGCGCCATGTCGGCCACCTCAAAGGCGGCCTGGGTGGCGTAGAGCTTGGCGATGGAGCAATCCTCGCGCGCCTCTTCGCCCTGGTCGAGCCGGGCCGCCGCCGTGTAGGCCAGCGCGCGGGCGGCCTTCACGCGCATCGTCATGTCGACGATGTGCTTCTGGACCAGCTGGAAGGAAGCGATGGGCTTGCCGAACTGCTTGCGGGTGCGGGCGTATTCGGTGGACAGGTCGAGCGCCGCCTGCGCCTGGCCCACCGCGCCCATCGCGATGTTCACCCGCGCCGTGTTCAGCCCCGCCAGCGTGCCCTTCAGCGCCGTGCCCTCGGGCCCGATCCGGTTCTCCACCGGCACTTTCACATCGTCGAATTCCAGCTCCGACGTGGCGGTGGGCCGCAATGTCATCTTGTCGACCCGGTGCGCGGCGTAGCCCTTCATCGACTTCTCGACCACGAAGGTCGACAGCGCGCCGTCGCAATCGGGCGAGAAGGTGCGCGCCACGACCAGGGCGATGTCGGCGTTCACGCCGTTGGTGATCCACAGCTTGCGGCCGTTCAGCAGGTAGTGATCGCCCTTCAGCTCGGCCCGCGTCTCGATCCCGCGCACGTTGGAGCCGACATTCGGCTCGGTCAGCCCGGTGCAGCAGCGGATTTGATTGGCCAGCAGCGGCTTGAGGAAACGCTCCTTCTGCTCGGCCGTGCCCTGGGCCGAAAGCTTCTGGATCGAGCCGTTGGTGATGTTCAGGATCGTGCGCAGCGAGCCCCAGCAATAGCCGGCGCTCTCCATCAGCATGCCCCAGGTGACATAGGGCAGATCGAAGCCGCCATCGGCCTCGGGGATGCGCCCGCCGAGATAGCCGAACTGGGCGAGATCGGTCAGGATTTCAAAGGGAAAGCTGCGGTTCTTCTCGTGCTCGATGATCTGCGGGGTGACATTGGCGGCGAGCCACTTGTCCACCTGCTCCTTCAGCATCCGCTGTTCCTGGTCCAATACGGCGTTCATGCGATCATGGCCTCGTACAATTCCTCTATCTGCTCGGCGCGCATCTCGCGCCCGTTGCGCTGGGTGGCCTGGCTGAGCAGCGCCATGCGGGTGAGATCGGGGATGTGGCCGCGCGCGATGCCGTAGGCCTGCAACCCCTCGGGCGCGCCGGTCAGCGCGGCCAGGCCTTGCGCCGCCTCGGCCAGCGCGGCGCAGCAGGCGGCATCGTCGCCGCCGCCGCCCAGCCCCAGCGCGCGGGCGGCACTGGCGTAGCGCGGCGCGAGGGTGGCGAAGTTGAAGCGCAGCATGTGCGGCAGGATCGTCGCCAGGACGCGGCCATGCACCGTCTCGCCGATGCTTTCCACCGGCGTGCAGAGGCCGTGGATCCCGTCCACCCCCTTCTGGGCGATGCACACGCCGCCCAGGTAGCTCGCCAGCATCATGCCCGCGCGCGCCTCGAGCGAGGCGCCGTCGCGCACCGCCGTCGGCAGGTGATCGAGCGCGAGCCGCATCGCGGCCAGCGCCATCTGGTCGCCCACCGGGTTGGTCACCGCGTTGGCATAGGCGCCGATCGCGTGGCAGAAGGCATCGAAGCCGGTGCAGGCGGTCATGCCAGGCGGCAGAGACAGCGTGAGCTCAGGGTCGAGGATCACCAGCCGCGGCTGCAGCAGCCGCCCGCGGATCACGAATTTCCGCTCAGGCGATTTCAGCACCGCGCCCAGCGAGGATTCCGAGCCGGTGCCCGACGTGGTGGGGATCGCGCAGAAGAGCGGCACGTCGCCTTCCGCCGCGTCCACGTCGCGGCCGAAGCGGTCGAAGGCCGCCTCGCCCGTCAGGATCTCGGCCAGCGCGCCCTTGGCCGTGTCGATGCTCGACCCGCCGCCAAGCGCCACCAGCGCGTCGTAGCGCCCCGCCTGCCAGGCCTCGCGCGCCTCGCGCACGTTGGCGGTGGTGGGGTTGGGCTGCACCCGGTCATAGGTGTCATGCGCGATACCCGCCCGATCCAGCGCCGCCTGGACGCGCGCGAGGATCCCGGCCCCTGCAAGGCCGGGATCCGTGACGATGAGCGCGGCGCCGCATCCCCGGGAGGCGAGGTGCGTGCCGGTCTCATCGCAGCGCCCGGCGCCGAAGCGCGCAGAGCCGGGCCAGTCGAGCGTGAACGGGGCAGCAACATCCAGCATCGTCAGCGCCCGTAGAACAGGTCGGGCAGGTAGAGCGCGATCTGCGGGAAGACCACGATCAGCAAGAGCCCGAGCAGGGTGACCAGGACGTAGGGAATGACCGAGGCGTAGATGTCGCCCATCGTCACCCCCGCCGGCGCCACGCCCTTGAGGTAGAACAGGTTGAAGCCGAAGGGCGGCGTCATGTAGCCGACCTCCATCATGATGATGAACAGGATGCCGAACCAGATCGGATCGAAGCCCGAAGCGTGCACGATCGGCAGGAAGACCGGCAGCGTGATCAGCATGATCCCCACGGGATCGAGAACCATGCCCAGCAGGAACAGGATGAACATCATGAAGGCGAGCGCGCCGTACTCGCCGCCGGGGATGCCCTGCATCAGGTTCTCGATCAGCGAATGCGCGCCAAGCGCCGTGTAGGCGGTCGAGAAGGCATGTGCGGCGAAGAGGATCCACATGATCAGCGCGGTCAGCCGGATGGTGGAAATCGCGGCATCGTGGATCACCCGCCAGGAGAGCTGACGGTTCACCAGCGTCGCGAAGAGCGCGCCGAAGACGCCGATCGCCGCCGCCTCGGTGGGCGTGGCGAAGCCGCCGAAGATCGCGCCCAGCACGATCACCACGATCAGGATCGGCAGGATCACCGCGCGCAGCGAGCGGAACTTGAGGCCCCAATCGGCACGCTCTTCCTTCGGCAGGGCCGGACCCAGGTCGGGCTGGATCAGGCAGCGCACGCCGATATAGATCGAGACCAGCACGAAGAGCAGAACGCCCGGCCCGATCCCCGCCGCGAAGAGCCGCCCGACCGAGACCTCGGTGAGCAGCGAGTAGAGCACCATCAGGATCGAGGGCGGGATCAGGATGCCCCAGCCCCCGCCCGCATTGATCGCGCCGAGGGCGAGCTTCTTGTCATAGCCGCGCTCCAGCATCTTGGGCAGGGCGATCGTGCCCATCGTCACCACGGCGGCGCCCGAGATGCCCGACATGGCCGCGAAGATCACGCAGATCGCCACCGTGCCGATCGCCAGCCCGCCGCGCACGCCGCCCCACCACAGATGCATCATGTCGTACAAGTCGTTGGCGACGCCTGATTTCTCCAGCAGGATCGCCATGTAGACGAAGAGCGGTATGGCCATCAGCGTGGGGTTGGCCATCGTCTCCCACATCTTGGAGGCGAGCAGGTAGAACCCGATCGAGCCCATCTCGAAATAGAGGAAGATGACCGAGACGCCGCCCAGCACGAAGGCCAGCGGCGTGCCCAGCAGCACGAAGAGCAGCAGCGCGCCGAAGAACAGGAAGGTCAGGATCTCGACGCTCATCACAGCACCTCGGCATCGGCGCCATGGCCGGGTTCGTCTTCGGGCTGGGTGCCGAAGATTTCGGGGTCCACCGGCAGGCCCAGCAGCACGCGGATATCGCCCCAGAGCCGCACGAAGCCCTGAAGGGCGATCAGGATCGCGGCGATCGGTATGAAGATCTTGGTGGGCCACAGGTATGGCCGCCAGAGCGAGTTCGTGCGCTCCATGTCGTCGATCGCGTCATAGGCGATCTCATAGCCCTTCCACAGCAGCACGCCCACGAACAGCGCGAAGAGCGGCCAGGTGATCACGTCGACCAGCGCCTTGCGCTTGCGCGGGAAGTTTCCGTAGAAGATGTCGACATTCACATGCGCCCGCTCGGCCAGCAGGTAGCCGCCGCCGATGATCGCGTAGGCGCCGAAGATCAGCACCGCCAGTTCCGCCGTCCAGATCGCCGGGCGCCCCACCAGGTAGCGCATCACGACATCGGCCAGCAGCAGCACGAAGAGGATCAGCACGGCCAGCGAGGCCCACCGCCCGATCCATCTGTTGAGCCGCGTTATCCCGCGCGCGAGGGTGAACATGCTGCCTCACTCCGTTGAAGGCGAAAGGGTTTCTGCCCCGGCCCCGAGCGTGTCGCGGGGCCGGCTGTCATTCAGGTCTCCGGGGATGGGGCGGGCCGGGTGGCCCGCCCGGCCGGATCAGGCGTAGCCCAGATCCGACAGCAAGGTCTTGGTGACCTCGGCCGCCCGCGCGGCGATCTCGCCCTTCTCGGCCTCCTTGGCCATGATGTCGGTCGAGGCCTGGGCCAGCAGCTCGAGCACGTCATCGGGCAGGCGCACCACCTCGACCCCCTGGTTCGCCATGCCTTCGGAGAGCGCGATTGCCTCCTTGTGCATGTATTCCGAGGAGCGGCGGAAGAAGCGGATCTCCATCAGGTTGACGATCTCCTTGCGCAGATCGTCAGGCAGCGACTCGAGCGCGTCGACGTTCATGATGAAGGCGTCGATGGTGAAGCCGAGCGCCGGCTTGTAGTGGTATTTCGCCACTTCCCACAGCGACATGGATTGTGCCCCGATCGCCGCGCCCCAATGCGCGCCGTCCACCACGCCCGAGCTGAGCGACTGGTAGAGCTCGGCACCCGGAATGTATTGCGGCGCCGCGCCGGCGGCGGCGAGGTAGTCGAGCATCGTGCCGGAGGAGCGGATCTTGAGCCCCTGGAAATCCGCCGCGCTCTCGATCTTCTTGGAGACGACCATCTCGGTCGGATACGCCTTTTCCGACATCAGCATCACGCCGTCGGGCACCAGCTCCTCGTTGACCATCGCCTCGAGCCCGAGGTTCTTGGCCGCGTGCTGGGGTTCCCAGTTCTCGCGGAACGTGCCGGGGATGCCGTAGAGGAAGCCCGCCGCCTGCGCCTTTTCCAGCAGGTAGGAGGGGCTGACCGTGCCCATCGGCACCACGCCCTTCTGCACCAGCGGATAGATGTCGCCGCCCTTGGCGAACTCGCCGTCGCCGAAGAGTTCCAGCTTGAAGGCGCCCTCGGTGCGTTCCTCCAGCTCGGTGGCCAGCACGCCGAGGCTGTCGTCGAACGAGGATGAGGCCTTGGGCCAGTGCGACTGCACCCGCCATGTCACTTCGCCCGCGGCGATGGCCGGCCCGATCAGCGCCGGCGCGGCCAGCGGAGCCAGCGCGGCGCCGCGCAGAATCGTCCTGCGGGTGTGTGTTGTTCTGGTGGTCATGCTGTCCTCCCTGATGACCTTGTGTTCGCGGCCTCTCCCTTGGCCGCGCTGCGCCGGTCGGTCCGCCATGCGAAATGGCGTTCCATCCGACCTCGAAACCGAGCAGAACATTTTTTTACTCATGCGTCAACAAAATGCCTTATGCTTGTCCCGAACCCCGCATAGGGGCGCCGAGGGACATTGCAGTCAGGTGTGCAACGGGGTTTGTTGCCGCCGGAAAAGAGGAAACGGAATGGCCAACTGGAACGGAGCCGTCGCCACCCGCGAAGAGATGCGCGCCCTGAAGCGGCGCGCCGCGCTGCGCGTCGCCGCGCGGATCTTCAACGAGAAGGGCTATCATGCCACCTCGCTCGACGAGGTGGCCGACGAGATCGGCGTCACCAAGACGGCCCTCTACTACTATTTCCGCAACAAGGAGCAGCTGCTCTACGAGTGCCTCAAGCTCACCTACGATTGCGGCCAGACCGCCCGGCTGGAGGCCGAGGCGAAGGACGGCACCGCCTTCGACAAGCTCTGCTATCTCTATTCGCGCTTCATGGAGAAGCTGATGGAGGAACGCGGCGCCTACACGACGATGGCGAACATCCGCGCCCTGCCCGAGGAACAGCAGGCCGAACTGCTGGAGCGGCGGCGCCATCTCGACCGCTATTCGCGGATGCTGCTGGAAAAGGCGATCGCCGAAGGGTCGATCCGGCCGGTCGACGTGCGGGTGACGTCGAACTTCTTTCTCGGCGCGGTGAACTGGATTCTGCGCTGGCATACCGAGGATGACGTGATGACGCCGGCCGAGATCTCGGCGCATTTCCTCGACCTGTTCATGAACGGGATCGTGAAGCGCTAACCCTTCGCGGCCTTCTTCGCCTTCTTCTTCATCTCCTTGCGGGCCTGCTTCTTCGCCGCCTTGATCGCCGCCTTGTCGGCGGGCAGCGGCGCCTTGGCCTTCTTCTTTTTCTTTTTCTTCTTCTTTTTCTTCGCGTCCTTTGCCGCGGCGTCCTTTTTCTTCTTCTTTTTCTTCACCTTCGCCGGCGCGGCTTCGGTATCGGGTGAAGTGTCGGCCACGGCGGCCGTTTCCTCGCGCCCCAGCAGCCGCCGGGCCGCAGCGATCAGCCGCGCGGCGCGGAGCTGGCCCAGGCCGCGCACCTTCACCAGCGCCTCCGGCGCGGCGTCGGCCACCTGTTCCGGTTCGGTGATCCCATGGCTTGCCAGCGCCTCCTGCATGACCGGTCCGATACCCTTTACATCCAGCAATTTCGCCATGCTGCTCCCTCGTCCTGCCCCTGTCGGCGGCCTGTCGTTACCTTTTGCGGTCGCCGGGGCGGTGCGAGCGACTGCTCCGCCCCGGCGCCTTCAGCTTTCGGCCCCCTTGTCGTGCGCGGCCATGAAATCCCTGATGAAGCGGCGCACCTCGCGCGCGGCCGATGTGTCGAGCGCCTCGCAAAGCTCCACGAAGCGGTCGCGCTCGGCCTTCTTGATCCGCACGATTAGCTGCGAATCCTTCAGGTCTTTCTTTTTCGCCTTGTCGCGTGACGCCATGAAGCCCTCCGCCGACGTGAAGGAAGGTATATCATATGGCTATCGAATGTATATACCTTTTTTCCGCGGAACAAGGGGCGCAGCCCCGCCGCGCGAGCGCCGCCCCGTCGGGGCGGGGTGGCGCTATTGCTAGCAAAATGCGTTACGGCGAGTGCGGAGGGGCTTGGCAGGCATAAAGCGCCCTGCCCCAGCGTCGGCAGCGCCACCCCACGGGGCGGCCCTCGCGCTATCGTTGCGCGATACTCAGCCCCGGAACCCCGTCGCCACCACGAATTTCTCCGAGGAATCCGACCGGCTCGCCGGGGGCTTCACGTTCGCCACCGCGTCGAACCGCTGCTTGAGCAGCACCTGCAGCCCGCTCTCGGCCCCGCCCGCCAGCACCTTGGCCACGAAGGTGCCGCCCGGCTCGAGCACGTCGAAGGCCAGTTCGGCCGCCGCCTCGCACAGCGCGACGATGCGCAGGTGGTCGGTCTGCTTGTGGCCCGAGGCCGAGGCGGCCATGTCGCTCATCACCACGTCGGCGCGCCCGCCCAGCCATTCCTTCACCTGGTCGTCGGCGCCGTCGGCCATGAAATCGAGCTGGTGGATCTCGGCGCCCGGCACCGGCTCCACCTCCTGCAAATCGATGCCGAGCACCCTGCCCTGCGCCTTGCCCGCCTTCTCGCCCAGAGCGTTGACGCGCGCGACGGCCACTTGGCACCAGCCGCCGGGCGCGCAGCCCAGATCGACGACGCGCGCGCCGGGCACGAGGAAGCGGAAACGATCGTCGAGCTCGAGGATCTTGAAGGCCGCCCGGCCGCGATAGCCCTCGGCCTGGGCGCGCTTGACATACGGGTCGTTGAGCTGCCGCTCCAGCCAGCGGGTCGACGACAGCTTGCGCCCCCGCGCCGTCTTGACCTTGACCCGCAGATCGCGCTGCCCGCGGCCCGAATTGCCGCCGCCGCCACCCTTGCCCGAGCTCTTCCGCGCCATCATTCCGCGCCCCGCGCCAGCGCGCCGGGCCCCCGTCTTTGCGTCATAAATATCCCGGGGGTATGGGGGCAGCGCCCCCATCTTGCAAGCCTGCTTCAGAGCGGACCGTCGTCGAGCACCCCGTCGGCCGACATCTGCGCATAGAGCAGCCCCTCGCGCAGGCCGCGATCGGCCACGCTCAGCCGGTCGGTCGGCCAGACGCGCAGCAGCGCCTGCAGGATCGCGGCGCCCGACATGATCAGCGATTGCCGGTCGCGGCCGATGCGCGGGTCGGCGCGGCGCCCCGCCGGCCCCAGTGCCAGGTAGTCGCGGATCACCCGGTCGATCTGGTCCGAGGTCATGCGCAGCCCGTCCACCTTGTTGCGGTCATAGCGGCGCAGGCCTAGATGGCTGGCCGCGACCGTGGTCACGGTGCCCGACGTGCCGATGATCTGGAACCCCTCGCGCTTCTGCTCGTCGGCATAGGGCGCGAAGCTCTGCATCTGCTCCTCGAAATACCACGACATCAGCGCGAACCGCGCCGAATCGTCGGTCACGTCGGCGAACTGATCCTTCAGCGTGGCCACGCCCAGCGGCACCGAGATCCAGTCGACCACCTTGGCATGGGGAAAGGGCGATCCGGCGGCGGGCGCAAAGCCCGAATGCAGCCGCATGATGGCGCGCGCCCGGTCGTGGCGCGGCACGTTGGAGAGGTCGATCCACACCAGCTCGGTCGAGCCGCCGCCGATATCGACGACGAGCAGTTGGTCGGTCCGCGCCGAGACGAGCGGCGCGCAAGAGATCACGGCGAGCCGCGCCTCTTCCTCCGGTTCGATGATATCGAGCTGCAGGCCCGTCTCGCGCTTCACGTAGCGGATGAAATCGCCGGCATTGCGCGCCCGGCGGCAGGCCTCGGTCGCGACCAGCCGCATGCGCTGGACGTTGTGCTTTTCCAGCTTCTTGCGGCAGACCCGCAGCGCCTGCACCGTGCGCGCCATCGAGGCGCGCGACAGCCGGCCCGAGGCTTCCAGCCCGCTGCCGAGCTGCACGCTCTTGGAGAAGGAATCGACCACGTGCAACTGGCTGCCCTTGGGCTGGGCAATCAGCATGCGGCACGAATTGGTGCCCAGGTCGAGCGCGGCATAGAGCGCCGCGCTGTCGGGCTTGTCGGACGGGGCGCGCTCGACCGGCTTGGGGAACGCCGTCCCGCCATCGGGACGCTTGGGCGCCATTGTCACGCCCTCCAGTATATCGGCTTGTGGATAAGCCTATAGGGGCGGCAGGCGTTTGTCCACGGAAGCGTTCGGGGCCGAACGATCAGGGCAGGTCGAGCGCGAAGGAGGCCCAGCCTATCGTGTGCGCGGGCGTGAGCAGCAGCGCGGCGGCGAGGCTGGTCGCGACGGCGACGAGCGGCACGGGGGGATGGGCGGTTTCCGCGCCCGGACGGCTGAGGCGGATCGCCGCGAGGCAGGCCAAAGCGGTGAGCGAGATGGTCAGGAACCGGCCCCAATCGACCGCCACCGCGTAGAGCGGCAGTGCCGGAAGCAGGCAGATTGCGGCGCCGGTCAGCGCGGTACGCGTTGCGCCCAGGTGGCGGGCCAGCCAGGCGAGCGGCGCCAGGGCCAGTGCGGCGGCCAGAGCGAAATGCGCGGCATTGGCCGGGGTGAGGTAATAGGCGAAGGTCTCGGCGATGCGCGGGGCGCCCGATCCCGTCCAGTCGATCGAGCCGTGGCAAAGCTCGACCCGCGCGCCCAGTTGCATCAGCGCGGCGCATTGGGCATGGGGTGTGCCGGTCGCCGGGAAGGCCAGCGCCCAGCCCAGCCCCGCCGCCGCGCCTGCCAGCATCACCGCGCCGGCGCGGCGCGCGGCGCTACGGGTCAGCGCCCCCTGCCCCGTCAGCAGCGCCAGCGCGGCCAGCATGGCGGGCAGCCAGAGCGCCATCGCCTCGTGCCACAGGCAGGCCAGCGCGTAGAGCGCCGCCGCGCCACCGGCGAGCGCTCCGGCGCGGCGCGGTGACTGGGCGGCGGTGAGCAGCAGGGCGAGTGCCGTGAAGAGCAGGGTTTCCTTGCGCAGCGCGCCATCGGGATCGGCCGCCCAGAAGGCCACGAAGCAGCCGGGCCCGGCAAAGAGGAACAGCGCCGCGCCGGTATCGGTCAGGCGCCGCCCCGCACGGATCAGCAGCGCGAAGAGCCCCAGCACCAGCGCCGCCTGCAGCGCGCAGATCAGCGCCACCGGGTCGGCGCCTGTCGCCCGCGCCATGCCCAGCACCGCCTCGCCCGGCAGGCCACGGCGCACCGGCCCGCCGGCGAGGTTGATCAGCCAGTCGCCCTGCCGGTAGGCATGGCCGCCCGCGAGCAGATCGCCCCGGATCGCCAGCAGCGGCACCAAAGCCGCCGCGCCCAGCCAGGCGGTGAAGAAGGCGCGCAACGCGGCCGTCCGCAGTCCCATCGCGGTCCGGGCCGGGTTGCGCGTGCGGGTCTCGGCGGCGGGGCTCTCCATGCGGCGACGCTAGGGCCGGCGGGCGGCGAAGGGAATTGCCAACCTGCGTGCCGGCTCATGATCTTCATGACGAGAATTCCGCCCGCAACACGCCCCCTTGGCCTTCCAAGCCCGGCGCGCATGGCCTAACCATGTCACGCGGCGTCGCCAATGCGTTGCGCTGTGTCGCCATTGTGCGCCGGAGCGCGGGCGGCGGCGCGTAGAAAGCGGCTGAAACAGGAGAGACTCATCCATGCCCGACGTGACCCTCGTCTACTGGCGCGACATTCCCGCCCAGGTGATCGTGGGGCGCGGGCGGTCCGGCGCCAAGGTGCAGCTGCCCGAACGGTTCGAACAGGCGATCGACCGCGCGGCGATGCGCGGTGGCGCGCGCGAGACCGAGGCCTATCTGGCCGAGTGGCGCAAGGCCGCGCCCTACGCGGTGGAGGGCGATCCGGCCGAGATCGCCCGCGCCGAGGCGGCGCGGCTGGATGCGGAATACACGCCGGAGGTGCTCCGGGCGCTGGTCGAGAATGACGGGCGGAAATGAATGGTCGCTTGCGGGAGGTACTGATGGCTTTGCTGAACTTTCGACGCCGGGATGAGAGCCCCACGAACGGCACCGGCGCCCATGCCGGGATCCTGCCGGGCTATTCGATCGAGGTGATGCCGCGCACCGCCGCGAAGGTGGAGGATTTCCGCGCCATCCTGCCCGAGGGCACCCGCGTCTACATCGCCCATATCGACGGCACGCCGATCGAGGAGATGGTCGAGACCGCCGCGCGCATCGCCGGCGAGGGCTTCGAGGTGATGCCGCATTTCGCGGCCCGCTCGATCCCCGATGCCGCGACGCTGGAAGACTGGATCGCGCGCTACCAGGGCGAGGCGGGCGTGCGCTCGGCGCTCGTGCTGGGCGGCGGGATCGCCGAGCCGCGCGGCGATTTCCACAGCTCGATGCAGCTGCTCGAGACCGGGCTTTTCGACCGCGCGGGCTTCACCCGTCTGCATGTGGCCGGCCATCCCGAGGGCAACCGCGACATCGACGCCGATGGCGGCGAGGCGGTGGTGATGGAGGCGCTGCGCTGGAAGCAGGCCTTCGCCGAGCGCAGCGATGCCGAGATGGCGATCGCGACGCAATTCTGCTTCGAGGCCGCGCCGGTACTCGACTGGGCCGACCGGGTGCGCGAGGCGGGCGTGAGCCTGCCCATCCATCTGGGCATTGCCGGGCCGGCCAAGCTGCAGACGCTGATCCGCTTCGCCGTGGCCTGCGGCGTGGGCCCCTCGCTCAAGGTGCTGCAGAAGCGCGCGATGGACGTGACCAAGCTCGTCCTGCCCTACACGCCCGACGACATCCTCACCGATCTGGCCCGCGCCCGGTCCGAAGGCCGCGGCGCGGGGATCGCGCAGCTGCACATCTTCCCCCTCGGGGGCATCGAAACCGCGGCGCGTTATGCCGCCGAACAGGGCGGCCCGGCCTGCGCCGCCGCCCGCGCCTGACAGGGACATTCATGACACGCACCATCCTCGAAAGCGCCACCCGCACCGTCGCGATCGGCTTCGACGAGCCGTTCTGCGTGATCGGCGAGCGGATCAACCCGACCGGCCGCAAGAAGCTGGCCGCCGAGCTGGAGGCGGGCGATTTCTCCACCGTGGAACGCGACGCGCTGGAGCAGGTGGCCTGCGGGGCGATGGTGCTCGATGTGAATGCCGGGGTGGTCTACAATTCCAACCCCGATCCGAACGAGACCGAGCCGCCGCTCATGCGCCGGATGATCGAGCTGGTGCAGGGGCTGGTCGACGTGCCCTTGTGCATCGACAGCTCGGTGCCCGGCGCGCTGGAGGCGGGGCTGGAAGTGGCCCAGGGCCGGCCGCTGGTGAACTCGGTCACCGGCGAGGAGGAGCGGCTGGAACGCGTGCTGCCTCTGGTGGCGAAGTACAAGGTGCCGGTGGTGGCGATCTCGAACGACGATACCGGCATTTCCGAGGATCCCGACGTGCGCTTCGCGGTGGCGAAGAAGATCGTGGAGCGCGCCGCCGATCACGGCATCCCCGCGCATGACATCGTGGTCGATCCGCTGGTCATGCCGGTAGGTGCGATGGCCTCGGCCGGCCAGCAGGTCTTTGCGCTGGTGCGCCGGCTGCGCGACGAGCTGGGTGTGAACACGACCTGCGGCGCCTCGAACATCTCGTTCGGGCTGCCGCACCGCCACGGGGTGAACGCGGCCTTCCTGCCGATGGCGATCTGCGCCGGCATGACCTCGGCGATCATGAACCCCGTCCGCGCGGTGGAGATGGAGGCGATCCGCGCCGCCAACCTGCTGATGAACCACGATCCCAATGGCGGCGCCTGGATCGGCTTCGGCCGGGTGCTCGACCAGGTGGCCGAGGGCGTGCCCTTCGCCGAGGCGGCGAAGGCCGGCGCCGGGGCCGGGCGCGGCGGGCGCACGGGGCGGCGCCGGGCGCGGGGCTGAGGGCGGATCGAGCGCAACGACTTGTTAACCAAGGCTGCATATCCTGCCGCCCATGCGGGACGAGTTCGTCAGGGAACGGCCGGATGCCTGGATCGCGGAGGTCTTCTCGGCCAAGGCCGTCGCGAAGGGCGGGGTCGTGCGGCGATCGGTCTTCTGGGTCGAGCGGGAGATCGGGCGCGAAAGGTTCACCGAGGAGGTCCGAGCCCGGGGCTTCCACATGATCGAGTGCGGCAACCAGTATGTCGTGATCTGCAACAAGGGCGGATTGCGGGTGATCTGCTGATCCCAGAATTTTCGCAGAAAATTCTCCAAGATTTTTCTACGAAAAATCTCATAGAGGGCCGGCGATGAGCGATCATCTGGTGATCTTCACGCCCTCGGGCAAGCGCGGCCGCGTCCCCGACGGTACCTCGGTGCTCGACGCCGCGCGCCGGCTCGGCGTCGATCTCGACAGCGTCTGCGGCGGCCGCGGCATCTGCTCCAAATGCCAGGTCACCCCCGGCATCGGCGATTTCCCCAAACACGGCGTCACCGCCGCCGCCACGGCCCTTTCGCCCTTCAACGAGGTCGAGGCCCGCTATGACCGCATCCGCGGCCTCGCCGAGGGCCGCCGGCTGGGCTGCCAAGCCCGCATCCAGGCTGACGCGCTGATCGACGTGCCGGCCGAGAGCCAGGTCCACAAGCAGGTGATCCGCAAGGCCGCCTCCGACCGCGTGATCGAGATGGATCCGGCCACCCGCCTGCGCTTCGTACAGGTGCCGCAGGCCGACATGCACGCGCCGACCGGCGATTGGGAACGCGCCGCCGCGGCTCTGGCCGCCGATTGGGGCATCGAGGACGCGCGCCTGCCCCCTTCCCTCCTGCCCCGGCTGCAACCGGCGCTGGCCGAGGGCGATGGCGGCATCACGCTTGCCGTGCACGAGGCCGCCGACGGGCGCATCCGTATCCTCGATCTCTGGCCCGGCCTGCACGAAGGCGCGCTGCACGGGCTGGCGATCGATCTCGGCTCCACCACCATCGCCGCGCATCTCGCCGATCTCGCCACCGGCCGGGTGCTCGCCTCGGGAGGCGTGATGAACCCGCAGATCCGCTTCGGCGAAGACCTGATGAGCCGCGTCTCCTACGCGATGATGAACGAGGGCGGCGCGGCCGAGCTCACCCGCGCCGTGCGCCGCGCGCTGGGCGACCTGGCCCGCCAGCTCGCGCAGGAGGCCGGCGTCGCGCCCGGGACGATCCTCGAGGCGGTGCTCGTGTGCAACCCGGTCATGCACCACCTCGCGCTGGGCATCGATCCCACGCCGCTCGGCCAGGCGCCCTTCGCGCTCGCCACCTCCTCGGCGCTCGACATGCCGGCCGCCGATCTGGGCCTCGAGATCAATCCGCAGGCGCGGCTCTACATCCTGCCGCTCATCGCCGGCCATGTCGGCGCCGATGCCGCGGCGGTGGCGCTTTCCGAGGGGCCGGGCAAGAGCGACGACCTCACGCTCATCGTCGACGTGGGCACAAATGCCGAGATCATCCTGGGCAACCGGCACCGCGTGCTCGCCTGCTCCTCGCCCACCGGACCGGCCTTCGAAGGCGCGCAGATCTCCGCCGGCCAGCGCGCCGCGCCCGGCGCGATCGAGCGGGTGCGGATCGACCCGCAGACGAAGGAACCGCGCTTCAAGGTGATCGGCTGCGACCTGTGGTCGGACGATCCCGATTTTCCCGCCCAGAGTGCCGCGACCGGCGTCACCGGCATCTGCGGCTCGGGCATCATCGAGGCGATTGCCGAGATGCGCCTCGCCGGGCTGGTCGACCGGCAGGGCCTGATCGGCTCGACCGAGCAGACGGGCTCCGCGCGCTGCATCGCCCAGGGCCGCACCCATGCCTACCTGCTGCACAGGCCAGAAGACGGGCCCGGCGATGGAGGCGCCGAGATCCTCGTCACCCAGGGCGATATCCGTGCGATCCAGCTGGCCAAGTCGGCGCTCTATGCCGGCGCCCGCCTGCTGATGGACGAGATGGGCACCGACAGCGTGGACCGCGTGGTGCTGGCCGGCGCCTTCGGGGCGCATATCTCGCCGCTGCATGCCGCGGTGCTGGGCATGATCCCCGATTGCCCGCTCGACCGGATCACCTCGGCCGGCAATGCCGCCGGGACCGGCGCGCGCATTGCGCTGGCCTCGCTGGCCGCGCGCCGCGCCATCGAGGCCGACGTGCGCGCCATCACCAAGGTCGAGACCGCGATCGAGCCGCGCTTCCAGGAGCATTTCGTCGCCGCGAGCGCCCTGCCCCATGCCTCGGCGCCGTTCACGGAACTCACCCGCGCGGTCACCCTGCCCGAACCCGCCTTCAATGCCGGCGGCGGCGAGCGGCGGCGCCGGCGGCGCAGCGCCGACTCCGCGTGACGCGCCTCGCGCGCCTAAGCAACTTTTCGGGATAATCAGGCGCTGCCGCGTCGAACGAGCTCGGGCTCGATCAGGATATGCTCAGGCGAGGTGCGGCCACCGATCCGGCTCAACAGCGCATGGGCGGCGCGGCGGCCGATCTGGCGCCCATGTTGTTCGACACTGGTCAGGCTGATCAGGGGAAGCGCCGCGGCGGGGGTGTTGTCGTAGCCGACGATGCCCAGCCTCTGAGGCACCTCGATGCCGCGCACCTTCGCCTCGTTGAGCAGGCGCAAGGCGTGGATGTCGCTCCAGCAGAACACGCCCTCTGGAAGCGGATCGAGCTCGAGCAGCCCCGTCAGCGCGGGGCCCGGCCGGTCGGGCTGCTCCCGCATCGCCCAGACCCGGGCGCGATCGGCGAGGCCGGCGGCCTTCATCGCGTCGAGATAGCCGTGTTCCCTCTCCACGAACACGTCGAACTCGCCATTCTTCCGCGGCAGGCTCGCCATGTGGATATCCTGCCGGCCGCTCTCCAACAGGGCCTCGACGGCGATCCGCGCCCCGGTCCGGTCATCCGAATTGACGGTATCGAAACTCTCCGCGCCCGGCTCGTGATGGCCGATCACCACCATAGGTATCTGTTTCGCGTAGCGCGCCAGCAGGTCGCTCGAGAGGCGGGGCGCCACGAGGATGATGCCATCCATCTGCAAATCGATCATCGAATCGATGAGCGACTTCTCGATCGCCGCGCGCGCCTCGCCCACGCTGATGAAGGCCTGGTAGCGGGCTTCCCGCAGCACGCTCTTGGCGCCATCCATCAATGTCGGCAGGAAGGGGTTCTGCATGTCCACCAGCAGCACGCCCACGCTGAAGGTCCGCCCCCGCATGCCGCGCGCCGCCGTGCTGGGCCGGTAGCCCAGGCGCGCGATGGATTCCTCCACGTTCTTGCGCATCGCATCCGACACGCCATAGGCGTTGCGCATCACTTTCGAGACGGCGGCGACCGACACGCCCGCATCCTCGGCGACCGTCCGGATCGTCACCTTTCCGCGTCGACTGGACCCGCCTCCAGACATTTCGCCGCCTTCCTCAACCTCGCTCCCGCACCGTTATGAGCAACTTCCTGTTGCACGGCAAGTCAGGATGTATAACAGTCTACGTATAACGGTATACACACCGGGATTCGGAACCCGGCGGAAGGGAGAGACCATGAGCCTTGACCAGGTCAGACGCGCGACCGCGACCTTTACGGAGAGCGAAGCCAGGGCCTGGACGGCAGAGATCATCGCGCCCGCGGTCGATGGCGGGCAAGGCACGCGCGCCAGTTTCGTGGCCCAGGTCTTCACCCTGCCCGCCGGCGCGCGCCCTGTCCTGCATATCTCCGCGCTCGGCCTCTACCGCGCCTTCGTCAACGGCTCCCGCGTCGGCAACGACCACCTGACCCCGGGCTGGACCTGCTATGACGACCGCATCGCCTATCAGAGCTACGATATCGGCCCGCTCGTGCGCGAGGGCGAGAACCGGATCGAGATCTGGCTGGCCGACGGCTGGTACCGCTCTCCCCTGATGTGGCGCGAGTTCGCCATCCCCAATGGCTGGGGCGAAAGGATCGCCGCCCTTGCCGAGATCGAGATGGACGGCGATATCGTCTGCAAGACCGATAGCAGCTGGAAGAGCGGCCTGCTGCCCGTCACCCGGTCGGGCATCTATTGGGGCGAGGATCACGACGCCCGTCTGCGCGTGGAAGAGACCGGGGGCGTCGACATCCTGCCCTTCGACCACCGCTTCGTCCCGCAGGAATGCGACACCGTCGCCGCCCTGCCCGCCCTGGCCCCGGCCCGAAGCTGGGAGGATGCCGAGGGCCGAGCCGTCCACGATTTCGGCCAGAACATCGCCGGCTTCGCCCGCATCACGGCGACGGGCGCGGCGGGTGCGAAGATCACCATCGACTTCGCCGAGGTCACCGATGCCGAGGGCAGGATCGACCGTCGCAACTACCGCACCGCCCGCGCCGCGCAGAGCTACATCCTGAAGGGCGGCGAACAGGAAAGCTGGGAGCCGATGTTCACCTTCGCCGGCTTCCGCTATGCCCGCGTCGCCATCGAGGGCGAGGCCACGGTCACGGCAATCGAGGCGGTGCCGCTCACCTCGGTCCCCGAACAGGCCGGCGGGTTCGAATGCGGCGTCGAGGCGGTGAACAGGCTGGTCTCCAACACGATCTGGTCGCAGCGCGGCAATTTCATCGAGGTGCCCACCGATTGCCCGCAGCGCGACGAGCGCCTCGGCTGGACAGGCGACGCGCAGGTCTTCGCCGGCACCGCCTGCTGGCTGGCCGACAGCGAGCGCTTCCTCAGGAAATACCTGCGCGACGTGATGCACGACCAGCGCCCCGACGGCGCCGTGCCCCACTTCGCGCCCGATCCGACGCGGCGCCCCGGCTCGAAATTCGAGGGCGACTGGGCCGGCTCCACCGGTTGGGGCGACGTTATCACCGTGATGCCCTGGCAGCTCTACCTGCATTACGGCGATGCGGCCGTGCTGCGCGAATGCTTCCCGGCGATGCTGAAATGGCTTGATTACCTGTGGAGCATCTCGGACGGGCCGATCATCCGTCCGCATTCCAACTGGGGCAGCAAGGGCTTCACCTTCGGCGACTGGCTGCAGCCCGTGGGCGACAACCGCAAGCCGCGCCCCACGATCGGCGACGATTGCGCGGCGACGATCTACCACTTCATCTCCACAGATCTCGCCGCCCGAATCGGCCGGATCATCGGCGAGGAGGCCGCGGCGGAGAAGCTGGAAGCGCGGGCCCGGCAGATCCGCGAGGCCTTCCACGCCGAATATTTCAGCGCCACCGGCCGGCTGGCCCACAACGACCAGACATCTTACGCCCTGGCCTTCCTCCACGGCCTTGTTCCGGAGGAGCATTTCGAGGCCGCGAAGGCCTATTTCCGGCGCGTGATCGAGGATGCGGAATACCTCGTCGGAACGGGCTTCATCGGCACGCCCGCGCTTCTGCCGGCGCTGTCGATGCTGGGGATGAACGATCTGGTCGAGAAGGTCTTTCTCAACCGCCGCGTGCCCGGCTGGCTCTACCAGGTGGAGCGCGGCGCCACCACGATCTGGGAGCGGTGGGATGCCATCGGAGAGGATGGCACGATCTACGATCCAGAGATGAACAGCTACAATCACTACGCCTACGGCGCCGTCTGCCAGTTCCTGTTCGAGAACGTGGCCGGCGTGCAGCCGATGCCCGAAGGCCCCGGCTTCGACAGGGTGAGGCTGGACCCGACGATCCTGCCCGCCCTCGGCCACGCCCGCATGTGGCACGATTGCCGCCACGGCCGGATCGAGGCCGGCTGGCGCATCGAGGGCGGCACCGCCACCTACACCGTCACCCTGCCCGAGGGCTGCGAGGGTGTGGCCGCCGACCGGCTCGGCGGCGGCACCTGGGGGCCGGGCACGCACAAGTTCAGCCTCGCCGTCGAGGCGTGAAGACCCCCGGCAGAGGACCGGGACCAAAGGGAGGAAGAGATGACAAACCGACTGACCACCACCGCACTGGCGCTGCTGATGACCAGCGGCGCCGTCTCGGCGCAGGAGCTGACCGTCCTCGTCGACAACAACCCCGTCAACGTGGCCGCGTTCGAGGCCGTGACCGAGGCCTATACCGCCCAGAACCCCGACGTGACCTTCTCGATCGAGGTCCGGCCGGCGGGCACCGAGGGCGACAACCTCGTCAAGACCCTGCTGGCCACCGGCGAGATGGCCGATATCTTCAGCTACAATTCCGGCTCGCTGTTCCAGGCCCTGCGCCCGTCGCGGACGCTGGTTCCGATCAACGACATCGAGAATATCGGCAATCTCAACGAGGCGTTCCTGAGCACCGTCCAGGATGACGACGGCAATTATTACGGCGTACCCTACGAGGCCGCGATGGGCGGCGGCATCTTCTACCACGTGCCGACCTACGAAGAGCTCGGCCTCGAAGTGCCGACCACGTGGGAAGAGTTCATGGCCAACAACGCGGTCATCGCCGAGCAGACCGACAAGACCCCGGTGATCCAGACCTACGGCGACACCTGGACATCCCAGCTCTTCGTGCTGGCGGACTATTTCAACATCCAGGCCGCCGATCCCGAATTTGCCGGCAAATACACGGCGAACCAGGCGAAATACGCCACCACGCCCGCGGCGATGGCCGGTTTCGCCCGCCTTCAGGAAACCTACGAGGCCGGCTATTTCAACGAGGATTTCGGCGCCGCCACGCTCGAGGACGGGATGCGCATGGTCGCCACCGGTGAAGGCGTGCATTACCCGATGCTGACCTTCGCCATCGGCACGATCCAGCAGAACAACCCCGACGAGATCAACGATGTCGGCTTCTTCGCCCAGCCCGGCGACGGCACCAACGGCCTGACCGTCTGGATGCCGGCGGCCACCTACATCCCGCAATCGTCGGAGCATATCGACGTGGCCAAGGATTTCCTGAACTTCATGGCCTCGGCCGAGGGCTGCCAGGCCATCGTCGACCGCAACGGCGCCACCGGCCCGATGCTGGTCAGCGGCTGCGAGATCCCGGCCGACGTGCCGCGGGCCGTCTCGGACATGCTGCCCTATTTCGAAACCGAGGGCGCCACGGCGCCGGCGCTGGAATTCCTGTCGCCGATCAAGGGGCCGGCGCTGCAGCAGCTGACCGTCGAGGTCGGCACCGGCATCCGCGACGCGGCCAGCGCCGCCGCGCTCTACGACGAGGACGTCGCCAAGCAGGCTCGCCAGCTCGGCCTCGAAGGCTGGTAATCCTCCCTTTATCCAGCCAAGGTCGGAGCCCGCGCATCGCGTCGCGGGCTCCGCTCCGACCGACGAGAGACCGCCCATGGCCGCCACTTCACGACGCAGATCGCCCTACCCCTACTGGTTCGTCCTGCCGGCCGGGGCGATCTTCACCGTCTTCTTCCTGGTGCCGACGGTATCGTCCTTCTACTTCTCGCTCACCTACTGGGATCCCTTCGAGGCGCGCTTCGCCGGGTGGGACAATTACATCCAGTTCTTCTCCGAGCCCTACCTGGTGCGCGGCACGGTCAACACGCTGATCTTCGCCTTCCTGACGAGCGGGCTGAAGACGGTGCTGGGGCTGCTGCTGGCGGTGCTCCTGACGTCGGGGCTGCTGGGCCAGTCGTTTTTGCGCTCGGTGGTCTTCTTCCCGGTTCTCGTCTCGACCATCGGCGTGGGCATCCTGTTCAAGGAAATGATGCACCCCACCGACGGCGCCATGAACCTCGGCCTCGCCGCGCTGGGCCTGCCCAAGATCGGCTTCCTGACCGATCCCTCGCTGGCGCTGTTCTCCGTCGCCATGGTCGACGTCTGGCGCGGCGTGGGGCTCGCCACGCTGATCTACATCGCCGGGCTCGCCACCATCGGCGACGAATATTACGAGGCCGCCCGCATCGACGGCGCTACGCGCTGGCAGCAATTCTGGCGCGTGACGGTGCCGCTCGTGCGGCCGGCGACCACGACGGTGGTGATCCTCTCGCTGATCGGCGGGCTGCGCCTGTTCGATCTGATCTGGGCGATGACAGGGGGCGGCCCCGGCTTCTCGTCCGACGTGCTGGCCTCGGTCATCTACAAGCAATACCAGGCCGGGTTCTGGGGCCTGTCCACCGCGGGCAACGTGATCCTCTTCCTGATGATCGCCCTGCTCGTCGCGCCCCTGGCGTGGTGGCTGAACAGACGGGCGATCGACGCATGACCCGCCGCCAGACGCTCCTCGGCCTTCTCGCGCTCGGCGGCGCCTTCGTGATCTTCGTGATCCCGTTCCTCTTCGTGCTGCTCAACGCGATGAAGACGGCGCAGGATGCCAGCCAGCTGGACTTCTCGCTGCCCGAGCGGTGGGTGTTCTGGCAGAACCTGGTCACCACGATCCAGACCCGCGACTATGCGCTGCTGCTGGCCTACTGGAACTCCATCGTCATCACCGTGGGCGCCATGACGCTCCTGGTGATCACCGGGGCGATGGTCGGCTACATCGTCCAGCGCCGGCCCTCGCCGGTGACAAGGATCGTCTACATGGTCGCGCTGTCGGGGCTGATGATTCCGCCCGCCGTGGTGCCGACGATCTGGCTGCTGCAAAGCATCGGGCTGTTCAAGACGCTCAACGGCATGATCCTGATCCAGTGCGCCTACGGGATGGGCTTCACCGTGCTGCTCTACCGCAGCTTCATCGCCACCATCCCGCGGGAACTGGACGAGGCGGCGATCATCGACGGGGCCAAGCCCTGGCAGGTGTTCTTCAAGGTGGTGCTGCCGCTGCTGAAGCCGGTGACGCTGACGATCATCGTCGTGCAGTCGATCACCATCTTCAACGATTTCACCCACCCGCTCTACTACCTGCCCGGGCGCGAGAACATCACCGTCCAGCTGACGCTCTACAACTTCCAGAGCCAGTTCGTGACCCAGATGAACCTATTGTTCATGAACATCCTGCTGATCACGATCCCGCCGCTGATCGTCTTCATCTTCTTCAACCGCCAGATCGTCGCCGGGATGACCTCCGGCGCGGTTAAAGGATAAGCCGATGTCGAAAGTCGCACTGAAGGACCTGCGCAAGAGCTTCGGCGCGGTCGAGGTCATCAAGGGGATCGACCTGACGGTCGAGGCGGGGGAATTCTGCGTCTTCGTCGGCCCCTCGGGCTGCGGCAAGTCCACCCTGCTGCGGATGATCTCGGGCCTCGAGGAACAGAGCTCGGGCCATATCGAGATCGGCGGCCGCGACGTTTCGCACAAGGAACCGTCGGAGCGGGGCATCGCGATGGTGTTCCAGAACTACGCGCTCTACCCGCACCTGACCGTGCGCGAGAATATCGGCTTCGGCCTCTCGCTGGCGCGCACCCCGAAGGACGAGATCCGCCGCAAGGTCGACAAGGTGGCCGAGACCCTGCAACTCGGCGATTACCTCGACCGCAAGCCCAAGGCGCTTTCGGGCGGGCAGCGCCAGCGGGTCGCGATCGGGCGCGCCATCGTGCGCGACCCCGAGGTCTTCCTCTTCGACGAGCCGCTCAGCAATCTCGACGCCGCCCTGCGCAGCCAGATGCGGATCGAGCTGACCGACCTGCATGCGCGCCTCGGCGCGACGATGATCTACGTCACCCACGACCAGGTGGAAGCGATGACGATGGCCGACAAGATCGTGGTGCTGAACGGCGGCCGGATCGAGCAAGTCGGCACCCCGATGGAGCTCTACGACACGCCGGCGACCCCGTTCGTCGCCGGGTTCATCGGCTCGCCGAGGATGAACCTCTACGAGGGCCGCGTGGCGCGCGAGCGTGGCTGCACCACCTACGGCATCCGCCCCGAGCACCTGCACATCTCCGAGACGGAGGGCACCTGGAAGGGGCAGGTCCGCCACATCGAGCGGCTGGGCGCCGACACGATCCTGCATCTGGAGATGGACGAGCTGGGCGAGATGCTGGCCCGCGTCGACGGCAGCCGGAGCTTTCGGCCGGGCCAGGCGATCTTCGCGACGCCCGACGAGAGCCGCGAAGTCCGGTTCTGAGGCGGGGCCCGAGGCGCGGCGGGGTCAGCCCCGCCCGGCCACCTTGTCCTGGTAGTCCGCGAGGCTGCGGATCAGGGCCTGGCCGGTCGGCACCTCGGCGCGGGCGCAGAACTCGGCCCAGACCGCGCCGAAGGGCAGATCCTTCAGCTCTTCGGTGAGCACGAAGCGGGCGGTGAAGTCGAGGCGCGTCTCGGCCTCCTTCAGCCGCTCCTGCGGCTTCAGCAGGGCCTGGAGCAGCGCCTTCTGCATGTTGCGCACGCCGATCACCCAGGCCGCCGTGCGGCTGATCGTGGCGTCGAAGAAATCCAGCCCGATGCGGGTGCGCCCGAGCAGCCCGGCAAAGACCAGTTCCTGCGCCATCTGCTGGATGTCGTCGTTCAGAAGGATCACGTGGTCGCTGTCCCACCGCATCGGGCGCGAGACGTGCAGCAGGATCTCGTCCAGCGACAGGGCGACGGCGCTCAGCTTGTCGGCGATGTTCTCGGTCGGATGGAAATGCCCCATGTCGAGGCAGAGCAGGATCGCGCGGCGGATCGCGTAGCCGAGGTAGAATTCGTGGCTGCCCACGGTGCAGGCCTCCACGCCGATGCCGAACAGCTTGCTCTCCACGGCGTCGACCATGTGCGCCGGATCGTGCCGCTCGGCGATCATCTCGTCGAGCGCCGCCTCCAGCCGGGCTCGGGCGGCCATCCGGTCGACCGGAATGTCCTTGTAGCCGTCGGGCACCCAGATGTTGTTGACGGCAGACGAGCCGAGCGCTTCGCCCATCCGCGCGGCGATTTCGCGGCTACGGCGGCCATGCTCGATCCAGAAGTCGCGGATGCCCTTGTCGGGATGGCTGAGGGTCAGGTTGTCGTCGGCCTTGGCGTGGGCGAAGAAGGTCGGGTTGAAATCCAGCCCGATGCCGAGATCGCGCGCCCAATCCACCCACGGCTCGAAATGGGCATATTCGATCTCGTCCCGGTCGGGGCGCTGATCGGTATCCATGTACATGGCGTGCAGGTTCAGCCGGTGGGTGCCGGGGATCTGGGCATAGGCGAATTCCAGGTCGGCGCGCAGCTCGTCGGGCGTGCGGGCGCGGCCGGGATGGTTTCCCGTGGCCTGGATGCCGCCGCCCGAAGCGCCGGTCTTCTGCTCGAAGCCCACCACGTCATCGCCCTGCCAGCAATGGACCGAGATCGCGCTATCGGCGAGCTGCGCGAGCGCGGCTTCGGTATCCACGCCCCAATCGGCATAGGCCTGCCGCGCGGCATCGTAAGTGGCTGACATGGCTTGCTCCTCCCTCGCGCGGCCGGGCCGCTGCCCGATCACCGCGTGAACGCCTGCACGTTGCCCGCATCGACGTTGATGATGTTGCCGGTCGACTTGGCCGAAATATCGGCGGCGAAGAAATACGCCGCCTCGGCGATATCCTCGGGCAGGACCGAGCGTTTCAGCATCGACCGCTTGCGATACATCTCTTCCAGCCCCTCCTTGTCGGTGCCGTAGGTGCTGGCGCGCTGGTCGAGCCAGTCGCCCTCCCAGATCTTGGAGCCGCGCAGCACCGCGTCGGGGTTGACCACGTTGACGCGGATGCCGGCCTCGGCCCCTTCCAGCGCCAGGCAGCGGGCGAGGTGGATCTCGGAGGCCTTGGCGGTGCAATAGGCGCTGGCATTCGGCGATGCGGCGAGGCCGTTCTTGGAGGCGACGAAGATCACCGATCCGCCGAGGCCCTGCTGCCGCAGCAGCTTGAACGTCTCCCGGCTGACCAGGAAGTAGCCGGTCGACAGGATGTCCATGTTGCGGTTCCACAGCTCCAGCGTCGTCTCTTCCACCGGCGCGGAAGAGGCGATGCCGGCATTCGACACGAGGATGTCCACCCCGCCGAACGCCACCGCCGCCTCGGCCAGGGCGGCCGTCACCGCGGCCTCGTCGGTGACGTCCATGATCACGCTGCGCACCATGTCGCGGCCGAAGCCCTGCACCAGCCGCTCTTCGGCCGCCTGCAGCGCCTTGGCGTCGATATCCGCCAGCACCACGCAGGCGCCCTCGGACAGGTAGCGCGCGGCGGTGGCCGATCCGATGCCGCCCGCGCCGCCGGTGACGAAGGCGATCCGCCCGGCCAGGGATTTCGGCTTCGGCATCCGCTGCAGCTTGGCCTCTTCGAGCAGCCAGTACTCGATATCGAAAGCCTCCTGCTCGGGCAGGCCGACATATTCGCTGACCGACGACGCGCCGCGCATCACGTTGATGGCGTTGACGTAGAACTCGCCCGCGATCCGGGCGGTCGCCTTGTCCTTCGCGAAGGTGATCATGCCGACGCCCGGCACGAGATAGACCACCGCGTTGGGATCGCGCATCGCAGGGCTGTCATCGTGTTTGCAGCGCTCGTAATAGGCGGCGTAATCGTCACGATAGGCGGCGATCTGGTCGGCCAGCCCTTCCAGCACCGCGTCGGTATCGGGCTTCGCCGGGTCGAACTCCACCACCAGCGGCCGGATCTTCGTGCGCAGGAAGTGGTCGGGGCACGACGTGCCGAGCGCGGCGAGGGGCTTCATGTCCTTCGCGTTCACGAATTCCAGCACCGCGGGGCTGTCGTCGAAATGGCCAACCATGTGCTGGTTGCCCGAGACGAAACCGCGGATCGCCGGCATCAGCCGCGCGGCCACGGCGCGGCGCTCGTCTTCCGGCAGGCTCTCGTGCACCGGGCCGCCGAAGGCCGGCACGCCCCGCGTCTTCCCGGCGAACCAGTCCATCGCCGTCTGGATCACCTGCAACGTCAGCTCGTAGCATTCCTTCGCGTCGTCGGCCCAGGTGAACAGCCCGTGGGATTCCAGTACCACGCCCTTGGCCTGCGGGTTCTTGCGGCAGAAATCCTCCAGCCACAGGCCCAGCTCGTAGCCCGGCCGCTTCCACGGCAGCCAGCCGATCTCGTCGCCGAAGATCTCCTGCGTGAGCTCCCTGGAATTCTTCGAGGCGGCGATGGCGATGATCGCGTCGGGGTGCACGTGATCGACGTGTTTCTTCGGCACGTAGGCGTGCAGCGGCGTGTCGATCGAGGCGGCGCGGGGGTTCAGGCGGAAGGTGCAATGCGGCAGGTAGCCCACCATCTCGTCTTCGAACTCGACACCCCGGTAGAGCCCCTTCAGCGCGTTCAGCTTGTCCATGTAGAGCGTCGCGAAACCGTCCATCGCGATCGAGCCGATGTCGCCGCCCGAGCCCTTGACCCAGAGAACCTCGACCTCCTCGCCGGTCAGCGGGTCGCGCTCCATCACCTTGGCCGAGGTGTTCCCGCCGCCGTAATTGGTGATCCGCTTGTCCGAGCCGAGCAGGTTGGAGCGGTAGAGCAGCTTCTCGGATTCGCTCATCCCCGCCGCCTTCGCCTCGTCCCACTTGTTCTCAAGGGGTTGATCTTGAACGGTCTCGGGCATCGGAGGGCTCCTTCACAGGCGGGCGCGCAGGGTCATGATTTCGGGCAGGAGCCTGAGCGGGGCGCGGCGGTTTGTCAATCAGTTACGATCACAAGCAATCATGCTGCGGTGCAGAATGATCGTTCCTGATTGAAAATGATTGACAGAATGGTCGAATCCCGTGAGCGTGGGTGATTATCGGGAGGAACGCTGTGCACGAGACGGAACGCCACACGGCCATCTTGTCCGCGGTTCAGGACCGCCCCTTCGTGAGCGTTGCCGACCTGTGCGGGCTGACCGGCGTCTCCGAGGCGACGATCCGGCGCGACATCTCCACCCTGCACATGCAGAAGAAGCTCCGCCGGGTGCGCGGCGGGGCCGAGGCCATCGCCCCGCCCCAGTTCGTCGGCCTCGCAGGGCGCACCTTCGCGGTGAACGAGACGATCCGCCGGGCCGAGAAGCAGGCGATCGCGCGCGCCGCCGCCGAGCTGTGCGAAGACGGCGAGCCGATCATCATCAATGGCGGCACGACGACATTCCAGATGGTGCACCCGCTGGCCTCGCGCCGGTTGCAGGTCTTCACCAACTCCTTCCCAATCGCCGAACACCTGCTGAAGCATTCCAAGAACACGGTGATGCTCTCGGGCGGCGCGATCTACCGCGAACAGAACATCATCCTCAGCCCATTCGAGAACGACGTAACGCGCAACTTCTACGCGCGGCGGATGTTCATGGGCGCCCAGGGTCTCGGGCCGCTGGGGCTGATGGAGGCCGACCCGCTGCTGATCCAGGCCGAGGAGAAGCTGATCGGTCAGGCCGACGAGCTTGTGGTGCTCGTCGACAGCACGAAATTCACGGCCCGTTCCAGCCTCGTCCTCTGCCCGCTGACCCGGATCGACGTCGTCATCACCGACGACGGCATCTCGGACCGGGCGGCGGCGATGCTCGAGGCGGCCGATATCAGGCTGATCGTGGCGCCCAAAGGCGCCGCGGCGCGCACCGGGTCGGATTGAACCGGCCCAGACCAAGGCTCATCCAGGGAGGAAAACATGAGCATCACCAGAAGACTATTCGGCGGGGCCGCCCTCGCGGCGCTTGCCTTCAGCGGCAACGCGGCAATGGCGCAGGACAACATGCGCATCGCGCTGGTTGTCAAGGCGCTCGGCATCGGCTTCTTCGAGGCCGCCGCCGAGGGTGCGGAGGCAGCGGCGGAAGAGCTCGGCAATGTGGAGATCATCTATACCGGCCCCACCGACACCACCGCCGAGGGCCAGATCGAGGTGATCAACAGCCTGATCGCCCAGCAGGTCGACGCCATCGCCATCTCGGCCAACGATCCCGATGCCCTCGTCCCGGCGCTGAAGCGCGCCATGGATCGCGGCATCACGGTCATCAGCTGGGATTCCGGCGTCGCCGAAGAGGGCCGCATGGTCCACCTCAACCCCTCGTCGACCGACCTGATCGGCAACACGATCATCAAGCTCGCCGCCGATCACATGCCCGATGGCGGCCAGGTGGCGATCCTGTCAGCCTCGGCCACGGCGACCAACCAGAACGCCTGGATCGAGGCGGCCGAGGCCGTGCTGCCGAACTATCCCGGCATTGAGCTGGTGGCGACGGTCTATGGCGATGACCTCTCCGACAAGTCCTACCGCGAGGCGCAGGGCCTGATGCAGACCTACCCCGACCTCAAGGCGATCATCGCGCCGACGACGGTTGGGATCCTGGCCTCGTGCCAGGCGGTCACGGATGCCGGCAAGATCGGCGAGATCAACGTCACCGGCCTCGGCCTGCCTTCCGAGATGGCCGGCTGCGTCGAGAGCAGCGCGACCGAGAGCTTCGCGATCTGGAACCCGATCGACCTGGGCTATTCGGCCACGATGATCGCCCACGCGCTGGCCAGCGGCGAGGCGACGGCCGAGCCGGGCGCCGAGATCGACATCGGCCGCGTCGGCACGGTGACGCTGGACGATACCAACTCGGCCGCGATGTCGGATCCGTTCACCTACGACGCGTCCAACATCGACCAGTTCAAGGATATCTTCTGATCCTTGCCTGATCCCACGCGGCCCGGCGGCATCGCGCGCCGGGCCGCTCCCTGCCTACCGGATCCAGCCCAGATGCTTCAGCACGCCACGCACGCGGATGCCGCCACCGGCGCCGACGCCCAGGATACCCCGGTGCTGACCCTCACCGGCATCACCAAGACGTTTCCGGGGGTGAAGGCGCTCTCGGAGGTCTCGCTGGAGCTCTATCCCGGCCAGGTCACCGCGCTGATTGGCGAGAACGGCGCGGGCAAGTCGACCATCGTGAAGTGCCTCACCGGCATCTACCAGCCCGACGCGGGCTCCATCCGCCTGGGCGCCGAGGAGGTGCACTTCGCCTCGGCCCAGGATGCCACCGCAGCGGGCATCACCGCGATCCACCAGGAAACCGTGTTGTTCGACGAGCTGACGGTGGCCGAGAACATCTTCATCGGCCATGCCCCGCGCACGCGGCTTGGCCTGATCGACTGGCCCGAGCTGCGCCGCAAGGCCGCCGAGATCCTCGCGCGGATCGACGCGCCGCTGGCCCCAGACACGCCCCTGAAAGAGCTGGGCATCGCCTCGAAGCACCTCGTCGCCATCGCGCGCGCGCTGTCGGTCGATGCCCGCGTCGTGATCATGGACGAACCCACCGCCGCGCTGTCCCAGAAGGAGATCGAGGAGCTCTACGAGCTCGTCGAGCGGCTGAAGGCCGAGGGCCGCGCGATCCTGTTCATCTCGCACAAGTTTGGCGAGGTGTTCCGCATCGCCGACCGCTACACCGTCTTCCGCGACGGCCAGCACGTGGGCGCCGGCCTGATCGCGGAGGTGGAGGAGGATGACCTGGTGCGCATGATGGTCGGCCGCTCCGTCGACCAGATCTTCCCGAAATCCGACCACGAGATCGGCGAGCCCGTGCTGCGGGTCTCGGGCTTCGCCCACCCGACCGAGTTCGACGGTATCGACTTCGAGCTGAAGCGCGGCGAGATCCTGGGCTTCTACGGCCTCGTCGGCGCCGGCCGGTCGGAGCTGATGCAGGCGATCTTCGGCATCACCCGCCCCTCGGCCGGTGAGGTATGGATGGATGGCGCGCCGGTCCGCATCCGCGCCCCCGGCGACGCGATCCGCGCCGGCATCGTCTACGTGCCCGAGGATCGCGGCAAGCAGGGCGCGGTGATCGGCCTGCCGATCTTCCAGAACGTCACCCTGCCCTCGCTGCGCCAGACCTCGAAGCGCGGCCTGCTGCGCCTGGCCGAGGAATTCCGGCTGGCCCGCGACTATACCGAACGCCTCGACCTGCGGGCCGCGAGCCTCGACCAGGACGTGGGCAACCTGTCGGGCGGCAACCAACAGAAGGTGGTGATCGCCAAGTGGCTCGCCACTCAGCCGCGGGTCATTATCCTCGACGAGCCGACCAAGGGCATCGACATCGGATCCAAGGCGGCGGTGCATGCCTTCATGGCCGAGCTGGCGGCGCAGGGGCTGGCGGTGATCATGGTCTCTTCCGAGATCCCCGAGATCCTCGGCATGTCGGACCGTGTCATCGTGATGCGCGAGGGGCTGATCGCGGCGGAGCTGTCGAGCGACGAGATGACGCCGGAGGTGCTGGTGCGGCACGCGGCGGGGATCGGGGCGGACGGCGCCGCCCCGCGGCCCCGGCAACAGGGGGAGGACACACATCCATGAGCACGTTCCTCAAGTCGCGCGAGGCTCTCCTCGTTCTGGTGATCGGCCTGTTGCTGGCGGCCATCGCCAGCCGCTTCCCGGCCTTCGTGGAGCCGGCGAACCTGGCGCGGGTGTTCAACGATACCGCGCCGCTGATGATCCTCGCCATCGGCCAGACGCTGGTGATCCTGACCCGCTGCATCGACCTGTCGGTCGCCGCCAACCTGGCGCTGACGGGCATGGTCTGCGCGATGCTCAACGTCGCGGCGCCGGACCTGCCGGTGGCGGTGATCCTGCTCGTGGCCGTAACGCTGGGCGCGCTGATGGGCGCCTTCAACGGCATCCTGGTCTGGAAGCTCTCGATCCCGCCGATCGTGGTGACGCTGGGCACGATGACGATCTACCGGGGCATCATCTTCCTGATCTCGGGCGGCGCATGGGTCAACGCACACGAGATGACGGCGGCCTTCACCGGCTTCCCGCGCGCCGAACTCTTCGGCCTGCCCGCGCTGAGCTGGATCGCGCTGGCCATCGCCGCGCTGTTCTTCGTGGTCGCCCGGGCGACACCGCTCGGCCGCGCCTTCTACGCGGTGGGCGGCAACCCGCACGCGGCCGTCTATACCGGCCTGAACGTGGGGCGGACGCAATTCGCGGCCTTCGTGATCTCGGGCACGCTGTCGGGGCTGGTCGGCTATCTGTGGGTGGCGCGCTACTCGGTCGCCTATGTCGATATCGCCGCGGGTTTCGAGCTCGAGGTGGTGGCGGCCTGCGTGATCGGCGGCATCGCCATCGCCGGCGGCGCGGGCACACTGATGGGCGCGCTGCTGGGCGCGCTGTTCCTCGGCATCATCAAGAACGCCCTGCCGGTGATCGGCATCTCGCCCTTCTGGCAGCTCGCCATCTCGGGCAGCGCCATCGTGATCGCCGTGGTGCTTGGCGCCCGTGCGGCGCGGGCCAAGGGCCGCATCATCCTCAAACGCGCGGAGGCCCAGGCATGAACGGTACGGCACGGCACATCCCCGACCGGCTGGAAAGCCCCGCCGCGCGGGCGCTGAAAAGCTGGGAGACGCTGCTCCTGGCGGTGGCGGTGGCGATCTTCGTCTTCAACTCGCTCGCCAGCCCCTATTTCCTCAACGCCTGGAACCTCAGCGACGCGACCTTCAACTTCACCGAGAAGGCGATGATCGCCTTCGCCATGGCGATGCTGATCATCGCGGGCGAGATCGACCTGTCGGTCGCCTCGATCATCGCGCTGGCCTCCACCGCGATGGGCGCGGCGGCACAGCTGGATGCGGGCGTGCCGGTGCTGGTGCTGATCGGGCTGGGCGTGGGGCTGGCCTGCGGCGCGTTCAACGGCGCGCTGGTCACCGGGCTGGGCCTGCCCTCGATCGTGGTGACCATCGGCACGATGAGCCTGTTCCGGGGCATCAGCTACATCGTCCTGGGCGATCAGGCATTCCGGGGCTATCCGCCGGGCTTTTCCTATTTCGGCCAGGGTTACGTCTTCTGGGTGATCTCCTTCGAGTTCGTGCTCTTCGCGATCCTGGCGCTGATCTACTACGTCATCCTGCACCGGACGAATTTCGGCCGCGCCATCTTTGCCATCGGCAACAACCCGACCGGCGCGCTGTTCTCGGGCATCCGGGTGGCGCGGGTGAAGTTCATCCTGTTCCTGCTGACCGGCCTGATGTCGGGCATCGCGGCCATCTGCCTGACCTCGCGGCTGGGCTCCACCCGGCCCTCCATCGCCTTCGGCTGGGAGCTGGAGGTGGTCACGATGGTCGTCCTCGGCGGGGTCAACATCCTCGGCGGTTCGGGCTCGATCCCCGGCGTGGTGATCGCGGCCTTCGTGATGGGGCTGGTGACCTTCGGGCTGGGCCTTCTGAACGTGCCGGGCATCGTGATGAGCATCTTCATCGGCATGCTGCTGATCGGCGTCATCGCCCTGCCCCGGCTCTGGGCCATGTGGCGCGCGGACCGGGCCTGAGGAGGGCGCCATGCAGAAACACGCTTTCAGGATGCAGCTGAACCCCGGCATGCGCGACGAGTACAAGCGCCGCCATGACGAGATCTGGCCCGAACTGGTGGAGCTTCTCCGCGCCGCCGGCATCTCCGACTACTCGATCCACCTCGACGAGGAAACGGGCGCCCTTTTCGCCGTGCTCTGGCGCCGCGACGACCACACGATGGACAAGCTGCCCGAGGCCGAGGTGATGCAGCGCTGGTGGGCACATATGGGCGACATCATGGAGACCAACCCCGACGGCTCTCCGGTGGTGCGGGATCTCACCCCCGTCTTCCACATGCCATGACCCGCGTCGCGGTCATCGATATCGGCAAGACCAACGCCAAGCTGGCGCTGGTGGATACCGCCGACATGGCCGAGCGCGCCGTGTTCACCCGGCCCAATACCGTCCTGCCCGGCCCGCCCTACCCTCATTTCGACATCGACGGCCACTGGGATTTCCTGCTCGACGGGCTGTCGCGGCTCCAGTCCGAGCACGGGATCGACGCCATCTCGATCACCACGCACGGGGCCTGCGGGGCTTTCCTGACGGCTGACGGATCGCTCGCCGCGCCGGTGCTCGACTACGAACATGACGCGCCCGACGGCTCGGCCGCCGCCTATGACGATCTCCGCCCGCCCTTCTCTGAGACCGGCTCGCCCCGCCTGCCCCTGGGGCTGAACCTCGGCGCGCAGCTGCACTGGCTGCTGCAGCGGGATCCGGAACTGGTGGAGCGGGCGCAGGTTTTCGTCACCTACCCGCAATACTGGGCCTACCGGCTGACCGGGATCGCGGCGACGGATGTCTCCTCGCTGGGCTGCCACACCGATCTCTGGGCGCCGCAGGCCGGGGCGTTCTCCTCGCTGGTGGGCCGGCTCGGCCTCGCCGACAAGATCGCCCCGCCCCGGCCTTCGGCAGAGGTGCTCGGCCCCGTCCTGCCCGAAATCGCCGCGCGCACGGGGCTGCGGCAAGGCACGCCGGTGCATTGCGGCATCCACGATTCCAACGCCTCGCTCCTGCCGCACCTGAAGCGCCGGACGCCGCCCTTCTCGGTGGTCTCCACCGGGACCTGGGTGATCGTCATGGGGCTGGGCCTGTCGCTGCGCACGCTCGACCCGGCGCGCGACACGCTGATCAACGTGAGCGCCGAGGGCGCGCCGGTGCCCTCGGCCCGATTCATGGGCGGGCGGGAGTTCGAACAGCTGATCCCGGGCACACCGCCGGCAGTGACCGAGGCGGACATGCTGCGCGTCATGCGGGATGGCACGATGCTCCTGCCCACCCTGGCGCCCGGCACCGGGCCCTTTCCCGACAGGGCCTCGCGCTGGATCGGCCCGCGCCCGCCCCGCGGCTCGGGTGCCGAAATGGCGGCGGTGAGCCTCTATCTCGCGCTGATGACCGCCACCTGCCTGCGCCTGATCGGTCACCGGGGTGATATCGTGGTGGAAGGCCCCTTCTCGCGGAACGACATCTTCTGCCGGATGCTCTCGGCGGCGATGGCAGCGCCTCTCCTGCGGTCGGGCAATGCCACCGGCACGAGCCACGGCGCGGCGCTGCTGGCCGACGCACAAGCCGCGACGGGCGCGGGCGAGCCCTCGCCGTTGAGCGAGGAAAGCGTGGAGTTGCGCAGCTACGCCGCCGAATGGGCCGCCGCGGTGGAGGCATGATCGCCGCCTTCCTGCGCGCGGAGAACAACGGGCTTGACCAGCGAATGCGCCTGAAATAACCCGAGCCGGTGAAGCGGGTGTAGCTCAATGGTAGAGCAGGAGCTTCCCAAGCTTAAGACGAGGGTTCGATTCCCTTCACCCGCTCCAATCCCCACCGATTGCTAACAGGATCACGCCACCTCAGGGCCGCGTCACCGGCGCCTCGACGGGCTCGGCCGCCTGCTGCGGCCCCGTCACTGCCCCCGCCTCCATCACCGCCCATGTCCCCAACGCGCCGAGCGTGAGCCCGGCGAGGAAGGCCAGCACGGCAAGGCCGGAGCGCGAGCCGCGGGCCGACAGGTCCGTCTGCGGGGCAAGCTCGGGCAGCGCGCGCAGGCCGTTCCGGCGGCGCGGCGCAGGAGGTGCGGCGGGTGCGGAGGTCACGCGCGGCGCGGTGTTCACGGGATCCACGCGCGGCGCTGGGTTCACGGGGGGCGCGGGATGGGCGGCGGGCGCGTCCGGCGGCGTGGTCGAGAATTTCGGCGTCGCCTTCAGCACCGGCTTGCGCGCGGCGCGGCGTTTGCCCAGGCGCGGGCGCCGATGCAACGCACGGGTGAGCGGATCGTCGGCCTCGCCATCATCGTCATGCAAGAGGTCGGGCCGCGCCCGCCTTGGCCGCGCCGCCGCCTCGCGCGCCGCGAGGCTCGCCTGGCGCATGAGCCGCGCGCCCTGCATCCGCCGCTCTGCCGAGGGCGATTTCAGCATTTCCTCGATGTCGCCAGCATCCGGCCCACCCGGCATGCCGGGCCCGCCGGGCGATCTACCGTCGCTGCCCATGTGCACCTCGCAGCGTCTTCCCCATCTGCCGAAGGTAGAGTGCTTCGGGCGCGAGGCAATCCCCGAGGTGAAGACAATCTATGTCCGCAAACGCGCCACCAAGGCCTGGGTCGAGCCGTCCTTGCCCGAGGCATCGCGCTCGCCCGCGAGGATCGGCTGCAGGGCGAGCGCCAGTTCCTTGCCCAGCTCCACGCCCCATTGATCGAACGAGTTGATGCCGAGGATCACGCCCTCCACGAAGACGCGGTGTTCGTAGAGCGCGATGATCTGGCCCAGCACGAAGGGGGTGAGCTGATCGTAGACCAGCGTCGTCGAGGGGCGGTTGCCCGGAAACACCCGGTGGCGCGCCTGGCACTCCAGCTCGTCGCCCTCCAGCCCCTTCTCGCGCATCAATGCGCGGGCCTCGTCGAGCGTGCGGCCGCGCATCAGCGCCTCTGACTGGGCGAGGCAATTGGCCACCAGCAATTGATGTTGATGGGCAAGCGCCTTTTCGTGCCCGCGCCGTCCCACCATGAATTCGCAGGGCACCACGCGCGTGCCCTGGTGGATCAGCTGGTAGAAGGCGTGCTGGCCGTTCGTGCCCGGCTCGCCCCAGACGATCGGCCCGGAATGCACCGGCAGATCGGCCCCATCCATCGCCACCGACTTGCCGTTCGATTCCATCTCGAGCTGTTGCAGGTAGGCGGGCAGCCGGGCCAGGCGCTGCTCGTAGGGCAGCACGGCGCGGGTGGCATAGCCGCAGCCCTGGTTGTGCCAGATGCCGACCAGCGCCAGCAGCACCGGCAGGTTGCCCGCCAGCGGCGCCGCGCGGAAATGGGCATCCATCGCCGCGCCGCCTTGGCAGAATTCGCGGAACCTGTCGGGCCCGATCGCCAGCATCAGCGACAGCCCGATCGGCCCCCAGACGGAATAGCGCCCGCCCACCCAGTCCTCGAAGCCGAAGACGCGCGCGGGGTCGATACCCCATTCGGCCGTCTTCTCGAGATTGGAGCTGAGCGCGCAGAAATGCCCGCCCGCCGCCGCCTCGCCCACCGCGGCGACCAGCCAGTCGCGCGCGGTGGCGGCATTGGTCATCGTCTCGATCGTGGTGAAGGTCTTCGAGGCCACGATGATCAGCGTCGAGGCCGGGTCGAGCCCCTCCAGCACGTCGTGGATCTGCGCGCCATCGACGTTCGAGACATAGTGGCAGCGCGGCCCGTCGGCATAGGGCGACAGCGCCAGATGCGCCATGGCCGGCCCCAGATCCGAGCCGCCGATGCCGATATTGACCACGTCGGTGAAGGCCCGCCCGCCCGGCGCGGTGAGCGTGCCCTCGCGCAAAGCGGTGGCGAACTCGGCCATGCGGCGGCGCGTCTCGACGACGCCGGGCATGACATCCTCGCCATCCACGATGATCCGCGCCTCGGGCGGCGCGCGCAGGGCGGTGTGCAGCACGGCGCGGCCCTCGGTCTCGTTGATCTTGGCGCCGCCGAACATCGCCTCGCGCCGGTCGGCCAGCCCGGCCCCCTCGGCGAGCGCCATCAGGCAGGCGCGGGCGGCGCTGTCGATCGACGTCTTGGAATAGTCGAAATAGAGCCCGTCGGCCTCGGCCGAGAAGGCCTGCGCCCGGCCCGGATCATCGAAGAGATCGAGGATGCGCCGGTTCTTCGCCTTTTCGGCCTCTGCCTTCAGATCATCCCAGCTCACGCTCTGCCCCCTCTTTCGTGCTATTCAGCCCAACCTACTCGGCCCAGTGCACATGCGCCGTGTTCAATATCGCGGCGACCGGCTTCTCGGCCGGGTCGGCCCCGCGCGCGGCTTCCAGCGCGGCGCGCTTCTCGGCCCCGGTGATCAGGATATGGGTCGACATCGCCTCGCGCAGAACCCGCATCGACAGGGTGATCCGCGCCTCGGGCACGCCCGGCGCGCGCATCGGCAAGAGCACCGGTGCGCGTGCGGAGAGCGCCTCGTCCAGCCGGTCGGCGCCGGGGAAGATCGAGGCGATGTGGCAATCCGTGCCCATGCCCAGCAGCAGCACGTCGATGGGCAGCGCGGGCTCGACCGCCTCGGCCAGCGCATCGAGCGCCTCCTCGGGCTCGGCCCCCTCGCGGTGCAGCGGGATCATCCGCGCCTCGGCGGCCCGGCCCGTCAGCAGCCGCCCGCGCACCAGCGCGGTGTTCGAGCGCTCGGAGCTTTCCGGCACCCAACGCTCATCGTTGAGCAGTACGTCGACCCGGCCCCAATCGAGCCCGACACCCGAGAGATTGTCGAAGACCGGCCCCGGCGTGGTGCCGCCGGGCACCGAGAAGGTCGCGCGATCCTCTTCGGAAAGCGCGCGGCGCAGCTCGCCCGCCAGCATGTTCGACAGGTCGAGGAACAGCGCCTCGCGGTCGGGGTATTCGTGGAAGTTCAAGGCTTTATCTCCCGCCATTCACGTCCGTCGCGGCGCATCATCTGTTGCGCGTCCAGCGGCCCGGACGAGCCCACGTCGTAGGGTTTCGGCACGTCGTGGCGCTTTTCCCAGCCGGCGATGATCGGGTCGGTCCAGGCCCAGGCGGCCTCGACCTCGTCGCCGCGCATGAACAGGGTCTGGTTGCCGCGGATCACGTCCATGATGAGCCGCTCATAGGCGTCGGGAATGTCGTCGGCATCGGCGCCGAGCGCATCGGCGAAGGACATGTCGAGCGGCACGTCGATCAGCCGCATCCCGCCCGGCCCCGGCTCCTTGATGGTGACCTTCAGCGTCATGCCCTCGTTGGGCTGCAGGCGGATCGACAGGATGTTGTTGTGATAGCCCGCCTCCTCGCCGAAGATCGAATGCGGGGCATCCTTGAAGACCACGGCGATCTCCGAGGCGCGCGCCTTCAGCTTCTTGCCGGTGCGCAGGTAGAACGGCGTGCCGGCCCACCGCCAGTTCGAGATATGGCAGCGCATCGCGATGAAGCTCTCGGTGCGCGAGCGCGGATCGCCGGCATCGGCGCGATAGCCCGGCTCGTCGCCATGGGCGTCGTACTGGCCGCGCACGATATGGTGGTAATCGACGGGTTGCAGCGCGCGGATCACCTTGAGCTTCTCGTCGCGCACCGCGTCGGGATCGAAGCGCGAGGGCGGCTCCATCGCGATCAGGCACAGAAGCTGCATCAGGTGGTTCTGCACCATGTCGCGCATCGCGCCCGAGCGGTCGTAATACTCGCCGCGCCCGCCCACGCCCACGGTCTCGGCCACGGTGATCTGGATGTGATCGACGTATTGGGCGTTCCACAGCGGCTCGAACAGGATGTTGCCGAAGCGCACGGCCATCAGGTTCTGGACGGTCTCCTTGCCCAGATAATGATCGATCCGGTAGATCTGAGTTTCGTCGAAATGTTTCGCGAGGGTGGCGTTGAGCTCCTTCGCGCTTTCGAGGTCGCGACCGAAGGGTTTTTCCACGACGATCCGGCTGTTCGCGTCGGCGATGCGGTATTCGTGCAGGCGCTGCGCGATGTCGCCGAAGAGCGAGGGCGCGACCGAGAAGTAATAGGCGTTGATCAACTCCTGCCGGACGAGGGAGCGGAGCTTTTCCCAGCCGCCGGTGCCCTTCGCGTCGATGGCGACGTAGTCGAGCCGGGAGAGGAAGGCTTCGAGCCGTTCGGGATCGCGTTCATGGCCGGGGATGAACTCCTCGACCGCCTCGCGCACGAAGGCACGGTACTCGGCGCTTTCCATCTCGGAGCGGGCGGCGCCGATGACGCGGGCCTCGGGCGGCATCTGCCCGGCGAGGTAGCGGCGGAACAGGCCCGGCAGGATCTTGCGGCGCGCCAGATCCCCGGTGCCGCCGAAGATCACCAGGTCGAACGGATCGACCGGAATGACGCGCGATACCATGCTGATCTCCTTCGGCCGCGAGGTCGTTAGCGCTAACGCCATCCTCTTACCTTCCGTCATGCGGCGAGTCTAGCACGGGGTATGGCGAGGGGCCACGGCGGGCGGGCGGAAAGCTGCATCCCTTAGGCGGCGAAGCCGCCCCCGCGCGGAATCAAGCGCGTAGCGCGCCGCGCGAGCGCCGCCCCGTCGGGGCGGGGTGGCGCTCTTGCTATCCACTCGCGATGCGGTGAATTCGGAGGGGCTTGGCTGCCATAAAGTGCTCAACACCAGCGTCGGCAGCGCCACCCCACGGGGCGCCGCTCGCGCTGTGTTGCGCCCGGCCCCACCCGTCTTTGCGTTTCAAGTATCCCGGGGGTCCGGGGGCGGAGCCCCCGGCCTGGCCCAACGCTTCGACGCGCGCGTCAGCGCACCGAGAAGGGGCGGGAGCCCCCCGCCCGCCGCAGGTGTCGCGCGGAACAAGGGCGTAGCCCGCCGCGCGAGCGCCGCCCCGTCGGGGCGGGGTGGCGCTCTTGCTATCGGCCCGCGATGCGGCGAGTTCGGATGTACCCGGCCACCATAAAGTGCTCAACATCAGCGTCGGAGGCGCCACCCCACGGGGCGGCACTCGCGCTACCGTCGTGACAAACTGAACCCCCTCAGGCCTCCAGCTCGGCATCCCAGTACAGGAAATCCAGCCAGCTCTCGTGCAGATGCCCCGGCGGGAACTTGCGGCCCATGTTCCGCAGCTCCTCCGCCCCCGGCTGGCGCGGCGGCTTGCGCAGCGCCATGCCCGCCTGCCGCAGCGATCGCGAGCCCTTGCGCAGGTTGCACGGCGAACAGGCCGCCACCACGTTCTCCCACGAGGTGATCCCCCCGCGCGCCCGCGGCACCACGTGATCGAAGGTCAGATCGCCCTTCGAGCCGCAATACTGGCAGCGGAATTCATCCCTCAGAAAAAGATTGAAGCGCGTGAAGGCCACGCGCTTCTGGGGTCTCACATAATCTTTCAGCACCACGACCGAGGGGATCCGGATCACGGTGGACGGACTTCGCACCACCTGGTCGTATTCGGCGACGATATCCACCCGGTCGAGCACCGCCGCCTTGATCGCCTCCTGCCAGGGCCACAGCGACAGGGGGTAGTAGCTGAGCGGCCGGTAATCCGCGTTCAGCACCAGCGCGGGATGCTGCTTCAGCCGCCCCGGCTCCCGCACGAATTCCGTCCTGAAATCTCCGTCCATCTTCCGCGTTCCACTCCCGCTCGGCCCTGCCTCTTCGGGCCTGGCGGCGGGCCGACCCGCCCCCGGTTTGCAATCACTATATCTGGCGCGAAAAGGCTGACAAGCCCCTTGATGTTGGCCGCGCCCGCGCCGCCTGACTAGCCCGCGAAGGTGACGCTCATGTGACGCGGCCACCCTCTTGCGCGCGGGCTGCCCCCCTGCCACCCTGCCCGCATGGACAAGCCCGCCCCGCCCTGCGCCATCCTGGAAACCGCGCTCTACGCCGAGGATCTCGACGCGGCCGAGGCCTTCTATGGCGGCGTGCTGGGGCTGGAGCGGATCGTGCGGGTGGAGGGGCGGCACGTCTTCTACCGCGTCGGCGGATCGGTGCTGCTGATCTTCAACCCCGAGGCCACCGCGCGCCCGCCGTCGAACCCCGACATGCCGGTGCCGCCCCACGGCGCCCACGGGCCCGGCCATGCCTGCTTTGCCGCGAACGAGGCCGATCTCGACGCCCTGCCCGCCCGGCTCAAGGGCGCGGGCATCGAGGTGGAAGCCGATTTCCGCTGGCCCAACGGCGCGCGTTCGATCTACTTCCGCGATCCCGCCGGCAATTCGCTGGAATTCGCCGAACCCCGGCTCTGGTTCCCCGAAGGCTGAAGCGCGATCTCGCGCGTGAGGCCGAGCGCGGCGCGGAAGGCGGCATCATGGCTGACCACGATCAGCGCGCCATCCCAACCGCGCAGCCCCTCTTCCAGCGCCTCCAAAGCCGCGAGGTCGAGGTGGTTGGTGGGCTCGTCGAGGATCAGCAGGCCGGGCGGCTGCGGCCCGCCACAGGCAATCGCCAGCCCGGCGCGCAGGCGTTCGCCGCCCGACAAGGTGCCCACGTCGCGCTGCCCGTCCGCCGCGCGCAGGCCCATCCGGGCGAGCGCGGCATGGCCCAGCCGCACATCCGCGCCGGGATGGGTGCGGCGCCACGCCTCGATCACCGGCCCGCCGCGCCCGAGGGTCGAGACCTGCTGATCGAGCATCGCCACCGGCACGTGACGGGCGATCCGCCCGGCATCGGGCCGCACATGGCCCGCCAGCAGCGCCAGCAGGGTGGATTTTCCGGCACCGTTGGGGCCGGTCAGCGCGATCCACTCGGGGCCGGTCACGGCGAGGCTCACCCCGCGCAGGATCTCCCGCCCGCCGCGCGCGAGGCTTAGCCCCTCCGCCTCGAGCACCCGGCGCGCGGGCGGAAGGCGGCTCGGCGGCAGGCTCAGAGCCACGGGATTGACGCGGGCGATATCGGCGGCGGCGTCCCCGGCCTCGGCGGCAGCGTTTTCGCGCAGGCGCTCGGTCTGCCGCGCGGCGCCCTCGCGCGTGCGGCCCGCCCTGTCGCGCCGCGCGTCGAGCAGGATCTTCGGCTGCCCGCCCCGCACCCTTTCGCGCTTGCCTTGCCGGTCGCGCGTCGCCCGCGCCGCGTTGGCCCGCGCGATCCGTGCCTCGGCCTCGCCCACGCCGCGCCGCGCCGCCTCCAGCCGCGCCCCGGCCCGCGCGCGCGCCGCCGCGCGTGCCGCCTCGAAGCCTGACCAGCCGCCACCGAACAGCCAGCCGCCGCCGTTTTCGAGCGCAAGGATCGCATCGGCGCCTTCCAGCAGCGCCCGGTCGTGGCTGGCCACGATCGCCACGCCGCGAAAGCCCGCCAGGGCGGCGGAAAGCTCGGCCCGCGCCGCGGCGTCCAGGTCATTGCTGGGCTCATCCATCAACACGATATCGGGCGCGTCGAACAGGCAGGCCGCCAGCGCCGCGCGCCGCACCTCGCCGCCCGACAGCGCACCGAGGGGCGTATCGAGCGGAACGCCCACCAGGCCCGCGCCCGCCAGAGCTGCGTCGAGCCGCGCCTCGAGCGTCCAGTCCGCGCGCGCGAGCAACTCGGCATCCGCACCGCCCGCCTCGGCGATCCGCAGATCGCACAACGCCGCCTCGGCGCCGAACAGCGCCGCCAGGCTCATCGCCGGATCGGGCGCCTGGGCGAGCAGGCGCACCGGGCCCGAGCGCAGGATCTCACCGCCGAGCGGCGCGATCCGCCCGGCGATCGTCGCGAGCAGCGTCGATTTCCCCGCGCCGTTGGCGCCGGTGATCCCGGTCAGGCCGGGGCCGAGACGGGCCGTCAGCCCCTCAACGAGGGGTGCGGGGCTCCCGCCGGCGGACAGGGACAGGTTGTTGAGAAAGACGGAGGGCATGGACGCGGATCATCACGCTGGCAATTCCGGCAAGGGCGATTGCGGTGATGGCGAAATCCATGTCTCTTCCTCCTTTGGATAAGGGTCAAACTAGGGCCGCGCCCCGGCAGGGTCAAGCGAGGGCGGGCACCGCGCGGCATTGAGGCCCCGCGCGGCCCGCGAACTGCCCGAAAAACAGGCGGGCTCAGCTCTCGTCGTAGCCCAGCACGTCGCGCAGGAAGGCCAGCGCCACCGACAGCCCGTCGGGCGCGATGCCGTGGCCGGTGCCCTTCATCACGTGGGTGTATACCTTGAAGCCCGCATCCGTCAGCGCCTGCGCCGCCTGGGGCAGCGATTGCGGCGGCACCACGTCATCCGCGTCGCCATGCACCAGCAGGATCGGCGGGCGCGACACGGCCGAGGCCTCCAGCGCCTCGGGCCGGATCAGCCGGCCCGAGAAGGCCACCACGCCGGCCATTTCGTCGGTGCGGCGCGGGGCGACATGCAGCGCCATCATCGTGCCCTGCGAGAAGCCGAACAGCGCGAGATGCGCCTCGGTGATGCCCTCCTCCTTCAGCACCGCGTCGATATAGGCATCGACATCGGCCACCGAATGCACCATCGCATCGGCCGCCTCGGCCTCGGTCGAGCCGTCCATGCGCGGGATCGGGAACCACTGGAAGCCGGCGGGGTTGGCCGCGCTCGGCGTCGGCGCGTTGGGCGCGTGGAAGGCGGTGTCGGGCAGGTGTTCGCCCAGCACGTCGGCGATGCCCAAGAGGTCGGGCCCGTCGGCGCCGTAGCCGTGCAGGAAGATCACCACGGATTTCGTCTCGCCGCTGCGCGCGGGGCGCGACTGGCTTTGAAGCTGGCGTGTCATGCGATCCCCTCGCGCTGTTTCGCCACACGGTAGTAGGCCCAGAGCAGCCGCGCCGCAACCGCTCTCCACGGGCTCCAGGCCTCGGCGATGGCGGCCAGCGCGCGGGCATCGGGGCGCCCGGGCAGGTCGAGGATCAGCCGCGCGGCCTCCTGCAGGGCCAGGTCGCCCGGCGCGAAGACATCGGCGCGCCCGAGCGAAAGCATGGCGTAGATCTGCGCCGTCCAGGCGCCGATGCCGGGCACCTGCGTGAGCGTGGCGATCACCTCGGTATCGGGCGCGTCGCGCAGGGCGCGCCAGGGCAGCCGCGCTTCCGCCAGCGCGCGGGCATAGCGGATCTTCTGGCGCGACAGGCCGCAGGCGCGCAGGGCCTCGTCGGGCGCAGCGCGGATGGCGCGCGGGCCGGTGAGCCCGGCTGCGTGGAGCCGCGCCATCACGGCGGCCGCCGACGCGGTCGAGACCTGCTGGCCCACGATCGCCCCCAAGAGCGGCGCGAAGCCGTCGGCGCGGCGGCGCAGGGGCGGCAGGCCGGTCACCTCGAGCGTTGCGGCGAGGCGCGGATCGGCGGCGAGGAAGGCGCAGCCCTCGGCGATGCAGGCGCGGGAGCGGATCAGCCGGCCGGCAGGGGCCTCGGTGGTCATGCCGCGCCCATCGCTCAGGCGGGCCGGTTCAGCCAGTCCATCGCGTCGCGCACGTCGCTCACCACGCGCACGCCGCCCGGCACGGCGGGCCGGCGCAGCATCGCCACGGGCAGGCGTAGGGCGCGCGCCGCGTGCAGCTTGCCGCGCCCGCCCGCGCCGCCGGAATTCTTGGTTACCAGCCAGTCGACGCGCATCCGGCGGAACAGAAGCTCCTCGTCGGCCTGGCTGTGGGGCGGGCGGCCGGTGATCACCTCCACCTCGCACGAATGTTCGAGCGGCGGGTCGATCTGGCGCAGGATCAGGTGGCGCCCCGGCGCGATGGGCCGGAAATCGGGCAGGCTCTGCCGCCCGGTGGCGAGGAAGACGCGCGCGCCCGCCGGGATTAGCGCCGCGGCATCCTCGGGGCGGTCGATCTCGTACCATTCATCCTCGGGCTCGGGGCGCCATTCGGGGCGGCGCACATGCAGGCAGGGCAGGCCTAGCTCGCGGCAGATCGCCACCGTGCGTTCCGAGATGCGGCGCGCGAAGGGGTGCGTCGCGTCGATCACGCGGGTGATGCCGGTGTCGCGCAGGTAGGCGCGGAACGGCTCGGCCCCGCCGAAACCGCCGCGGCGGCGCGGCAGCGGCAGCGGGCCGGGATCGCGCGTCGCCCCCGAAAGCGAGACGATGCCGGCGAGCCCCGCGCGCGCCATGCGCTCGGCGATCTGCCGTCCTTCCGTGGTGCCGCCCAGCAGCAGGATCATGGCCCCGCCCTCCCGATGATCTGGCCCGCGCGGTCCACCACGATCACGTCGTGGGCGATCGCGCTGCCATCCGCGGCCTTGCCGAAGCGGTCGCGGATCCGGGCCAGCGCCGCCTCCGCGACGGCCTGCGCAAGCGGCGGGCCGGCGAGTTGGTAGGCTTCCAGCGCGGTCCGGCATTCGGCCAGCCGCCTGTCGTTCAACATGGCGGCGAGGGCGGCGAAGTCCAGCCCGGAGCGTGCGGAATGCAGATCCCAGGCGCCCTGTGCCAGTTTCGTGAGCTTTCCCAGGCCCCCGCCGATCGTCACGCGGGCGACGGGATGGGTGTGGAGGTATTTCAGCGTGCCGCCGGCGAAGTCGCCCATGTCGAGCATGGCGTGTTCGGGCAGGCCGTGATGGGTGCGGATCGCGGCTTCCGAGGTGGCGCCCGTCGTGCCGGCCACATGGGTGAGCCCGGCGGCACGGGCGACATCGACACCGCGGTGGATCGAGGCGATCCAGGCGGCGCAGGAGAACGGCCGCACGATGCCGGTGGTGCCGAGGATCGACAGCCCGCCCACGATGCCGAGCCGCGGGTTCCAGGTGCGCTGCGCGATCTCGGCCCCGCCGGGGATCGAGAGCGTGATCTCGATGTCGGGCGGCTGGCCGTGGCGGGCAGCGGTGGCGGCGACGATGTCTGACATCATCTTGCGCGGCACCGGGTTGACGGCCGCCTCGCCCGGCGGGATCGGCAGGCCCGGCATGGTGACGATGCCCACGCCCTCGCCCGCGCGGAAGGTGGTGCCCGCGCCCGGCGCGCCGGGGGCGACGCGGGCGCGGATCTCGGCGCCGTGGGTGACATCGGGATCGTCGCCCGCATCCTTCACGATGCCGGCCTCGGCCCAGCCCGCGCCCACGGCTTTGTGCGAGAGCGCGAATGTCGGCGTCTCGCCGCGCGGCAGCGTGATGGTGACGCTGTCGGGGAAGGCGCCCGTCCACAACGCGGCGAGCGCCGCCTCGGTGGCCGCGGTGGCGCAGGCGCCGGTCGTCCAGCCCCGGCGGAGTTTCGGCGGATCACGCTCGCTCATCCCCGCGATGATAGGCGGGCGCGGGCGCGGGGGAAACGGCGATTCGGTGGGGGGGCTGTGTTGCAACGGTAGCGCGAGGGCCGCCCCGTGGGGTGGCGCCTCCGACGTCGGTTTTGCGCGCTTTATGGCAGCCAAGCCCCTCCGACCTCCCCGCATCGCGGGCCGATAGCAATAGCGCCACCCCGCCCCGACGGGGCGGCGCTCGCGCGGCGCGCTACGCGCTTGATTCCGCGCGGTGGCTTCGCCCCACCCTTCCGCCTTCCCCCCGCCGCCCAGCCGTTGCATAACACCGCCATGACGAACGCCCCCCACCTGCCCCGTCACGACTGGCCCCGGCTCGAACCCGGCTGGGTCTGGCTCTGCGGCGCCGGGCCGGGCGATCCGGGGCTGCTCACGCTGCACGCGCTCAACGCGCTGCGGCAGGCCGATGTCATCGTCTACGACGCGCTCGTCGAACCCGCGATCCTCGACTTCGCCGATTCCGCGGCCGAGCGCATCTATGCCGGCAAACGCGGCGGCAAACCCTCGGCGAAACAGGCCGACATCTCGCTGCGGCTGGTCGATCTCGCCCGCGCGGGCCGCCGCGTCCTGCGGCTCAAGGGCGGCGATCCCTTCGTCTTCGGGCGCGGCGGGGAAGAGGCGCAGGTGCTTGTCCGCCACGAGATCCCGATCCGCATCATTCCCGGCATCTCCGCCGGGATCGGCGGGCTCGCCTATGCCGGCATCCCCGTCACCCACCGCGACGTGAACCAGGCCGTGACCTTCATCACCGGCCACGACGCCACCGGCAACGCGCCCGGCTCGCTCGACTGGTCGGCGCTGGCGCGCGGCAGCCAGGTGCTGGTGATCTACATGGGCATGAAACACGCCCGCCACATCGCTGCCGAGCTCATCGCCGCCGGGCGCCCCGCCGACGATCCCGTCGCCATCGTCACCGGCGCCACGCTGCGCAGCCAGAAGGTGCTCGAGACGCGGCTCGACCGGCTCGCCGACGATATCGACGCCTCGGCGCTGGAGCCGCCCGCGATCATCTGCATCGGGCGCAACGTGCTGATGCGCCAGGCGCTCGACTGGCAGGCCTGGGCCGCGGGCCAGCCGCCGCGCAACACCGACCCGCTGTGAGCGGCCGGGGCCTGATCGTCTCGGCCCCCGGCTCGGGCAGCGGCAAGACGCTGGTCACGCTGGGCCTGTTGCGGGCACTTTCGCGGCGGGCGGGGCAAGGCACTCCGGTGCGCGGCGCCAAATCCGGCCCCGACTATATCGACCCGCGCTTTCACGAGGCCGCCTGTGGCGCGCCCTGCCTCAACCTCGATGCCTGGGCGATGCCGCCCGACCGGCTGGCCGCCCGCGCCGCCGGCGAGGGCCTGCTGGTCATCGAAGGCGCGATGGGCCTCTTCGACGGCGCACCGCCCGACGGGCGCGGCGCCACCGCCGATCTCGCGCGTACGCTGAACCTGCCGGTGCTGCTGGTCGTCGATGCCGCGAAGATGGCGCACTCCGTCGCGCCGCTGGTGCGCGGTTTCGCCAGCCACAATCGGGCCGTGCGCGTCGCCGGGGTGATCCTCAACCGCGTCGGCTCGCCCAGGCATCGCGCGATGCTCGAGGCCGCGCTCGCCCCGCTCCGCTTGCCTGTGCTGGGCGCCCTGCCCCGCGATCCCGCCCTCGCCTTGCCCGAGCGCCATCTCGGTCTCGTCCAGGCCGGCGAACATCCCGCGCTGGAGGCCTTCCTCGAGAGCGCCGCCGACACGCTCGAGAGCCATGCCGACCTGCCCGCCATCGCCGCGCTCGCCGCCCCCCTCGCGGCCGAGCCCGCGCCGCCGCCGCCCGGCCCCTTCGCCGCCCCCGGCAAGCGCATCGCCATCGCGCGCGACGAGGCCTTCGCCTTCACCTATGCCCACCACCTGCATGACTGGCAGGCGGCGGGCGCGACGCTGCTGCCCTTCTCGCCGCTGGCCAACGATCCGGTGCCGCAGGCCGATCTCGTGCTGCTGCCCGGCGGCTACCCGGAACTGCATGCCGGCAGGCTCGCGGCCAATCGCCGCTTCCTCGACAGCCTGCGCGATGCCGCCGAGGCCGGGCGCACCGACATCTACGGCGAATGCGGCGGCTACATGGTGCTGGGGCGCGGGCTGACGGATGCCTCAGGCACGCGGCACGAGATGGCGGGGCTGCTGGCGCTGGAGACGAGTTTCGCCGAGCGCCGTCTGCACCTGGGCTACCGGCACGTCACCGGGCCCGCGGGGCACTGGCTGGAGGGTCGCCACGCCGCGCATGAATTCCACTATGCCACGACGCTGGAGGCCAGCGGCACGCCGCTCTTCACCGCCCGCGATGCCGAAGGCTCGGCGCTGGCGCCGATGGGGCTGCGCGAGGGGCGGGTTTGCGGCTCCTTCGCGCATCTGATCGAGGCAGCGCCCTGAGCGGCGCGCCCCCCGCTCTGCCCCCGCATCGAGGCCCGCACCGACACCCCCCGGCACTCTGCGCCCACGCACAGCACCCGGCCTTTTCCCGGCCCCGCCGCAGGGCTAGACCCGTGCCATGACCGAGACCCACGCGCCACAGACGCCCCCGGCAGCTCCGGCCGCCCAACACGGCCCCTCCCCCGTGACGCGCCGCAACGTCACGATCCTGGTGCTGGCCCAGGCGATCCTCGGCGCGCAGATGCCGATCCACTTCATCATCGGCGGGCTGGCCGGGCAGACGCTGGCATCCAATCCCTGCTTCGCCACGCTGCCGATCTCGTGCACCGTGCTCGGCTCGATGCTGGCGGCCACGCCGCTCTCGGCGCTGATGCAGCGCTACGGGCGGCGCGCTGGCTTCGCCGTGGGCGCGGCGGGCGGCGCGTCGGGGGCGCTGGTGATGGCCGGCGGGCTCTACCTCGCCTCCTTCCCGCTCTTCCTGTTCGGCGCGCTGCTGACCGGCATCTACATGTCGGCCCAGGGCTTCTACCGCTTCGCCGCCGCCGATACCGCGTCGGACGCGTTCCGGCCCAAGGCGATCTCCTACGTGATGGCGGGCGGTCTGGCCTCGGCGGTGATCGGGCCGCAGCTGGTGAAGCTGACGGGCGAGGCGCTGGTGATCCCGTTCCTGGGCGGCTACCTCGCCATCGTCGCGCTGAACGTGGTGGGCGCGCTGCTCTTCCTCGGGCTCGACATCCCGCGCCCGCCGCGGCCCGAGCCGGGCGCCTTCGCGGGGCGTTCGCGGATGGAGCTGCTGCGCACGCCGCGCATCGCGGTGGCGATCATCTGCGCGATGGTGAGCTACGCGCTGATGAACCTGGTGATGACCTCGACGCCGCTCGCCGTGGTGGGCTGCGGCTTCGCGCAGGACAGCGCCGCCGACGTGGTGAGCGCGCATGTCCTGGCGATGTTCGTGCCGAGCTTCTTCACCGGCCACCTGATCGCGCGGTTCGGGGTGGAGCGGATCCTCGCCGTGGGGCTGGCGATCCTGGCGGGCGCCGGCGCGGTGGCGCTGGCGGGCGTGACGCTGCCGCATTTCTTCGGCGCGCTGATCCTGCTGGGCGTGGGCTGGAATTTCGGCTTCATCGGCGCGACGGCGATGCTGGCGGGCGCCCATGCGCCCGAGGAGCGGGGGCGCGTGCAGGGGCTGAACGACATGCTGGTCTTCGGCTGTGTGACGCTCGCCTCGCTGGCCTCGGGCGGGCTGATGAACTGCTCGGGCGGCACGCCGCAGGCCGGATGGGCGGCGGTGAACCTGGCCGCGGTGCCGTTCCTGGCGCTGGCGGGCGGGGCGCTGATCTGGCTGTGGATGCGGCCGCGGGAGGCGTAGCACCACGGGAGCGCGAGGGCCGCCCCGTGGGGTGGCGCATCCGACGTCGGTATTGCGCGCTTTATGGTAGCCAAGTACATCCTCACTCGCCGTCGCGCGGGCGGTTGGCAAGAGCGCCACCCCGCCGGGACGGGGCGGCGCTCGCGCGGCGGGGCTACGCCCCTTGTCCCGCGCGGGCGGGGGTGTCCACATGTGGACACGTTGCAAGTCATTGAAATCGTTCGAGCGCGCGGCGCGGTAAGGTGGACGTAACCATGAACGGGAGCGTGAGGCCGCCCCGTGGGGTGGCGCATCCGACGTGGGTGTTGGGCGCTTTATGGTGGACAAGGCCCTCCGAACTCACCGTCGCGCGAGACGAGAGCAATAGCGCCACCCCGCCCCGACGGGGCGGCGCTCGCGCGGCGGGGCTTCGCCCCTTGTTCCGCGCGGGTGCGCTGCGCGCACCTGAAGCCCACCGCCGATTGACCGCCCCGCCCCCGCCCGCTACCTCTGGCGCGCAGCTTGAAGGGATGCTCATGCTCTACAATTCGGCCGACGACTGGCGCAACGCCACCCACAAGCGCGTCGCGCTGTTCGGCATGTCGGGCCTCGGCAAGACGCATATCTCGGCCATGCTGCGCGGCTCGGGCAACTGGTTCCACTATTCCGTCGATTACCGCATCGGCACCCGCTACATGGGCGAATACATCGCCGACAACTTCAAGGCCGAGGCGCTGAAGAACCCGTTCCTCGCCGAATTGCTGAAGAGCGACAGCGTCTACATCGCCTCCAACATCACCTTCGAGAACCTCGCGCCGCTGTCGACCTATCTCGGCAAGCCCGGCGATCCGGCCCGCGGCGGCCTGCCCTTCGCCGAATACCGCCGCCGGCAGGACCAGCACACCAGCGCCGAGATCGCCGCCCTGCTCGACACGCCGGAATTCATCGACCGCGCGATCCGGCTCTACGGCTACGAGCATTTCGTCTGCGACACCGGCGGCTCGATCTGCGAGGTCGTCGATCCCGACGATCCGGCCGACCCGGTGATGAACGTGCTCGCCGAGGCGATGCTGCTGGTCTGGATCGAGGGCTCGGAAGCGCATACCGAAGAGCTGGTGCGCCGCTTCGACAAGGCGCCGAAGCCGATGTGCTACCAGCCCGACTTCCTCACCGCCTGCTGGCAGGAATATCTCGACACGAAAGGCCTGAGCGAGGCCCAGGTCGACCCCGACGATTTCATCCGCTGGACCTATGCGCGCGCGCTCGCCCACCGCCAGCCGCGCTACGAAGCGATGGCGCGCAACTGGGGCATCGCCGTGCCGGCCGAGGCCGTCGCCCGCCTCGCCACGCCCGAGGATTTCGACGCGCTCATCGCCGAGGCTCTTGAGGCCCGCGCCCGCTAGGTCTATTCCAGCACTTCCCACGTTCCGAACCACGTCCCGAACGGCCCGCCCATGCCCATCACGCTGCCCGAGAACCTGCCCGCCTACGATGTCCTCTCCGCCGAGGGGGTGATGGTGATGAGCGAGGGCCGCGCGGAGCATCAGGATATCCGCCCCCTGCGCATCGGCCTGCTCAACCTCATGCCGATGAAGATCCAGACGGAAAACCAGTTCGCCCGGCTGATCGGCGCCACGCCGCTGCAGATCGAGCTGTCGCTGATCCGCATGACCGAGCACGAGACGCGCAACACCGCGGCCGAACACATGGCCGAGTTCTACCGCCCCTTCTCGGAGGTCGAGGCTACGGGCGAGAAGTTCGACGGCCTGATCATCACCGGCGCCCCGATCGAGCATCTGCCCTACGAGGCGGTCACCTACTGGGACGAGCTCACCCGCATCTTCGACTGGACGCAGAGCCACGTGCATTCCACCTTCGGCGTCTGCTGGGGCGGGATGGCGATGCTGAAATATTTCCACGGCATCGAGAAGCATCCCCTGCCCGCAAAGCTCTTCGGCTGCTACGAGCACCAGGCGCTCGCCCCCGCCTCGCCCTACCTGCGCGGTTTCTCGGATCGCTGCACCATCCCCGTCTCGCGCTGGACAGAGATGCGCCAGGACGAGCTCGACGCCTGCCCCGACATCATCACGCTGATCGCGTCCGACGAGGTGGGGCCCTGCCTGGTGCAGGATGCGGCGCACCGGGCGCTGATGATCTTCAACCATTTCGAATACGATACCGGCACGCTGAAATGGGAATACGAGCGCGACCTGGAGGCCGGCAAGCCGATCGCCCTGCCGCGAAACTACTTCCCCGACGACGATCCCGAGGCGGAGCCGCTCAACCGCTGGCGCAGCCATGCGCACCTGCTCTACGGCAACTGGATCAACGAGATCTACCAGACCACGGAATATGACTTGGCGAAGATCGGCACGTAAGGTGCCGCTTCTCGCCCTCCTGGCCCTCGTCGCGCTCTGGGCGCTGACCTGGGGCGTGGCGCAGATGCGACTCGCGGCCGCCGGGCGCGCGCATCCGCCCGAGGGGCAGTTCGTGGAGGTGGAGGGCCAGCGTCTGCATGCCGTGGCGATGGGCGAAGGCCCCGACGTGGTGCTGATCCACGGCTCTTCGGGCTCCACCCGCGACATGACGTTCCGGCTGGCCCCGGCTTTGGCGGAGGCGGGGTTTCGCGTGATCGCCATCGACCGGCCGGGCCTGGGCTGGTCGCCGCCGGTGCGCGACGGCGAGCTGATCGCCCGGCAGGCGGCGCTGTTGCAGGGCGCGGCGGCGGCGCTGGGGGCGGAGCGGCCGATCGTGCTGGGCCAATCCTACGGCGGGGCGGTGGCGCTGGCCTGGGCGGTGGAGCACCCGGGCACGCTGGCCGCGCTCGTCTCGGTCGCGGGGGCGGCCTATCCGTGGGAGGGCGATGCCTCACTATATCACCGCGCCACCGGTTCGGCGCTGGGGCGCTGGACGCTCGACATCGCCATCGCCGCCTTCGCGCCCGCGCGCCTGCTGCGCAGCGAGGTGGCCGGCGTCTTCACCCCGCAGGACATGCCGCAGGGCTATCTCGATCATTTCGGCCCGCGCCTCGCCATCCGGCCAAGCGCGCTCTACCACAATGCCCGCCAGCGGCTGGCGCTGAAGCCGCAACTGGCCGATCTGCAGGCGCATTACCCCGCGCTCGACCTGCCGGTGGAGATCGTGCACGGCACCGCCGACCGGATCGTCGGCCTCTCCATCCATTCCCGCCCGCTTGCGGAAGCGGTGCCGAATGCCCATCTGGAGCCTCTGCCCGGCATCGGCCACATGCCCCATCACGTCGCCACCGAGGCGGTGGTGGCGGCCGTCACCCGGGCGGCGCGGCGCGCCGGCTTGCAACCGGGCCTGCAACCCGCATTGCGCGATGGCGGCTAAGCCGCGATACTCGCAGCCAAAACGAAGACCGGAGGCCCCATGACCCTGCCCTTCGACGGCGCGATCAGCGCCTTTCACGCCTCCGAGGCGCCCGACGCGATCCGCGAGGCGATCGAGACGGGTCGCAAGAAGGATATTCTCGATCCCGCCTATCCCTACGAGCGTTGGATGGACAAGGACGCGTACGAGGCCGATCTCGAGGCGCTGCAGCTGGAACTGGTGAAGCTCCAGGCCGACGTGAAGGCGACGGGCAAGCGCGTGGTCATGGTCTTCGAGGGGCGCGACGCGGCTGGCAAGGGCGGCACGATCAAGCGCATCCGCGAGAACCTCAACCCCCGTGTCGTGCGCGTGGTCGCCCTGCCCAAACCCACCGAGCGCGAGGCGGGCGAGTGGTATTTCCAGCGCTATGTCAGCCACTTGCCGAGCGCGGGCGAAATGGTGCTCTTCGATCGCTCGTGGTACAATCGGGGCGTGGTCGAGAAGGTGTTCGGCTTCTGCACCGACGACCAGCGCGCGCGGTTCTTCGACCAGGTGCCGGATTTCGAGCATATGCTGATCTCGGAGGGGATCGTGTTCATCAAGATCTGGCTCAATGTCGGCCGCGCCGAGCAGTTGCGCCGGTTTCTGGCGCGCGAGAGCGATCCGCTGAAGCAGTGGAAGCTGTCGCAGATCGACGTGGAGGGGCTGAAGCGCTGGGATGCCTATTCGCAAGCCATCCGCGAGACCTTCACGCAAAGCCATTCGGCTCATGCGCCCTGGACGGTGATCCTCAGCGACGACAAGTATCGCGCCCGGCTGGCCGCGATCCGCACCCTGCTGCGCGAGGTGGATTACCAGGGCAAGCGCGACATGGGGCCGCCGGATGCCAAGATCTGCGGCGGGCCCGACATCTGGCATGCATAAGCGCGGCTATCATCACGGCAACCTGAAGGAGGCGCTGGTCGACGCCGCCCTTTCCTTGATCGAGGAGAAGGGGCCGACGGGCTTTACCCTGTCGGAGGCGGCCAAACAGGCGGGCGTGACCCCGGCGGCGGTGTACCGGCATTTCGAGGGCCGCGAGGATCTGATCGCCGAGATCGCGCGCCAAGGCTACGAGATCTTCGGCGACCTGATGGAATATGCCCGCGACGGCGCGGCGACGCCGCTTTCGGCCTTCGAGGCGACGGGGCGGGCCTATCTGGCGTTTGCGCGCAAGCATCCCGGCCATTACATCGCGATGTTCGAGAGCGGCATCTCGATCCAGCGCTCGCCCGAGCTGCACCGCGTGGCGACCCGCGCGCTGGGCCATCTGGAAAGCGCGGCGGCGGAGTTGTCCAAGCACATCCCGCCCGAGAGGCGCCCCCCGCCGGCGATGTTCTCGGCCCATGTCTGGGCGCTGTCGCACGGCGTGGTGGAGCTCTATGCCCGCGGCTCGCCGGGCACCAAATCGCCGTTTCCGCCGGAGGATCTGCTGGAAAGCGCCATCGGCATCTACCTGCGCGGCCTGGGCCTGATCGCGCCGGACGATTAGAGGCGGGGCGGGAGCGCGAGCGGCGCCCCGTGGGGTGGCGCCTCCGACGGTGGTGTTGGGCGCTTTATGGTGGCCGAGTACATCTTCTCTCGCCGTAGCGCGGGACGAGAGCCATAGCGCCACCCCGCCCGGACGGGGCGGCGCTCGCGCGGCGCGCTACGCGCTTGATTCCGCGCGGCGGGCTTCGCCCGCTAGTCCTACCCGAACGCCTGCAACCGCTTGATCAGCGACGAGGTATCCCAGCGCCCGCCGCCCATGGCCTGGATGTCCTTGTAGAACTGATCCACCAAAGCCGTCACCGGCAACGGCGCGCCCACCTCGTCGCCGGTCTTCAGGCAGATCGCCAGGTCCTTGCGCATCCAGTCGACCGCGAAACCGTGGTCGAACTCGTCGGCCAGCATCGTCTTGTAGCGGTTCGACATCTGCCACGATCCCGCCGCGCCCTGGCTGATCACGTCGATCACCGCCTCGCCGTCCAGCCCCGCCTTCTGCGCGAAGGCCAGGCATTCGGCCAGCCCCTGCACGAGCCCGGCCACCGCGATCTGGTTGCACATCTTGGTGAGCTGCCCGGCCCCCACCTCGCCCAGCCGGCGGATCGTGCGCCCGTAAGCCGCCATCACCGGCTCGGCCTTGCCGAAATCATCCTCGGAACCGCCGCACATGATCGACAGCACGCCGTTCTCGGCACCCGCCTGCCCGCCCGAGACGGGCCCGTCCACATAGCCGATCCCGCGCTCGGCCGCCGCCTCGGCCAGCTCTCGCGTCACCGCGGCGGAGACCGTGGTGTGATCCACGAAGACCGATCCCTCGCCCATCGCGGCGAAACACCCCTCATCGCCCAGGCAGACCGAGCGCAGATCGTCGTCATTGCCGACGCAGGCCATCACGAACTCCGCCCCCTCGGCCGCCGCGCGCGGCGTGGCCCCGCTGGCCCCGCCATGCTCGCCTACCCAGCGCTCGGCCTTCGCCGCGGTGCGGTTGAACACCGTCACCTCGTGCCCCTTCGCCGCGAGATGGCCCGCCATCGGGTAGCCCATCACGCCCAAGCCCAGAAACGCCGCCTTCGCCATGCCTTTTCCCTCCCGGAGCAATCGCCTAAACAGACGCGACATTCGTAACGGCTCCGCTCCGGGGCTTCAATCACGTGGGGCACAGGCGTGGCGCGCATCTTCCGCTGGCTACTTAGGCTCGTATCCGCGGCAATCGTGCTGGCCGTGCTGGCCGTGGCGCTGATCTACTGGCTCGCCGCCCGCTCGCTGCCCGACTATTCCGCCGAACACGACGTGGCCGGCATCTCGGCCAATGTCGAGATCGTGCGCGACAATGCCTCCGTCCCGCATGTCTTTGGCGCGAGTGACGAGGATGTCTTCTTCGGCCTCGGCTTCGCCCACGCGCAGGACAGGCTGTGGCAGATGACGATGCTGCGCCGCACCGCGCAGGGCAAGCTGTCGGAGATGTTCGGCGCCCGCACCGCGCAGACCGACGCGCTGCTGCGCCGGCTGGATCTCTACACGCTGGCGCAGGCCTCGGTCGAGGTGCTCGACGACGAGACGCGCGCCGCGCTCGAGGCCTACGCCGCCGGCGTCAACGCCTGGCTAGACGAGGTGAACGAGGGCGCGCTGGGCCGCGGGGCGCCGGAATTCTTCCTGTTCTCGAACCAGATCGCGCCGTGGGTGCCGGCCGATTCGCTGGCCGTGATGAAGCTGATGGCGCTGCGGAACACCTCGCAGATGCAGACCGAGATCCTGCGCGCGCAGACCTCGCTGCTGCTGCCCGACGATCGCCTGCGCGACATCCTGCCCGACGCGCCCGGCCCCGGCATCGCCGCCCTGCCGCGCTATGCCGATCTCGCCCCCGGCGCGCCCGGCCCGCTGGCCGCGCCGCCCACAAGGCTGGCGGCGAACGACGCCCTGTCGCCCTTCGCCACCGCGCCCTTCGGCGGCGCGTCGAACGCCTGGGCCGCCGCGCCCTCGCGCTCGGCCACCGGTTCGACGCTGCTGGCCAACGATCCGCACCTGCAATTCACCGCGCCCGGCATCTGGTATCTCGCCCGGCTGAAGCTTTCCTCGGGCGGGGTGATCGGCGCCACGATCCCCGGCATCCCGGCGATCCTGTCGGGCCGGTCCGAACGCTTCGGCTGGGGCCTCACCGCCACCCATGCCGACGACCAGGATCTCTACATAGAGAAGCTCAACCCCGACAATCCCGACGAGGTGCTCACGCCGGAAGGCTACAAACCCCTGCGCCAGCGCCAGTCGATCATCCGCATCCGCGATGCCGCGCCCGTCACCATCACGCTGCAATGGTCGGAGAACGGGCCGATCCTGCCGGGCTCCAGCTTCGAGCTCGACAGCATCACGCCGCCCGGCCATGTCGTCTCGCTCGGCTGGACGGCGCTGAACGACCGCGACACCACGCTCAACGCGGTGATGAAGCTCATGCGCGCGCAATCGGTGGCCCAGGGGATCGAGGCGGGCGCCGAGGTGATCGCGCCGGTGCTCAACCTCACCATGGCCGATGCCGGCGCGGTGGGGCTCAAGACGATGGGCGCCCTGCCCCGCCGCGCCGCCGGCCACCAGTCGAAGGGGCGGCTGCCCACGCCCGGCTGGCTGCCCGAGAACCGCTGGGACGGGCGGCTGGGTTACGCCGCCAATCCCGAGTTCACCGCGCCCGATGGGGGGCTTCTGGGCAACACCAACAACAAGCTGCTCGACCGGCCCTTCCCGCTGCATGTGAGCTATGATTGGGGCGATACCCAGCGCGTGCAGCGCTGGCGGCGGCTGATGCAGAACCGCGAGGTGCATACCCGCGAGAGCTTCGTCGAGGCGCAGCTCGATACCGTCTCGCCCGCCGCGCGCGCGCTCCTGCCGCTGATCGCCGCCGATCTGTGGTTCACCGGCGAAGCCGCGCCCGACGGCACGCCGGAGCGCCAGCGCCAGCGCGCGCTCGCTTTGCTGGCCGAGTGGAACGGCGAGATGAACGAGCACCTGCCCGAGCCGCTGATCTATTCCGCCTGGGTCCGCGCCCTGCAGGATCGCCTGATCCGCGACGAGCTGGGCCCGCTGGCGCGGCGCTTCACCCATGTCGAGCCGCTCTTCATCGAGCGCGTCTTCCGCGATGTCGAGGGCGCCTCGGCCTGGTGCGACGTGCTGCAATCGGCGGCGGTGGAAAGCTGCGCCGATATCGCGCGCCTGGCGCTCGACGATGCGCTGGTCTGGATCGGCGAGACCTGGGGCGCCGAGCTGGAGAGCCTGCGCTGGGGCGATGCCCACCAGGCCACGCACGACCACCCGGTGCTGGGCGAGATCCCGGTGCTGCGCTGGTTCGTGAACATCCGCCAGAGCACCTCGGGCGGCGACAACACGCTTCTGCGCGGGCTGACCAGCGGAGAGGGCGCGAACCCGTTCCTCAACGTGCACGGCGCGGGCTATCGCGGCGTCTACGATTTCGCCGATCCCGACAGCTCGGTCTTCGTGACCGCCACGGGTCAGTCGGGCCACATGCTCTCGCGCCATTACGACGATCTGGGCGAGCTGTGGCGGCGCGGCGAATACGTGCCCATGTCGCTCGACCCCGAACTGGCCCGCGCCGCCGCGGTGGGCACGACGACGCTGGTGCCGCGGGCGGAATGAGCGCCGGACCTGTGCGCCCGCCGCTTGCGCCCTAGGTGGTGCCCGCGACAGGAAAGGATCTCGCAGATGCAGACACGCCCCCTCGGCCGCACCGGCCTTCACATCGCCCCGCTCGTCTTCGGCGGCAACGTCTTCGGCTGGACGGCGGACGAGACCACATCGTTCCGGCTGCTCGATGCCTTCGCCGATGCGGGGCTGAACTGCATCGACACGGCGGATGCCTATTCGCGCTGGGTCGAGGGCAATTCCGGCGGCGAGAGCGAGACGATCATCGGCGACTGGCTGGCGGCGCGGCCGGGGAAGCGACACGACATGGTGATCGTCACCAAGGTCGGCTCCGACATGGGCGAGGGCCGTTGCCTGCGCGCCGATTACATCCGCCGCGCGGTCGAGGCCTCGCTGTCGCGGCTGAAGACCGATTACATCGACCTCTACCTCGCCCACTGGCCCGATCCCGAGACGCCGTTCGAGGAGACGCTGGGCGCCTTTGCCGAGCTGAAAGAAGAGGGCAAGATCCGCGGCATCGGCGCGTCGAACCTCGACCGCCAGCAGATCGAGGCGGCGACGCGGGCGGCCGAGGGCGCGGGCCTGCCGCGCTATGATGTGCTGCAGCCGGAATACAATCTCTACGACCGGGCGAAATTCGAGGGGCCGCTGGCGGAATATTGCGCCGAGCACGAGATCGGGGTGATCACCTATTACTCGCTCGCCTCGGGGTTCCTGACGGGCAAGTACCGTAAGCCGGAAGATGTGAGCGGTGCGCGGGCGCGCTCGGTCGGCAAGTATCTCGACGATCGCGGCCAGCGCCTGCTCGCCGCGCTCGACCGCGCGGTGGAGGCGACGGGCGCCGAGCCGGCCGAGATTGCGCTGGCCTGGCTGCGACAGAAACCGGCGGTGACCGCGCCGATCGCCTCGGCCACGTCGGAAGCGCAGCTGGAAAGCCTGGTGCGCTCGGTAAGTCTGGAGCTGCCCGACGAGGTTATGCGCGATCTCGACGAGAGCGTCGCCTGAGGCGTTACGCGAAGCGCGCGCCGCAGGGCCGCGAATTTTCTGCGAAAATTCGAAGTGAAGCGCGACGGGAGCGCGAGGGACGCCCCGCCCGGACGGGCCTCTCGGGCATTGCTCCGCAATGCCCTGCCGGCAGGCGACTGCTTCGCAGTCGCCGAGAGGCTGCGTTCGCGCGGCGGGGCTGCGCCTCTTGTTCCGCGCGGGCGGCTTCGCCGCCGACGCCGATCAGAGTTGCGCGTAGCGGCTGCGGTGGCGTTCCGACCAGCGCACGGTGAGGCGGTGGCCCGTCTCGGTCTCGGCCTCCCTTTCCACCAGCCCCTTCTCGTGCAGCCAGGCGCGGCGGCGGCCCTCGCCGAAGCCGAGCTCCAGCACCTCGACGCGCATCTCGCCTTCCAGCGCGCGGGCCATCGCATCGTAGAGCGCATCCAGCCCCTCGCCCGTAAGCGCCGAGACGGCGAGCACCTCGTCGCGCCGCGCCGCCTGGACGCGCAGCGCCTCGGCCGTCTCGCCGCTGGCGCGGTCGATCTTGTTCCAGACCTCCAGCTTCGGCACGTCGGCGCCGACGCCCAGATCCTTCAGGATCGCCTCGACATCCTCGGCCTGTCCTTCCGTCTCGGCATGGGTGATGTCGCGCACATGCAGGATCAGATCGGCGGCGAGCACCTCTTCCAGCGTGGCGCGGAAGGCGGCGACCAGTTGCGTGGGCAGATCGGAAATGAAGCCCACCGTATCCGACAGGATCACCTGCAGCCCGTTGGGCAGATCCACCCGCCGCATCGTCGGGTCGAGCGTGGCAAAGAGCATGTCCTTCACCAGCACCTCGGCGCCGGTGGCGCGGTTGAAGAGCGTGGACTTGCCGGCGTTGGTATAGCCCACCAGCGCCACCACCGGGAACGGCACCTTGGCGCGGGCCGCGCGGTGCAGTTCGCGGGTCTTGACCACGCCGGCAAGCTGGCGGCGGAGGCGGGTGAGCTGTTCGTCGATGGCGCGGCGGTCGGCCTCGATCTGCGTCTCGCCCGGCCCGCCCACGAAGCCGAGGCCGCCGCGCTGACGCTCCAGGTGGGTCCAGGCGCGCACCAGCCGCGTGCGCTGGTAGCTCAGCGCCGCCATCTCCACCTGCAGCACGCCCTCGCGGGTGGCGGCACGATCCGAGAAGATTTCCAGGATCAGGCCCGTCCGGTCGAGCAGCTTGACCTTCCACTCGCGCTCCAGGTTGCGCTGCTGCACCGGGCTGATCGGGCCGTCCACCAACACCAGCTCCACCCCGTTCTCGCGGAACCGCTCGCCCAGTTCGGCGATCTTGCCCGAGCCGAAGAACGTGCCCGCATGGGGCTTGGCCAGGCGCACGATCTCGCTGCCCGCGACGCGCAGCTGCGGCAGCGCGGCGGCCAGGGCGACAGCCTCTTCCAGCGCCGGCCCGGCGGCGCGGCGGTCGGGATCGCCCGTCAGTTCGGGATGGATGACCCAGGCCAGCGTGGTGCCGGCCGCATTCTCTTCAGCGATTACTCGTCACCTTCGTAGAGGCTGATCGGCTGCGACGGCATGATCGTCGAGATCGCGTGCTTGTAGACGAGCTGCGACTGCCCGTCGCGGCGCAGGAGCACGCAGAAATTGTCGAACCAGGTGATCACGCCCTGCAGCTTCACGCCGTTGATCAGGAATATCGTGACGGGAACCTTCGTCTTGCGGACATGATTGAGGAATGCGTCCTGCAAATTCTGTCTATCGGCAGCCATGAATTTCGCCTTTGTTCTTGCGCGTTTGTCGCGGTCTGCCCCTCGTCGGCAGGAATTGCGGTTGTATCGTTGCGAGTATGGAGACGTATAAGGCGAGATTCCAGCCCCATTTTCAGCCCGTTACGGCGGCGCTCCGCCGCCTCGCTCAGCCGCGCCAGAAATCGGGGTTGAGCAGCGCCACGATCACCAGCATTTCCAGCCGGCCCAGCACCATCGCCGCGCCCAGAACCAGCTTGGCGCCATCGGCCAGCGCGGCATAGTCGATCGGCGTCTCGCCCGCGACCAGGGCCAGCGGGCCGGTGTTCGACAAAGCCGCGATGGCCAGGATCGTGACGCTCTGGAAATCGATGTGCCAGGCGGTGAGCGCGGCCATGACCAGGGCGATCGACATGGCGAAGAGCATGAAGAACACCCAGGCGACATAGGCGCCCTGGCGGCGCATGTGGCGCGCCTGCTGGCCGGCGCCGCCCACCGAATGCGGCAGCACCAGCTTGTCGAGCTCGCGCTGGCCGTGGCGGAAGAGCGCGTAGACCCGCAGAAGCTTCACCCCGCCCGCCGTCGTCGCCACGCCGCCGCCGAAGATCGACAGGCCCAAGAGCAGCAGGCCCGGCGAGTTCAGCCCCGACCAGGCGCGCGCCTCATCCCATGACTGGCTCTCGAAACCCGCCGTGGTGAGGAACGACATCACCATGAACAGCCCGCCCCAGAAGCTCTGCGCCGCGCCGGCCAGATCCTGCGCGTCGGCCTGCTCGATGGCGCCCACGAAATGGCGCAGGAACAGCAGCGTCGGCACGCCGATCACGATGGCCAGGCCGATGGCGAATTCCGGGTCGCGCACCAGCGCGCGGGCGCTTTCGGCGCGGCTGTCCGAGGTGAAGGTCTGCCGCGACAGCGCGAAGACCAGGAACAGGAACAGCACGCCCTCGCCCAGGAAGCCCGCATTGCTGCCCGTCAGCCCGCCCACCGGCGAGATGCCCGACGTGGCCATCGTGCTCATCGCGTGGCAGAGCGCGACGAAGGCGCTGTCGCCCAGCACCAGGAGCGCGATCCACAATATGCCGGTGAGCCCGGCATAGATCGGCAGCAGCCGCGCGGCATAGCGCGCCAGCCGTTCCGAGGCATCGGCCACCCGCGCGATCTGCGCCGCGCCGGCCACGCCGCGGCCCACCGGCGCGGTGGAGAGCACTTCGAACCCGCCCAGGTTCAGCGGCGCCATGATCGCGATCGCCGTCACCCAGGCGAAGAACCCGCCCAGCCAGCCCACCAGCGCGCGCCACAGATGCACGCTGTCGGCCAGCCGGCCGGGATCGGAAAACACCGTGGCGCCGGTCGTCGTCAGCGCCGAGACCATCTCGAAATAGGCGTTGACGAAGCTGGTGTCGCCCACCGCCTCGTAGAGCGGCAGCGCCAGCAGCACGGGCAGCCCGATATAGGTGGCCAAGAGCGTGATGAGGTGCGAGCGCGCCTGCCGGCGCACCTGCGCGCCCGCGCCCGCGATGCCCGCCAGCGTGGTGAGGATGCCCAGCAGCCCCGCGGCGAAGGCGAAGGCGCGCATCGTGGGGTAATCGCCGGCCCCGAGCGCGTGCAGGGCGGGCACCAGCATCGCCAGCGCGGCGATCCCGGTGAGGATCACGATCAGCGGCAGGGCATAGAGCAGCCGCAGCATCAGAAGAAATCGATGGAGACCTGCAACAGCCGCTCCACCTCGGGCACGTCGGCCGCCATGGCGAAGATGGCGATCACGTCGCCTTCCTCGATCTTGGTCGCGCCGGTGGGCTTGATCACCTTGTCGCCCTTGCCGATGGCGCCCACCAGCACGCCTTCGGGGAAGTCGATGTCGCGGATCGTCTGCCCGGCGATGGGCGAGGTGGAAAGCACCTGCGCCTCGATCACCTCGGCCTCGGCATCGCCCACCGAATAGACGCCGCGCACCCGGCCGTGGCGGATGTGGCGCAGGATCGACGAGACGGTGGTGGAGCGCGGGTTGATGTAGGCGTCGATGTTGAGCGGGTTGAGCAGCGGCACCAGCGTGGGATCGTTGACGAGGCAGATCGCCATCGGGCAGCCCGCCGCCTTGGCGCGCACGCAGGCCAGGATGTTGACCTTGTCGTCATCGGTCACCGCCAGCACGGCATCGGCGCGCTCGATCCCCGCCTCGGCCAGCATCTCGGTATTCAGCCCGTCGCCGTGCAGCACGATGGTGCGCTCCAGCGCGTCGGCGGCCTTCTCGGCCACCGGGCGGGCGCGTTCGATCACCTTGGCGCGGATGCGCTCGGTCCGCTGTTCCAGCGCCGAGGCGACGGCGAGGCCCACATTGCCGCCGCCCACGATCACCACGCGCTCCTGCTTGCGCGAGGTCTTGCCGAAGATCTCCAGCGTGCGGTTGAGATCCTCCGAGTGGGTGAAGACGTAGATCTGATCGCGCGGGAAGAGCTGGTCGCCTGGCTCCGGCGCGAAGAGCTTGCCCTCGCGGCGGATGCCCACGACGATGGCCCGCAGGGTCGAGAACAGGTCGGTCAGCTGGCGCAGCGGCGTGTTGAGCACCGGGCAATCCTCGCTCAGCGAGATGCCCACGAGCTGCGCCTGCCCGCCGAGAAAGCTCTGCGTGTCGAAGGCGGCGGGCGCGGCCAACCGGCGCAGCGCCGCCTCGGCCACTTCGCGTTCGGGGCTGATCACCACGTCGATGGGCATGTGATCGCGGCGGTAGAGATCGGAGTAGATCGCCGTGAGGTAGCTCTGCGCGCGCAGCCTGGCGATCTTGCGCGGCACGGAAAAGACCGAGTGCGCCACCTGGCAGGTGACCATGTTCACCTCGTCGGAATAGGTGGCGGCGATCACCATGTCGGCATCGCGCGCGCCGGCGCGATCCAGCACATCGGGGTAGGAGGCGAAGCCGGCGATGCCCTGCACGTCGAGCGTGTCGGTGGCGCGGCGGACAAGCTCGGCATTGTTGTCCACCACGGTGACATCGTTCTTCTCGCCCGAAAGATGCCGTGCGATCTGCCAGCCCACCTGGCCGGCGCCGCAAATGATGACTTTCATGGCCTCATCCCGATTGCCTGAGCGTTGGCATGGCAGAAGCCCATGGCGAGGTCAATTCCGGCCCGTCTCCGCGGAGATCAGCGCGGCGCTGCGCTCGCGCAGATCGGCCAGCGCCCGGGCCAGGACCGGCGCGTCGCAGGTGAGCGCCACGAGTGCCACGCCGATCTCGCGGTAATGCGCCAGATGCGCCTCGCCCTGGCTGAAGATGCCCGCCGCCTTGCCCGCCGCGCGGGTGCGGGCGACGAGGTGATCGACCGCCTCCATCACGCGCGGATGCGCGGGCTGGCCCGGCAGGCCCATATCGGCCGACAGGTCGGACGGCCCGATGAACACCGCGTCCACGCCATCGGTCGCGGCGATGGCGTCGATATTGTCCACCGCGGCCACGCTTTCGGCCTGCACCATGAGGCAGATCTGATCGTCGGCGGTGGCGACGTAATCGGTGATCCGCCCGTAATCGGCGGCACGCGCGGCGGCCGCCCCCATGCCGCGGATGCCGCGCGGCGGATAGCGGCACATCGCGGCCACCTCGGCGGCCATGGCGCCATCATGCACCATCGGCACCAGCAGCGTGTTCACGCCCGCATCGAGCGCGCGCTTGATCACGGTCGCGCCGGCCGCGGGCACGCGGTAGGCCAGATCCATCCCGTTCGCCCGCGCGGCCAGCAATTGCGGCGCCAGCGACGCCTGGTCGCTCGCCCCGTGCTCGCCGTCGATCAGCCCCCAGTCGAACCCCGCGCCGGCATAGATCTCGGCCAATACGGGCGAGGCGGTCGACAGGAACAGCCCCGTCTGCATCCGCCCGCCCGCCGCCAGAGCCGCCTTGAACCCGTTTCGCATCGCCGGCATCTTCACCTCCCGCATGTGTAGGCCCGCCCAGAGACACCCCGGGGGCCGCCCGGCAACGAACCAAGAAAGGGTTTGACCCGCAAGCCCTGCCGGTTAGGCTTGCATATCGGAAAATCGACACGTCAGGGAGGAATTTCATGAACAAGTTCATGGCTCAAGCCGCCATTGCCGCGCTCGCCACCGGCTTCGCCGCCGAGGCCGCGGCGACCGAGTGGAACGCATCCGTCTGGGGCTCTCGCCGCGCCTTCACCGAACATGTGGAGAAGATCGCCGAGCTGGTGAGCGAGAAGACGGATGGCGAGTTCACGATCAACGTGGGCTACGGCACCCTGTCCAAGAACACCGAAAACCTCGACGGCATCTCCATCGGCGCGTTCGAGATGGCGCAGTTCTGCGCCGGCTACCACCCCGACAAGAACCCCACCATCACCGTGCTGGAGCTGCCCTTCCTCGGCGTGCAGAACCTCGACCAGGAGGTCGCGGTGTCGAACGCCGTCTACGCGCATCCCGCCGTGATCGAGGATTTCGCGCGCTGGAACGCGATCCCGCTGATGACCTCGCCGATGCCGCAATACAACCTCGCCGGCGTGGGCGAGCCGCGCGACACGCTCGAGAAGATGGAGGGCATGCGCGTGCGCGCCACCGGCGGGCTGGGCGAGGCGTTCGAGACGGTGGGCGCGGTGCCCACCTCCGTCACCTCGTCGGAGGCCTATAACGCGATGGAATCGGGCGTGGTCGACAGTGTCGCCTTCGCCCAGCACGCGCATCTGTCGTTCCGCACGATCGACCTGGCGAACTGGTGGACGACGAACCTCAACCCCGGCACGGTGAACTGCCCGGTCGTGGTGAACAAGGATGCCTACGAGGCCCTGCCCGAGGATCACCGCGCCGCGCTGGACGAAAGCGTGCCCGAGGCGATCGACTATTACCTGCAGAACTACCGCGACAACGTGCTCACCAAGTGGGACCAGATCCTCGAGGAGAAGGGCGTGCAGAAGGTCGTCATCTCCGACGAGGAGCTGGCGAAATTCCGCGAGAAGGCGGCGCCGATCTCGGACCAGTGGATCGCCGACATGGAGGCCCAGGGCCTGCCGGGACAGGAGCTCTATGACCTGGTGCAGGACACGCTGAAGCAGAACATGTAAGCTAGGCGCGCGGCCGTCCGGGCCGCGCCGCCCGATACCGGCCCCCGCCCCGCCGGCGGGGGCCGCCTTTGCCCACGAGGTGAGACAGCTCCATGACGACATCGCCGGTGCTTCAGGATGCAAGTGCCCTGTCGCGGGCCGACAGGGCCTTCTTCCGCTTCGAGAGCCTGCTCAACCTCGTGGGCGGCATCACCATCTTCGCGCTGGTCGCGCTGGCGGTGGTGCACGTGCTGTCGCGCAAGCTGCTGAACGCGCCGGTGCCCGGCTATATCGACTGGACACAGCAATGCATGGCGCTCTTCGCCTTTCTCGGGCTGGCCTATACCCAGCGCGAGGGCGGGCATATCCGCATGGATATCGTGATCGGCCAGCTCAAGGGCCGGCCGCTCTGGCTGGCCGAGTGGCTGTCGATCCTGTTAATACTGATCCTGACCACGGCGCTGATCTACGGCACCTTCTACCATTTCGACCGCTCCTTCGACATGACGCGGCCCAACTGGTCGACCGATTCCTCGATCGACATCTCGCTGCCGCTCTGGCCGGCGAAGTTGGTCGTCACGCTGTCGATGGTGGTGCTGTGGCTGCGGCTCTGGCTGCAGCTCTGGGGCTTCGGCCGCGCGCTGCGCACGGGCGACGAGCAGCCGGTGGCGGTGCCGCTGGTGATGGACGCCTCGCAACAGGCCCGCGCCGAGGCCGAAAGCGTGGCAGGCGCCGACAAGTAGGCGCAATGAGGCCCCGCAAGAGGGCCGACAGGAAAACGAGGGAAGCGGATGGATCAGCTGATCGACATGAAGGCCCTGCTCGAAGGGGTCGATATCTTCAACCTGTCGCTCTGGCTGTCGGGCGCGCTGCTGATCCTGGTGCTGATCGGGGTGCGGGTGGCCTTTGCCACCGCCTTCATCGGCTTCATCGGGCTCTGCGCCTTCTTCATGCAGAAACAGGGCTTCGACCGCGGGCTCGTCACCGCGATGAAGCTCGCGGGCCAGGTGCCGCATTCGAAGAGCACGACCTACTCGCTCTCGCTGATCCCGACCTTCATCCTGATCGGCTATCTCGCCTATTTCGCGGGGCTGACGAAGTTCCTCTTCGAGGCCGCGAAGCGCTGGGTCGGCTGGCTGCCGGGGGGCCTGGGCGTGGCCACGGTCTTCGCCACGGCGGGCTTCGCCGCCGTCTCGGGCGCCTCGGTCGCCACTTCGGCCGTCTTCGCGCGGATCGCCATTCCCGAGATGCTGAAGCTCAACTACGACAAGCGCTTCGCCGCGGGCGTGGTGGCGGCGGGCGGCACGCTGGCCTCGCTGATCCCGCCCTCGGCGATCCTGGTGATCTACGCGATCATCGTGGAGCAATCGGTGGGCAAGCTGCTGCTGGCGGGCTTCCTGCCCGGGGCCGTCTCGGCGCTGATCTACGCCGCGCTGGTGATCGGCATGGCGCGGTTCCGCCCCGAGATGGGCCCGCCGGTGCGCGGCTTCACCTGGGGCGAGCGTTTCGCCGCCCTGCCCGGCGCGCTGCCGATCCTCTTCGTCGTCTTCATCATCGTCTACTCGATCTATTTCGGCTGGGCCACGCCTACCGAGGCCGGCGCGCTGGGGGCCTTCGTCGTGCTGCTCATGGCGCTCTGGCAGGGCATGCGCTGGGGGCAGCTGCGCGGCGCGCTGATGGAGGCGGCGAAGCTGACGGTGATGATCTTCACGATGATCTGGGGCGTGCTGATCTTCGTGCGCTTCCTGGGCTTCGCCAAGCTGCCCTCGACCTTCGCCGACTACATAGGCGGGCTCGACCAGCCGCCTTACCTCACGCTGATGATCATCCTGCTCGTCTATGTCGTGCTGGGCATGTTCATGGATGCGATCGGCATGCTGATCCTCACCCTGCCCGTCACCTTCCCCGCCGTCATGGCGCTCAACGGCGGCGTCGGCGGAGAGCCGGGCGCCCTGGGCATGACGCAGGAGGAATGCGCGATCTGGTTCGGGATCATCGTGGTGAAGATGGCCGAGCTGTGCCTCATCACGCCACCGATCGGGCTCAACTGCTTCGTGGTGGCGGGCGTCGCGCAGGACAGCCGCCTGCCCATCACCGTGCAGGACGTGTTCCGCGGCGCCTCGCCCTTCTTCGTGGCCGATGTCGTGACGGTGGCGGTGCTCGTCGCCTTCCCCGGCATCGTGCTGTGGCTGCCGGGGCTGCTCTAGCGCCCCGGCAGGCCGCTCATCGGATCAGCGCAGATCCTCGGGCAGCAGCGCCTCGGGAATGTCCTGGAAGCAGACCGGCCGCAGGAAGCGGCGGATCGCCAGCGTGCCCACCGAGGTGGCGCCGAAATTGGTGCTGGCCGGATAGGGCCCGCCATGCACCATCGCATCGGCCACTTCCACGCCCGTCGGATAGGCGTTCGCCAGGATCCGCCCCGCCTTGCGGGTGAGGATCGGCATCAGCCGGCGGGCGAGAGCGGTGTCGCCCTCCTCCATCTGCAGCGTGCAGGTCAGCTGGCCTTCCAGCGCGGCGGCGACATCGACCATCTCTTCCTCACTCTCGGCCAGCACCAGCAGGCCGAGCGGGCCGAAGACCTCGTGCGCGAGGTCGGGATGGGCGAGGAAATTGGCCGCCGAGGTGCGGTAGAGCGCCGGGCGGGCATTGCGCGCGGGCGCGTCGTGCTGGGCCAGCGCCTCCACGCCCTCGGTGCCGGCGATCTTCTCGCGGCCCGAGACGTAGGATTTCGCGATCCCCTCGGTCAGCATCACCTGCGGGCCCACATCGCCGAGCGCGTCGGCCGTGGCCTCGGCCAGCGTATCGGCGTCGGAACCCTTCAGCGCCACGCCGACGCCGGGATTGGTGCAGAACTGGCCCGCGCCCATCGTCAGCGAACCGGCCCAGCCCTGGCCCGCCGCCTGCGCCCGCGCCCCAAGCGCACCGGGCAGGAAGAAGACCGGGTTGACCGAGCCGAGCTCGCCGAAGAAGGGGATCGGCTCGTCGCGCTCGGCGCACATGTTGAACAGCGCGCGCCCCGCGCCGAGCGAGCCGGTGAAGCCCACGGCGCGGATCAGCGGATGCTTGACCAGCGCGGCGGCGGCCTCGTTGCTGGCCGATTGCATCAGCGAGAAGACGCCCGGCGGCATGCCGCAGGCCTTCGCCGCGGCGGTGATCGCCTCGGCCACGATCTCGCCCGTGCCGGGATGGGCCGGGTGGCCCTTTACGACGACCGGGCAGCCCGCGGCCAGCGCGCTCGCCGTGTCGCCGCCCGCGGTGGAGAAGGCGAGCGGGAAGTTCGACGCGCCGAAGACGGCCACGGGCCCGATCGGCAGCTGGATCATCCGCAGATCGGGGCGCGGGGCGGGCTTGCGATCGGGCAGCGCCTCGTCGTGGCGGCGGTCAAGATAGGCGCCGTCGCGGATGTGCTTGGCGAAGAGCCGCAGCTGGCCGGTGGTGCGCCCGCGCTCGCCTTCCAGACGCGCCTCGGGCAGGCCGGTTTCCTGCACGCCGATCTCGGTGATCTCGGCGCCGCGCGCCTCGATCTCGTCGGCGATCTTCTCCAGGAAGGCGGCCCGATCCTCGCGCGAGGTCGCGGCGTATTCCGGAAACGCCGCCTCGGCCGCGCGCGCCGCGCGATCGGCCAGCTCGGGCGTGCCGTCGGCAAAATCATGCGCCGGGCCCGAGACGGGCATCGAGGTGAAATGGCTGTCGCTGCCGACATGCTCGCCGGCGATGAGGTGCTTGCCCTTCGGGGTGAAGCTCATCTGCCTGTCCTTTCTTTCGGGTACTGAATTAATTGGCGCCCTTGTCGCCCCTCGCGCGGCGAATCACAAGTTGCGCCGGGCGAATGTGGCGATTTCTTCGGTCAGTACGGGCCAGAGCGGTTGCGGCAGTTCGTGGCCCACGCCGTCGAAGACGCGCAAGGTGGCGCCGGGGATGGTTTCGGCGAGGGCACGGCCGTTCTCCACCGGCAGGATCGGGTCCTCTGCGCCGTGCAGCACCTGCACCGGCAGCGCGATCCGCGCCGCCGCGCCGGGCCGGTCGTCTCGCAGGGTGAGCGCGCCGTGGCGGAAGGCGTCGGCCATGCCCTCGGGCCCGCCCGCGCGGCGAACGTCGGCGGCGATGCGGTCGCGCGCGGCGGGCTCGTCGAAGCCGGCGCTGCCGGCGCAGAGCCGGGCGATCACCAGCAGGAACTCCGTCACCGCTGCCTCATCACTCCAGTCGAGCGTGGCGAAGCCCTCGAAATGGTTCAGGAAACGCGGGTCGATCCCCGGCAGCGGCGCCCCCTGCCAGCCCAGCGGCTCGGCCGCGATCAGGCTCAGCCCGGTGAGGCGATCCGGCGCGTCGAGCGCCAGCATCTGCCCGATCAGCCCGCCCAGCGACATGCCCACGAGGTGCGCGCGCGCCATGCCATGCGCCTCCATCACCGCCAGCACGTCGCCGCACATGTCTTCGACCGTATAGGCCGTCTCGCCCACCGAGCGGGAGGAGCGGCCGGTATCGCGGTGATCGAAGCGCACGACATGCAGGCCCCGCGCCGCGAGCGCCTGGCACAAAGGCACGGGCCAGCCCAGCATCGAGGCGGTCGAGCCCATCACCAGCACCAGGCCGGGATCGCCTTCGCGCCCGAAATCCTCGGTGGCGAGCGTGATGCCCGCATTCTCGACCATACGCTCGGTCATTGTCGCCTCACCTCACCCCCGTCAGCAGCGCGAACGTCGCCGCCAGCACCGGGATCGCCGCCAAGGTGAAGCCGAGATTCCACCCGAAGGTCAAGCGCGCGGGCCGCACATCGCCGACGCGGGCGATGATCAGCACCACCGTGGCGAAGGGGGAAAACGTCATCGACAGGGCCCAGCCGCAGGAAATCGCGAGCGCCAGCAGCGTGGGATCGGCGGGCGGCACCGGCAAGGCGCCGAACAGCGCGCCGAAGAACACCGCCATCATGATCGGCGACAGCGCCAGCAGCGACAGCACCGCGATGGCGACCGGGATCGCGGTGAGCAGCAGCCAGTCGGGCATTGCCGCGAGGCCGAGCGCCTCGGCCAGCGCCTCGGCCGGGATCAGCCCGGCAGCGGCCAGGCCGATATAGCCCGAACAGGCCAGCGTCACGGCGATCGGGGCCGAGGCGGGCAGCGCCTCGAGCGCGATGCCGGCCACCCGCGCGCGCGGCGCCGCCCCACCGCCGCGCGCCTGCACGATCAGCCAGCCCAGCACCATCGGCACGCAGGCGCAGAGCAGCCCGAAGACGAGGGTATCCTGCGTCAGCCGCGCGAAGATCGAGGCGAGGCCCAGCAGCCACAGGCAGGCCAGCAGGAACCGCCCCGCCGCGCGGCCGGGGAACGGCGCCGCGATCCGCGCCCCCCCGGCGCCGCGATACGCGCGGTGGCGCAGCCAATCCTCGCCCGCGCCCACCACCATGATCGCGAGGAACAGCACGAAACCCGCGAGCATCCACCATTGCCTGTCGATGCCCTCGATCAGCTCCATCAGCGCGAGCGGCGCCATCGCGGTGGGCGACCAGATCACGCACCAGGCGAAACCGCGCAGCAAGGCCGAGAGCTGCCGGCGCTCGCGGATCGGGTTGAGCGGATCGCCCGGCCTGTCGCCGGTGATGCCCTTCTGGATCAGCGGCACCAGGAAGCTCACCGTGCCGACATTGAATAGCACCGCCAGCGCCGCCGTGCCGGAATAGAGCGCGTAATAGCGCCGGCCCGGCGGCTGGCGGGTGAGGTAGCGGCCCAGATCGGCCACGGCGGGCGAGGTGGCGGCCGCCTCGTAGAGCAGCGAGAGCAGCAGGATGAAGACCATCAGGAACGAGGCCTGGTCGAGCGCCGCGGCCAGCACCGCGCCCGGCGCCTCCACCCGCCAGAGCACCGCGGCCGAGAGCACGGCGCAAAGTGTCAGCAGGTAGGCCTCGCGCAGGCCGAGGCGCGGTATCGCGAGGATCGCCAGCGCGCCCATGGCCAGCCACGCCCCGTGCTGGAACAGCGCCACCCCCAGCCCCCGCGCGCCAAGCTCCAGCACGATCGCCGCCCCCATCGCCGCCGCGATGGCGCGGCGGCGTGGCCCGGCGGCGGCCGGCGCCTCAGGCATCCACCGGCTGCCGGTGCCGCGACATCAGCGAAGAGACAAGCGCCAGCCCGATCAGCCCGGCCCCTATCAGCCCGGTCAGAAGCTCGGGCACATGCACCCTGGATTGCGCGAACATGATGACCGACAGCGCGATGATCGAGTAATAGGCGCCGTGTTCGAGATAGCGGAACTGCGCCAGCGTCTGCTTCTCCACCAGCATGATCGTCATCGAACGCACATACATCGCGCCGATCCCCAGGCCGATCGCGATCAAAAACAGGTTCTGCGTCAGCGCGAAGGCGCCGATCACACCGTCGAAGCTGAACGAGGCGTCGAGCACTTCGAGGTAGAGAAACGCCCCCAGCCCGCCCGAGGCGACGGCGCCCTTGGCGGCCTGGGCCTTGTCGTCCAGCACCTGGCCCAGCACCTCGACGCAGGTGAAGACGACGAGCCCCAGCATCGCGGCATAGAGGAAGGCCGCCTGCTCGGCGCGATCCTCCTGCATCGAGGCGAAGATCAGCACCACGACCAGCACGACCGAGATCTGCATACCCCGCAGCGGCGCCAGCTGGCGCAGGCGGCGCTCGAGCGTGCCGATCCAGTGCACCTCCTTGCCCTCGTCGATGAAATAGGTGAGCCCCACCATCATCAGGAAGGCCCCGCCGAAGGCCGAGATCGCCAGGTGGCTCTCGCCGATCAGGCGGGCATATTCCGAGGGCTGGGCGACGGCGAGCCGCAGCGCCTCGAACGGGCCGACGCGGGCGGCGATGGCCACGACGAGCAGCGGGAAGATGATCCGCATGCCGAAGACGGCGATCAGGATGCCCCAGGTCAGGAAGCGCCGGCGCCAGACCTCGCTCATCGTCTTGAGCTTGTCGGCGTTGACGATGGCGTTGTCGAAACTCAGCGAGATCTCGAGGATCGCCAGCACCGTGCCGACCATCGTGAAGGTGAGCGCGCCGCCCAGCGTGCCCGTCGTCGCCCAACCCAGCCAGAAGGCCAGCGCGATGCCCACCAGTGTGGAGAGCAGCGCCCAGCGGAGATAGCGGAAGACGGACATGTCGGGGCTTTCGGTTGGGGTTGGGGGGTGAAGAGTCGGGGCGTATCGGTCAGGGGGTCACGGGCGTGAGGAGCGGCCTGCCCGAGAAGTGGGCATCCACGTTGTCGACGACAAGCTGGGCCATCGCGTCGCGCGTCTCGACGGTGCCCGAGGCGTGGTGCGGGTGCAGGGTGACGTTGTCGAGCGCGCCGAAGCGCGGGTTCACCTGCGGTTCGTTCTCGAACACGTCGAGCCCGGCCATGCCCAGCCGGCCCGCCTCGAGCGCGTCGAGCAGCGCGGCCTCGTCGATGACCGAGCCGCGCGCGATGTTGACGAGGCAGCCCTGTGGGCCGAGCGCCTCGATCTCGCGCCTGCCCACCAGGCTCGCCGTGCCCGCCCCGCCCGCCGTGGCGACGATCAGGATGTCGGCCCAGCCTGCCAGCGCGGCGAGGTCGGGCTCGAACCGCCAGGGCGCCTCGCGCGGGTGGCGGCCGAAATAGGCGATCTGCGCCTTCATCGGCACCAGCCGCTCGGCGATGGCGCGGCCGATCCGGCCGAGCCCGGCAATGCCCACCTTCGCGCCCATCACCCTGTGGTTCAGCGGCATCGGCCCCTCGCGCCCCCAGGCGCCCGAGCGGACATGCCTGTCGCCCTCGCGCAGCCGCCGCCAGGAGGCCAGCATCAGCGCGATGGCCATGTCGGCCACATCGTCGGTCAGCACGTCGGGCGTGTTGGTGAGCGTGGCGCCGTGTTCGGTGAGCGCGTCGAGGTCGATCTTGTCGTAGCCTACGCTCATCGTCGCGGCGAGTTTCAGCGACGGCAGGGCGCGGATGACATCGGCCGTGAGCCCGGTGCCGCCGGTCGTGACCAGCGCCTCGACGCCCTCGGGCAGCGCGGCGAGGAAGGCCGGCTTGTCCTCGGCGCGGTAATACTTGTGGAGCGTGTAGCGGCTGGCGAGGTCATCCATGAACGGCCGCATCAGCGGCGAGACGATCAAGAGATCGGGCTTCATGCAGGCTTTCCTTCACTTCCCCGCAGCAGACCTAGCCCGAGGCGCGGGCGGCAACAAGGGGCGGGGCGGGTGAAGGCGGGGCTGGCGGTGGCGGCGAGGCGCAACAGAGCGCGAGCGCCGCCCCGTGGGGTGGCGCCTCCGACGCTGGTGTTGAGCACTTTATGGCAGCCAAGCCCCTCCGACCTTGCCGCAGCGCGGGTCGGTAATTAGAGCGCCACCCCGCCCCGACGGGGCGGCGCTCGCGCGGCGGGGCTGCGCCCCTTGTCCCGCGCGGGGAGGCTGCGCCTCCTTCAGTCCCTGCGGGGCGCGGGGCTCCCGCCCCTTCTCGGCGCACTTCGTGCGCGTCGAAGCGTTGGGCCAGGCCGGGGGCTCCGCCCCCCGGACCCCCGGAGGTATTTGAGGCACGTTGAAAGGTGCCGGTCTTGGCACAACGGTAGCGCGAGGGCCGCCCCGTGGGGTGGCGCCGCCAACGCTGGTGTTGAGCACTTTATGGCAGCCAAGCCCCTCCGACCTAGCCGTAGCGCGAGATGATGGCAAGAGCGCCACCCCGCCCCGACGGGGCGGCGCTCGCGCGGCGGGGCTGCGCCCCTTGTTCCGCGCGCGGGGCCTTCGGCCCCGAGTGCCTGAGTGAGGTAGGTGCTACCGCCCTGCCCCGCCTCACACGTAACGCGACACCAGGTTCTCCAGCCGCTCCTGCCGGCCCGAACGCGGCTCGGGGTTGATGCCGTCGGTCGCCACTTTGGCCGCGATCGCGTCGAGCGAACCGGTCAGCATCTCGCGCGCTTCGGGGCTCTCCCAGCCGGCATAGCGGGCGCGGCGGGCCTCTTCGAGCTTGCCGTCCTCCAGCATCGCGGCGGCCGCCTTCAGGCCCCGCGCGCAGATATCCATCGCGCCGGCATGGGCGGCGATCAGATCCTCGGGATCCAGCGATTGCCGCCGCAACTTGGCGTCGAAATTGGTGCCGCCGGTGGTGAAGCCGCCCGCCTTGAGGATCTCGTAATAGGCCAGCGCCACTTCCGGCACGGAATTGGGGAACTGGTCGGTATCCCAGCCCGACTGGTAATCGTTGCGGTTCATGTCGATCGAGCCCAAGAGCCCCAGCGAGGCAGCCATGGCAAGCTCATGCTCGAAGGAATGCCCGGCCAGGATCGCATGGCCCTGCTCGATGTTCATCTTCACCTCGCCTTCCAGCCCGAAGCGGCGCAGGAAGCCATAGACGGTGGCGACGTCGAAATCGTACTGGTGCTTGGTCGGCTCCTGCGGCTTGGGCTCTATCAGGATCGTGCCCTTGAAGCCGATCTTGTGCTTGTACTCCACCACCATCTGCAGGAAGCGCCCGGCATGTTCGGCCTCGGCGGTCAGATCGGTGTTGAGCAGCGTCTCGTAGCCTTCGCGCCCGCCCCACAGCACGTAATTCTCGCCGCCCAGCTTCTGGGTCGCGTCCATGCAGGTCTTCACCGTGGCGGCGGCGAAGGCGAAGACATCCGGGTCGGGGTTCGTCGCCGCGCCCGACATGTAGCGGCGGTGCGAGAACAGGTTCGCCGTGCCCCAGAGCAGCTTCGTCCCCGTCTCCTCCATCTTGGTGCCGAGATAATCGGTCATCGCGTCGAGGTTCGACGTGTTCTCGTTGAAATCGCGGCCCTCGGGGCGGATATCGGCATCGTGCCAGCAATAATAGGGCTGGCCGAGGATGCGGAACATCTCGAACGCGGCATCGGCCTTGGCCTTGGCGTGATCGAGGCTGTCGCCGAACCAAGGCCGCTCGAAGGTGCGGCCGCCGAACGGATCGCCGCCCTCCCAGGCGAAGGAATGCCAGTAGGCGACCGCGAAGCGCAGGTGATCCTCCATGCGCTTGCCCATCACCACCTCGTCGGGGTTGTAATGGCGATAGGCCAGATCGGTATCGGCGTTCGGGTCGAAGGCGATCGGGTCGATGCCCTTGAAGAAATCGGTCATGTGAGTCCCCTTATGGCGTCTCTTGCTTGCTGATAGGCGGCGTGGCCGGCGTCGAACGCGTCGGCCAGCGCGGGATCGGGTGCGAAGGCGGTCTCGGTGGCGGGCGGCGGGGCCAGTTCCTCGCCGCCGCCGGTCACGGCCATCATCGCCAGCCGCGACGCGCCGAAGGCGCCGCCGTAATCGCCGGCGACGGGGCGCGCGATCTCGGTGCCCAGCACCGAGGCCATCAGCGCCAGCCAGTAATCCGAACGCGCACCGCCGCCCACGGCCAGCAGATCCGAGATCTCGGTGCCCGTGGCGCGCAGCGCGTCGCGGCAATCGCGCACGGCATAGGCCACGCCCTCGAGCACCGCGCGGGTGGCCGCCTCGCGGTCGGTCGCGTGTTCGAGCCCGATGAAGGCGCCGCGCACGGCGGCATCGTTGAGCGGCGTGCGCTCGCCGCCGAGGTAGGGCAGGAAGCGCGTCTTGCCGGGCGGCTGCAGCTTGCCGAGCGCGCCGGTCAGATCGCCGGGCTGGGCGCCGGCGAGCCGCGCGAACCAGTTGAGCGCATCGGTCGCGGCCAGGATCACGCCCATCTGGTGCCAGGTGCCCGGCAGGGCGTGGCAGAACGTGTGCACGGCGGTGGCCGCATCGGGGCGATAGCCCTCGTTCGCGGCGAAGAGCACGCCGGATGTGCCGAGCGAGACGAAGCCCTGCCCCGCCTTCACCACGCCCACGCCGATCGCCGCGGCGGCATTGTCGCCCGCGCCGCCGGCCACGATCACCTTTGGCGACAGGCCGAAGCGATGCGCGAGATCGCCGCGCAGCTGGCCCGAGGGCGCGGCGCCCTCCACCAGCGCGGGCATGTGGTCGCGCCCCAGCCCGGTCGCGGCGAGCAGCTCGTCCGACCAGTCGCGCGCGCCGGTATCCAGCCACGACGTGCCCGCGGCATCCGACATCTCGGCCACGTGGCCGCCGGTCAGCCACAGGCGCAGGTAATCCTTGGGCAGCAGCACCTTGGCGACTTTCGCGAAGACCTCGGGCTCGTGCTTTGCCACCCAGGCGAGCTTGGGCGCGGTGAAGCCGGGGAAGACGATGTTGCCGGTGATCGCGCGGAAGCGCGGATCGGCATCCATCTCGGCCGCCTCGACATGGCTGCGCGTGTCGTTCCACAGGATGCAGGGGCGCAGCGGCTTGTCGTCGGCGCCCAGAAGCGTGGCGCCGTGCATGTGGCCCGACAGGCCGATGCCGCGCACGCCAGCCAGATCGGCCTTGCCCGCCAGCGCGCCCAGCACCGTCTCGGCCGCTTCGATCCAGTCTTCCGGCCGCTGCTCCGACCAGCCTTCGCCGGGGCGCTGCACCGTGAGCGGCGCGGTCGCCTCGGCCAGCATCTTCTGATCCTCGTCGATCAGCAGGGCCTTCAGCCCCGACGTGCCCAGATCAAGCCCGATATACATCTCCGCCTCCCTCGTTCACGCGCCCTTGGTTAGGGCGCGCCGGCGCCGGGCGCAACGCGGTTGCATCCTGCAACCCGGTTGCATCGCGCGCGGCCATCGGCAATGCTGCGGCGGAATTGCAAACGTGTTGAAGAGCCACCGGAAAATGACGCGCCCCCTTGTCGCCCTCGCCCTCGTCGCCGCGCTGTCGGCCTGCGTGACCACCGCGCCCACCGGCGACGGCCAGCCCGCGCCGCAGCCCGCCACGCAGGATATCGTCGGCAGTTCGGCCAGCAGTGCGCGCACCGCGCTCGTCTTCCGGGGCTTCCAGCCGCTGCGCAGCTACGGCAACCAGACCTTCTGGTGGCACAACCGTTCGCAGAGCTGCCTGCGCACGGTGACCGACGAGGCGGGCACGATCACCGCCTCGGGCCCGATCGCCAGCGTCTCCTGCTCGGTCTGAGATCACCGCGCATACTCCACAAAGGCGAACCGCCCGGAATCGGGCGCCCATGACGGCACGTTGATCGTGCCCTGCCCGCCATGCAGCGCGCGCAGCACGCGCGGCGCGCCGCCGCCGGCGGGCATCACGCGCAGCTCAACCTCGCGGTCGGGGGGATGGCCCTCGGTGCCCTCCTCGTAGGCGAGGTAGGCCACGTGCCGCCCGTCGGGCGAGGGATGGGGGAACCAGTTCACCCGCTCGTCGTCGGACATCTGCTGCGCATCCGAGCCGTCGGGCCGGATGCGCCACAGATCCATCGTGCCGCCGCGATCCGAGTTGAACCAGATCCAGGCGCCGTCGGGCGTGTAATCCGGCCCGTCATGATGGCCCTCGCCGCGCGTCAGCCGCGTCTCGCCGCTGCCATCGGGGGCGCAGGTGAAGATGTCGAAATGCGCGTCGCTGCCGCGCCGGCCGACATAGGCCAGACGCGCGCCATCGGGCGAGACGCCGTGCCAGTAGCTCGGCACATGCGCCGTGACGCGCCGGGGGGCGCCTCCCGCGAGCGGCACGAGGTAGATGCACGAGCCCTCGGTCTGCGCGGAATCCGAGATCACCAGCGTCTCGCCATCGGGCATCAGCCCGTGATCGTTGTTGCACCTGTCGGCCGCGCCCGTGTCGATCGGGCTGAGCATGTCGGCACCCGGCGCCAGCGCCCAGATCCGGCCCTCGGCATTCACGATCAGCCGACCGTCGCGGTGCCAGTTCGGCGCCTCGATATGACGGTCGGTCTCGAGCAGGGTTTCCACCTCGCCGTCGAGCGTGATCGTGCAGAGCCGCGAGCGCCAGCTCATGCCGGCCCACCAGAATCGGGACCGCCGGGATGATAGGCGAAGCGCGAGAACCGCGCCTCGCGCGCATAGCCGGCCACGTCGAAGGCGACCATGCCCACGAAGGCCCCGGTGAACGAGCCATGCTCGCCCCGCCCGCCCTCGTCGGAGATCACCGAGGCATCCAGCCGCGGCCCCAGCGCCTGCCAGTCCCCGCCGCCCTGGCGCCAGAAGAATTGCTGGTGGGCGTGATCGACCTCGACACGCAGCTCCACCGCGCCGTCGCCGATGGGCAGCGGCTCGGTCACCTGGTCGAGCCGGGCATCGGGCCAGTCGCCGGGGCAGGAGACGACGCTGAGGAACCGCCCCTCGCCCTCTTCCCCGCCGCTCACCAGCGCGGCATGCAGTTTGTGGCGGTTGTAATATGTGGTGAGCCCGGCGGCCTGCTGATAGCTGTCGGGCACGAACTCGGCCAGCGTGCATTCGGCCTGGTAGACGTGATGCTCCTGCCGCCGCGCCACCAGCGCCTGCTCGAAATGCGAGCCGAGGCTTTCGCGACCGATCAACGTCAGCCCCCCTGCCCCGGTGCGGAACAACCGCGCCGGTTCGGGATGGCGCAGCCACTGGAACTCGGCCGGCAGGCCTGCGGCGAAATCCGTCTCGCGCGGCTGCGGCGCGGCGCGTTCGGCCTCCACCGGGCCGGGCAGCTCGGCGCGCGGCACCATGCCGCCCTCTTCCAGCCACAGCCAGCCATCGCGCCAGACCACGCGCTCGATCCCCGTCTCGCGGCCGAGCGGGCAGAAATGGCCGGTGCCGTCGGGCCCGGCAATGGGCCGGCCCATGAGGAAGGTGTGATAGCCCTCGCCCTGCGGCGTTTCCACATATTGCCCGTGCCCGGTGCGCTGGATCGGCGATCGCGGCGCGGCGGCGGTGCAGATCAGGTGCTTTTGCGGATGCGTTTCGTACGGCCCGGCCAGTTCGCGCGAGCGCGCCATGCTGACGGCATGATCATAGCCGGTGCCGCCCTCGGCAACGGTGAGGTAATAATACCCTTCGCGCTTGAACAGGTGCGGCCCCTCGGTGAGCCCGCGGTCGGTGCCGTGCCAGAGCTCCATCACCGGGCCGGTCAGCCCGCCTTCCTCGCTCCATTCCTGGGCGAAGATGCCATCGAACGAGGCATGGGCCGGGTTGCCGCCGGTGCCGGGGCCACGGTGGTTCCAGCGCAGGTTGAGGAAGTATTTCTTCCCGTCATCGTCATGGAAGAGCGACGCGTCGAACCCCTTGGAGTTCACGTAGATCGGCGCCGACCACGGGCCCTCGATGCGTTCGGCCGTGGTGATGTAGTTGTGGCAATCCTTGAACGACCCGTCGAGCCGTTTCACATCGGTATAGACCAGCCAGAACCGCCCGTCGGCGTAAGACAGGCAGGGCGCCCAGATGCCGCCGGAATCCGGATTGCCGCGCATGTCGAGCAGTTCGGCCCGGTCGAGCGGGCGCGTGGCGAGCTCCCAGTTCACCAGGTCGGTAGAGCGGTGGATCTGCACGCCGGGATACCACTCGAAGGTCGAGGTGGCGATGTAATAGGTCTCGCCCACGCGCACGATCGAAGGATCGGCGTTGAAGCCGGGCAGGATCGGATTGACGATCATTTCTTGCGCTCCGCTGCGAATTTCGTCTGCTCGGCCGATTGCGCCCAGAGGTTGATCTTCTCCTCGTCGGCATGTTCGTCGATCTCGCGCAGCTCTTCCTCGGTGAAATCCAGGTTGGCCACGGCGCCGGCACATTCCTCGACCTGTTCGGGCCGCGAGGCGCCGATCAGGGCGCTGGTGATGCCGCCGCCGCGCAGCACCCAGGCAATCGCAATCTGCGCCAACGACTGGCCGCGCCTTTGCGCGATCTCGTTGAGCTTGTTGAGGTTTTCCACCGCGCGATCCGAGATCATCTCGGGCCGCAGGCTCTTGCCCTGCGTAGCGCGGCTGCCCTCGGGGATGCCGCCCAGATACTTGCCCGTCAGCATGCCCTGCGCCAGCGGCGTGAAGGCGATGGAGCCGACGCCAAGCTCGCCCAGCGTCTCCTTCAGCCCGTCACGCTCCACCCAGCGGTTGAGCATGTTGTAGCTCGGCTGGTGGATCAGGCAGGGCGTGCCCAGATCGCGCAGGATCGCCACCGCCTCGCGCGTGCGGGCGGAATTGTAGCTTGAGATGCCGGCATAGAGCGCCCGGCCCGAGCGCACGATGTGATCGAGCGCGCCCATCGTTTCCTCCAGCGGCGTGTCGGGATCGAAACGGTGGGAATAGAAGATATCGACGTAATCCACCCCCAGCCGCCGCAGCGAGGCATCGCACGAGGCGATGAGATACTTGCGCGAGCCCCATTCGCCATAGGGCCCGGCATGCATCCGGTAGCCCGCCTTCGACGAGATCAGGATCTCGTCGCGGTAACCGCGCAGGTCGGTGCGCAGGATCTCTCCGAACGCCTCCTCGGCGCTGCCCTCGGGGGGGCCGTAATTGTTGGCGAGGTCGAAATGAGTGATGCCCAGGTCGAAGGCGCGGCGCACGATGGCGCGCTTCACCTCGTGGGCCGTATCCTCCCCGAAATTGTGCCACAGGCCGAGGCTGATCGCCGGCAGCATCAGCCCCGATGCGCCGCAGCGGCGATAGATCATCCGCTCGTAGCGATCCGCCGCCGGCTCATAAGGCATCGGCCGGCTCCTGCCTTGTGCCCAGCAGATGCGCCGCCTCGGCGGGGGTGACGGGCTCGGGCCGCTCGCATGTCGTGCTCATGGCGACGAATGCGCCGCTTTCGCCCGAGGCGAGAATGCCGGTCATCACGTCGACGACATGCAGCGCCAGGTCGAGCGAGCAGCGGTGCGGGCGGTTCTCGACGATGGCCTGCGCCATGTCGGCCAGCCCGGCCGTGCGGTAATTGGCCAGGCCGCCCAGCTTCTCGTGCTGCTGGTTGGGCACGGCGAAGGGATGGTCGGGCTGTTCGAGCGGGGCGATCACCCCGTCGCGCCCGGCATATTCCACCTTGCCGCCGAAGAAGTTCGGATCGGGCAGGAAGAGCGAGCCCTCGGTGCCGTAAAGCTCCATGTTGCCGTGGCGATGCGCCCAGACATCCCAGCTGGTGGACAGCGTGATCGTGGCGCCGTTCGCGAAATCGAGCAGCGCGTGGATGTTGGTGGGCGTGCGCACCGGGATCTCTTCGCCCGCGCGCGGCTGGGAAGAGATCGTGCGGACCGGCGTCGCCATCGAGGTGAGCGCGGCGACGCGCTTCACCGGGCCCAGAAGCTGCACCAGGTTGGTGATGTAATAGGGGCCGAGATCCAGCATCGGGCCGCCGCCGGGCAGGAAGAAGAAATCGGGATTGGGGTGCCAATGCTCCATCCCGTGGCTCATCACGTGGGCGGTGCCGCCGGTGATCGTGCCGCATTTGCCGGTGTCGATCGCCGCGCGCGCCGCCTGGTGGGCGCCGCCCATCCAGGTATCGGGGGCCGAGCCGACGCGCAGGCCCTTCTCGTCGGCCAGCTTGCGCAAGGCCTCGCCCTCTTCCAGGGTGAGCACCAGCGGCTTTTCCGAATAGGCGTGCTTGCCCGCTTCGAGGATCGCCTTGGTCACCGCGAAATGCGCATCCGGAATGGTCAGGTTGATGACCAGCGCGATGTCGTCGGCCGCCAGCAGCCCTTCCACGCTTTCCGCCCGGACGCCGTATTCCGCCGCCCGCGCCTGCGCGACCTCGGCGTTGAGATCGGCCACCGCGCGGATGTCGAGCGCCGCGAAGGAGGGCGCGAGGCGCAGATAGGTCTGCGAGATGTTGCCGCAGCCGATGATGCCTATGCCAAGCTTGTCCATTCCCGCCTCCTTCACAATTGCCGCGCCGTGGCGATCGAGTTGCGCGCAAAACGCCGGTGATCGGAGGGGTTGTCATGCTCCATCACGAAGTATTTCGCGCCGGTCTGCTCCACCTCGCGCATGATCGCGGGCCAGTCCATCACGCCTTCGCCGAGATCGGCCCAGCCATCCTCTTCGACCTTCTCGCCCGGCGCGGCGATGTCCTTGAGGTGCACCGCGGTGATGCGGGGGGCGTATTTGCGCACCGCCTCCAGCGGATCGCCGCCGCCGCGCACGACCCAGGCGATATCGAGCTCCACCTCCAGGTTCGGGCCGCCGCGCAGGATCAGATCCTGCGGGATCTCGCCGGCCGGCAGGGGCTTGAACTCGAAATCGTGGTTGTGCCAGCCGAAGCCGAGCCCGGCATCGCGCAGCGGCTTGCCGGCCTCTTCCAGCCTGGCGCCAAACGCCTCCCACCCGGCGGCATCCTCGGGGCGCTGATCGGGGGCGAGGAAGGGCACATAGACCGTCTCGATCCCCAGCGCGCCCGCGATCTCGATCACGCGCTCGGGCGTGCCCTCGACCATGTCGAGCCCGAAGTGACCCGAGGGCATCTTCAGCTCGGCCGCCTCGAGCGCGGCGACCATGCCGTCGAGCTGGTCGAGCTGGGCGTAGAGCGCGCCATAGCCTTCCACCTGCTCGTATCCCGCCTCGCGCAGCATCGCCAGCGTGTCGGAAAGCGGCGGAAAATTGCGCGAGGAATAAAGCTGATAGCTGAACGTCTTCATGTGGTTTCTCCCTTGTCCTGCGGCCCTTTTGCCCCTTCGGCCGCGAGCCATGTGTCGTAATCCGAGACCAGCAGCCGGCGCGGCGCGGCATCCTCTTCGACCTGCGAGAACCGGCCGATCGGATCGCGGAAGATGTTGTCGGTGCGGTCGTCGTTGACGTTCGAGACCTCGCCGATCAGCACGCGCCCGCCCTCGCCCCAGAAGGCGTGCCAGCAATCGGGCTCAAGCGTGACGCTCTCGCCCGGCGCCAGCCTGAGCCGCGCGCCCGCTTGCAGGCTGCGCCAGGCGCCATCGCAGCGCACCCGCAGATCGGCGTTCTCGTCGAGCCCGCCCTGCGCGTCGGCGGCGAAAAGCTCCAGCACCAGGGTGGCGCCGCCGCGGTTGATGATATCCTCGGTCTTGAGGTTGTGGCGGTGCATCGGGCTGAGCTGGTTCTCGCCCGAGATCATGATCTTCTCGGCATAAAGCATGCCCCGCCCGCTCGCCACATTCGCGGCCGAGCCGTTGCGCACGGTGAACAGGAACAGGCCGAGATCGTCGAACCTGCCCTGGCCGTAATCGGTGATGTCCCAGCCCAGCATGTGATCGCGGATCATCGCGGCATCGTCGGCCACGCGGGCCTGCAATTCCTGCGGCGACCAATAAGCGAAGGGCGGCATGACATAGCCGTGCGAGCGGATGAAGGCATCGCTTTCGGTGATGATTTCGTTGATCTGGGAACGTTTCATGCCGCACCGCCATAGGTTGCCGAGTGGAGGTCGCGCAAGCGGAATTCCGGTGTCGCGCCGGGATCTTGCGGGGTGAAGGTGAGATGCGACGTGACGCCGGGGCCGAGATGCACGGCGTTGCGATCCCAGCGGCCGGGGATATCCGCCTCGGCGGTCACGAAAAAGGCCATGGCCTGCGCGGTGACGGCAAGGCGGAACGCGTCGCCCTCGCGGCTCACCTCGTGGGCGAGGCCGGGATCGGGCAGGTCATAGGCCTTCCAGCGGCGCGGCGCGAAGATGTCGCCCGCATGTGTGCCGTCAGAGCCTTCCCAGCCATAGGTCAGCACCTCGTCGGCCGCCAGCGTGCCCGGCGCGATGGTGAGCACGGTCTCGGCCGCCTCGCCCAGCCGCGCGGAGCCGCGAGCGATCTCGCGCGCCTCGCCGGTCAGCCGGGTGGCATAGGCCGTGATGTCCAGCGTCACCTCTTCGGGCCGGTCCGAAATGCCGACCAGCCGGATCGCATCGCCATCGGGAATTGCCGCCACGAAAACAGGGGCATAGAAGGCGCGGGCGATGTGGTGCATCACCTTCCAGCCGCCGCCATGGTCGAGCGAGGCCCAGCTTGCCACCGGCCAGGTATCGTTGAGCTGCCAGTAGAGCGTGCCCTGGCAATGCGGCTTCAGCGCGCGCCAGGCGGTGACGGCCGTCTTGATCGCCTCGGCCTGCTGCACCTGCGACAGCCACACGAAGGCGCCGAAATCCACCGGGAAGCGGTAATAGCGGAACATCGTCTCGGCGATGCGGGCATTGCCGCCGGCATTCTTCTGGTGACTCTCCATCACCGGGGCGGCGATGTTGTGATCCTCTGGCGCGGCGAAGCGGCGGATCACCTCCATCGAGGGGTAGGATTGAAACCCGAATTCCGAGCAGAAACGCGGACTTACATCGCGATAGTGATCGAAGTCGCGGCCCTCGTGCCAGACCGACCAGAAATGCATGTCGCCCTTCGTGTCGTCATGCCAGGTATCGCCGAAATCCAGCGGGCCGGGCGACGGGCTCGAGGGCCACCAGTTGGCCGCCGGATCGGCGCGGCGCAGGGCCGTCTCTATCGTGCGGTTGAGCCGGTCATAGGCGACGAGATAGCGATCGCGGTTCTCGCGGCTCTCGGGAAACCAGGTGAGCGCGCCGATCAGCTCGTTGTCGCCGCACCACAGCGCGAGGCAGGCGTGGTGGTGGATACGCTCCACGTTTTCAACGACTTCCGCCTCGACATTGGCAAGGAAATGCTCGTCGCACGGATAGTGCTGACAGGCGAACATGAAATCCTGCCAGACCATCAGGCCCAGCTCGTCGCAGATGTCGTAGAACCAGCCCGGCTCATACCTTCCGCCGCCCCAGACGCGGATCATGTTCATGTTCGCGTCCACCGCCGATTGCAGCAGGTCGCGCACGCCCTGACGCGTGATCCGCGAGGAAAGCGCATCGGCGGGGATCCAGTTGGCGCCCTTGCAGAAGACCGGCCGGCCGTTCACGCGGATGCCGAAGCTGCGGCCCGCCGCATCCGGCTCCGACACCAGCTCCATCTGGCGCAGGCCGATGCGGCGGGTCAGCACGTGATCGCCGATCCGGGCGGTCACCTCGTAGAATTCCTGCCGCCCCTGCCCGGCCGGCCACCACAGGCGCGGCTCGTAGATCGAGACGCGGCCATGCGCCACGCCGCCCTGCACCTCGGCCTCGAAACTCTGGCCATCCACCTCAAACCGGGCCACCTGCCCCTCGGCCGCGCCGTCGCAGCGCAGCCGCAGGACCAGCCCGACGACGCCCTCCTCGCCATGCTCCTGCGTGATGTGCAGGGCGCGCGGGCGCCAGTCGGCGGCGCGCTCCAGCCTTATGCCGCCGGTTACGCCGAAGGGCGCCAGGGCGATGTTCCAATCCCAGCCGAAATCGCATTGCGGCTTGCGGATCATGTTGCCGTTGGGGATCGGGCAGTTCTCGGCATGCCAGGGCACGGGCCAGGGCTGCGCCGCCTGCCGCTCGGCGCCCACGCGGGTGAGCGACAGGAAATGCAGCTCCAGCCGGTTGGTGCCGGGCACGGCGCCGTCGAGCGGGATGCGCCAGGTGCGGAAGGCATTGTCGCACAAAGCCAGCTTCACGCCGTTCAGCGCCACCTCCACCACACCGTCGAGCCCCTCGCAGACCAGCTCATGCGCGCCTTCGGGGATCTCCACCTCGCGCGACAGCACCCAATCGCGATCGGCGATCCAGCGACATTCGTATTCGTTGCGGCCTTCGTACGGGTCGGGGATATGCCCCGCCGCATGCAGCGCCGAGACGCTGTCGAAGGGCAGCGAGAGCGTCAGGGCATGATCGCCCGACGCATCGCCGAACCGCCAGTCATCGTTGAGCCCGGTCACGGGTTCGCCTTTCTGTCAGAGCCGCTCTTCGCTGTCGTGATCGAAGAGCGAGGCCCGCGCGGGATCGAGGCCCAGCGTGAGGCTGTCGCCCGTGGCCACCTGCGCCTGACCATCCATGCGGATGCGGAACGGGCTGCCGGCCACATGCGTCCAGACCACGGTGTCGGAGCCCATCGGCTCCACCACCTCGGCGTTGGCCTGCACGGTGACGGGGCCCTCGCCGATCGTCACGTGTTCGGGCCGGATGCCGAACCAGGCCCGGCCCTCCCGCGCGCCGTTAACGAAATCGTAAGCTTCAAGCGGCACGCTGAGATCACCGGATTTGAACACGCCACCACTCACCTCCCCTTCGATGAAGTTCATCGAGGGGGAGCCAATGAAATCGGCCACGTATTTGTTCGTCGGCCGCAGATAGATCTCGGCGGGGCTGGCCAATTGCTGGATCAGCCCGCCCTTCATGATCGCGATCCGGTCGGCCAGCGTCATCGCTTCCACCTGGTCATGGGTCACGTAGATCATCGTGTTCTGCAATTGCTGGTGCAGCTGTTTGAGCTCCACCCGCAGATCGGCGCGCAGCTTGGCGTCGAGGTTCGACAGCGGCTCGTCGAAGAGGAACACGTCGACATCGCGCACCAGCGCCCGGCCGATCGCCACGCGCTGGCGCTGGCCGCCCGACAAGGCGCCGGGCTTGCGTTTCAAGAGCGGCTCGATCTGCAGGATCTCGGCCGCGCGGGCCACCCGGCGCGCGATCTCGTCACGCGGCATCCGGGCGTTTTTCAGCCCGAAGCTGAGGTTCCCCTCCACCGTCATCTGCGGGTAGAGCGCGTAGGACTGGAACACCATGCCGATGCCGCGTTTCGACGGCTCGGCCCAGGTCACGTTCTGCCCGTTGATGAAGATCTGCCCCCCGGTCACGTCGAGCAGCCCGGCGATGCAGTTCAGCAGCGTCGACTTCCCGCAGCCCGAGGCGCCGAGCAGCACGAGGAACTCGCCCTGCCCGATATCGAGGTTGAGGTCGCGCAGCACCTGGACTGAGCCGAAGGCCAGGTCGAGATGCCGGATCGAGACGGATGCGTTGTCCATGTCTTTCATTGTTCAGCCTTTCACCGCGCCCGCGGCGATGCCGCGCACGAAGAGCTTGCCCGAGGCGAAGTAGATGACCAGCGGCACGAGCCCGGTCAGCAGCGTCGCCGCCATGTTGACGTTGTATTCCTTCACCCCCTGCACCGAGTTGACGATGTTGTTCAGCTGCACCGTCATCGGGTAGAGATCGGGCTTGGTGTAGACCACGCCGAACAGGAAGTCGTTCCAGATGCCCGTCACCTGGATGATGAGCGAGACGACGAAGATCGGCAGGCTCATCGGCAGCATGATGCGGATGAAGATGCCCCAGAAGCCGGCGCCGTCTACGCGGGCCGCCTTGAACAGCTCTTCGGGCACCTGGGCGAAGTAGTTGCGGAACAGAAGCGTGTTGATCGGCAGGCCGAAGATCAGGTGCACCAGCACCAGGCCGCCGAGGGAGCCGTAGAGCCCCAGTTCGCGCAGGATGATCACGATCGGGTAGAGCATCACCTGGTAGGGGATGAACGCGCCGAGCAGCAGGATCGAGAAGAACAGTTCGGATCCCTTGAACTTCCACTTCGACAGCGCGTAGCCCGAAACCGACGCGACCGAGACCGAGAGGATCACCGAGGGGATCAGGATCCGCACCGAGTTCCAGAAGCCGCGGCTCAGCCCGTCGCAATTGATGCCGGTGCAGGCCTCGGCCCAGGCCTTGACCCAGGGCTGGAACGTCACCTCGACCGGCGGCGAGAAGATGTTGCCCAGCCGGATCTCGGGCATGCCCTTCAGCGAGGTCACGATCATCACGTAGAGCGGCAGCAGGTAATAGACCGACACCACGATCAGCGTGCCGTAGAGCATGATGTTGCGCCCCGAAAGCGCGCGGCGCGGCGGCGGGCCCGAGGGGCCATCCTGCAGCCGCGGCAGGGTGCCGGCGGCGGCCACGGCGGGGGCGAGTTGTGCGGGGTTGGTCATTTCTTCGCCCTTCCACCGAATTGCAGGAAGGCCCAGGGGATCAGGATGATCGCCACGGTGACGAGCATCATCGTCGAGGCGGCGAAGCCCTGGCCGAGGTTCTGGCCCTGGAACATCTTGTCATAGACGTATTTGGCCGGCACTTCCGAGGCGATGCCGGGGCCGCCCGATGTCTGCGCCACGACCAGGTCGTAGAGCTTCACGATGCCGCTGGCGATCAGCACCAGCGCGGTCACGAAGACCGGCTTCATCATTGGGATGATGATGCGGATATAGGTCTTCCACGCCGGGATCCCGTCAACGCGGGCGGCCTTCCAGATATCCTCGTCGATGCCGCGCAGACCGGCGAGCATGATGCACATGATCAGCCCGGTGCCCTGCCACAGCCCCGCGATCAGCAGCCCGTAGATGACGATGTCGGCATTGTAGAGCGGATCGAAGGTGAAATTCTCGAAGCCCAGCGAGCGGACGATCTTCTGCACCCCGAAATTCGGGTTCAGGATCCACTGCCAGACCAGCCCCGTCACGATGAAGGACAGCGCGAACGGGTAGAGGAAGATGGTGCGGAACGTATCCTCGAAGCGGATCTTGCGATCCAGCAGGGCCGCCAGCACGAAGCCGATCACCAGCGTGAAGACGAGCGAGCAGATGCCGTAGATCGCCAGGTTCTGGATCGACACGATCCAGCGCCGCTGGCTCCACAGGCGCTCGTACTGCTCCAGCCCGGCCCAGTCGAGCCGCGGCAGCAGGCCGCTGTCGGTGAACGAGTAGACGATCGTCCAGGTCGTGCCGCCCACGAAGATGCCGACGGCCACGAGGATCATCGGCAGAAGGGCGATCTTGGCACTGATATTGCGGAACAGACGGTTCGGCGGGCGTACCGCCTGCCGCTCACCCGAAGCGGGGATTGCGGCGGAAGTCTCGGTGATGGCCATGTGCGGGCTCCACTCGAAGGGCCCGGCCGCCGCGCAGATGCGGGCGGCCGGGCGTTCGCGGTTGAGCCTCAGTCGGCGTCGGCGATGATCTCGGCGTAACGCGCCTGGGCGTCTTCGGCCGACATCTCGGTGGACCAGAACTCGGTCATCAGGTCTTCGATCTGGCCTTGCGTGTCAGGCGTGATCAGCATGTCGCCCGAGGGCATCGTGCCGCCGGCCTCCAGAATGGCGAGGCCCTTCTTCATGCAGTCGTTGGCCGCCGCGAGATCGACATCGCCACGTACCGGCAGCGAGCCTTTCTTGAGGTTGAAGGCCACCTGCACTTCGGGATCGACCATCAGCGCGGCCAGTTCCTTCTGGGCGGCCTCGATTTCCGGATCGTCCTGCTTGGGGAAGTAGAAGGCATCGCCCGCGGTGTCGATCACCTCGTTCACGCCGAGGCCCGGCAGGCAGGAATAATCCTCGCCGGCCACCTGGCCCGCGACCTGGAATTCGCCCTGCGCCCAGTCACCCATGATCTGCGCGCCGGCTTCGCCGGTGATCACCATGTTGGTGGCCTGGTTCCAGTCCTGCACGTTGGTGCCCTTGGCGAATTCGCGGGCCTGGGCCGCGGCCTGGAAGACCTTGGCATATTCCGGGCCGGCAGCGGCCTCGGCATCCTTGTCGCGGTTCACGGCGAGCCAGGCGTCGAGCCCGGCAATGGCCACCGTCATCACGCCGAAGGCGCCGGATTTCTGCCAGGCCTGGCCACCCATGGCGAGCGGCACCTTGCCGGCCTCGCGCAGTTTCGGCGCGGTCTCGACGAACTCGTCCCAGTTGGTGGGCACTTCGAGGCCCGCATCCTCATAGGCCTTGTGGCTCAGCCACATCCACTGCCACGAGTGGATGTTCACCGGCACGCAGTAGATCTTGCCGTCGATCGTGCAGGCATCCAGCAGCGAGGCCGGGCGGATCACTTCGCGCCAGTTGTTTTCCTCGGCCACGTCGGTGAGATCGAGCATCAGGCCGGCCTCGACCAGTTCCTCGGCCTGACGGCCGTGGTTGAACTGCGTGGCGCCCATCGGGTCGCCGCCGGTGATGCGCGAGATCATGATCGGGCGCGCCGTGCCGCCCGAGCCGGCGATCGCGCCATCCACCCAGTTATGCTCCGTCCGTTCGTTGAAGGCCTTGGCGAATTCCGCCACGGCCGCGGCCTCGCCGCCGGATGTCCACCAATGGGTGACCTCCAGATCGACGGCCCCCGCAGCACCCGCCGAGGCGGTCAGAGCGGTGGCGCAGAGCAGCGCTTTGGTGAGTTTCATGATCGGTCTCCTCCCTTGTGACCTATATCGTTACAGGCGAGCCTATAACGTTACAGATTTTCCAATCAAGCTGGATTTGCCCGCTGGGCACACATATACCGGGCAGTATGTTTCGCATCGGGAAATCGCCGGAATTTTCGCTGCGCCCCGAAGGGGTTAGCGCTAACGGCGCGATTCGCGGCAGGTGCGACTCGGGTGGGCAGATGGGGGTGAAACCGGCCTTCCGGGGCAGAATCACCCCTCTGACATGGCCCCGGCATGGGGGGAATCGCCATGGCTGACCTCCCCCTCCGACCGGCCCCCGACGGTGCCGCCCGGCCGACGCTGAAGACCATCGCGCAGATGACCGGACTCGCCGTCGCCACCGTCAGCCGGGCGCTCAACGACGCGCCCGATATCGGCGGCGAGACGAAGCGCCGCGTGCATGAATGTGCCGAGCGGATCGGCTATCGCCCCAACCGCGCGGGCGTGCGCCTGCGCACCGGCAAGACCAACGTAATCAGCCTGGTGCTGGCCACCGAGCACGACATGATGAGCCACACGGCCCGGCTGCTCACCGCCATCGCCGAAGGGCTGCGCGGCACGCAATACCACATGATCGTGACGCCCTATTTCCCCGACCAGGATCCGATGGACCCGATCCGCTACATCGTCGAGACGCGCAGCGCCGATGCGGTGATCCTGAACCAGACCGAGCCGCGCGACGAGCGCATCGACTACATGCGCGCGGCGCGGTTCCCCTTCGCGACCCATGGGCGGACCGACCTGTCGGATGCCCATGACTGGTTCGATTTCGACAACGAGGCCTATACCTACGAAGGCGTGCGCGCGCTGGTCGCGCGGGGACGGCGCTCGGCCCTGCTGGTGGCGCCGCCGCTGCGCCAGGCCTATGCCCAGCACCTCGCCGCCGGCATGCGCCGCGCCGCGGGCGAAGCCGGCATCGCGCATCACATCCTGGAAGGCGCCGACAGCCATTCGCCCACCGAGCGGATCGAGGCCGCGATGGCCGCCCATCTCGCCCGCCACCCCGAGACCGATGCCGTGGTGACGACCTCTGCCGTCTCGGCACTGGTCGCGGCGCAGCTGCTCGAGGCGGGCGGCCGGCGGCTGGGCGAAAGCGCCGACGTGCTGGCGAAGGAGGCCGTGCCCTTCCTGCACCGCTTCCGCCCCGAGATCCTCACCGTGCGCGAGGATGTCTCGCGCGCCGGGCAATTCCTGGCGCGCGCGGTGATCGCGCGGATCGCCGACCCGTCCGCCGCGCCGATCCAGGGCCTCGACCGGCCCGACATGACGCCGCTGATTTCGCCCGGCGTTAATGCTTTTGTTACAAAGCCTGTCTAGACAGCTCCCTGGCCCTTTGGGGCCAAGGTGACGAGTTTCGCCCCGCCCGGGAAGCCGCGGCGGGGCTTTTTTGTGTATGCGCAACAGTAGCGCGAGGGCCGCCCCGTGGGGTGGCGCCTCCGACGCTGGTGTTGAGCACTTTATGGCAGCCAAGCCCCTCCGAACTCCCCGCATCGCGGGCGGCCGGCAATAGCGCCACCCCGCCCGGACGGGGCGGCGCCCGCGCGGCGGGCTTCGCCCTTGTCCCGCGCGGACAAAGCTTCACCGCAAGCAAAAGGGGCGCCCCGAAGGGCGCCCCGATGCGTCCGATCCCGGGGAACGTGGATCAGAAGCGCATGTTCACGCGCAAAGCGGCGGTGGTGCTGTCCAGCTCGGTGCCGGAATCCGAGAACTCGCCCCACTGGTTCTGCGTCACCTCGGCGCCCACCGTGATCCGGTCGGTCACCATGTAGTCGATGCCCAGACCGTAGAAATAGCCGGTATCGTTGTATCCGGTGCCGCCGATATCGGCCGTGCCGTAGACGGCGCCGCCGGTGGCGTAGATCAGCGCGGGGCCGGCATCGAAACCGGCGCGCAGCTTGGCGCGGGCCATGCTGTCGATTTCGGTGCCGCCGCCGGCATCGAGCTGCGACCAGTTGTAGTCGAGCTCACCGCCCAGCACGTATTTGCCGAAATCCCACTGGTAGCCGCCCTGGATACCGTAGAGCATGCCCTCGTCGCTGGCGCCACCGGCATCGAAGCCGCCATAGCCCAGCTGGGCACCGGCATAGCCGCCGGTCCAGTCGTTGCCGGTCTCGACATATTGCGGCGCGGCCGGGGTGATCACGGGCTCGGGCGCGGGTTCGGCCAGGCTGCCGGCCAGGGCCGGGGCGGCGATCATCGCCAGGCCGGTCGTGCCGAGGATCATCGAGATGCGTTTCATTTGCTCGCTCCTTCAGGTTTCTCAGTGTCTTCGCCCGCGCCTCTGCGGGCCGGGTCTGCGGGCTGATGTGGCGCAAGGCGCGGGCGGCGGGAAGGGGGTGCGGGCGCTGTGGCGACGTGTTGGGCGCTCTCGGCGGCGGAGCGCCGAAAAGCGCCTTGAAACCGGGGGTTTGGTCGGCAGCTTTCAGCCGGTTCCGAGGGAGTCGATCACGTTTGAGTAACCCGGCGGGAACCAAGCGCAACAGAGCGCGAGCGGCGCCCCGTGGGGTGGCGCCTGCAACGCCTGTGTTGCGCACTTTATGGTGGCCAAGCCCCTCCGCCCTCGCCGTAGCGCGCGCGGCCAGCCATAGCGCCACCCCGCCCGGACGGGGCGGCGCTCGCGCGGCGGGCTACGCCCTTGTCCCGCGCGATAGAGCTTCGACCGGAGGATCCGCGCCCAAACCCCCCACCGCTTGGCCCACACGCCCGCCGCGTATAGCCTGCCCTCAGACCAGCCACCGGAGCCCCGCCATGCCCCTGCCCCACGCCCTCCTCCGCCTGCTGCTGGCGCTCTGCCTCGCCCTGCCGCTCGCCGCCCCCGCTGCCGCGCAGCTCGCCCTGCCCGACCACAACCAGGCCATCCTGCACGATCGCGCCGACCTGCTCACCCCGCAGACCGAGGCCGACCTCACCGCCCGGATCGACGGCGCCCGCGCCGAGACAGGCGTCGCCATCGTTCTCGTCACCCTGCCGAGCGCGCAGCCCTACGGCTTCGACGCGGTCGAGCCCTTCGCCACGGCGCTCTTCAACCACTGGGGCATCGGCGACGCGGCGCGCGACGACGGTATCCTGATCCTCGTTCTCCCTGCGGATCGCGAAATGCGGGTGGAGCTCGGAAGCGGCTTCCCCGCCGGCTACAACCGCGTGGCGCAGAGCGTGATCGACGCCGATTTCCTGCCCGCCTTCCGCGACGGCAACTACGAGGCCGGCATCGCGAGAGGCACGCGCGCCGTGATCGACGAGATCGCGCGCCCCTTCGCGGCGGGCGAAAGCGCCGCGACCCCCGGCGCGGGGATCGACCTCGAGCGCTGGGTGCCGATCGGCTTCACCGCGATCATCGCGTTGGTGTTCCTCGCCGGCAGCGGGCTCTTGCGCCGCATCGTCACCCGCTTCCGCCGCTGCCCCTCCTGTGGGCGGCGCGCGCTGCACCTGACCCGCAACACCACGATCCCCGCCACCCGCAAGACCAGCGGCAGGGGCGAGCGGATCACCGATTGCGCCGCCTGCGGCTATCGCAACGTGGTGCCCTACACGATCTCGCGCCGGTCGAGCGGCTCGGGCGGATCCTTCGGCGGCGGATCCTCTTCGGGCGGCGGCGCCACCGGGCGATGGTGAGGCGGTGGTAGGGCGCGCTCAGCCGGCCTTCTCGGCCAGGGTCAGCCACTCATCCTCGGCCGCCGACAGGGCCGCCTGACGCTCGGCCAGGGCCTCCGAGGCCTTGGCGAATTTCACCGGCGCCTCGGCATAGAGCGCCGGGTCCGACAGGTATTCCTCCAGCTTGGCGATCTCGGCCTCGAGCCGCGCGATCTCGTCCGGCAGGGCCTTGAGGCGATGGCTCTCGGTGAAGCTGAGGCCGGATTTCGCGCGCGGCGCGGGTTCGGCGGCGGGCTTCTCGGACTTGGCGTGGCTGGGGGCGGGCTTGGCGGCCGGTTTCGGGCCAGCCCCCCCAGTCGCCCCCCCAGTCACACCCCCCGGCGCCTCGCCCCGCTGCGCCTGGTAATCGCTCCACCCGCCGGCATAGAGCGTGGCGCGCCCGTCGCCCTCCAGCGCCAGGGTCGCGGTGGCCACCCGGTCGATGAAATCGCGGTCATGGCTGACCAGCAGCACGGTGCCGTCATAGTCGCCCAGCACGTCCTGCAACAGATCGAGTGTCTCAATATCCAGGTCGTTGGTCGGCTCGTCCAGCACCAACAGGTTCGATTCGCGCGCCATGATGCGCGCCAGAAGCAGGCGCGCCTTCTCGCCGCCCGACAGCGCACCGACGGGGCCGCGGGCCTGCTCATCGGAGAACAGGAAATCCTTCAGGTAGCCCACGACATGCCGCGGCGTGCCGCGCACCATCACCTGGTCGGCCTTGCCCGAGACGCGCATCTCGGCATCGCCGGTGAGGCTTTCCCACAGGCTCATCTGCGGATCGAGCGCGGCGCGGTTCTGGTCGAAATGCGCGATCTGCAGGTTGGTGCCGGGGGTGACACTGCCGGTATCGGGCGCCTCGCGGCCGGTGAGCACGTTGACCAGCGTCGTCTTGCCGGTGCCGTTGGGCCCGACGATGGCCAGCCGGTCGCCGCGGGTGACGCGCAGGTCGAACGGCGCGAAGATGGTGCGCCCGTCATAGGCCTTGGAGATGCCGCGCGCCTCGATCACCCGGCGGCCCGACGCAGCCCCGCTGTCGAGCGCCATGGCGGCGCGGCCCTCGCGACGGATCATCGCCGCGCGCTCCTCGCGCAGGCCGGCCAGGGCGCGGACGCGGCCCATGTTGCGCTTGCGCCGGGCCGAGATGCCTTCCACGGCCCAGCGTGCCTCGGCCTTGATCTTGCGGTCGAGCTTGTGGCGGGCGATGTCTTCCTCTTCCCAGGTCTTGTCGCGCCAGGCCTCGAAGGCGTCGAACCCCTGTTCCTGGCGGCGGATCACGCCGCGGTCGATCCACAGCGTGGCGCGGGTGAGCGCGCGCAGGAAGGCGCGGTCGTGCGAGATCAGCACGAAGGCGCGGCGGGTGGCGGCGAGGTGGGATTCCAGCCAGCGGATGGCGGTGATGTCGAGGTGGTTGGTGGGCTCGTCGAGCAGCATCAGCTCGGGCTCGCGCGCCAGAAGGGCTGACAGCGCGGCGCGGCGGCGTTCGCCGCCCGAGGCGCGGGCGGGATCGGCATCGGCGTTGAGGTGCAGGCCCTCGGCCAGCATCTCCACCTTGTATGCCTCGCCCTCGGGCAGGCCGGCGGCGGCGAAGTCGCCCAGCGTGGCGTGGCCGGTAAAGTCGGGCTCCTGCGAGAGGTAGCCGGGGATGACGCCCGGCGCGGCGGTGACGGCGCCTGCATCGGGAGCGACGAGGCCGGCCATGACCTTGAGCAGCGTGGACTTGCCCGATCCGTTGCGGCCGACCAGCGCGAGCCGGTCGCCCGGCTGGACGACGGCATCGACGCCCGAGAAGAGGGGATCGCCGCCGAAGGTGAGCGAGACGTCGGAGAGTTGCAGGAGCGGAGCGCGGGCCATGCGCGCCAGCTATGCCAGCGGCGCGGCGGCGTCAATCGGGGGCGTATTGCGCGACGGGAGCGCGAGCGCCGCCCCGTGGGGTGGCGCATGTGACGCTGGTGTTAGGCGCTTTATGGTGGCCAAGCCCCTCCGACCTCGCCGCATCGCGAGGGGATAGCCATAGCGCCACCCCGCCCCGACGGGGCGGCGCTCGCGCGGCGGGGCTGCGCCCCTTGTTCCGCGCGACACCTGCGGCGCGCGGGGGGCTCCCGCCCCTTCTCGGCGCACTTCGTGCGCGCTCTAAGCGTTGGGCCAGGCCGGGGGCTCCGCCCCCGGACCCCCGGGATATTTGAAACGCAAAGACGGGCCGCTTGCTTCGCTATCGCGGCGCTCGCGCGGCGGGCTGCGCCCTTGTCCCGCGCGGGGCGCTGCGCGCCCGCCCTACCCCGCCGCCGCGCGCAGCAGGCGTTTGCGAGCGGCGGGAATGGCGGCGATCTCCAGCCCCGTAAAGACGTGCAGCGTGTTCAGGTCGCGATCCACCACCGCGTGGTCCGACACCCAGCCGCCCATCACCAGGTAGGTCCGCAGGAGCGGCGGCATCTTCAGCATCGCCTTCTTCGCATCCGGCTTGCGCCGCAGCCGCGCCGCGAAGCGGAAGACGTTGGGCGCCTTCACCCGCGGCAGGAACCGCTTCGGCGCCAGGTGGCGCGCCTTCAGCATCGCGAAGGCGTCGGCGTATTCCGCGGGCTCCGTTCCCCGAAACGAGGAGCAACCGAACAGCAGCCCCACGCCCTCGCGATCCACATAGCCCGTCATCGCCCCCCAGGCGACACGCAGGATATCGGGATCGCGGCACTCGGGGTGGATGCAGAACCGTCCCATCTCGACCATCGGTGCGGCGTAATCGGCCAAGGCCTCCAGCCCGTAATACTGCGCGGCATAACTGCGCCCGATCTCGCGCCCGCCATCCAGCCGCAACAGCCGGTAGGTGCAGACCAGCCGGCCGCCGCGCGCCTCCTCGACCATGACATGCTCGCAGGCGGCATCGAACCCGTCGCTCTCCACCCCGCCGGCCCGCGGCGCGGCGCCGGAACCCGCCACGAAGGCGAGATACCGCAGCCGCCCGCAGGCGGCACGATCCGCCTCGCTCTCGGCCAGGCGGGCGACGTATCGGCCCTTGCGCAATCCCAGCATGGGGGCTTCCTGCTCTCGGGCGGCCCCTTGCGGGCGGCCATCCTGCCTCTAGATATGGCTTGGCGGCCTGATACGCACAAGATGTGACATGGCCTTGACAGCGAGAGGGATGCGACATGGCGAAGGTCGAGAAGAGCGATGCGGAATGGCTGGAGCAGCTGGGCGAACAGGCCTTCCGGGTGACGCGCCAGGCCGCGACCGAGCGCGCCTTCTCGCATCCCGGCTTCCCCAAGCAGCCTGGCACGTTCAAATGCGTCTGCTGCGGGGCCGAGCTGTTCACCCAGCAGACCAAGTATGACAGCGGCTGCGGCTGGCCCTCCTTCTACGCGCCGAAAGACGACGCGCCGATCGGCGAGACGACGGATTACAGCCACGGCATGATCCGCACAGAGGTACATTGCGACGAATGCGGCGCCCATCTCGGCCATGTCTTCAACGACGGTCCGGCACCGACCGGGCAGCGCTACTGCATCAACGGCGTGGCGCTGGATTTCGAACCTGAAGACGACGCGGGCTAAGCCCGTGCCCCCGGCGCGGCTCCCCCGCTCAGAACCCCTCGGCGAAGATCGCCGTCGGGTCCACCCGGCCGATATTGCGGAACAGCTGGCGCAGGAAGCTCACGCCCTGCACGTTGGTGCTGGTCACCCGCCGCGACAGCGCGACGACGCGGCCCCGCTCCAGCCCGAAGCGCTCGACGTTTGTCACCACGCCGGCATCGTTGAAGGAAATCGCGACAACCTCGCGATCCACCTCCTCGGGCGCGTTGTAGGTGAAATGGCGGAAGCGCGACTGCACGTAATACCAGCCGCTATCGGCCAGAAGCCCCTCGGCCGTGGGCTCGCCCACCGCGGCGGCAACATCGGCGCGGGTGGAGCTGCCCACCTCGATCAGCGCCAGCTCGTCATCGGCCGGCGTGTAGCCATGGCTGCGATAGACCGGCGCGCAGGCAGTCAGAGCGGTGAGGGCGACCAGCCCCAGCAGCGCCACCGCGCGGCCCAGCCCGAATACCTTGCCCATCCTGCCCCTCTTGCCTTGCGCCTTTCAGCCCCGTATCCGCTTACAGGGTGTTTGCCATTCGTTCAAGCCGGAGGCCGCGACGATGCCCGACCCGTCAGCTGACAAGCCTGCCCCGAAGACGGCCGCCAAGGCCGATGCGCCCTGGCGCCACCCCCTGCGCCTGGCCGACCTGCCTTCGGGAAAACCCACCCGCCTGACGCTGGAGCCCGAGGCCGAGGCGCGCGCCGCGCTCGCCCGCGCGCTGGAGCTCGACGACCTGCGCAAACTGCGCTTCGCGGTAGAGCTGAAGCCCGCCGGCAAGCAGGATTGGCAGCTCTCGGGCCAGCTCGGCGCCACCGTGGTGCAGCCCTGCGTGGTGACCGGCCAGCCGGTGACGACCCGGATCGAGGAACCGGTGATCCGCCGCTACACCGCCCACCTGCCCGACATCCCCGCCGAGCCGGGCGCCGAGCTCGAGATGCCCGAAGACGACACGCTCGAGCCGCTGCCCGATACGCTCGACCTGGGCGCCGTCATGCAGGAGGCGCTGGCGCTCGCCCTGCCGCTCTATCCCCGCGCCGAGGGCGTGGATCCGGTGGAGCTGTCGGCGGCACCGCCCGGAACCGCACCGATGAGCGACGAGGATGCCCGCCCCTTCGCCGCCCTCAAGGGCCTGCGCGACAAGCTGCGCGACGAGGAGTGAGCCGCGGGAGGCGCGCGGATAACACCGGGTGACGACGGCCCGAAAGCCGCCCCTGCCCGCTGGCAAAAGCGCCCCCGAACCTCCGCCCGGAAGGCCCGGAAATAATCCTTGCGCCGCGACGGAATCGCAGTATGTTCCGGCCCTCGCTCGCATTACGGGTTGAACCGGCTTTCCGCGGCGCTTATGACGCGCGGAACGGCGGGCCATTCGCGGGCGTGCCGATGGTTTTGGCGGCGGCACGGGCCGCCCCGATTTGAAAGACAGGCGGGCGTCGATGCGCCCCGGAACACGAGGTTGAGACATGGCTGTCCCGCAGAACCGAGTCACCCGCTCCAAGCGGAACATGCGCCGCGCCCACGATGCGCTGACCCCCGGCAACCCCGCCGAGTGCAGCAATTGCGGCGAGCTGAAGCGCCCCCATCACGTCTGCCCCGCCTGCGGCCATTACGCCGACCGTGAAGTCGTGGCCCTGGCCGACGAGATCGACCTCGACGACGAAGACGCGGCGTAAGGCCGCGGGGCCGTATCGGCGCCATGTCCGTGACCACCCAATCGTCTGAGACTGACGGCGCGGCGCGGATCGTTCTCTCCGTCGATGCGATGGGCGGGGATCGCGGGCCGGCGGCGGTTGTCGCCGGCGTGGCGCGTTCGGCCGGCAAGAATCCCCGCATCTCCTTCATCCTGCACGGCCCCGCCGAGGAGCTCGAGCGCCTCGTCGCCAAGCGCCGCGTGCTGGCCGGCCGGGTCGAGATCCGCGATGCCTCGGGCGTGGTGACGATGGATGCCAAGCCCAGCCACGTCATGCGCCACGGGCGCGACACCTCGATGTGGTCGGCGCTGGAAGCGGTGCGCGCGGGCGAGGCCGCGGCCTGCGTGAGCTGCGGCAATACCGGCGCGCTGATGGCGCTGTCGATGATCCGCCTGCGCAAGCTGGAAGGCGTGAACCGCCCCGCCATCGCCTGCCTGTGGCCCTCGCGCAATCCCTCCGGCTTCAACATGATGCTCGACGTGGGCGCCGATATCCGCGCCGACGAGCAGGATCTGCTCGCCTTCGCGCTGATGGGCGCCTCCTATGCGCGCAACGGCATGGGCATCGCCCGGCCGCGCGTCGGCCTGCTGAACGTAGGCACCGAGGAGCACAAGGGCAAGGCCGAGCTGAAGGTCGCCCACGACATGATCGCGCGCGCGACCGAGCTGGGCGCCTTCGATTTCGTGGGCTTCGTCGAGGGCGGCGATATCCCGTCGGACCGGGTCGACGTGATCGTGACCGACGGCTTCACCGGCAATGTCGCGCTGAAGACGGGCGAAGGCACCGCCAAGCTGATCGGGGAATTCCTGCGCGAGGCCTTCAAGGCGACGCCGCTCTCGCGCGTCGCGGCGCTCCTGGCGCTGACCTCGCTGCAACGGCTCAACAAGCGGATCGACCCGCGGCGCGTCAATGGCGGCGTGTTCCTCGGCCTCAACGGGCTGGTGGTGAAAAGCCACGGCTCGGCCGATGCGACGGGCGTGTCCGCGGCGGTGAAACTGGCCTTCCGGCTGGCCGAATCGGGCTTTGCCGAACGCCTGGCCGAGCGGGTTGCCAGCACCGCGCTCGCGGTGCAGGATGAGGGCCCAGCCGGTGGGAAAGGCGAGACATGACAATCCGTGCCGTGGTGCGCGGCGTGGGCCACTACCTGCCCGAGCGCATCGTCGAAAACGCCGAATTCGAGGCGACGCTCGACACGTCCGACGAATGGATTCGCACCCGTAGCGGCATCGAGCGCCGCCATTTCGCCGCCGAGGGCGAGACGACATCGGCCATGGCCGTCCGCGCCGCGCGCGCCGCGCTCGATAGCGCGGGGCTGACGCCAGATGACGTGGACGCCATCGTGCTGGCCACCTCCACTCCCGATCTCACCTTCCCGTCCGTGGCCACGATGGTGCAGGCCGAGCTTGGCATGCGCCACGGCTTCGGCTTCGACGTGCAGGCCGTCTGCGCCGGCTTCGTCTATGCGCTGACCACGGCGAACGGGCTGATCCTCGCGGGCCAGGCGCGCCGCGTGCTGGTCATCGGCGCCGAGACGTTCAGCCGCATCATGGACTGGACCGACCGCGCCACCTGCGTGCTCTTCGGCGACGGCGCCGGCGCGCTGGTGCTCGAGGCGCAGGAAGGCGCGGGGCAGACGGCGGATCGCGGCATCCTCGCCGCCGATCTGAACTCCGACGGGTCGTTCCGCGAGATGCTCTATGTCGATGGCGGCGTGTCGACTACCGGCACGGCGGGCAAGCTGCGGATGCAGGGCAACCCGCTGTTCAAGCAGGCCGTCGGCAAACTCGCCGAAACCGCCGAGGCGGCGCTGGCCAAGGCCGGGCTCGCCAAGGGCGATATCGACTGGATCGTGCCCCACCAGGCCAATATCCGCATCATCGCGGGCACTGCGAAGAAGATGGACGTGCCGATGGAGCGTGTCGTCGTCACCGTGCAGGATCACGGCAATACCTCGGCCGCGTCGATCCCGCTGGCGCTCTCGGTCGGCGTGGCCGACGGGCGCATCCGCGAGGGCGATCTGGTGCTGACCGAGGCGATCGGCGGCGGGCTCGCCTGGGGGGCCGTTCTCCTGCGCTGGTAGGCGCTTTCAAGCCGCTCGCCAAGTGGTTGATATTGACTCGGAAATTTGATGCCCCCTATGTTGCCCCAAACATCATGGGGGACGAGATGGGCGAAAAGACACTCACGCGCATGGATCTGAGCGAGGCCGTCTTTCGCGAGGTCGGCCTCAGCCGCAACGAAAGCGCGCAGCTGGTCGAGGCGGTGCTCGGCCACATGTCGGATGCGCTGGCCGCGGGCGACACGGTGAAGATCTCTTCCTTCGGCACGTTCTCCGTGCGCTCCAAGGCGGCGCGCGTCGGCCGCAACCCCAAGACGGGCGACGAAGTGCCGATCCTGCCGCGCAAGGTGCTGACCTTCCGGCCCTCGCACCTGATGAAAGACCGTGTCGCCGCGGGCAACAAGAAGTAGGCCTTCATGGAGAAATCCCGCGATGCGTTCCGCACCATCAGCGAGGTCGCTGACTGGCTCGGCACGCCCACCCATGTGCTGCGCTTCTGGGAAAGCCGCTTCACCCAGGTGAAGCCGGTCAAGCGCGCCGGCGGGCGCCGCTACTACCGGCCGGCCGACATGCTTTTGCTGGGCGGAATCAAGCAGTTGCTGCACGAAGACGGGATGACGATCCGCGGCGTGCAGAAGCTCTTGCGCGAGCACGGGGTGAAGCACGTCGCCGCGCTCTCGCCACCGCTCGACTTCGTGCACGACGAGGGGGAAGCGCCGATCGTGGGGGATTACGACGAGGCGCCGATGCATGTCGATGCGCCGCAGGCCCCCTATGACGAGGCCCCGCGCGACAATGTCGTGCCGCTGAACCGCGCCGAACCGCCGGCCCCGCCCGAACCGGAGCCGGAACCCGAGCCGGAGACATTCGCAGAGGTCGCACCCGATGACGTCTCCGAGCCGGAGGACACGGCCGACGCCGCGCCCGAGGAGGAACCCGAATTCTTCCCCCCCGACGCACCCGAGCCGCAGGACGCCCAGCCCCAGCCCACGCAGCCGCCCGGCCTGTTCGACCAGACGACGGACCCGTGGGAAAAGGTCGGAGCCCCCGAGGAAGACGCCGCGCCCGACGCCTCCGAAGCCGAGGCTGAACCGGAGGCCGCGCCCGAGCCAGAGCGCGAGCCCGCCGAGGTGTCCGAGGCCTCCGAGGCCTCCGAGGCCGCCGCGCCCCCTGCCCCCGCCCCCGCTCCGACCATTGTCGCGCCCGACCTGCCCGACGATCCCGAAGACGATGCCGACCTGCCCGCGCCCTCCGGCCCCACACCGGCCGAACTGCGCGGCCTTCTGCGCCGGCACGGCGCCCAGGCCGATCCGGCCAGGCTCGCCGCGCTGCACACGCGCCTCGCCGCCCTGCGCGCCCGGCTCTGAGCCGCGCCGCCGCGGCGCGCCGCGCATCGCACAAAATTTCCGCCAGCGCCCTTGCCCCGCGCGCGAAGATTGGTATGTAGAGCGCCACGTCGGGCTATAGCGCAGCCTGGTAGCGCGTCCGTCTGGGGGACGGAAGGTCGCAGGTTCAAGTCCTGCTAGCCCGACCAAACGAAAAACGCCCGCCGCCACCCTTGGCGCGGGCGTTTTTTCTGGGCAGGTTGGGCCGGATCGTCCGGTTCGCGAAACCGGCCTTGAGACGGGGGACAACATGGCCGGAACCGGCGTGCTGCCGAGCCAGGACATCGAGACGCTGATCGCAAGCGGCGCCATCGCCGCCGAGCCCGTCGTCGATCCCGCGCAGGTCCAGCCGGCGAGCCTCGATCTGCGGCTCGGCACGCGCGCCTACCGGGTGCGCGCCTCCTTCCTCGCCGGCGAAGGCCGCACGGTCGCCGCGCGGCTGGAAGATTTCGCCATGCACGAGATCGCGCTCGAGGGCGGCGCGGTGCTGGAAAAGGGCTGCGTCTACCTCGTGCCGCTGATGGAGCGGCTGACCCTGCCTCAAGGGGTCCAGGCCGTTGCCAATGCCAAGAGCTCGACCGGGCGGCTCGACCTGCTGACCCGGCTCATCACCGATGGCGGGGTGGAGTTCGACCGGATCGCGCCGGGCTATGACGGCCCGCTCTGGGCCGAGATCTGCCCGCGCTCCTTCTCGGTGCTGGTGCGGCCGGGGATGCGGCTCAACCAGGTGCGTTTCCGGCGCGGCCAGGCGGTGCTCGACGACGCCGCCCTGCGCGCGCTGCACGAAAGCGCGCGGCTGGTGGACGGTCCGGCGCTGATCTCCGACGGGCTGGGATTCTCGGTCGATCTGCGCCCGGAAGAGGGCGACCTGGTCGGCTACCGCGCCAAGCCCCATGCCGGCGTGATCGATCTCGACAGGATCGGCGCCTATGCGCCGGGCGATTTCTGGGAAGAGGTGCGCACCGGCGAGGGCCGGATCATCCTCGATCCCGGCGCCTTCTACATCCTCGTCAGCCGCGAAGCGGTGCATATCCCGCCCGACCACGCGGCCGAGATGGCGCCCTATTTCGCCATGGTGGGCGAGTTCCGGGTGCATTACGCGGGCTTCTTCGATCCCGGTTTCGGCCATGACGCGGCCGGCGGAGCCGGCTCGCGCGGGGTGCTCGAAGTGCGCTGCCACGAGGCGCCCTTCGTACTGGAGCACGGCCAGGTCGTGGGCCGGCTGGTCTATGAGCGGATGGCGGCGGAGCCGGCCACGCTCTACGGCGCGGGGATCGCCTCGAACTACCAGGGCCAGGGGCTGAAACTGTCGAAGCATTTTCGGGTGGGTTAGGCCCACCCTTCGACGCTTCATTCGCGCGGAACAAGGGCGAAGCCCGCCGCGCGAGCGCCCTACTCCACGGGGCGGCCCTCGCGCTCCCGTTGCGCCAGGATCACCAGCCACACTTCAATGTGCCAAAAATACCTTCGGGGGTCCGGGGGCAGAGCCCCCGCTCCGCAGAGACTCAGGCGGCGAAGCCGCCCGCGCGGAATCAAGCGCGTAGCGCGCCGCGCGAGCGCCGCCCCGTCGGGGCGGGGTGGCGCTTTGGCTATCCGCCCGCGATGCGGCCAGGGAAGATGTACATGGCACCATAAAAGCGCCTAATCCCGGCGTCGCGGGCGCCACCCCAAGGGGCGTCGCTCGCGCTCCCGTTCGTAGTTACGGCCACCCTACCGCGCCGCTCGCTCCAACGAATCCAATCACTTGCAACGTGTCCACATGTGGACACCCCTACCGCGGCGCCAGCTCCAGCCAGATCCCCTCCGCCGCGCGCACCGTCAGATGCGCCACCGGCACCGGCTCGCGGCCCGCCACCGGGCGCAGCTCGAAAGCCGCCGCGATCATCGCCAGCAGCAGCGGCCCCTCGACCATGGCGAACCCCGCCCCGGTGCACACCCGCGGCCCGGCCGAGAACGGCATGTAGGCCTCGCGCAGGCATTTCTGCCCCGCCTCGGTGGCATACCGACCGGGGTCGAACCCGTCGGGATCCTCCCACAACCGCTCGTGCCGGTGCAAATGCCAGGGCGACAGCACGATCTGCGCGCCCTTCGGCACCTCCCGGTCACGGAACCGCTCGGCCTTCGTGGCCTCGCGCACCATCATCGGCACCGGCGGGTAGAGCCGCAGCGCCTCGCGAAACACGTCGCGGGTATGGCGCAGCTTCGACAGGTCGCCGAAACCCGGCGCCCCCCCCAGCGCGGCCCCCTCGGCGGCCACGCGCGCCTGCGCCTCGGGATGGGTGGCCAGCAGGTAGAGCGCCCAGGCCAGGGCCGAGGCCGAGGTCTCGTGCCCGGCGAGGAAGAAGATCGCCACCTGGTCGACCATCTCGGCGGTCGAGAATGTCTCGCCCGTCTGCGGATCGCGCGTCGTCATGATCTTGGTGGCCAGGTCGTCGGGCGCACAGCCGGCCTCGATCGCCGCCATCCGCTCGGCCGTGAGCCGGGTGATCAGCGCCCGGATCGCCCGCGCGCGGGCCCGCGTGTCGCGCCGGTGGAACCGCGGCAGGAAGCGCGGCAGGGGCACGAAGGCGGCGAGGTTCAGGATCGGCTGGTTGCGCTGATAGGCGCGGAACTGGGCGAAGACCTGGGCCGCCACCTCGTGCTCGATCGGGATCGAGAAGAGCGTTCGGAAGATCACGTCGGCCGCGGCGTGCGATGTCTCGGCCTCGATCTCCACCGCGCCCGGCCCCCGCGCCCGCAGCCGCGCCACGGCGGCCTGCCCCGCCGCGACCATCGCCGGAAACGTGTCGCGCAGCCGTCCGCCCTCGAAGGCCGGATCGATGATCCGCCTCTGGCGCTGCCATCGCGCGCCGTTGGTCAGGAACACGCTCTCGCCCAGAAGCGGGCGCAGCCCCTCGCCCACCCTGTCGCTTTTCGGGAAGTCCATCGGCCGGCGCTTGAGCACCTCGTCCACCAGGCCGGGCTGGTTGACGAGGAACGAGCGGAAGAACGGGGTGCGGAACTCGGCCATCCAGGCGCGATAGAGCCGCGCCGGCTGCGCCGAGAGCAGATCGGCCCGGAACAGGCGCAGATAGCGCCAGAGCGAGACCTTGTCGGCCCGCGCGGCGGGTTTAGGCGGCTTCATTCCCGCAATCAGTATAGGGCGAGGCCGGAATGTCTATGCGCGAGATCGAGGCCTGCCGCCCGCGATAGCGCTCGGCCAGCGTCAGCGGGCCGGCGGTGATGAGGAAGTAATCGTAATCGCCGGGCCGGTCGAAGGCGCAGAGATACTGGAAATGCAGCCGGAAGAAGCGCCAGCGCAGCTTCTCCCATGTCTCGGGCTGCAGCGTCTGGGTGAAGGCCGCCGAGATCACCAGCGGCCAGCGCTTGTTCTCGCGCGGCGGATCGACGCCCGAGACGGCGACGGGATCGCACAGCGCGAAGGCGCAGCCATCGCCCGGCGCGGTCACATCCACCCAGGCCAGCGCGTCCGAGGCCGAGAGCAGCCGCAGATCGGCGCGCAGGCGGGTGGCCTCGGGCAGGAAGCTCACCATCGGGATCACCTGGCCGAGCGACAGGAAGCCGAGCGCCGGGCCGTTGGCCGGCACGCGCCCGCCGCGCAGCAGGTCGGCCAGGATCGAGACGGCCAGATGCGCGCCCGAGGAATGGCCGACCACCAGCACCTCGTCGACATCCGAGGCGAGCGCGGCGGCGATCCGGTCGCCGAACTCGGCCATCCGCGCCTCGAGCTCGGGCGGGTTGGCGCCGCGCAGCCGGGCGGTGAAGGCGTAGTCGAGCATCAGGTAATGAGCGAAGAGCTTGTTGTCGTACCGCCGGAACAGCCGCAGCACGCCGAGCGCCGCCGCCGCACCGCCCGCCCATTGCGCGGCGATGCCGGCCCAGTGCAGCCCGCCCGCCAGCCATGCCCAGGGCGAAGCCGCGGCGCCCGCGCGGAACGGCCAGCCGATCAGCGCCTTGGCGATGAAGAAGGCGGCCAGCGCCACCAGCGCCTGCGCCACCAGCATCGCCACCGGATAGAGCGCCGCGATGACCGGCCCCTTGCGCAGCCACATCAGCCGCCGCAGCGCGCCCGTGGTGATGTAGATCCAGGCGGTGCGGATCATCGCCCAATAGGTGGCCGCCAGGCCGGCATCCATGCTCGAGCGCACGATATCCGACCAGACCAGCACCTCGACCTCGGCGGTGACGTCCTCGCCCTCGATCGCCGCCTCGACATGCCAGCCATAGCTTTCGCCCGCCCGCGGAGACAGCGCGATCTCGTAGCCCGACAAAGCCGCCTGCGCGGCGCCCTCCTTGCGGTAGAGCTCGCGGTAGCGGCGGGGATGGATCGGATCGTAGCCCGGAATGTAGAAGACCTGCCGCCGGCGGACAGCGCCCATGCGTGCGTTTCCCGTCTGGTGTCAAATGCCCTTCGCGCGCCACATTAGCCGGAAAATGGGGCACAAATAAGCCACCGCGGGAGGTTCGGGGCGTGCCGGAGCGCGCTCATCCCACCGATTGCAGCACCGGGAAGGTCTCGAGCAGCCACCAGGAGAAGCGCGAGAAGCCCCCGGTGAGCATCATCAGCCCGATCGTCCACAAAAGCAGGCCCATCAGCCGCTCGATCACGGCCATGTGGCGCTTCATCCAGCCCATCAGCCCGGTGAGGCTGGGAAAGAAGGCGGCGACCAGAAGGAAGGGAATGCCCAGCCCCGCCGCGTAGAGGGCCAGCAGCAACGTGCCGCGGGCGAGCGAGGCCTCGTCGGCGGCGAGCGACAGCACCGCGCCCAGCACGGGGCCGAGGCAGGGTGTCCAGCCGAAGGCGAAGGCGAGGCCCAGGATATAGGCGCCGAAGGCGCTGCCGCCGCGATCGCCCGCATCGAGCCGCGCCTCGCGGTCGAGAAAGCCGATCCGCAATATGTGCAGGAAATGCAGGCCGAACAGCATGATGACCAGCCCGGCTGCGGTGTTGAAGACCTGCTGGTTCTGCAGGAAGAGCCGCCCGATCGCCGAGGCGGTGAAGCCCAGCAGCAGGAACACGGTCGACAGGCCCAGCACGAAGGAGAGCGCCGCGCCCACGGGCCGGCGCCTCATCTCGCCGCGCGCGCCCATCTCGCTGACCGAGATGCCCGACATGTAGGCGAGATAGGGCGGCACGATCGGCAGCACGCAGGGGCTGACGAACGAGATCAGCCCGCCCGCCAGCGCGATCAGCATGGCCGGCAGCAGGCCCGCATCTATGATTTCGGCTCCGAACATCCTGGCGCCTCTCTTAGCCGCTGGCGCGGGCGCGGTCACCTCGCTTGCGTGTCACATCTTGGTGGACAGGCTGAAACATCCCCGCTAGCCCCGCGCCATGGACGAGAGCGAGGAAATCGATGCGCTGGGCCTGCTGTGCCCGCTGCCGGTGCTGCGGCTGCGCAAGCGGCTGGCCGGGCTCGCCCCCGGCGCGCGCGTGGTGATTCTGGCCGACGATCCCGTCGCCGCGATCGACATTCCGCATTTCTGTGCCGAGGCGGGCCACGAGGTGGTGGAGGCCTCCCCGCCGCGATTCGTGGTGCGGCGCGGGGGGTGAGGCCCGCCCAAGGGCGCGCAGCGCCCCGCGCGGAATAAGGGGTGAAGCCCCGCCGCGTCTGGGCCAAGCGCAACGGTAGCGCGAGGGCCGCCCCGTGGGGTGGCGCCTCCGACATGGGTGTCGGGCGCTTTATAGCAGCCAAGCCCCTCCGACGTCGCCGCAGCGCGCGCGGCCAGCAATAGCGCCACCCCGCCCCGACGGGGCGGCGCTCGCGCGGCGGGGCTGCGCCCCTTGTCCCGCGCGGCGGGCTTCGCCCGCGATATCCTGCGGCATGAGGCTGCAGCCGCCTCGCGACCCGCTCTGTTCCGCCAGACCGCCCAATTTCGCGCCGCTCCCCCTGCGGAACCCGCCGCATCCCGTTGCAATTGCCCCGATAACCGGCCTTACTGCATCCCCGGAACAACCGGAGACCATGCGTGTCACAGACACCGCCCGCAACCGAGACGGCAACCGAGACGGCAACCGAAGCCGTCATCGCCATCCGCGACCTGCACAAGCGCTACGGCGATCTCGAAGTGCTCAAGGGCGTCTCCATGACCGCGCCGCGGGGGCATGTCGTCTCGCTCATCGGCTCGTCGGGCTCGGGCAAGTCCACGCTCCTGCGCTGCGCCAACCTGCTCGAAGACAGCCAGCAGGGCGAGATCGTCTTCGAGGGCGAACCGATCCGCTGGAAGGGCACCGGCCTCCACCGCCGCCCGGCCGACGCCAGGCAGGTCGCGCGCATCCGCACGAACCTCTCGATGGTGTTCCAGCAGTTCAACCTCTGGTCCCACATGACGATCCTGCAGAACGTCATGGAGGCGCCCGTCACCGTGCTCGGCCGCAACCGCGCCGAGGTGGAGGCAAGCGCCCGCGCCTATCTCGACAAGGTCGGCATCGGCGACAAGGCCGATGCCTACCCCGCGCAGCTCTCGGGCGGCCAGCAGCAGCGCGCCGCCATCGCGCGCGCGCTGTGCATGGAGCCCAAGGCCCTGCTCTTCGACGAACCCACCTCGGCGCTCGATCCCGAGCTGGAGCAGGAGGTCGTGCGCGTCATCAAGGCGCTCGCCGCAGAGGGGCGCACGATGATCCTCGTCACCCACGACATGCGGCTCGCCGCCGACGTCTCCGACCATGTCGTGTTCCTGCATCGCGGCCTGATCGAGGAGGAAGGCGCGCCCGCCCGTCTCTTCGGCCAGCCCGAAACCGAACGGCTGCGGCAGTTCCTGTCGGCCACCGCCGCCGCCTGACACCAACCGACCCGACACCAACCAGGGAGCAAACCAGAATGAAACGTCTCACCCTCACCGCCGCCCTCCTCGCCCTTGCCGCCGGCCCCGCCGCCGCGCAGGAGGTAATCCGCATGGGCACCGAAGGCGCCTACCCGCCGTACAATTTCATCAACGATTCCGGCGAGGTCGACGGCTACGAGCGCGAGCTTGGCGACAAGCTGTGCGAGATGGCCGGCTATACCTGCGAATGGGTCCAGAACGACTGGGATTCGATCATCCCCAACCTCGTCTCGGGCAACTACGATACGATCATGGCCGGCATGAGCATCACCGACGAGCGTGACGAGGTCATCGACTTCACCCAGAACTACATCCCGCCCGCCTCGTCGGCCTATGCGTCGAACAATCCCGACGCCGATCTCGAAGGCGGCATCATCGCCGCGCAGATCAACACGATCCAGGCCGGCTATGTCGCCGAAAGCGGCGCCACGCTGCTGGAATTCGCCACCCCGGAAGAGACCATCGCCGCGGTGCGCAACGGCGAGGCCGATGCCGTCTTTGCCGACAAGGATTTCCTCGTGCCGGTGGTCGACGAGGATCCGGAGTTCGAATTCGTGGGCGAAGACGTCCAGCTCGGCGGCGGCGTCGGCATGGGCGTGCGCGAAGGCGATACCGAGATGAAAGAAAAGTTCGACGCCGCGATCGGCGAGCTCAAGGCCTCGGGCGAGCTCAACGAGATGATCCGCAAGTGGTTCGGCGAAGACGCCGCCATCTACGAATGAGGATGCGTGGCGGGCGGCTCACACCGCCCGCCGCCACCACCGGCCCCGCCGGGCCGGCCGGCTAGAGCCCATGTTCGCCTATTGCGCCGATCCCGATACGCTGGACCGCCTGCGCTGGCTGTCGTGCTACCTCACGACGGGCGTGCATATGCGGTTCTACACCTCGTTCGGCGTGGTGCTGCTGCTGCTCGCCGTCACCGCCCCGCTGGCGCTGGGGATGGGCTTTCTCGGCGCGCTGGCGACACGCTCGCAGATCGCGCCGCTGCGCTGGGTGGGGCAGGTCTATACCGCGATGGTGCGCGGCGTGCCCGACATCGCCTTCTTCCTGTTCTTCGTGATCGCGCTCGACCAGGGGCTGGAATGGCTGCGCCACAAGGTGAAATGCCCCGACTGGGATCAGCCGATCCGTGACGGCGCCAATTTCGTCGTCTGCGCGCCGGCCAAGCTGCCGCTCACCTCGGCGCCGCAGGAATGGCACGAGATCTACAATTTCGGCCTCGCCTCCTTCACCTTCGCGCTAGTCTTCGGCGCCTTCGTGGCCAATGTGCTGGCCGGCGCCATGCGCGCCGTGCCGCGTGCCCAGGTCGAGACGGCCGAGGCCTACGGCATGACCCGCCGCCAGGCCTTTCGCCGGGTGATGGTGCCGCAGATGTGGCTCTATGCCCTGCCCGGCCTGTCGAACCTGTGGCTGATCCTGATCAAGGCCACGCCGCTTCTGTTCCTGCTGGGGGTGGAGGATATCGTCTACTGGGCGCGCGAGCTCGGCGGCTCCAAGACGGCGCGGTTCTCGGCCTATCCGCATGGCGACTGGCGGCTGTGGTATTTCCTCGCGCTGCTGGTCTTCTACCTGCTGCTCACGCGCGTCTCCGAGATCGTGCTGGGCCGGCTCACCGCGCGGCTGAACCGCGGACAGGCGACGCTCGGCGCCGCGCAGGTGGCGCCATGATCTGCGGCGAGGCGATCCAGGCCTACGGGCTGCGCTCGCTCGGGCTGGGCGAGAAGCTGCTGCCGCGCGATCCGATCACCTTCTGCGACCAGGTGGTGCTGATCGGCTCGGGCATGATCTGGAACGTCTATTTCGGCGTGCTGGCGCTGGCGGCGGGGTTCGGCTTCGCCACGTTGCTGGCGCTGGCCAAGGCCTCGCCGCGCGCCTGGCTGCGCAAGCCGGCCGACTGGTTCGTCTTCGTCTTCCGCGGCTCGCCGCTCTTCATCCAGTTCTTCCTGGCCTACTTCCTGTTCCTGTCGCTCAAGCAGGAGGCGCCCGTTTTCCAGCCGCTGACCACGGCGGCCTGGGGGGCGCTGGTGGTGCTGTTCCTCAACACCTCGGCCTATTCCGGGCAGATCTTCTACGGCGCGCTGATGGCCGTGCCGCGCGGCGATCTCGAGGCCGCGGATGCCTACGGGCTGTCGGGCTGGCGCAAGTTCCGGCGGATCACCTGGCCCACCATGCTGCGGCTGGCCTGGCCCGCCTATACCAACGAGGCGATCTTCCTGTTCCACGCGACGGTGCTGGTCTTCTTCACCGGCTTCCCGGCGATCGGCCAGCAGGGCGATGCGCTCTATTACGCGAGCTACTTCGCATCGAAGACCTACAACCCGTTCGTGCCCTACCCGATCCTGGCGGTCTATTTCGTGGCGCTGACGCTGGTGGTGATCGCGCTGTTCGGGGCGGTGAACCGGCGGCTGAACCGGCACCTGCCGGAAGACAAGCGCCCCCGCATGCGCCTGCGCCCGCAGGTGATCCGGTAGCGTCCACGGCCCCCTGGGGACTCCGGGAGGCGAAGCCTCCCCGCGCGGAATCAAGCGCGTAGCGCGCCGCGCGAGCGCCGCCCCGTCCGGGCGGGGTGGCGCTATTGCTAGCCGCCCGCGCTACGGCAGTGATGGAGGGGCGTGGCCACCATAAAGCACCCAACACCAGCGTTGCAGGCGCCACCCCACGGGGCGTCGCTCGCGCTACCGTTGCGCCTAAGAAGCCCCGTCTTTGCGTCTGAAATATCCCGGGGGTCCGGGGGCAGCGCCCCCGGACCGACCCAACGCATCGACGCGCGCGCAGCGCGCCGAGAAGGGGCGGGAGCCTCCGCATGGGACTGTGTCGCGCGGAACAAGGGGCGTAGCCCCGCCGCGCGAGCGCCGCCCCGTCGGGGCGGGGTGGCGCTGTTGCTCGCGACCCGCGATGCGGTGAATTCGGCGGGGCTTTGCTGCCATAAAGCGCCAAAGCGGCAAGGTCGGCGACGCCACCCCACGGGGCGTCGCTCGCGCTATGTTGCGCTTTTACTCGGGGCGGGCTGGACTTCCCCGCAACCGCACCTGTATCGCAGGCCGCATGGGATTGCTCATCGGTTTCACCCTGGCCGCCCTCACCGGCGTCTACCACCACCTCTGCCTGCGCCTGCTCGACCGGGTCACGGGCCGCGACCGCGCGGCGCCCGATCGCACGATCCTCACCATCTTCATCGGACTGCTCGCGATCCACACGTCGCAGATCCTCGCCTGGGCGCTCGCCTACCGCACGCTCTGGCAGGCCGGGCTCGGCACGTTCTCGGGCAGCTTCACCGGCAGCTGGGCCGATTTCGTCTACTATTCCGGCATCAACTACATCACCGTGGGCTATACCCAGATCGAAAGCGCCGGTGCCCTGCGCACGGTCACGATGATGGAGGCGCTGACCGGCTTCATGATCATCACCTGGAGCGCGACCTTCATCTACTCCGCCTGGCAGAAAGCCTTCCGCGGCACCAAGGGCTGACCCGCCTACCCCGCCGCGCGCGTCGCGCCGGGCGTGGCCGCCCCCGGCACCTCCGCGGGCGCCGGCAGCTCGTCACGCAGCGGGATTTCCACGTGCATCAACGTGCCCTCGCCCACTTCCGACTCGCACCAGATCCGGCCGAGATGGCGCTCTGTCACCTTCAGGCAGGTGGCCAGCCCCAGCCCCGTGCCCGAGACGCCCTCGTGCCCCGAGGCGCGCTTGAACGGCAGGAAGGCGCGATCCTGGAACTCGCGCGGAATGCCGATGCCCTCGTCGGCGACCGAGAAGGCCAGGTAGCCATCGGCCTCGCGCGCGCGGATGGTGATCCGCGGCGGCTTGTCGCCCGCATACTTGATCGCGTTGCCCACCAGGTTCTGGATCAGCTGGCTCATCTGCGGCGCGCAGCACAGAAGCGTCAGATCCACCAGCTCCATGTCGATCACGGCGCCGCTTTCCTCGATCTGCGGACCCAGGGCGGTGAGCGCGGTCTCGAACAGGCTGTCGAGCCGCGCCGGCTCGAACGTCATTTCCTTGGTCAGCGTGACATGGCAGGCCAGGCTGTCGACCAGCGTGCCCAGCCGCTTGGCCGAGGTGCCGAGCAGGCGCATCACCTCGGTGCGGCGGGGGCCGTCATCGGGGCCCGAGCAATAGTCGAGCTCTTCTGTAAGAAAGCCGATGCTGCGGATCGGCGCCTTGAGATCGTGGACGAGCACGTCGGCGAAGATCTCCAGCTCGCGCTGCTGCTCGGCGATGCGGGCCTGCATCCGCGCGAAGGCGACGCCGCCCTCGATCATCCGGCACAGGGCCTCCGACGATATGTCGGAGGACTTGACCAGGTAATCCGTCGCGCCCTTCTTGATTGAGTCCTTCGCAATCACCTCGTCGCCCTGGCCCGTCATCACAACGTAGGGCGTGCCCGGCCAGCGCGCGCGCAGCTCGTCCATCACGTCGAGCCCGGTGCGCCCGGGCAGGCGGTAATCGATGAACACCATGTCGGGCGCCGCGTCATCCCCACCGGGCAGCGTGCCGGCACCATCGTGTTCCTGGATGGCGCAGTCGGGAAAGGCGCGGCGCAGCAGGCGGCCGATCTGCCGCCTATCGACCGCGTCGTCGTCGATTATCAGGAATTTCATCGCGTCACCCCGTCTGCCCTGCCCCGGCTTGCCTTCGCCTCAGCGCTGCACCCGCATCGGCACGACATGCGGCGCCGGCGGCGCGTCGTCGCCCAGGTGCAGGCGCCCCTGGTCGACGATCTCGAGCGCCTTGAGGCACAGCCGCTCCAGATCCATCTGGCGCCGCTCGGCCGGGCCGCCCGGCGCGCCGGTCGAGATCTGGCGCAGCCGCCAGAGCATGCCGGTCATGATCTTGCGCATCTCGGGCGCGGCGCTGCCGTTGAAGCGGGCCACCGCCTCGCCGATCGTCTCAAGCTGGGCGACCTGGTCGCTCTGCGCGAATTTCACCATCTGCTTCTCGAAGCCCGCGGCCACGGCCCGGCGGATCGCCTCTTCCGAGAGCTCTTCCTTGACGAGGTAATCGGCCACGCCGGTGCGCATCGCCTCGATCACCACGTCATGCCGCGAGACGCTGGTCACCATGATGATGACCGCGTCGCCGTTGCGGGGATGGCGGACGAGCTCTTCCACCGCTTCCTGGCCGGTCGAGAAGCCCAGGTGGTAATCCATGAAGACGAGGTCGAAGACATGGGCATCCAGCGCGGCGCGCATCTCGGCGAGGTCGACGGCGGTGTGGAATTCCATCTCCAGCCCGGCGCGGCGGCACAGGCTGATCAGGCGGAAGCGATCCGTCTCTTCATCCTCGACAACCAGAACGCGCGAAGCGGTCTGGGGCTCGGTCTTCACCTCCTGCATGTCGGTGCTCATGGGCGCATCCCTTCATTTCGTCTCTGTGAGACTGCGGCAAAATCGTCGCCGTTTTCCTAATGGCGGTGCCGGAGGCCGCGTCGGTTTCGCTAAAATCCTTCCCGTCGCGGGAACCGCGCTGCCGCCGCTCAGTTCAGCCGCACCACATCGGTATAGGCATCCAGCATCGACAGAAGCGTCATCTCGTTCGCTGCCGTCTCCAGCTTCACGATGTAGCCCGCCACCTTCTTGGCATAGGCCGCGGCGATATCCTCGGGCGCGTCCGACGTGGTGAGCACGAAGACCACGCAATCCGAAAGCTCGCGATCCTCCCGCAGCCGTTCGAGGAATTCCAGCCCGCCCATCCGCGGCATGTTCAGATCCAGCAGGATCACGTAGGGCCGCTTCACGCCGCTGCTCTCGGCGCGCAGCAGATCGAGCGCCTCGCGGCCGTCGCCGGCCACGGCGATCGGGTTCTTCATCCCCAGCTTGCTGAGCGACCGCTTCAGCCCCATGACGGCGATCTCGTCGTCGTCGACAATCACGAATGTCACGTTTTCAGACCGGCTCATGCGGCAATACCCCTCTCTTCACTCTCGACGACACGCGTCACCTCGCCCAGCGGCAGGCGGACACTGAACTCGGTGCCCCGCCGCAAGCCCGGTTCGGAGCTGACCTCGACACTGCCGCCCATCAGGCTCGCCAGTTTCTGGACAAGCGCGAGCCCCAGGCCCGAGCCTTCCACCTGGTCGCGGGGCTTGAGCGTCTGGAACAGGCCGAAGATCTGGTTCTGGAATTCCGGCTCGATCCCCGGCCCGTCATCGGCGACGCGATAGACGATCTCGTTGCGGTCGAGATGGGCCGACAGGACGATCCGGCCTTCCTGCGCGTCGTGATGCTTGATCGCGTTGCCCACCAGATTCACCAGGATGGTCGACATCGGCGTGACATAGGTCATCGCCAGGGGCGGCGCACCGCTCACCACGATCTCGAAGCCCGGACGATCGCCATACCTGGTGCGCAGCAGCTCGGCCTGCACGTGCAGATCGAACGCGCCGATCTCCTTCGTGTCGGTACCGGCGCGGAAATAGGCGAGCAGCGCGTCGAGATGCGACGACAGGCGGTTCACCCGCGCGTCGATCAGATCGAGATTGGCGACCAGCCCCGACGGCATCTCGTCGCTGAAATCCTCGCGGCTCCACTGCACGAGGGAGGTGACGGCGCGCAGAGGGGCGCGCAGGTCATGCGCGGCGGCATAGACGAAGCGCTGCAATTCCTCGTTGCTCTCGCGCATCGCGTGGCCCATCTGCCGCGAGCGTTCCACCGCCTGCTCGATCTCGCCCACCTCGTCGCGGCCCGTCACCGGCACCGGGTTGTCCAGATCACCCCGCGAAATGGCGCGGATCTGCTTCGCCACCCGCGCCAGCCGGGTGATCAGCATGCGCTCGATCAGCAGCCAGAGCAGCAGGATGCAGGTTGCCCAGAGCAGGATGCGCGACACGATGATGCCCATCACCATGCCGTCGACGGCGGCCTTGCTCTCGCGCCCCGCCTCCACGAAGTCACGCACCGCGCCGTTCGCCGCTTCGTCGGCCCAATCCGACAGCGCCGACGACATGAGGCGCGCCCGGTCGAGCGCCTCCTGCCGGCCCTCGCGCGCGGCCTCGACGCGCAGCAGCCGGTCGAACACGCCATCGGCACCGAACAGCGCTTCCTGAAGGCTGCGGATCTCGCCGGCCATCTCCACCTGAAGGTCACCCGCGGGCAGGCGCGCGACCTGTATGGCGACGGCGCCGACGCGCCGGGTAAGCTGCGGCTTCAGCGCCATCGCCTCGCCCACCGGCAGCCGGGTGAGGCTGTCGATCAGGATATGCACCGCGGCCAGGCCGGTGCGAATCTCGGCGAGCTGCGTCAGCAGTGCCATGTCGCGGTTCGCGGCGGCCGGGCCGTCGCCCATCGCGGCCACGTGGTCATGCTGGATCTGCTGCTGGCGGGCGCGCAGGATCGGGGAGAGCAGCTCCAGCCGCGCGATCTGGGCGGCGGTGAGCGCCTGCAGCGCATCCGCCTGCTCGATCAACTCGCGCTGGTGGTCGATCAGCCCGGTGATCGATTCGGCATCCGCGAACAGGACGCGCGCGCGGATATCCTCGCTGTCGAGCACCATCACCCGCCCGGCATGCAGCAGCTCGACAAGCCGTTCGCCCTGCGCGTCGAGTTCGGCGGGATCCTCGGCGCTGCGGATCTGCGCGATCGTGTCGGAGATGCCGCGCCCGATCCGGGGCATTTCATGGACGAGATCGGCAAGCGGTTCCGTCCGCGCGGTGACGGCATCCATGCGCTGGCCGATGGCGCGCAGCTGGGCGGTTTCCGTCGCGATGAGCACGAGGCTCACCACCGCGACGATGACGCCCACGGCCCGGAGGCGTTTGACCAGCGAACGCGTCGCCATGCTGTTCTACCCGTAGCTGTATCCAGGGCTCCAGCATTACCGGGAGAATCTTTAGCACCTCTTAAGTGCTTCTCCCGATATTGCGGCGAACCCTAACGAAAGGATCACTCATGCTGACCCGCCGCTCCCTGCTCGCCAGTGCCGCCGCCGCCGCCATGTCGCCCGGCCTGCCGCAAAGCGCCCGCGCCCGTCACACGCCCGACACCGCGGCCCTGGCCAGACGGCTCGGCCGGCCGCTGCGGATCCTGGTGCCCGAAGGGGCCGAGGCCAATCTCGCGCCCGTCATGCGGCGCTTCGGGGATGAATGCGGCTGCGCGTCGGAACTCGTGGTCTCGGATCTCGACAATATCAACGCGCAGCTGATGCTCGAGGCGGTGCTGCCCGGCCACGAGATCGACGTGGCCCTGCCCGCCACCTTCGGCATCCCCGACCTGGCCGAGGCGGGCGCGATCCTGCCGCTCGACGGGCCCGGCGGAGCGGCGGAGCATGCCGGTGGTGACGAAGGCGGCGGGGACGGAGGTGAGGACGGCCACCTCTACCGCACGGGCGACAGATTCGACGGCCGCATCTGGGGTTACCAGACCGACGGCGACGTCTATCTGATGTTCTACAATACCGACATGCTGCACGACGAAGAGGCCGGCGCGCGCTATGCCGATCTGCATGGGCAGGCGCTGGAGATCCCGCGCACCTGGGCCGAGCTCGATCGCCAGATGGCATTCTTCCACGATCCCGATGCCGGGCGCTACGGCGGCAGCCTGTTCCGCACCGCCACCTATGCCGGCTGGGAATTCTGGGCGCGATTCCACGCGCTCGGCGGCCTGCCCTTCGGCGCCGATTTCGCCCCCGCCATCGCGGGCGAGGCGGGCGTGCGCGCGCTCGAGGCGATGATCGCCTCGCAGGCCTCGCTCACCGGCACGCAGCTCGGCCTGTTCGACAGCTGGGACAGGTATGCCAGGGGCGACATCTATGCCTGCATCGGCTGGGGCGGCACCCAGAAGGTGATGCACAAGCCCGGCTCGGGCATGCGCGACCGGGTCGCCCATGGCCCGCTGCCGGGGGGCGAGATCGACGGGCGCATCGTGGAGATGTCGTATTTCAACTGGGGGTGGAGTTACGTCGTCGCCCGCCACTGCCCCGCGCCCGAACTGGCGGGCCTGTTCTGCCGCTTCGCCACCTCGCCCGACGTGTCGTCGAGCGCCGTCGCCGCGGTCGAGGGCTATTTCGATCCGTTCCGGGCCGAGCATTACGAGGATCCGCGCATCCTGGAGGCCTATGGCGCCTCTTTCCTGCGCGAGCACCGCAAGGCGATGACGGCCCCGATCCCCGATCTCTACATCGCGCGCCACGCGGAATACTCCGAGGCGCTGAGCTACTGGCTGATCCTCGCGCTCGCGGGCGACGTGCCGCCGGAGACGGCGCTGAGGAACGTCGAGACGGCGTGGAACCTGACCACCGAAGCGGTCGGCCGCGCCGGCCAGTCCGCCCGCTGGGAGGCGCTGCTGGAAAGCTACCCCGAAGAGCTGCGCGCGCTGCGGCAGGAGGCGGCGCTGAGGGAGTGAGGGAGCGCTGAACCCCGCCCGAAACCCTCCCGCGCGGAACAAGGGGCGAAGCCCCGCCGCGCGAGCGCCGCCTCTCGGCGACTGCTTTGCAGTCGCCTGCCGGCAGAACATTGCGAAGCAATGTTCGAGAGGCCCGTCCGGGCGGGGTGGCGCTATGGCCGGCCGCCCGCGCTACGGCGAGGTCGGATGTCCTTGGCCACCATAAAGCGCCCAACACCATCGTCGGAGGCGCCACCCCACGGGGCGGCCCTCGCGCTACTGTTGCGCGGGATGGCGGCCCAAGCCGGGTCGCGCCCGCGCCCTACCCCACCCGGTAGTTCGGGCTCTCGCGCGTGATCTGCACGTCGTGCACGTGGCTTTCCTGCAGCCCCGCCCCGGTGATCTTCACGAAGCGGCAATTGCGGCGCATCTCGTCCACCGTGGCGCAGCCGGTATAGCCCATCGCCGCGCGCAAGCCCCCCACCAGCTGGTGGATCACCGCGCCCGCCGGGCCCTTGTAGGGCACCTGGCCCTCGATCCCCTCGGGCACCAGCTTGTCGCTCGCCGCATCCTTCTGGAAATACCGATCCGCCGAGCCGCGCGCCATCGCGCCGAGCGAGCCCATGCCGCGATAGCCCTTGAACGACCGGCCCTGGTAGAGGATCACCTCGCCGGGGCTCTCATCCGTGCCCGCGATCATGCTGCCCACCATCGCGCAGGAGGCGCCCGCCGCGATCGCCTTGGCGAAATCGCCCGAGAACTTGATCCCGCCATCGGCGATCACCGGCACGTCGCCCGCCGCCGCGGCGCAATCCATCACCGCGGTCAGCTGCGGCACGCCCACGCCCGCCACCATCCGCGTCGTGCAGATCGAGCCCGGCCCGATCCCCACCTTCACCGCATCCGCCCCGGCCCCGATCAGGGCCTTCGTCGCCTCGCCCGTCGCCACGTTGCCGGCGATCACCTGCACCTCGTTCGACAGCCGCTTGGCGCGTTCCACCGCGCGGGCCACGCCCTCGGAATGGCCATGGGCCGTGTCGATCACGATGATGTCGGCACCGGCATCGACCAAGGCCTCCGACCGTTCGAACCCCGCATCGCCCACCGTCGTCGCCGCGGCGACGCGCAGACGGCCCAGCTCGTCCTTGCAGGCCGAGGGGTTCAGCACCGCCTTCTCGGTATCCTTCAGCGTGAGCAGCCCAGTCAGCCGCCCGGCCGCATCGGTGACCAGCAGCTTCTCGATCCGGCGCGCCTTCATCAGGCTGATCGCCTCGTCGCGGTCGGCCGGCTCGCGCAGGATGGCCAGGTTCTCCGTCGTCATCATCGCGCGCACCGGCGTGCGATCATCCGAGGCGAAGCGCATGTCGCGGTTGGTCACGATGCCCACGACATGGCCGCGCTCGTCGACCACGGGAAAGCCGGTGAAGTTGAACCTGTCAGCCAGGGCGCGCGCATCGGCGAGCGTCTGGTCGGGGCGCAGGGTGATCGGGTTGTAGACGATGCCGCTTTCGAACCGCTTCACGCGGCGCACCTCGTCGGCCTGGGCCTCGATGCCCAGATTGCGGTGGATCACGCCGATCCCGCCCGCCTGGGCCATGGCGATCGCCATGCGCGCCTCGGTCACCGTGTCCATCGCCGAGGAAAGCAGCGGGATGTTCATGGCGATGCGCTTCGTCACCTTCGTGCGGGTATCCGCGGTGGATGGCAGCACCGACGAGGCGGCGGGCACGAGCAGGACATCGTCGAAGGTGAGGGCCTCGCGAATCTCCATCAGAGCAGCTCCCTGGATGATACGGTTTGGCACCCCCCTATTTCATGGATGGAAGCAGGGGAAAAGCCCCAAATGTAGTGGGCGCTACTCGGCCCCCGCCTCCACATGGGCGACGCGCCCGCCCGACTTGGTCGAGGTGACGACGCCCAGCGATTTCAGCTTGCGGTGCAGGGCCGAGCGCTCCATCCCCACGAAGGTCGCGGTGCGCGAGATGTTGCCCCCGAAGCGGTTGATCTGGGTGAGCAGGTATTCGCGTTCGAACAATTCGCGCGCCTCGCGCAGCGGCAGCGCGGCCATCGCGCCCGACAGCACCACCTTGCCATCCTCGCCCGGCCCCTCCTCGCCGTTGGGCAGGTCGGCCACGCCGATCTCGCCCGTGCCGTCGCCGAGGATCAGCACCCGCTCGATCACGTTGCGCAGCTGGCGCACGTTGCCGGGCCAGGCCATCGTCTGCAGCATCGCCACCGCATCGGCCGAGAGCTTGCGCAGCGGCAGGCCCTGCGTCTCGTTGAAATGGCGGATGAAGCATTCGGCCAGTTCGGGGATATCCTCCAGCCGTTCGGAAAGCGGCGGCACCTCGACGGGCACCACGTTGAGCCGGTGATACAGCTCTTCGCGGAAGCGGCCGGCGGCGATTTCCTCGGTCAGCACGCGGTTGGTGGACGAGATCACGCGGATATCCACGCGCACCTTGTCGGTGCCGCCGGCGCGGGTGAATTGCTGATCGACCAGCACGCGCAGGATCTTGGATTGCGTGCCCAGCGGCATGTCGGCCACCTCGTCGAAGAACAGCACGCCGCCATGGGCCTGTTCCAGCAGCCCCGCCTCCACCCCGCGCTCGGCGCTTTCGCGGCCGAACAGCACCTCTTCCATGCGCTCGGGTTCGATCGAGGCGGAATTGACCACCACGAAGGGCCCCTCGTTGCGGTTGGAATGGGCGTGGATGTAGCGCGCGGCGACTTCCTTGCCGGCGCCGCCCTGGCCCGTCAGCATCACCCGGCTGTTCGACTTCGTCACCTTGTCGAGCTGCGATTTCAACGCCTTGAAGGCCGAAGACGATCCCACCATCTCGACCGCCGCGGTTTCGCGGCGGCGCAGGGCCAGGTTCTCGCGGCGCAGGCGCGAGGCTTCCATCGCGCGCTGGATCACCACCAGAAGCTGGTCGATGTTGAACGGCTTCTCGATGAAGTCATAGGCGCCCTGCTTGATGGCGGCGACGGCGATCTCGATGTTGCCGTGGCCCGAGATGATCACCACCGGCACTTCCGGGTTGTCGCGTTTGACGGTCTTGAGGATGTCGATCCCGTCCATCCGGCTGTCCTTCAGCCAGATGTCGAGGATCATCAGCGCCGGCGCCTCGGTGTTGATCTGCTTCATGCACTCGTCCGACGTGCCGGCGAGCCGCGTCGTATAGCCCTCATCCTCCAGGATGTCGGAAATCAGTTCGCGGATGTCCCGCTCGTCGTCCACGATGAGAATGTCACCCATGTCGCGCCCCCTCGTTCATGTCGCCAATGCCTCGTGTTCCTGTGCTGCCGCGCCGCGCGCGACCGACAGCCTGATTTCGGCCCGCGCGCCGACCTGGCCGGACCCGTCGAGCGGTTCGGCATCGGTCAGCACCAGCGTGCCGCCATGTTCCTCGATGATCTTCTTGACGATCGGCAGGCCCAGCCCGGTGCCCTTCTCGCGCGTCGTCACGTAAGGTTCGAACAGGCGCGAGCGATCCTGCGGCAGGCCGATCCCGTTATCGGAGATCGTGACCAGCGCATCCTCGCCGCCCGCCTCGAGCGTGACCGCGATGCGCGGCACGTGCCCGCGCGGCGTGCCCTTTTCATGCAGGCTTTCAATGGCTTCGCCCGCGTTCTTGATGAGGTTCGTCAAGGCCTGGCCGATCATCGTGGCATCCACCTCGACCGGCACGGGCGCGTCGGGGAGGGAAAGCGTGATCTCCACCTCGGTCTGCGCGTTCTGCTGCAACAGGACAGAACCGCGGACGAGCGCGGCCAGATCCTCGGGCTTGCGCTCGGGTTCGGGCATGCGCGCGAACTTGGAGAATTCATCCACGATCCGGCGCAGATCGTCTGTCTGGCGCACGATCACGTCGGCATATTGCCCCAGCGCCTCGGCCTCGTCGTCGGGCAGGTGCTTGCGGAACTTGCGCTTGATGCGTTCGGCCGAGAGCTGGATCGGCGTGAGCGGGTTCTTGATCTCGTGCGCGATGCGGCGCGCCACGTCGCCCCAGGCGGCCATCCGCTGAGCGCTCACCAGGTCGGTCACGTCGTCGAAGGCCACCACATAGCCCTCGAGCACGCCCTCGGCGCGGCGGGTGGCCATGCGGACCAGCAGGTTTTCCTGCTTGCCGCGGCGGATCACGCGGATCTCTTCCTGCGCGACCTCGGTGCCGCCGCGGCGGATGCGCTCGAACAGGTCGGCGAATTCGGGCACGGCCAGCTTCAGCGGCATGGCCTGGCCGCTGGCGGGATCAAACTCCAGCAGCCGCTCGGCCGAGCGGTTGACGAAGGTGATGCGCCCCTCGGCATCCAGCCCCACCACGCCCGCCGTGACCGACGACAGCACCGAATCGAACAGCCGGCGCCGCCTGTCGATCTGTTCCGAGCGTTCCAGCAGCGCATCGCGCTGGCCCTTCAGCTGGCGGGTCATCTGGTTGAAGATGCGGCCCAGAGTGGCGATCTCGTCATCGCCATCCTCTTCGACCACCTGCACGTTGAAATCGCCCGCGCCGACCCGCTCCACCGCCGAGGAGAGCCGCCCCACGGGCCGCGCGAGGCGTTCGGCGAACCACAGGCCCAGCCAGATCGCGGCGAGGATCAGGATCACCGCGAAGCCGATATAGAGCAGCCCGAACTCGAACAGCAGGCGCCCGCGGTCGCTTTCGAGCTGGTTGTAGAGGCGCACGGTTTCCTGCGTGTCGTCGAGCAGCGAGAGGATCTCGCCGTCGACGTCGCGGGTGACATAGAGGTAGCGATCGGCGAAGCCGGCGATCTTCACCAGCGCGCGGAACTCCGAGATATCCCAATCCTCGATCACCACGGTTTCGCCGGCGGCGGCGCGGGCGAAATCCTCGGGCGCGGGTTCCTCGTAGTCGAACAGGTAGGAGCGTTCGCCGCGGGCCCGGATCTCGCCCTCGGCATCGACGATATAGGCCTCGCGCAGGCCGCGCTGCACCTGGGCCTGGCCCTGGGCGAGCACCTGGCGCAGATCGCCGTCGGAGAGGTAGAGCGCCCGGCGGCGCGTCTCCGAGATGTAGCCGGCCAGGGCGCGGACGTCTTCCTCGAGATCGCGGCGATGCTCGGCCTCGTAGGCCTCGGCGGCCGTCAGCGAGGTGCCGACCACGGCGCGCACCCGGTCGGAGAACCAGCCCTCGAGCCCGAAATTCACCGTCACCACGGCGAAGACGGCGACGAGCACGGTGGGGATCAGTGCCAGCAGCGCGAAGACGCCGGTGAGCCGCAGGTGCAGGCGCGAGCCGGCCGAGCGCGCGCGGCGGGCAGCGACCATCTGCACGACGCGCTGCAACACCAGCGCGGCGACGACCAGAACGTAGACGAGATCGGCCAGCAGCACGGCGCGCAGGGCGGGCGAATTGGCGTTCTGCTCCAGCGGGCCGAGCACGGCGAAGGTGGCCATGGCCAGCGCCGGGCCAAGCGCCACCAGCCCCAGCGTCGCCGCGCTCTGGACCCGGCGCATGCGGCGCAACCGCGCCACACGCTCCCATGTCGGTGATCGGACATATGTCCGCAAACTGGCGCCCCGCCTGTTGATGTACCGCTCCACGCCGCAGTCAGCCGGGCTGCGCCCGATCTGCCACAGTCTATTGTTGCGCTTTTACATCAATTTGCGACGTCGTGTCACCTGAATATCCAGGTCCATGATCTTCTTGCGCAAGGTATTGCGGTTAATTCCCAGCAGATCGGCACATTTAGCCTGGTTTCCTCCCACCGCGTCGAGGCTGATTTCGATGAGCGGAAGCTCCATTTCGCGCAGAATCCGCTGGTAGAGGCCCGGCGGCGGCAAGACTCCGCCGTGCAGGTCGAAATAGCGGCGCAGGTGTTTGGCGACCGAGGCGGAAAGCTTCTCACCATTGGTGCCGCCCTGCAGCGGCTCCATCGCCGGCTGGTTGCCCAGCACCGCCTCGGCCTCGGCACGGGTGATGACATCCTCAGACGAGGTGACCATCAGGCGGCGGATTGTGTTTTCCAGCTGGCGTACATTGCCCGGCCAGGAATAGGCGCGGATCAGGTCCATCGCTTCGGAGTTGAAGCGGCGGGGCGAGAGGCCGTCGCGCTCGGCACGGGCGAGGAAGTGCTCGGCCAGGAGCGGGATGTCATCGACGCGTTCGCGCAGGCTGGGCACGGAAAGCGTGACACCGCCGAGCCGGTAGAACAGATCCTGCCGGAACTCGCCGCTGTCGAGCTTGGCCGACAGATCGCTTTGCGACGTGGCCAGGATGCGCGGCGAATTGTCGGTGAAGCTGTCGAGCATCCGCACGATGCGGGCCTGCGCCTCTTCGTCGAGGTCGCCCACCTCGTCGAACAGGATCGAGCCGTTCTTGGCCCGGCTGAGGATCGTCGCGGGGCCTTCCATCGTGGCCAGGTCGGCCGCACCGGCCACCACGAAGGGCAAAGTGCGCCGGTCGGAGAAGTCGTGGATCGCGCGGGCGATCAGCGACTTGCCGGTGCCGCTCTCGCCCGTGATCAGCACCGGCAGGTCGGTGTTCATCACGCGCGCGACGAGCCGGTAGAGCGATTGCATGGCCGGCGTCCGGCCCACCAGCGGCAGATCATCCTGCGCGCCATCCTCGCTGCGCTTCTTGGCGGCGCTGGGCTGGGTGACGGCGCGGCGCTTGACCTCGAGCGCGCGGTTGGCGCGTTTCATCAGGTCGGGCAGGTCGAAGGGCTTGGGCAGGTAGTCGAAAGCCTCGGCCTCGGCGGCCTGGATCGCCGTCATGATCGTGTTCTGCGCCGAGATCACGATCACCGGCAGGCCCGGCCGTTCCTCGGCGATCTTGGGCAGCTGCTCCAGCCCGTTGCCATCGGGCATCATCACGTCGGAGATCACCAGGTCGCCCTTCCCCTCTTCCACCCAGCGCATCAGCGTGACCAGCGAGGATGTCGCATGCACCTTGCAGCCCGCGCGCGTCAGCGCCTGGGTCAGCACGGTGCGGATCGTGCGATCGTCGTCGGCGACAAGTACGGTACCGTCCATCTGCTCTTACTCCGTCCTCAGCGTTCCGCCGCCTCGCGCAGGGCTTCGCGCGGGGCCACGGGAAGGGAAATCCGAAACACCGTGCGGCCGGGGACCGAATCCACCGTTATCCAGCCATCGTGATCGGATATGATCTTGCTCACCAGCGCCAGCCCCAGCCCGGTGCCGTTCTCGCGGCCCGAGACGAAGGGCTCGAAGATATCGGCCGCGATCTCGGGCGGCAGGCCGGGGCCGTCGTCGATGATCTCCACCTGCAAGGGCAGCGCGCCGCCGGAGCCATCCTTCCGGCGCAGCCTCAGAGACAGGTCGTAGAAGGTGCGTATGGTGATGGTTCCGCCTTCCTTGTCAGCAGCTTGCGCGGCGTTCTTGAAGAGGTTCAGGAAGACCTGCAGCATCTGGTCTCCATCAACATAGGTCGGCGGCAGCGAAGGGTCGAATTCCTCGTGTATGCGCATCGAGGCTGCGAAGCCCACCATGGCCGACTTGCGCGCGCGGTCGAGCAGGTCATGGATGTTGACCGGCCGGCGCTCGGGCGGGCGCAGGTTGCCGAACTGCTCCACCTGTTCCAGCAGGGCGACGATGCGGCGGCTTTCGGCGACGATGAGGTCGGTGAGCTCCTGGTCGTCGGATTTGAGGCTCATCGACAGCAGCTGCGCCGCGCCGGTGATGCCGGCCAGCGGGTTCTTGATCTCATGGGCGAGCATCTCGGCCATGCCGATGGCGCTGCGGGCCGAGCTCTTGACCGATTGCGCGCGGCCCAGCCTGTCGGCGATCTGGCGCGGCTCCATCAGCAGCAGCACCTGGCCCTCGTGCCCGGCCAGCGGCGCGATCTGCATGTTGCACTGGACCGGCGCGGCGTTGCCGCCCGAGACATCGACATTGTTGATGAACATCGGCGCATTGTCGCGGCGGACACGCAGGAAGGCCTCTTCCAGCGGCGCGTCGATGGCGATCCGGTCGAAGAGCGGCTTGCCCGCGAGCGACTTGGCCGAGGCGTTGAGGAATTCCTCGGCCATCGGGTTGGTGTCGAGGATCAGGTCGTCGGGCGAGACGATCAGCGCGGGCACGGGCAGCGAGGGCCAGAGGGCGGCGTCGGGCACGCTCATGCCGCCATCTCTTCGGTCATGGCGGCGCGGATCAGGCGCGCGGCGCGGGCGGGCGGTGCGGTCAGCACCTCGCGGCGCAGGGCGGCGGGGGTGCGCGCGACATCCATGTACCAGCCCAGGTGCTTGCGGATCACCCGCGCGCCCAGCTCGGTGCCGTAGAAGGCGAGCGCCGCGTCGTGGTGGCGCGCAGCGATCTCGGCCAAAGCGGCGCCCTGCGGCTCGGGCGCGGGTGTGCGGCCGGCCAGCGCGGCGGCGATACGGGCGATGGCCCAGGGCCGGCCCTGGATGCCGCGCCCCACCATCAGCCCCGCCGCGCCCGAGGCGGCCAGCGCCGCGCGGGCCGAGGCGGCATCGGTAATGTCGCCGTTGGCGATGACGGGGATGCGCACCGCGCGCACCACCTCGCCGATCGCGGCCCAGTCGGCGCGGCCCTTGTAGAATTGGCAGCGGGTGCGGCCATGCACAGCGATCCGCGCCACGCCCGCCGCCTCGGCCCGGCGGGCGAGATCGGGGGCGTTGCGGGCCGCGTCATCCCAGCCGAGCCGCATCTTCAGCGTCACCGGCACGTCGACCGCGCGTTTCACCGCCTCGATCAGGCGCAGCGCGCGGTCGGGCTCGCGCATCAGCGCCGCGCCCGACAGGCCGCCCGTCACCTTCTTGGCCGGGCAGCCCATGTTGATGTCGATCACCTGGGCGCCCTGCCCCGCCACGCGGCGCGCCGCCTCTTCCATCCAGCGCGGCTCGCGCCCGGCGAGCTGCACGGCGGTATCGGCCCGCCCTGCCCCCAGCTCGGCCCGCGCGCGGACCGAGGGCTTTTCGCCCAGCATCTCCTGCGAGGCGACCATCTCGCTCACCACGCCGGTGGCGCCGAAGCCCAGCACCAGCGTGCGGAAGGGCAGATCGGTGATTCCGGCCATCGGGGCGAGGTAGATCGGCGTGTCTTGCGGCTCGGTCGCCATTTGGATGGTCAATTGATTAAACCTTGTGCAATCGACACCACAGCTAGCGAAGCCCGCGCGGAATCGCAATTCGGGAGGCGCGCGGATCGGGGGGAAATCCGGCAAATGCCTGAAATTTGGGCGGAAGGGCACGGGGCGGGAACGGGCATTGCCACGCTCCGGCGCAGCAATTAGAAGCACCGGCGCTTCGGGGCGCGGCTGCGTGCCCCGGCGGGGGAGGATCGCGTTTGACGGACGCCGCCATCATCGTCGCCGCCGGGCGCGGCATAAGGGCCGGCGTCGGGCTGCCCAAGCAATGGCGCGAGATCGCGGGGCGCAGTTCCGCTGCGCGGGCGCTGGCGGCCTTTGCCGAGCATCCCGAGATCGCGACCTGCCTGCTGGTCATCCACCCCGACGATGTCGGGCTGGCCGCGCCGCTGGCCGAGGCGTGCGGCGCGCAGGTCGTGCATGGCGGGGCGGATCGGGCGGCATCCGTCCGCGCGGGGCTTGAGGCGCTGGCGGGCAGCGGCGTGCGCAACGTGCTGATCCACGATGCCGCGCGGCCCTTCGTGAGCGCGGCGCTAATCTCGCGCGTGATCGCGGCGTTGGGGCGCGCACAGGGCGCGGCGCCGGGCGTGGCCGTCACCGATGCGCTGTGGCAGGGCGAGGGGCGCGTCGGCGCCATCGTGCCGCGAAACGGGCTGCACCGGGCGCAGACGCCCCAGGGCTTCCGGCTCGAGGCGATCCTCGCCGCGCATCGTGCGCATCCCGGCGGCGCCGCGGATGACGTGGAAGTGGCGCTCGCGGCTGGGCTGGAGGTTGCCATCGTCCCCGGCGAGGAAGACAATTTCAAGATCACCGCGCCGGGCGATTTCGCCCGTGCCGCGCGCCACGCAGAGAGCCAGGCAGGAGAGAGTGCCATGCGGATCGGACAGGGCCATGACGTGCACCGCTTCACCGAGGGCGATCACGTCATCCTGTGCGGCGTGACGATCCCCCATACCCGCGGGCTGGACGGGCATTCCGATGCCGATGTCGGCATGCATGCGTTGACCGATGCGATCTATGGCGCGCTGGCCGATGGCGATATCGGCCGGCACTTCCCGCCGAGCGATCCGCAATGGCGCGGCGCGGCGTCGGAGATCTTCCTTGCCCATGCCGTGCAGCGTGCCGCGGCGCGGGGGCTGCGGATCGGTAACGCCGACGTAACCCTGATCTGCGAGGAACCGAAGATCGGGCCTCATGCGGCGCGCATGGCGGCGGAACTCGGGCGCATCGCGGAGGTGGAGCCTTCATGCATCTCGGTCAAGGCCACGACGTCGGAGCGGCTGGGTTTCACCGGCCGGGGCGAGGGCATCGCGGCGAGCGCCGTGGTGCTGCTGGTGCCGCGATGAGGCGGCTGGCGGAAATCGTGGCGACCTTCGGGCTGGTGGGCTATTTGCGGCCGGCGCCGGGCACATGGGGCTCGCTCGCGGCCGTCGCGGCCTATTGGCTGCTCTACATGCTGGGCGGCTGGGTGCTGTGCCTGCTGGCGCTGGCGCTGGTGGTACCGGCGGGGTTCTGGGCGGCGCGGGTGATGGTGGAGGGCGGCAGCGATGCCGACCCCGATTTCATCGTGATCGACGAGGTGGGCGGCCAGTGGGTCGCGCTTCTGCCGGTGATCCTGGGCGCGGCCCATGCCGGCGTGCCGGTGCTGGCGCTGTGGCCGGGCTGGATCACCGCCTTCGTGGCGTTCCGGCTGTTCGACATCTGGAAGCCGGGGCTCGTCGGCCGGGCCGACCGGCGCCATGACGTGCCGGGCCTGATGCTCGACGACCTGGTGGCGGGCGTCTTCGCGGCGCTGGTCGTGGTGTCGCTGGGTGTGCTGGCGCATGGGGTGCTCGCATGAGCGCGGTGTCGGCGGCCGAGGTGCTGGATGCCGCGAAGGCGCGCGGCTGGCGGATCGTGACGGCCGAGAGCTGCACGGGCGGGCTGGTGAGCGCGGCTTTGACCGCGGTGCCGGGATCCTCGGCGGTGGTCGAGGCCGGGTTCGTGACCTATTCCAACGCCGCCAAGCAGGCGCTGCTGGGCGTGACGGCGGAGGCGCTGGCCCAACATGGCGCGGTGAGCCAGGCGGTGGCGCGGCAGATGGCGGCGGGCGCCTTGCGGGCGACGGGGGCGGAGCTTGCCGTCTCGGTGACCGGCATCGCCGGGCCCGGCGGGTCGGAGCACAAGCCCGAGGGCCGTGTCTGCTTTGCCGTCGCGGCGCGCGACTACAGCCATGCCGAAACGCTCGACTTCGGCGCGCTCGGCCGCGATGCGGTGCGCGCCGCCTCGGTCGACCGCGCGCTCGCCCTGTTGCGCGCCGCGCTCGGCTGAGGCGCCGCGCCTCTCTGAGGCGAACCTCCTCCTGCTACCCGTGATCCAGCGGTGCGCTGCGCGCGCTCGTTCCTCTCGGCGCCGGGCTTGCGCCCGGCCCCTCGGGTGACGCGTATTCGCGGAGACGCAAACGCGCCGCCCCTTCGGGCGGCGCGCCATGGCATTCATGCTCGTGTCGTGCCGGGAGCCCGGCAGCCTCAGCTCGCCACGCGCAGATGCGGGCGGGTGGCGGGATCGCCGTAGCGGAAATGCGCGACCTGCTCGCGCAGGCTGGTCACGCATTCGGTCAGCACCGCGTTGGCGGCGTTGGTTTCCTCGAACATCGCCGCGTTCTGCTGGGTCACGCTTTCGAGCTGGGCGATCGCCTCGTTCACCTCGCCCAGCCCGTCGCGCTGGCCCTCGGTCTGCTCGGCGATCGAGGTCATGCCGCCGGTGATCTGCTCCACCGCGTCGCGGATGCCATCGAGCGCGGCGCCGGTTTCCGAGACCAGCCGCGCGCCCTCGGCGATCTGGCCGCTGGACGCGGAGATCAGATCGTTGATCTCGCGCGCCGCGTCCGAGGAGCGCTGCGCCAGCGCGCGCACTTCCGAGGCGACGACGGCAAAGCCCCGCCCCGCCTCGCCCGCGCGCGCCGCCTCGACCCCGGCATTGAGCGCCAGCAGGTTGGTCTGGAAGGCGATATCGTCGATCACGCTGATGATCTTCTCGATCTCGCGCGAGGAGCCCTCGATCCGGCCCATCGCGGCCACGGCGCGATCCATCACCTCGCCGCCGCTCGACGCCGCGTCGCGGGTGCGTTCGGCCATGCCACGCGCGCCCTTCGCGTCGCCCGCCACCGCGGCGATCGATTCGCTCAGCGTATCCAGCGCGCCGGCCACGGCCGAGAGCTTCTCGGCCTGGCTTTCGGTGCGCACCGAGAGGTCGCGCGCCGCGGCGCCGAGCTGGCCTGACTGGTGGTCGATCGTCGCCGTGCTGTCCGAGACCGAGCGGAAGGCTTCGGCCAGGGTTTCGCAGGCGCGGTTGAAATGCGCGCGCAGCGCCTCGAATTCCGGGGCCAGCGGGCGCGTCACCCGGGTGGAGAGATCGCCCCCCGCCAGCGCCTCGAGCGCTTCGCGGAACGCGTCGAGCATCGCGGTGCGGTCGGCGGCGCGGGCTGTGCGTTCGGCCTCTTCGCGCGCCTCTGCGGCATGGGCGGCCTCCACCTGTGCCTCGATCTCCTGCTTGGCGGCGCGCAGGGCGGCGCTTTCGGCCTCGGCCCGTTCGGTGGCGGCGCGAGCCTGCGCCTCGGCCTCGCGGGCGCGCTGACGCTCGGCCTCGGCGGCCTGGCGCCCGGCCTCGGCCTCGGCGCGCGCGGCCTCGGCCTGGTTGCGGCCCTCGAGCGCCTCGCCGGTGAGCGACAGGCGCGAGCGCACGGCATAGACCAGCGCGCCGGTCTCGAGCACCACGACGACGGCGTGGAAGATCGTGCGCCCCAGATTGCCCAGCATCGCGCCATCGGGATAGACCATCGCGGGCAGCACCAGCGTGAGCGCCAGGTGATGCAGCGCGATCGTGCCGGCGGCCAGCAGGATCGGGCGGATATCGGCCATGGTGATGAGGCAGGCCAGCACCGCGAAATAGACCATGTGCGTGTCGATCTGCCAGGCATGGCCCATGAAGGCGGCGTTGAGCGCGATGGCCTGGCCGGTCAGCGCCAGCGCGGCCAACGCGCGCCCGAAGAGGCTGGCCGAGCGGCGCAGCGCCAGCAGCGCGCAGGCGCCGAAGATGAGCGCGGCGCCGGCGGCGATGGCGAGGTTGGTGCCGACGATCCAGGCCGCCGCGCAGACGACGGGGATCGCGCCGAGCGCGAGGAACGACAGCCCGCGCACGGCGGCGGCGCGGCGCGGCGCGAGCGCGGCGTCCACGGCGCTCATGCCGAGGCTCCGCACAGGGCCGCGAGACGGCCCGCCGGCATGACCTGCCAGGCCCCCGCCGCGCGCAGGCGGGCGGCGAAGCCCGGCCCTTCGCCCGCGGCGAGCACACCGAAGGGCGCGCGCACCGGGCCGACCAGCCGGCCGCCCGCCCGGGCGACCATCGCCGCGGCCGGCGCGCCGGGCGGCACGATCACCAGGAGCGGCGTGCCGGCCCGGGCTGGCGCGGCATCCCCCGGCGCGGCCAGCAGCAGCGCCGCGGGCATCACGGCCAGCGAGAAGATCACGATGAGAGACAGGGCGAGAATCTGCATGGGCGGCTCCGGCAATATCCGCCGCAGGCATAGCCGAGCCGTGTTAGCGAAGTGTTACGCCGCGCAGTGCTTCAGGCGGGCCCCTGCCCCGTGTCTGGGCCGCCCCCCGGCCCGTAAAGCTCCGCCGCGCGGCGCTCGAAGGCGCGCACGATGCGTTGCATCGCCTCGTTGAACACCATGCCGATCACCCGGCCCAGCAGCGCCGAGCGGAACTCGTAATCCACCGAGAATTTCACCGCGCAGCCGCCCTCGACCGCCTCGAATAGCCAGACGGCATCGAGATAGCGGAACGGCCCGTCGAGATATTCCGTCTCGATCTTCTTCTGCTCGGGCCACAGCGTGACGCGGGAGCCGAACTTCTCGCGGAAGACCTTGAAGGAGATCACCAGATCGGCCTCCATCACCTGATGGTCGCCCATGTCGCGCGTCTCGCGCACACGGGCGGCGGCCGTCCAGGGCAGGAAATCCGGGTAGGCGCCCACATCGGCCACCAGATCGTACATCTGTTGCGGCGTGTAGGGCAGGATGCGGGTCTCGGAATGGGCGGGCATGGCCTCGGGCGCGGTGGTGACATTCGCCCCCGATCAACTAGACTGGGCGGCGAATTGCAAGGGGCAGGTACCGGCGCCGTATGGCGGGGCCGGGAAGGACGGGCCAGGGAATGGCCAGAGACAGGTCAAGGACAGGCATGACGCAACCGGATTACGTGATCGACCGGATGATCTCGGCCAAGGCGATCGCGGCGCGGATCGAGGAACTGGCGCGCGAGATACGCGGCGCCTATGCCGAGAGCGAGAAGCTGATCGTCGTGGGGCTGTTGCGCGGCTCCTTCGTGTTCATCGCCGACCTGGTGCGCGAGCTCGACATGAACGTGGAGGTCGATTTCCTCGAGGCCTCCTCCTACGGCAATGCCACCGAATCGAGCCGCGAGGTGCGGATCCTGAAGGATCTGCGCGGCGAGATCGCGGGGCGCGACGTGCTGGTGGTGGAGGATATCGTCGATACCGGCCACACGCTGAACCACGTGGTCGGCCTGCTGCGCTCGCGCCTGCCGAAACGGCTCGAGACGATCGCGCTGCTCGACAAGCCCTCGCGGCGCGAGGTGGATTTCCGGGCGACTTGGACGGGCTTCGAGATCCCCGACGAGTTCGTCGTCGGCTACGGGATCGATTATGCGCAGCGCAACCGCAACCTGCCCTATATCGGCAAGGTGCGGTTCACCGGCGGCGCGGGATGAACCCGCGCTGGCTGCTGCGTGCGGCGAAAGTGGCGCGCAATCCGCCCTCGTGGCGGATGGTGCTATTCGGCGGCTGCGTGATCGCCGCGGCGCTGGCGCTCGGGGCGGTGGAACACTGGGTGGGCTGGCCCGACTGGCTGACCGTGCCGAACGACATGCGGCGGCCAGGGCGTTAGGGCGGCGCACACAGCCCCTGCGTCAGCGCGCTTTACGGGGCGATCCGCGGCGGGCATCCTGCGCGCGAAACGGCCTGCCAAGGAAAGCCCGATGCGCAACTTCGCCCTGATCCTCGTGCTGCTGATCGTGCTGGGGGGTGCGGTGTTCTGGGTGATCACCCAGCCGCGCACAGCCGACGCGGCGGAAGTGGCGGCGCTGACCGGCGACGCGGCGCGCGGCGAGGCGGTGTTCCACGCCGCCGGTTGCGCCTCCTGCCATGCGGGCGAGGCTGACCCTGCGCTGCTCGAGGGCGGCATGGCCTTCCCCTCGCCCTTCGGCACGTTCCACGCGCCCAACATCACCCCCTCGGCGGCCGGCATCGGCGGGTGGAGCGCGGCGGATCTCGCCTCGGCCATGCAGCACGGCACCTCGCCCGCCGGCGCGCATTACTACCCGGCCTTTCCCTATGGCAGCTACGCCAATGCCGAGACCCAGGATATCGTGGACCTGCACGCCTACCTGATGACGCTGCCTGCGTCAGAGACGCCGTCGCGGCCGCACGAGGTGGGCTTCCCGTTCAACATCCGCCGGACGCTGGGCGGCTGGAAGTTCCTGTTCCTGCGGCCGGGCTGGGTGGTCGATCCCGGCGACCTGACCGAGCAAGAGACGCGCGGCCGCTACCTGGCCGAGGCGCTGGCCCATTGCGGCGAGTGCCACACGCCGCGCAACGCGTTGGGCGGGCTGGTCCGGTCGCGCTGGCTGGCGGGGGCGGAGAACCCCGCCGGCGAGGGCCGGGTGCCGGGGATCACGCCGGCGACGTTGAGCTGGTCGGAGGGGGAGATCGCCGAATACCTGTCGTCTGGCTTCACGCCGGAATTCGACGTGGTGGGCGGGCACATGGCGGCGGTGGTCGAGGAGCTCGCCAAGCTGCCGGCGGAGGACCGCGCCGCCATCGCCGCCTATCTCAAGCGCGTGCCGCCGGTGGAGTAAAGGGGCCGCCTCTGGCGGGGCGCGCCTCACGTCTTTGCGGTACAAATATCCCGGGGGTCCGGGGGCGGAGCCCCCGGCCCGCCCGCCGCAGGCGGTCCGCAGGACCAAAACTCTTCTCCCGATCCCTCCCCGCGCGGAACAAGGGCGTAGCCCGCCGCGCGAGCGCCGCCCCGTGTGGGCGGGGTGGCGCTATTGCTGGCCGCCCGCGATGCGGCGAGGGAAGATGTACTCGGCCAACATAAAGCGCCCAGCAGCACCGTCGGATGCGCCACCCCACGGGGCGGCTCTCACGCTAGTGTTGCTCTGCAAATCGGACGTTGCCCAACCGCCTCAGGCGATGCCGAGCTTCGCGTTGCGGGCGTCGCGCAGGCGGGCGAAATCGTCGCCGGCGTGATAGGACGACCGCGTCAGCGGCGTGGCCGAGACCATCAGGAAGCCCTTGCCATAGGCCGCCTTCTCGTAGGCCGCGAATTCGTCGGGCGTCACGAAACGATCGACCCTGTGATGCTTGGGCGTCGGTTGCAGGTACTGGCCGATGGTCAGGAAATCCACGTCGGCGGCGCGCATGTCGTCCATCACCTGGGTCACGGCCTGGCGATCCTCGCCGAGGCCCACCATGATGCCCGACTTGGTGAAGATCGACGGGTCGATCTCCTTCACGCGCTGCAACAGCCGCAGCGAGTGGAAATAGCGCGCGCCGGGGCGCACTTCGGGGTAGAGGCCCGGCACCGTCTCGAGATTGTGGTTGAAGACATCAGGCTTGGCGGCGACCACGACCTCCAGCGCCTCGGGGCCGCAGCGCAGGAAATCGGGCGTCAGGATCTCGATCGTCGTGCCCGGCGCCTGGCGGCGGATGGCGCGGATCGTCTGGGCGAAATGCTCGGCCCCGCCATCCTCGACATCGTCGCGGTCCACCGAGGTGACCACGACATGCGCGAGCCCCAGCTTCTTGACCGCATCGGCCACGCGCCCCGGCTCGAACACGTCGAGCGCGTCGGGCCGGCCGGTGGCGACGTTGCAGAAGGTGCAGCCGCGGGTGCAGATCTCGCCCATGATCATCATCGTCGCATGGCCCTGCGACCAGCATTCGCCGACATTGGGGCAGCCCGCCTCTTCGCAGACCGTCGACAGGCCGTGTTCGCGCACGATGCGCCGCGTCTCGGCATAGCCGGCGCCGCCGGGGGCCTTCACGCGGATCCAGTCGGGCTTCTTCGGCTGGGCATTGTCGGGGCGGTGAGCCTTCTCGGGGTGCCGGCTGGCGGGGATCTTCAGATCGCGCATCGGGATCGCTCCTTTGCGCCCACATATAGGCGCGCGGCGCGGGAATGTCTTGCCCAAATGCGCGCGGCATGGCGGCCATGCCCGGCCCGCAAGCCGCTGAAAGCATGGGTGGAGTGGCGGGATCCGAACGGAAACGGGCGCGGCGACCGCCCGGCCGCCGCGCCCGCGATCCGGCCCTTCCCCCTCAGCCGATCAGATCGCCATCGCCGGTTTCGGCATAATGGCGGCGCAGACGCTCCAGCGCGATGCGCAGCACGATCTTACCCGACCGCGCCGACCAGCCCATGCGCCGCTCGGTCGTCTCGAGCCCTTCGAGCAGGCAGCAGCAGCGCAGGGCCACGTCGCCCAGACCGGGGCCAAGCTCGTGCAGGGCGGCGGTGACGCGGGCGCGCGCGGCGCGTACGGCATCGGGCAGTGCGGCGCCATCGGCGTTGTCGCGCGCCGCCTTGGCCGAAGTGGTCTTCGCGCCCCCTTCGGCCCCGCCCAGCGGATCCCAGCCCGAGGCGCCGGGGCCAGACATGGCAAGCTCGTAATCCTCGCGCAGCCGCGCGCCCGCGCCGGCTTGAGGCCGCGACAGGAAGGGCGTGCCGTCGGCACAGCGGCGGCGGGCGAGCACCTGGAGCGGCGTCTCGCTGCCCGCCGCGCGCGCGGGCGAGCCCTCGCCGATCATGCCCGCGCTCAGCGGCGTCTTCACCGGCGCGCCTGAGAACGCGGCCGGCGCCTCGGCGAAACCCGCCGCCTTCGCAGCCGCAGCCCCGCCCGCACCCTTCCCGGCCGCCTCGCCGGCGCTGGCCAGCAGGCGGCGCAACTCGGCGCGGCCGGCGGCGGTGATGCGGTAGCGCGCGATGCGGCCCCGCGCGGCGCCCTCGATCCAGCCGTTGAGCGCCAGGGCCTCGGCGAGCGCGCGCTCGGCGGTGCCGGTGCGGGTCACCCCGCCATCGGGGCGCTCGCGGACGATCACCGCCGTCTCCATCTCGGCACCCGCCGCCAGCACCGCACCGGGCTCGGCCAGGCGGCGCAGCACCCGCAGAGCGCCGGCGTCGAGCGCGGCGGGATCGGTGGCCGCGCGAGAGTCCTGGCCCCCCTTCTCGCCCCTCATTTCAATGCCCATGACGCGCACCTTCGCGGCGGAGGCCCCGGCCTGCCGCCCCAGCGCGGCCAGCGCGGAATCCACCAGCGGATCGTCGCGCATCTTCTCGAGCCGTTGCACCTGGCGCAGCACCGTCGAGGCCGCGCAGCCCGAGCGCCGCGCTAGCGCGCGGATCGGCACGCCCTGTTCCACGTGCCCGATATAGTGGCGCGCCTCGCGCGGAACCCAATGCGGCAGCCCCGCCGCCCCGCAGGACTTCGTCAATTCGTTCATCACAAACTTCCCCATCTTTCCCCGGCCGGCCACCCAAGCCGACCGTCCGCGCCTCCGCCCGCGCCATGGCGGGGCCGACTGCCGGCCCTGTCACCGGCGGGCCGAAGGCTGCCGCAACTGTGGGTTGCATTGGTTACCCCTTCGTTAATACGCACCGTCTGTGGAAATATTGTTTCCAGAAGGTAAATATCCGCGAAAGGCGGCGTACGGTGCTCGCCCAGGTTGCGCAACGCCGCCTCAAACCGTGTCAAAATTGTGGCATCGCATCTGCAAGGAGAGTGCAATGCCCGACGATCGTTCCGACCCGCTCAACGAGATTGCCGCGCTGCGCCGGCCCCGCCTTCTGGTCCGCGCCGCGCGGTTCGGCCTGGCCGATTACGACCGGCGGCGCGCCCTGAAGCGCCTGCTGCCGGGGATGACGGCGCCGGGGCCGCGCGCGGCGCTTGCCGCACTGATGGAGCGCGAGGCGGCGATTGAGGCCAACCGCGTCAGCGGCGCGGCCTCCTACCTGGCCTCGCGGCATGTGGAGGTGCTGATCGCGCTGATGGCCGAGGCGCGGCTGGCCTCGGGGCCGATCCCGGTGCCGCAGGCCTTCATGCGCAGGGAGGATGGCGGAGCGTCGGGCGGAAGCCCCGACAACTCGCCGGACGACACGCCCGAGGGCACCGCGTGAGGTGCCGCCCGCGCGCCGGGGCGCCCGCTCAGCCGAACTGGTCGGGCATCTCGGCCTGGCGCCGCTCGACATAGTCGCGCAGGCTGTCGCGGATGCCCTCGTCGAGCGGCGGCGCCTCGTAGCGGGCCAGCAGCTTGGCCACCCGGTCGGAGGCCAGCGCCTGGGTATCGCGGGCGCCCTCTTCCTCCCAGGTCTCGAAGGGCTTGTAGTCGAACAGCTCGGTCCGCCAGAAGGCCGTCTTGAAATTCGCCTGGGTATGGGCGCAGCCGAGGTAGTGGCCGCCAGGGCCGACCTCGCGGATCGCGTCCATCGCCTGGGCCTCTTCGCTCATGTCGATGCCGGCGGCGAGCTTGTGGTAGAGGCCCAGCTGATCGGCATCCATCACGAATTTCTCGTAGGAGGAGACGAGCCCGCCTTCCAGCCAGCCGCAGGCATGCAGCATGAAGTTCACGCCGGCATAGAGCGCCATGTTCAGCGTATTGGCGGTCTCGTAAGCCGCCTGCGCGTCGGGCAGTTTCGAGCCGGTGAAGCCGCCGCCCGAACGGTAGGGCAGCCCCATGCGCCGCGCCAGCTGGCCCGCGCCATAGGAAATCTGGCTCGCCTCGGGGGTGCCGAAGGTGGGCGCGCCGGAATTCATGTCGATCGAGGTGACGAAACAGCCGAAGATCACCGGCGCGCCGGGGCGGATCAGCTGCGAATAGGCCACGCCCGTCATCACCTCGGCCAGCACCTGCGCCAGCGTGCCCGCCACCGAGACGGGCGCCATCGCGCCGCCCACGATGAAGGGCGAGACGATCGCGGCCTGGTTGTTGCGGGCATATTCCTCAAGCGCGCCCATCATCACCGCGTCGAAGGTGAGCGGCGAGTTGATGTTGATGAGCGAGGTCATCACCGTGTTGGCATCGACGAAATCCGCCCCGAAGAGCAGCTTGGCCATCTCGACGCTGTCGGCGGCGCGCGAGGGTTCGGTGACCGAGCCCATGAACGGCTTGTCGGACAGCGTCATATGCGCTTCGAGCATGTCGAGATGGCGCTTGTTCACCGCGATATCGGTGGGTTCGCACAAGGTGCCGCCGGAATGGTGCACGTATGTCGACATGTAGCCGAGCTTCACGAAATTGCGGAAATCCGCCATCGTCGCATAGCGCCGCCCGCCCGCGGCATCGCGCACGAAGGGCGGCCCGTAGACCGGCGCGAAGACGAGGTTGCGGCCGCCGATATCGACGTTGCGCTCGGGGTTGCGGGCGTGCTGGGTGAATTGCGAGGGCGCGGTGGCACACAGCTTGCGGGCCAGGCCGCGCGGAATGTGCACGCGATCGCCCTGCACGTCGGCGCCGGCCTCCTTCCAGCGGCGCAAGGCCTCGGGCTGTTCGGCGAAGACCACGCCGATTTCCTCGAGCACGGTTTCGGCGTTGTGCTCGATCACGTCGAGCGCCTCGGCGCTGAGCATGTCGATATCGGGGATGTTGCGGGTGATGAAGCGGGCCGCCTCGATCCGCATCGTGGTGCGTTCGGCGCGGCGCGCGGCCCCGCCACCGCCCCGGCCCCGCCTGCTGCGCGTCGCTGCGTCGTCCATGCCCGAATCTCCCGCGGGTGGTGTCTTGTGGGATCGGGTTTAGCGAAGCGGCAGGGGCGCCCCCGCGATAGAAGCGGCATTGCAGGGGGAAAAACGACACCGGCGAACGCGAAACCGGCGAAGGCAACGGGGGCCGCCGGGCGGCAGCCCCCGCGCGATATGCGCCGGTCAGGCGGCCTGGCGGTTGAGGCTCTTTTCGCCGAGCGCGCTGAGCTTGCGGTCGGCGGCGTATTCCTGATCGAGGTTCTCCTTCAGCAGCTGGACCACCTCGCTGTCTAGGCCCAGCGTCTGCGCCCAGGCGATCATCGTGCCGTAGCGCGTGATCTCGTAATGCTCCACGGCCTGGGCCGCGGCGATCATGCCGGCATCGCGGGTATCGCCGTCTTCGGCCTCTTCCATGATCTCCTTGCCTTCGTCGAGGATGCCCTGGATCGCCTCGCAGGTCACGCCGCGGGGCTTGAGGCCCATATGTTCGAAGACCTTCTCGAGATTGTCGATCTGGGCTTCGGTCTCTTCACGGTGGTGCTCGAAGGCTTCCTTCAGCTCGTCCGCCTCGGCCTTGCGGGCCATCTTGGGCAGGGTCTTCAAGACCTGCTTTTCGGCGTAATAGATGTCGCGCAGGAAGTGTTTGAACAGGGACTCCAACGTGTTCATGGCAATGTCTCTCCGGGTGTGAGGGAAGCGGGGCGGGCCGTGCGCCCGCCCCCGATGCGGTGACAACCCGCCGGCGCGCCGCTTGTTCCAGCGGGCCTGCCGCCGCCGCGATGCAGGCTTGCGAACCCCGCCCGGCGCGCCTATTCGAAGCGCATGAGCATCGTGCACCCCGAGCGCCATCACGAGCGCCTTCTGATCATCGACTTCGGCTCCCAGGTGACGCAGCTGATCGCGCGCCGCCTGCGCGAGCTGAACGTCTATTGCGAGATCCACCCGTTCCAGAACGTGACCGAGGATTTCCTCGACGATTTCGCGCCCAAGGCGGTCATCCTGTCGGGCGGGCCGAGTTCCGTCTTCGTGGAGGGCGCGCCCTCGGTGCCGATGCGCGTCTTCGAGCTGGGCGTGCCGATCCTGGGCATCTGCTATGGCCAGCAGCTGATGATGCACAAGCTGGGCGGGAAAGTGCAGCGCGGCGAGGGCACGGCCGAGTTCGGCCGCGCCTGGGTGACGCCGACGGAAGAGCGGATCGACCTGCTGGCCGGCTGGTTCCTCGACGGGCGCGAGCAGGTCTGGATGAGCCACGGCGACCATGTGTCTGAAATCGCGCCGGGATTTGCCGTCTACGGCACCTCGCCCAACGCCCCCTTCGCCATCACCGCGGATCTGGAGCGGCGCTTCTACGCGGTGCAATTCCACCCCGAAGTGCACCACACGCCGAACGGCCGCACGCTCTACGAGAATTTCGTGCGCGATGCCGGTTTCAGCGGCGACTGGACGATGGGCGCCTACCGCGAAGAGGCGATCCGCCAGATCCGCGAACAGGTGGGCGATGCCAAGGTGATCTGCGGGCTTTCCGGCGGCGTGGACAGTTCCGTCGCCGCGGTGCTGATCCACGAGGCGATCGGCGACCAGCTCACCTGCGTCTTCGTCGATCACGGGCTTTTGCGGCTCAACGAGGCCGAGGAAGTCGTGAAGATGTTCCGGGATCACTACAACATCCCGCTGATCCATGCCGATGAGAGCGAGCTTTTTCTGGGTGAGCTCGAGGGCATAAGTGACCCGGAAGAAAAGAGAAAGACGATCGGCCGGCTGTTCATCGACGTGTTCCAGAAACACGCCGACCGGATCAAGGGCGCGGCCTTCCTCGCGCAGGGTACGCTCTATCCGGACGTGATCGAGAGCGTCAGCTTCTCGGGCGGGCCGTCGGTGACGATCAAGAGCCACCACAATGTGGGCGGGCTGCCCGAGAAGATGGGCCTGAAACTGGTGGAGCCGCTGCGCGAGCTGTTCAAGGACGAGGTGCGCGCGCTGGGCCGCGAGTTGGGCCTGCCCGACGCCTTCATCGGCCGCCACCCCTTCCCCGGCCCTGGCCTCGCCATCCGCTGCCCCGGCGAGATCACGCGCGACAAGCTGGCCATCCTGCGCCGTGCCGACGCGGTGTTCATCGACCAGATCCGCAAGCACGGGCTTTATGACGAGATCTGGCAGGCCTTCGTCGCGATCCTGCCCGTGCGCACCGTGGGCGTGATGGGCGACGGGCGCACCTACGATTACGCCTGCGCCCTGCGCGCGGTCACCTCGGTCGATGGCATGACGGCCGATTACTACCCGTTCTCGCACGATTTCCTTGGCGAGACGGCGACGCGGATCATCAACGAGGTGCCGGGCATCAACCGGGTGACCTACGACATCACGTCGAAGCCGCCGGGCACGATCGAGTGGGAATGAGCGGGCTTGCGCTCGCCCCGCCCAGGGGCTAGCCCTGACCCGGCTGCGCGATACGGAACCCATGCCATGCCCCGCATCACCCTGACCGGCACGCTCATCTGCGTGCCCGACGACGTCGACATCGTGACCGAGGCCCTCCCAGCCCATGTCGAGGCCAGCCGGGCCGAGCCGGGCTGCCTGGATTTCGAGATCACCCAGTCGGGCGACGATCCATGCGTCTTCCACGTGCGCGAGGCGTTCAGCGACGCCGCCGCCTTCGAGGCGCATCAGGCCCGCACGCGCGGCTCGGAATGGTGGCAGAAGACGGCGCATATCCCGCGCGATTACCGGATCGAAGGGCTGTGAGCGCGTCCGGCACCCCCTCGGGCAGCCCCGCTTCGGCCGTCGGCGGCGCCGCCACGCGGCCCGTCCTCGCGGCGTTGTGGATGATGGGCTCGGTCGCGTCGTTCACCTCGATGGCGATCGCGGGGCGGCAGGTCTCGTTCGAGCTGGATACGTTCGAGATCATGACCTACCGCTCGCTGATCGGGATCATCGTCGTGGCGCTGGTGATCTCGCTGCGGCGGCAATGGACCGAGGTCTCGGCCAGCCACCTGCCGCTGCACGCGGCGCGCAATGTGGCGCATTTCACCGGTCAGAACCTGTGGTTCTACGCGATCACGACAATCCCGCTGGCGCAGGTCTTCTCGCTGGAATTCACCTCGCCGCTCTGGGTGCTCGTGCTCTCGCCGCTGATCCTGGGCGAACGGCTGACGCGGGCGCGGGCACTCGCCGCGCTGATGGGTTTCGCGGGCATCCTGCTGGTGGCGCGGCCCGGCGCGGCGCCGGTGACGCCGGGCCTCTTGGCCGCCGCGGCCTGTGCGCTGGGGTTCGCGTTCACCTACATCCTGACCAAGAAGCTGACCGGGCTGGCCGACAATGCCACGATCCTGTGGTGGATGGTGGTGATGCAGGCGGTGTTCGGGCTGGTCTGCGGGCTGGCCGACGGCGCGATGGCCCTGCCCTCGGCCGCGTCGTGGCCGTGGCTCGCGCTGATCGGCTGCGCGGGGCTGTTCGCGCATTTCTGCATCGCCAGCGCGCTGCGGCTGGCGCCGGCGATCTTCGTCATGCCGTTCGACTTCCTGCGCCTGCCGGTGATCGCGCTGGTGGGCTGGGCGCTCTATGCCGAGCCGATCGGGCCCTTCGTCGTGGCCGGCGCGGCGCTGATCCTGACGGGCAACGTGATGAACCTGCGGGCCCAGGCGCGCGAACGCGCAGGGGCGGGCGGCGCGACTGTGCGCAGGTAGCGGATTGCCGGCTCGCCTGGCGCCGCGCAGGGTGCGGCCATGAATATGGTCACGCAGAAATCCATGTCTCCGCGCGCCTGGGGCGAGCTTGCGCTGCTGGCGCTGATCTGGGGCGGCTCGTTCCTGGCCAACGCGGTGATGCTGCGTGAGATCGGCGTGGTCACGATCGTGGCCTGGCGGGTCGGGCTGGCGGTGCTGGTGCTGTGGCTCTGGGTGTGGCTGCGCGGGCTGGACGTGCCGCGCGGGGCGGGCATCTGGGCGGCGATGCTGGCGATGGGCGTGCTGAACAACGTGATCCCGTTCTCGCTGATCACCTGGGGGCAGCAGCACATCGCCTCGGGGCTGGCCTCGATCCTGAACGCGACGACGGCGATCTTCGGCATCTGCGTGGCGGCGATCGTGTTTGCCGACGAGCGGCTGACGGGGCGGCGGCTGGCGGGCGTGGCGCTGGGTTTCGCGGGCGTTGTGCTGGTGATCGGCGTGTCGGCGTTGCGGGGGTTCTCGCTGGCCTCGCTGGGGCAGATCGCGCTGCTGGGCGCGGCGCTGGCCTATGCCTGCGCGGGCAGCTTCGCGCGGCGCTTCATCACGGGCGTGCGGCCGGAAGTGGCAAGCGCGGGGATGCTGACGGGCTCGTCGCTGGTGATGGTGCCGGCGGCGTTCGTGCTGGAGGGCGTGCCGGCGCTCGACCACGGGGCGGCGATCTGGGGCGGGATCTTCTACATCTCGATCCTGTCGACGGGGGTGGCGTATCTGCTCTATTACCGGGTGCTGGCGATGGCGGGATCGGGCAATTTGATGCTGGTGACGCTGCTCGTCGCACCCGTGGCGATCCTGCTCGGCGCGCTGGTGCTGGGCGAGACACTCTCGGCACAGGCCTGGGGCGGCTTCGCGCTGATCGCGCTGGGGCTTCTGGTGATAGATGGGCGGGTGCTGTCGGCGCTAGACCGGAGTTGATAAGCCAGGCGCAACGGTAGCGCGAGAGCCGCCCCGTGGGGTGGCGCCTCCCACGCTGGTGTTGAGCACTTTATGGCAGCCAAGCCCCTCCGCACTCACCGCATCGCGGGCCCAGAGCAATAGCGCCACCCCGCCCCGACGGACCTCTCGAACATTGCTTTGCAATGTTCTGCCGGCAGGCGACTGCTACGCAGTCGCCGAGAGGCGGCGCTCGCGCGGCGGGGCTGCGTCCCCTTGTTCCGCGCGGGGAGGCTTCGCCTCCCTGAATTATTTCGGCGCGACAGGCTCCCGCTGGTCAGCCGACGCGGCTTTTCGGTTCGGCAGGCTCCGGCGCGGCACCGGCCTCAGCCTCATCCTCCCCCTCGCCGGCCATGCGCAGGCCGCCGAGCGGCATGTCGAGATCACCGCTCGCGGCAGGGGCGAGGCAGACGCGGTTGCGCCCGCCCGCCTTGGCGGCATAGAGCGCCCGGTCGGCGCGGGCGATGGCCTCGGTCAGAGAGCCCTCGCCCGAAGCCACCTGCGCACAGCCGAAAGAGGCGGTGATCCGCCCCTTGCCCGGCAACAGCCCGGTGGCGAGATCGCGTTCGAGGATCTCGCGCAGCGCCTCGGCCACCTGGGCGGCCGGCGTTATGCCGGTATTGGGCAGGATGACCACAAACTCCTCCCCGCCCCAGCGCACCAGCCCGTCGGTGGAGCGCAGCCGCCCCTCCATCAGCCGGGCCGCCCGCGCGATCACCTTGTCGCCTAGCCCGTGGCCGTGGGTGTCGTTGATCTTCTTGAACCGGTCGAGATCGACCATGATGACCGAGACCGCCTCGCCCCGCTCATGGGCATTGCGGAGCAGCCGCGCGGTCAGGAACTCGGCCCCGCGGCGCGAGGCGATGCCGGTCAGCGGGTCGGAGAGCGACATGGCCAGCAGCCGCCGCTCCAGCAGGCGGCGGCGGAAATCGCCGCGCTCGTATTCGCGCATCGACAGCATGACGAGCGCGGTGAAGAGCCAGACGAGGAAGGTGACGAAGATCAGGTGCCGCTCATGCTGGCCGGCGAAGAGATCCGCCCCGGCGATCAGCGGCGCGGTGAAGGCCAGAAGCACCTGCGCGCGTGTCAGCCGGCCCAGCTGCCCGTCCGACAGCATGACGCGCACGCTGCGCCGGTGCGAGATCACCGACAGGGCGCAGGCCGCCAACGCCAGGATCGCCAGCGCCGTGGGCACCGACATCGCGCCGCTCACCCGCTCGACGCCGTAGATATGCCCCGTCAGCGTGAGCACCGCGGGCAGGGGCACCAGCGCGAGCAGAGCGGTGGCGAGGTTCGGGTGGCGGCGGTGGATGAGCAGCATTCCGGTCAGCAGCAGCAGCGCGGCGGCGGTGTTGCCGCCCATCGTCGCCCGGTTGCCGGGCTGCAGCAGCACCGAGAGCGCAGCGAGCCCGGCATCGGTGCCCGGCAGCAGCGGCGGCAGCGCGACGCGCGCGATGCAGATCACCGTCACCGCCCAGATCAGCGGCCGCTTGAAGCGCGGCGGCGGGCGCATCGGGCGGTGCAGCGCCAGGGCGCCGGCCAGCGCCATGACGCAGAGCAACGTGAGCGGGTGCATGCCCGGCAGCGGCCAGACCGGCATCGCGCCGCTGCCCGTGAGCGCGGCGAGTGCGGCCGAAAGCAGCGCCGGCACGGCGATGCAGGCCCCGGCCAGCAGGATGGTGCGCGACAGGCCCCAGCGCAGCCTGTGCAGCGCAATTACCCAGGGAAAGCGCAGGTAGCCCAGATCGCGCGCATCGACGGGGACGGACTGGGCATCGAAAGCCGACGCCGCAGCATCTGCGATCGCCGCCGCCCTGGCATGTGTCGGTGTAGGGGGGGATGCATCATGGACACGCCCCTCCCCCTGTGGCGCGCGCGGCGCAGGGGTTCTGGAGGCGGGGCCGGTCATGTGGGCATCCTTCGTTGCATGTCGCGACAGGATGCGCCGGTATGGTAACCGCTGCCTTAAGAAGTGGCGCCGATTGCCATGAAAATTCGAGACGATTTTATCTGTTCAGAGCTTTATCTGTTCAGAACCGGCCCATGCGGCGGGCGAGCCGCGCGGCCTGGCGGGCGCGCTTGGTGGTCTCGGCGGCGCGAGCGCCGTGCAGTGCGTCGGGTGCGGGTTTGCCGGCTTGCGGATTGTTTGCCTTGCCCGCCGCGCGCCGCTTCGTGGCGGCGTTGATCCCGGCATTGATGCCACGGTTGATGAGCGGGCGCAGGGCCATGCGTATCACCATGCGTATCAGTCGCTCGGCATTCATGCTCGTGCTCCGTTCCTGCCTGCCCCCTTTTCCATCTAGCACGGCATGGGCAGAAAAGCACGGACCACGACGTCGCCGGCGGTGTGCTTCCCGCCGAATTTTCGCGGAAAATTCGCGTGCGGGCGACCGGCCGACCCTCAGCTTTCGTCGAACATGTCGTCCTGTTCGCCGTTCTCCTCCTCGCCGTCCTCCTCGGCGCCGGGCATCGGGCGACTTTCCAGCAGGCCGGCGGCGCGCAGCTCTTTCAGGCCGGGCAGATCGCGGGCGCTCTCGAGACCGAAATGGTCGAGAAATTGCTGCGTCACCACATAAGTCACGGGGCGGCCTGGCGTCATCCGCCGGCGGCCGAAGCGGATCCATTCCAGCTCCAGCAGCTGATCCACCGTCCCGCGCGATACCGATACGCCGCGGATCTCCTCTATCTCGGCGCGGGTGCAGGGCTGGTGGTAGGCGACGATCGCCAGCGTCTCGATCGCGGCGCGCGAAAGCTTGCGGGTCTCGACCGTTTCCTTCTGCATCAGGAAGCCCAGATCGGGCGCCGTGCGCAGCGCCCAGGCCTCGCCCACGCGCACGACATGCACGCCGCGCCCCTCGTAGCGGCGGCGCAGCGCCTCGAGCGCGGCGGTGGCGTCGGCGCCGTGCGGCATGCGCGCGTTGAGCTCGGCCACGCTCACCGGCTCGGCGCTGGCGAACAGGATCGCCTCGACCATGCGCTCCTGCTCGGCCTGGGGCGGGGCCTCGAACAGGCTGTCGCGTTCGGGAATGTCGCTCGTCTCGCTCATGCCGGGGGTTTCTTCCGTATCTGGATGGGCGCGAATGTCTCGCCCTGCCGTATCTCGATCTGGCCGGCCTTGGCCAGTTCCAGCGAGGCGGCGAAGGTCGCCGCGGTTGCCGAGCGGCGGCGGGCGGGATCGGCTTCCCACCCTTCGGGCAGGTAGCTTTCCAGCCCCGTCCAGTCGCCCGCATAGCCGATCAGGTTGCGCATCCGGTCGAGCGCCTGTTCCATCGTCAGGATCGCCTCGCGGTCCATCACGAAGGGGCGGAAATCGTCGCGCGTGCGGATGCGCGCATAGGCCTGCATCAGGTCGAGCAGCGTGGCGGTGTAGGTGACGCGGCGGATGCGCTCGACGTTTTCGGGGATGCCGCGGGCAAAGAAGTCGCGGCCGAGCTGGTCGCGCGCCATGAGCTTGGCGGCGGCCTCGCGCATCGCCTCCAGTCGCTCCAGCTGGAAGGCCAGGTGCGCGGCGAGCTCTTCGCCGCTGGGGCCCTCGTCGGCCGGGTCGGGTGGCAGCAGCAGGCGCGACTTCAGGAAGGCGAGCCAGGCGGCCATAACGAGGTAATCGGCGGCCAGTTCGATGCGCAGCTTGCGGGCCTGTTCGACGAAGGCGAGGTATTGCTCGGCCAGCGCCAGGACCGAGATCTTCCGCAGATCGACCTTCTGGGTGCGCGAGAGCGTGAGCAGCAGGTCGAGCGGGCCCTCGAACCCGTCGACATCGACAATCAGGGCCTCGGCGGCCAGCCGCGCCTCGACGCCGGACGCGCCCTCCGCCTGTTCCTCGAATTCGGCACTCATCGCGATCACCCGGCCTGAAGCGCCTGAAATTCCGCCTCCAGCGCGCGGATGTCAACCGTTTGCGCCCGCGGCCGGGCGGCGAGCGCGGCATCGGCGCGGCGCGCGGCGGCGCCGTCGAGCGTGCCGGCGGCGGCGACGACCTCGGCGGCCTCGTCCAGCACGCCGCTGCAATGGAGCACGATATCGCAGCCCGCCGCGCGAGCCCGCGTAGTGCGCTCGGCCAGTGAGCCGGAGAGTGCCTGCATCGAGATGTCATCGCTCATCAGCAGCCCGTCGAAGCCGATCTCTTCGCGGATCAGGTGGATCATCGCGGGGCTGAGCGTGGCGGGGGCGTCGGGGTCGAAGGCGGTGTAGGTGACATGGGCGCTCATCGCCATGGGCATGTCGGCGAGCCGGGCGAACGTGTCGAAATCCGTGGCGCGCAGGGTGGCGGCGTCGGCTGTGACCACTGGCAGGTCATGGTGGCTGTCGGCGGTGGCGCGGCCGTGGCCGGGGATGTGCTTGAGCACGGGCGCGACGCCCGCCAGCGCCAGCCCTTCGGCGATGGCGCGGGCCATGGGCACGACGGCATCGGGCGTGGCGCCGGCGCAGCGGTTGTGCAGGAAGGGGTGCGTCTCGGGCATGGCGAGATCGGCGCAGGGGGCGCAGTTCACGTCGATCCCCACGGCGGCCAGCTCCGCCCCGATCAGGGCCGAGCGCAGGAACATCGCCCGCAGCCCGCTCGCGGCCTCTTCCAGCGGCGGGCTATATTCGCGCCAATGCGGCGCGCGCAGGCGCTGGACGCGGCCGCCCTCCTGATCCACCAGCACCGGCACGTCGCGGCCGAGGCAGGCGCGCAGGTCGGAGGTCAGCGCAAGAAGCTGCGCGGGGTCGGCGACGTTGCGCGCGAAGAGGATGAAGCCCCAGGGATCGGCTTCGCGGAAGAAGGCGGCCTCATCCGCCGTCAGCTCCGGCCCGGCCAGGCCGAGGATCGCGGCGCCCTGCCCCACTCAGCGGGCGACCGCCGGGATGCAGCCCGCTTCCTTGGCGACGAGCGCGGCGCAGAAGCGGCGGGCATCGGCGAGGTCGTCGAAGCCCATGGCGCGCAGGCGGTAGAACGTCTTGCCGCCGGATCGCGCCTCCTGCACGACGCGGGCCTTGTCGCCCATCAGATCGTCGAAGGCGGCGGCGAGCTTGTCCCACTCGGCGCGGGCGCGGTCGGCGCTGTCATAGGCGCCGAACTGCACCAGCTTGGTGCCGGCGGCGATGGTCGACGGGTCCACCTCGGGCGTGCCGGCGCCGGCCGAGGCGCTGGCGGAGGCCGAGGCATCCACGGCCTGGGCCGCGGCTTCGCGCAGGGCGCTGGGGCGAGGCTGCGGGAAGGGCGAGCGGGTGAGCCCGCCGCGCGGGATCTCCACGCCGGCGACCTCGGTCGTCTCCTCGCCTTCCAGCGGCTCGGCATCGGCGGCGACGGCCTCGGCCAGGGCGAGCGCCACGGCGACGGGATCGCTGCCCTCGCCCGGCTCGGTCGTGTCCTCGGCGGCGGCCTCCTGCGGGGCCTCCTCGTCGAGCGCCTCGGCCTCGGCCTGCTGGAGCTCGGCGGCGGGGCGATCCTCGTCGGTAAGCTCCGTTGGGCGCGGGGCCAGCACAAGGCGCTCGGCGGGCGGCTCGGCCTCGCCCTCGGCGGCGATGGCGTTGACGGCGAGACCCTGATGCGCCGCTGTCACGCCGCCCGGCTCCTCGGGCGCCACGCGCATCGGGCCTTCGAGCGCGGCGACGACGGGCACGCCGCTCACGTCGCGCACGAGCAGCTTGTAGCCCCAGACGCCGAGCCCGCCGATCAGCGCGAGCGAGAGCGCGGCGCCGATGAAATTGGTGAGCGCGGTGGCGGTGCCGGCGATGCCGCCGCCCTGCTGGGGCGGCTGCTGGCCGTGGTTGGCGTGCTGGTGGGCGTCAGACCAGCCTTCATCCTCGGAAGCGTGGTGGGCGTAGTCGTTGCGGGCATAATGACCGGCGGGTTCGTGGCCATAGGCCGGAGAAGCTGCCTGCGGAGAAACGGGCGGTTCGGGCCGGTAGCCGGGATGGGCCGCGCGGGGCTGGGCCTGCGGGTAATGGCCGGTATCGTAATGAGGTGCGTGGTGCGGGGCATGGTGCGAGACGGGCGGCGGGGCGCGCAGGGTGGAGGCCGCCGCATGGGGCGTCATCTCGGGCTGCGGGGCCGTGTGGGCGGGCGCGTATCCGGGAGGGTGCCCGTGGCTGTGCCCGTGTGCCTGGCTGTAACCGTGGCCGTGCCCATAGGCGGGCGCGTGCCCGGCGGATGGGCGGGGCGCGTAGCGGGGCGCCATCTCGGCCTGCCGGGCTTCCCAGCCGTAATCGTGATTGCCGACGTAGGGGCCCTGCCCGAAACCTCTGTCGTAAGTCGCCATGCTCGCCTCATGTCCCGCCCCCTCTTGGCGGAGGGCGTTTCTGCCTGCTCGTTGGCCCCTGGCTGGCGCGAGGCGGCTGTTTTCAGCGCATTTCCTCGGCCGGGGTCACGCCAAGGATACCCAAACCTGCGGAAATGACAACGGAAACGGCAAGAGGCAGGGCGATTTTCCCCGCGGTTGCGGCCGGATCGTCCTGCAGGAAGCGCAGTTCGGGCCGGTCGTTGCCCCGGTTCCACAGCGCGTGGAAGTCGGAGGCGAGATCGTAGAGGTAGAAGGCGATGCGGTGCGGCTCATGCCCGCGCGCGGCGATTTCCACCAGGCGGGGCCATTCGGCGAGGCGGCGGGCGAGCTTGATTTCGGCCTCGTCCTCCAGCACGGGCGCGGCGGCCTCGATCCCCTCGGCGCCCGCCTTGCGCATGACCGAGCGGATGCGCGCATGGGCGTATTGCACGTAGAAGACCGGGTTGTCCTTCGACTGCTCGATCACCTTGGCGAAGTCGAAATCGAGCGGCTCGCTTTCCTTCCGCGTGAGCATGTGGAAGCGCACCACGTCGGCGCCCGCCTCCTCGACCACGTCGCGCAGGGTGACGAAGGTGCCGGCGCGTTTCGACATCTTGTAGGGCTGGCCGGCCTTGTAGAGCTTGACCAGCTGCACCAGCCGGATATCGAGCGGCACCTTGCCGTCGGACAAGGCGCTGACCGCGGCCTTCATCCGCTTCACATAGCCCCCGTGATCGGCGCCGAACACGTCGATCAGCTGATCGTAGCCGCGTTTCACCTTGTCCCAGTGATAGGCGATGTCGGGGGCGAAATACGTCCAGGAGCCATCGGATTTCTTCACCGGGCGATCCACGTCGTCGCCATGCGCGGTGGAGCGGAAGAGCGTCTGTTCGCGGGGTTCCCAATCCTCGGGCAGCTTGCCCTTGGGCGGCTCCAGCGTGCCGGTATAGATCAGGCCGGCGGCCTCGAGCTTGCGGATCGCTTCCTCGATCAGACCGGTATCGTAGAGCGATTTCTCCGAGAAATAGTGATCCATCTCGACGCCCAGGAGCGCGAGATCCTCGCGGATCATCTCCATCATCTTGCCGGTGGCGAAATCGCGCAACTCGGCCAGCCAGTTCTGTTCGCCGGTGCCGCGCAGGCTGTCGCCGTGTTTCTCGTAGAGTTCCTGGCCGAGCGGCACGAGGTAGTCGCCGGGATAGAGCCCCTCGGCGATGTCGGGCGTGTCGCCGCAGGCCTCGCGGTAGCGTTCATAGACCGAGCGGGCCAGCACATCGACCTGCGCACCGCCATCGTTGATGTAGTATTCGCGCGTCACGTCGTGGCCGGCATAGGCGAGCAGGCTGGCCAGCGCATCGCCGAAGACGGCGCCGCGGGCATGGCCCACATGCATCGGTCCGGTCGGGTTGGCCGAGACGTATTCCACGTTCACCCGGCTGCCGGCGCCCATATCGCTGCGGCCGTATTCGGTGCCCCGGTTGCGGATACCGGTCACCAGATCGGCCCAGATCGTGGGGGCGAGGCGCATGTTCAGGAAGCCCGGCCCGGCCACCTCGGCGGTGTCGATGCGGGGATCGGCGGCGAGGCGGGTGGCCAGCGCCTCGGCGATGTCGCGCGGCTTCATCGCGGCGGGGCGGGCCAGCACCATCGCGGCATTGGTGGCCATGTCGCCATGCAGCGGATCGCGCGGCGGTTCCACCGTCACGGCATCGAGCGTCAGCCCCTGCGGCAGCGCGCCCTCCTGCATCATCGCGTCGAGCGAGGCGATCACCAGGGTGCGGATGTCGGCGAAGAGGTTCATGGGAACTCCGGTGGCAGCGTGCCGGGCGGTTTAGCACAGGCGGGCCTGCCGTCAATGTGCAGCGGGTTCGGGGTGCAGCGGGATCGCGCGCAGGGCGCGCGGGCCTGCACACCCACGCGCCCCGCGCGCTCCGGCTTCCGCCGCCGGCCGCCCCGCCCCCACGGGGGATGGCCGGGTCAGAAGCTGAAGGGCTCCACCTCCACCCGCTTGCCGAGCGAGAAGGCATCGGCCACGTGGACCATCGGCGCCAGGTCGCAATCGCGCTCGCCATGCTCGACGAGCTCGGCGAAGCGGGCGTAGAGGCGCGCATATTCGCCCGCCATCGCCGCCGCGCCGGGGGCGACCGTTCGACCGTCGATCTCTAGCTCGGCACCGCCGCCTGCCAGCACCATCGTGCCGCCATCCGTCTCGGCGGTGATCGTCCATTCCGGGCGGCCTTCCCAGCGCCAATCCATCTCGGCCGTCATCTCGGCGCCGTCGGGATGGGCGAAGGCGAGGTCGGCGGCGATGGGCGTGTCGCGGTTAGCGGGGAAGCTGAGCGTGGCGCCCGTCAGATGCACGGGCACGGGCAGGATCGCGGTGAGGATCGACAGGGCGTTGATGCCGGGATCGAACACGCCGAGGTTGCCCGCCTCCCACACCCATTCCTGGCCGGGATGCCATTCGCGCACGTCTTCCTTCCAGGAGATGTGCAGCCGCTTCAGCGCCTTGTCGGCCAGGAAATCCCGCGCCGCGCCGACCGAGGCCGCCTCGCGCGAGTGCCAGGTGAAGTACAGCGCCACGCCTGCCGCCTCGGCCTGGGCGATGAGCGCGTGGCATTCGGCCAGCGTGGCGCCGGGCGGTTTCTCGAGCATCACGTGGCGGCCCGCCGCGATGGCCTCGGCCGCGTAGGCATAGCGCGGCACGGGCGGCATGCAGAGGCTGACGGCGCCGATATCGGGCCGCGCGTCGAGCATGTCGGCGAGGCGCTTGTAGCCCTCCACCCCGTCCACCCCGTGCGAGCGCGAGACGGTCGCGGCGAGCTCCCACTCCTGGCTGGCGGCAAGGGCGGGGACGTGCTGATCGGTGGCGATCTTGCCGATGCCGGCAAGGGCGATCTTCGTGGCCATCAGTGGCTGTCCTTTCCGACGGGGTTGCCCCGGCATCCGACGAGGAAATCGAGGTCGGCCCCGGTATCGGCGCCGCGCACATGGGCGTGGTGCAACCAGGCGAAGCCGCCATCGGGCTGCGGCACGCTGGGCTTCCACCCGGCCAGCCGCGCGGCGAGTTCCTCTTCGGAGATATCGAGATGCAGGCGGCGGTTCGGCACGTCGAGCTCGATCATGTCGCCATCGCGCACCACGGCGAGCGGGCCGCCGGCCGCCGCCTCGGGCGCGGTGTGCAGCACGACGGTGCCATAGGCGGTGCCGCTCATCCGCGCGTCGGAGATGCGCACCATGTCGGTGATGCCCTTCTTCAGCACCTTGGGCGGCAGGCCCATGTTGCCGACCTCGGCCATGCCGGGATAGCCCCGCGGCCCGCAATTCTTCAGCACCAGCACGCAGGTCTCGTCGACATCGAGCGCGTCGTCGGCGATGCGGGCCTTGTAATCGTCGATATCCTCGAAGACGACGGCCCGCCCGCGATGGGTGAGCAGGTGTTTCGACGCGGCCGAGGGTTTCAGCACCGCGCCATCGGGCGCGAGATTGCCGCGCAGCACGGCGATGCCGCCCTGCTGGGTCAGCGCCTTCTCGACGGGCAGGATCACCCGCTCGTCGTGGTTCACGACATCCTTCACCTCGTCCCACATGGAGCGGCCCGAGACGGTGAGCGCGTCGCGGTGCAACAGCCCCGCCTCGCCCAGCCGCTTCAGCACGACGGGCAGGCCGCCGGCATAGAAGAACTCCTCCATCAGGTATTCGCCCGAGGGCATGAGGTTGACGATCGTGGCCACGTCGCGGCCGCAGCGATCCCAGTCGTCGAGCGTCAGATCGACGCCGACGCGCCCGGCAATGGCCAGCAGGTGGATCACCGCGTTGGTGGAGCCGCCGATCGCGCCGTTGGTGCGGATCGCGTTCTCGAAGGCCTGTTTGGTCATGATGTCAGAGGGTTTCAGATCGTCCTTCACCATCTGCACGATGCGCCGGCCCGACATCTGCGCCATCACCCGGCGGCGGCTGTCCACCGCGGGGATTGCCGCGTTGCCCGACAGCGCCATGCCGAGCGCCTCGGCCATCGATGCCATCGTCGAGGCGGTGCCCATCGTGTTGCAGGTGCCGGTGGAGCGGCTCATCGAGGCCTCGGCCTCGAGGAAATCCTCCTGGCTCATCTCGCCGGCCTTCACGGCTTCGGAGAATTTCCACAGATGGGTGCCCGAGCCCACGCGCTCGCCCCGGAAATAGCCGTTCAGCATCGGCCCGCCGGTCACCACGATCGAGGGCACGTCGCACGAGGCGGCGCCCATCAGCAGCGAGGGCGTGGTCTTGTCGCAGCCCACCAGCAGCACGGCGCCGTCGATCGGCTGGCCGCGGAGTTGTTCCTCCACCGCCAGCGCGGCGAGGTTGCGGAACATCATCGCGGTGGGGCGGAAGGTGTTTTCCGACGCGCTGAAGACCGGCACCTCGACGGGGAAGCCGCCGGCCTCCCACACGCCCTGTTTCACTTTCTCGGCCAGTTCGCGCAGATGGCCGTTGCAGGGCGTGAGATCGGACCAAGTGTTCATGATGCCGATGATCGGGCGGCCGTCGAACACGTCATGCGGCCAGCCCTGGTTCTTCAGCCAGCCGCGGTGATAGATCGTATCGCGCGAATTGCCGCCATACCATTCCTGCGAGCGCAGCTTGCGCGGCCAGGGTGCGGGTTTGAAACTCATGCCATCCTCACAATGCCTGAACGGCCAGCGCGCGTGGCTCGGCCTCGGCGATTTGCAGCTTGTTGCGCAGGGCCATGCCGAAAGGCGCGGCCGTGATCTCGAACTCGTCGCCCGCCTCGGTTGTGATCCCGTCGGCGAAGCTCAGCGTCGCTGTGCCGAACATGTGGACGTGCACGTCGCCGGGCTGGCGGAAGATGTCGTACTTGAAGTGGTGATGTTCCAGGTTGGCCAGCGTGTGCGACATGTTCGCCTCGCCCGACAGGAACGGCTTTTCCCAGATCACCTTGCCGCCACGGCGGATGCGGCTGGTGCCTTCCACGCTTGCGGGCAGCTCGCCCACCAGTATCTCGGGGCCGAAACTGGCCTGGCGCAGCTTGGAATGGGCGAGCCAGAGGTAATTGACCTTCTCGGTCTTGTGGTCCGAGAACTCGTTGGCCAGCGCGAAGCCCACGCGGAACGGCGTGCCGTCGGTTCCGATCACGTAGATGCCCGCGATCTCGGGCTCTTCGCCGGCATCCTCGGCGAAGCCGGGCGAGGTGATGGGTTGGCCGGGCGCCACGGCGGCGTGGCCGTTACCCTTGTAGAACCATTCCGGCTGGGCGCCGACCTGGCCGGCGGCGGGCTTGCCGCCCTCCACCCCCATGCGGAACATCTTCATGCTGTCGGTCATGTTCGCCTCGGGCGCGGCATGCATGCTGTCGCGCGTCGCGGCCGAGCCGAGATGGGTGAGCCCGGTGCCGGTGAGGTGCAGATGCGCCGGATCGTCGTGGTGGATGGGCAGAAGCAGGCGGCCCTCGGCGGCGGCGGCCTCGAGATCGACCGCGTCGCCCAGGCCGTGGGCGCGGATCGTGGCGGCCAGGCTCTGCCCCTGCCCCGTCGCTTCCAGCGCCAGCGCGTGCACCGAGTTGGCTTCGCGCACGGCATAGGCCTCGGATCCCTCGCGGGCGACGACACAGACGCCCCCCTGCCCGTCGTTCATCTGCGACAACAACATGACCGCTTACCCCTGTTTCTGCTTGTTGTAGACATCGAAGATCACCGCGGCGAGCAGCACGAGCCCCTTGATGACCTGCTGATAGTCGATGCCGATGCCCATGATCGACATGCCGTTGTTCATCACGCCCATCAGGAACGCGCCCACCACGGCGCCGACGATCTTGCCCACGCCGCCCGACATCGAGGCCCCGCCGATGAAGACGGCGGCGATCACGTCGAGCTCGAGCGCGAAGCCGGCCTTGGGCGTGGCGGTGTTGAGCCGCGCCGCGAAGACGAGGCCCGCCAGCGCCGCCAGCACGCCCATGTTGACGAAGGCGAGGAAGGTCAGCCGCTCGGTGCGGATGCCCGACAGCTTCGCCGCCTTGCGGTTGCCGCCGAGCGCATAGACGCGGCGGCCGATCACCGTGTTCTCGGTGACGAAGGCGTAGATCACGGTGAGCAGCGCCATCGAGATCAGCACGTTGGGCAGGCCCCGGAAGGTGGCCAGTTTCCACAGCACGAAGAGCAGCGCGCCGGCGACGATCACGTTGCGGGCGATGAAGAAGGCCTGCGGTTCGTCCTCGATGCCGTAGGCGCGGTTGCGGGCGCGCTTGCGCAGGCCCATCCAGACGATCCCCGCCGCGGCGACGATGCCCACGGCCAACGCCAGCACGTTGACCTGGCGCACGCCGAGCGCGCCGGCCAGCGCCTCGCCGCCGGGCAGCAGGTCGGGCACGAAACCGTTGGCGATGACCTGGAATTCCGGCGGGAACGGGCCCACCGACTGGCCCTGCAGCAGCCACAGCGACAGGCCGCGGAAGACCAGCATGCCCGCCAGCGTCACAATGAACGACGGGATCTGCCAATAGGCCACCCAGTATCCCTGCGCCGCCCCGATCGCGCCGCCCACCACCAGGCAGGCCAGAACGGTGATCGACATGGGCATGTCCCAGTTCACGATCATCACCGCCGCGAGCGCCCCGATGAACCCCATCACCGAGCCGACCGAGAGGTCGATATTGCCCGAGACGATGATGATCAGCATCCCCAGCGCCATGATGATGATGTAGGAGTTCTGCAGAAGCAGGTTGGTGATGTTCACCGGCCGCAGCAGCACCCCGTTGGTGACGATCTGGAAGAACGCCATGATCGCGATGAGCGCGAAGAGCAGCCCGTATTCGCGCATGTGGCTGGCCAGATAGGCGCCGATGCCCTTGGAGCCGCCCTGCTGTTCGTTGTTGGTCGTGGCCTCGGCCATCGTCGCCTCCCCTAATCCGTCACGATGAGCGACATGATGGCCTCCTGGCTCGCCTCGCCGCGTGCCAGTTCGCCCACCAGTTCGCCCTCGTTCATCACGTAGATCCGGTCGCACATGCCCAGAAGCTCGGGCATCTCTGAGCTGATCATCACCACGCCCTTACCTTCGGCGGCCAGTTCGTTGATGATGTTGTAGATTTCGAATTTCGCGCCCACGTCGATGCCGCGCGTCGGCTCGTCGAGGATCAGCACGTCGGGCCGCGCGAACAGCCATTTCGACAGCACCACCTTCTGCTGGTTGCCGCCCGAGAGGTTCACCACCTTCTGGAAGACGCTGGGCGTGCGGATGTTCATCGCGCGACGGTAATCCTCGGCCACACGCGTCTCCTCGGCCTCGTTCAGCACCCCGCGGGCGGAGACCTCGGGCAGGTTGGCCAGCGTCACGTTGCGCTGGATCGTCTCGTCGAGCACCAGGCCCAGGCTCTTGCGATCCTCGGTCACGTAGGCCAGCCCCGCGGCGATGGCGCGGGGCACGTCGCTCACGTCGGCCTCCTGCCCACGGATCTTCACGCTGCCCGAGATATTGCGGCCATAGCTCGCGCCGAAGAGGCTCATCGCCAGTTCGGTGCGGCCCGAGCCCATCAGCCCGGCAATGCCAACCACCTCGCCCGCGCGGACGGTGAAGTTCGCGTCGCGGATCACCTGGCGCTCGGCATGTTCAGGGTGCCAGACGTTCCAGCCCGTCACCTCCATCAGCGTCTCGCCCGGCGTCACGTCGCGCGGGGGATAGCGGTCGTGCATGTCGCGGCCGACCATGTCGCGCACGATGCGCGGTTCCGAGATGGCATCGCGGCCCAGCGTCGAGACCGAGGCGCCGTCGCGGATCACCGTGACGGTATCGGCCACGCGCTTCACCTCGTTGAGCTTGTGCGAGATGATGATCGAGGTGACGCCCTGTTCCTTCAGCTCCAGCAGCAGGTCGAGCAGCGCCTGGCTGTCGGCTTCGGAAAGCGCGGCGGTGGGCTCGTCGAGGATCAGCAGCTTCACGTCCTTCGACAGCGCCTTGGCGATCTCGACCAGCTGCTGCTTGCCCACGCCCAGGCTGTCGACCAGCGTCGTGGGCGCCTCGCGCAGGCCGACTTTGGCGAGCAAGGCCTCGGTGCGCTGGTAGGTCTCGCGCCAGTCGATCACGCCGCGCGAGGCGGTTTCGTTGCCGAGGAACAGGTTCTCGGCGATCGAGAGCAGCGGCACGAGCGCCAGTTCCTGGTGGATGATGATGATGCCGCGCGCCTCGCTGTCGGAGATGCCGGCAAAGGCGGCCATCGCGCCTTCGTAGTGGATCTCGCCCTCGTAGGTGCCGTGCGGGTAGACGCCCGAGAGCACCTTCATCAGGGTCGACTTGCCGGCGCCGTTCTCGCCCACCAGGGCGTGGATCTCGCCGCGGCGGACCGACAGGCTGACCCGGTCGAGCGCCTTGACGCCGGGGAATTCCTTGGTGATCGCCCGCATCTCGAGGATCGGGGCTTCGGCCGTGTCCTTCATGCGCGCCTCTTCTGGCAGGGGCCGCCGGCGGGCTGGGCCGGCCGGGTCCGCAGGATCGTTCGTGGGGGAAGGTTCGCATCGATCCGCCCGCGCCCGAAGGCGCGGACGAGCCGGGAGAAGCGGTGACTTACTTCACTTCGTCCATCGTGTAGTAGCCCGAGCCCACGACGATCTCTTCCCAGTTGGAGCCGTCCACGGCGACGGGTTCCAGCAGGTAGGAGGGCACGACCTTGACGCCGTTGTCATAGGTCGAGGTGTCGTTGATCTCGGGCTCGCCGCCCTTGAGCACGGCATCGACCATGCCCACGGTCACGCGGGCCAGTTCGCGGGTATCCTTGAAGATGGTCGAGTATTGCTCGCCCGCGATGATCGACTTGATCGACTGAATTTCGGCGTCCTGGCCGGTCACGATCGGCATTTCCTGATCGCCCGAGCCGTAGCCGACGCCTTTCAGCGAGGAAAGGATGCCGATGGACAGCCCGTCATAGGGCGACAGCACGCCGTGCACGTCCTTGTCGGTGTAATGGGCCGAGAGCAGGTTATCCATGCGGGCCTGCGCCACGGCGCCATCCCAGCGCAGGGTGCCGACCGTATCCATGCCCATCTGGCCGGAGACGATGTTGATCTTGCCTTCGTCGATCAGCGGCTGCAGCACCGACATGGCGCCGTCGTAGAAGAAATAGGCGTTGTTGTCGTCGGGCGAGCCGCCGAACAGCTCCACGTTCCAGGGCTCCACGTCGGGGAAGCGCTCCTCGAGGCCCTGGACCAGGGTGTTGGCCTGCTGCACGCCGACCTTGAAGTTGTCGAACGTGGCGTAATAGTCCACGTCGGCGCTGTCGCGGATCAGCCGGTCATAGGCGATCACCGGGATGCCGGCGGCGGCGGCGTTGGCCAGAGCATTGGTCAGCGTGGTGCCGTCGATGGCCGCGATCACCAGCGCGTCGACGCCCTTGGTGATCATGTTCTCGATCTGGGCCAGCTGGTTGGGGATGTCATCCTCGGCATATTGCAGGTCGGTCTCGTAGCCCGCTTCCTCGAATTGCTGCACCATCGATTCCCCGTCGGAGATCCAGCGTGCGGAGCTCTTGGTGGGCATGGCGATGCCGACCGTCTGCGCGAAGGCGGCAGACAGGCCGATCGTGGAGACGGCGGCCGCAAGGGCCAGCGACTTGGTCAGGATATTCATGTGTCCTCCCGAGGCCGGTGCGATCCGGCCAGCATGTTGATCCGGGGCCCTCCCGGCCCCTCGCCCGCAGGTGGCGATGCGGGGGTTTTGACGCAAAAGTTACATATCCGTCAAATTATGATATTCCATCCTGACATAACAGAATAGCCATGACATGACGCTCATAAACCGGGGGTTGAAGCTGGCCCATTTGCGGCTTGCCGCGGAATTGTCGCGCGCCGCGCAGCTGACCGAGGCCGCCACGCGGCTGGGCATCGCGCAGCCCGCCGCCTCGCGCCTCGCGGCCGAGGCCGAGGCGCTGATCGGCGCGCCGCTCTACACGCGCGAGGGCCGCGGCATTGCGCTCACCCCCGAGGGCCGGGCGCTGGCGGCGCGGGCGGCGCGGGTGCTGGCCGAGATCGAGGATGCGGGCCGCGAGATCGAGGATCTGCGCGCCGGGCTGCGCGGGCTGGTGCGGATCGGTTCGGTCACGGGGCCGGCGATCGAGCACGTGCTGCCCGTGCTGCGCCAGGCGCGGATCGCCATGCCGGGCGTGACCATCGAGGTCGAGGTGGGCACGTCGGATCACCTGGGCCCGATGCTGCTGGACCGGCAGCTGGATTTCTCGCTCGCCCGGCTGCCTTCGGGCGCTGATCCGGCGCTCTTCACCGCGCGGCCCGTGGGGGTGGAGCCGGTCTCGCTCATCGTGCGGGCGAACCACCCGCTGATGCGCCAGGCGCCGGTGGCCCCGCGCGCCCTGCTCGATCACGACTGGGTGCTGCCGCCGCGCAACGCGATCCTGCGACGCACCGTCGCCGCGGCGCTGGCCGCGCACGGCCTGCCGATGCCGGCGCGCACGCTCAACACCGCGTCTTTCCTGCTGACGCTGGCCGCGATCGGGCAGACCAACGCCATCGCGCCGGTCGCCGCCTCGGTCGCCCAGGCCTTCATGCCGCGCGGGGGCGCGGCGGCGGGCATCGTGGCGCTACCCACGCCGCTCGCCATCGAGGTGGAGACCTATTCGCTGCTCACGCTCGCGGGCCGCACCCTGCCCCCGGCGGCTGCCGCGCTGCTGGAGATGCTGACTGAGCATGCCGGCCTGCCGCAAGCAGAGGCCGCACCGTCCGCTCAGCGATAGAGCAGCGACTGGCCGTCGGCGAAGATGTGCACCTTCTCGGGCGCTGCGGCCAGGGTGACCGTCTGGCCGCGCATGCCGTTATGGATGCCCTGCAGCTTGGCGATCACCGGGTCGCGGCCTTCCTGCGACTCGAAATAGAGCAAGGTCACCTCGCCCAGCTTCTCGGTGATCTCCACCTTGCCGGTGAAGCAGCAATCGGCGGCGCCGCCTGGTTTGAAATCCTCGGGCCGGATGCCGATGTTGACCTTCAGGCCCTTGTCCTCGGGGCGCGACGGCACGGAGGAATGCGCCTCCACCCCGTTGCCGAGCGTCACCACCGTCTTCTCGCCGGTGCCGGTGATCTCGCCCGGGATGAGGTTCATCGAGGGCGAGCCGATGAACTGCGCGACGAACTCGTTGCGCGGCGTCTCGTATAGCTCCAGCGGCGTGCCGACCTGGGCGATGCCCTTGTTGGCCAGAACCACGATCCGCGAGGCGAGCGTCATCGCCTCCACCTGGTCGTGGGTGACGTAGATCATCGTGGAATTCGGCATCGATTCCTTGAGCTGAGCGATCTCGATCCGCGTGGCGACGCGCAGCGCGGCGTCGAGGTTGGAGAGCGGCTCGTCGAACAGATAGACCTTCGGATCGCGCACGATGCAGCGGCCGATGGCCACGCGCTGGCGCTGCCCGCCCGACAGCGCGCGCGGCAGGCGGTCGAGCAGCGGGGTGAGCTGCAGGATGCGCGCGGCGTTGTCCACCGCCTCGTCGATCTCGGCCTTCTTCTTGCCGGCGATCTTCAGCGCGAAGGCCATGTTGTCGCGCACCGTCATGTGCGGGTAGAGCGCGTAGGACTGGAAGACCATCGCGATGCCGCGCTCCGATGGCGGCACGTCGTTGACGACGCGGCCGTCGATCTCGAGCGTGCCGTCGGTGATCTTCTCGAGCCCCGCGATCATCCGCAACAGGGTGGACTTGCCGCAGCCAGACGGCCCGACGAAGACGATCAGCTCGCCCTCCTCGATCTCCAGGTCGATGTTCTTGAGCACCTCGACCTTGCCGCCATAAGTCTTGGCGACGTTCCTGAGTATCACTTCGGCCATGCCGCTACGCTCCTCCCCTCACACGGCCAGGAGCAGGCAGGGCTGCCAGGGCCCCAGATGCACCTTGCCATCGGCCCCTTCATGGGCCGCATTCAATTCCCCGCCCACGGCGTGCCACCTGCCCTGCGGCATCGGGATCGTCGCCGGGGCCTCGCCCATGTTGAAGGCGCAGAAGATCCGCTCGCCGCTTTCGCTGCGCTCGAAGATCAGCACGTTGCCCATCACCGCGCAGGGCGTCTGTTCGCCGCGCTTCAGCGCGCGGTGAGCGTGGCGGAAGCCGATGGCGCGGCGGTAATGGTGCAAGAGCGCGCCGGGATCGGCCTCGGCGGCCTCGACCGAGAGGTTGATATGCTCGTGCGGCACCGGCAGCCAGGTGCGGTAGGCGCTGGAAAAGCCGCCGTGGTGGTTGGAGGCTTCCCACACCATCGGCGTGCGGCAGCCGTCGCGGCCCTTGTATTCGGGCCAGAACTCGATGCCATAGGGATCCTGCAGATCCTCGAAGGCCAGTTCCGCCTCGGGCAGCCCGAGCTCTTCGCCCTGGTAGATGCAGGCCGAGCCGCGCAGGCACATCATCAGCGTGCAGAACAGCCGCGCCGCCTGGGGGCTGAGGTGCCAGCGGGTGATGTGGCGTTCGACATCGTGGTTGGAATAGGCCCAGCAGGCCCAGCCGTCGCGCGCCACGCGATCGACCAGCGTCATCACGTCGGCGATGTAGCCGGCGGTGGGCTGGTCCCCCGAGAGCAGCTCGAACGCATAGCACATCTGCATCAGGTCGCCGCCGGCGGTGTATTCGCCGAGGATCTCCATCCCGCGCTGCGCGTCGCCTACCTCGCCCACGGCGGCGGCGCCGTAGGGCTCCATCACCGCGCGCAGGCGGCGCAGGAAGGCGAGGTTTTCCGGGCGCGACTTGTCGTAGAGGTGTTCCTGCCAGTTATAGGGGTTCACCGCCGGCGCCGTGGTGGCGTTGCGCAGTTCGGGCGGAAGGGCCGGGTTGTCGCGCAGCTCGGCGTCGTGGGTGTAGAAGTTGATCGTGTCGAGGCGGAAGCCGTCCACCCCGCGCTCCAGCCAGAAGCGCGCCACGTCGAGCAGCGCCTCCTGCACGTCGGGGCAGTGGAAGTTGAGATCGGGCTGCGAGGCGAGGAAATTGTGCAGGTAATACTGCATCCGCCCGCCATCCCATTGCCAGGCCGAACCGCCGAAGATCGACAGCCAGTTGTTGGGCGGCGAGCCGTCGGGCTTGGCATCGGCCCAGACATACCAGTCGGCGCGAGGATTGTCGTGCGAGGCGCGGCTTTCGCGGAACCAGGGATGTTCGTCGGAGGTGTGCGAGAGCACCAGGTCGATCAGCACCCGCAGGCCCAGCGAATGGGCGGTCTCGATCACCGCGTCGAAATCGGCGAGCGTGCCGAACATCGGGTCCACGTCGCGGTAATCCGAGACGTCATAGCCGAAATCCTTCATCGGCGAGGTGAAGAAGGGCGAGATCCACACGGCATCCACCCCGAGCGAGGCGATGTAGGGCAGCCGCTGGACGATGCCCAGAAGATCGCCCACCCCGTCGCCGTTGCTGTCCTGGAAGGACCGGGGATAGACCTGATAGATCACCGCGCCGCGCCACCATTCGGCATCCTGCGCCTGGCCTGTCTCGGGGCGATCCTGCACTGCAAGCTCCATTCGTTCTCCTATTTCACGGATCCAGCCAGCAGGCCGCGCACGAGGTAGCGCTGCATGGCGAAGAACACCACCAGCGGCACCGCGATCGAGACGAAGGCCGAGGTGGCGAGGATTTCCCAGTTGCCGCCGCGGGTGCCCAGAAGCTCCACGATCTGGCGGGTCATGACGGTGGTGTCGCCGGTCGCGTCGATCAGGAAGACCAGCGCGACGAGCAGGTCGTTCCATGTCCACAGGAACTGGAATATCGCGAAGGAGGCAAGCGCCGGGAAGCTAAGCGGCAGGATGATGCGCACGAAGATCTGGAAATCCGAGGCGCCGTCGACGCGGGCATTCTCGATGATGTCGCGCGGCAGGCCGACCATGTAGTTGCGCAGAAGGTAGATGGCGAGCGGCAGGCCGAAGCCGGTATGCGCGAGCCAGACGCCCAGGTAACCCTTGCCGATGCCGATCGTGTTGTGGAATTTGAGCAGCGGGATCAGCGCCAGCTGCAGCGGCACGACGAGCAGCGCGACGATGGCCGCGATCAGCAGGGCGCGGCCGGGGAAATCCATCCAGGCCAGCGCATAGGCGGCGAAGGCGGCGATCAGGATCGGGATGATCGTGGCCGGGATCGCCACGGTGAGCGTGTTGAAGAAGGCCTTGGCCATCCCCTCGCGGTTCGACGGGTCGAACAGCACGCGGTAATAGTTCTGCAACGTGAATTCCGGCGGCGTGACGGCGGTGACGAAGACCCGCTGGCCGCGCCCGCCCTCGGGCTCCTCGGCGAAGGTGTAGCGGTAGGCGCCGTTGTCGGTGAGCGTGATCGCCTCGCCCTCGCCCATCTCGGCCGTCTGGCCCGGCTCGTAGGCGGCGACATCGCGCGACGAGGTGCCGAAGGCGCGGATGGAAAGCCCCTCGGCGCCGTTCTCGAACAGGTTGCCCTCCAGCACCCAGATATCGCCCTCCTGCACCGCCTCTTCGGGGCTGCCGGTGCGGAGTTGCAGCACCTGTTCCTGCGGGAACAGCGCCTTCCACCAGCCCGACGTGGCGATCTGGTCGGCCGTGCGCAAGGACGAGACGAGCAGCCCGACCGTGGGGAAGAGCCACAGGATCACCAGCACGGCGACCGAGATGTGCACCGCCCAGGTGAGGCCGGATTTCGTGCCCGCGATGTTATCCATGCGCCCGCCCCCTCACCGCATTTCCTTGCGCGCGTTCCACACGTTCCAGACGAGGATCGGCGTGACGAGCAGCATGATGACCATCGCCGCGGCCGAGCCGACGCCCCAATCGTTGGCGCGGAACAGCTTGTCGTACATGTAATTGGCCAGCACCTGCGTCTCCCACTGGCCGTTGGTCATCGCGAAGACGATGTCGAAGATCTTGAGCACGACGATGGTGATCGTCGTCCAGACAACGACGATCGTGCCCATGATCTGCGGCACCTTGATCTTGAAGAAGATCTGGAAGGGCCCTGCCCCGTCGACGATGGCCGCCTCGACGGTTTCCTCGGGGATGCCGCGCAGGGCGGCGGACAGGATCACCATGGCGAAACCGGTCTGGATCCAGATCAGCACCGCCATGAGGAAGAAGTTGTTCCAGAACGGGATGGTGAGCCAGGCCTGCGCATCGCCGCCCAGCCCCACGACGATGGCGTTGAGGATGCCGATCTGCTCATCCCCCGTGCCGCGGTAATCGTAGACCAGCCGCCAGATCACCGCCGCGCCGACGAACGAGATCGCCATCGGCATGAAGATCAGCGACTTGGCGAGGCTGCCCCAGCGGATGCGGTCGGTCAGCTGCGCCGCGAGCAGGCCGAAGGCGGTCGACAGGGCGGGCACGACGAGCAGCCACAGGAAGTTGTTGCGCACCGCTTCCCAGAATTTCGGCTCGCCCATCATCTGGGCGTAGTTCGCGCCGCTCACCCAGCGATAGCCGCCGCCGGGCACCCTGTCGGTCAGCGACAGGCGCATCGTCTCGACCACGGGATAGGCCAGGTAGAGCCCCAGCGCGATCAGCGCCGGCAGCAGGAACAGCCAGGGCCGGATCATGTTGGCGCGGTTGATGTTGCGCCCGGCATTGGGGCCGCGTGGCGGGAAGAACACCCGGTCGAGCAGCAGGTTCGAGAGGTAGAAATAGCCCACGCATCCGCCCACGCCGAGCAGGATGGTGATGACGCCCTGAAGGGCCGGATGCATGGCGGTTCCTCCCCGAAAGCCCCGCGCGGTGGGGGCCCGGCCGCGCGGGGGCGGCCGGGCCGGATGTCATGTGCCTACTTGAGGTTGTCCCAGGCGGCCTGGATCTCCGAAGCGACCTGGTCGGCCGGCTTGCCGCCGACGTAATCCACCATGCCCGTCCAGAACGCACCGGCGCCGATGCCGCCGGGCATCAGGTCGGACGCGTCGAAGCGGAAGGTCGTGGCTTCGAGCAGCACGTCGTTCATCTTCTTCAGCGTCGGGTCCGAGAAGACCTCAGTATTGACCGACTTGAGCGGCGTGAGGAAGCCCCGCTGCGCCATCCACAGCTCATGCGCGATCGGGGTCTTGAGGAACTCGATCAGCGCCTGGGCGGCGGGGCTGTCATCGGTGATCGTCCACAGCGTGCCGGCCCCCAGCACGGGCGAGCCGAGATCCTTCTCCGCATAGGCGGGCATGTAGAAGAAATCGGCATCCACACCCACTTCGGTGCCTTCGGGGAAGAAGGCCGGAATGAACGACGCCTGGTGATGCATGTAGCATTGCGGCGGCGCGTCGAAGAGCCCTTTGGGGCTGTCGCGGAAATCGGTCGTCGCCACGGCGGCGGCACCGCCGGCCACGTGATCGTCATTGGTGGCGAACCAGCCAAACTCGTCGATCGCCCCCACCACGGCGGGGTCGTCGAACGGGATTTCGTTGTTCACCCACTGGTCATAGACTTCGGGCGACTGGGTGCGCAGCATCATGTCTTCCACCCAGTCGGTCGCCGGCCAGCCCGTCGCCCCGCCCGAGCCGAGCCCGATGCACCACGGCGTCTCGCCATCCGCGACGATCTGCTCGGTCAGCGCCTTGAGCTCTTCCATCGTCTGCGGCACTTCATAGCCTGCATCCTCGAAGTTCTCGGGCACGTACCAGACCAGCGATTTCACGTCGATCTTGTAGGGGAAGCCATAGAGGTTGTCGTTGCCCTCGGGGCCCTCGTACGTGCCGAGGTTCACCCAGCTTTCGCCGGCGGCATAATTCTCGCGCAGGTAATCGGCCGTGCCGTCGGGCAGCGGGGTGAGGAAGCCGCGCTGCGCCATGTCGGCGGCGAGGCCGGGCTGCGGGAAGACCGCGATGTTGGGGGCCGAGCCCGCCTCGGCATCGACGACGATCTGCTGCTCGAAACTGTCCGAGCCGGTATAGCGCACGTCGGCGCCCGTGGCTTCGGCGAAATAGGCCAGCACGTTCTCGACGAATTCCTGGTCGGCGCCCAGCCAGGGGCCGAACACGGTGAGCTGTTCGCCCGACAGGTCGGTGGAGCCCGAGAATTGCTCGTAGCTGTCCCAGCTGAACTCGCCCTCGCCCACGGGGAAGGCGAGATCCTGCGCGGCGGCAGCGCCCGCGCTCAGCGCCACGAGCGCGGCACTGGTGTAGAGAAGTCTTGTCATGTGATGTCCTCCCGGATTCACGGGCGGGGGTGCCCGCACGTTGGCAATCTGTGGCGCGCCTTCGGCATGGCAAACGGCACGCGGCCGGGCTCGCCATTTCCAAAGCGCTTTGGGTGCCCCTAGGGTGCTCTTTCGTCAACCACCTGTCAATCTTCATTCCATGCCGCGCTGCGGCGCAAACGGGCTTTGACCTCCCCCGCCGCGCGGCCTAGGTTGAGCCCATGCCAAAGCGCTTTGAAATACTGGCCCATCGGCCCCGACACTCACGGCCCCTCCGATGAACCTCAAGGAGCTCTCCGCCCATCTCGGCCTGTCGCAGACCACGGTGAGCCGGGCGCTGAACGGCTATCCCGAGGTGAGCGAGGCCACGCGCGCCCGCGTGGCCGAGGCGGCGCGCCGGCACAATTACCGGCCCAACACCCGCGCCAAGAGCCTGGCGACCGGCCGCTCTATGACGATCGGCCACGTGATCCCGATCTCCACCAAGCACGAGATGGTCAACCCGATCTTCGCCGATTTCATCGCCGGCGCGGGCGAGATCTATGCCCAGCGCGGCTATGACATGCACCTCGCCGCCGTGCCCGATACCGACGAGGCGCGCGTCTACCGCGAGATGGCGATCAAGGGCTCGGTCGACGGGGTGATCCTGCACGGGCCGGGCCGCGACGACCGGCGCATCGCGCTGCTCAGCGAGATCGGCCTGCCCTTCGCCGTGCATGGCCGCGCCGGTTCGGGCGATGACGGCTATACCTGGGTCGACGTGAACAATTACCACGCCTTCCGCGGGGCCACCGAATACCTGCTGTCGCTCGGCCACCGGCGCATCGCGCTGGTCAACGGGCTGGAAAGCATGGATTTCGCCCGCCGCCGCCGCGACGGCTTCGAGGATGCGATGCGCGAAGCCGGGGTGACACCCGACCCCGCGCTGATGTTCTCCGACGAGATGACCGAGAACCTCGGCTATACCTCGGCCCGCGCCGCGATGGCGAATGCGGAGCCGCCCACCGCCTACCTCGCGTCGTCGATCATCACCGCGATCGGCCTGCGCCGGGCGGTGCAGGAGGCGGGGCTGACCCTGGGCACGGATGTCTCGATCGTCACCCATGACGACGATCTGAGCTACCTGCGCAACGGCCAGGACGCGCCGATCTTCACCGCCACGCGCTCTTCCGTGCGCGAGGCGGGCAAGCTGCTGGCCGCCGCCCTGCTCGACATGATCGAGAACCCCGAGGCCCCGCCCCGGCAGACATTGCTCGAATGCGAACTCGTGATCGGGGCCAGCACGGGCCCTGTCACCGTCAAGGACTAGGACATGCTCACCAGACAGGATTTCCCCGAAGGCTTCCTCTTCGGCGCGGCGACCGCCGCCTACCAGATCGAGGGACACGCCCATGGCGGCGCCGGCCCCACCCATTGGGATACGTTCGCCGCAACGCCGGGCAACGTGAAGGGCGCCGAGAACGGCGATGTCGCCTGCGATCACTACCACCGCTACGAGGAAGATCTCGACCTGCTGGAAGGCTTCGACGCCTACCGCTTCTCGACCAGCTGGGCGCGGGTGCTGCCCGAGGGGCGCGGCGCGGTGAACGAGGAAGGGCTCGACTATTACGACCGGCTGGTCGACGCGATGCTGGCGCGCGGGCTGAAGCCGTTCCAGACGCTCTATCACTGGGAACTGCCCGCCGCGCTGGCCGATCTCGGCGGCTGGCGCAACCGCGACGTGGCCGGCTGGTTCGGCGATTTCGTCGAGATCATCACGAAGCGCATCGGCGACCGGGTGCATGGCGTGGCCACGATCAACGAGCCGTGGTGCGTCTCGTTCCTGTCGCATTTCCTGGGCGTGCACGCGCCGGGCATGCGCGACATCCGGGCGACAGCGCGGGCGATGCATCACGTCCTGCTCGCCCACGGAACGGCGGTGGAGCGGCTGCGCGGGCTGGGGCAGGAAAACGTCGGCATCGTGCTTAACTTCGACCATGCCGAGCCCGCGACCGAAAGCCCCGAGGACGAGGCCGCCCGCGCGCGGGCCGACGCGATCTTCAACCGCTGGTTCCTCGAGGCCGTCTGCGGCAAGGGCTATCCCGCCGAGGCGTTGGTGGGGCTGGAGCCGCACATGCCCGCCGGCTGGCAGGATGACATGGCCGCCATCGCCGCGCCGATCGACTGGCTGGGCGTGAACTACTACACCCGCCACATCCACGCCGCCGCGCCGGGCACGCCTTGGCCCTCAGGCACGTCCGTCGCCGGCCACCTCGCCACCACCCAGCTGGGGTGGGAGATCTATCCCGAGGGCCTGAAACACTTCCTGCTGCGCGCCCATGACGTGACCGGCGGCCTGCCCCTCTACGTGACCGAGAACGGCATGGCGTGGGACGATCGCGTCGTGAACGGCGCGGTGACCGATCCGGTCCGCGAGGAGTTCATTGCCGCCCACCTCGCCGCGATCCGCGCGGCGATCGACGGCGGCGCCGATGTGCGCGGCTTCTTCTACTGGTCGCTGCTCGACAATTACGAATGGGCCGAGGGCTACGAGCCGCGGTTCGGGCTTGTCCATGTCGATTACGAGACCCAGGCGCGCACGCCCAAGCAATCCTATCACGCGCTGCGGCGCGCCATCGCCCGCTGAGAGGCCCCGCCCCATGCCCAAGCATCCGCCCAACACCCTGAGCCTCGTCGCCGATATCGGCGGCACCAATACCCGCGTCGCGCTGGCCGACGGGCCGCAGGTGCTGACCGGGACGGTGCGGAAATATGCCAACGCGGAATATCCGGGCCTCGAGACGGTGATCCGCGCCTATATCGCGGAGGAGGACGATGTCGATTGCCGCGCCGCCTGCGTGGCGGTGGCCGGCCCGGTGCGCGATGGGGTGGGCACGCTCACCAATGTCGACTGGCGCATCGACCGCGAGACGTTGCAGCGCGCCACGCGGGCCGAAGAGGCGGCGATCCTCAACGACCTGCAGGCCCAGGGCCACGCGCTCGGCCACATCGCGCCCGAGAACATCCGCGAGGTGCTTGAGGCGCATCCGACCACCCCGCCCTCGCCCAATGCCGCGCAGATCGTGATCGGCGTGGGCACCGGCTTCAACATGGCGCCGGTCTACAACCTGCCCGAGGGCCGGCTGGTCCCGCCCTCGGAATGCGGACACGCCAACCTGCCGATCCGCACCGAGGCCGAGCTGCGCCTGTGCAAGTATGTCGAGACGGCGCATGGCTTCCCCGCGGTGGAAGACGTGCTGTCGGGCCGCGGGCTGGAGCGGGTCTACCGCTTTCTCGGCCACGAGGCGGGCGAGGAGCACGAGCTTTCCTCGCAGGCGATCATGGCCGCGCTCGAGACGGGCGATGCCCGCGCCGAGGAGGCCGCGCGCTTCTTCGTGCGAATCCTCGGCACCGTGGCGGGGAACCTCTCGCTCATCCAGCTGCCCTTCGGCGGGGTGTTCCTGATCGGCGGCATGGCCCGCGCGATGACACCGCACCTCGCCCGGTTCGGTTTCGGCGAGGCCTTCCGCGACAAGGGCCGTTTCGCCGGATTCATGCAGAATTTCGGCGTTTCCGTGATCGAGGACGACTTCGCCGCGCTCACCGGCTGCGCCGGCTACCTGGCCGAAAGGCACGGCAAGTCCGGCACGTAACCCGGCCTTAACCCGCGCCCCCCTATCACGGGGGCCGAGGAAGGTTTCACGGGATCGTGCCATGCCAAGCCCCTGCCCGGTGCCGGGAACGCGCCGATGAGCGACGACATCACCTTGCCCGCGCGGCTCGACTACCCCGCGCTGCCGGCGCTGCGAACGCGCCTGACCGGCGCCGCCGCTGCCGAAGGTCTGCGGCTGAACGCCGCCGAGGTGGAGCATCTGGGCACCGCCGCGCTGCAATTGCTGCTGGCGCTGGCGCGTGACCGGGCCGCCGCCGGCCTGCCGACCCCGCTTGCCGCCTCACCCGCGCTTCGCGACCAGCTCGCCGCCTACGGCATCGCCGAGGGCATGTTCACTATCGAGGAAGCCACGACATGAGCCTCGACATCCTCGCCGTGGATGACAGCCGCACGATGCGCGACATGCTGCGCCTCGCGCTCACCCAGGCCGGTTTCACCCCGCATCTCGCCGAAGACGGCATTGACGGGCTGGAAAAGCTGAAGGGTCTCACGCCCGATGTCATCATCACCGACGTCAACATGCCCCGCCTCGACGGGTTCGGCTTCATAGATGCCGTGCGCACCGAAGAGGAATGGCGGCGCATCCCGATCCTGGTGCTCACGACCGAAAGCGCGGCCGAACTGAAGGCCCGCGCCCGCGAGGCCGGCGCCACCGGCTGGATCGTCAAGCCCTTCGACCCGGTCAAGCTGGTCAAGGCGCTGCACATGGTTGCGGGGTGATCCGATGAGCGATCCGATGGCCGAAATCCGCGCCGCCTTCTTCGTCGAGGCCGAGGAATTGCTGGAAAGCCTGCAGGACGGGCTGCAACTCTACGATGACGGCCAGCGCGACGACGAGACGATCAATGTCGTCTTCCGCGCGGTGCACTCGATCAAGGGCGGCGCCGGGGCCTTCGGGCTCGACGAACTCGTGCAATTCGCCCACACGTTCGAAACCGCGCTGGATGCGGTGCGCTCCGGCGCGCTCGATCCCGATGGCGCGGCGGTCAAGCTGTTCTTCCGCTCCGCCGACATCCTCGCCGATCTGGTGCGCGCCGCGCGCGACGGCACCGATCTGCCGGCCGATGTGACAGGCCCGGTGCTGGCCGCGCTGGGCGAGCTGACCGGCGAGGAGGAGGAAGAGGAAGAGGTCGATTTCCAGCCCGCCACGCTCTCGCTCGATCTCGGCGGTGCGGGGGGAGATGCCGGCGGCGCGGGCGGCCTCGACATTCCCGGCCTGCCCCCCCTGCCCCCGCTCGAGGCGCCGCAAGCCCCGGCGCGCAGCACCTGGACGATCCGCTTCGCGCCCCATGACGCGCTGCTCGTCTCGGGCAACGAGCCGCTCTACCTGCTGCGCGCCCTGGCCGAGATGGGCGAGACCGAGGTGAGCTGCGACTGCACCGAACTGCCGGGTCTCGACACGATCGACCCCGAGGCCGCCTATCTCGCCTGGACGATCCGGCTGGATTGCCCGCCGCCCGAGGGTGACGGCCCGCCGGTCGACGAGGCCGCGATCCGCGAAGTGTTCGAATTCGTCGACGGCCTGTGCGACCTCGAGATCACCGCCGAAGCGGTCGAGCCGCCGTCGGACGCCGCCGCGCTGCCCCCGCTCGATCCCGCCCCCGATACCGCGCCCGGAGCGCCCGCAGATGTCGCGCCCGCGCCCATCGCGGCCGAGGCACCGACGCCCGCGCCCGCAGATGCGCCCGCCGCTGCGGCCCCGCCTGCGCCCGATCTTCCCAGGCCCGCCCCCGATTCCAAACCCGCAGCGAAGCCCGCCGCCGCCCCCGCGCCCGAGCCGCGCACGGCGACGCGGCCCGCGGCCACAGTGCGGGTCGATCTGGAACGGATCGACCGCTTGGTGAACCTGGTGGGCGAGCTGGTCATCAACCAGGCGATGCTGTCGCAGCGCGTGGCCGAGGCCGGGCTGCCGCCCAATTCGCCCGTCGCGACCGGGCTGGAAGAGTTCATGCAGCTCACCCGCGACATCCAGGAAAGCGTGATGATGATCCGCGCCCAGCCGATCAAGTCACTCTTCCAGCGCATGGCGCGGATCGTGCGCGAGGCCTCGTCGGATGTGGGCAAGGAGGTGCGTTTCGTCACCGAGGGCGAGAATACCGAGGTCGACAAGACCGTCATCGAACGGCTCGCCGATCCGCTCACCCACATGATCCGCAACGCGGTGGATCACGGGCTGGAAAAGACCGAGGATCGCGTCGCCGCCGGCAAGCCCGCCGAGGGCCGGGTGACGCTGAAGGCCGCGCACCGGTCGGGCCGCATCCTGATCGAGATCGCCGACGATGGCGGCGGCATCAACCGCCCGCGCGTGCGCGAGATCGCCGAGGAACGCGGCCTGATCGCGCCCGATGCCCAGCTCACCGAGAGCGAGATCGACAACCTGCTGTTCATGCCGGGCTTTTCCACCGCGTCGGAGGTCTCCAGCCTGTCGGGCCGTGGCGTGGGCATGGATGTCGTGCGCTCCTCGATCCAGGCGCTTGGCGGGCGGGTCGCGATCACCTCGCGGCGCGGCGAGGGCACGACCTTCTCGATCTCGCTGCCGCTCACGCTGGCCGTGCTCGACGGAATGGTCGTGGGCGCCGCGGGCGAGACGCTCGTCGTGCCGCTCAACGCCATCCTCGAAACCCTCACGCTTGGCGAAGAGGATCTGCGCGCGCTCGGCCCGCAGACCCATGTCGTGCAGATCCGCGGCGGCTTCGTGCCGCTGATCGATCTCGGCACCGAGCTGGGCTACCGCGCGCCGCTCGACAATTACATGGGCAGCACCGTGCTGCTCATCGGCCAGGAAGAGGGCCAGCGCGCCGCGATGGTTGTCGACGCGATCGAGGATCAGCGCCAGGTGGTGATCAAGGGGCTCGAGGCGACCTATGGCCGTGTGCCCGGCATCGCCGCCGCCACGATCCTCGGCGACGGGCAGATCGCGCTGATCCTCGATCCGCCCGACCTCATCGCCGGCGCGTCCGGCCGCACCCGCGCCGCCAATCTTCCGCTTGCAGGATAGACAGATGAACGACCAGGCCCGCACCACCGAACAGATGACCGAACTGCTTTCCTTCCGCGTCGGCGGCCAGGATTACTCGGTGCCGATCATGTCGGTCCGCGAGATCCGGGGCTCGGCGCGGGCGACCTCCCTGCCCCATGCGCCGCCCTACATGCGCGGCGTCATCAACCTGCGCGGCACGGTGCTGCCGATCGTCGATCTCGCCGCGCGGCTGGGGCTGGATGTCGAGGGCGACGAGGCGCGCAACGTCATCATCGTCGTCGATCTCGGCGAGCGGACGGCGGGGCTGATGGTCGATGCCGTCTCGGACATCCTGACCATTCCCGACAGCGAGGTGCAGCCGCCCCCCGATCTCGCCGCCGACGGCGCGCGCGGCTTCGTGTCGGGCCTGACGATCGTGGAGGGGCGGATGATCCGCATCCTCGATTTGCACGAAGTTCTGCCACCCCCCGGCGAGGAGGCGGCATGACCCCCGCGCTCCGCCCCATCGCCGAGGCCGAGGCCCATCCCGGCGCTCCGCCTGAACAGGGGCCCGACCAGGGCTCCGAAGGGATCGTGATGACCGAGCAGGTCTTCAACGGTGTCGCCGCGATCGCCCGGCGCGAGGCCGGCCTGGCGCTGAACCCGGCGCGCAGCGGCATGGTGCGCTCGCGGCTGATGCGCCGGTTGCGGGCGCTGGGGATTAACGATTTCGGCGTCTACCTCGCTTACGTCTCGTCTCCCGACGGGCAGGAAGAGCTGCGCCAGATGATCTCGGCGCTGACGACCAACGTCACCAACTTCTTCCGCGAATCGCACCATTTCGACACGCTGCGCGACCGCGCCCTGCCGCCGCTGATGACACGCGCGGCCTCGGGCGGGCGGGTGCGCCTGTGGTCGGCCGGCTGCTCGGCCGGGCAGGAGCCGTATTCGATGGCGATGACCATCCTCGGCCTCGATCCCGACGCGCCGAACCGCGATATCCGCATCCTGGCCAGCGATATCGACGATGCGATCCTGTCGACCGCGCGTGCCGGGATCTACGACCGCGCGGCGCTCGAACCGCTCGATCCCCGCCAGCGCAGCACCTGTTTCCACCCGCGCCCGGACGGCATGGCCGAGGTCGCGCCCGCGCTGCGCGCGCTGGTGCGGTTCCGGCCGCTGAACCTGCACGCGCCCTGGCCGATGAGCCAGAAGTTCGACGTGATCTTCTGCCGCAACGTGCTGATCTATTTCGACGCCGAGACCCAGGCCGCCCTGCTGCGCCGCTTCGCCGCGGCGCTGGCGCCCGAGGGCTGGCTGTTCCTCGGCCATTCCGAACGCGTCGGCCCGGGCGAGCAATCGCTTTTCCGCCGCGACGGGGTGACGACTTTCCGGCCTTCCAACGGAGCACGGTTCTGAGATGGGGATACGCGAACAACTCCGGGTCATGGTGGTCGATGACATGTCCACCTCGCGCGGGCTGATCACCAATGCGCTCGATTCTTTTGGGCTGCAGCACGTCGCGATCGCGGCCGACGGACCATCGGCGCTGCAGAAACTGGCCGCCTCGCCGGTGCACCTGGTGATCTCGGATTACAACATGCCGGGCATGGACGGGCTGCAATTACTGCACGCCTTGCGCAGCAACGCGGCGACGCAGCGGGTCGGCTTCGTGCTGATCACCGGGCGCGCCGACCGCGAGATCATCGAGACGGGCAAGCGGCTGGGCATGAACAACTTCGTCAAGAAACCCTTCGAGCCGGCCGGCCTGCGCGGCGCGATCGAGGCGGTGGTCGGGCGGCTGTGAGCGGGGGCGGAGACAGGCCCGAAGAGGGCCGGGCCGCGCCGGCGGAAACGGCGGCTGCCGCTGCAGAGGTAGCGGGCGCGACGCCGGCTGCGGCGCAAGCGACGATCCCGCTCGACCTGCTGGCCGGGCGCCTGCAGGACGAGCTCTTGCAAATGGTGATCCTCACCGGCGAGGTGCAGGTCGCGATCGGCCCGGCGCTCGCCCATGTGCCGCGCCTGTCGCCGGCCATGCAGCAGGCGCTGCAGGCGATCGACCGGCTGCACCAGACCCTGGAGGATACCGCGCGCCTCGTGGGCCGGATCGGCGCCGGCGTCGGGCCCGTCCCGCTTCCGGCGGAGGATCTGGCCGGCGCGATCCGCCTGCGCCACCTCTCGCGCAAGCTGCTCGAGGATATCGACGCCCCCTTCGCCCTGGCCGAGGATCACACGGGCGAGATCGCCTGGTTCTGAGCCGGGCGGCGGCCGCCCCATCCACAGGATCACGACGCGGCGCGGCACGGTACTGTCGCGCCGTCTTCGCGGCATGGTCACGCGTGACGCCGCTCGGCAGGCGCCGACCTGCGCCACCGTCACGCGTGGCCCCGCCCGGGCGCGCCGCATGTCACAATGTCAGAACAGCTCCAGCGCGCCGCCGCCATCTTGGGCCGGCGCGGGCGCGGGGGCTTCCTCGATCAGCGCGTCGGTCACCTGCTTCATCCGGGCGCGGCCGGTATCGGGCCAAAATTCCAGCCGCCGGGCGCGGGTGCCACCGAGGCTCTCGCCCAGGCAGGGAATGCCCTCGCGCTCCAGGAAGGCCTTCACGAACAGCGCGTTGCGCACGCCCGCATCGGTCAGCCCCTCGCGCATCCGCGCCCCGCCGAAGACCTTGGCGGCGAGCCGGCTGCGCAGGGCGCCGGCGCGCAGCACGGCGTTGACGAGCGTCTCCATCGCGTTGATGCCGAACCGGTCGGCCAGCAGCGAGCCGCCGGTCTTGTCGGGCAGCAGGATGTGGTTCATCCCGCCCACCCCGGCCTCGCCATCCCACAGGCAGGTGGCGACGCAGGATCCCAGAATCGTCGAGATCGGCTTGTCGGGCCCCGAGGTCACGGCGAATTCGCCCTGCGCGATATAAAGCGACCGGGTTCTGCCCGGGGCGCGGCTCATGGCGCGGCTCCTTCACAGCCCGCCGGCCTTGCGCCGCCGGATTGTGCGTAGGTGCCCAGCAGGAGCTCGGCCATCGCCTCGGGCGCGGCCCAGTGCTGCACGGCGCCGAGCTCACCCGCGACGCGGGGCATGCCGAAGATCACGCAGCTCGCCTCGGTCTGGGCGAAGGTGCGGGCGCCGGCTTCGCGCAGCTCGGCCAGGCCTGCAGCGCCATCGCGGCCCATGCCGGTGAGCAGCACGGCGCTCACCCGTTCGCCGAAGGGCACGGCGCTGCGGAACATCGCGTCGATCGAGGGCTGGTGGCCACTGACGGGCGGGCCTTCGGCCAGTTGCACCCGCAGCGCGGAGCGGCCGGTGAAGGTGAGATGGCGCCCGCCCGGCGCCAGCGAGACCCGGCCGGCGCGCGGCGCGGCGCCCTGGCGGGCCAGCGCGATTTCGGGGGCGAAACGTGGGGCGAGGCGGGCGGCGAAACTGGCGAGGAAGGGGCCGGGCATGTGCTGGGCGATGAAGGTGGGCGGGCAATCGGCGGGAAAGCCGGCGAGGATCGTCTCGATCGCCTCGACGCCGCCGGTCGCGCGCGTCGCGGTAGCCGGGTTTCTCGATGCAGTCGACCGCGCCGAGCGCCAGCGCCTCGACCGCCGCAGCGCTGCCGGCGCCGGTGCGCGACGAGACCATGACGACAGGCAGCGGCCGCCGGCGCATCAGCCGTTCGAGGAATTCCAGCCCCGACATCTGCGGCATCTCGACATCGAGCGTCAGAACATCGGGGGCCAGCGAGATGACCGCCTCGCGCGCCTCGGCGGCGGTGGCGGCCTCTCCGATCACCTCGATCCGGCTGTCCTGCGCGCAGGCCTGGCGCAGGAGCTGCCGCATCGTCCGGGAATCATCGACGATGAGCAGGCGGACCGGACTCACCGAGTTGCCCCTCCGGCACCAGGCATCAGAAATCCTCCCACCCGTCGGCATCGGCTGCGGCCGGCGCGGCGGCAGCCGCAGCGACCTGGCGAGCCGGGGCGGGCGCGGGTTTGCGCGTGGCCTGCGGCACGATCGCCGTCTCGCGTGTGCCCGTCACCTTCGCGCCGATGCGGAACTTGCCCATCGTGGCGTTCAGCGTCTCGGCCTCGCGGGTCAGCGCGTGGCTCGCCGCCGTCGTCTCCTCGAACATGGCCGCGTTCTGCTGCGTCACCTGGTCGAGCTGGTTCACCGCCTCGTTGATCTCGGCGAGCCCCGCGCTCTGCTCCTTCGACGACACTGCGATGCCCGAGACATGGCTCGCGATCTCGCTCACCGAGGTCACGATGCCCTTCAGCGCCTTGCCGGTGCGGTCCACCAGGTCGACCCCGCGTTTCACGTGACCGCCCGATTGCGAGATCAGCTCGTTGATCTCGCGCGCGGCATCCGAGGAGCGCTGCGCCAGCGCCCGCACTTCCGAAGCGACGACGGCGAAACCGCGCCCCGCCTCGCCCGCCCGCGCGGCCTCGACGCCCGCGTTCAGTGCCAGCAGGTTGGTCTGGAAGGCGATGTCGTCGATCACGCTCGTGATCTTGGAGATCTGGCCCGAAGACGCCTCGATCTCGCTCATCGCCGAGACCGCCTCGCGCACCACCTCGCCCGAGGCCTCCGCCTCGTCGCGCGCGGAAGACACCATGTCGGAAGCCTGCCCCGCCCCTTCCGAGGCCGAGCGTACCGACGAGGTGAGCTGGTCGAGCGCGGTCGCGGTTTCCTCCAGCGTCGCGGCCTGCTTCTCGGTCCGACGCGAGAGATCATCGGCGGCGCCCGAGATCTCCGAGGCCTCGCCGCGGATCATCTCGGCATTCTCGATCACGCTCAGCATCGCCTCGCGCAGGGTCGAGACAGCGGCGTTGAAATCGGCGCGCAGGGTTTCGTATTCCTCGGTGAAGGCCGTCTCCAGCTGCACCGTCAGATTGCCCGAAGCCAGGTCGCTCAAGCCCGCGCGAAGCTGGTCGACCACCGCATTCTGGGCCTCGCGCGTGGCGCGGCGCTCGGCCTCGGCGGCGTCGAGCGCGCGTCGGCTTTCGGTGATGTCGTTGGCCAGAAGCACGATGCGGAAGGTCTGCCCGGTGAAATCGGCGACCGGGATGCAGCTGCCTTCGGCCACGCTTTCGGCGCCCTTGGCATCGGTCACGATGAACCGGCCCACGGCGGGTTCGCCGGCCACGAGACGCGGCCAGAAATCGCCCTCGGTGCAGGTGCCTTCCTCGCCTTCGACCGGCTCGAAGCGGAACACCTCGTCATAGGGCGCGCCGGCGAGGCTTTCCTCGTCGCGGCCGCTCATCCGGCACAGGGTGGGATTGGCGCTGCGCAGCTGGCCCGACACGTCGAACTCGGCCTTGACCTGGCTCGTCTCGAGCGCCTCGATGATGGCGGCATTCTTGCGTTCCTCGGTCACCTCGCGCCATTCCAGAACGCAGCCGATCGCGTTGCCTTCCAGATCGCTCACGCCGTTCACGTTGATCGTCAGGTAGGTCTCGCCCACCTTCATCTCGGTCTTGATGGGGAAGCTGGCAGGATCCTCCAGGATCGCCCGCAGGCGCGCCGGTTCGGGGTGCAGCACGTCGATCGAGCGCCCGACGACCGGGTCGCCGTTGAACTCGGGCAGATGGGCGCGGAAGGTCTTGCGGTGCTTTTCCAGCAGACGGTTCACCGCGTCGTTGACATAGATGATCTCGAACTTGTCGTTCAGGATCATCAGCCTGGCCGAGGATCCTTCGAAGGCCGCGCCCTTGAAGAGCCCGTCGCGCGTGGCGCCCTCGGCGGCCTGAAGCGCGGCGCGGAACTCGTCGAGCGCGCGGGCGATGCCGCCGATCTCGTCGCCGCGATCGGTGCCGGGCACTTCCTCGCCGTATTCACCGGCCGAGACGCTGCGCATCGAGCGTTCCACCCGCGCAACGGGCTTGGCGATCGTGCGCGCGAAGAGCGCGCCCAGAAGCGCCACGCCGAAGGCCATGGCGATGCCCTGCAGGGCCATCTTCATCGCCAGTTCGCGCGCCGGCGCCAGCACTTCGTCCATCTGCATGCCGATCAGCATGCCATAGTGTTCACCGAAGAAATCCACCGGCGAATAGGCGGTCAGAAACGTGACCTCGCCCTCGGGCATGGCGACCAGATCCTGCATCACCCCGGTTTCGCCGTTCGAGACGCGGCGTGCCGCCTCGGTGGCGATCTCGACCTCCAGCACCTCGTTGCCGCCGCCGTTGCGCGTGCCGGTGCGCAGCAGACCGTCGCTGCCGATCAGGATGGCCTCGCCCGTCTCGCCCAGCCCGGCCGGGTTGTGCATCACCGATTCGACCCGGTCGATGCCGAGCTGCACGGCGATCACGCCGCTCAGATCGCCGTTATGACCGAAGACGGGCGTCGCCAGGAAGGCCGCCGGCGCGCCGGCCGAGGGCGCGTAACGCGAGAAATCCTCGAACAGGATCTCGCCGGGGGCGCCTTTCAGCCCCTTCTCGAAGGCCCGGCCGAGCCCGCTATCGGCGAGCGGCCCCTCGCGAAAGTTCTGGCCGTAATCGCTTTCCTTGGCGACGGAATAGACGAGGTTGCCCTCCAGATCGAAGAGGAACAGGTCGTAAAAGCCGTTCTCTTCCAGCATCTGGCGGAAGAACGGGTGGTTGTTGCCGTGGATCGTGCCATAGGCCGAATCGTCTTCGGCATGGGTGAGGTTCTGGCGCTGACCGGCGGGAAAGCCGTTTTCCTCGATATAGATCCGGTGCAGCCGCGCCTGGGCATCCTCCAGCAGCGAATAGGCGTAGGAGAAGTTGTTGACCGCATCGCGGGTGCCGGGGCTGCGCGCGGTGAGCGAGAGCGCGGCATAGACGTTCTGTTCCCATGCCAGAAGCTCGGACTTTCGGCTCTCTTCCAGGATGGAGAGCGATTCCGATGCCTCGTCGAGCATCGCCGAGGCGGCACTTCGGTAGGAGAAGTAGGTCGAGATGCCTACGGCGAGAAAGGTGAGTGCCAGCATGATGGCGGGCAGCTTGTAGGCGATCTTCACACGGCTGAGCATGGCAACCTCTGGCAGCAAAAGGGGCGCCGAGCCGCAGCCCGACGCCCGCAAAGAACCGCCAAAGGTCTAAAATCCGCTTAAGCGCGGCGAGGAATATGCGTCAGACGCCGCCCCAGATCGCCTCGGCCGTCTTCACGACGAGCTCCAGCTTGCGCTTCTGGTCGTCGGGCGTGATCGCGTTGCCCTCCTCGGTCGAGGCGAAGCCGCATTGCGGGGCGATGCCCAGCTGATCGAGATCGGCGTATTTCGCCGCCTCGTCGAACTTGCGGCGCAGCCCGTCGATGCTTTCCAGCTCGGCCGTCTTGGTGGTGATGAAGCCGGGCATCACGCGCTGGCTGCCCTTGGGCAGCAGTTTCAGCGGCTCCAGCCCGCCGGCGCGGTCGCTATCATATTCCATGAAGTAGATATCGACGCCGGTCGAGAAGATCGCCTCGGCCGCGGCATCATAGGCGCCCTCGGCGGCATGGGTGGAACGGAAGTTGCCCCGGCACATATGCATGCCGATCACCATGTCGTCGGGCCGGTCCTTGATCGCCTCGCGCATCATCCAGGCGTAGCGGTCGATCAGCCAGTCAGGATCCTGCCCCGCTTCCTGCTTGGCGGCGCGGTGCTTGGGATCGCACAGGTAGGCGAAGAAGATGTCGTCCATCTGCAGGTAGCGGCAGCCGGCGGCATAGAAGGCCTCGACCGCCTTCTTGTAGGTGGCCGCGAGGTCGGCGAACATGGCTTGCGGATCCTCGCGGTATTCGGCGACGTGGATATCCTCCTGCGCCACGCGGAAGTGGCAGCACGAGGGGCCGGGGATCGAGATTTTCGGAACCACGCTGGTATGTTCGGCCACGAACTTGAAGTGGTCGATCATCGGGTGATCGGCGGGGAAATCCAGCTTCTGCGTGATCGTGGGGAAGATCGGGCGCAGCTTGACGCCGGCGAAATGCACGCCTTCCTCGGGATCGCGTTCCTCGAGGTCGAGCCCGGTGAGCATGCCCATGAAATCGTAGTGCCAGAACGAGCGGCGCGCCTCGCCGTCGGTGACCGCCTTGAGGCCCACATCCTCCTGCATGGCGATCAGGCCGGGGATCTCGCGATCCTCGACTTCGTGCAGCTCGGCCTCCGAAATGGATTTCTCTTCATAGCGCTTGCGGCGCGCCTCGACGATCGGCTGCGGCCGCAGCAGCGAGCCGACGTGATCGGCGCGGAAGGGCGGCACGGGGCGGGCGGTATCGGGCATCTCTCTCCTCCGGGAAGCGGCGCGCCGGGGGAAAGGGAGGGCGCGCCGATTGTTCGACGCGCCAACTATTAGGGAAGCGCGGCGGGAAGGGAAAGGGGGGCGGGCCCGGTCTGTCGCGCTCGGGCGTCGGGTCAGTCGTCGCGGGGGTCAGGATCGGGGCGCCGCTCGGGGCCGTGTCGCACCTGCGCCCCCTGCCCCATGCCGGCGAAGAAGGCGGTGATGATCTCGGCCACCGGCAGCGGCGGCGCGGCCTGGACCGGCACGCGCGGTCGTCTGGCCGACAGCGCCAGAAGGATCGCGCCGGCCAACACGAAGGCACCCCCGATGATCAGCGCTGCTTGCACGGTGCCCAGCGCCTCGGTCAGGCTGACCCAGGCGGCGACGGTGAGAAAGATGATCCCGGCGCCCAGCATGATCGCGCCGGCGACGGCGAAACCGGCGCGGCGCAGCAGCGCCTTCACGCGGAATTCCAGCCGGGTGAGGAACGGCCCGAGCACGGACGACAAGATCAACGGCGCGAGCTGGTCAGCAGGCCGACGATAAAGCCGATCCCGGCGGCAATGCCCACTGCGGCGGCGGGATTCTCTCGCACCTTGGCCTCGGTCGCGCGGTATTGCTCGTCGAGCTTGGCCTGCGCGGCGGATACCGCCTTTTCGCCCTGCGCGCGCAGATGCGCGGCCTGTTCATAGGCGGCACCGCGCAGATCGTTCGACCGGGCACGGCCATATTCGCCGACGGTTTCGGTTAGCTTGGCGATGTCCTTCTTCAGCACGGCGATCTGCTTTTCGAGATCCTCGTAGCTGGCACTGGATTGCGAGCCGTTGGTGGTGGCGCGGGCCATGGACTGTCCTCCGGTTGATGCGCGCGCGAGGCGCGGGTTTGCCCACCAACGCGGAAGCCGCGGAATTGTTCCATGACATATGTCGCACGACATGCCCCTGCCCCGGCGCCGCTACATCCATGACAGGTGGCCGGGAACCGCCCCCCATGCATCGCGTTGATTTTCCAGACCGCGCCACCACGCGCGCATACATTCATCTAAGGAGGCTACCATGCTTGGTTGGGCTATCGGATTTCTCGTGATCGCGCTGATCGCCGGGCTACTCGGTTTTACCGGACTTGCCGGCGCTTCGGTTCAGATCGCACAGATCATCTTCTTCATTTTCTTGATCCTGTTCGTTGTCGCGATGATCGCGCGCGCCGTGCGGGGCAAACCGCCGGTCTAGAGACCTGAAGGGCCGGCCCGCCCGGGCCGGCCATCACCGCAAGAACAACAGACAGGAGACACGTGATGTCCAAGGACGTTCCCACCGACAGCGACGAAAATCTCAGCACCGGTATCCGCAACAGCCCGGCCCTGGCCGAAGGGCTGGCGAACCTGCTGACCGATACCTACCGTCTGACGATCAAGACCCACGCCTACCACTGGAACGTGGAAGGCCCGCTCTTCTACTCGGTGCACAAGCTGACCGAAGAGCAATACGAGAACCTCTTCGCCGCGGCCGACGAACTGGCCGAGCGGATCCGCGCCGTGGGCCACAAGGCGCCCGGCAGCATCGCCGCGCTGACCGAAGGGTCGGTCGTGGGCGAGACGCTGGAGTCGCCGAGCGCCGAGCAGATGGTCACCGACCTGGCCAACGATCACGAGCGCGTCGCCCACCGTCTGCACGCGCTGATCCGGCTGAGCGAGGCGCAGAACGATCCGGTGACGGCCGACCTCGCCACCCAGCGCTCGACCTTCCACGAGAAGGCCGCCTGGATGCTGCGCGCCACCGCCGCCTGACGCAGCGCCACGACGCAACAGCAAAAGCCCCGCGGGATGCCGCGGGGCTTTTTTCGTGGGCCGTATGCGCCGGATCAGGCGTTCAGCGTCTCGGTCGAGGAGAAGAACATCGCCTGGCTCACGGCCGAACGCACCTGCGCCTCGGTATAGGGCTTGGTGATCACGAAGGCCGGTTCGGGCCGCTCGCCCGTCAGCAGACGCTCGGGGAAGGCGGTGATGAAGATCACCGGGATATCGCCCGCCGATTTGAGGATCTCGTTCACCGCCTCGATGCCCGAAGAGCCATCGGCCAGCTGGATGTCCGACAGGATCAGGTCGGGGCGCTCCTGCCCGGCGAGGTTCACGGCGCCCGAATGAGTGCGCGCGACGCCGGTCGTCGCATGGCCCATATCGGCCACGATGCTTTCCAGGTCGAGCGCGATGATCGCCTCGTCCTCGATCACCAGCACACGGCCCGACACGCTGTCTTCCATCTCGCGCACGGCCACGTCGAGCAGGTCGCGCACCTCGGATTCCTCCAGCTGCATCACCTCGCCGATCTCGGCGGCGCTGAATTCCTCGATGGTCGACAGAAGCAGCGCCTCGCGCGTGTTCGGCGTGAGCTTGGCGAGATGGCGCTGCGCGACCTCGGCGATGCCGCTTTCCTCGCCCTCCACCGGCGCGCCGGCCGAGTTCCAGATCATGTGGAACGCGCGGAACAAAGCCACCTTGGGTGACGTTGCATCGTCGAAGACCGAGCGGTCAGCCAGGATTGCCTCTAGCGTCGCGACCGCATAGGCATCACCGGTGCTCTGGGCACCGGTCAGCGCACGCGCGTAACGGCGCAGGAAGGGCAGCAAACCCGCGATGGTATCGGAAAGCTGGCCTTGGGCTGTGTCTTGCGACATGATCGACTGATCCCTTTGTAATTTTTTCTGGGAACCCAACGCGAACTGCCAGCGTTGGTTCCCGGCGGTGAAGAAAATATTGTATGGCGCTGGAAACAAGAATGTCGAATGACGAGCCGAAATCAAACCTTGAACGGCAGATCGAAGAGAATCTCCGCAAGGTCTACCAAAAAACCATGAACGAGGATGTGCCCGAGCGGTTCTCGGCGCTACTTGAGCAGCTCAAACAGCAGGAATCCAAGAATGAGCGAGGCTGACGGCGATAGTCACGCCGACCCGCGCGAGGAAATCGTCGAGCATTTGCCCGCGATGCGTGCCTTCGCGCTGTCGCTCACGCGCAACGGCGCCGCGGCCGACGATCTGGTGCAGGACGCGATCATGAAGGCGTGGAAGAACATCGAAAGCTTCCAGGCCGGCACCAACATGCGCGCCTGGCTGTTCACCATCCTGCGCAACACCTTCTATTCCGACCGGCGCAAGGCCAAGCGCGAGGTGCAGGACAGCGACGGCGCGATGGCCGCGACGCTGTCGCAGAAGCCCGACCATGACGGGCGCCTCGCGATGAACGATTTCGAGGTCGCCTTCGCGCAGCTCGCCGTGGAACAGCGCGAGGCGCTGATCCTGGTGGGCGCATCGGGCTTTTCCTACGAGGAAGCGGCCGAGACCTGCGGTGTCGCGGTGGGCACGATCAAGAGCCGCGTCAATCGCGGCCGGGCCCGGCTGGCCGAGATCATGAAGCTGGGCGATGCCAGCGACACGCTTGAGATGACAGACAAGGCGACGATGGCCGTCGTCTCCAATACCAACATCCCGAGGAGTTACTTCGCTTGATCGCCGCGATCAGGCTGGCCTCTCAGGGTCTGGCCTTCCGTATCGCCGCTCTGCTCGCAGTGGCGCTCATTCCGATCGGGGTCATCGCCACGATCCAGACGGTGCGCGTCTTCGAACGGGCCGACCGCGCGGCAGAGGCCAACCTGCTGGCGCTGACGGGTGATGCCGCGACCGGCGAAGAGGCACTGTTCCGGGCCGCCTTCGGCGCCGCGCAGGCGATCGCCGCCTACGTGCCCTCGATCGAGGGCGACGAGGTGGAATGCCAGCGCGTGCTGCAGGAATTCCTGCGGCGTGCCGGCTCCTATTCCTATGCGGGTTACGTGAACCGCGAGGGCGTCGTCTCCTGCGCCTCGTCGGGCATGGGCACGGATGTGCGCAACCGTTCGGTCGTCTATGCCGACATGCGCGCCGATCCCCGGCCCCGCGCGGCGGTCAACCGCGATGCGCCGATCTCGCGGGAATCCGTCGTCGTGCTGGCGACGCCGCTCATCGACCGGGCCGGTGAATTCGACGGTTATGTCTCGATCTCGCTGCCGCACAGCGAGATCTTCCGCTCCTTCGAGGAGTTCCAGCGCGAGCGCCCGGTCGACCTGATCACCTTCAACGGCGATGGGCAGGTGCTTTCGGCCGAGGGCGGGCTCGATGGGGTGGATGCGCGGCTGCCGGCGGGCGCGCAGCTGGTCAATTACGTGGGCCGCCCGCAAGTGGCCTTCACCGGGCGCAACCGCGCGGGCGAGTTGCGGGTCTTCGCGATCGTGCCGATCGTGGCCAACACCGTCTACGCGCTCGGCAGCTGGGAATACCGTCAATACGGCTATGGCGCCGGGCTGACCAGCGCGGCGTTGCCGATCCTCTTCCCGGTGCTGATGTGGATCGCCTCGCTCGGCGTGGCCTTCCTGGCGGTGGAGCGGATGGTGATCCGCCCGATCCGCAACCTGCGCGCGCGAATGCTGGTCTTCATGCGCTCGCGCCACATCGCGCCGCAGAACCGCGCCACCAGCGTGCCGGTGGAGCTGCGCGAGATGAACGACACGTGGGAGAGGATGGCCGAGAGCGTGCTGCGCGACGAGGCCGAGCTGCAGGACACGATCCACGACCGCGACGTGCTGCTGAAGGAGGTGCACCACCGGGTGAAGAACAACCTCCAGCTCATCGCGTCGATCCTCAACCTCAAGATCCGCAAATCGCGCACGCCCGAGGCGCGCCACGCGCTGGCCGACATCCAGGCCCGCGTGATGAGCCTCGCCACCGTGCACCGCTCGCTCTACGAATCCACCGGCCAGGGGCGTATCCGCGTCGACGAGCTGCTGCGCGGCATCACCGGCAAGACGATCGAGGCCACGCTCACGCCTGAACTGCGCGTGGCGGTGGAGCAATCCTACGATCCCGTCTCGCTCTACCCCGACCAGGCCGTGCCGCTGACGCTCGCCGCCGCCGAGGCGGTGACCAATTCGCTGAAATACATGGGAAGGCGCGCCGATGGCTCGGCCATGCTGTCGGTCAGGCTGAAGCGCCGCGGCGAAGAGGTGGAATTCGAGGTGGTCAATTCCCGCGGCACGCCGATCGCCGAAGACATGGCCAGCCAGCCGGGCGAGAGCGCCGGGCTGGGCGAGCAGCTGATCCGCGGCTTCGCCCAGCAGCTCGACGGCAATGTGGAGACCGAGGTCACCGACGACACGTTCCGCCTGCGGGTGATCCTGCCGCTGGTGCCCTTCGCGGGCGAAACGACGCTGCCGCCGGGTTCGGTCACGCTCTAGCGGCGGGCGGGCTAGCGGCGGGCGGGGCGCCGGCGCGGCGAGCACCCGTCGCCCCGTGCAGCCCGTGCCGCCCCGTGCTGCCCCGTCAGGCCGCCTGCACCAGCCGCGTCTGCCGCCCCACCAGCCCCAGCGCCGAGATCAGCACCTGCCCCCACAGCAGAAGCGGGATCGCCACGATGCCGCCGATCGGGCCCCACAGCCACAGAAGCAGGCAGAGCGCGAGGAAGATCAGCAGCGGGTTCACCTGCAGGTGGCGCCCCACCAGCGTGGGCGTCACGAACTGGCCCTCCATCATGTTGAGCAGCACGAAGGAGATCGCGGGCAGCGCGGCATAGACGCCGTCGAACAGGATCAGCCCGGTCACCAGCAGGATCAGCGCGAAGAGCGCGGGGCCCAGGTAGAGCACGTAGTTCATCAGCGCCGCCGCCGCGCCCCAGAGCGGCGCATAGGGCAGGCCCATGAAATAGAGCACCACGGCCACGATCGATCCGAAGCCGAAATTGATCACGGTGATGGCGGTGAAGTATTTCGCCACCATCCGGTCGGCGGCGCGGAAATCGTCGGTCTTGGCGTCGGCCATGCGGGCCGTCCAGCGATACATGTCCTCGCGGCAGAGCAGGAAGAAGAACAGACCGCCCGCGAAGACCATGAACTGCGCCGCGATGGCCGGCGCCAGGAATAGCACGTCGGCAAGGCCCGGCATCTCCACCCGGTCGCCATCGCCTTCGCCCTCGCCCTCTCCGTCGCCCTCGCCGCCACCGGCGCCGCCCTCTTCCTCGGAGGGCGAGATTGCCTCGCCCATCTCGTTGGAGAAGTCGCTGATCCCGCCCAGCGTCTCGCGCACGCCTTCGAGCGCGGCGCGCAGCTCCATCTTGATGAACGGCGCCTGGGTGTAGATGCGCGAGGCGGCGGGCTCCATCACCAGGCCCGACAGGATCAGCAGCAGCAGGATCGTCACGAAGGTGAGCACCGCGCTCGGCCCCTGGGGCAGGCCCAGCCTGCGGATGCCGGCCTGGATCGGCGACAGCACGATCGAGGTCACGAAGGCCAGCGCCAGCGGCGCCAGGATCGGCTTGCCCACATAGGCCACGGCGAAGATCGCGGTGAGGGCGATGGCGAATACGGCAATGCGCATCTGGCTCTCGCGCGTCATGGAATTCCCCCCGGTCGCGGAGCGCCCCATGCGCCGCATCCTGCCAAACGCCGCTTCAGGGGCGGCGGTTCCCTCACGCCAGCACGATGTCGAGCGGCGGCAGCCCCTCGATCCGCGCCGCCAGCCTGTCGCCCCGCACGGCGGGGCCCACGCCGGCCGGCGTGCCGGTGAAGATCACGTCGCCCGGTCGCAGCGCCACGGCGCGCGAGGCGGCGGCGATGATCTCGGGCACGCGCCAGATCATCTGCGCCAGATCGCCCTCCTGCCGGGTTTCGCCGTTCACGGCAAGGCTGATGGCGCCGCGATCGGGCCGCCAGTCGCTGCCCGCCGCCGGCAACAGCGGCCCGCAGGGCGCCGAGGCGTCGAAGGCCTTGGCCCAGCACCAGGGCCGCGCCATCGCCTTGGCCTCGGCCTGCAGGTCGCGGCGGGTGAGGTCGATCCCCACCGCCCAGCCCCAGATCGCGGCACTGGAAGCGGCCTCGTCCAGATCCGCCCCGCCCGCGCCGAGCGCGACGACGAGCTCCACCTCATGGTGCAGATCGGCGGTGAGCGGCGGATAGGGAACCGAGCCCGCGCCCGTCACCGCGTCGGCGGGCTTGGTGAAGAAGAAGGGCGGCTCGCGGTCGGGATCGTGGCCCATCTCGCGGGCGTGATCGGCATAGTTGCGGCCCACGCAGAAGACCCGGCGCACCGGGAATCTGGCATCGCTGCCGGCCACGGCCAAAGCGGCTTGCGGCGGTGGATCGAAGACGTAATCGGGCATCGCTCTCCCTCTTCCCGCGCCTCTTGCGGCGCGGCGCTGCAGGGCAGCACGGGCGGCGGCGGAAGGCAAGCGCGGGCAGCATGCTGCAGCTGCCAACAAATTCAGCACCCGCAGCAACGATCCCTCTTGAAGGGCTGCATTCCGCCTGCCAAATAGCGGAAATCAGGCAGTAAACCGCCATGCTGCCCTGCGGCAATTGCGCGATTCGCGCAGTTGCGCTCTGGATACCGGCGGAATGTTCTTTTTACAGGATCGAAGATTGCACGCTTCCGCTGCGATTCGCCCCCGTGCCCGGCCCAGCCGCCGCGCCGCGTTGCTCTGGCTGGCGGGCACCACCGCGCTGGCCACCCTGCCCTTCCCTGCCCCCTCGCAAGAGGCCGCGCCCCCCGAACCTGCCGCGCCGCCCGCGCCGGTGCCCTTCTCGTTCGACCTGCTGAGCGACGACATGCGCCTGCTCGCCGCCGCGCCGCTGCGCGAGGCGTCGCTGCCCGAGGGCTTCCTGTCGGGCCTCACCTACGACGATTACCAGCACATCCGCTTCCGCCGCGACCGCTCGGTCTGGCGCGAGGCCGAGGCGCGGTTCCGGCTGCAGGCCTTCTACCTCGGCTGGCTCTTCCGCGAGCCGGTTGTGATCCGCGAAGTGGTCGATGGCACGGTGCACGACATGCCGTTCAGCACCGACGATTTCGAATATCTCGGCGGGCTGGCCGATCGCGTGCCGCTGCACGAGGGCCTGCCGGGCGTGGCCGGCTTCCGCCTGCTGACGCCGCTCAACCGGGCCGACACGTATGACGAGCTGGTGGCCTTCCTCGGCGCCTCCTATTTCCGGGCGCTCGGGCGCGGCTCGGCCTACGGGCTCTCGGCGCGCGGGCTGGCGGTGAATACCGGCCTGCCGGACGGCGAGGAATTCCCGCGCTTTTCCTCCTTCTACGTCGAGCGCCCCGCGCCGGGGGCCGAAACGGTGACCGTCTATGCCGGGCTGGAAAGCCCCTCGCTGACCGGCGCCTACCGCTTCGTCATCCGCCCCGGCGAGACGACGGTGATGGATGTCACCGCCCGGCTCTGGCTGCGCCGCGACGTGGCGCAGCTGGGCATCGCACCGCTCACCTCGATGTTCCTCTTCGGCCCGAACGATCGCGTCGGCTTCGACGATTACCGCCCCCGCGTGCATGACAGCGAGGGCCTTCTGCTGATCGCGGGCGACGGCACGCCGCATTGGCGCCCGCTGGTCAACCCGCCGCGGCTGGCCAATTCCTATATCGGCCAGACCGGCCCGCGCGCCTTCGGCCTGATGCAGCGCAGCCGCGCGCCCGAACAATATCTCGACGCCGGCGCCCGCTACGAACGCCGCCCCTCGCTGCTGGTGGAGCCGGCGGGCGATTGGGGCCGCGGCACGCTGCGGCTGGTGGAAATCCCGTCGGATCTGGAGGCGAACGACAACATCGTCGCCTTCTGGGTGCCCGAGGCGCCGGCCCGTAAGGGCGACGCGCTGGAATTCTCCTACCGCCTGCGCTGGGGCGATCTGCCGCCCGAGCCGCGTTCCGATCGTGCCTACGTTCTGCGCACGCTTGCCGGAGAAGGCGGCATCTCGGGCGTGGCCGACAAGGAAGACCGGCGGAAATTCGTGGTCGATTACGCCGGCGGCCTGCTGGCGGAACTTCCCGAAGATGCCGACGTTGCAGCGGAGGTGACGGCCGCGAAGGGAGAGATCGCCGAGACCGTTCTGTCGAAGCTGCCGGGCGAGGATGTCTGGCGGCTGGTGATGGAGGTCGAGGCTGAGGAGGGCGCTGTTGTCGAGTTGAAGGCCCAGATCCGCGGCTACGGCCAAGAGCTCGCGGAGACCTGGCTGTATCAGTGGATGAAGGAATGACCGCGCTTAACACTCTCTCCCCGGCGCAGGACGCCGCTCTGCCCGACATGCTGCCAGACATGCGTCCCGACATGCTCGACGAAGCCCTGCTGGCGCCCCCGCAGGCCCCGCTCGCCATGCCGACGCAGGTGCTGGAGCCGCCGTCGGGCGGGCTGGCCGCGCTGCTGCGCGGGCTCGCCGCCCTGCCCTCGCGCCGGGCGCGCGGATAGGCTGGTGCGCCCATGCCGGGCCCCGATCTCCACCAAGCTCCCCGCGCCGACCGCGCCACCGGGATCACCCGGGCAGGCGCCATCGCCTTCGCGGCCCTGCTCGGCCTCGGGGCGGGTGCGCTGGTGCTGGAAGCCTCGCTCCAGGATGGCGCGCATGGCATGGATGTCGCCCGCGCCCTGCTGATCGCGATGACGACGTCGTGGCTGGCCTGGGGCGCGGTGCAGGCGCTGCTGGGCCTGCCGCCGCGCCGGGTGGCCGCCGCCGGTGCAGAGATCGACCCGCGCGCCTACCGCACCGTGCTGCTCGCGCCGATCTGCAACGAGGATCCCCGCGCCACCTTCGCGCGCCTCGCCGCGATGGATATCTCGCTGGCCGAGGCGGGGCTGACCGGCGCCGTCGAGATCGCCATCCTGTCCGACACGACCGACCCCGCCATCGCCGCCGCCGAACGGCTCTGGCTCGCCCGGCTGATCCGCGAGCGCGGCGCCGAGGGGCGCATCCGCTACCGTCGCCGCCAAGACAATACCGGCCGCAAGGCGGGCAATGTCGAGGAGTTCATCCGCCGCGCAGGTGCGGCCTACGATTTCGCCGTGATCCTCGATGCCGACAGCCTGATGGAGGCCGACGCCATCGCCGAGATGATCCGCCGCATGGCCGCCGAGCCGCGGCTGGGCCTGCTCCAGACGCTGCCGAAGGTGATCGGCGCGCGGTCGCTCTTCGGGCGGGCGATGCAGTTTTCCGCCGCCTTCTACGGGCCGACCTTCGCGCGCGGCCTGGCGCGGATGCAAGGCGTGACGGGGCCGTTCTGGGGCCACAACGCCATCATCCGCGTGCGCGCCTTCGCGGAATGCTGCGGATTGCCGGCCCTGCGCGGGCGGCCGCCCTTCGGCGGGCACATCCTCAGCCACGATTACGTCGAGGCCGCGCTCTTGGCGCGGGGCGGCTGGATCGTGCGGCTCGACGAGGACATAGCCGGCTCTTACGAGGAAGGGCCCGAAAACATCGTCGCCCATGCGCGGCGCGACAGGCGCTGGTGCCAGGGCAATTTGCAACACGTGCGGCTGCTCTTCGCGCCCGGCCTGCGGCTGTGGAGCCGGTTCGTCTTTCTCCAGGGCATCACCGCCTATGGCGTGGCGCTGATCTGGGCGGCCTTCCTAGCGGTGAGCCTCGCCGCCCATGTCACCGCCCCGCCGCCCGATTACTTCCCCGAGCCCTATGCGCTGTTCCCCGTCTTCCCCGATGACCGGACGGCGCAGATCATCGGGCTTGCGATCGGCATTCTCGGCCTGCTGGTGCTGCCCAAGCTGCTGATCGTGCTGCGCGGCATCGCCACCGGCCACACGCGCGGCTTCGGCGGCGCGGCGGGGGCGGTGCTGTCGTTCCTCGCGGAATTGCTGCTCTCGTCGCTGATGGCGCCGGTGATGCTGATGTACCAGTCACGCTCGGTCCTGCAGGTGCTGTCGGGGCGCGATGGCGGCTGGCCGGCGAACCAGCGCGGCGAGGGCGCGCTGAGCCTGGGCGAGGCCTGGACGGCGAGCGGCTGGATCGTGACCGCGGGCGCGGCGATCCTGCTGGCGATGACGCAGGTGGCGCCCGAGCTGGCGCTCTGGCTGCTGCCGGTCTGCCTGCCGATGATGGGCGCGCCGCTGCTGATCATCTACACGTCGCGGCCGCATCACGGCTGGCTCTTCGCCACCCCGCAGGAGACCGCGCCCTCGCGGGTGATCCTGCTGGCGCGCGGGCTGGCGGCGCAATGGGCAGAGTTGGGGGCGGAGACGGCACCCGCCGGCCCGAAGGTGGGAGGCGCGCTGCATGGCCCCGCGTGAGGATCGCTCCAAGCTCGTCACCCTGCCGGGCGCGCCGCCGCCGCCGCGCCGGCCGCGCGACCTGCGGATCGACATGTTCCGCGGCCTGGCGCTGGCGATGATCTTCATCGACCATGTGCCGGGCAACCCATACGAGCGCTTCACCTCGCGCAATTTCGGCTTCTCCGACGCGGCCGAGGCGTTTTTCGTCATGTCGGGCATTGCCGCCGGGCTGGCCTATTCCGGCCGGTTCCTGCCCGAGCAGGTGCGCCGCCAGGGCCTGTGGCAGGCGGTGGCGCCGATCTGGGCGCGGGCCTGGCTGCTTTATCTGGTACAGATCATGATGACCTGCGTCTGCATCGGGCTCTTCGCCGCCGCGATGCTTTACTTCGACGCGCCCGAGCTGATGCAGCGCAACAACCTGCGGCAGGTCTTCCAGAACCCCGGCGAGGCGCTGCTGGGTATCCCGTTCCTGCTGCACCAGATCGGCTACGTGAACATCCTGCCGGTCTATGCCGTACTGCTCTTCGCCGCGCCCGCGATCATCCCGCTGGCCGAGCGCTGGCCCTGGGCGGTGGCGGTGGGGTCGCTCGGCCTGTGGTTCTGTGCCGGGGTCTTCCGCTGGAACCTGCCCAACTTCCCCAATCCCGGCGGCTGGTTCTTCAACCCGTTCACCTGGCAAGCCGTGTTCGTGACCGGCCTGCTGATCGGCATCGCGTTGCGCCGGGGGGAGCGGTTCGTGCCGCGGATCGGCTGGCTGTTCTGGCTGGCGGCAGGGTTCCTCGTCTTCGTGCTGGCCTGGAGGTTCGTGCCGGGGCTGGGGCCGTTCCTGAACCACCAGATGGCCTGGCTGGGGGCGCAGGGCGTGCCGTTCAACATCGTCAGCCACGACAAGACCTTCCTCGCCCTGCCCCGCTTCCTGCACGTGCTGGCGCTGGTCTACGTGATCTCGTGCCTCGGCTGGGTGGTGACGCTGGCCGAGAGCCGCTGGGTGGCGCCCTTGCGGCTGCTGGGGCGGCACGGGTTGCTGGTCTTCGCCTGGGGGACGATCATCGCTATGGGCTTCCAGACGCTGATGTTCACCCATGAGGGGAGCGTGTGGATGCCGCTGGTGCTGCCGCCTCTGGGGCTGGCGATCCAGCTCGGGCTGGCCTGGCTGAAGCAGCTCTCGGCGGACGACGCCCGCCGCCGGGCCCGCGCCGCCGCTTCCCGGCCCGGAGCGCGCCCGGTGGCCGAGCCGCAGGCGCGGGGATTGGCGGGGTAGCGGGGGTGTCCACATGTGGACGCTTGGTAAGTCTTTGAATTTGCTGGAGCGTTAATGTGAGCTTAACCATGTTGCCGCGGTGGGATGGCTAGCGCGACAGAGCGCGAGGGGCGCCCCGTGGGGTGGCGCTGCTGACGTGGGTGTTGGGCGCTTTATGGTGGCCGAGTACATCCGAAGGCGCCGTAGCGCGGGACGATGGCAAGAGCGCCACCCCGCCCCGACGGGGCGGCGCTCGCGCGGCGGGCTTCGCCCTTGTTCCGCGCGGGGGCGCTGCGCGCCCCTGCCCAAGACCCCCGAGGTATTTCCGACAAAGTGAAGCGCAACGGGAGCGTGAGGGTCGCCCCGTGGGGTGGCGCCTCCGACGTGGGTGTTGGGCGCTTTATGGTGGCCAAGGCCCTCCGCACTCACCGTAGCGCGGCACGATGACAAGAGCGCCACCCCGCCGGGACGGGGCGGCGCTCGCGCGGCGCGCTTCGCGCTTGATTCCGCGCGATGGAGCTTCGGCCTAGCCCACCAAGCCGTTGTCGCTCCGCTTCACCGTCACGATTGACGACCGCGGCAGGCTGTCCTCGCCATCGGGGAACGGCGCGGCGGGGTGCTGGATGCCGACGAACATCGTCCGCCGGTCCGACGACCAGGTGAGCCCCGTCACCTCGGAGCCGAAGGGCCCCGTCAGGAAGCGCCGGATCTCGCCCGTCACCGGATCGCCCGCCAGCATCTGGTTGTTGCCCATCCCGGCAAAATCGCCCTCATTGCTGTCATCCCCGTCGGTCTGGATCCAGATCAGGCCCGTCGTGTCGATCTGCATCCCGTCGGGCGAGTTGAACAGGTTCCCGGCATTGATGTTGGCCGTGCCCGCATAGGGCGTGTCGGCATGCACCGCCGGGTTGCCCGCCATGACGTAGAGATCCCAGTCGAACGTGTTCGCCGCATGATTATCGCCATGGGGCCGCCAGCGCACGATCTGGCCGAAATCGTTGGTGGCGCGCGGGTTGGGCGCGTTCACCGACATCTCGTCGCCGCCCGCATTGGTGCGCGGCGTGCCGTCGTCGTTCACCGCCCCGCGCCGCGAATTGTTGGTGAGGCAGCAATAGGCCTCCACCGCGATCGGGTTCACCGCCACCCATTCCGGGCGGTCCATCGTCGTGGCGCCCACCGCGGAAGCGGCACTGCGGGTGAAGATCGCGATCTCGGCCGCGTCCATGCCGGTGGCGGCTTGCGTCAGCGCCACCCATTCGCCCGTCAGGTCGTCGTTGAACCGCGCCACGTAGAGCTGACCCTCGACCAGCAGCGTCGAGGTATCGCCGCCCGGCACGTAGACATCGCGCGAGAGCCACTTGTAGATGAACTCGCCCCGCTCATCGTCGCCCATGTAGACGACGACACGGCCGTCGGGCGCCAGCACGCAGGCGGCATTCTCGTGCTTGAAGCGCCCGAGCGCGGTGTGCTTGACCGGCACGCTTTGCGGATCGGCGGGGTCGATCTCGACGATATAGCCGGCGCGATGCGGCTCGTTGGGGTTCACGCTCACGTCGAAGCGCGGATCGAAGGCGTGGTAATTGTAGTCGAACCCGGTCTCGTTGATGCCGTAGCGGGCATAGCCGGCGGCGATCTTCTCGTCCGACGGCAGCGCGCCGGTGGCGCCGAAATAGCCGTTGAAGTTCTCTTCGCAGGTCAGGTAGGTGCCCCAGGGCGTGCGGCCCGCGCCGCAATTGTTGAACGTGCCGAGCGAGGCGGTGCCGGTGGGATCGGCCTCGGTCTTCAGCAGATCGTGCCCGGCGGCGGGGCCGTCGAGCAACATCTCCGTATTGTGGTGGATGCGGCGGTTGAACGGGCTGTCCACCACCACCTGCCAGCCGGCCTCGCCCTCGGCGATCTCGACGACCGAGACGCCCTGCATGTTCTGCAGGCGCAGCACGTCGTCGGCCGAGGCGGGCAGGCCGTCTTCGGTATGGGGCAGGTTGATGTCGTTGTTGGTGTATTCGCTGTTGACCACGAGCACCTCGTGGCCGCCGATGTTGAACAGCTCCATCCCGTCGGTATTCTCGCCGAACACCCGGTCGGAGCCCTCGGTGGGCACGCCTGTCTCGGGGTCGAAGGCGGGCGCATCGGAGAAGAGCGGATCGCCCCAGCGCATCAGCACATCCCAGACATAGCCCTGCGGCACGTGCACGGTGTGGTCGGTCTGGGCCGCGATCTGGTCGAAGGCGAAGCGGTCGGCCTGGCGGGCCAGCGCGGTGGAGCCGCGCAGCGCCGCCGCCCCCATCACTGCCGCGCCCGAGCCGAAGGCGAGCACGCCGCCGAGAAAGCCGCGGCGCGAGATGGCGCGTTCGACCACGCGGTCGAATTCCTGCACGTCGGGACGGGGGAAATTGATCTCGTCCCACTCATCGGCGGAGAGTTTGGGCTGGCTGTCCTTCATGGCGCGCTCCTGCAATGCGTGAAAGGCACCGCGCCCCTCGCGCGGCACGGCATTTCTGCCGCGCCAGCGCGACATTATCATGACGCGCGGCGCATTTCCCCTGCCGCCTCGCGCGCCACGCTCGCCCCGCGCCCGGCTGCCATGTCGCGCTTCATCTGCTTCGTGTAGAGCCCGTAATCGACCTCGAGCACGTAGCGGTCGGAGCCGAGATAGGTGCGGCGCTGGCGCTCGCGGTGCTCGGCGATCTCGGCCTGCATCGCGGCGCGGTCGGGCAGCGCGATGCGACCCGAGAGCAGTGCGGCGATCCATTTTCCCTGGGTCTCGACCAGCGGGATGGTGGGGCCGATGGGCTGGACGAGGCCGGCGAAGATCAGGCCGGGATGCGCGGGCGGGATCATCCGGCGGTAGAGCAGCCCGGCCTCGCGATCCGGGTCGAAGGTCTCGCGGTCGAGGAACGGGAAGGTGATGCGGTAGCCGGTGGCGTAGATGATCGCGTCGAGCGGCTCCTCGGTGCCGTCGGCGAAGGCCACGCTTTCGCCGCGCAGCTCTTTCACGTTGGGTTTCACCGAGATGTAGCCATGCCCGATATAGGGCAGCAATTCCTGGCTGAGCGTGGCGTGTTCGCGCCACATCGGGTGTTCGGGGCGCGGCAGGCCGAAGCGGCGCTGGTCGCCCACGCCGAGGCGGATGAGCCGCGCCATGATCCGGCGCGCCCAGGTGGTGGGCAGTTTGAGGCGCCGGACGAGGAAACCCGACCATTGGTCGATCGGCACGCCCATCAGGTATTTCGGCATGATCCAGGCCGAGCGGCGGGTGGAGACGATGACATGTTCGGCCCGGCGCGCCAGGTCCACCGCGATGTCGACGGCGGAATTGCCCAGCCCCACGACCAGCACGCGCTTGCCCTCGTAGGGCGCGGCGGTGCGGTAATGGTGGGAATGGGTTGCCTCGCCCTGGAACGTGCCGGGGAAATCCGGCAGGCGCGGGTCCGACAGGTGGCCGTTGGCGACGATGACATGGCCGTAATCGCGCGTCTCGCCGCCCGCGAGCGTCACGCGCCAGCGGTTGCCCTCGGGCTGCACGCGTTCGACACGGGTGTTGAACGTCACCTTTTCGCGGATGCCGTTGGCATCGGCATAGGCCTCGAGATGGCGCAGGAACTGGGCGTGGCTGAGGAAATCGGGCAGCGACGGGTCGATGGGGAAGTCGGAATAGCCGAGGTTGGGGCGCGACGTGTCGATATGCAGCGAGGCGTAGCAGGAGCTCTGGCCGTTGTCGTTCTCATAGCGCCACATGCCGCCGATATCGCTGCCCTTCTCGAAGATGTCGAAGGCGAGCCCCGCCTCCTTCAGCGACTTGGCGACGGTGACACCGGAGGACCCGGCGCCGATGATGCAGATATCGGCCATGTCAGTGCTCCCGGTTGTCGAGGTAGTCGCGGATGATCGCGTCGAAATCGGGATCGGGCGCGATGCCCAGCCTTCCGGCGGCGGGCGAGATGAAGTGGCGCGGCCAGCCGGCGACGATGCGCTCCATCTCGGGTTCGGGCGCGAATGTGATGCGGCCGGTGCCGCCCATCCGCGCCACGGCGGCGGCGATCTCGCCCGGCGTGACGGTGAGCGCGGGCAGGTTGAGGGCGCGTTTGGGCGGCAGGTCGGCGGAGGGCAGGTCGTGCAGGCGGATCAGCGCCTCGGCCACCTTGCCGGCCGAGACGACGGGCAGCTTCATGTCTTCGGGCAGCGGCGCGGCGGTATCGACCCCGTTCATCGGCTCGCGCGCTATGCCGGCCACGCGGTCCGACACGGCGGGCTGCGGCGCGCCGGGGCGGATCAGCACGATGGGCAGGCGCAGGCAGCGTCCGTCGATGCGGCCGTGGCGGGAATAATCCGCGATCAGCAGTTCGTTCACTGCCTTGTGGGTGCCGTAGGTGGTGGTGGGAACCGGGTTCAGATCGTCGCCCACTTCCGTCGGGAGGTCTCCGCCATGGATGGCGATCGACGAGGTGAAGACCAGCCGGGGGCAGTTGGCGGCCCCCTCCATCAGCCGGCGCAGCGCCTCGACGTTCACGGCGAAGGCATGGGCGGGATCCTTCTCGGCATGCAGCGTGAGGTAGGAGGCGAGGTGGAAGATGCTGTCGAAGCCTTCGCTGGCCAGAGCCTCCACGAAGGCGGGATCGGCGAGGTCGCCCTGGCGCGCCTCGACGGCGATGCCGTTGGCTTGCGGCAGCCCGGCCTCGGCGATGTCGGCCAGGCAGATCGAGGTGATTTCCTGCCGGTCGCCGCCCTGCCCCGTCAACGCGCCGCGCGCGATCAGCGCCTTGGCCAGACGTTGCCCCAGGAACCCGCCGCCGCCGGTGATCAGCACACGCATGTTCAAGCCTCCCTGCCCCTTCGGGCCCTGCTCCGGGCCCTCCTCCGAGCCCCTTCGTGCGAAAAACATACTGGAGAGTATGTATCATGCTGTCAACGGCCGGGGCTGGCCTTTCGCGGGCCCCGTCTTATCCTGCGCGACAGGGAAGGCAGGAGGCAGCGAGATGGAACCCAACCCCTACGATCCGCGCGCGCGCAGCGATCTCTCGGCGCAGGAGCACGCGCTGATGGATTTCATGGAGAACTGCATGCATGGCGACGACCTGTCGCTGATCGACCGCTACGTGGCCGAGGATTACATCCAGTACACGCCGGGGATCGGCCAGGGGCGCGAGGGGCTGCGCCGCTACGTGACCGAGATCGCGCATCGCCGGCCCGGGCATCGGGAGTGGCGGCCGATCCACCTGTTCGAGGCGGGGCGTTTCGTGATCCTGCACAAGCTGCTGCGCCACGTCGTGATCGCGGATTTCATGCGCTTCGACGAGGCAGGCTTGATGGCCGAGCACTGGGATGTCGTCCAGCCGCTGCCCGAGCCGGATTACGACCCGATGCGCCGGTCGCAGGAGGATCTTTCGCGCTTCGCGGCGCTGTTTGCGATAACGAAGTGAGGGGGGCGGGGGCGATGGATGGCGCGAGGGGAGCCGGGCCGGCAGAGCCTTAAGCGCAACGGTAGCCGGGCCAGCGCCGCCCCGTGGGGTGGCGCCTGCGACGCTGGTGTTGAACGCTTTATGGCAGCCAAGGCCCTCCGCCCTCACCGCGTCGCGAGCCGATAGCCATAGCGCCACCCCGCCCCGACGGGGCGGCGCTGGCCCGGCGGGGCTGCGCCCCTTGTTCCGGGCCGACCCTAGCCGCACTCGCTACGGTAGCCGGATCGCGGCGGGCTGACGCCCTTGTTCTAGGCCGACTTTAGTTTCTGGCAAAACGGTAGCCGGGACCGGGCCGCCCCGTGGGGTGGTGCCTCCGACGGTGGTGTTGGGCGCTTTATGGCGGCCAAGGCCCTCCGAACTCTCGGCAGCGCGGACCGCTAGCCAGAGCGCCACCCCGCCCGGACGGGCCTCTCGAACATTGCTTTGCAATGTTCTGCCGGCAGGCGACTGCGAAGCAGTCGCCGAGAGGCGGCGCTGGCCCGGCGGGGCTGCGCCCCTTGTTCCGGGCCAGTCCAGCCTCGTGCCTAGTTCACCGTGACGGTGGGATCGCTGCCCGGCGTATCGGGCAGCGGCGCGGATTCTTCGGCCTCGGCAGCCGCGATCATCGCCAGCGTCGCCTCGGGGATCGGCGTGCCCGGCGGGTAGGTGCCCTCGCCCGCGCGCGACCGTGGCAGCACCGTCACCCGTGCGCCGCTCTCGACGCGCTCATAGAGGTCCATGATATCCTGGTTGTAGAGCCGGATGCAGCCGGCCGAGGTGGCGTGGCCGATCGTCCAGGGATAGGGCGTGCCGTGGATGCGGTAGAAGGTATCGCGCCCGCCGCGATAGAGGTAGAGCGCGCGCGCGCCCAGCGGGTTCTCAAGCCCTCCGGGCAGGCCGCCGGCGACGGGGCCGTAAAGCTCGGGCTCGCGGCGGATCATGTTCTGCGTCGGCGTCCAGCTTGGCCAGGCCTTCTTGACCGGGATCGTGGCGCTGCCGGAAAAGCCCCGGCCCTGCTTGCCGACCGCCACCGTGTAGCGCATCGCCCGGTTGTTGCCGAGGATGTAATAGAGGTGCCGCGTCCAGGGATCGACGACGATGGAACCGGCGGGCTGATCCGTCCAGTAATCGACCTCCTGCCTTGCCTTGGCCTCCGACAGCCATTTCTCTTCGACGGCGGGCACGATGTATTCGCCATCGTCGATCGCGGCATACATGGCCATGGTCTGGGCGCTCACCTGCGGGGCGCGCGCGCGGTCGACGGTGTCTTCGGGCTGGGCGGCGCAGCCGGCGAGCAGCGCGGCGGCGATGAGGGCGGGCACAAGGCGGGTGATCGCGTGGAATGTCATGTCGGGCCGTATCTTCCGTTGGCAGCAGCTTGGCGGAGCATGGCCCTTTTGCCGGCGGCGGCAAGCCCCGCCGCGGCGTTTTTTGCCAATCCGTTGCCCTGGATACCCCTCAGAGCGGCTTCCTGAGCCATTTCGACAACACGCCGACGATGCCCTCGCGGAACAGCAGCACGCCGACGACGAAGATGATGCCCTGGATCACCGTCACCCAGGCGCCGAGATAGGCGAGGTAGTTCTGCATCGTCACCACCACCGCGGCGCCCACGATCGGGCCGAACACCGTGCCCATGCCGCCCAAGAGCGTCATCAGCACCACCTCGCCCGACATCGTCCAGTGCACGTCGGTCAGCGAGGCGAGCTGGAAGACCTGGCTCTTGGTGGCGCCGGCGAGCCCCGCGAAGGCGGCCGAGAGCACGAAGACGATCAGCTTGTAGCGGTTGACGCGGTAGCCCAGCGAGACGGCGCGCGGCTCGTTCTCGCGGATCGCCTTGAGCACCTGGCCGAAGGGCGAATGGGTGATGCGGTAGAGCGCGAGGATGCCGCCGAAGGTGATGAACAGCACGACCCAGTAGAGCGCGCGGTTGGAGCGCATCGGGATCAGGCCGAACAGGTCGTTGCGCGGCACCGACTGGATGCCGTCCTCGCCGCCGGTGAAGCCGGCCTGGAGCGCGAAGAAATAGACCATCTGGGCGAAGGCGAGCGTGACCATGGCGAAGTAGATGCCCTGGCGGCGGATCGCCAGCGCGCCGATCACGAGGCCGAGCGCCGCGGCGACGGCGGTGCCGGCCAGGATCGCCAGTTCCGGCGTCAGCCCCCAGACCTTGGCGCAATGGGCGGCGACGTAGCTCGCCATGCCGAAATAGGCGGCGTGGCCGAAGCTGAGCAGGCCGCCGAAGCCGAGCAGCAGGTTGAACGCGCAGGCGAAGAGCGCGAAGCACATCACCTTCATCGCGAAGACGGGGTAGACGAGGAAGGGCAGCACGATCAGCGCCGCGAGCAGCACGGCGAAGATGATCTTGTGGTGCATCGGCATGCCCACGCTGCGGGGCATGGGCGGGCGGGCGGCGGGTTGGGTGCCGGGTGTGTTATCGGTGACGGACATCAGGCGGATTTCCCGAACAGGCCTTCAGGCTTGATCATCAGCACGATGGCCATGATCACGAAGATGACGACGGCGGAGCCCTCGGGATAGAATACCCGCGTGAGCCCCTCGATGATGCCGAGCCCGAACCCGGTGAGGATCGCCCCCATGATCGAGCCCATGCCCCCGATCACCACCACGGCGAAAACCACGATGATAAGGTCGGCCCCCATGTTGGGGTTCACCGAATAGATGGGCGCGGCCAGCACGCCGGCGAAGGCGGCGAGCCCGACGCCGAAGCCGTAGGTGAGCGTGATCATGCGCGGCACGTTGATGCCGAAGGCGCCCACGAGCTCGGGGTTCTCGGTCGCGGCGCGCAGATAGGCGCCCAGGCGCGTCTTCTCGATCATGAACCAGGTGCCGAAGCACACGATCAGCGAGGCGACGATGACCCAGCCGCGATAATTGGGCAGGAACATGAAGCCCAGGTTCTGCCCGCCCTGCAGCGTGCCGGGGATCTGGTAGGGCAGGCCGGACACGCCGTAATAGTTGCGGAAGATGCCCTGGATGATCAGCGCCAGCCCGAAGGTCAGCAACAGCCCGTAGAGGTGATCGAGCTTGTAGAGCCGGGCGATCATCGTGCGTTCCAGCGCGATGCCGATCGCGCCGACGATCAGCGGCGAGAGGATCAGCGCGGGCCAGTAGCCGATGCCGGCATAGTTCAGCAGCATCCAGGCGACGAAGGCGCCCATCATGTACTGCGCCCCGTGTGCGAAGTTGATGATGTTGAGCAGGCCGAAGATCACGGCCAGGCCCAGCGACAGCACCGCGTAGAAAGAGCCGTTGATCAGCCCGATCAGCAGCTGCCCCATCAGCACCTGTGGCGGAACGCCCAGTAATTCGAACATGCCTCTCCCCGTCGGCTCCCCGTCAGCTGCCCCTCGGCAGTGTGTCCTAGCGCGGTAGGGCCGGGCGCGGCGGCAGGCGCCGCGCCCGGCTTGTCACGTCACTCGGCCGCGAGCGCGAATTCGCAGCCGCCATCCTCCATCGGCAGGAAGGCATCCTCGCCGGGGATGGTCGAGACCAGTTTCAGCAGATCCCACTCGCCGGTGGATTCCTCGGGCGTCTTCACTTCCATGAGATACATGTCGTGGATCACCCGGCCATCCTTGCGGATGTAGCCCTTGCCGAAGAGCGGATCGTCGGTCTCCATTTCCTTCATCTTGGCCACGATCGCCTCGGCATCGTCGGAGCCCACGGCCTCGACCGCCTTGAGGTAATGCAGCGTGCCGGCATAGACGCCCGCCTGCACCATCGACGGCGGCGCGCCGACCTCGGCCTGGAACCGCTCGCTGAAGGCGCGGGTGTCGTCGTTCATGTCCCAGTAGAAGGCGGTGGTCATCTGCAGGCCCTGGGCCGTCTGGGCACCCAGCGAATGCACGTTGTTGATGAACAGCAGCAGCCCGGCCAGTTTCTGGCCCGCCTGCACGATGCCGAATTCCGACGCCTGCTTGATCGAGTTCACCGTGTCGGCGCCGGCATTGGCCAAGCCGATCACCTTGGCGCCCGAGGCCTGGGCCTGGAGCAGGAAGGACGAGAAGTCGGTGCCCGGGAACGGGTGCGCGACCGAGCCTAGCACTTCGCCGCCATTGGCCTCGACCACGGCCGTCGTGTCACGCTCGAGCGCGTGGCCGAAGGCGTAATCGGCGGTGAGGAAGAACCAGGTGTCGCCGCCCGCCTCGGTCACCGCCTTGCCGGTGCCGTTGGCCAGGCTCGCCGTGTCATACGTCCAGTGGATGGTGGTCGGCTGGCAATTGGCGCGCGTCAGGTCGGAGGTCGCGGCGCCGGAGTTGATGAAGACCTTGCCGAACTCGGCGGTCACGTCGGCCACGGCCAGCGCGGTCGACGAGGTGGGCACGTCGAGGATCGCGTCGACGCCATCCTGATCGTACCATTGCCGCGCGATGTTGGAGGCGATGTCGGGCTTGTTCTGGTGGTCGGCCGAGATGACCTCCACGTTGATGCCCTTGCCGGCGGCGTCGAAATCCTCGACGGCCATCTGCGCGGCCACGACAGAGCCCTGGCCCGACAGGTCGGCATAGACGCCGGACTGGTCGTTCAGCACGCCGAGCTTGATGTCGATGGCCAGCGCCGGGCCGGCCATCAGCGCCGCGCCGGCGGCGGTGGAAAGTGCAATCTTCCTGAACATTTACGTCAGTCCTCCCGTTGATCGGCCCGCCGAATGCGGGCCGTTTTGAAAAGTCTCACACGCCGAGATAGGCGTGCAGCTTGTCGATATTCGCGTCGAGGGCCTCGTTGGGGATCATGTCGACCACCCTGCCCTGCTCCACGACATAGTGCCGGTCCGCGACCGAGGCCGCGAAGCGGAAGTTCTGCTCCACCAGGACGATGGTGAAGCCCTCCTGCTTGAGCGCCGCGATGGTGCGGCCGATCTGCTGGACGATGACGGGGGCGAGGCCCTCGGTCGGCTCGTCGAGCAGCAAGAGGCGCGATCCGGTGCGCAGGATGCGGGCGATGGCGAGCATCTGCTGTTCGCCGCCCGACAGCTTGGTGCCCTGGCTGCGCCGGCGTTCCCTGAGGTTGGGGAACAGCTCGAAGATGCGATCCACCGACAGCCCGCCCTCGGCGAGCTTCGGCGGCAGGTGCAGGTTTTCCTCCACCGACAGCGAGGAAAAGATGCCGCGTTCCTCGGGGCAGATGGCGATGCCGAGCCGCGCGATGTGGCGGGCCTGCATGCCGATCGTCTCGGTCCCATTCATGGTGACCGAGCCGCTGCGCTTGGCCAGAAGGCCCATGATCGCCTTGATCGTCGTCGTCTTGCCGGCGCCGTTGCGGCCCAGCAGCGTGACGACCTCGCCCTCGGCGACGCCGAAATCCATGCCGTGCAGCACGTGGCTTTCGCCGTACCAGCCTTCCAGCCCCTGCACGCGCAGCAGCGCGCCTTCCGGCACCGGCGGCAGGTTCGCCTTGGTCATGGTCTGCGCGTCAGTCATGGCCCGCTCCGATATAGGCCTCGATCACCTCGGGCGCGTTGGAGACCGTCTCGTAATCGCCCTCGGCCAGCACCTCGCCGCGCGCCAGCACGGTGATGCGGTCGGACAGGTCGGCGACGACGGAAAGGTTATGTTCCACCATCAGGATCGTGCGGCCCTCGGCGATGCGCTTGATGAGCGCGCTGATCCGCTCGACATCGGCCTGGGCCATGCCGGCCATCGGCTCGTCGAGCAGCAGCATCTCGGGCTCCAGCGCCAGGGTGGTGGCGATCTCGAGCGCGCGCTTGCGGCCGTAGGAGAGTTCCGCCGCGCGGTGGTTGACGAAATCCGACAGGCCGACGCTTTCGATGAAGCCCAGCGCCTCTTCGTCATACTGGCCGAGCACGGTTTCGGAGCGCCAGAAATCGTAGCTGTCGCCGCGCCGGCGCTGCATCGCGATGCGGACGTTTTCCAGCACGGTGAGATCGTTGAACACGGCCGAGATCTGGAACGAGCGCACCAGCCCGAGCCGCGCGATGTCGGCCGCACTCATCGAGGTGATGTCGCGCCCGTCATAGACGATCTTGCCGCGCGTGGGCTGCAGGAACTTGGTGAGCAGGTTGAAACACGTGGTCTTGCCGGCGCCGTTCGGCCCGATCAGCGCGTGGATCGTGCCACGCTCCACCGTGAGATCGACGTTGTTGACGGCGACGAAGCCCTTGAACTCCTTCGTCAGCCCGCTGGCCTGCAGCATCGCACTCATGCGCGCGTCTCCGCGCGGGCCGGCACCGTCCCGTTTTCAAGATGCAATCCGGTATCCTCCCTGGACCGAAATGTCATACTATCGAGTATGTTTTCGCAGACGCTAGAACTTGTTAACAAGCCTGTCAATGCGGCAGCTAATGCGCAAGGTGCGGAATTCCAGCGCCTGCCGCGAAGTCAGCGGGCGCGCAGGCCCTGGATCAGCGGATCGACCATGCGGCGGGCGAGATCGCGCCGGGTGGCGGCATCGTCGCCCTTGGCGGGGCGGTACCAGAAGATCGACCATTGCAGCGCGCCGAGGATCACCTTGGCCGTCACCGCCACGTCGACGGTGCGGATCGAGCCGTCCTTCATCGCGTCGGTCAGCGCCTGCTTGAAATGGCCCTCGAACCTGTCGCGGCTGTCGATCAGGCCGCGCACCGTGGCGCGGTGTTCGGGCGAGCCGTCGAAGCGGTGCAGGTTCACGCCCTGGGCGACGACGTTTTCGTAGGTGTGATGCTCGAGCATCGCCTCGGCATGGGCGAGGCACATCGCTTCCAGCCGGGCGAGCCCGGTGCCCTTCGTGTCGAGCGCGGGGGCGAGCGCGGTGAACAGGCGCTCCATCCCCTCGTGGTGGACGTCGAAGAACAGGTCGGTCTTGCTGTCGTAATAGTGGTAGATGCGGCCCTTGGTGCAGCCCAGCCGGTTGGCCACGTCGTCCACCGTGGTGGCGTGGTAGCCGCGTTCCATGAAGCAATGCGCGGCGGCGTCGATGATCTCGGCCTTGCGCCAGCCCTGTTTGCGCGGCTTCGTGGCGCCCGCTTCACCCGGCACGGCGCAGCCCCCCCTGCCCGTCATGGCAATCCGCGGTCACGCCCTCGGCGCGCATGACGTGTTTCTGCACCTTGCCCGAGGCCGTCTTGGGCAGTTCCTCCATCACCCGCACGTAGCGCGGCACCATGAAGCGCGGCAGGCGCGCGGCCAGTTCGGCCAGCAGCGCGGGCGGGTCGATGCGGCGGCCCTCGACGGGGGTGACGCAGATCAGCACCTCGTCTTCGCCGTGTTCGCTGGGCACGGCGACGGCGGCGCATTCGCGCACGTCCGGATGCGCCAGCACCTCGCTTTCCAGCGCGAAGGACGAGATGTTCTCGCCCCGGCGGCGGATCACGTCCTTCAAGCGGTCGACGAAGAAGAAGCGGCCCTGGTCGTCCTGGCGGAAGCTGTCGCCGGTATGGAACCAGCCGTTGCGCATCGCCTCGGCGGTGGCGTCGGGGCGGCCGTGATAGCCCTTCATCAGCGCCCAGGGCCGCGAGGAGCGCACGATCAGCTCGCCCACCTCGCCGCGCGGCACCTCGATGTCGTTGGCATCGACGATCCGGCATTCCCACCACGGGCGCGGCGTGCCGGCCAGGCCGGGTTCGGAGATGTCGGGGCCGGCATGGATGGGGCTCGCGATCTCGGTCATGTTGTAGATCGTGAAGACTTCGCAGCCGAAGCGGCGCGCGAAGGCGGGGCCGTCCTCGCCGAAGGGCACGATGAAGGCGCGGCGCAGCGGGTGATCGCGGTCGCGCGGGGTTTCCGGCGCCTTGAGCAGGAACGAGGCCATCACGCCGAGGAGCAGGCAGTAGGTGGAGCCGGTCTCGCGCACCGCATCCCAGAAGCGGTCGGTCTTGAACTCGGCCATCATGCCGATCGACAGGCCGCGCGCGAGCATCGCGTAGACATAGAGGGTGGAGCCGCAATGGAAGATCGGCCCGCAGATCAGGCAGCGATCATCCTCGGCCACGCAATCGAAGGCATCGGGACCCATCGTGTAGAGCTGGGTATAGCTCGACAGCACGCCCTTGGCCTTCCCGGTCGTGCCCGACGTGTACATGATCGCCTGGGTATCCCAGGGCTCGATCGGGCGCGCGAGGTCGGGCAGGCCCGCATCGGTCTCGGGATCGGCGAGCCAGGCGACATCGAGCCCCGGCAGATCGGGCGCGTCGCCGTGCTGCGGCTCGACCAGCAGCACCTGGCGCACCGCGCCCGGCGCCACGTCGGCCAGCCGCGCGGCGAGGTCGGGGCGCGCGATCATCACCGCCGCGCCGGCATCGTCGAGCACATGGACCAGCGGGTTGCCCAGCAGCGCGGTGTTGAGCGGCACGTAGACGGCGCCGAGATAGTTGATGGCGAACCATGTCACCAGCAGGTCGGGCCCGTTGCCGAGGAAGGTGAGCACGTGATCGCCCTGCCCCACCCCTTCGCGCGCCAGCGCGGCGGCGCGGCGGCGGACGCGGTCGCGCGTCTCGCCATAGCTCCAGGTCTCGCCGCCGTGGAAGGCCACGAAGGGCGCATCGGGGCGCTCGGCGGCGTGGCGGTCGATCAGCGCGCGCAGTACGGCGTGATCCCTGTCGAGCGCAGGGCAATGGTCTTGCGTCATTCCGGGTCTCCTCCCGGCGCACATACTGACGGGAATGTTCGCGGTGGGCAAGCCGAAGGAAGGTCTTCCGGCCCGTGCCGCCGCCCGTCGTTAGGACGGGCGGCGGCGGGGGAAGGTCAGTCGCTTTCGGGCAGCGCGTAGGCAATCACCTCGTCGCCCACCGGCGTCTCCATGAAGTGGTGGCCCATCGCGGTGACGAGCACGTATTGCCGCCCGTCCACCTCATAGGTGATCGGGTTGGCCTGCCCGCCCGCGGGCAGCACGTCGGACCAGAGCGTTTCGCCCGTCTCGATGTCGATGGCGCGGAACAGGTTGTCGGTCGCCGCGGCGATGAAGATCAGCCCGCTGGCGGTGACGACCGAGCCGCCATTGTTCGGCGTGCCGATCTTCCACGGCAGGAAGGAGGGGATGCCGAACGGCCCGTTGCGCCGCGCGGTGCCGAGCGGCACGTCCCACAGGGTTTCGCCCGTCTCGAGGTCGATGGCGCGGATGCCGCCGAAGGGCGGGCGCACGCAGGGCATGCCCGTCGCGCCGTTGCGCCAGCCGGCATTCACGCTGATCCCGTAGGGGGCGCCGATCTGGGGATCGGCCGCGCCTTCGGGGCCCGAGCCGCGCTCGCCCTGTTCATAGATCGGCACGCCTTCAACCTCTTCGCGGGGCACGAGGCGGTTGTAGTTCGGGATGTCGTTGTAATTCGCCACGATGATCCCGCGCTCGGTATCGACCGCGACCGAGCCCCAGTCGGACCCGCCGTTATAGCCCGGATACTGGATCCACGGCTTGTCGGACGAGGGCGGCGTGTAGAAGCCCTGGTAGTTGGCGCGGTGGAACTGGATGCGGCACCAGAGCTGATCGAGCGGCGAGAAGCCCCAGGCATCCTTGGGCTCCAGCGGCTCTTTCCGCAGGGTGTGCCATTCCGAGATCGGCTGCGTGTCGGAGATGTAGTTGGGCTCGATCTCGCCCTTGGGCAGGCCGGTCAGCTCGCCCACGGGGGTGAGCGGTTCGCCCGTCTCGCGGTTGAGGATGTAGATGTCGCCCTGCTTGGAGGGCAGGATCACCGCCGGCGTGCCCTGCCAGTCGACCAGCGAGGCCTGGCTGCCGAGGTCGTAATCCCACACGTCGCGCCGCACGGTCTGGAAATGCCAGACCTCCTCGCCCGTCGTGGCATCGAGCGCGACGAGCGAGGTGGCATATTCGTTCTCGGCCTCCGAGCGGTTGGAGCCGTAGTAATCGACCGAGGAATTGCCCATCGGCAGGTAGACATAGCCCAGCTCCTCGTCGGCGACGCCGGCTGTCCACATGTTGGGGGTGCCGCGGGTATAGACCTCGCCCTCGGGCGGGCCGTTGCGGTTGGCTTCGGGCGCGCCGAGATCCCAGGCCCAGGCGAGTTCGCCGGTCACGGCGTCGAAGCCGCGGATCACGCCGGAGGGCGCTTCCTCGGCCTGGCCGTCCTTCACCTGCGCGCCGGTCACGACGACGCCGCGCACCACGGTGGGCGGCGCGGTGACGGCGTACCAGCCGGGCACCCGTTCGCCGATATCCTGCCACAGGTCCACAGTGCCGTTCTCGCCGAAATCCTCGCAGGGGGCGCCGGTTTCGGCATCGACGGCGACAAGCTTGGCGTCGAGCGTGCCCTCGATCACGCGGGTGGCGCAGGGATCGCCCTCGGCCGCGTCGGGGTTGGTGTAGAGCGAGACGCCCCGGCACGACGCGCCGTAGGGGATGGCATCGTTCGGCACGCCGGGATCGTAGCGCCAGTTCTCCTCGCCCGTCGCGGCATCGACCGAGATAAGGATGTTCATGGCCGAGCACATGAGCAGGTCGTCACCCACCTTGAGCGGCGTCACCTCGGGCGAATACTTGCCCTCGGCGGTGCCTTCGGGGAGGTCTTCGGTGTGGTAGACGAAGGCGCGTTCCAGCTGGGCGACGTTCTCGCGGGTGATCTGGTCGAGCGGGGAATAGCGGGTGGCGCCGGGGCCGCCGCCGTAGAAGGGCCAGTCGGTGCCGACTTCGGGCTGGGGCGCGGGGGCGCGGGCCTGGGCTTCGGTTTCTTCTTCGCCTTCGTCCGTTTCCCCCGCCTCGTCGTCGGCAGGCTCTTCCGGCGCGTCTTCCTCGGTTTCGGCCTCGGTGGCTTCCTCTTCGGTCGCGGCCTCTTCCTCCACCTCGGTGGCGTCGGGCGCGTCGGTCTCGTCGGGCGTGACGATCTCGGCGGCGGGTTCGTCGGTCTCGGTCGCGGCCTCCTGCGCGGCGAGCGCGAAGGGGGCGGCGCTGGCGAGCAGCAGGGCGGCGAGGCGGGTGGTCTGGCGGAGCATGGGCAACCTCACAGGGTGGGACGGGGGGTCGAGCGGGCGCGGTAGAGCGCGGGCAGGCAGAGCAGGACGATGATGAACAGCAGTGTCGGCGCCACCATGCGCGGCACCTGGGCCCACCAGTCGTCGCCCACTTCGAACCAGGCCCAGATCATCGTGCCGAGCCAGGTCAGCGCGTAGACCCAGACGCCCATGATGTTGTTGGCGATGAGCATCGCGCCCGAGATCGCCAGCCCTAGCCCGGCCAGCGCGTAATACCAGGTGCCGCCCAGCACGATCAGCCAGACGCCCCCGGCCAGGAGCACGAGGCCGAGAAGCAGGCAGATGATGCCGATCACCTTCACGCCCCAGTTCGGCCGGGCCCTGGAATGGGATTCCGACGCGGAAAATCCGTGTGCTGACATGCGGGCGCTCCCTCATCATCCGTGGCTTGCGCGGGCGCCGCGCGGCGCGACTTCGGCCGCGAAAGGCGCGCCCCCCGCATCCTCCCAACCGGGGCGGGGCGGCGCGGGTTCCTGCCGAAGCCGGATTTCCGGGCCGCTGCGCCCCGCGCCGCCACCGATCACGGCAAGATCACGCGAGCGGGAACAACAGCCGCCCGGGAAGCATTTGACCCATGATGCGCACCCGTCCCGACACCAAGACGACATGAGTGCAGCCCGGCCCGCCCCGCCCTCACGGCGCGCGGCCGCGATGGCGCGCGCGCTGCCGTGGCTGGGCGTGCTTGCGCTGCCTGCCTGCGACGACCGCCAATCCACCTTCCTCGCCGCCGGCAGCGATGCCGCGGCGATCGACACGCTGTTCTGGGTGATGCTCGGCGCCGCGGTGGTGCTGTGGCTGGCGATGAACGGGCTGTTCTTCTACATCACCCGCAAAGGCGGCGGGCGGGCCGATCCGCGCACCGGCAACCTGTTGGTGATCTTCGGCGGCATCGTCGCGCCCACGCTGCTGATCGGGCTGCTGCTGGTCTGGGGCCTGTCGCTGCTGCCCGACCAGCGCCTGCCGGGCGACGGGCTGCGCGTCGAGGTGCGGGGCGAGCAATGGTGGTGGCGCGTCACCTACGAGGCCGAGGACGGCACGCGCGTCACCTCGGCCAACGAGATCCGCCTGCCGGCGGGACGGCGCAGCGAGTTCGTGCTGGAGTCCGCCCGCGTGATCCATTCCTTCTGGATCCCCGCGCTGGGCGGCAAGATGGACATGTTCCCCGGCCGCGAGACGCGCATGTCGCTGGAGCCGCTGGAGCCGGGGCTCTATCGCGGCCAATGCGCCGAGTTCTGCGGAGCGAGCCATGCCTGGATGGCCTTCGAGACGATCGTGATGCCGGAGGCCGAGTTCGCGCAATGGCTGGCCGACGAGGCGCGCGATGCGGCGCCGCCGCAAGGCCCCGAGGCGCGCAAGGGCGCGCGGCTCTTCGATACCGAAGGCTGCGGCGCCTGCCACACGATCCGCGGCACGCCGCACCGGGGCGAGGTGGGGCCGGACCTCACGCATGTGGGCAGCCGCCACTCGCTGGGCGCGGGACGGCTGGGCGTGACGATCGAGGATTTCGAGGCCTGGATCGCCCATAGCGGCGCGCTGAAACCCGAGGTGCGGATGCCCGACTACACGCATCTGGAGCCCGAAGCGCGGCGCGCGCTGGCGGCCTACATGAAGGGGCTGGAATGACGCGGCCGGACGACGAGAACGCCCGCGACGGCGACATGACGGGTGCCTCCGAAGGCGAGGCGCCCGACAAGCGCACCGCCGAAGGCCCCTACCCGCCCACCGAGGCGATGCTGGCCGAACCCGTGCCCGAGGCGCTGCAACGCGAACAGGTGGCCCGCCTGCGCGCCGCCTGGGCGCCGCCCAAGGCCTGGCGCTACGTGACCGCGGTGAACAACACCGAGGTCGGCAAGTGGTATTCGATGACGGCCTTCGTCTTCATGCTGCTCGCCGGGCTGCTGGCACTGGCGATGCGCGCGCAGCTGGCCGTGCCCGAGAACGATCTGCTCTCGGCCGACCGCTTCAACCAGTTCTTCACGATGCACGGCTCGGCGATGATGTTCCTCTTCGCCGTGCCGATGTTCGAGGCGGTGGCGATCCTGATGCTGCCCGGCTTCCTCGGCGCGCGCGACATGCCGTTCCCGCGGCTCTCGGCCTTCGGCTTCTGGTGCTTCCTGATCGGCGGCATCTTCGTCATGGGTTCGCTGCTCTTCGATGCCGCGCCGCGGGCCGGGTGGTTCATGTACCCCCCGCTCGCCACCAAGGACGAGGGGCCGGGTTCCGACATCTGGCTGCTGGGCCTGTCCTTCATCGAGGTCGCCTCGATCGCCGCGGCGGTGGAGCTGATCGTCGGCACACTGAAATGCCGCCCGCCGGGGATGCGGGTGAACATCATGCCGCTCTATGCCTGGTACGTGCTGGTCGTGGGCGGGATGATCCTGTTCGCCTTCCCGCCGCTGATCGCGGGCGATTTCCTGTTCGAGCTGGAGCGCAGCTTCGACTGGCCGTTCTTCGACCCGACGCGCGGCGGCGACCCGATGCTCTGGCAGCACCTGTTCTGGATCTTCGGGCATCCGGAAGTCTACATCATCTTCCTGCCCTCGATCGCCATCGCCGCGATGATCGTGCCGACGATGGCCCGCCGGCCGATCGTGGGCTATTCGTGGATCGTGCTTTCCGCCGTGGGCACCGGGTTCCTCAGCTTCGGGCTGTGGGTGCACCACATGTTCACCACCGGGCTGCCGTCGATCTCTCTGGGCATCTTCTCGGCCGCGTCCGAGGCGGTGGTGATCCCGACCGGCATCCAGCTCTTCGCCTTCGTCGCCACGCTGATGGCGGGCCGGGTGAAGATGTCGCTGCCGCTACTGTGGATCGCCGGCGGGCTGGCGATCTTCACCGCCGGCGGGCTGACCGGGCTGATGCTGGCCATCGCGCCCTTCGACTTCCAGGCGCATGACAGCTATTTCGTCGTCGCGCACCTGCACTACACGCTGTTCGGCGGCATGGTCTTTCCGCTGATCGCGGGGGTCTACTATTTCTTCCCCTTCATCCAGAAGAAGATGCTGTCGGAGAAGCTGGGCCGCTGGGCCTTCTGGCTGATCTTCACCGGCTTCAACCTCACCTTCCTTCCGATGCACCTGACCGGCCTTCTGGGCATGCCGCGCCGCATCTTCGCCTATCCGTCGGGGCTGGGATGGGACTGGCTGAACCTCCTGTCCACCTGCGCGGCCTTCGTCATCGCCGCGGGCTTCGCCATCCTCGCGTGGGACATCATCCGCCCCAAGAGCCGCCAGAAGCAGATCCCGCGCAACCCGTGGGATGCCGGCACCCTGGAATGGACACATGACGTGCCCGAAGAGGCCTGGGGCGTGCGCTCGATCCCCCACATCACCTCGCGCTATCCGCTGTGGGACGATCCGAAACTGCTCGAGCGGCTCGACAGCGGGCGCTACTACCTGCCCGACGCGCAGGAGGGCAAGCGCGAGACGATCATCACCAGCGTGATCGACGCCAAGCCGCTCTATGTCCAGCGGGTGACGGGGCCGGCCTGGATCTCGATCTTCGCGGCCGCCTTCACCGGCGGCGCGTTCATCCTGCCGACGTTCAGCCTGTATCTGCCCGCCGCGATCTCGGGCGCGCTGGCCGTGTGCTGCATCCTGGTCTGGCTGTGGCGCGATACCGCGCAGATACCCGAGCATGACATGAAGGATGCCGGGCTGGGCCTGCGGCTGCCGGTCTATGCGTCGGGGCCGCAATCGGTGGGCTGGTGGGCGATGTGGATCACCATGCTGGGCGACGCGACGGCCTACGCCTCGCTGATCTTCGGCTTCTTCTTCTACTGGACGGCCAGCCCGAACTTTCCGCCCGAGGGCGCCGTGCTGCCCGATGGAGCGCTGGTGGCGATCGCGGCGGCCTGTTTCGCCGCCGCCTGGGCGCTGACGCTGGGCGCGCGGCTGCTCAACCGCGCGGGCCGGGTGGGCGCCGCCCGCGCCGCGCTGGTCTTCGCGCCGCTTCTGGCCGCAGGCGCCGGCACGGCGCTGTTCCTCGCCGTGCGCGAGCTCGACCCGACGGCGCATGCCTTCCCGGCGCTGATGTGGGCGATCTTCGTCTGGATCGGCGCCCATGCCGGCGCCGGCATCGTGATGCAGCTCTATTGCCTCGCCCGCTCGGTCTTCGGGCGGATGACGCCGCGCCACGATGCCGATATCTGGAACGTCACGCTGTTCTGGCATTTCCACGCGATCTCGGCCCTGGTCGCCTGCGCGGTGATCGGGCTTGCCCCCGGAGCGATGCAATGAGCGACGAACGCGAACCGCGCCACGACGAGGAGCGTAAGGCCTTCCGCGAAGAGGCCGACAGCCTGTGGCGGCTCACGCTGGGGCCGGTCGTCTGGGCGGGGCATTTCCTGATCGTCTATGCCGCGGCCGCCGTCGCCTGCGAGAAGCTGGGCGAGATGGTGCCCTGGCTGCACTGGTCGCTGATCGCGCTATCGGTCGTGGCGGCGGCGGCGATCGCGTGGCTCGGCTGGCGATCCTTCCGGCAGTGGGACGTGCGCCATACCGGCGATTTCTCCAACCCCGAGGGCGAGGCCGAGGATCGCCACCAGTTCCTCGGCCATGCCGGCTTCCTGCTGGCGGCGATCTCGCTGATCGGGGTGATCTACGTGACGATGCCGCTGATCTTCACGGGGACATGCCGGTGAGGCGCGCGGCGCTCATATCGGCCGCGGCGATGCTGGCCGCGATCTGGCTGCTGCCGCTCACGCGCTGGCTGCCCGGCTTCCCGGTGCACATGCTGCGCCACATGGTGCTGGTGGCGCTGGCCGCGCCGCTGATCGTGCTGGGCCTGCCGCGGCTGGCCGGCGCGCTCGCGGTGAACCCGCTGATCGCCGCGGTCGCCGAGTTCGCGCTGGTCTGGGGCTGGCACCTGCCCCGCGCCCACGGCTTCGCGCGCACCGCGCCGGCCGGTTTCGTGCTGGAACAGGCGAGCTTCCTTGCCGCGGGCCTGATGGTCTGGGCAGGCTGCCTGCGCGCGGCACAGCCGCTGGCGGGCGCCGGGGGCCTGCTGCTTACCTCGATGCACATGACGCTTCTGGGCGCGATCATCGTGCTGGCGCCGCGTGACCTCTATGCCGCCTTCTGCGGCACCGCGCCCGATCTCGGCGGCCAGCAGGCGGGCGGGCTGTTGATGCTGGGGATCGGCACGCCGGTCTACCTGGTGGCCGGCCTCGCGCTCACCGCCCGCGCCCTGCAAGCGGAGCCTGCCCGATGAAGCGCGTCCTGCTCACCCTCGCGGCGCTGGCCGCGCTCGGCCTCGTCGGCGCCGTCGCCGTGGTCTGGCTGGGGCTCTACAACGTCTCGGCCCGGGTGGGCCACCTGCCCGGCGTGAGCTGGGTGCTGCACACGACGTTCCAGAACTCCGCCCGCCTGCGCGCCCCGCCGCAGGAAGAGGTGCCGCCGCTCGACGATCCGGCGCTGATCGCGCTGGGCGAGATGCATTACGCCACCGCCTGCACGCCCTGCCACGCCGCGCCGGGCGAGACGGCGAGCGCCACGATGCGCGCCATGCTGCCGCAGCCGCCGCAGATCGAGGAGGCGGTGCAGAGCTGGCGCGCGACCGAGCTGCACTGGATCGTGGAGAACGGGATCAAGATGTCGGGCATGCCGGCCTGGCCCTCGGCGGGGCGGGATGATGAGGTCTGGTCGATCGTCGCCTACCTCCATGCCGTCAAACGCGGTGCCATCACCGCGCCGCCGCCGCGCGTGCAGCCGATCGAGGCGCCTCAGGCCTATTGCGAAAGCTGCCACGGCCGGATCGAGGCGCATGTGCCCCGGCTCGACATCCAGGACGAGGCCTACCTCGCCGATGCGCTGCGAGACTATCTCGACGGCACGCGGCCCAGCGGGATCATGGCCCAGGCGGCCAGCGCCGTGCCGCCCGACGCCCTGCCCGTCCTGGCCCGCCACTTCGCCGGCCCGGCGCGCGGCGACACCAGCCCCCTGCCCGATCAGACCGATCACCCCGGCGCCGCGCTGGCCCTGCGCGGCACCGACCAGGTGCCCGCCTGCATCGCCTGCCACGGCCCCGGCCGCGAACGCGACCGCGCCCGCATGCCGCGCCTCGCCGGGCAGGACGAAGCCTTCCTCGCCGCACAGCTCCGCCTCTGGCGCGACGGGGTGCGCACCGGCTCGCCGCTGATGGAAGCCGCCGCGCGGCGGCTCGAGGGTGACCAGATCGAGGCGCTCGCCGCGTGGTATGCCTCGCTCGAGCCATAGCGTCTCACCGCGCCGATTTCCCGCCACGCCTGCCCGCCGCCGTGATAGGATCGCGCATCGGCCCGCCGCCATCGCGCCGGGCGCCAGGAGATGTGCCATGCCACAGCAGGACAAGGCCTTTGCGGGGGCGATTCCGCAACTCTACGAGACATACATGGTGCCCATGCTCTTCGCCTTCTACGCCGAGGATCTGGCGCGGCGGGTGGCGGCGCTCGGGCCCGCTGACGTGCTCGAGACCGCCGCGGGCAGCGGCGCGGTCACGCGGGTGCTGGCCCGGCTGATGCCGGGGGCGCGGATCGTGGCGACCGACATCAACCCCCCGATGCTGGCCCGCGCGGCCGAGCTTCTGCCGCCGGGCGACGCGCTCGCCTGGCAGGTGGCCGACGCCCAGGCCCTGCCCTTCGACGATCGAGCCTTCGATGCGGTCTGCTGCCAGTTCGGCATCATGTTCTTCCCCGACCGGATCGCCGCCTGCCGCGAGGCGCGGCGCGTGCTGCGCCCCGGCGGGGCCTTCCTGTTCAACACCTGGGACAGCCTCGCCGAGAACGCCTTCGCCGCCACGGTGAACGAGGCGCTGGCCGCGCATTTCCCCGCCGATCCGCCCGCCTTCATGGCCCGCATCCCGCATGGCTACCACGATCCCGAGGCGATCCGCGCCGATCTGCTGGCGGCGGGGTTCGCGAGCGTGGAGATCACGCCGCTGGCGGGCACCAGCAGCGCGCCGGATGCCCACAGCGTGGCGCTGGCGCTCTGCCAGGGCACGCCGATGCGCGGCGAGATCCTGGTGCGCGATCCCGACGGGCTGGAGCGCGCGACCGAAGCCGCCGCCGCGCTGCTGCGCGACAGGTTCGGGCCGGGGCCGCTGGCCGGGCCGATGCGCGCGCTGGTCTGCGAGGCGCGGGGCTGAGGGGGCGGGGCCCGCTACAGCTTCACCCGCCGCAGCCTCAGCGCGTTGGCGATGACCGAGACCGAGGAAAGCGACATCGCCGCCGCCGCGAACATCGGTGACAGAAGGATGCCGAAGAACGGGTAGAGCAGCCCGGCGGCGAGCGGCACGCCGGCGGCATTGTAGACGAAGGCGAAGAACAGGTTCTGGCGGATGTTGCGCATCGTCGCGCGGGCCAGGCGGCGGGCGCGCAGGATGGCGTGCAGGTCGGCGCCCGGCAGAGTGAGCCCGGCGCTTTCCACCGCCACGTCGGCCCCGGTGCCCATCGCGATGCCCACATCCGCCGCGGCGAGCGCCGGCGCGTCGTTCACCCCGTCGCCCGCCATCGCCACGGCGCGGCCCTCGCGGCGCAGACGCTCGACCAGCGCCGCCTTGCCCTCGGGCAGCAGGCCGGCATGCACCTCGTCGATGCCGAGCGTCGCGGCCACCTTGCGGGCGCTGCCCTCGGCATCGCCGGTGGCCATCACGATCCGCAGCCCCGCGCCGTGCAGCGCGCGGATCGCGGCGGCGGCGTCTTCGCGCAGCGGATCGGCCACCGCCAGCAGGCCGGCCGCCGTGTCGCCCACCGCGAGGATCACCACCGTGTGCCCCGCTTCGTGCAACTCGGCCGCCGCCGCCTCGGCCGCGCCGGCCTCCACGCCCAGTTCGGCCATCAACGCGGCATTGCCGAGCGCGACCTGCCGGCCCGCTACCACGCCCGTGACGCCCTTGCCCGTCACCGCGGCGAAGTCGGTGGCGGCGGGGATCTCGACGCCCCGCGCCGCGGCGCCGGCCAGCACCGCCTCGGCCAGCGGATGCTCCGACCCGCGCTCCAGTGCGGCGGCGAGCGACAGGATCTGCGCCTCGTCGTGCCCGCCCAGCGGCACGATGCGCGCCAGCGTCGGGCGGCCCTCGGTGAGCGTGCCGGTCTTGTCGACGATCAGCGTATCCACCTTCGCCATCCGCTCAAGCGCACCGGCCTCGCGGATCAGCACGCCGGCGCGCGCCCCGCGCCCCGCGGCGATGGTGATCGAGATCGGCGTCGCCAGGCCCAGCGCGCAGGGGCAGGCGATGATCAGCACCGAGACCGCCGCCGTCACCGCATAGGCGAGCGCCGGCGTGGGCCCCCAGATCAGCCAGGCTGCGAACGCCAGCACCGCGACGGCGACCACCGCCGGCACGAAGACACGCGCCACCCGGTCGGCCAGGCCCTGGATCGGCGCCTTGCTGCGCCGCGCATTCGCCACCATGTCGACGATCTGCGACAGCACCGTGTCGGCGCCCACGGCCACCGCGCGGATCGCCAGCGTGCCGTTGCGGTTCACCGTGCCGCCGGTCACCCTGTCGCCCGGCACCTTCTCGACCGGCAAGGGCTCGCCCGTCAGCAGGCTCTCGTCGGTGGCCGAGCGGCCCTCGACCACCTCGCCATCCACCGGCACCGCCTCGCCGGGGCGCAGGCGCAAGAGGTCGCCTTCCATGATGTTCTCGAGCGGCGCGTCGTATTCCGAGCCGTCGGGCAGGATGCGCCGGGCGGTCTTGGGCGCCAGCGCCATCAGCGCGCGGATCGCGTCACCCGTGCGTTCGCGCGCCCGCAGCTCCATCACCTGACCGAGGAAGACCAGCGCCACGATCACCACCGCCGCCTCGTAATAGGTGCCGACGCCACCGCCCATGCGGTAATGCTCGGGGAAGAGGCCGGGCAGGAAGGTGGCGGCGAGCGAGTAGAGATAGGCCGCGCCGACGCCGAGCGAGATCAGCGTCCACATGTTCGGAGCGCGGTTGCGGATCGAATCCCACCCGCGCCGGAAGAAGGGCTGCGCGGCCCAGAGCACGACGGGGGTGGCCAGCGCAAATTCCAGCAGGACGGCGAGGTCGTGGCCCAGGCGGTCGCGCAGCGGCAGGCCGATGGCGCCACCCATGGTGAGCAGGATCAGCGGCAGCGCGGCGGCGGCGCTGACCCAGAAGCGGCGGGTGAAATCGACGAGTTCGGCATTCGGGCCGTCGACCACGGGCACCATCGGCTCGAGCGCCATGCCGCAGATCGGGCAGGTGCCCGGCTCGTCGCGCACGATCTCGGGGTCCATCGGGCAGGTCCATTGCGTGCCGGCGGGGGCGCGCTTGCCCCTGCGGGCGGCATTGCCCGAGAGGTAGAAGTGAGGATCGGCCTTGAACTTCGTCTTGCAACCGTCGGAGCAGAAATAGAATTTCTCGCCTCCATGGCGCGTCTGGCGGGCCTGCGGGCGGATCGTGACCGACATGCCGCAGACCGGATCGCGCGCCACGCCCGGTGCCTTGCCCCGGCCGTGGGACGGGCCGCCGGGAAGGTCGGGCGCGTGGTCGTGTGCATGGACGTGCCCATGCCCGTGGTCATGGTTGCAGGTCTTATCCGAGGTGGGGGGCATGGCGGGACTCCTGAAGGTCAGGACCCGCATGTAGGCCTTCCAGCTACTGGAAGGTCAAGCCCCCATTCGCGCCCCTATGCCGGACAGTCCCAGAAGCCGCGATAGCCGGTCTCGGGCCCCGGATCGAGCGCGAAACGCATCACCGCCTGCTGGCGCCAATCGGCCTCGTCCTCGGGTAGGGGTGCGACGGCGATTTCGGCCCCGTCGGCACTGTAGCCGCGCGCCCCCTCCTGCGCCCCTGACGCGTCGAGCCGCACCAGCACACCGTTGAGCTTGATCGCCCCGGCCGCGTCCGACGCCCAGAGGATCGGATCGTCCTCGGCGCTGCGGCGGAAGCCGCATTCGGGCGCCGCGCCCAGCACCTCGCCCGCCTCGTCGCGCGTCAGCGGCGCGGGATCGAGCTTGGCGATCAGCGTGTTGTCGAGCGCGTCCTGCACGCTGCCGGGCGCGGCGGGCGGATCCTCGTAGATCTCCTCCACCGTGCGCCCGGCCGAGACCTCGGCAATCAGGTAGCGCATCTCGGCGATCTCGCGCCGCTGGGCCGCGATGATCTCGTCGGCCAGTTTGCGGACGCGCGGATCCTCGATCTGCGCGCGCTCCGACGTCATCACCGCGATCGAATGGTGCGGGATCATCGCGCGCATGTAGGCCGGGCCCGACACCGTGGTCTGGCTGCGCACGAGCCAGAGCGACAGGGCGAAGACGATGACGGCCCCGGCGAAGATCGCGATGTTGAGCGTGCGGCTCTCATACATGCCCAGCATGAAGGCGAGCATGATGAAGGCCATGGTGGCGCCCATGAGGATCGCCATGTAAACCCTCGTTTCCGAATAGAAAACATGCTCCCACGCATAGGTGTTGAGATACATCAGGATGAACATCACCAGGGTCGAGGTGAGGATCATCGCGGCGAATTTCACGTAGGACATCGGCCTTCCCCTTGCTGCGTCAGGGGATCAACGGGTGGGGCACCCTTCAGGGTTCCACCCTCAGCCCTTTTGTTCCTCCGCCGGGATGATCGAGATCGTGCCCCGCGCCTCGAGGATGGCGAAGCGGATCTGCTCCAGCCGCTCCAGTCCCTGGGCCTCGCGCGCGGCCTCCAGCACCTCGCCCAGCGAGACCCGAGCGCGGCGCATGGCGCGGTGATCGAGCTGGCCGTTGGAGATCAGCACGGTGGGGCCGCCGTCGAGCAGGCGCTGCATGCCGGGGGCGGCATCCTTCAGGAGCGACATGCCGATATCGAGCGTGACCAGCGTGATGATCAGCACCGCCGAGTTGGTGAGCGAGAAATCCTCGCCCAGGAGCGCCTGTTGCGTGGTCTCGGCGACGATCAGCAACAGGACGAAGTCGAAGGCCGTCATCTCCGACAGGGCGCGGCGGCCCGAGAGGCGCAGGATGATGAGCAGGACGATGTAGATGCCGGCGCCGCGGATGAAGGATTCCATGGGGTTCTCCTAGGGCATGACGAAGGCGGTTAGCGTCTGCGCTTGGCCGCCGATGGCCAGCTCGTAGCGCACGGCGCCGGCGCTTTCGGGGCGCAGGGCGAGGGTGACGGGGGCGGTGTGGGTGGCGGTTTCGGCGGTGTCGCCCGGTTCGGTGTCGAAGCTGAGGTGCAGCCCGTCGGGGGCGAGGCGGCTTTCGCTGGGGGCGGGCACGATGTTCTGCAGCTCGAAGGCCGACAGCAGGGCCGGGCTGAGGCGCAGCTCGGCCGGGTGGCCCGCGGGGAAGCGGATCGTCATGGTTTCGGCCGTATCCCAGCGCAGGATGCGCGGATAGCTGATCTCGGCGCCGGCGAGTTGGGTTTCTCCCTTGGCCAGTGGGCCGCCGGCACCGGTGAAACCGGCGAGCGCCAAGGCGATGATCAGGGCGAAGACGATCCAGGCGGCGCGCTCGATCGTCCAGAAGACCTCCTGGAAGCGCCTGTCCTCGTCGAGCTGGAGCCCGTCCTCGCGGATGTCGATCTGTTCCATTGGCCGGTTCCCCCGCAGGCGCCGCGCATGTCACGCCGGATGCAACGCGGTGGGGGGCGGCGGGTTCCCGCGGAGCGGCGCGGAACGGGAGCGCGAGGGGCGCCCCGTGGTGTGGCGCATCTGACGGGGGTCTTGGGAGCTTTATGGTGGCCAGGTACATCTTCCCTCACCGCAGCGCGGGCCGTGAGCAATAGCGCCACCCCGCCCCGACGGGGCGGCGCTCGCGCGGCGGGCTTCGCCCTTGTTCCGCGCGGGGAGGCTGCGCCTCCCTGAGTCCCTGCGGGGCGGGCCGGGGGCTCTGCCCCCGGACCCCCGAGGTATTTCCGACAAAATGAAGCGCAACAGTAGCGTGAGGGCCGCCCCGTGGGGTGGCGCCTCCGACGGGTATGTTGGGCGCTTTATGGTAGCCAGGTACATCCGAACGCGCCGTATCGCGGGCGATCAGCAAGAGCGCCACCCCGCCGGGACGGGGCGGCGCTCGCGCGGCGGGCTACGCCCTTGTTCCGCGCGACCGGGCTTCGGGCGGGGTGGAGGCGCTCTTGCGCCCCCTCGCACCCCCTCCTTACGCCGCGCTGCGGCCCTCCAGCGCGGCGCTGCCGGAGGCGAGCCAGGCGGCGCAATCCGCGCCCAGTTCGCGCAGCGCCTCGGCCTCGTAGCGGGCGCAATCGCCGGGCGTCAGCACGCTCTGCCAGCGGCCGTTCGTGCCGCGGTTGATGAACGTGCCCGCGCCGCCATCCCAGAACGCCCCGCCCAGCGGCGCCACCTGCGCGGCGTGACGCTTCATCCAGTCGAAGCTGCAATGCTCCAGGATCGCGGCGCGGCTCTCCTCGGCCACCTCGATGCCGAGAAAGGCCGCGATGCGATCCACCGCGCCGGGCAGGTCGGCCTTCAGATCGGCGTAATGCAGCAGCATCACGTTGGGCAGGTCGCGGATCGCCCACCAGCTGCGCACGTTCTCCCAGAACGGCCAGAACGGATGCCCGTCACGCTCCAGCCAGTCGAGGAAGTAGCGGCGGATATCGGCGGGCGGCGGCTCGATCGCGGGGCCGACGCGGCCCGGCGTGAGGTTGAGCGCGTCGTACCAGGCCTGGTTGGCGTTGGCGTGGTGGTTGTACATCGACCAGACCACATCGCGCCCGTCGCGCGCGATGTAGATGTAGCGCGCCCGCGGCGAGAAGACGAGCGCGTCGACCGGCAGGTGGGTCTTGAGGAAGCGCCGGTGGCTCTGCGCCTCGATCGCGGGCAGCTTCACCTCGCGCGGGGGCACGCGCAGGTCGACCCAGGGCGACAGTTCGGCCACGTTGACGGCGGGATCGCCGCTAAAGATCAGCTGGCCGACGATCTGCTGTGTCCAGGTCGTGCCCGACTTGGCGTAGGTGGCGACGATCACGTCGTCGTCGCGGAAGGCGATGTCGTTCCACACGGTGGAATCGAAATGGTGGTTGTGCAGCTCGCGCGTCTTGCGCGGCCATTGGGGGGTGGTCATTGCTGTCTCCGTTTTCGTGGGATGCCCAGCGCTCACGCGGCTGCGCGTGGCCCATGATCCGCGCCACGTTCTGCGGCGCGAAGAAGGTGTCGGGCTGGACGGTGCCGGCCATGAGGCCGAGATAGGCCGAGATGTCGGGGCCGTTGCCCTGCAGCGCGCCGATCAGCGCCGCGGCCTCGGGCGGCGGCGGGTCGAGCCGGGCGAGATCGGCCGTCATCGCGTAGAGCGGCAGGGCCAGCGCGTCGCGCCGGCCGGCATAGACGCCGAGCGCGGTGGCCAGCGGCACCGAGCCGCCGAGGCCGGCGCGGATCGCCTCGGCCAGGATCTCGGCATGCAAGAGCGCGTCGGTCATGCCCTGCGCGGTGATCGGATCCTTGTGATAGCCCGCATCGCCCAGCAGCGCCCAGCCCGGCCCCCAGGCGCGGCGGAAGAAGCCCTCGGTCTCCGCCGTGCCGGTGAAGCGGCCCACCTGGCGCGCGCCGGCCAGCCTGTCGGCCAGGTCGGGGAAGCGCGCGGCGGCGGCGGCATAGGCGGCGGGCACGTCGGCCCGGACCTCGGCGAAACGCGCGCGGCGCCAGGCGAAGGCGAGGAAGGTCAGCCCGTCATTGGTGGGCGTGGCGACCGAGAACAGCCCGTCGCGGATGCGCAGCTCGGCGCCGTCGACCGGCAGATCCTGCCAGTAGCCGTAGAAGGTGCAGCCGGCGGCGGGCACGCTGTCATAGGTACCGGCGCGGACCTGCGCGGCCAGGCGCGAGCGCTTGCCATCGGCGCCGACGACGATCCGGGCGCGAAGCTCCTCCAGCCCGCCCGCCGGCGTGGTGACGCGGATGCCGGCGACGCGGCCCGCCTCTTCCACGATCTCGGCCAGACTCGTCTCTTCGCGCAACTCGGCCCCGGCGGCGCGCGCGGCCTCGATCAGCATCGCGTCGAACACCGTCCGGCGCGGCGCGTAGGCCACGCTCAGCCCGTCGGCGGCGGGCACGGGCGTGTCCTTCAGCACGACGGGCCCGAAATCGAGCGACATGGTGCGCACCGGCGGCGCGCCCAGCGCTTCGAGCTGCGGCAGCAGGCCGAGGCGGTTCAGCGCCGAGACGCCGGCCACCTGGATGAAATGCCCCGACATCGTGTCGGAGGGGAAGCGCGCCCGGTCGATCATCAGCACGCGCAGGCCTTCCCGCGCGAGAGACAAGGCGAGGGCGGCGCCGGCGCAGCGTGCGCCGACGATAATGACGTCATACATCTGTTTTCTCCTGTTCCGGCCGGGCCTCACCCGGCCTGTTGGGCGGGCGCCGGCACCGTTACTGGGCCGGCGGCAGCGGTGCGGGCACCGCGTTCGTCACGGGCGGGATCTGCTGCAGGTAGGCGTAGATGGCGGCGAGATCCTCGTCTGTCGCCGCGCCGTAGTTGAACCAGGGCATCGGCGGCAGGATCGCCCTTCCCTGCCCTTGGTGGCGGCCGGTCCGCATCGTGGCCACGAAGAGCTCGAGCGGCATGTCGCGCAGCACGCCGGTTTCGGGATCGGGCGTGAGGTTGGCGGTGAAGCTCACCCCCCAGGGGCCCGACCAGGCGGTGTTGGTGACGTTGCCGGCCGAGGCCCAGGGCGCCTGCAGCGTGGCGGGCCCCTCGATCACGATCTCGGCGGGATGGCCCGAGAGCATCCGCTCCATATCCGGCTCGGGGCCGTTATCGCCCATCTTCAGCGGCGTGTGGCAATCGTTGCAGCCGCCGATCGTGACGAGGTATTCGCCGCGCGCGACGAGATCGTCCTGCGGGGCGTCGGACTGGGCCTGCGCGGCGAAGGGCAGCGCGAGGGCGGCGAGGGCAAGGGCTGTTCTGTGCATGATCAATGCTCCGGTTCCGGAATGCGTTGCGGTTGGACTGCGTCTTCCTCCATCGCGGCGATCCAGTCGCGGATCGCGGCGATGGCCTCTTCATCCGCCAGCCCGGTTCCGAGCGGCGGCATCTGTAGCGCCGGCACCCGCGAGGCCATGCGCACCAGAAGCGCGCTGTTCTCGGGGTGGCCGGCCTTGATCCTGGCGGCGGCCGTTGCGGGCAGGCCGGGCACGCGGCCGCGGATCGGCGCGGTGAGGCCCCGGGCGGTGCCCTGCCCGCCTGCTTCCGCCGCCGCGCCCGTCTGGCGCAGCGACAGGCCCAGCGCGGCGAGCGGGCCGGTGGCGTTGTGGCAATGGCCGCAATTGGCGTGCAGGTAGCCCAGCACCGCCCGCGCCTTCCCGTCGCCCGCGGCGATTCGCGGCGCCGGGCCGGGGCGCGCTCCGGTCAGCCTTCCCTCGGCTTGCAAAGCGGCGAGGTCGAGCGCGCCTTCGGGCGGCACCTCGCCATGCAGGGCGGCGGGATCGCGGTCGAGCGAGAGTTGCAGCGCTGAGAAGCCCAGCACCGGCACCGGCGCGCCCATGTGGCAGACCTTGCAATCGGTGACCGAGGGGATCGCGTGCGCCCGCCCACCTCCGTGATCGTAGACGCGGGCGACGCCGCCGGCCGGCGCCAGGGTGGCGCTGCCGTCGGGCGCCCAGCGATAGGCGGCGAAGAGCCAGCTGCCATCGGCGAGACGCTCGATATAGCGGGTCTCTACCGGCTGGCCGGCAAAGGAGAATTCCTTCCAGAACCGCGTGCCGGCGGGGAAATCCCAGGCATCGGGATCGCTGGCGTCGATCGGGGCGCCCTCGGGCAGGCGGATCCAGCGCCGCTTGGTCGCGCCGTCGGTCCAGAGCGGGTATTGCGGCGCGAAGGGGCGGTTCCCGGGCGCTACGATGCGGCGCGCGGGATCGGCGTAGAGCCCGGTTTCGGCGAGCGTCGGCGGGGCGGGAACGGGGGCGGGAACGGTAGCCGCGCCCCGCAGCGGGGCCGCGCCCGAAGCACCGCTCAGGCCGCTGCCAACGGCCAGCGCCGAGGCGGCCGCGACGGCGGCTCCGGCAAGGCAGATTGACAGACGCGGCATTCGGCGCTTCTCCTGTTGTTCATTCCGGCTGCAATGCGGGCGCGCCCGGCGCCGCTGCCTGCTTCCGGAAGGATGAGCGGGGCCGTCCCGCCGCCTGTCGCGGCGCGGGTACCCCTGCTCCTGATCCGTGTTTCACTGGTGTCTGTCCGGGTGTCGCCCGGTGCGCCTGCAATTACGGCAGGCCGCGCCGGGGCGGAAATTGAATGATCGTATCGGGGATATTCGGACCATGAATTTCGCCGCGCTCGACCTGAACCTGCTGCGCGTGTTCGACGCGATGATGGTGGAGCTCAACACCACCCGCGCGGGCGAACGGCTTGGGCTGAGCCAGCCGGCCGTCTCGTCGGCGCTGGGGCGGCTGCGGCACGTGATCGGCGACGACCTGTTCCTGCGCGAGGGCAACCGCATGGTCGCCACGCCGCGCGCCCAGGCGCTGGCCGGCCCGATCCGCGAGACGCTGCACCGGCTGGAAAGCGCCCTGAACGCGGCGCTCGGCTATGATCCTGCCTGTTCCGACAGGGTGTTCCGGCTGAGCGGGTCGGATTACTTCTCGGCCCTGCTGATGCCGGGCCTCGCGGCGATCTGCCAGGAAGAGGCGCCCTGCGTGACGGTGCAGATGATCGACCACCCGGCGGCCGAGGCGGTGGCCGCGCTGGCCGAGGGGACGATCGACGTGGGCGTCGAGGCGCGCTTCGCGCTGCCCGACTGGGCGTGCAGCCGGGTGCTCTACCAGTCGCAGGTCGTGACGGTGGCGCGCTATGGCCATCCCGAGCTGTCCGCGGCCGGGCTGGCGCCGGGGGCGCGCATCCCGGCGGAGGTGTATTGCCGCTGCCCGCATGTGATCATGTCGATGGATGGCGGGCGGACAGGCACGCTCGACCGGCTGCTCGCCGCGCAGGGGCTGGCGCGGCACGTGGCGATGACGGTGCCGCATTTCCACGCCGTGGCGCTGGTGGCGGCGGGCTCGAGCGCGCTGGGCAGCATGCCGGGGCATTTCGCGCGGCGCTACGGGCCGATGCTGGGGCTCGAGATGTTCCTGCCGCCGGTCGATCCGCCGCTGCTCGACGTGATGATGTTCTGGCACCGCCGGCATGACGACGACCCCGCCCATGCCTGGCTGCGCGAGCGCATCGCACGGGTCATGGGAGCGGTGCGCGAGGTGCCGCTGGCCGCGCCCGGCGGGGCGGGCCCGATCCCGGTCGGGGCGGGCGCGCTGCCCGGCGAGGCACAGGCCGATGCCGCGGCGCTGGTGTCGTATCTGCCGCCGCAGGGGCCGACCGGCCCTTGCTGATCGAGAGCGCCTGCCGCTTTCACCGCGAAGTAGACGGGTGCGCGCGCCTGCGGCTATAAATCACGCAGAAGGTGCGGGGGTTTCCGTGTGAGTTATCAGCTTCTTGACGCGGAGCTTCGGTTCCTGGCCTGGCGCGACGCCCAGTTCGCCGCGATCTCGGCGCAGCTGGAAGAGGCCTTTCCCGCCCTGCTCGAGGACCTCTCGGCCCAGACCGCGCGCTCAAGCCTCGTTCGGATCGCCACCTCGACCTTCGCCCAGAAGAAAGCCGCCGAAGAGGCCGTGCGCCGCTGGGCCGCGCAGCAGCTGGAACAGGCGCTGATCCGCGCCGAGGCCGAGCTGGAAGGAGCCATGCTGCAGGTGCCCGGCCAGCTGGCTATCGACAGCACGCTGTGGGATCGCGTTTCCGCCGCTCTGCCGGCGATGGCGGGCGTGGGCTTGATCGGCGCCTCCTTCGCGGCGATCCCGGCCGTGATCTCCTTCGCCACCGTCTCGTCGACCGTGCTGTTCTTCTGGTCGACCAGCGCGATCAGCTGGCCGCTTCTGGCGATCGGCGCGGCGGGGCTGGGCGTAGCCACGTTCACCGGCTCGCGCTCGGTGGAGCTGGCGCACCAGAAGGCCCGCGCCGGCCTGCGCGCCCGGCTGCACCGGGAGGCGGGGCGCCAGGTCTTCGCGCTGGGGCTGAAGCCGGGCACGCGCTGCATTCTCAACGATATCCAGGCCGCCGTTCTGCGGGCGGGCCAGAACCGGCTGGGGGGTTCTGCCGATGCTGTTCCTGCGTGAAGTGCCGCCGCATGTGCTGGAGGGCGTGCAATCGGGCCTCTACAAGGTGACCGGCTCGGTGGTGCGCGACGTCTCGACCGGGCGCGGCGTGGCCTTCCTGCAGGAAACCGGCGTGATGGACGAGCTGGCGCGCAAGGCGCTCGAGGGGCTGGGCGCGACGCTGCAGGGCGGGTTCAGCCCGCTCGGCATCCTCGACGCGGTGCAGAATTACAAGATGACGCAGCAACTGGCGCAGGTGCAATTGGCGCTGGGGGTGCTGCAGGGCTTCCAGCTGGCCAACCTCGCCGCGTCGGGGCTGGGGGTGGGCGTCTCGGCGCTGGGTTTCGCGGTGATGCTGCAGCGGCTGAAGGGGATCGAGGCGCATCTGGGCCGGATCGCGGCCAGCATCGAACGCGTCACCGCCGATCGCCGCGCCGATGACATCCGCATGATCTTCGCCGATATCGGCACCCAGCTCGACATCGTCGACACGCTGTCGGCCCGCAACCGGAAGCATTCCGCCGCCGAGGCCACAGAGCGCGCGCTCGCCACGGCCTCGGGCCGGCTGGAGGCGCATTTCCAGCGCAGCGCCGCCGCCCTGCCCGAGGCGCGCGTGACGCTGGAGGATCTGGAGATGCTGTGGTCGCTCGCCGCGGCGATCCGGCTTTGCCACGAGGCCGGGCTGCGGGCGCTGTGCACGATCGACGAATTGCCGGCGGCGCGCGAACTGGCGATGCGGCGGGCGCAGCGCTTCCTGGAGCTGGGCAATCCGCTGATCCCCGACGCGCTGGCCCGGATGGTCGCCGCCGAGCACACCGATCCGGTGGCCCATGCCGAGGCCCGCCGCGCCGCCCTGCCCCCGGCCGAGCGGCTGGTGAGCGGGATGCGCGACAGCGTGGCCGCCATCGGCTCGCAATCCGATCTGGTGACCGAGCTGCTGGAGCGCGGGGTTTACGGGCCCGACTACCTGGCCGCGCTGGAAGAGGAAGAGGAGGCGCCGCTGCTGATGCTTGCGGCGTGAAAGTAGCTCAGGGACCGGCCTTCCTCGCGAAGCGTCGCGCTGGATCGATGCACCCATCGTCTTCAAGAAGCGAGAGGTGCAGTCACTTTCGACGACGAGCGACCTGCGCTTAGCAACTGGGCTGGGGGCTTCCGCCCTCGTGGCATGAGAGACCCGGCGCCATTGGCGGGCATCGCCGCCGGGGCAGCCGCGGCCGGGTCTGGCCGCGGCTGCTCCGTTGTTGCTAGCTCGCCAGGCGCGCCGCGTCCTGGACGACCTCGTATTTCAGCACCTCGGCCAACTGGGCATCGATCCTCGCCGCCTGCTCCGCCGAGGTGGCCGGCATCGGCATCCGCGGACGGCCCGTCTTCACGCCCTGCTTGGACAACGCGTATTTCACGTTGGCCGGCAGGTTGTCGGCGAAGATCGTGTTCCAGAAGCGCAGCATCGCCTCGTGGATCTCGCGCGCCCTCTCGTGCTCGCCGGCCTGGACGGCATTCCACAGCGCCACGCAGACGCCCGGGATCGCTGCCGGGTTGGCCGCGATCGTGCCGTGGGCGCCGATCGCGAACGAGGGGTAGAGCAAGGCATCCACCGCGGTGAAGACCTTGCGGCCCTCGGGGACCGAGATCATCAGGTCGGCCATCAGCTTCAGATCGCCGGCGCTCTGCTTCACCCCGGCGACACCCGGCAGGCCTTCCATGATCCGCACCAGAAGCTGGGGCGAGAGATAGTTCCACGGAACGACGTTGTAGATGATGATCGGGATGTCGGTTTCCTGCGTCAGCCGTTCGAAATGCGCGTAGGTCGCATCGTCGTCGGGCTTGAACACGTAGTGCACCGGGGTGATCTGCAGCGCGGCGACGTCGAATTTCGACACCGCCTTCGCGGCCGCGATCGCGTCGCGCGTGCTGTTGGCGATGATCCCGGCCACGACCGGGATCTCGCCCTTCACCTCTTCGCAGGCGATCTCGATCGAGCGCGCGAGCTCGTCCACCGACAGGGTGTGCCCCTCGCCGGTGGAGCCGCCGAGGCAGACCCCGTGCACCCCGCGCGACAGCATGAAGCGCAGGGTGTCGCGCAGCGCTTCTTCATCCAGCGTCTCGTCTTCCCTGAAGGGAGAGACCAGAGGCGGGATGATGCCTTTCAGGTCTTCAATCACGTCTTGTCCTTTCCTTGATGACTGCGTGTCTCAGCTGCCAAGCTCGTTGAGCACGCGCTGGGTCTGTTCCTCGTGCTGGCGGATGAAGTCGGACAGCGCGTCGGAATCCATCCAGACGGCGCCGAAGCCGCGCTCTTCCATCCCGGTCTGGAAGCCCTCGGAGTCGTAAGCCTGCTTCACGGTGGCCTCGATCCGGTCGATCAGCGCCGGGTCCATGCCGGCGGGGCCGGAGACGGCGCGCCAGGTGCCACCGGTGACGGCCTCGCCCGTGGCCTCTTCCACGGTGGGGACGTCGGGGTAACGGCCCAGCCGCTCTTCCGAGAAGACGGCGAGGTTCTTCACCATCCCGGCGTCACGCAGGGAATCGGTTTCCGGCAGCGACGAGAGCACGATGTCCATGCCGCCCGAGGCGAGTTCCTGGAGGCCCGCCGCCGAGCCCTTGGCGGGGATCAGGTTCAGCTCGCCCACGTTGACGCCGGCATCCAGCAGCAGCGAGACGAAGGGAATGTCCCAGCTGGCATTGCAGGTGCCGCCGCAGGAAATCGCCAGCGACGCGGGATCTTCCTTGAGCGTGTCGACGATGGATTGGAGGCTGTCGAACTCGGAATCCGCGGCCACGGTCACGGCGGCCGGATCCATGTTCACCATCGCGATCGGCGAGTAGCTGTCGGAGGTGAAATCGGCCTGGCCCAGCAGCTTGTACTGCGCGAAGGGCGACAGCTGGCCGAGCGTGTAGCCGTCGGGCTCGGCGTTCACGTAGGTTGTCATCCCGACGACGCCGCCGCCCTGGGCCTGGTTCACCACGCTGATCGGCTGGTCGATCAGCTCTTCCATCTCGCGCGAGAGCAGGCGGAAGGTGAAATCGCTGCCGCCGCCCGCGCCGGCGATCACGATCATCTGCACCGGCTGCGACGGCCAGTTCACATCCTGCGCCGTGGCGGTGCCGGCGCCGAGCGCCAGGGCGATGATCGAAGCTGAAGTCAGTTTGTTCATGGGTTCTCCTCCCCAATGTGGATTTAGGTTTCGCCCGTTGATGCTATATCCCGCCTTTCGGAACTGCAACAGAAATCGGGAGGAGGTACTGCCTTTTACCTACACCGTTCCGCTATGCGGATTAGCAGGCGCCTGCGCCACCTCTCCGCGCTGCGGACGCAGCTGCAATGCGATAGCGAGCAGCCAGGCGAGCACGGTGACGACGCCGAGGATCGAGCCGATCGTGCGGTCGAAGAAGATCGACAGATCGCCCTGCGATTTTAGCATGGTGGTCATGAACGTCTCTTCGATCATCGGCCCGAGGATGAGGCCGAGGATGGCCGGCGCGAGGGGATATTCGTTCTGCTCCATCACGTAGCCGAGGAAGCCGAAGATCCCGATCATGCCGACCGCGAAGAGCGTGTTCTCCACCGAGAAGGCCCCGAGGATGCAGAAGATCAGCACGACCGGCGAGATGGCCGCCTGGGGCAGCCGCAGGATCAGGCCGAATCCGCGCATGCACAGGATGCCGAGGGGTATCATCACCAGGTTGGCGACGAAGAAGATCGCGAAGATCGTGTAGATGACATCGGGGCTGTTGAGGAACAGCGTCGGCCCTGGGTTGATCCCCTTGATGAACATCACCGAGATCACGATCGCGGTGATCGCGTCGCCGGGGATCCCGAAGACGGTGGCCGGGATGTAGGCGCCGCCGAGGCTCGCATTGTTGGCGGCGCTGGCCGACATGATCCGCTCGGTGGCGCCCTCATCGGTCTGCCTGCGCCCGCGCGACGAGGCGCGGCGCGCCACCGCGTAGGAGATCCAGGCGGCGATGTCGGACCCTGCGCCGGGAAGCGCGCCCACCATCGTGCCGAACAGCCCGCCCCGGGCCACGCCCACCTTGTGACGCCACAGGGTGCGCAGGCTGGGCAGGAAGATCGGCCCGGCGGGGGGCGGCGCGCCGTTCATGTTCATCGGCGCCGTCGCGTTGCGCAGCAGTTCCGACACCGCGAACAGCCCGATGAGCACCGGGATCAGGCCGAAGCCGCTGAGCAGGTTGATCGATCCCAGCGTGAAGCGCGGTATGCCGGTGATCGGGTCCATCCCGACCGTGGCCAGCGAAAGCCCCAGGAACAGCGAGGCCAGGCCCTTCCACAGCGAGGAACCCGCGACGAAGGTGGCGCAGCTGAGGCCCAGCACGCCCAGCCAGAAATACTCCACCGAGCTGAAGGCCAGGGCCACGCGGGCCAGCGACGGCGCGGCCATCGTCAGGACCAGCGCGCTCAGAAGGCCGCCGAGGGAGGATGCGATGAGCCCGGCGCCGAGCGCCTTCGCCACCTCGCCCTTCCGCACGAGCCCGTGGGCATCGTCGGTATAGGCGGCAGAGGCCGGCGTGCCGGGCATCCGCAAGAGAGCGCCGGGAATGTCGCCGGCGAAGATCGCCATGGCCGAGGCGGTGATGATCGCCGCGACGGCCGGCAGCGGGTCCATGAAGATGATGAACGGCACCAGCAGAGCGCTCGCCAGAAGCGCCGTGAGGCCGGGTATCGCACCGATCAGCAGCCCGTAGGCCGCCGAGGCGATGATGACCAAGATGAGATATCCGTCGGCCAGTTGCGACAGGACAGCGTTCAAGGTCACCATATCAGATACCCCGAGATCGGCGTGAGCGGCCCCCAGGGCAGCGGGACGTGCAGGATCGACGCGAAGGCGATGTTGACGAAGGCGGAAATGGCGAGGCCCGCGCCGAGCGCCGGGAGCGGGCGGATGCCGTTCACGACCATCAGGACGAAGAGCAGGAGCCACGCGGTCAGCAGGAAGCCCAGCGCGCCGGAGATCAGCGGATAGAGGGCGATCGCGCCGAGGATGGCCGCGAAACGCGCGAATTGCGGGCCCGATCTCAGCCAGTCAGGCCGCTGGATCAACGGGCCGCGGCCGCGGAGCCAGCCCGAAACGGCCACGCCGACGCCGGCGAGCGCAAGGCCGCCCCCCATCAGGCGCGGGAACGTGCCGGGGCCGAAATCCGCGTTGTTCGGCACGGGGAGCGTGAACGACCAGGCCCAGAGACCGGCCCCGCAGAGCGCGATCGCAGGCCCGGTGATGACATCGTGTAGTCGCACGGCTCCCTCCTCCAGATAGCCTGGGAGGCAGGTGCGGCTGCACGACGTCGATGCGTCACCCTCCCCGTTGCAGGAATTTACAGATACGATTGTTACTGTCAATCCGCTATGCGGATTATAGGCGCTAGCCGGCCTTGCTCCAGCCAAGTTCGGCGGAAATCCGGTCCGCCGTCGCGACGACGGTCGGCGCGAGCGCCTCCTGCCGGCTCTCGGGAAGGCGCTGCGCCGGCCCCGACACGCTGATCGAGGCGAAGACGCGGCCGCGGGAATCGTGGATCGGCGCCCCGACGCAGCGCACGCCGATCTCGTTCTCTTCGTCGTCGCGCGAATAACCCCGCTCCGCGATGCGCGCGAGATCCGCCTTGAGCGATTCGACCGTGCTGAGGGTATTCGGGGTGCGCTGTTCCAGCCCCTCCTCCGCGATGATGCGGTCGATCAGGCTTTCCTCCTGGAACGCGAGGAAAGCCTTGCCCACGCTGGTCGTGTGGATCGGCGCGGCCTCGATCGTGGTCAGCGTGGTAGTGCGCGCCTCGCCCATTTCCTCGCGCTCGATGCAGACCATCTGGCTGCCGTCGAACATGTGCAGGTGAACGATCTCGCCGGTCATCTGGTGCAGCTTGAGCACGTGGGGGTGCGCGTGGCGGTTCAGGTCGAGATTGGCCAGTACGGCGCTGCCGTAATAGAACATCTTGAGGCCGAGCCGGTAGTCGCCGCGCCGGTTGTCCTGGTCGATCATCCCGATCTCGCGGAGCGACGCGACGATCCGGTGGATCGTGGTGCGCGGCAGGCCCGTGAGCTCCATGATCTCGGTGACCGACAGGTGCTTGCGCGTGCGCGTGAAACAGTCGAGCACTTTCGACATCTTGTAGAACGACTTCGCACCCGCATCCCGGCTATCGTGATCCGAAGCGGAACGCGCCAGGCGCATATCCTCGTTCATGCTTCACTCTCCAGTAAGTCACGCCTATTGACGCACATTCACATGTTCACCCTGCGGTATCAAGAACCACGGCGCAGGGAGCGTGTCTCGTGTATACGCAAGGGCCACAATATAAAATAGCCCATAATCCACATTGCGGATATTGACATGCGCGAGGAATGCCTTTCCCATATAGCGGAGTTTGAGGAGAGCCCCGCATGAAGAAGCTTATCAACGATCCCCGTAGCGCTGTCCGCGACCTGCTGGAAGGGCTGGTGGATACGGATCCGGGGCTCGCGATCCTGGAGACCGAAACGGTCGTGCTGCGCGCCGATATCCCGGCCGATCCGGCGGAACGGCCGGTGGCGGTGCTTTCGGGGGGCGGCAGCGGGCACGAGCCGGCCCATGCCGGGTTCGTCGGTGACGGCATGCTGACGGCGGCGATCGCCGGAGACGTGTTCACCTCGCCCAGCGTCGACGCGGTTCTGGCGGGCATCCTCGCCTCGGCCGGGCCTGCCGGGGCGCTCCTCATCGTGAAGAACTATACCGGCGACCGGCTGAACTTCGCCCTCGCGGCGGAGCTGGCCCAGGCCGAGGGCATTCCCGTAGAGATCGTCGTGGTGGCCGACGACGTGGCGCTGCGGGATCGCCTGCCGCGCGACCGCAGCCGCGGCATCGCCGGCACGGTGCTCGTACACAAGATCGCCGGCGCGGCCGCCCAAGCCGGGCATCCCCTGGCCGAGGTGGCCAAACTCGCCCGCTCGGCCGCCGATGCGATCGTCACGATGGGTATCGCCCTCGGCTCCTGCACCGTGCCCTCTGCCGGGAAACCGGGCTTCGAGCTGGGCGAGACGGAAATCGAGTTCGGCCTGGGGATCCACGGCGAGAAGGGCCTGCGCAAGGCAGGCATCACCTCGGTGGACGAGATCGTGCAGGAGATGGTCGGCCACCTCGTGGCACAGCTTGAGCCATCGGCACGCCCGGTCGGTGTGCTGATCAACGGCCTCGGCGGCACGCCCCCGATGGAACTGGCCATCGTGGCACGCGCGGCGCTGGCCGAGCTTCGCGCCCGCGGCCTGTCGCCCGAGCTCGCCTGGACGGGGAACTTCATGACGGCGCTCGAAATGCCGGGCTGTTCGCTCTCGCTCATCCCGCTCGACGATGTCCGGCGCGGGCTGCTCGAGGCGAAGACATCCGTCCGCGTCTGGCCCGCTTCTGCCGCCATGCCCGGCACGCGCCGGATCCTCCCTGCCCCGGCCAAGGAGCAGGAGCCACAGGCCGCCCCCGGCCCGCTTGCGCCGCAGATGCGGCGCGCCGTGGCCGCCGTCGCCGATGCGCTGGAGGCGGCGGAAGCACGCCTCACCGATCTCGACGCGGCCGGCGGCGACGGTGACCTGGGGGCCAGCATGGTCCGCGGGGCCGAGGCGCTGCGCGCCCTGCCCGGCTCGGCCTACCGCAATCCGAAATCGCTGCTTTCGGCCGCGGCCGACGCCCTGCGCCGGGCCATCGCCGGCAGTTCGGGCCCGTTCTACGCCGCCGCGCTGATGCGCGCCTCCAATTCGCTTCCCGACACACCCGAGCCGAGCCTGGCCGACTGGTCGCGGGCGCTGGAGGAGGCAAGCGGCACGGTGAGGAAGATCGGCGGCGCCTCGCCCGGAGACAGGACGATGGTCGATGCGCTGGCCCCGGCGGCTGAAGCCTTCGCGGCGGCCGCCTCCGGCGCGGGGTCGGAATGCCTGGCCCGCGCCGCGCGCGCAGCCGAGGCAGGCGCCGAGGCCACGGCGGGCATGACCCCGAAATTCGGGCGCGCGGCCTATCTGGGCGAGCGCGCCGTCGGCACGCCGGATGGCGGGGCGATCGCGGTGGCGATCTGGCTTCGCGCGCTGGAGGAAACGCTCGCGCGCACCCCCGCCGGCTAGGGCTATGTCAACGCGGCCGCCCCGCTTCCGCGGGCGCGGCCAGGCAGGCGGCTCCGGGCCCGGCCGCCTGCCCCATCTGACAGGGCCGACACACGGGAGGATACATTGAAGCACATCATGGCACTGGCGCTTGCCGCGCTACCGGGTCTGGCCGCGGCCGAAGGCTTTCCCGAACGCCCGGTCACCATCGTCGTGCCCGCCGGCGCGGGCGGCGGCGGCGACACGACAACGCGCCTCCTGGCGCGGGAACTCGAGAAGGAGCTCGGGCAGCCGGTCACCATCATTAACCAGGGCCAGGGCGGCGGCGTCGTCGGTCTGACCTCGATCAAGAACGCCGAGCCCGATGGCTACACCGTCGGCCTGCTCTTTCCCTATGCCGGCTATGCCTATACGGGCCAGGCCGACTTCAAGGCCGCCGACTTCACCCCCATCGCCAATTTCAACGGCGACAGTTCCGCCTTGCTGACCGGCAGCGACTCGCCCTTCGAGACGGCCGAGGACGCGGTCGCGGCGCTGAAAGAGGCGCCCGGAGACTACACGATCCACTGCTCGGGCGCCTGTGGCAGCGTCTGGGACATCCCCGTCGCCAGCATGCTGATGGAGCTGGGCGTCGACGTGGCGCAGATCAACTGGATCCCCGGCAAGGGCGCGGCGAGCGGGCTTTCCGAACTGGCCAGCGGCGGCGTCGACCTCCAAACCGCCTCGCTTCCCGAGGCCAGCTCGATGATGGAAGCCGGCGTCGTGCGCCCGCTGGTCGTGCTGAGCCCGAAGCCGGTGGAGGGCTACGAAGACGTGCCCCTGGCCGGCGCACTCACCGGAGAGCCGGTGGATGGCGGCACCTGGCGCGCCATCGGAGGCCCGGCCGGCATCCCGGCCGATCGGGTGGCGGTTTGGGAAGACGCGGTCCTGGCGGCGGCGGGGACGGCGGAGTTCCAGGAGGCGATGAAGCAGGCCGGGTTCGGGCTTTCGATTATGGATGCCGAAGAGCTCGGCACCATGATGACGCGTCATGAAGAGGATACCAGGCGCGTGATGAACGCCCTCGGCTACGGGTCGTAGGGCCTAGGACCGGATCAAGCAACGGCGGCGCCTCCCCTGGGGGCGCTGTCGAAGTTTTCCTCGCGGTCGAGGTGGACCTGACGCGATCCCCGGGTCCGCGTGGCGCACAGCGCACCGCGTCGTGCAGTTCAGCCTTTAGCGCTGAGCGACGCAACTATCGGGCAGAGAAGTTGCCAGTTGCCCATCCGCTAAGCCCATATCCAGGGTTTGCGCGAAAGCAGATGACGCACGCGGCATGAAACACTTGTCCGAGGGGCGGAGTCCGGCGATCTTGTGTCAGACGGCAGTCTCGTTGGGGAATGTCGGATATTGAACGTTGCTGTCACGTCACCGGCACAAGGGAAAGCCACAGCCAAGGCTGTAACCGCCCTCTGGAGAAGCATATGTCCCAAAGATTTAATTCTGAATTGCGCAGGAAAGTCTATCTAGTCACAGGAATTTCGTTTCTGCTGTGCGTTGATACCGCCTCAGCTCAATTGCGAGACATCCGCCCGCACCACATCTATACCGAAGCGCAGTATGCAGAGAAAGAAATCAACGAAAGGTACCGGTTCTTTGTCTCGGATTTCGTCAACCTTGTCGAAGCCGTTTCACAAAATCCCATGATACCTTTGCTGATGATGTCTACGTCAGACGATACCAAGCGTGCGTTTCTCGAAGAGTACTCGGAAATATCCCAGGATCTGGTGGTTTGCGCCAATAACCTGCTGCCAACAATAGCCGAGCAGGCTCAGTCTGGAAGGGTTCCAGAGACGTTCTCCGCGTTCGACACCGCCATGCGCTCGAGCGGATCGCAGCAATACCTCGATACGTTCCTAAGTTTTATGTCAGAGACCTGCAATATAGAGGGCCTCCCAACGCTTTGGGAGGGAACAACTGTTTTTCACACCCCCAGCACCATCGACTATTATGGTCTTGAGAACGATTCATGCACGGAAAGATTTGTGATTGACGACTGGTACTTTTCAAGAAGCGTCACAGGTCACGATGGCGAACAAGTAGAGTTTGAAGATACCATTGGCACTACGGCAGAAAACTTTCGATTGCACTTCAATCTCAATGGCCACGGCGGGGGTTATATTGGCGGAAGCGCGCGAGTATGGGTACTGGGGTACCAGGGACAAGCCGATGCCGCCACAGCTGCCTTACAGATTGCGGGACGCAGCATAAGTCCGCTGCCCTTTGAGGCCTTCAATCCCTTTGGGGGAAGTCTCTATTTCGACCGAGGCCTTGCCGTTCCAGATATTTTCAATGTTCTGAATGGTTTCCGCTCTGGCGGCAAAGAACTGAGCATCAGCTATCAATCCTATCTGGAAGGCAACCGCATCAACTCTGCTTCAGCGTCGGAAGTTATCGTGCTTCCGAACGCTGGGAATCTCATGGGGGAATTTTCTGCGATGGGTGAGCGCCCTGCGGCGAATGTACGAGATGGGTCCTGTGATCCTCTCCGCCTCCAGCGTTCGCTGCTGACGGGTGAGGTAGTGAAAGAATAAGTCGCCCGATGACCGATGGCGTCTGACCTGAGACGTTCATGGCTTCGAAGTCTTGGAGCAAGCTGAGGTTTGACGCTCAATCGTCCTTGCAGAACGCCTCGTAGAGCGCCGCCATCAGAACCTCGAGGTCTTTGTCGCTGATCCGGTAATGGATCGTCTGGCTCTCGCGGCGCGTGGCGACCATACCGGCTTCGCGCAGCCTGGCCAGGTGCTGACTGAGGGCCGACTGGCTGAGCCCGACCGCCGATTGCAGCGAACCGACCGAGCGTTCGCCCTTCGCGAGTTCACACAGGATCAGCAGGCGCTTGGCATTCGCCACCAGCGCGAGGCGGCTGGCCACGTAATCCGCCTTCTCCTGGAGGGCCGCGACGGGCGCAGCGGCGGGGGCAGCGGCGGGGGCGTCCACATCCATTGTATTAGCCTTGACTAAATTAGACACCGGTCATAGATAGCCGCTTGTGCCGGTCGAAACAAGACCGGTCGCAGTCAGGAGAAGCGGATGGAGATGGCAGCGACGGAATTCACGCCCTGGGCCTCGCTGGGCGGCGGCGTCCTGATCGGGCTGAGCGCGGTGATGGTGATGGGGCTCTTCGGGCGCATCGCGGGGATCGCCGGGATCACCAACGGGTTTCTCGGCGCGGTCGTGCCGATGTCGGGCGCGCCCCGGGATCGCGACTGGCGGGTGGCCTTCCTCATCGGCCTGATCGCGGCGCCGCTGGTGCTGATGCTGGGCGGCGGCACGGTGGAGCAGACGGTGCCCGACAACCTCGCGCGCATGGCGCTGGCCGGGCTGCTGGTCGGTGTCGGCACCGCGCTCGGCTCGGGCTGCACGTCGGGCCACGGGGTCTGCGGGCTGGCGCGGCTGTCGCGCCGTTCGCTCGTCGCGGTGCTGACCTTCATGGCCGCGGGGTTCGCCACGGTCTACATCCTGCGTCACGTCCTGGGGGTTTCCTGATGCGCATCGCACTCGGCCTTCTCAGCGGGCTTGTCTTCGGGCTCGGCCTCGTGATCTCGGGCATGTCGAACCCCGCGAAGGTGCTGAATTTCCTCGACCTCGCGGGCACGTGGGATCCGAGCCTCGCCTTCGTGATGGGCGGTGCCAGCGTCACCGCCTTCATCGGCTACCGCCTGGTCTGGCGCCGGCCTGCTCCGGCGCTCGACGCCAGGTTCGACCTGCCGGCGACCACGCGGATCGACCGGCCGCTGATCGCGGGCGCGGTGCTGTTCGGCATCGGCTGGGGGCTCGGCGGCTTCTGCCCCGGCCCGGCCTGGACGGCCCTGCCCCTTCTCGCCCCCGGCACCCTGGTCTTCCTGCCGGCGATGCTGGCCGGTCTGTGGATCGGCGCGCGCGGCAAGACCCTGACAATCCTGAACCCGAAAGGAGCCCAATGATGAGCAAGCTGAAGGAGCGCGTCGTCCGCCACTCGCCGTCGCGCGGGGCCGGCAGCCCTGACATCTGGGGCATCTACGAGCCCGATACCGGCTCGATCCAGTATATCTGCGCCGATCCGGCGACGAAGAAGGCGGCGCTGATCGATGTCGCGTGGAACTTCGATCCGAAGCATTACCGCTTCTCCACCGAGAGCATGGATCAGGTGCTCGACCTCGTGGGCGAGAACGGGCTGAGCGTGGAATGGGTGCTCGACACGCACCCGCATGCCGATCACGTCATGGCCTCGGCCCATCTGAAGGAGCGGACGGGCGCCCCCAACGCCATCGGCGAGAAGGTGCACGAGATCGCGAAGCTCTGGGAAGAGATCTACAACATGCCCGGCGTGTTCGACCCCGATGCGGATTTCGACCGGCTCTTCGCCGAGGGCGAGTCGTTCCGGATCGGCGAGCTCGAGGCTCGCGTGATGCTCTCGCCCGGCCATACGCTGGGCTCGATCACCTATGTCTGCGGCGATGCCGCCTTCACCCACGATACGCTGATGCAGCCGGATGTCGGCACGTCCCGGGCCGACTTTCCCGGCGGCGACACCGCGCAGCTGTGGGAGTCGATCCAGGAGATCCTGGCGCTGCCGGACGAGACGCGCCTGTTCGTCGGCCACGATTACGGCACCGACGACCGGGACGAGCCGATGTGGGAAGCAACGGTGGCCGAGCACAAGGCCGAGAACCGGCATGTGAAGGCGGGCACGCCGCGCGAGGAATGGATCAAGCGCCGCAACGAGCGCGACGCGACCCTGCCGCTGCCCGACCGCATCTTCGCGGCGCTCCAGGTCAACCTGCGCGGCGGCCGCCTGCCGCCCGCCGAGGATGACGGCCACGTCTACTTCAAGCTGCCCGTGAACCGGTTCTGAGGAGAAACCCATGACCATGACGATGAAAGACCTCGTCGCCGATGCCCGCAGCCGCGTCGGCGCCATCTCTCCGCGTGACGCCGAGCAGGCGGCCGGCGCGGGCGATCTGATCCTCGACGTGCGCGAGCCGGCCGAGCTGGAGACGGAGGGCCGCATCGCGGGCGCCCTGCACATCCCGCGCGGCATCCTCGAGACGCGGGCGGATGCGAGTGCCGATTCCGCCGGGGCCCGGCTGACGGGGATGCGCGGCGCGGGCCGTGTCCACGTTCTCTGCGCCTCGGGCGGACGCGCCGCGCTGGCGGCGGATACGCTGCGGCGGATGGGCTATGAGGCCGACGTGATCGAGGGTGGGCTCGGCGGATGGAAAACTGCCGGTCTGCCGGTCGAGAGCTGATCCATGGGCAGGCTGGCCGGGTATCTCCCCGTCCTCGACTGGGGGCGCCGCTATGATCGGCGGGCGTTCCTGAGCGACGGGCTGGCCGCCCTGATCGTGACGATCATGCTGATCCCGCAATCGCTCGCCTATGCGATGCTGGCCGGCCTGCCGCCCGTCATGGGGCTCTATGCCTCGATCCTGCCGCTCGTGGCCTATGCGATCTTCGGCACCAGCCGCACGCTGGCGGTGGGCCCGGTGGCGGTGGTGTCGCTGCTGACGGCAACGGCCGCGGGCAGTGTCGCCGCACCGGGAAGCGCGGAATACATCGCCGCCGCGCTGACGCTGGCGCTGCTCTCGGGCCTCATCCTGTTCCTGATGGGGGTGTTCCGCCTCGGCTTCATCGCGAACCTGCTGTCGCACCCGGTGATCTCGGGCTTCATCACCGCCTCGGGCCTGTTGATCGCCGCCAGCCAGTTGCAGCACATCCTGGGCATCCGCGCCGGCGGGCACACGCTGGTCGAGATCGGCGGCGCCCTCATCCGGGCTCTGCCCGAGGCGAACCTGCCGACGCTGCTGGTGGGCGTGGCGGCGACAGGCTTCCTGTTCTGGTCGCGCTCGGGGCTGAGGCCGGCGCTGCAGGGGATCGGCCTGGCGCCCGGCGCGGCGGCGCTGCTGGCGCGGACGGGGCCGGTGCTGGCGGTCGCTGTCTCGATCCTGGCGGTGATCGGCCTCGACCTGGCGGCGCGCGGGGTGGCGGTGGTGGGCGCCGTGCCGCAGGGCCTGCCGCCGCTGGCGCTGCCGCCGCTCGATCCCGCGCTTTGGGGCGCCCTGCTGCCCGCGGCCTTCCTCATCTCGATCATCGGCTTCGCGGAATCCGTCTCGGTCGCGCAGACGCTCGCGGCCAAGCGCCGGCAATCGATCCGCCCCGACCAGGAGCTGATCGGCCTCGGCGCCGCGAACCTCGCCGCCGCGTTCTCGGGCGGCTACCCGGTCACCGGCGGCTTCGCCCGATCCGTGGTGAACTTCGACGCGGGCGCCGAGACGCCGGCCGCGGGCGCCTTCACCGCCATCGGCATCGCGCTCGCCTCGCTGTTCCTCACGCCGCTGCTCTTCCACCTGCCCACCGCGGTGCTCGCCGCCACGATCATCGTCGCCGTGCTCAGCCTCGTCGATCTGGGCGCGCTGCGCCGCACCTGGGCCTTTTCGCGCTTCGACTTCACCGCGATGGCGGGCACGATCGTGGTGACGCTGGGCTGGGGCGTCGAGGCCGGCATCGTCACCGGGGTGCTCGTGTCGGTGCTGCTGCATCTCTGGCGCACGTCGCGCCCGCATGTCGCCGTCATCGGCCAGATCCCGGGCACGCATCACTTCCGCAACGTCCGGCGGCACGATGTCGTCTGCGCGCCCGAAGTTCTGAGCCTGCGCATCGACGAAAGCCTCTACTTCGCCAATGCCCGGGCCATCGAGGCCGTGGTGCAACAGGCCGTGGCCGAGCGGCCCGAGGTTCGCCACGTCGTCCTCGACTGCGCTGCCGTCAACGGCATCGACGCCAGCGCGCTGGAGAGCCTCGAGCTGATCATGCACCGCCTGGACGACGCGCGCATCAAGCTCCACCTCTCCGAGGTGAAGGGCCCGGTGATGGACCGCCTCGCCCGCAGCGACTTCCTGCGCCACCTCTCGGGCCGCGTGTTCCTTTCGCAGCACGAGGCGCTGGCCCGGCTGGCCCCCGAGACGACGCACCGCGCCGATTGTGCGGCGCGGCCGGCCATCGACGCGGCCCAGGCCTTCCCCGAGCGCGGCCCGCGGCGCCCGGATTGAGGCGGCGGCCCCGTCACAATCAAATTCCTGTATTCAAGGAGGCCGCTTAACGGCTAAGCTTGCCATTGCTGACCGCCACTCCCGGACACAGCACTCTAGACGTGAAGGCCACATGGAACTGCCTCCAGACCCACCCGGCTTCATCGGCCACGCGACGCGCTACCAACTCGCCTGCGACGCGGCCGGTATCGGCGTGTGGGAGCTGCACGTCGCCGAGGATCGCCTGATCTATTCCGACCTGGCCCGCGCCATCTTCGGCTTTCCGAAACATGGCGACGTGACCCGGGAGATGGTGCACGGCGCCATACATCCCGACGATCTGGGCATCGTCCTGGCCGCCGCGCGCCGCGCCATGGACCCGGCGGTGAGAGCCGACGAGCATTACGAATACCGCATCCGGCGGCACGATACCGGCGAGCTGCGGTTCCTGCGCGGGCACGGCATCGCCCGGTTCGATGGCGAAGGTGCCAACGGCAGGCCGATCCTCTATGCCGGCTCTGTCCAGGACATCACCGAAGCCGAGACGACCCGCCGCGCCCTCGCCGCCAGCGAAGCGCGCCTGCGCCTGGCGCTCGACGCGGCCGGCATGGCGGTCTGGGATCTCGACCTGACGACCGACACGGTGGCCCATTCCCCCCAGCTGAACCGCATGCTGGGCTTCCCCGAAGAGGCGCGGCCCTCGATCGAGGAATTCCAGTCGCGCTATGCGCCGGGCGAGCTGGCGCGCATCCAGGCCGAGGGCGCCGCGGCGCAGGAACGCGGCGAGACGAGCATGCAATCGCGGGTGCGCTACATCGTGCCCGGCAAGGGGCAGGTCACCTACGTGCTGCGGGCGGCCATGGCGAAGACGGCCTCGGGCGAAGCCGACCCCGATCGCGTGATCGGGGTGCTCTACGACGTGACCGAGCAGGCACTGGCGGAAGAGCGGCTGGAGACGTTGACCAACGAGCTGCGGCATCGCCTGAAGAACGTCGCCAACCTGGCGGGCGTCTTCGCGCGGCAGACCTGGCCCGCCGATGCCGCGCGCGAGAATTTCCTGGGCCGGATCCGGGCGCTGTCGATGTCGGCCGACCTCATGTTCGGCTCGATTGAAGAGGAATTGCGCCTCAGCACGCTCCTGCGACTGGCGCTGGAGCCGTTCCGAACGCGCACCCACGATCCGTTCGAGATCGAAGGCCCCGACGCCGTTCTTCCCGAAAAGGTGTTCGGAGGCCTGGCGCTTCTGCTGCACGAGCTTGCCACCAACGCGGTCAAGCACGGCGCCCTGGCGGTCGAGACCGGTCGCGTCTCCATCGTCTCGCAGGAGAAGGCGGATGGTCTGGTGCTGCACTGGCGCGAAACCGGCGGGCCGCCCGTCTCTCCCCCCACGAAGCGGGGATTGGGGCTGAGGCTGATCACCGGAGGCGCCCTGCCCCCGCCGCACGAAGTGGGTCTTGCGTTTCATCGCGAGGGGCTCGAGGCGGTTGCCACGCTCGATCTGAGATCCTGATCACGCGTCGGTCGCGACGGGGGCCTGGCGGCTTGCGCCCAGCCGCTTGACCCTTCGCGGAAATATCTCTAGCCACATGGCCATGCAGGGGAGCTCCGTAATGCCGGGGCTGAGATGCAGGGCGCAAGCCCTCGGACCCTTGAGCTGATCTGGGTAATGCCAGCGGAGCGAGGTGAACATGTTCTCAGGGGCACAAGTCTCATTGTATCCGATGTCCGACGATTTCGTCGGCATCATCCTTGGCGCGCTCGGGGCCCTGGATCCCTGGCGGGACCGTTTGCGCCTCGAGACCGATTCTCTCTCGACCCTCATGGTCGGCCCCCCGGACATCCTTTTTCCGGCGATGCGCGATCTGTTCTGCGCCGCCGCGCGCTCGGGCGTGCACACCACGATGCACGCAACGGTTTCGCGCGGCTGTCCCGGCGAGCCGGATGACGCGATCTGCACCCCCCTCGCCGGCCGGCCCCGCGATGCCAGCCTTGCAGAGCGTGTCGCGGCCTGCCGTGACGCCGTCGCCACCGCGCAGCTCCAGGATCAGCAGATCGCGGCCCAGCTGTCGCTCTACCCGCTCGGCGTCGGGCACCACATGGACGAGATCTACGGCTGCATCGAGTTCCTGAAAGCCTCGGGCACCTTCGATCGGTCCAAGAACTTCTGCACGGCGCTGCGCGGCGATGCCGGCCCGGTCTTCGAGACGCTCGGGCAGGCCTTTACCGGCTTCGGCGCCGAGGCGGGCCATCTGGCCATGGACGTGACCGTATCGGCCAATTCGCCGAGCGACCGCTGAGCCCGGGGCCGCCCCGGCGGCCCCACCCATCCCCGACCTTTCCAAAACCATGGAGGCTGTCATGCCCGACCAATCCGTCTGGACCTTGCGTGAAACCCTGATCGTTGCCGTGCTCGGCGCCGTGTTCGGCGTGCTCTACCTCGGCTGGGTGCAGGTCTGGCTCGTGCTTCAGGCGATCTTCGGGCCGGTGACGATGGATGTGGTCATGGGCTTCTGGTTCATCGTCTCGATCATCGCGGCGGCCATCATCCGCAAGCCCGGCGTGGCCCTCGTCTCGGAGGTTCTGGCGGCCGCGGTGCAGGTGTTGCTGGGCAGTCCGGCCGGCCTGCTCCTGCTGCTCACGGGGCTGGTGCAGGGCGCGGGGGCAGAGGCGGTCTTCGCCGCGACGCGCTGGCGGCGCTATTCGCTGGGCGTGCTGATGGCGGCGGGGATGGGCGCGGCCGTCTTTTCCTTCGCCTACACCTGGATCCGCTTCGACTATGCAAGCCTCGCGCCGGGCCTGCTGGTGGCGATGTTCGTCCTGCGCCTGGCGTCGGGCGCGCTGCTGGGCGGGCTGCTGGGGCATTACATCGTCAAGGCGCTCTACCGCACCGGCGTGCTGTCGGGCCTGGCCATCGCCCGGGATGCGCGCACGGCCCATGCCTGACGGGCTGAGCTTCGACCGTGTCTCGCTGCGCCACGCCGCAGCAAAGGCGGACACGGTCGGACCGCTCTCGCTGAGCCTGCGCGAGGGCGAGCGGGTGCTTCTGCTGGGGCCCTCCGGCGTGGGGAAATCCACGTTGCTTCAGGCCGCGACCGGCTTGTTCCCCCGCTCGATCCCCGGCGAGGCGAGGGGCCGCATCCGGCTGAAGGGCCAACCCGTCGAAAGCCGGCCGCCCGCGGGCTGGGCGGATACCTGCGGCTTTCTGTTCCAGGACGCGGCGCAGACGCTGGCGGGGTTCACCGTGCGCGACGAGATCGCCTTCGGCCCCGAGAACCGGGGCGTGGCGGCGGCGCGCATTCCCGGCCTGGTGACCGAGGCCATGCGGCGCGCCGGTATCCCGCCCGGCTGGGCCGAGCGGCGCATCTCGACGCTCTCGGGCGGGGAGCGGCAATTGGTTGCGCTCGCGGCGCTGCTGGCACAGGACGCGCCCGTCACGCTCGCCGACGAGCCTGCCGCCAATCTCTCGCCCGAGGCCGCCCGGCGGATGGCCAGCCTGCTCCTGGCGCCCGGCCGCACAACGCTGGTGGTGGAGCACAGGCCTGGCCCGATCACCGACCATGTCGAGCGGTGTGTCGTGCTGGGCCGGGACGGTCGCGTCATCGCCGATGGTCCGTCGCTGGAGGTCATGACGCGGGATGCCGCCCTCGTGGCCGAGGCGGGCATCGCCCTGCCGCTTGCCGCGCATCTGCACCTGATCCTTCCCGACCTCATCGAGCCCGGCCTGCCGCTGCGCGAAACCCTGCGCCGCGTTCCGACGGCGCAGAGAGGCCGTGTTCGCGACGCGGTCCTGCCCTCGCCCGGCACGGCAGGGAAGGCTCTCGTCACGCTCGACCGCGCGGATTGCGCCCCGGCCTTCGGCCCGGTCGTTCTGCGCAACCTGTCCCTGACGCTGCACGCGGGCGAGGTGCTGGCCATCCTCGGGCCGAACGGCGCGGGCAAGTCGACGCTTGCGGCCTACCTGACGGGCCTTCTGCCCCCCCGCGCCGGCCGGCGCACCGGGCCGCCCGGCGCGGTGGCGTTCCAGAACCCCGAGGCGCATTTCAGCCGCGAGTCGGTGCGCGCCGAGATCGAGGGGCTCGGCCATGCGGAAGACGGCGTTGCCCGCATCCTCGCGGATTGGGCGCTCGCCACCGTCGCCGATCAACACCCGTTCACCCTGTCTCAGGGCCAGAAACGCCGCCTGTCGCTGGCGCTGCTGGCCGAAACCGACCGATGGCCGGTGCTCGTGCTCGACGAGCCGACGGCCGGGCTCGACGGCGCGGCCGAGGCCATGCTCGGGCGCCGGATCAGGGCGCTGGCCCGCGACGGGCGCGCGCTTGCGGTGATCACCCACGACATGGATTTCGCGCTGGCCGTGGCCGACCGGGCGATCGTGCTGAACCACGGAAGGGTGCAATTCGATGGCCCCTGCCCCGCCTTGATGCGCGACCGGGCCATGCTGGGCAGTGCCGGGCTCTTGCCGCCCGAGGCCGCGCCGGTCCTCGATTGGCTGGAAGCTGCATGCTGAAAGCGTTCCACCCGCTCCCGAAACTGGCGCTCTGCCTCGTGTGGATCGTGGCCTCGCTCGTCGTGTTCCGCCTGTCCTTCCAGATCGCGTTGTTCGCCGCCGCCACGCTGTTGCTGCTCTTCGATGCGCGCGTTCCGCCGCGGCGATTGCTTCTGTTGATGGTGCCGTTCGCCCTGTTCGGCTTCGGCTTCTTCACGACATCCGTGCTCTTTCGCGCCGAGTCCGGCTTCGCGGTGCTGATGGCACGGGAACAGGGCGGCGCGCCCGATGTGGCACCCGGGCTCGTGCTGTTCTTCCGGGTGCTGGCCTGCGGAATGATCTCGGCGGTCTTCACGCTGACAACCGATCCCGGCCAGTTCGTTCGCGCCCTCATCCAGCACGCGCGCCTGCCGGCGCAGGTGGGGTTCGCCCTGATGCAAGCGATGCACATGGTGCCTGATCTTCGCGCCGAGATGCTGCAATTGCGCATGGCGCGCGCGATCCGGTTGGGCCGGCCCTTGCGGCGCGTGCCCGGGCCCGGCGAGGCGATTGCGCTGGCGATCCCGCTCCTGGCCTGGGCGATCCGCCGCGCCTCACGCGCGGCCCTGTCCTTTGAGGCGCGAGGCCTGCAGCCGGGGCGCGGGCGCACCCAATTGCCGCAGCCGCCGGTCTTGCGCATGGATTGGGTATGTCTCTTGGGCGGGCTCGGCTTCCTGGCCCTGCTTCTGGCCTTCCTGCCGCGATGAATCGGATGAAGCCCCCGCGCGGAACAAGGGCGTAGCCCGCCGCGCGAGCGCCGCCCCGTCCGGGCGGGGTGGCGCTATGGCGGGCCGCCCGCGATACGATGATGGCGGATGTACTTGGCTGCAATAAAGCGCTCGACACCAACGTCGGAGGCGCCACCCCACGGGGCGGCGCTCGCGCTACCGTTGCCCCAATCTAATACTTGACAATTTTACTCTGACTTAGTAGCGAGCCCGAAAGCGAGCGTCTTCCCGAGCCAGCCTGAACTTCACCTGGAACGGAACGAGACACATGATCCGCCAAACGCTCGCCGCAGGCGCCAGTTCACTGGTGCCGGTTGCCCTCGCATTCCCCGCCCTGTCGCAAGACATCACACTGGATCCGATCAGGATCGAAAGCATGCGCGGCGTCGCGACCGACACCGCGACCTCCGAAACCGTCCTGGATCAGACAGAGCTGGACGCGCGCCAGGCCTCCACCCTGGCCGAGCTGATGGGCACCGTCCCGGGCGTCACCCTTTCCAACGCGTCCACGCCGCAGGGGTCGTCGATCAACATCCGCGGCCTCGGCGCCGATGCCGGCACCTATGGATCGAACACCAAGGTCAACGTCGTGATCGACGGCGTCTCGAAGGGCCAGGAAGAGCTCTACCGCCAGGGCAGCCTGCTGACCTTCGAGCCCGAGCTGTTCAAGGAGGTCAAGGTCGTCCGCGGTCCGGCCGAGGGGTTCCGCTGGTCCTCCGGCGCCATCGGCGGCACCGTCGAGGCGGTGACGAAGGATGCCGCCGACTTCCTCGATCCCGGCGATACCTTCGCAATCCGCCAGAAGCTGGCCTACGAGAGCAACGCGGGGGGTTTCCTCACCTCGTCGATCCTGGCCTGGCGCCCGGACGAGCGGCTGGACGTGCTGGCCTTCTACGGTTATCGCGAGGCGGGCGATTACGAAGACGGCAACGGCGTGCGCCAGCCCGATACCGGGTTCAAGCTGCCCTCGTGGCTGGCCAAGGTGAGCTATAACGCGACACCCGACCTGCGCTTTTCGGCCTCGTATTCGAAGAACAGCATCGCGCTGCGCGATGTCAGCTACGATTTCATCGGCTCGTCCTTCCCCGCGCGCGTCGATGCCGACATCACCGACATCACCGCCTACCTGGCGATGGAATACGACCCGCCGAACCCGCTGATCGACCTGACCGCGAAGCTGGTGCATTCGGACGAGCTGATCGAGAACGTCTCGGCGACCACGTCGTCGACCATCTACAACGCCGACAACCGTACCAAGCGGCTGGCCTTCATCCTGGAAAATGAGGCGGTGATCTCGACCGGCACGGTAGAGCACACGCTGCTGGCGGGGCTCGAAGTCGGCAGGCGCGAGCGAAGCTCGATCAGCCATACCGGGCTGAACGCCGGCTCCACCCCGGGCGGGACGGATGAGTATGTCGCGCTCTACCTCACCGACGAGATCGATGTCGGCGCGCTGACGCTGACCCCCCAGCTACGCTGGGAAAGCCAGACGATCACGTCGCAGGGCAACGCCACGCCGGCCGACGGCACCAGCTACAGTGCCAGCGACTGGTCCGGCGCCCTGGCCGCGCGCTACGAGATCACGCCGCAGGTGGCCGCTTTCGGGACAATTGCCTACAACACCAGCCTGCCGATCATCGACGACCTGACATCGCCCGACAAGATCGTGACCACCGAGAAGGCGCTGACATACGAGCTGGGCGTCTCTTTCGACGGCTCCGACGTCATGACCGCCGATGACAGGCTGGGGCTGAAGCTGACGGCCTTCCGCACCGAGATCAGCGACAACACCACCTACACCAACTTCAACTCGGCCGCCGATGACAGGATCGACATCGAGGGCGTGGAGGCCGAGCTGTCCTACGCGCATCCGCAATTCTACGCCGATCTCAACGCGGCGCATATCCGCGGCACATGGGGCGATGGCAGCTGGTTCAACAACGCGCCGGCGGATTCGGTGCAGCTGACCCTCGGCAAGCGGTTCATGGATGACCAGCTCGATCTGGCCGTCGAGATGCGGCACGACTGGTCGACCGACCGCAACGTGCAGTTCTCCGGCGCGTCGGAGCGCAGCGCGGCCTTCACCACCTGGTCGCTGAACGCGGCCTGGACGCCGAATACCGGCCCGCTCGAAGGCGTGCAGATCCGCGGTGCCGTCGAGAACATCTTCGACACGGATTACACGCCCTACCTCTCCACCCGCCCCGCACGGGGACGGACCTTCAAGGTCTCCATCGCCAAGGTTTTCTGAACCGGCCCGGCCCCACAACGAAAGGAAGACGAGATGTCCACCACCCCGGATGATCTGCGCAGGGCGAAGGCCGAGGCCACGCTGCGTGACCGCGAGCTCGCGCAAAGCCTCGGCGTCAGCGAGGCGCAGCTGGTCGCCGCCCATGTCGGCGCCGACGGAGCGTTCCGCGCGACCCGCATCCGCCATCACCCCGACGACGTGATGCCGCTGATCCCGCGGCTCGGCGAGGTCATGTCGCTGACGCGCAACGCCTCGGCCGTGCATGAACGCGTGGGCACTTTCGGCGAATACCGCTCGGGCCCGCATGCGGCGATGGTCCTCGGCAAGGAGATCGACACCCGGATCTTTCCGAAACACTGGGCCTACGGCTTCGCGGTGGAAGCCGAGCGCGATACCGGGCCCATGCGGTCGCTGCAATTCTTCGACACGACCGGCGAGGCGCTCCAGAAGATCTACCTGCGCGACACGTCGGAAACCGATGCTTGGGCGCCCCCGGTGGCCGAGCTGCGCCACGACGACCAGACCGACGCGATCTCGCCCGAACCCGCCCGGCCGACCGAGCCGGCGAAATCCGCCCCCGAGAAGCGCGAGACGCTGCTGGCCGAATGGCAGCGGATGACCGACACGCACCAGTTCAACCGGCTCTGCGCGAAGCTAGGGATGAACCGGCTGGGCGCCTATCGCCTGGCGGGCGCGCCCTGGGTCCGCCCGGTCGATCCGCAATCGGTGGCCGGCTGGCTGGAGGCGCTGGCCGCCTCGGGGCAGAAGATCGTGCTGTTCGTCGGCAATCGCGGGCATATCCAGATCCACTGGGGCATTGTCGAGACGATCCGCCCGATGGGCCCCTGGCTGAACGTGCTGGACCCACGCTTCAACCTGCACCTGCGCGGCGATCATCTGGCCGAGGCCTTCGTGGTGACCAAGCCCACCAAGCGCGGCGACGCGGTGTCACTGGAATGTTTCGACGCCGAAGGCGGGCTGATCTTCCAGTGCTTCGGCCAGCGCGACGGCGAGGACGACACGCTGGACACCTGGCACGGCATCCTCGACAGCCTGCCGGCGGCGCGGGAAGCGGCGGAATGATCCGGCTGGCCCTCGCGCTCTGCGCCCTGCCCTTCGCGGCAATGGCTCAGCCCTGGCCCGACGCCGAGCGCATCGTCTCGATCGGTGGGCCGGTGACCGAGCTGATCTTCGCGCTCGGCGCCGGCGACCGCGTGATCGCGCGGGATACGACATCGACCTTCCCGCCCGAGGTGGAGGCGCTGCCGGATGTGGGCTACATGCGCCAGCTGTCGGCCGAAGGGGTGCTGTCGGTCGGGCCCGACCTGATCGTCACCCGCGACACGGCCGGCCCCGTCGAGGCGATGGAAAGCCTGCGCGCCGCCCGCGTGCCGATGGTCGAGGTGCCCGACGGCTTCACCCCCGAGGCCGTCGTCGCCGCGATGCGGCAGGTCGGCGCGTCGCTGGGCCTTGCCGAGGCGGGCGAAGCGATGGCGCGGCAGGCCGAGGCGGATTTCGCCGCCCTGGCCGAAAAGGTGGCCGCGGGCCCTGCTCCGCGCGTCATGTTCGTCCTGTCGAACCAGGGCGGGCGGTTGAACGTGGCCGGGGCCGGCACCGGCGCGGACGGCATCATCACGCTGGCCGGCGGGGTCAACGTCATGGCCGAGGCTGTCGAGGGCTACCGGATCGTATCGGACGAGGCGATCGTCACCGCCGCACCGGACGCGATCGTGATGATGGAATCGACGGGCAATCCCGAGATCGACGAGATGCGGGCCGGCGTGATGGACGTGCCCGCCGTCGCTCAAACCCCTGCCGGGCAGGCCGGCGCGCTGATCCGGGTGCCGCCCGCCGCTTTGGGCTTCGGGCCGCGCACGGCGCGCCTGGCGCGCGACCTGCATGACGACTTCGCGGCGCTGGAGCGGTGACATGGTCGCCCTGACGGCATCCCCCCCGGCCGCCCCCGCCGGCGACCGCCGCGGCCGCGCCGCCGCGATCCGCCTGCTGCTGCTGGCCGCGCTCGGCCTGACGGCGCTGGCGGGGCTGGGCTGGGGCGCGGCGGGGGATACGCGCGTGCTAGCCGCGCTCGGCGCGCCGCTCGAGCTGGGCGAGGCCTCGATCCGCGACATGATCATCGTGTGGGACATCCGCATGCCGCGGGTGCTGACGGCGATGCTGGTCGGCGCGGCGCTGGCCGTCTCGGGGGCGGTGATG